>ERZ809407.8-NODE-8-length-204965-cov-21.057001_pt1 | contig 204965 bp, 183 predicted proteins | sample MGYA00520792_ERZ809407 | MGnify/ENA primary metagenome ERZ809407 (study PRJEB31576, sample SAMEA3212665) | Homo sapiens | biome: human-gut; feature: human gut; material: fecal | place: Sweden | collected 2012 ...
TATTGGGTAGACAATGATCTTACGCTTGAGGATTACAGAAGTTTTAATCCTGTATCTGTTTCTGCAAAAGAGTTTGAGGCATTATGGGGTAAAACATTCATAGTGTAACGAGTTTCTGTCTGTATCTTAAAGGACTGTAGAGAAAGAACTTTTACCCTTTCTGAAGGTATTTCTTGTCTTTTTCATTACAGTTCCGATGATTTTCCGTAACTTTGCACGGCTATGATGTATAGGGATTTTTGGCGCAATCTGACGGCTATATATGACGAACGGGAGGCGCGTGCGATAGCTTCGCTCGTGTATGAGGAACGGTTCGGACTGAATAGGACGGACATCTGTATGGGTGAAGATGCGCGTATGAGCGAGGAACAGAACGGAGAGGCGGAGAGGATTCTCGGAAGGCTGCTGCTGAACGAGCCTGTGCAGTATGTCCTCGGATATGCTTATTTCGGCGAAAGCAGGTATGTCGTGAAGCCAGGAGTGCTCATTCCGCGACCGGAAACCGCCGCGCTCGTGGCTTGGATGGTGGCAGATATGGCCGATGAAAAGCGATTGTTAGACTGCTGTTGCGGTAGCGGATGTATAGCTTTGGAAATGAAAGGTGCGTTTCCGGCGATGCAGGTGTCGGCCTACGATATATCCGACGTGGCGATAGAAGTGAGCCGGGAGAATGCAAGACTGCTTGGGCGCGACATCAACGTGTTTGCTATGGATGCCCTGAACCCTGCGCCGGCAACGGAAAAGTATGATGTTATCGTGAGCAATCCGCCATACGTGTGCGACCATGAGAGGGCGGGAATGCGCCGGAACGTACTCGATTATGAGCCGCCGACGGCCCTGTTTGTACCCGATGAAGACCCGATAAAATTCTATACAGCCATCGCCCGATATGCAACCCAAGCCCTGACGGATGGCGGTAGACTGTATTTTGAAATCAATCCGCTGTTTGTTGACGATATGAAAGTTATGCTTTCGGGGCTCGGATTTGTTGATGTTACCGTGAACACAGACTGCGGATATGAGAACAGGCTGATGCGTGCGGCTATTAAAAGATGAGGAAAACAGGATGGAAAAAAGAGAGATAACTGAGGAACAAGCATTGCAACGGCTTGCAGGATTGTGCTCGCGCGGCGAATATTGCTCGTATGACATGACGGAGAAAATGCGTCGTTGGGGACTTTCGGAAACGGCTCAGGCACGTGTGATGGCAGAACTCGTTAAAGGACGGTATGTGGACGACAGCCGATTCTGCCGTATGTTCGTGCGCGACAAACTGAAATTCAATAAGTGGGGACGCCGTAAGATAGAGCAGGCCCTATGGGCAAAACGCATAGACGAGAGCGTTTACAGACCGTTCCTTGATGAGGTGAGCATTGAAGAATACTCAGAAATATTGATGCCGATGCTGAAAGCAAAACGCAAAAGCGTAAAGGCCGCGTCGGATTATGAAAGGGATATGAAACTGATAAAATATGCTATGGGACGCGGTTTTACGATGGATGTGATAAAGCAATGTCTCAATACCGATATCGAATATGCCGAAGATTAGCATAATCTCGCGTCTGGCCGACTTTATTTCGCCGCGCCAATGTCCCATTTGTGGAGGCCGTTTGTGTGTTATGGAGGAAGATTTGTGTGCCGTGTGCAACTATCATCTGCCACGCACGGGGCATTATGAGAATCCGACGGACAACGAGATGGCACGCCTTTTCTATGGAAAAATACCGATAGAACGATGCGCCGCGCTTGCCTTTTACGAAAGTCGGTCGCAAGCCAATAATCTTATTTACAAACTGAAATACTACGGTTCGCCGGATGTGGGGGAGACTTTAGGCCGGTTATTGGCCGAGGAACTGGAGCGGTGCGGTTTCTTTGAAAGCATGGATGTGATTGTTCCGCTGCCACTCGCACGTGTCCGTGAGCGTCAGAGAGGCTATAACCAGAGCGAGAAGATTGCCCGTGGAATACGTTCTATGACGCGTCTGCCCATTGAGTGCAAGGCCGTGAGGAGACTGTCGTTCTCTGAAAGTCAGACGCATTTGGAATTTCGCGAGCGTATGGAGAATGTGGAAGGCGCTTTTGAGCTTGTCGATGCCCGCTGCCTGACCGGTAAACACGTGCTGATAGTAGACGATGTGGTAACGACAGGAGCCACGGTAACAGCCTGTGCGCGGCAGATATTGCGCGCCGGAGATGTGAAAATCAGTATCGCTTCGGTGGCTTTTACAAGGAATTGAGCGAAATGTTGAAAAAAAGTGTGATAAAATTTGGTGGTTTGGAATATTAGTCTTACCTTTGCATCGCTTTTAGGAAGTAAGGGCGTTTAGCTCAGCTGGTTTAGAGCATCTGCCTTACAAGCAGAGGGTCGGCGGTTCGAATCCGTCAACGCCCACGATAAAGTCCTGCGACATATTTATGTTGCGGGACTTTTTTTATTGGCTATTTAGTAACTTTTTGCGAAATAATGACGCTCTTGTCGATATAAATTTGTATTTTTGCGCCTAAATAATACGTATTAAAGTAATGGAATTAGATTTGCTGACCGCCATATCACCAATTGACGGTCGTTATAGAGGTAAAACAGAGAGCCTTGCGGATTATTTCTCAGAATATGCGTTAATCCGCTACCGTGTTCGGGTAGAGATAGAGTATTTCATAACCCTTTGCGAACTTCCCCTGCCACAGTTGGCAGGCTTTGACCATGCTTTGTTTGGTAAGTTGCGCGACATCTACAAGAATTTTGATGAGAAGTGTGCGGCTCGCGTAAAGGAGATTGAAAAGACGACAAACCACGATGTGAAAGCTGTAGAGTATTTTATCAAGGAGGAACTTGATAAAATAGGCGGACTGGATGAGTATAAGGAGTTTATACACTTCGGTCTGACATCGCAGGATATCAATAATACAAGTGTGCCGTTGTCTATTAAAGAAGCACTCGAAAACGTGTACTGCCCGCAGATAGAGGAACTTATTGCGCAACTTGAGGAGTATGCCTGCGAATGGAAGGACGTTCCGATGCTTGCCAAGACGCACGGTCAGCCTGCGTCGCCGACACGGCTCGGCAAAGAGGTGATGGTGTTTGTCTATCGCTTGAAAGAGCAGCTTGCACAGTTGAAGGCTTGCAAGATGAGTGCTAAGTTCGGTGGAGCGACAGGCAACTACAACGCGCATCATGTGGCTTATCCGCAGTATGACTGGAAAGAGTTCGGCAATCGCTTCGTGAGCGAGAAACTCGGATTGGAGCGCGAGCAGTTTACTACGCAGATAAGCAACTACGACAACCTCGGAAGCGTGTTCGATGCACTTCGTCGTATCAATACAATCATCATCGACCTCGACCGCGATTTCTGGATGTATATATCTATGGAATACTTCAAACAGAAGATTAAGGCGGGCGAAGTAGGCTCAAGTGCTATGCCGCACAAGGTGAATCCGATTGACTTCGAGAACAGCGAGGGCAATCTCGGTATAGCCAATGCCGTCTTGCAGTTCCTCGCTCAGAAGTTGCCGGTGAGCCGTTTGCAGCGCGATTTGACCGATTCTACGGTTCTTCGCAATATCGGTGTGCCCCTCGGACATGGCGTGATAGCTATACAGAGTACGCTGAAAGGCTTGCGCAAGCTCATACTTAACGGTGATAAGATAGCCGAGGATTTGGACAATACATGGGCTGTGGTGGCCGAAGCCATACAGACAATCTTGCGTCGTGAGGCTTATCCGCATCCATACGAGGCCTTGAAAGCATTGACAAGAACGAATACCAAGATGACGGAGGAGACAATACATGAGTTTATCCGTGGCCTTAATGTCAGCGATAATGTTAAAACAGAACTTATGGCAATCACTCCTCATAACTATACGGGTATATAATATAATGTATAAGAAATATATAAATTAAATCAAATAATTATTAACCGGGCCGTGAGGCTTAAATATTTTAGGAAACTATGTCAGAAGAAATGGAAAAAGACCAAAATCAGTCCGTTGGGCAGAACGGGAATAGTCGTGAGGGCTACTCGCCTGTAGGACAGTCAGGCTATCAGAAAGATTACCGTGTGGGAAGTCGCCCACAGCGTCCGCGCATACACAATCAGCGCGCTTACAGTAGTGAAAAAACAAACAGTAATGACGAAGGCGGATTCCGTCCGGAGGGTTTTGGAGCAGGTCTCCAGAGTGGAACCGGCAGCACACATCAGCAGACCGGATACCGTCCACGTTACAATGCCGGTGGCTATCAGCCACGTCAGGGCGGTTATCAGTCTCGTCCGGGTGGCTATCAGCAGCGTCCTAACAACGGCTATCGTCCTCGTTACAACAATAATCAGGAGGGAGAAGAAGGCGGATACCAGCCACGTCAGGGTGGTTATCAGCCTCGCCAAAGTGGCTATCAGTCTCGTCAGGGCGGCTATCAGCAGCGTCCTAACAACGGCTATCGCCCTCGTTACAACAATAATCAGGAGGGAGAAGAAAGTGGATTCCAGCCTCGTCAGGGCGGCTATCAGCCTCGTGGAAGTTATCAGCCACGTCAAGGCGGATATAACAACCAGCGTGGCGGCTATCAGCAGCGTGGCGGTTACAACCAGCGCGGTGGCTATCAGCAGGGCGGTTATCGCCAATACACGCCAGGATATAATCCGAATGCGAAGTACAGCATGAAGAAACGCATCGAGTATAAGGAAGACCATATCGACCCGAATGAGCCGATTCGTTTGAATAAATTCCTTGCTAATGCCGGCGTTTGCAGCCGTCGTGAGGCTGACGAGTTCATCCAGGCAGGCGTTGTTACCGTTAATGGTGAGGTCGTTACAGAACTTGGAACGAAGGTAATGCGCACCGATGAGGTGAAGTTTCATGATGACCCGGTTGTACTGGAGAAGAAAGTGTATGTGCTTCTCAATAAGCCGAAAGACTATGTAACTACCAGCGACGACCCTCAGCAGCGCAAGACCGTTATGGATCTTGTGAAGAATGCGTGCCGTGAGCGTATCTATCCTGTTGGCCGGCTCGACCGTAATACAACAGGTGTACTGCTCTTTACCAATGACGGCGACCTCGCAAGTAAACTTACGCACCCGAAATTCCTTAAGAAGAAGGTATATCACGTATATCTCGACAAGAATGTTACGGCTCATGACTTGCAGCAAATCTCTGAGGGAATAACCCTTGAGGACGGTGAAATCCATGCAGACGCAATCGAATATGCTAGCGAAACGGATAAGAGCCAGGTTGGAATAGAGATTCACAGTGGCAAGAACCGCATCGTGCGCCGTATCTTCGAGAGCCTCGGCTACCGTGTCGTGAAACTTGACCGTGTGCAGTTTGCCGGACTGACAAAGAAGAATCTCCGTCGTGGCGATTGGCGCTTCCTCACAGAGAAAGAAGTCGATATGCTTCGCATGGGAGCATTTGAGTAATCAACTGAGTGAATTATGAAAAGAGTAAAAGTTGTCGATGCGCTTGCAAGCACCGACTTTGGAAAACAGATTAACGTAAAAGGATGGGTGCGCACCCATCGTAGTAGTAAGGCTGTTGACTTCATTGCGCTGAATGACGGCTCTACAATAAAGAATATACAGATTGTCGTAGACCCTACAAAGGTCGATGCGGAGGTATTGAAGACCATCACTACCGGAGCTTGTATCAGTGCCGTAGGTACTCTCGTGGAAAGCCAGGGCAAAGGCCAGACCGTGGAAATACAATGTGAAAGCATTGAGGTTTACGGTCTTTGTGGCAACGACTATCCTATGCAGAAGAAGGGACAGAGCTTCGAATATATGCGTCAGTACGCACATTTGCGTTTGCGCACCAATACTTTCGGAGCTGTGATGCGCATCCGTCATAATATGGCGATTGCCATACACAACTATTTCCACAGCCACGGATTCTTCTATTTCCACTCACCAATTATCACGGCGAGCGACTGTGAGGGCGCGGGCGAGATGTTCCAGGTAACGACCAAGAACCTCTACGACCTTAAAAAAGACGCGGAAGGAAAGATAAAGTATGACGACGACTTCTTCGGTAAGATGACCTCGCTCACAGTCAGCGGTCAGCTCGAAGGCGAACTCGGTGCTACGGCACTTGGAGCGATATATACATTTGGTCCGACTTTCCGTGCAGAGAACTCCAACACACCGCGCCATCTTGCCGAATTTTGGATGATTGAGCCGGAAGTGGCGTTCATCGACATGAACGACTTGATGGATTTGGAGGAAGACTTTATCAAATATTGCGTGCGGTGGGCACTCGATAACTGCAAGGACGACCTCGCTTTCCTCAATCAGATGATTGACAAGACTCTGATAGAGCGTCTGGAGGGAGTACTTAAAGACAGCTTCGTGCGTCTGCCTTACACCGAAGGAATCAAGATTTTGGAGGAGGCTGTAGCTAACGGACATAAGTTTGAGAATCCCGTTTCATGGGGAATGGACCTCGCCAGCGAGCATGAGCGTTTCCTCGTGGAGCATTATTTCAAGAAGCCGGTCATCATGTGCGACTATCCGAAGGACATCAAGGCCTTCTATATGAAGATAAATGAGGACGGCAAGACCGTTCAGGGCACTGATGTGCTGTTTCCGCAGATTGGCGAAATCATCGGTGGTTCAGTGCGTGAGGAAAGCTATGACAAGCTGATGGGCGAGATAGAGCGCCGCAATATTCCGATGAAGGATATGTGGTGGTATCTCGACACACGTAAGTATGGAAGCTGCCCGCACGGCGGTTTCGGTCTCGGTTTTGAGCGTCTGATACTCTTCGTTACCGGTATGCAGAACATCCGTGACGTCATTCCGTTCCCGAGAACGCCTAAAACGGCTGAATTCTAAAAGCGAAAAGCACGCTGGCAGATGCAATACGGCTGCTAAATAACGTGTTTTTAGTCTTAAGATAGACTGAAATAGAATAAAATAGTGTGCCAAAAGCACAATCTGAATCCTGATTCCGGGATGCAGATTGTGCTTTTTCTTTTTGTCTTTCTTTAAGCTAATTCATAGAGACTACCTTAATTTAATGACATATAATATAAGGATAAGAACATAAATAAAAAAAATGTAACATAAATTACTAATTATTTGGGAGTTAAAGAATATTTGTATATATTTGCAATGATAAAATATTATTAACGTAAAAATAAAGGCAATGAAGAGAAAATTATTACTAATTGCTTTAGTTTTGTTAGGATTTACTAAAGTATCAGCACAGGAAGAGAAGTTCTATGGAATCTTTAATCATCTTGGTGCGGGGTTCAGTCTTGGTACGGAAGGTATTGGAATTAATGTTGCCGCTCCTGTTACCAAATATCTTGAGGTAAGTGCTGGTGTTAATTTTATGCCAGGCTTTAAGGTTGATGGGGATGTGGATGTAGACTTTAACGATATTAATGTTGGTGGAACGACAGTTCAGATTCCTGTCGACCAAGTGAATATCGAGGGTAAGTTTGCACGTACAACTGCAGATTTCAAAGTTAGTTGCTATCCGTTTGGAGATAAGAACGCTTTGTTCGTGGCCGCAGGCTTCTCTTTTGGAGGCTCTAAGATAGCTAAGTTAAGAGGACATAGTTCAGAGTTGCAGCGCTTCATCGCTGATAATCCGCAATATTCCGACCTTATCTATGCGCAGATAGATAAGTATCAGTTGAGCTTTGACGATAACGGAGAGGCTTCGGGTGAAATCAAAGTAAATGCTTTCCGCCCGTATTTCGGTATCGGTTACGGCCGCCTTGTACCTAAGAAGCGCATCGGTTTCCGCACCGAATTAGGTCTTCAGATACATGGAAAGATGAAAGTTTATCAAGGAGGTTCGGAAGTTTTGACCGATGATTTGGCAGATGTTGATGACGATATTTCGAAGATTGTCGATAAGTTTACCGTCTATCCAGTACTGAAATTCACTCTCACAGGAAGAATCTTCTAAACGGTAAAAGAAACTACGAATAAGTGTAAAGGAAGCTGCAAAGGCTTCTGCTTTTCAAGAAATAAAAACGAAAAGGGACTCACCCGCTAAATATAGTGGAAGTCTTTTATTAGATATTATTTCGCACCTTTGCACACCTTTACGTCATGCTCAGAGTATTTAAGGCCGGATTACTCTGGTACTGAAGCCAAAATACTTGAGTAATCAGGCCGGAAATACTTGAGTACTGCGCCGGAAATACTTGAGTACTGCGCCCGAATTACTCGAGTATTGCGCCATAGTACTATGTTGTTCGACCGAAATAGGTTGTCCCCTGTATTTATCGGATGAACTGAAAAAGCGAGATAATAGAGTAGGGCTGCATTACTAAAAGCCTATCCTCTATCTGTCTCGCTTTCTTTTTATAATTCTTTGGTATGTCTTGCAATAATGTCCTTAATCACTTCGCCGCCGGCAATAAGTCCTGCGGTAGCCGGAACGAAAGCGTTGCTCGCCGGAATAGGACGGTGTGATGTCGCGCAGGAGTCTTTGCTATTTTCGGGTTTTGCTTCAAAAATGTCCGATTCCATCGAAGAGTCAGCCTCAGGTTTTATAGGCTCTTCTTCGCTATACACCACCTTCTGACGAGGAATGTTCAGTTTGCGGAGCTTCTTCCTTATCACCTTTGCAAGCGGATCCATATTAGTCTCATTGATGTCGGCAATGCGGAATGCCGTCGCATCCATCTTGTTTGCCGCGCCCATACACGATAACAAAGGGATGCCCAGTTCGTAGCAACGCCGTATCAAGTCGATTTTCGCGCTCACGGTATCGATGCAGTCAACCACGTAGTCATAGCAAGAAAAGTCGATTTCATCGGCGTTAGCCTTCAAGTCGCCTGTATCTTTTGGAATATAAAACATCGGAAATTTCCTAACGATACAGTTGGGATTAATGTCCCGTATGCGTTCTTCCATCACATCTACCTTCAGTCGCCCCAATGTCGAGTGCAGGGCGATAATCTGCCGGTTGATGTTTGTGAGACTAACGCGGTCATTGTCTATAATGTCAATAGCCCCGACACCACTGCGTGCCAGTACCTCGACAACGTAACCTCCGACGCCGCCCACGCCAAACACGGCAACGTGTGAGTGCCGCAATACCTCAACAGCCTCGTTGCCGAGCAGCATCCGTGTTCTTGAAAACTGGTCCACGGCTATTTCACAAGTCTTATTTCGAGCGGACTCACCGTAATCAGATGGCGTTTATACAGGTCGCCCACAGCACGTTTATACACTTTCTTGCTCACCTGGAAGCGGTGCTTGATGTCCTCTGCCTCGCTCTTGTCGCCCAAATCGCACACGCCCTCATGCTCTTTCAAGTAGGCGAGTAGCGTTTCCGAGAAGTCCTCGGTCTGCTTCCTGCCCGTCGGTTGCAGCGTAACGTCGATTTTTCCGTCGCTGCGCACATTGTCTATATAGCCCTTTATGCGGTCGCCTGTGTGTATATATTTGAATATCTGGTTCTCATACACCAGGCCGGCGTATTGGTTATCGATGATGACCTTAAAGCCGAGGTCTGTCTTCTGCCACACAAGCAAGTCCACCTCCTCGCCATGTTTGTATGCCGGCTTCTCATTGTTCAAGTAATGTTCCACCTTTGCCGAAGCCACGATACGATAGCTTTCCTCGTCAATGTGGATGTGAACGATATACTTGTTGCCTTTCACCATGCGCATCTTCTGTTCGCGGAACGGGCAAAATATATCCTTCATCAGTCCCCAATTGAGGAATGCTCCGTACTCGTTCACCCACGAACACTCAAGATAGGCGAAGTCGCCCACCTTCGCAAACGGCTTTTCTGTGGTTGCTACGGGGCGTTCTTCCTGGTCAAGGTATATAAAAACCTCGATTTCATCGCCTATTTTGGCATTTTCGGGTATATAACGTTGAGGAAGAAGAATCTCTCCCTCATCACCGCCGTCAAGATACAGACCGAAGTCCACGCTCTTGCAAATGGTCAAGCGGTTATAATCTCCAAGTTTTATTCTCATTGCAAATTATTTATGGCCCCCTCCAAACTCCCCCACGGGGGAGAGTTCTAACGGGGAGATTATGGATTGTAATTAGTAATACAGGGCGTCTTCAAAACTTTGTCCAAAGAATTTATTTTGAATGTCCCCTCTTCTCTTTGGGAGATTAGAGGGTGGCTAACAAACCATCCTTCATTTTGATTGTCCTGTCCGTTATTTGTGCCAGTCCCTCATCGTGTGTAACGATAACGAATGTCTGGCCAAACTTGTCGCGCAAGTCGAAGAACAACTTGTGCAATTCCTCCTTGTTCTTTGTGTCGAGACTGCCCGAAGGCTCGTCGGCGAGGATTACAGCAGGATTGTTCATCAGTGCACGGGCCACCGCCACACGCTGCTTTTCACCTCCCGACAGCTCATTTGGCTTGTGCTTGGCGCGGCTCTCGAGTCCCATGAACTGCAAAAGCTCTTCGGCCCGTTCCCTTGCATCGCTCTGTTTCTTGCCTGCTATATATGCCGGAATCATGATATTCTCGATTGCCGTGAACTCCGGCAAAAGCTGATGGAACTGGAAAACGAAGCCTAAGTGCTCGTTGCGGAAGCGGCTCAACTTGTTCGTCGACAGTCCGTTTACCTCTATTCCGTCCACAATCACCGTCCCCGTGTCAGGTTTATCCAGCGTACCGATTATCTGAAGCAGCGTAGTCTTGCCCGCGCCGCTCGGGCCGACGATGCTCACTATCTCACCCTTATCTATGTGCAGGTCTATTCCTTTCAGTACCTGCAGTGAGCCGAAACTCTTGGTAATGTTTTTTATGTCTATCATAATTTGAAGCCCCCTCTAATCCCCAAGGGGAATAAAGCCGGGGCATTGATTAGGAGTGAATATTTTATATTTTATCTTATAGCTTATTTTATGCCCTCTTCTTCCTGTGGTTAGTACTCTCCCCCTTGGGGGAGTTTGGAGGGGGCTTTAATTCTTTTTCTTAAACAGCCCTTTGAAAATGTCGTATGCACTGCGCTCCTCCGTATGCTGAGGCTGAGCGAAGGTCATAGTGTCTATCGCCTCGCCGAACTGGTCGGGGAAGATAATCATAATCGTCTTGCCCGAGAAGTAATTGTTAATCTCGTCCGGCAGACGCTCCAAAGCGTTTTTATACGACACCGTTCCCTTTCTTGCCGTTACCACGACAAACAGATGATCCTCCTTTATTGTACTCGCAAGCTCCGGCAGTTTGTTCCAGTGCTCCATCTCCTTGTACTCCGCCCGCACGTTGCGGTAGCGGTTCTGCATAAATTCGTTTATCAGATTTAGCGATTCCCGTCTGCCGTGGAACACCACCCGACACTCCATCGACTTCGCCATACGCGCCAAACGCTCCATCCACCGGTGGAATCCCGGCTCAAATTCTGCCCTCGACGGCACAGCCACCTGAATCCTCCGTATCGTGTTTAGCGGCTGCATGATGCGCGCAATCATTATCTGACGGTTCAGACCATTGTAAAGGCTCTGTGTGAACTCGCCCCAAAACTTATTCGACACCTCCTTGTGGAAGTGCAGTCCCATGATGATTTCCGAAGCCTGAAACTCCTTGAAAGCGTGCTTTATGCCGTTGGCGATGTTCGCCGCGATGCGCACCTGCGACTGTATGGGCACATCGGCCGCACTCGCCATCTGCTCGATGTGTTCCAATAGTCTGTGGCCCTCCTCCTGATTGCGCTTCGCGTTCACGTCATCGTAGACCACATTCAGTGCCACCAAGCCGCGGTTCAGTTTCGGATTGCGCATCATTATAGCCATGCCAAGCAGATTGTCGGCATATTCCGGGTACTTCACGGGTATGAGTATTTTCTCGTCATCGGCCTGTTTGTAGTAGTCGGGCGTGTTGTCCTTCTCCCTGAGACGCACTGCCTTAGCCGCGTTCTCGGTAACGACGGTAGATATTATGCATGTAACGAGAATCATTATCACGATGCCGTTCAGCACGTCGTCGCCGAAAAGAAACTCGCCCTGAGCCACCTCTATCCTGCGACCCACCATCACCATGGCAATGGCTCCGGCCGCATGGGCCGATGTAAGGCCGAACATCGTATGTCCCCATAGCTTCGGAAGGCGGAAGACAAAGGCCGCGATGTATGCAGCGATGGCCTTGCCCACTGTTCCGAACACCACGAAGCAGAACACCACCCAAAGAATCCAACCGCCGTCGAAGAGCAGACGGACGTTTATCAACATTCCCACACCGATAAGGAAATAAGGAATGAACAGCGCATTGCCTATGAACTCGATGCGGTTCATCAGTGGCGACACGTGCGGAATGAAACGGTTCAGGATGAGACCGGAGAAGAATGCACCGAAGATTCCTTCGAGTCCGATGAGATTAGACAGCGCTCCGCCCATGAACATGACGGCCAGAACGAAGATAAACTGCATTACCGAGTCGGAATATCTACGCAGGAACCAGCGCGTGAGGCGTGGTACAAATATAATCATACCGGCGCAGAAGACTGCAAACTTAGCGAAAAACAATGTCCAGAAGAGCAGTCCGCCAGACGCACTGAACGAGTTGACGATGGCAGCCACGCCCACAAGCGACAGAAACAGCGACAGCATCGACGCACCGACGCTGAGTGTTGAGGCCGTGTGGCGTTGCAAACCGTAGCGTCCGACGATAGGGTAGGCGATGAGCGTGTTCGATGCCATGATGCAGCCCAAGAGCAATGAGGCCGTCATGCCGTAGTTCAATAATTCGACACCCATGAATACCGCCATTAGAAACGGCACCGCAAAGGTCAGCAGACCGAATATTGCCATTTGCCGTAAATTCTTTCTCATGCCCTCAAGGTCCATCTCCAATCCGGCAAGGAACATGATATAATACAGTCCGACGTTGCCAAACAGCTCGAAAGACGCGTCGCGCTCGAGGATGTTCAGGCCGTACTGACCAATCAGCACACCTGCCAACACCATACCTATTATATGTGGAATGCGTAATCGTCCCATCACGATAGGGGCGAAAAGGATGATTAGCAGCACCACAAAGAATATCAGTGTGGGATCGGTAATCGGAAGATATTCGTATATTTTCAGCATATTATAATTATTAAAGAGGAGAGAGGAGAGGGAAGAGGGGAGAGAGATGTGCTTTTATGGGCGTTAGTTGATTTTCTGTTTTCAGATTTCTCATAGGAAAGGTAATCTCTCTCCTCTCTTCCCTATCCTCTCTTCTCTTTTCTCTTTTCCTCTGCAAAGTTGCAAAAAAAATATCAAATTCTCGCTTAATCGGATGAAAATGTGTATTTTTGCAGCGTATAAACGATATAACTAATAAAAGAAATAAAATATGAAAGTAGCGATTGTTGGTGCAAGTGGAGCCGTAGGACAGGAGTTCCTTCGGATTCTGGCAGAGAGAAATTTCCCTATTGATGAACTGGTTCTGTTCGGTTCCGAGCGTTCGGCAGGCAGCAAATACACATTCAAGGGAAAGGAATACGAAGTTAAACTTTTGCAGCACAACGACGATTTCAAGGGCGTCGACGTTGCTTTTGTATCTGCCGGAGGCGGAGCATCTAAGGAGTTCGCTGAGACGATAACCAAGTATGGAGCCGTGATGATAGACAATTCCAGCGCGTTCCGTATGGACGAGGACGTGCCATTAGTTGTGCCGGAGGTGAATCCGGAGGACGCACTCAACCGTCCGCGCGGCATCATTGCCAATCCTAACTGCACCACAATCATGATGGTGGTTGTGTTGAAGCCTATCGAGAAGCTCTCACACATCAAGCGTGTGCATATCTCAAGCTATCAGAGTGCCAGCGGAGCGGGTGCCGTGGCAATGGCAGAGCTTCAGCAGCAGTATAAGGAACTCGTGGAGGACGGCGAGGTGAAGACCATCAAGAAGTTCCCCGTGCAGTTGGCATATAACGTAATTCCGCAGATTGACGTGTTCACAGACAACGGCTATACAAAGGAAGAGATGAAGATGTTCAACGAGACTCGCAAGATTATGCACAGCGACATACGCACTTCTGCAATGTGCGTGCGCGTAAGTTCGCTCCGTTCTCACAGCGAGAGTGTGTGGATTGAGACCGAGGAGCCAATCACCGTTGAGCAGGCACAGGCTGCAATCGCTGCTGCCGAAGGCGTAACCTTGCAGGATGATCCGGCTAATCTTGTTTATCCGATGCCGTTAGAGACAGGTGGAAAGGATGACGTTTACGTAGGCCGCGTGCGCAAGGACCTTGCCAATGACAACGGCATTACGCTGTGGCTCAGTGGCGACCAGATACGCAAGGGTGCCGCTCTCAACGCGGTTCAGATTGCGGAGTATCTTGTAAAGGTGGGAAACATCAAGTAATTTAGTAGACAGAATACAGTAGACAGGAGTTCAGACAATAGTCCGGACTCCTGTTTTTTTGTCATGTATGGTTGCTGTCAGATGGCTTTTGCGCCTCAAAGACTATTGTCTGAACTTCCGAACTCCCGTCTCCTGTCTACTAAAATTGTCCTATTAGAAAACGAAAAAAGGCTTGCACCGATTAGTACAAGCCTTTTGTATTGATTGTACAGAGCCTTTGTACTGTTGCTACAAAGCCTTTGTACTGACAGTACATGACCCTTGTACTAATTGTACAACAGTCATGTACTGTTTTTGAATCTCTCTTACAGCACCACCTTTATGCGGTTGATGATGTAAATTCCGTGTGCCAGTCCGTCGATAACGTTCATGCCTGCGTTCACCTTCTGCACCTTTGTCATGCCAGAAACGGTAGAGATGGTGACGTTCTGTGCCTTGTCAGACTCTATATATAGTCTGCCGCCTGCTACGCGCACCTTGATACCGTTGGCGTTGTTGTCTGCTACGATGTTGCTGATGCCAGTGGCCTTCAGCTTACCGATGCGTGCCATGGCGTATGTTACAACATCCTGATCTTCCTTCTCCTTGCTGGACGAATCGTCTTGAGAGTATGCCTCAAAGACATTGTCATAGAAGCTCGGGTCGTACGGCAGTGATGAGTGGGCGCTCGCACCGTAATAGTCTACTACCATGACGCCTATGCCGTTGTTGCGGATGTGATCTGCCGTGATGCCCATCATAGACAGTGGAAACTTGAACTCATAGAACGTATGTGCGGAGTTGTCTATTTTGCCTGAGAGGTCTGTGAAGCCGTTGTTGCCCTTTAGCAGTTCCGGATCGTAGCTGAAATAGTCCTGACCATAGATGGCTGTAATGGAGGGGAGTACACCGTCTGCGTATCCATAAGTAACCTCTGACTTCTTGCATGACGCAGGGTCTGTGTAGTCACAGATGCCGCTGGCGTTCGGAACAAAATAGCCCGGTGTACCTACTCCTGGCTTCGTAGAACCGAACCACCATGCGTCTGCCCCGTTGTCGAATGTGGTGTAGATGTTGTCCTGCCATATAGACGTGTTCTCGTTGGTGATGCCTTTAGCCGACTTGTCCGGGTCGAGGTCGAAAGCGAAGCTCAGCTTACCGTCCATATTGTATGGCTTGGACTCGCCTGGCTGTTTGCCTTCGCCGTAGATATCCCATACTGTATATACATACTGAACGCCGAGGTAAAGGTTCTCATTGTCGTATGCCGCATAAAGTGCGTATGAGTCGACGATAGGACGCTCATGCACACCCTTGAATGCCTGACAGATGTCGCGTGCCACGCCCTGTGCGACGAGGTCGGCCTCTGTCCAGTTGTTGAGTGCGGTTGTTGATTTCTGTCCGTTGAAAGACATATTTACAGTGCGGTTTGTTCCTACCTGTCCGTTAGGATTCACCTTATAATAGTCTGTTATAAGGTTGTCGCCCGGCTGTGGTTGCGGACCGGGGCCGCTGCTCTTGGTGTATGTAAAGGTCTTCACGTCGCCGCTTGTACCGTCGGATGTTACGCCGAACGCCTTTAGAGTTGTTGTCTCTGTGAATGTAAGTGCGCTACTATACTTCTGTGAAGAGGTCGTAGGTGCGTTGCCGTCAGTTGTATAATATATGGTAGCTGCCGGATTTACAGACAGTGTTACGCTGATGCTCTCAGTGAAGTTGCCGCTTGCCGGACTTGCGCTTACAACCGGCTTTGTAGGCTGCGGGTCGCTCGAGAACGTCACTTTGGTAGATGTCGCACCGTTGTCGTCCATCACGTATTCGCCAGTATAGGTAAGGTCTTTTGTCTTGTCGGCATCTCCATTGGTGTTGAATATTACGTTGGTAGTTCCTGCCGGTACTTTAAATACTTTGTATGTCTTACCGTCAGAACCTGTCGCGGTTTCCATCTTTAAGCCGGACCACTCAGGCTTGGACGCACCCCAATAGTACACTTTCTCTTTCGTTCCGCTGTATGCGAGGTTATAGTCGCCGGCGATTGTCACGCTGCCAGGCTGCGGGCCAGGTCCCGGGTCTTCACCGTTGTATTTTGTCCATGTAGAGTTGTCCTTGCAAATCATCGACTCTCCGTTGAGGTCGAGACCGCACTTCTGTCCTGGAACATCAGTAGGATATTGTGAGCTGCCTCCGTTGAAGATGACCTTCGCATTTTGTGTGAAGTCTGTCGGAACCTCATAATACCACAGGCCGGTCGCTGCGTCTTTAGTCATCGACTGTCCCGGCCATCCTGCATTCTCCTTCACTGGGTCGGTTGCAGGAAGGTAGATGTAGCAGTTCACGCTGCTCCAGTTGCCCGGGTTGTTGTAATATACCTTCACTACGGCTGACGGATCGGCCTTCTTGAATGTCGCAGAGCCTGTCTTCGTGCCGTCTTCGCCTGTCGCGCTCCATGAAACGGTTACGCTTTCGCCTGCAGCCATGCCGCTGCCGATGGTGAATGTGGTTGTTCCTGTGAACGACTGCTGTGCGCCGTCGCCAATCTTGTACCATCCGCTTGTTGCGTTGTTGAGTGTTGCCGTCACGCTTTGGGTCTCTGTCGTGAATGTGCCTCCGTTAGGGCTGAGCGTTACAGAAGGCTCCTGAACAACTTCGCCGTAGATAACTGCGATACCGCTTGAGCCTACATTACCGCTGATAGTCGTTGATGTGACTGTGAATGTGCCTCCCGAAACGCGGTCGGTGTATGTTCCTGCCGGGCAATATCCGCCACCGTTGGCGATGGACACGTTGCCGCTGCCGTTTCTGTTAACGATAACGGCACCACCTCCTTCGCGGGTAAGTGATGCTACACCATTGTTTTGAGTATAATATTCTTTCTTGCCGTTCATGGCGTTACGGAACTTGTTTATTTCCGCAACCTGCTTTCCTGTAAAGTTAGTGCTACCCTTCGCTCCAACCTTAATGTCATTAAAGTTCTTTGCCGCAGGGCGAGAGAAATATAATGCTGTTGCTCCGTCGCGGCAACCTACAATAGCGTATGCACGGTCGATAACATCCTGACTTACATTTTTCGATTCGCCGTTATTGTTTGCGTATGTGTCGTGGCTCTCGCCCCAATATACGACCTTGTCTGCCTTGAATAAAGTTCCTCCGGCCCATCCGGCGTTAGAAGAAGGAACACCACCGTTGTTGCGTGCGCCATTTCCATATCCGTTGTCGGTTACAGACATATAGTTCGTGTATTCTTTCATAAGGTTGTCGCCATTGCCGCCGCCCGGGTTGTCGAGAACCTCTCCATAGTGATACATTCCAGAAACAGATGTAACGGTAGCCCAGAACTGACAGCCCTCAGAAGGCAATGCGATATGCTTGGCAGCATCCCAACGGATACCTTTTACACCGCAGGCTTTCAACTCCTCGATATATGCCTTTGCACGATTGGCAACCTCAGAGTCTTCCGAGTTTACATCAGGATATCCAGAGCCGCCACCTATCTGGTTGTGGGTAATGGAGTTACGGTTACCATAGTTGACATCACCGTTCCAGCGCAAGCGGTTGTTGCTGTTCCACCACGGGTCATGGTATAAAGAATGGTCGCCTGCACCGTGTCCGTCTACGTGGTTTGCCACTACGTCAACAATAATCTTAATGCCATACTTTTCTGCTTCGGCGCAGAGACTTGTTAGGTCTTCCTTTGTTCCGAGACCACTTGCGATAAACTTAAAATCGTAAGGGCGGTAGATGTCAGCCCATGTGGAGCCTACCGCAGAATTACGCTGTAGCGGAGACAACTGAACAGAGCCGAATCCAGCAGCTGCAATGTTGGGAAGCTCTGCCTTGACATCGGAAATTTTCCAATTGAAACAATGCAGGATGTTTCCTTCCTGTATTCCCGATGGAATACCATACAAGTTCTGGGCATTGACTTGAGATGCCAGCGTAATTGCCAACATAAGCAACAGCCCGAGAACCTTCTTACTTGTTCTAAGTAAAGATTGATTCATCGTTTTAAACATTTGTAAAATTGTTAGGTTATAAAATTGTTCGTTAAAAACTACATAAAACTGCTTATAAAAACTGCTTACGGTTACAAATGTATGCTTTTTATATTGATTCATCATTTACTTTATGTTAAGAAAAGCACATTTTCCTGCGCAATCGTTTGAGCATAATTATTGCTTTGATAGATTAAAATGATGGATTTTTTATGCAGACCGAAGGCTTATTTAGGGGAAATGAACGTTTCTGAAGAAATGAAAAAAGCCAAGCAGTCGGTTAAACTACTTGGCTTTTATATGTCCTGTGCGCCTGATAGGACTCGAACCTACACGTCTCGCGACACCAGATCCTAAGTCTGGCGCGTCTGCCAATTTCGCCACAAGCGCAGAATTCGGTTGCAAAGGTAACTTGTTTTTGCCGAATTGCCAAATTATTTGCTTAAAAGTTTGATGGCTCTACACATCACTTCCGAACAAATCCAGTTGCCCGGTCTTCTCATCGATGATGTGTTTGCGGGTCTTACCCGTGTCCGGGTCTTTCTCCTCAGCCATCGCCATATCCATGTTTGCCTTGCTTTTCTGTTCGCCTATCTTGCTCTCCTCTTCCTCTTCCGGATCTTCCCCGTCCGGTTCCGGATAGTGCGTAGGCTCCAGTTCCTCGATAGAAGCAATCTCGTATGCCGATACACGCTTTGCCCCCGACTGGTATTTATAGAACTTCACGAACTCGTTGATGTCGATGATGAGGTCTTCCTGCGCAGCGTCCTCGCCTCCGAACTTCACCAATATGCGCGGATAGGCCTTGTCGGAGAGCAGCGTTATCACCGATTTTGGGTTGTCGCCGATGAACCGCTGTCGCCTTTTCGACGCGTTGAGTACCATCCGCTTCACATAAAGCTGGTTGTCCTTGTCGGCATCGCGGTATATCGCCGTCCACACTTTGCGCTCGTCATACTTCTCTATGTGCATGATGTTGTCGTCGTAGTGGTTGCTCGTGTCGAAGTTTGTCAGATAGTATTCTCCGTTCTTGAGCATCACGAGGATAGTCTCCGGGTCCTTGAATTCGCCTAAGTAATTGCCCCGCTCGTCGTAGTTTATGCGGTTAACGTCCGGGTCGAACCACACTTTTATCGCGCCGAGCGTAGAGTGTCCTTGCTGTTTCAGGCTTATTCGGTTCACCGGTTTCTTCGTCAGAATCACGCCCTTTGCCGTCCGGTTCTTTATGCCCACCTTCGAGAAGTCCCTCAGCAGGAATATGCTTGAACGGTGGGTGGTCATTGCCGTGGCTTCGAGTGTTACCTTTATCACCTCTGCCTCGCCGTTGGGGTTGCCCGTGAGATACATTATCCGCGACTGGGGCTTGCCCTGCGTGAGGTCATACTCCTTGTCGCGTGTGCAGCTTGCCACGTAGAAGCGTTTCAAGAAATAAGGGCCTTTCAGTCCGTCGCGATACACAACGTTATACACCGTGCGCTTGTCGTTCCTCTTGAACACATTTACATATTGTATGTTCTTGCCCACGAAAATCTTGTCCTGCACACGGATAATCTTGTATTTACCGTCTTTATAGAATATAATAATGTCGTCGAGGTCGGAGCAGTTGCATACGAACTCGTCCTTTTTCAGTCCGGTTCCGATGAAGCCTTCCTGTCGGTTGATATACAGTTTCTCGTTCGCCTCCACCACGGTCGACACCTCTATCGACTCGAAATTTCTTATTTCCGTGCGACGGGGATGCTCCGCTCCATATTTGTCCTTTATGAACTCGAACCAGCGGATGGTAACGTCCGTCATGTGTGCGAGGTCGCGTTTTATTCCCTTCAGTTCCTTGTTGATGCGCGCCATCAGCTCGTCGGCCTTGTCCTTGTTGAACTTCAGGATGCGCTGCATCTTTATTTCCATCAGCCGCAGGATGTCTTCCTTGCGCACCTCGCGAATGAATTGCGGATAGAACGGTGTGAGACGCTCGTCCACGTATTCGCAGGCCGCGTCCATATCCTTTGCGTTCTCGAACGGCTTGCCCTTGTAGATGCGTTCCTCGATGAATATCTTCTCGAGCGAGGCGAAGAACAGTTGCTCCTCCAACTCAGCCTTGCGTATTTCCAACTCCTTGCGCAGCAGTTCCTTTGTAGCCTCCACCGAGTGGCGCAGCACGTCGCTCACGGTGAGGAACTTCGGTTTGTTGTCCTCTATGACGCAGCAGTTTGGCGATATGTTTATCTCGCAGTCGGAGAACGCATAGAGCGCGTCGATGGTCTTGTCGCTGCTCACTCCCGGTGCTAAGTGTACCAATATCTCCACCTCCGCAGCCGTGTTGTCGTCCACGCGCTTAGCCTTTATCTTGCCTTTCTCCACCGCTTTCAGAATACTGTCTATCAGCGTTACGGTGGTTTTCGTGAACGGGATCTCCTTTATCGCGAGCGTCTTGCTGTTTATTTTCTCAATCTTGGCACGCACCTTCAGCACACCGCCGCGTTGTCCGTCGTTATATTTCGACACGTCGATGCTTCCGCCGGTGGGGAAGTCGGGGTAGAGGTGGAACTCCTCGCCTCGCAGACAGCTTATGGCAGCGTCGCAAAGCTCGTTGAAGTTGTGTGGAAGAATCTTTGACGACAGTCCCACGGCAATGCCCTCGGCACCCTGCGCGAGCAGCAGCGGGAACTTCACAGGCAGCGTCACCGGCTCTTTGTTTCGTCCGTCATAGCTGTGCTGCCACTCCGTGGTCTTGGGGTTGAACACCGTGTCGAGAGCGAATTTAGAGAGACGGGCCTCGATATAACGAGGAGCGGCTGCGCGGTCGCCCGTGAGCACGTTACCCCAGTTTCCCTGAGTGTCCACGAGCAAATCCTTCTGTCCCATCTGAACGAGCGCGTCGCCGATGGAAGCGTCGCCGTGCGGGTGGAACTGCATCGTGTGTCCCACGATGTTCGCCACCTTGTTATAGCGTCCGTCGTCCATTCGTTTCATCGAATGCAGAATGCGTCGCTGCACCGGTTTCAGTCCGTCCTCAATGTGCGGTACGGCGCGTTCCAGTATCACATACGACGCATAGTCCAAGAACCAGTTCTGATACATACCGCTGAGATGATGCACGGCAGATGCATCAAACCTGTTCACAGGCTTGTAATCCGAATGAGCGTCGTCTGTTTCTGTTTCCCCAAACTCGTTGTCGGTGTTCTCTTCATTAGGGTTTTCGTTCTCGCTAATTATCTCTTCGTCTCTCTTTTCGTCGTCCATAAGATACCTGTTTTTTCCTTTTTAAGGTTTCAAGATAATGCAAATGAGGGCAATTGGAACTTGTTCTTATATTGCCGAGTGCAGCTTATCTTCTGCAAAGTTAAGAAAAAAATACGGAAAGCGCAAGCCTCTATATTATAATAAGGTGTATTTTTTCTTTTACAAAGTAACTCTTTTGTTGCTTTATTCCGTTATTTTCTCATTCTGTTTACATCCTTTCAGCCCTCCGATACTATCTCTTTGATAATCAGACAGCTTTGATGGTGTAGCTATATGGCAGTTTTTTTCTCTATTTATTATGAAGTTTCAGAGCATTTTTCTTACTTTTCTAAGAAAAAGAAGCTATCTTTGCCTACAAATATATGGGTTAGGCATATCAAAGAGAAAACTATGGACAAAAAAATATTGGAATTTGTAACTTATTGCATAGAGCAACTGGCTGACAGATTGATGCTGTCTCCCGGTGATGTGTATAGGAGACTTAAGACTTCTGGAATCTTGTATGAATATATTGTACCCTCTTATGATGTGCTTCATACCTTTGGTTCACGTTATCTGATGGACGATTTGATGGGCTTTATGCGGGAAAAAGGAGTGTTGTAGTCATGAAAATATATCATTCTTCGGATGTTGTGGTCTGTCGGCCGGACACCATTCATTCACGGGAGTATTTGGATTTTGGAAAAGGTTTTTATCTTACTACGCTTTATGAACAAGCGGAAAGATATGCCCAGCGTTTTTTGAGGCGAAAGAAAACGGCTTGGATAAATGTGTATGAGCTGGATGAGAACTGGGAAAATTGGAAAGTGTTGCGTTTTGACAGCTATAATAAGGATTGGCTTGAATTCGTTTCCAAGTGTCGGATGGGAAAGACCGTAGATGATTATGATATTGTTATTGGCGGCATTGCAAATGATAGGGTGATTGTTACCCTTGACAGATATTTCGCAGGAGAACTGTCGCAGTAGGAGACTCTTGGGCTTTTGAGATTTGAGAAGCCTAATATTCAATATTGTATTCGTTCGGAAAGAATGATAAAAGAGAGTCTGACCTATATAGAAAGTGAGAAGATATGATGGAGGTTACGAGGCTTGTGCAGAAGGGTTCAAAGTGTGCTGCGATAATTAGCAGTATGAGTGAGATGTATCATATCTCGCTGGAGGAAGCCACGGATATATATTATAATTCAGAAACTTCCACTTTGATAGACGAAGGCGTAGCCGATTTGCATTGTCGGAGTGAACGATACCTCGCCTCGTTGGTGTGGGATGAGTATAAAGAAAAGGGGTGATTGCGCTCGATATATATTCCTTTTATTTATCTGCCTGTAAATCGTGACTAAAGACTCGTGTATGATAGGTTAGAACTGGATAAATGATTTATTAAACAACAAAGGCTCGATAGTTTTCTTATCGGGCCTTTGTCGTTTCGCTGTAATGCCTCCATTATTTTGTTAAAAAGGCTCTGTAATCAAATTACAAGCATATACTCTTTATTTGGTAATTTATTTATGGAAAATTTCAAATATCAAATATCCCTACTTCTCACTTCGATATAGGGAAGAAAACAGCCCCGATAATGTAAATTTAATTTTCCATTTTCTTTACATTTTGAATTGTGTCAACTTTTGTTAAATATAGGCTCCGTTACTCATTTTCGATGATTTTTCGACCTAAAAAATCCCAACTCAAAACTCAAAATTCTTAACTCATAATTCTAAAACGGCCTCCGTTAGAAAAAAATCGAGTCGATTTTCGTCAAACATTCACCTCCTGAAAAACACGGGAATATGGCAAAATTGCCTGATTTAACGTTTGTTAGCTTTCAAAAGTGGCACTTTTAGAGTCCGTTTGAGGCACTTTTGGAGTGCAACGGAGCCTCCGTTGAAGCCCAAAAGTGCCTCCGTTAGAGTGTAAAAGTGCCTCCGTTGCGATTTCACGGGGGCAAAAACGCCTTCTAAAACGGCTGATTTTGATAAATTATCGGGTAACCATCTGATTATCAATCTTTTAACTCAAAATTGCCTAAAACGCCGTATTTTGCGATATATTCGGCCACGGAAAATTTTGTCTGAAATACGTCAATTTTTCAGCACTTATTTTGTAAAATTTTCTAACAATGGCAGTGTTTTCCCTATTTGTTATGAAGTTTCTGTGCATTTTCTTACTTCTTGAGAAAAAGAGGCTATCTTTGCATAAGATAAGCTGCACTCAGCAATCCGAGAATAAATTCTCATTGCACTCGTTTGTATTATCTTTGTCTACAAATAAATATAGGTGAGGCATATTAAAGAGAAAATTGTGGACAAGAAAATATGCTGCTTGTTCCAGTATTGTAAACGCCGTTTACGGAATAGGTGAAAAAGTATTAGTACTTAAATTTGTTCCTTATTTATAGGGGAAATGTGAAAAACGCACCTGTTTATAGCGCGGAAAATGTGAAAATATACCTGTTTATGGTATGGAAAATGTGAAAATAGTGCCGTTTTGTAGTGCGGATTATGTGAAAAATATTTATCTTTGCATTGATTATTAATGATTTGTAATATGTTAATCTGAATATTATGAAAGTATTGAAAACTGATAAGGCGCCGGCTGCAATAGGTCCATACAGTCAGGCAATAGAAGTGAACGGAATGGTTTTTGCTTCCGGGCAGATTCCACTCGACCCGGCGACAGGCGAAGTCGTGGCCGGAGGTATAAAGGAGCAGACCCGTCAGGCTCTGACAAACGCGTCGCACGTGATGCAGGCTGCAGGTCTTACGCTGTCTGACGTGGTGAAAACGACAGTTTTTATGGCAGATATGGCCGATTTTGCTGCTATGAACGAGGTTTATGCTACATTCTTCAGTGAGCCGTATCCGGCTCGGTCGGCTGTAGCTGTGAAGGCGTTGCCGAAAGGAGTGCTGGTAGAAGTGGAGTGCATCGCGGCACGATAGATTTAGAATTCACATATCTATATATATAAGGAGCTATGGATAATAACAATCAAGGCCAACAATTACAAATAGATTTGCCGCAAGATGTTGCGGAAGGGGTATATTCAAACTTTGCGATAATATCACATTCAAGCTCAGAGTTTGTGCTTGATTTTGCGGCTATTGTGCCCGGTGCGCCTAAAGCGAGCGTCCGCAGCAGGGTGTTGATGGCACCGGAGCACGTGAAGAGGTTGCTCGGAGCGTTGCAGGAGAACGTAATCAAGTATGAGCAGGAGTTCGGAAAAATCAGGATTCCCAATCAGCAGCCACGTACAATATCGCCTTTCGGTAATACAAAAGGTGAGGCATAAATGCAGAAAAACGCACGATGAGGGGCTGTTTCCCGTCGTGCGCTTTTCTTTTTGAGGCATTTCGATAAAGCAATTTATGGTATCTGAAATGTAAAAGATGTTATTTTTTATTAAAACAGCACCGTCTCTTATTTTTTCTTTTCTTATATATTAGGTGGTTTCGGGAATTGTTTGTACCTTTGCAGCCCGAAACGGCATACTGAATCCGCCTATAACGGCGATGGATGCGAGGCCGTTGTAACTGTTTGATAATAAACAAAATAATATATAAATTTAAAAAGTAAAATTATGCCTACTATTTCACAGTTAGTAAGAAAAGGTAGAAAGGTGGCAGAAGACAAGAGTAAGTCACCGGCTTTGGACAACTGTCCTCAGCGTCGTGGTGTTTGTGTGCGTGTTTACACCACAACACCTAAGAAACCTAATTCGGCAATGCGTAAAGTTGCCCGTGTTCGTTTGACAAACCAGAAAGAGGTCAACTCTTACATTCCGGGAGAGGGACACAACTTGCAGGAACACAGTATCGTACTCGTTCGCGGTGGTCGTGTAAAGGACCTTCCGGGTGTTCGTTACCACATTGTTCGCGGAACTCTTGATACCGCAGGTGTGGCAAACCGTACACAGCGCCGTTCTAAGTATGGTGCTAAGAGACCAAAGGCTAAGAAGTAAGAGCCGCTTGCCGCAGCTCACAGTCGGAGATGGCTGGGAGCTGTGGTATAAAGAAAGAAAAACAATTAACCGTTTTGCTGGAGAAAGTTATAATAAGGTTGAGTAAATGTCCGAGAGCGGACGTTGAAGAACGGAAAAACGACAACCTCCGCAGAATAATAGAATAATAAATAAAATGAGAAAAGCAAAACCAAAGAAACGTCAGATCCTTCCGGATCCGAAGTTTAACGACCAGAAGGTTTCAAAGTTTGTAAACCACTTGATGTATGATGGAAAGAAAAACACATCATACGAGATTTTCTACAATTCTCTCGAGATTGTAGGCGAGAAAATGAAAAACGAGGAAAAATCTGCTCTTGAGATTTGGAAGCAGGCACTCGACAACATCACTCCTCATGTAGAGGTGAAGAGCCGTCGTATCGGTGGTGCTACATTCCAGGTTCCTACTGAAATCCGTCCGGACCGCAAGGAGAGCGTATCGATGAAGAATATGATTGCTTTCGCGCGTAAGCGTGGCGGTAAGAGTATGGCAGACAAGCTCGCAGCTGAGATTATGGACGCTTTCAATAACCAGGGTGGCGCATTCAAGCGTAAGGAGGATATGCACCGCATGGCTGAGGCTAACCGCGCATTCGCACATTTCAGATTCTAAGTACAAAAAAATTGAAAGGGTAAAAAGACAATGGCAAATCGCGACTTGCATTTGACTCGTAACATCGGTATCATGGCGCACATCGATGCCGGTAAGACTACAACTTCTGAGCGTATTTTGTTCTACACCGGAAAGACTCATAAAATCGGTGAGGTGCATGACGGTGCCGCTACAATGGACTGGATGGCACAGGAGCAGGAGCGTGGTATCACTATCACTTCTGCTGCTACTACATGTAACTGGAACTATAATGGTAAGAGCTATAAGATAAACTTGATAGACACTCCAGGGCACGTTGACTTTACTGCTGAGGTAGAGCGTTCACTCCGTGTGCTCGATGGTGCTATCGCAACATATTCTGCTGCCGACGGTGTGCAGCCGCAGTCTGAGACCGTATGGCGTCAGGCTGACAAGTATAACGTACCGCGTATAGGTTATGTTAACAAGATGGACCGTTCTGGTGCAGACTTCTTTGAGACTGTACAGCAGATGAAGGATATTCTCGGTGCTAATCCGTGTCCTATTCAGATTCCTATCGGCGCAGAGGAGAACTTCAAGGGTGTTGTTGACCTCATCAAGATGAAGGCTATTCTCTGGCACGATGAGACAATGGGTGCTGAGTACTCAGTTGAGGATATTCCTGCTGACCTCGTAGATGAGGCTAATGAGTGGCATGAGAAAATGGTTGAGAGCGCAGCTAACTTCGATGACGAGGTCATGGAAATGTATCTCGACGGTCAGGATATTCCGGAAGAGAAGCTCATGGCAGCTATCCGTAAGGGTACAATCTCTATGGAACTGACTCCTATGCTCCTCGGTTCTTCTTACAAGAACAAGGGAGTGCAGCCGTTGCTCGACTATACTTGTGCATTCCTGCCTTCACCGCTGGATACAGAGGCTGTTGAGGGTACAAACCCAAATACAGACGAGGCAGAGTACCGTAAGCCGGCTGAGGACGAGCCTACATCAGCTCTCGCGTTCAAGATTGCTACCGACCCGTTCATGGGACGTTTGGTATTCTTCCGCGTTTACTCAGGTAAGGTTACCGCAGGATCATACGTTTACAACCCACGTTCTGGTAAGAAAGAACGTATCAGCCGTCTGTTCCAGATGAACTCTAACAAGGAAATTCCTATGGAGTCTATCGATGCAGGTGATATAGGCGCAGGTGTAGGTTTCAAGGATATCCGTACAGGTGATACTCTCTGTGATGAGGGACATCCGATTGTATTGGAGTCTATGACATTCCCTGATACTGTGATTTCTATCGCTGTAGAGCCGAAGAGTCAGGCTGACGTTGCTAAGCTCGACAACGGTCTCGCTAAGTTGGCAGAGGAAGACCCGACATTCACCGTCCGTACAGACGAACAGAGCGGTCAGACCATTATCTCTGGTATGGGTGAGCTTCACCTTGATATTATTATCGACCGTCTGAAGCGTGAGTTCAAGGTAGAATGTAATCAGGGTAAGCCGCAGGTTAACTATAAGGAGGCTATCACTCAGCCTGTAACCCTCCGTGAGGTTTACAAGAAGCAGAGTGGTGGACGTGGTAAGTTTGCTGATATCATCGTAACCGTAGGTCCTAAGGACGAGGATTACACAGAGGGCGACTTGCAGTTTGTTAACGAGGTTAAGGGTGGTAACGTGCCTAAGGAATTCATTCCTTCAGTTCAGAAAGGTTTCGCAGACTCACTGAAGAACGGTGTGCTCGGTGGATTCCCGATGACAGGTATGAAGGTTACTCTTACCGATGGTAGCTTCCACCCGGTTGACTCAGACCAGTTGTCATTCGAGCTTGCTGCACACAACGCATTCAAGAACGCTTGCCCGAAGGCCGGTCCGGTTCTCATGGAGCCGATTATGAAGGTCGAGGTTGTTACTCCTGAGGAGAACATGGGTGATGTTATCGGCGACTTGAACAAGCGCCGTGGTATGGTTCAGGGTATGGACGAGGCTCGTAGCGGTGCCCGCATCGTTAAGGCTATGGTTCCGCTGGCTGAGATGTTCGGTTATGTAACAGCTCTGCGTACTATCACTTCCGGTCGTGCTACAAGCTCTATGGAGTATGACCACCATGCTCCGCTGTCAAGCTCTATCGCTAAGACTGTGCTTGAGGAGTTCAAGGGACGTACCGACTTGGTATAATATAAATGTGGGATTGAGGCGTTGCTTAGCGAATGACTCTTAAGCAACGTACCTCTCTCTCCTTAATATAAATTAATAGTAACAATTAAAATTTATAACGACAATGAGTCAGAAAATCAGAATCAAGCTGAAGAGTTACGACCACAAGTTGGTTGACAAATCAGCAGAGAAGATTGTGAAGGCAGTAAAGGCTACAGGCGCTATCGTTAGCGGTCCTATTCCATTGCCAACACGTAAGCGTATCTACACAGTAAACCGTAGTACTTTCGTTAACAAGAAGTCACGCGAGCAGTTCCAGCTTTCAGATTACAAGCGTCTTATCGACATCTACAGCTCAACAGCTAAGACAGTAGACGCATTGATGAAACTTGAATTGCCTTCAGGTGTTGAAGTAGAAATCAAAGTGTAGTTTTAATACGGATAAATAAAACGCAGCGAAGGGATGTGGCTGATGTGCGGAAATAACGCGAAAGACACGGACCGGAGCTATTTTCAAACAATAATAAATAATTAATTGAAATGCCAGGATTATTAGGAAAGAAAATCGGAATGACATCCGTTTTCAGTGCCGACGGTAAGAATGTACCGTGCACTGTTATCGAAGCTGGTCCTTGTGTTGTAACCCAGGTTAAAACCGTAGAGAAAGATGGTTACAAGGCTGTTCAGTTGGGTTTCGGAGAGGCTAAGGAGAAGAGAACTTCTAAGCCTATGATGGGAATCTTCAAGAAAGCCGGCACAACACCAAAGAAGCACTTGGCCGAGTTCAAATTCGATGAGGAGTACAACCTCGGAGATACTATTACTGTAGAACTGTTTAACGACGCAGAATTCGTAGACGTAATTGGTACATCCAAAGGTAAGGGCTTCCAGGGCGTTGTAAAACGTCACGGATTCGGTGGTGTAGGTCAGAGTACTCACGGTCAGGACGACCGCGCACGCAAACCGGGTTCTATCGGTGCTTGTTCTTACCCAGCTAAGGTGTTCAAAGGAATGCGAATGGGTGGTCAAATGGGAGGCGACAGAGTTACAACTCAGAACCTCAAAGTGTTAAAGGTAATTCCAGAACACAATCTTATCCTCGTTAAGGGTAGTGTGGCTGGTTGCAATGGTTCAACCGTAATAATTAACAAGTAATGGATATTAACGTATTAAATATCAAAGGTCAGGAGACCGGAAGAAAGGTTACGTTAAACGAATCGATCTTCGGTATTGAGCCTAACGATCATGTTCTTTACCTCGATGTAAAGCAATATCTCGCTAACCAGCGTCAGGGAACTGCAAAGGCAAAAGAGAGAAGTGAACATAAAGGTTCAACACGTAAGTTGGGACGTCAGAAAGGTGGCGGCGGTGCACGTCATGGAGATATCAACTCTCCGTTGATGAAAGGCGGTGGTCGCGTATTCGGTCCAAAACCACGTGATTATGGTTTCAAGCTGAACAAGAAAGTAAAGGTTCTTGCTCGTAAGTCGGCTTTGTCTTATAAGGCACAGGAGAATGCAATAATTGTACTTGAAGACTTCACTTTTGAGGCTCCAAAGACAAAAGAATTTATAAATGTTGCTAAAAATCTTAAAGTTGACGGTAAGAAAATTCTTCTTGTTTTGCCAGAAGTAAATAAAAATGTATATTTGTCGGCTCGTAATCTCCAGAAGACCGAAGTTATGACTGCAAACGCTATCAACGCGTACAAGATTCTGAATGCAGATGTGCTTGTTGTGACTGAGAATTCTCTGCCTACGATAGACACAATCTTAACAAAATAAAAAGGAGACATAGAAGTATGGCATTCATTATAAAACCATTGGTTACAGAGAAGATGACCAAAATTACAGATAAGTCTTCTGAGGATAGAACTTATACGCCGAAGACTGGTAAGCACAAAGGCGAATCTGTAACAAAGGTTGCCCAGCCGAAATATGGCTTTATCGTAAAGCCGGAGGCTAATAAGCTCGAAATTAAAAAAGAAATCGAGGAACTGTATAAGGTGACAGTCATCGGTGTTAATACAGCTCGCTACGCAGGTAAGCGCTCAAGCCGTTACACCCGCGCTGGTCTCGTGAAGGGACAGAAGAATGCGTTCAAGAAAGCAATCGTAACTCTGAAAGAGGGCGATACTATTGATTTTTACAGCAATATTTAAAATAAAAAATGGCAGTACGTAAATTAAAACCGGTTACTCCGGGTCAAAGACACAAAGTTATTGGCACGTTCGAGGATATTACTGCATCCGTGCCAGAGAAGTCTCTCGTTTACGGTAAGCGTTCTACCGGTGGTCGAAACAACACCGGAAAAATGACCGTTCGCTATATGGGCGGCGGTCATAAGAAGAAGTATCGTTTAATCGACTTCAAACGAGAGAAAGATGGTGTTCCAGCTGTAGTAAAAACAATCGAATACGACCCGAACCGTTCGGCTCGTATCGCATTGTTGTTCTATGCTGATGGTGAAAAACGTTACATTATTGCTCCTAACGGACTGCAGGTCGGCACAACGCTGATGTCTGGCGCAGAGGCTGCGCCGGAGGTTGGTAATGCTCTTCCTCTTGCAAACATTCCTGTCGGTACGGTAATTCATAACATTGAATTGCGTCCGGGTCAGGGAGCGTTGCTCGTTCGTTCGGCTGGTAACTTTGCTCAGTTGACTTCTCGTGAAGGCAGTTATTGTGTAATTAAACTCCCTTCAGGAGAGACTCGTAAGATTCTCTCTGCTTGTAAGGCTACTATTGGTAGTGTAGGTAATTCTGACCACGCTCTTGAGCAGTCTGGTAAGGCTGGTCGCTCACGCTGGTTGGGACGTCGTCCTCACAACCGTGGTGTTGTTATGAACCCGCATGATCACCCGATGGGTGGTGGTGAAGGACGTCAGTCTGGAGGACACCCACGTTCACGTAAGGGCTTGTACGCTAAGGGTCTCAAGACTCGTGCACCTAAGAAGCTTTCAAATAAGTATATCATTGAAAGAGCTAACAAGAAGTAATCAAGTTAATTAGAGTAAATTATGAGTCGTTCATTAAAAAAAGGTCCATATATCAACGTTTCTCTTGAGAAGAAGATTCTCGCGATGAACGAGAGCGGAAAGAAGAATGTTGTAAAGACATGGGCTAGGGCATCAATGATTTCCCCGGATTTCGTGGGACACACTGTTGCAGTTCATAACGGAAACAAATTTATCCCTGTTTACATTACTGAGAATATGGTAGGTCACAAGCTCGGTGAGTTCAGCCCGACACGTCGTTTCGGCGGTCACTCAGGAAACAAAAAGTAACAGGTCATAACCATTTAGATTAATAGGAAACAATAATGGGAGCAAGAAAACATATTAAGGCTGAAGAAAGAAAGCAAGCCCTTAAGAATTTGTACTTCGCAAAGCTAAAGGATTGTCCTTCTTCTCCACGCAAGATGCGCTACGTTGTTGACATGGTTCGTGGAATGGAAGTCAACAGAGCACTCGGCGTTTTGAGATTCTCAAAGAAGGCAGCCGCTGCGAATGTAGAGAAACTTCTCCGTTCGGCTATCGCAAACTGGGAAGCTAAGAATGACCGCAAGGCAGAAGATGGAGAACTTTATATCTCAAAGGTCTTCGTAGATGAAGGCGTAACAATGAAGCGTATGCGTCCGGCACCACAAGGTCGTGGATACAGAATACGTAAGCGTTCTAATCACGTCACACTTTTTGTTGATACAAAAGCTGATGTAAATACTAACGACGATAAATAAGATAGAGAATGGGACAGAAAGTTAATCCGATAAGCAACCGCTTGGGTATTATTCGCGGTTGGGACTCAAATTGGTTCGGTGGAAAGGACTTCGGAGACAATATCGTTGAAGATAGAAAAATCCGTAAGTACTTGAACGAGCGTCTTGCTAAGGCAAGCGTTTCACGCATCGTCATTGAGCGTACATTGAAACTCGTCACCATCACTATCTGTACAGCCCGTCCGGGTATTGTCATTGGTAAAGGTGGACAGGATGTTGACAAACTGAAAGAAGAGTTGAAGAAACTCTATAAAAAGGAGATTCAGATCAATATATTTGAGGTTAAGAAACCAGAACTCGATGCAACTATTGTTGGAACAAACATCGCTCGCCAGGTAGAGGGTAAGATTGCTTACCGACGCGCTATCAAGATGGCTGTTGCCAGCACTATGCGTGCAGGAGCTGAAGGTATCAAGATTCAGATAACTGGCCGCTTGAATGGTGCCGAAATGGCACGTAAGGAAATGTTTAAGGAAGGACGTACTCCGCTCCATACTTTCCGCGCAGACATCGATTATTGTCAGACAGAGGCTCTTACAAAGGTTGGACTTCTGGGTATTAAAGTTTGGATTTGCCGTGGTGAGGTTTACAATAAGGTTGATCTCGCACCTAACTTTGCTCAGGAAAAAGGTGGCAATCGTCCTAACGGACGCTCTGGAAGAGGTAATCGTAAGAGAAACAATAACCGTTAAAAGTAGAAGCTATCATGTTACAGCCAAAAAGAGTAAAATATAGAAGACCTCAAGATGGTCGTGGCAATAAAGGTAACGCCCACAGAGGTACACAATTGGCTTTCGGTTCATTCGGTATCAAGACCCTTGAAGCTAAATGGATTGACAGCCGTCAGATTGAGGCCGCTCGTGTGGCAGTGAACCGCCGCATGAACCGTGAGGGACAGGTCTGGATTCGTATATTCCCTGATAAACCAATCACACGTAAGCCTGCAGATGTCCGTATGGGTAAAGGTAAAGGTGATCCTGCTGGTTGGGTAGCTCCGGTAACACCGGGACGTATCCTCTTTGAAGTAGAAGGCGTAAGTTTCGATATCGCTAAGGAGGCTCTTCGCCTCGCTGCGCAGAAACTGCCTGTGAAAACTAAGTTTGTTGTTAGACGTGATTACGATAAAAACGCTTAAGCTATGAAGATGAAAGAACTTAAAAATCTCGCCGACAAGGATTTGCGCGAGAAAATAGAGAACGCAGAGGCAGCTATTCATCAGATGAATCTGAATCATGCAGTAACTCCACTTGAGAATCCATCTCAGATTAAGGCGGCTCGTCGTGACATCGCACGTATGAAAACTGAACTTCGTCAGAGAGAACTTAATAAATAACAATGGTCCAGATGGAAACAAGAAATTTAAGAAAAGTAAGACAGGGTGTCGTTGTCAGCAACAAAATGGATAAAACCATTGTTATTGCAGCGAAATTCAAGGAAATGCACCCGATATACGGTAAATTCGTGCAGAAGACGAAGAAATATCACGCTCATGATGAAAAGAATGAGGCCAACGTGGGTGATACCGTACTCATTATGGAAACTCGTCCTCTTTCTAAGACAAAGAGATGGAGATTAGTACAAATAGTAGAAAAAGCTAAGTAATTATGATACAAGCAGAATCAAGACTTACAGTATGCGATAACAGTGGTGCGCGTGAAGCTCTTTGCATCCGTGTATTGGGTGGTACACGCCGTCGTTACGCAAGTGTTGGTGACGTGATTGTCGTTGCAGTCAAGAACGTTATACCGTCAAGTGATTTGAAAAAAGGTGCAGTATCAAAGGCTTTGATTGTTCGCACAAAGAAAGAAATTCGTCGTGCAGATGGTTCTTACATCCGTTTTGACGATAACGCTTGTGTATTGCTGAACAACGCAGGTGAACTCCGTGGTAGCCGTATCTTTGGTCCGGTAGCACGTGAACTCCGTGCAGTGAATATGAAAGTCGTTTCTTTGGCACCTGAGGTTCTTTAATATTTAAAAATTTAAAGTAATGGCTAAGTTACATATAAGAAAAGACGATACAGTCGTTGTTATTGCCGGAGCAGACAAGGGCAAGACTGGTAAGGTACTCAAAGTTCTCGTTGATGAGAACAGAGCTATCGTAGAGGGAGTTCACCTCGTTTCTAAGAGCACAAAGCCTTCTGCAAAGAATCCTCAGGGAGGTATTGTTAAGCAAGAGGCACCGATACATATCTCTAATTTGAGCTTGATAGACCCGAAGAGCGGTAAGGCTACTCGTGTCGCTATCAAGCATGAAGGTAAGAACGTTGTTCGTATCTCTAAAAAATCAGGGGAGGAAATCAAATAATGAATACAGCACAATTAAAGAATGTATATAAGGAGTCTATCGCTCCCGCACTGCAGAAGGAATTTAATTATTCTTCTGCAATGCAGATTCCTGTTTTGAAGAAAATTGTCGTAAACCAGGGACTTGGTGACGCTACACAGGATAAGAAAATCATTGATGTTGCTATTAATGAGATTTCTTCTATAACTGGTCAGAAAGCTGTTGCGACATATTCAAAGAAGGATATTGCGAACTTCAAACTCCGTAAGAAAATGCCTATTGGCGTTATGGTAACATTGCGTCGCGAGCGTATGTATGAGTTCCTTGAGAAGCTTGTACGTGTGGCATTGCCTCGTATTCGTGACTTCAAAGGTATTGAAAGTAAGTTTGATGGTCGTGGAAATTATACCTTGGGTATTCAGGAGCAGATTATTTTCCCGGAAATCAATATTGATGCAATCGACCGTATTCAGGGTATGAATATCACTTTCGTAACATCGGCAAAAACCGATGAAGAGGGCTATGCTTTGCTCAAGGCATTCGGACTTCCATTCAAAAACGCAAAATAATAAGAGAATATGGCAAAAGAATCAATGAAAGCTCGCGAGGTTAAGCGTGCGAAGCTGGTTGCTCGTTACGCTGAGAAACGTGCAGCTCTGAAAAAGATTATCGCTACTTCTGGTGACATAAGTGAAGCTTATGAGGCTGCTCGTAAACTTCAGTCTATTCCTAAGAATGCTAACCCGATACGTTTGCATAACCGTTGCAAGATAACGGGTCGTCCGAAGGGATATATGCGCCAGTTCGGCCTTTCACGTATTCAATTCCGTGAGATGGCTTCAGCAGGTCTTATTCCTGGAGTGAAGAAGGCAAGCTGGTAAGAAAGAATCTATATTTTTAATATTGTCGGGGTAGTCCCGATTAATTAAACTTTTATTTATATGACAGATCCAATAGCAGATTATCTGACAAGACTCAGAAACGCAATCATGGCTCATCACCGTGTTGTTGAGGTTCCTGCGTCTAACTTGAAGAAGGAAATTACAAAAATCCTCTTTGAGAAAGGTTACATCTTGAACTATAAGTTCATAGAGGATGGACCTCAGGGTACTATCAAAGTTGCATTGAAGTACAACCCTGTAACAAAACAAAACGCTATCAAGAGTTTGAAGCGTGTGTCTAAACCAGGTCTTCGTAAGTATACCGGTTATAAAGACATGCCGAGAGTAATTAACGGACTGGGTATTGCAATTTTATCTACGTCTAAAGGTGTAATGACTGACAAAGAAGCTGCTGTTCAGAAAATTGGCGGTGAGGTTCTTTGCTACATTTATTAATTGGAGGATTTTATATGTCAAGAATAGGAAAATTGCCAATTAATATTCCGGCAGGTGTAACAGTTGCCCAGAAGGATAACATCGTTACTGTAAAAGGACCTAAAGGTGAACTGTCTCAGTTCGTTGACCCTTCTATAAAGGTTAACATTGAGAGTTCTCAGGTCGTAATGGAAATCGATGAGAACAGCCCTGTAAACTACAAGCAGAAGCAGGCTTTCCACGGTCTTTATCGTTCGTTGGTTAACAACATGGTTGTTGGTGTTAGCGAAGGTTATACTAAGACTATGGAGCTTATCGGTGTAGGATATCGCGTTTCTAATCAAGGTAACTTGATAGAGTTTGCATTGGGATATACTCACCCAATCTTTATTCAGCTTCCAAGCGAAGTTAAGGTTGAGACAAAGAGTGAGAGAAATCAGAATCCTATAATAACTCTTGAGTCTTGTGACAAGCAATTGCTTGGTCTCATTTGTGCTAAGATACGTTCTTTCCGTATGCCTGAGCCTTATAAAGGAAAAGGTATATTGTTTAAGGGTGAGGTTATACGCAGAAAGTCTGGTAAGACAGCTGCAGCTAAGTAACTTTAAATTATTACAATTATGACGACTAAGAAAGAACAAAGAAGACTTAAAATAAAGTTCAGAATTCGTAAGAGTGTGAACGGAACTGCTGAGCGTCCTCGGTTGAGCGTTTTTCGCAGTAATAAGCAAATTTATGCACAGGTGATAAATGATTTGAACGGAACTACGATTGCTTCTGCTTCTTCTCTTGGACTTGAGAAGATGCCAAAGATGCAGCAGGCGCAAAAGGTTGGTGAGTTGGTTGCTGAAAAGGCTAAGGCCGCAGGTGTTGAGTCTGTTGTCTTTGACCGTAACGGCTACCTTTATCACGGACGTGTTAAGGAACTTGCAGATGCTGCTCGTAGTGGTGGACTTAAATTTTAAACGATTATGGCAATGAATAGAGTTAAAATAAATACTGACGTAGAGTTAAAGGACCGTTTGGTTGCTATTAACCGTGTTACTAAGGTAACAAAGGGAGGTCGTACTTTCACATTCGCTGCTATCGTCGTTGTCGGTGATGGTAAAGGTGTTATCGGCTGGGGACTTGGTAAGGCTGGTGAAGTAACCGCTGCTATACAGAAAGGTACAGATTCTGCAAAGAAGAATCTCGTAAAAGTGCCGATTTTGAAGGGAACAATTCCTCACGAGGTTGAAGTTCGTTTCGGAGGCGCACACGTTCTTCTTAAACCGGCTGCTGCCGGTACCGGACTTAAGGCCGGAGGTGCTATGCGTGCCGTTCTTGAGAGCGTAGGTGTTGTTGATGTTATTGCAAAGTCTAAAGGCTCATCAAACCCTCACAACCTTGTGAAGGCTACTATCGAGGCACTCGGACAGTTGCGTGACGCTTACACTGTTGCTGGAGAGCGTGGAGTTAGTATGGATAAAGTATTTAACGGTTAATATGAGGAGACATAAACATGGCAACAATAAAGGTTAAGCAAATTAAAAGCCGTATCGGTGCTCCGATAGACCAGAAGCGTACACTCTTGTCTCTTGGACTTCGTAAAATATCTCAGGTAGTTGAGGTTGAAGATACTCCAAGTATTCGCGGAATGATTCGTAAGGTTCATCATCTGGTAAGTGTAGTTGAATAATTAATCTTTTAAATTAGGAAACGGTTATGAAATTAAATAATTTGAAACCAGCTGTAGGTTCAACACATTCACGTCGTCGTATCGGCCGTGGTCCGGGTTCTGGACTTGGTGGTACTTCAACTCGTGGACATAAAGGTGCTAAAGCTCGTTCTGGTTATAAGAAAAAGATTGGATTCGAGGGTGGTCAGATGCCGTTGCAGCGTCGTGTTCCGAAGTTCGGATTCAAGAATATCAACCATAAGGAGTATTTTGCAGTGAACCTTTCTACACTCCAGACTCTTGCTGAAGCTAAGAATCTTACAAAGATTGGTATCGCAGAGCTCAAGGACGCTGGTCTCACTAATGGAAAGGAACTTGTTAAGATTCTTGGAAATGGTGAGTTGAAAGCAAAGTTAGAAGTTGAAGCTAACGCATTCTCTAAGACGGCAGAAGAAGCTATCAAGGCTGTTGGTGGAAATGCAACTATAATCTAAGTAAATGAAAAAGTTTATTGAGACACTGAAGAACTGTTGGAAGGTGGAGGATTTGCGTCAGCGAATCCTCATCACCCTCCTTTTTACGGCTATATACCGTTTTGGCTCGTTTGTAGTACTTCCTGGAATTAATCCGGGTATGTTGGAAAAATTACAGTCGCAGACTGCTGGCGGTTTGATGTCGCTTTTGGACATGTTCTCCGGTGGTGCGTTTTCTAATGCGTCTATCTTCGCATTAGGAATTATGCCTTACATCTCTGCTTCTATCGTGATGCAACTTCTTGCTGTCGCTGTGCCTTATTTCCAAAAAATGCAGCGTGAGGGTGAGAGTGGCCGCAAGAAGATTAGCTGGTATACACGTATACTTACAGTTTTTATTCTGTTGTTTCAGGCTCCGACCTATTTGGTAAACTTGCAAATGCAGGCTTCCGGTGCTCTTGCAACAGGTATTAGCTGGACTGTATTTATGATACCGGCGACAATCATTCTTGCTGCTGGAAGTATGTTCATCCTTTGGCTTGGTGAGCGCATTACTGATAAAGGTATAGGAAATGGTATCTCAATTATCATTATGATAGGTATTATTGCCCGTTTGCCACAAGCTTTCTTTCAGGAAGTGAGTAGTCGGTTTACTGCGATTACCAGTGGTGGATTGGTAATGTTTATTGCTGAGATATTGATACTATATGCAGTAGTATGTGCGGCAATCCTTCTTGTGCAAGGTACGCGTAAGGTTCCTGTACAATATGCAAAGCGTCTCGTAGGAAATAAACAGTATGGGGGAGCAAGGCAGTATATTCCATTGAAGTTGTTTGCTGCTAATGTTATGCCTATCATCTTTGCTCAGGCATTGATGTTTATTCCTTTGGCTGTTGTATCTTATTCTACAGACAATGCTAGTTCCGTTTTGCAGCAATTGATGGATAATAGAAGTTTATTGTATAATGTAGTTTATGTTATCCTTGTGATTGCATTTACTTATTTCTATACGGCAATAACTTTGAATCCTACTCAGATGGCAGAAGATATGAAGCGTAACAATGGTTTTATACCGGGTGTTAAGCCTGGTAAGCCAACTGCGGATTATATTGAGACTGTAATGTCTCGCATAACATTCCCAGGTTCTTTGTTTATTGCATTTATCGCGATTATGCCGGCTCTTGCAGGTTTCTTGAATGTGCAGCAATCTTTCTCACAGTTCTTTGGTGGAACATCTTTGTTGATTCTCGTAGGTGTTGTCATTGACACATTACAGCAAATCGAGTCTCATTTGATGATGCGTCATTATGATGGCTTGCTGAATTCAGGTCATACACGCAACGGAGGAGTATCTGCATATTAAACTTTATCTTGAGAAATGAATATATTTCTGAAGACAGAAGATGAAATAGAATTAATGCGTAATGCCAACCTGCTCGTGGGTAAGACCCTCGCGGAGGTTGGCAAGCACATAAAGCCGGGTATAACGACCATGCAGTTAGACAAAATTGCTGAGGAGTTCATACGCGATAATGGTGCTGTTCCTACTTTTAAGGGATTTCCGAATCCTTATGGAACTCCGTTTCCTGGAAGTATCTGTACATCGGTAAATGATGTTGTGGTACACGGGGTGCCTGATTCCAATACTGTATTAAAAGATGGAGATATTATCTCTGTAGACTGTGGTACGTTGTTGGAAGGTTTTAATGGAGACAGTTGCTATACGTTTTGTGTAGGTGAGGTATCTGAGGAAGTTTTGACATTGTTAAAAGCAACTAAAGAATCACTTTATAAAGGTATAGAAGTTGCGAAGGCTGGGAATCATATAGGTGATATAGGATATGCGGTTCAGGGCTATTGTGAAAACTATGGCTATGGAGTCGTAAGAGAGCTTACCGGCCATGGCATCGGTCGTGAAATGCATGAAGATCCTTATGTTCCTAACTATGGCAGGCGTGGTAACGGTGTTATGTTAAAGGCGGGGATGTGTATTGCGATAGAACCGATGATAACTTTGGGCAATAGAGCGATATACATGAAGCCGGACCGCTGGACGATATGTACTCGTGACGGAAAACCTGCTGCTCATTTTGAGCATACAATAGCGATACGTAGAGGACAGGCTGAGATTTTATCTTCGTTTGAAGAAATAGAACATTTAGAGGGACAAAATTTTTGATTATGGCAAAGCAAGCTGCGATAGAGCAAGATGGAACTATAATGGAAGCACTTTCCAATGCGATGTTTCGTGTAGAATTGGAGAATGGTGTTGATATTACAGCGCATATTTCAGGTAAGATGAGAATGCACTATATCAAGATATTGCCAGGTGATAAGGTAAAGGTGGAGATGAGTCCTTATGACCTTACAAAAGGCAGAATAGTTTTCAGATATAAATAAATTTATTATAGAATATGAAGACAAGAGCATCTTTAAAGAAACGTACACCCGACTGCAAAATCGTTCGTCGTAAAGGTCGTTTGTTCGTTATCAACAAGAAGAACCCTAAGTACAAAATGCGTCAGGGTTAATGTTAAATAAGCGTAAAAAGATAAGTTTAAGAGAAATTATTCTTACCTTTGCGTGCTTTTTAGCAGAATTTGTACAATTAAATTATTATTTATCAATTAATTAACAATGGCAATAAGAATTGTTGGAGTAGATTTGCCCCAGAATAAGCGTGGCGAAATCGCATTGACCTATATCTATGGTATCGGTCGAAGTAGTTCAGCAAAGATATTGGATAAGGCAGGTGTAAGCCGTGACCTGAAAGTCAGCGAGTGGTCTGACGATCAGGCAGCCAAGATCCGTGAAATTATCGGCGCTGAGTTCAAGGTTGAAGGTGATCTCCGTTCTGAGATCCAGATGAACATTAAGCGACTGATGGATATTGGTTGCTATCGTGGAGTTAGACATCGTAATGGTCTTCCAGTTCGCGGTCAGAGCACAAAGAATAATGCTCGTACTCGCAAGGGTAAGAAGAAGACTGTTGCTAATAAGAAGAAGGCTACTAAGTAATTCTAAGGAGGAAATTAATTATGGCAAAGCAAAAAGCAACATCTAAGAAGAGAAACGTACGCGTTGACGCAATCGGTCAGCTTCACGTACATAGCTCATTCAACAACATCATTGTATCTCTTGCTAACAACGAGGGTCAGGTTATCTCTTGGTCTTCAGCTGGTAAGATGGGTTTCCGTGGTTCTAAGAAGAACACTCCTTATGCTGCTCAGATGGCTGCAGAGGATTGTGCAAAGGTAGCTTTCGACCTTGGTCTTCGCAAGGTTAAGGCATACGTAAAGGGTCCAGGTAACGGTCGTGAGTCTGCTATCCGTGCCGTACATGGTGCAGGTATCGAGGTAACTGAGATCGTTGACGTAACTCCATTACCACACAACGGATGTCGCCCTCCAAAGCGTCGTCGTGTATAATAGCATTCTTTGATACAAACAATATAGCATTTTATAAATATTATGGCTAGATATATAGGTCCGAAATCTAAAATTGCGCGTCGTTTTGGTGAGCCAATCTTCGGCGCAGACAAAGTTTTGTCCAAGAGAAACTTCCCTCCTGGACAGCATGGCAACAACCGTCGTCGCAAGATGTCTGAGTATGGTGTCATGTTGGCAGAGAAGCAGAAGGCTAAGTACACTTACGGTGTATTAGAGCGTCAGTTCCGTAATATGTTTGAGAAGGCTGCTAAGGCTGAGGGTATTACTGGTGAGGTTCTTCTCCAGAATCTCGAGTGCCGACTCGACAACGTGGTATTCCGTCTTGGTATCGCTCCTACTCGTGCTGCTGCACGTCAGTTGGTGGGTCACAAGCACATCACTGTTGATGGCAAGGTAGTTAATATCCCTTCATTTGCAGTTAAGCCAGGTATGGTAGTTGCCGTTCGTGAGAAGTCTAAGTCTCTCGAGGTAATCGAGGCAGCACTTGCTGGTTTCAATCATAGCAAGTACCCATGGATTGAGTGGGACGACAATTCTAAGAGTGGCAAGTTCTTGCACAAGCCAGAGCGTGCTGACATTCCAGAGAATATTAAGGAGCAGTTAATCGTTGAGTTGTACTCTAAATAAATCATTAAATTAATGGCGATATTAGCATTTCAAAAACCCGATAAGGTTGTAATGTTGGAGGCATCCGACAAGTTCGGAAAGTTTGAGTTCCGTCCTTTGGAGCCAGGCTTTGGTGTTACCATCGGTAACTCTTTGCGTCGCATTCTCCTTTCATCGCTTGAGGGCTACGCTATCAATACCATCAAGATTTCCGGTGTTGAGCACGAGTTCTCTTCAGTACCTGGTGTAAAGGAAGATGTAACCAACATTATTTTGAATCTCAAACAAGTTCGATTCAAGCAAGTAGTAGAAGAATTCGAGAACGAGAAAGTTTGTATCACCGTTGAGAATTCAACAGAATTCAAGGCTGGTGATATCGGTAAGTATCTGACTGGATTTGAAGTGTTAAATCCTGATTTAGTGATTTGTCATTTAGATGTCAAAGCTTCTATGCAGATAGACCTTACTATTAACAAGGGACGTGGTTACGTTCCTGCTGATGAGAACAGGGAATTCTGCACAGACATTAACGTACTCCCGATTGATTCAATCTACACCCCAATACGTAATGTAAAGTATGCAGTTGAGCCGTATCGTGTTGAACAGAAGACCGACTACGACAAATTGATACTCGAAGTTACAACAGATGGTTCCATACACCCGAAAGATGCGCTTAAAGAGGCTGCGAAGATTTTGATTTATCATTTCATGCTGTTCTCAGATGAGAAGATCACTCTTGAGAATCCTGAGCAGGATGGTAATCAGGAATTCGACGAGGAAGTATTGCATATGCGCCAATTGCTTAAGACACGTCTTATAGACATGAATCTCAGTGTTCGTGCTCTCAACTGTCTCAAGGCTGCAGATGTGGAAACACTCGGTGATTTGGTGCAGTATAATAAGACCGACCTCCTTAAGTTCCGCAACTTCGGTAAGAAATCGCTTTCAGAGCTTGATGATTTGCTCGAGAGTCTGAATCTGTCGTTTGGAACTGATATTTCAAAATACAAACTGGATAAGGAATAATCCCTTTCCGATAAAAAGTAAAAAATAAAATGAGACACAATAAGAAATTCAACCATTTGGGCCGTACTGCGGATCATCGTCGTGCTATGCTTGCAAACATGGCAATCTCGTTGATTATGCACAAAAGAATCACTACGACCCTTGCAAAGGCTAAGGCTCTTAAGAAATATGTTGAGCCGCTGATTACCCGTTCTAAGGAAGATACAACGAACTCACGTCGTGTTGTTTTCCGTTATCTTCAGAACAAGTATGCTGTTACCGAGTTGTTCAAGGTCGTAGCTGAGAAAGTAGGCGACCGTCCGGGTGGTTACACTCGTATCATCAAGCTCGGTCATCGTTTGGGTGATGCAGCTCCAACAGCTTTCATAGAGCTTGTTGACTTCGATGAGAATATGGCTAAGACTCCTAAGGCAGCAGCTAAGAAGACTCGTCGTAGCCGCAAGGCAGCCCCTAAGGCAGAAGCTCCGGTAGCTGAAGTAGCTGCTGAAACAGAAGCACCTGCAACAGAGGAAGCAAAGGCTGAATAAGTTTTTACTTACAATAGTTTAAGAAAGGTCTTCGTCCGAAAGGGCGGAGACCTTTTTTCGTATTAGAATTTTACTGATGTGAACCGTTGAACTAATCCTTAGCATTGGATTATTATATGAGTTACGGCACGCTTAACGCCGAGTATCACCTGTCATGCACATTCGGTATGGAAAGAAAGACATTTAAGTTTGTAAGTGCTAAAAAGTAATGTTGAACAAACTGAAACAGGCTTGGAGTAAGCAATAAAAAAGCACCGCCCCAAGACTCAAATGAGAGTCCTGAGGCGGTGCTCCAATATCTTTCGACTGCTATTTGCAGTCCTTTAGTATTATCCGTAAATCACTTTACCGTTCTCGTCCTCGTAAGGAGTGAGGTCCTTAGCGTACTGGTTCATGGCGCGCAGGCTCATACCCATCGACGAGAAACCTCCGTCGTGGAAGAGGTTCTGCATCGTCACCTTGCGAGTGAAGTCAGAGAACATCATCACACAATAGTTTGCGCACTCCTCAGCCGACGCGTTTCCGAGCGGCGACATCTTGCTTGCGAAGTCCATCAGGTTGTCCATGTCCTTGATACCCTTGCCCGCCGTTGTCGGAGTGGGCGACTGCGAGATAGTGTTCACGCGCACGTGCTTCTCGCGACCGTAGATGTAACCGAAGCTGCGTGCGATGCTCTCCAGCATACTCTTGGCGTCAGCCATGTCATTATATCCGAAGAACGTACGTTGAGAAGCCACGTATGTCAGCGCAACCACCGAGCCATATTCTGCTATTGCGTCCTGCTTCTTTGCCACCTGAAGCATCTTATGGAAAGAAATAGCCGAGATGTCGAGCGTCTTTTGTAGATAATTATAATCCAAATCATCGTATGTGCGATGCTTGCGCACGTTCGGACTCATGCCGATAGAGTGGAGCACGAAGTCGATTTTACCGCCGAGCAGTTCCACAGAATCCTTGAATACCTTTTCCAAATCCTCAACGCTTGTTGCGTCTGCCGGTATAATCGGAGCGTTAAGCTGCTTGGAAAGAGCGTCCAGCTCACCCATACGCAACGCCATCGGAGTATTGCTCAGGGTTATTGTAGCCCCCTCCTCAACAGCCTTCACGGCCACTTTCCATGCGATGGATTCCTCGTTGAGCGCGCCGAAGATGATACCGCGCTTACCTTTTAATAAGTTGTGAGTCATTTCTTTTTACCACATTTTGTTAATAATTATAGCCAAATCCCAGCCTGTTGTCTTGTCTCAGATTTGTCGATTTCCCTTAAATGCTGTGCAAAAGTACTACTATTTCCCCATTTCAGCAAATAAATCATTAAAGAAACAATTAATTAAAGGTTTATGACAAGTCGCTTTCCGTGCCTGCCTTGTCCGTATTCTTCTACTTTTCCGTTTTGCATTCTTATGCAATCGTAATCCGATTTATAGGCTCACCCAATAAATATAGGGGAAGTCTTTTATTAGATATTATGTCGCCCTTTGCAGACACTTTACGCCATGCTCAGAGTATTTAAGGCTGGATTACTCCAGTACTGAAGCCAAAATACTTGAGTAATCAGGCCGGAAATACTCGAGTACTGCGCCCAAATTACTTGAGTACTGCGCCCAAATTACTAAAGTATTGTGCCATAGTACTATGCTGTTCGACCGAAATAGATTGCCCCCTGTATTTATCGGATGAGCCGATTTAGATGCAACTTCAGGTCTTTTTTAGGGAAATCCCTATATAAATTAGGAAAAAAACGATGTGGACTATGATAAAAAACGGTATCTTTGTGCCGTAGTAAGGTGATAAGGTTGCTATGCTTTCGGGCCGTTTCACTCTCTGGTTATGACGGCATAGCATATAGGCCGAAAGGCGATGAGGTAAGAACCGAAATAATAAGACATAAAACAACGAACGTTATGAAGAAGTATTTGATAATCTCTGTGGGGGCGTTGATGATGCTCAGCAGTTGCGGAACATACACTGGTAGCGGCGCATACGCAGGCAGCGGACTCGGAGCTATTCTCGGTTCGGCCATCGGAGGAATCGCCGGCGGACCGCGCGGGTCAGACCTCGGGACAATCATCGGTATGGCAGGTGGCGCGGCTGTCGGTGCGGCTATCGGTGCGCAGGCCGACCAAAAGGCTGCCGACGAGGTGCATGAGCATTATGAGCGCGTACAGGAACGCCGCGCGCAACGTGATGGTTATCAGTATGGTGGCGGCAATGACACATATTATTCCCCTGACGTGGTAGTGGACGAGACTGGCAGCGGAGACGACCGCCTCTATGATTTCCATAGTTCTGATTATACAGGCAATTACAGCGCAGGCGTGCCTACGACCACGATGCCGGCTACATCGAGCGTTGACGAACTCGCATCGGGCTACAACTACACTCCCACTCTGGAGATTATGAATGCCCGTTTTGTGGACGACAATCAGGACGGAGTACTGAGCGGAGACGAGACAGGAAAGATTATCTTCGAGATAAGAAACAATTCCAAGACTGCCGTCTACGATGTGCAGCCCTCCGTTGTCGAGGCAAACAACAACCGCCGCATCTATATCAGTCCAAGCATCCATGTGGAGCGCATTGCTCCCGGCCGAGGCATACGCTACACCGCAATGGTTAAGGCGCAGAAGAACATACGCAACGGTAACGCCCGCTTCTGCCTTTCCGTTCTTCATGGCGGCAAGAACATCAGCAAAGTAACCGAGTTTACCATTCCAACAAAGCGCTGATATATTATGATCGCATCATGCCGAAGCCTTTCATCGTTTTGGTTAAAAATAAGTAGAGAGCGAATTTATTTGCCTATTTTATTTGCTTAAATTAGAAGAATTGAGTAAATTTGCGATGTAATTTGAGTAAAATTGCAACGAGAATTGAGTAAATTTATAATATAATTTGAGTAAAAAACTCATCTGATTTGAGCAATGGAATATATACGCAAATATTATGAAACGCTGAAAAAGCGCATTCTTGAACCGAGAAAATTCATGCAGGTGTTAGCAGGTCCGAGGCAGGTCGGCAAGTCTACTCTTGTGGGGCAGGTCTTGGAAAGCATAGACATTCCTTACACTTCGGAAGTGGCTGATGCGATAGCTCCTGCAGACAGTGATTGGATTCACCGCGTTTGGGAAAGTGCGCGCGCCACGATGATGCTTCGTGGCGAACAGGAACGCTTGCTCGTGATAGATGAGATTCAGAAGATAAACAATTGGAGCGAGGTAGTAAAGAAGGAATGGGACGAAGATACGCGTAAGCGTGTGAATTTGAAAGTCGTGCTTCTGGGCAGTAGCCGATTGCTGCTCAGAAAAGGATTGACTGAATCATTGGCCGGCCGATTCGAGCTGATACGCATCGGCCATTGGACACTTCAGGAGATGCAGGCCGCTTTTGGTGTTACTCTCGACCAGTATATTTACTTCGGAGGCTATCCCGGTCCGGCCGATATGATAGGCGACGAAAAACGTTGGAGAAAGTATATCAAGGATTCGCTTGTCTCTCCGGCGATAGAGAAGGATGTCATAATGACATCAAACATTTATAAACCGGCTTTGATGAAACAGCTTTTCGATTTGGGGTGCAGCTATTCTTCTGAAATACTGTCTCTTACTAAGTTGATAGGGCAGTTACAGGATGCCGGCAATGTTACGACTTTGGCGTCTTATTTGGAAATCCTTAATCAGTGTTCGTTGCTTACCAGCTTGCAGAAATATTCCAACGATGAGGCACGCAAGCGGGCTTCCGTTCCTAAATATCAAGTTTATAACAACGCCTTGCTGACCGCTTACAAAGGTCGTTCGTTTGTAGCTGACCGAACCGACACGAAGGTTTGGGGGCGTTGGGTGGAGAGTGCTGTTGGCGCGCATCTGCTGAACATCTCAGAAGGGGCGGACTGCCAGATATATTATTGGCGCGAGCCATCACGTGGTATAGATAATAAGAACAAGGAGGTTGATTTTATTATTGTTAGTAACGGCGAATCTGTTGCCATTGAGGTGGAGAGTGGTCGCCGTGGCATGAATTCTGGTCTGCCTGCGTTCGTAGACGCGTTCCATCCTAAGAAATCTTTTGTCGTTGGAACAAATGGTGTTCCGTTGGAAGTTTTTTTGAATTGTGATATAGATGATTTGATAGGGTAGGCGATCAACTTTAGAATGAATGATAGAATTGTAAATGATAATTTAAATGAATCATAATATTGGCTTGAATAAGGTAGAAATCAGACAACAATACACCTCAGAGATAGAGGAGCTGCAGTCGCAGATAATTATACGCAACCTAAAGAACCAGGCATTTGTGGGTGGTGAGATACTTTCCTTTATAGTTGCTGTCGGCTTTGTTGTCCTATACACTGTTATAGATGGAGCGTCATGGACATTGTGGATGGCTGCCGTGGCGATGATTGCATATCTTATTGTGAGATATTTCTATGTGCAGAATGACCGCTCCATAGAGAAACTCCATGCCCTGAAGACTGTATATGAGGACGAAGTGAAGTATTTGGATGGCGATTTTTCAAGTTTCGGGAGCGGCGGAGAGTATGCCGACCCGAAACATCCTTATACAACAGATATTGATATTTTCGGCCGTGACTCTTTGTTCCAGCGCGTCAACCGCACCGTAACGACGGGCGGAAGCGATATGCTTGCTGATAGCTTCGCCTCGATGGAATGGGGCAAAAATAAGGAAAAACCTCAAAAAGAGCTTGCCGCGATGCCCCAATGGCGTGCTGATTTCATCGCTACGGTGCAAGGGCAGACAATCGCTACCGGCGAACTGCGTGACGTGGCCGACCGCATCAGTGTGATGAACATTGCTCCCTTAGCTGCCTCAGCATCTGTCCGTTATCTTGCCTTGCTCGCTGTTGGCGGTTTGTGGCTGCTTGTTGCCCTGTCCGTTGGCGGTTATGCAGAAGCCTCGTTGCCACTTTTGTGGGCTGTTTTGCAGTTTCTTGCCGTTTGGCTGTGCTGCTCCGGGCCGCTGCGGGAGATAAGCAAGGCCGTCGCTGTGCTTCATCGCCGGATGACACCCGTAGCCACACTCGTGGGAAAGATATGCTCTGCCAACTTCCGCGACCCCGATTTGCGTACTCTCGCAGACTCTCTTGACGGTGCAGAACGTGCTTTCAGAGAACTCGACAGCATACTAAAGGCACTCGACCGCCGTGGCAACATCCTCGGACTGCTGCTCACCAATACTTTTTTCCTTGCGGATTACCGCACCGTTTGCCGTTTCCGCCACTGGCAGCAGACCAACGCCCGTATGGTAGGAGACTGGATAGATGTCCTGAGCCGTGTTGATGTGCTTGTCTCCATGTCCACTTTCCGATATAACGAACCCGCCGCCACCGATGCCGAGGTGATAGATTCCGGCCGTATGGTGTATGAGGCTCGTTCTCTGCGCCATCCATTCTTAGGCGAACGCGCCGTGGGCAACGACTTCATTTTAGAAGAGCAACATTATTATATTGTAACAGGTGCCAATATGGCGGGCAAGAGTACCTTCCTTCGCGCTGTCGGAATAAACTATGTCCTTGCGATGAACGGTATGCCGGTGTTTGCCGATTCGTTGCGGGTGTCGGTGTTCTCGCTGTTCACGAGTATGCGCACTACCGATGACCTCACCCGCGGCATCTCATATTTCAATGCCGAACTGCTGCGCCTCTCGCAGTTGTTAAGCTACTGTCGCACTCAGCATCACACGCTTGTCATTCTCGACGAGATACTGAAGGGTACTAATTCGCTCGACAAGCTGAACGGTTCACGTCTTTTCCTGCAACATATCTCTGAGCTACCGGTTACGGCTGTCGTGGCTACTCACGACTTGGAACTTTCAAAGATGGCCGATGAACATCCCTCGCGCTTCCATAATTATTGCTTTGAAATAGAACTTGGCACTGACGTTACATATTCTTATAAGATTACGCAGGGCGTTGCGCGCAACCAGAATGCCACCTATTTGTTGCGTAACAAAGTATTGAATTCCTGACCTCACCCCATAATCTTTGATTATCGAAAAGTGTGTAAAAAACTATGCTCAGAGTATTTAAGGCTGGATTACTCCGGTACTGAAGCCAAAATACTTGAGTAATCAGGCCGGAATTACTTGAGTACTGCGCCCAGATTACTTGAGTACTGCGCCCAAATTACTAAAGTATTGTGCCATAGTACTATGCTGTTCGACCGAAATAGGTTGCCCCTTGTATTTATCGGATGAGCCGTAATATTTGCTCACAGTGTAGATGTTCTGATGCTCGTTTGTCGATGAAATGGGCAGAAAATGAACTAAAACTCAAATTAAATCACTTGGAATATAGCTATTGGCGTAGTCCTTGTGAGGTGGTTCGAGAGTCTTACCGGCTTATATATGTCCCACTTTTTTGTATTTGTTAGCATTTTGTAAGTGTTTGATAATCAGTAGAAAAGCACTTTCCTGCATTCGAAATTATCCACTTTATGATTTGGAGTGTGAAAAAACATTGAGCCTTTTGCTTATCTTTGCAAAAGAAAAAGCTGCACTCGGCAATCTATGAACAAGCTCTCATTGCCACGCTTGCTTCTGAACGAAGCCGATACCATGAGCTACTACTGACAACGCTACCGCAGAACAACATATATAATAATGTGTAAGACTGCTTTTGACGATTGATTTAGAGAATTAAAATTATATACTAACTTTTTATTAACAAATAACAAAAAACTATGAAGAAAGGTAGATTTCTAATCTTGTTGTTGACATTCTTCGTGTCGATGACCGCCTTTGCTCAGAAACAGCAATACTCTGGTGTTGTTGTTGACGGAGGAGGCGAACCGGTAATTGGTGCTTCTGTTATTCAGAAAGGCACTACATCAGGTGCTATTACAGACCTTGACGGTAAGTTTACTGTGTCTGTAGAGCCCGGCTCAACTCTCGTAATCTCTTATATTGGATATAAGAACTACGAGACTAAGGTTTCAAACAATATGCGCATAGTCCTCGAAGAGGATTCCAAGACCCTTAGCGACGTTGTCGTTATCGGTTACGGTGTGCAGAAAAAGTCGGTAGTAACAGCCTCTATCGCAAAGGTGAATACGGAGGACTTGGCAAGTACAGCTCCTGTACGTATGGATAATGCGTTGAAAGGTCTTGCTGCTGGTGTGCAGGTTACTTCTTCTTCTGGTCAGCCAGGTGCTGCAGCACGTATCCGTATCCGTGGTAATGGTACTATCAATAGTGATAAGGATGGCCCTCTCTATATCGTTGACGGTATGCCTATTGAGGGAGGTCTTGATTATTTGAGTCCTTCTGATATTGAGAGCCTTGAGGTCTTGAAGGATGCTGCTTCTGCAGCTATTTATGGTGCGCGTGCTGCTAATGGTGTTGTTCTTGTAACAACTAAAAAAGGAAAAATAGGAAAGGTGCGTGTTAACTATAACTTCTCTACTGGTTGGCAAACAGCATGGAAGCACCGTGACGTGCTTGATGCAACCAGCTATGCCGTTCTTACAAATGAGGCATATGTAAATGCAGGACAGGCAGCTCCTTATTCTGACCCTTATTCTTATGGTAAGGGAACAGACTGGCAGGATCTTGTGTTCAATGACAATGCTCCTGTGACAAATCATGAGGTAAATGTCAGTGGCGCAACCGAGAAAGTGAACTATTATCTTTCTATGGGTTATTACAAGCAAGAAGGTATTATTGGTGGTAACTATGACCGTTCTAACTATGATCGTATGACATTGCGTAGCAATACAAAATATAATATTTTTGATGATAGTAAGGAACGCAATTGGTTGAATAAGTTAGATATAACAGTAAACGCTTCTTATGCTCGTATTCATTCTAAGGCTATAGAAGCTAATGCTTGGCAGGGTTCTGTTCTTGGTTCTGCAATAGCCCTTCCGCCGATATTGACTCCGTATAAGAACGGTCAGGATGCTCTTGATGAGATTAAAAGGAATTCTGCAAGTTCTAATTATGTACCTATGTATACAGGACGTGTGGACGAAAATGGCGTGAAAGAAATATTTACAACACCTGGAGCCGCTTATCATGAGTTTAGCAATCCACTTGCAAAGTTGTCTTTGCCGGGTACTCTCAACTGGAGTCATAAGATTGTTGCTAATTTCATGGCAGACTTGCAAATTTGGGATAATTTGGTATACCATATAAACTATGGTGTAGACCAGAGTTTCTGGGGATATGATGGATATACTCCTATTTATTATCTGCGTGAAGGAGAAAGCTCTGATAAAACATCTGCATTTAGTAATTCTTGTAGAGGAACTGTATGGCAGATAGAAAATACTCTGTCTTATGATAAGGAAATAGGAAAACATGCATTTAATGTTGTGTTAGGACAGAGTGCCAAGAAATCTTATGGAAACTATCTTGGTGGATCACGTGACGACTTAATATCTCTTGACCATCCGTTTATAGATGGAGCAACAGGTGAGGCAAAAGAAGGAAAGCAAAGTGTTTATGGCGGTCCTAATTATGTCACAACGTTGGCCTCCTTGTTTGGACGTTTGAGTTATAACTATGATGAACGTTATATGGCGCAGTTTACAATCCGTCGTGATGGTTCTTCTAAGTTTGGCTCTAACAATCACTATGCTGTATTCCCGTCATTCTCTTTGGGATGGAATGTTATGAACGAGGCGTTCATGCAGAATACAAAAGATTGGTTGAGCAACTTTAAGATACGTTTCTCTTGGGGTAAGAATGGTAATGAGAATATCGGCAATGGTCTTTATGCTGTTCAGGCTGCTACAGGTGGCAATAATAATTATCTTTTGGGACGTGATGAGACATCTGCTATCGGAAGTAAAGTTACATGGCTTCCAAATGCAGATCTGAAATGGGAGGAATCTGTACAGACTGACTTAGGTGTTGATTTCGGATTTTTCAATAATGCTTTGACATTTACCGTTGATTATTTCGTAAAGAAGACCAATGGAATGTTGCTGAGAATGCCAATACCTTCTTATATTGGTGAGAATAGTCCATGGGGTAATGTCGGTGAGATGAAAAACTCGGGTGTTGAGTTTGAGGCTTCTTACAAGTGGAATATTGCTGATGCCAAGTTCCGTGTAAGCGGTAATATTTCTTACCTGAAAAATGAACTTATAAATTATGGTAATGATACAGGTTATCAAAATCTTGATAGCTTCCAGGGTATCGGAACTATCACCCGTGCAGAAAATGGACAGCCATTCCCATTCTTCTATGGCTATAAGACTGATGGCGTATTCCAGAATCAGGCAGAGATTGATGAATATATGGCTCGTCAGCATGATGACTTTAAGCATACTGTTCAAAAAAATCCGACACCGGGAGATGTTCGTTTCAAGGATGTAGATGGTGATGGCGTTATTACAGAAAACGACCAGACACGTATTGGTAAGGGTACACCTGATTGGAGTTTTGGCTTGAATTTGACAGCGAATTGGAGAGGCTTTGATTTTTCTATGATGCTTCAGGGTACAATCGGTAATGACATCTTTGATGCAACACGCCGTACAGATGTCGAATTGCAGAATATGCCATCTTGGATGTTAGGACGTTGGACAGGTGAAGGAACTTCAAATAAATATCCAAAACTTGTTTATGCAGATAAGTCAGATAACTGGAAGTCAAGTGATTTGTACCTCACAGATGGTAGCTATATGCGTATAAAGAATATGCAGTTGGGATATACCTTGCCGCAAAATATAACAAGAAAATTCTTTGTAGACAAATTGCGTTTCTTCGTAGCGGTTGAGAATTTGGTGACATTGACGAAATATGCAGGTTTGGATCCTGAAATATCTTCTACTACAACATCTCTTGGCGTTGATTATGGTGTGTATCCGCAGCCAAGAACATGGACAATAGGTGTGAATGTTGGATTCTAAGTTAACAAAAGTATTAAAAAGAATTTTATGAAAAAGATAAATATATTATTCGGCTTGCTTGCAGGAACATTGGTTTTCACCAGTTGCAGTGATTCCTTTTTGGAGCAAGATGATCCTATAAAGCAGTCTGCCAACGAGTATTATAAGGACTCGACTCATGTGGTACAATCTATAATAGCTGCTTATAGTCCTACAGAGTGGAATGATTGGAACGGATACCAATATTCTCCCCAAAATGTTATGAGTGAGATTATGGGTGACGATTTCTTTGTTGGTGGTTCTGGTCCTGGTGATAACAAGTTTTGGCATCTTATGGCTAACTATGAATCAACTCCGACAGAATGTATGACTGGTATTTGGACTAATATGTTTACTGGCGTTAAACGATGCAATGATGCTGTTAAATATATAGAAGAATTCAAGGAAAGCGTTTCTGAGGAAACATATAAATCATGGAATGCTGAGGCTCGTGTATTGCGTGCGTACTATTATATTTGGCTTTGGAAGTTTTACGGAAATATTCCTTATTTCACAGTAAATACGGCCGGTGGATATTCATATCCACAGCTTCCTGCGGCAGAAATTTATGAAAATGTAATTGCTGATTTGGAAGAAGTTATTGCACTCAATGTATTGCCAATGGAATGGGATGAGGATAATTTGGGACGTGTGTCTCAGGCTATGGCATATATGCTTTATGCTGATTATGTGATGTATCAGAATGATGCTTCTCGTTATTCTAAGGCTCTTGGTTATATGAAAGACATCATAAATGATTCTCATTATGGATTGCATCCAGATTATAAGGAATTGTTTGAATCGGCAGGAGAATGGTGTGAGGAAACAATTTTCGAGGTAAATTATTCGGATGATAAAACTTTCCGTGGTTGGGGACATGATGATGCTATTTATGCAGGTGGTACTGTTGTTCCACGACTCTGTTCCGCTCCTATGGCAATAGCTGCAATTGGCGCTAATGACGGCTGGGGATTTGCTCCAGTGCGTCCTTCTACTTACGAAATGTTCGCACGGAATGACGTTCGTCGTGATGTTAGTATTCTGGATGTGCGTCCATATACCGAAGGAAATTCTGATTTCCAACCTCGTTATCAGAATACAGGCTTTTGGATGGGTAAGAACTATGCTTATGCGGTCAATTGTGAACGTTCTACGGGTGACCAGCAGTTGAATTATAACTATAACTTGCGTGTTTACCGTTATGCGGAGACTTTGTTAAATGCTGCCGAGTTGCTTGTTCGCACCAATGGTGATTTGGCATTGGCTAAGAGTTATATAACAAAGGTAAGACAGCGTGCAGGATTGGTTTCTGAAGTTGAGCCGACTTTGGATAATATTATACAAGAGCGCCATCTCGAGTTTGTTAGTGAGGGTAAACGTTATTGGGATTTAGTACGTACAGACAAAGCTTCAACAGTTTTAGTTGCTGAGCCAGATGTACCAAACTCTGAACGTACAAATTCATGGAACAAGGAAAAGAATATGTATTTGCCAATTCCTTATACAGAGATGGCAGCAGATCCAAATCTTGTTCAGAATCCTGGTTATTAATAACAATCAAAATGTAAGAACAATGAATAAAATATTTAGATTATTAGGTTTTGTTCCGATGATGCTGCTTGTATTGGCATCTTGCTCACCGGAAGATTTTAGTGCTCCAAACGGTAACATACCAGAAGCTTCGGATTATGAAGATAATGTAGAGGTAACCGTTGATCAAGAGACTAACTATGCTTATTTCAATTTTAAGTCTAGTCCTGGCGTAAGTCCGGTTTGGATCATAGATGGGACTTATAATGGAAATTTCTCTGCTCAAAAGTATTATCGCAAAGCTGGTACTTATACGGTGGAGTGTAAGGTGAAGAATGCCAATGGTATAAGTGATGGCTCTATTGTTAAGACCTTTACAATAAACAAAACAGTCATGAATGGTTTTGGCGGCTTTGATGCAGCAAGCGACAAGAACCTTTTCAAGAATGCTACCGTTACACGGGCAGCAGGCTATTATGCTCCAGGCTGGTCACAGATAGCAGATCCGGCAGTATCAATGAGTGGAAATGACTTTACTGTTACATTGCCGGCAGCAACTACGGATCAGTGGCAGTGCCAGGTTCCGTTTGAGACAAATATCTCAACTGTTGCAAGTGATGACACTTATGACTTTTCTGTGATATTGACATCTACAAAGGACCATCCAGGTGTAACCATTAAGTTTACCAATCCTAATGATGATAATGATTTCTATTTTGCAGAAAAACAGGCGTTAAAGGCAGGCGAGCCTATATGTTTCTACATGACAGGTATGCCAAGTCGCAGTATAGATAACCTGAAACTGTTCTTTGACTTCGGTGGCAATGCTGAGAATACAGAGGTCGTTGTTGAGAACATTACTTTCATGAAATCATCCGACAATGATATTGAAGCACCAGAGAAAGGTGAGCCAGAGCCTGTATGGGTAGATGTGAACAGTAATGATAATCTTTGGAAGACAGCTAATCCTCAGCAGATAGCAGGCTACTACGCACCGGGTTGGTCGCAGATAGCAGATCCTAATGTAACAGTTAGTGATGGTAAAATTACGATCAAGTTGCCAGAAGCTACTTTTGAACGTTGGCAGGCGCAAGTTCCGTTCCAGCTTGATTTGGCTATTGATGATGTTGACGAGGAATATGATTTCTTGGCAGTTATAGAATCTAATAATGAGTTTAAGCCAATGATTAAACTCACGGATGCAGAAGATGATGATAATTTCTTCTTCGCAGATGATTCAAAATCTCTTGTCGCTGGTGGTGAATTAAGATTCTTCCAGACAAAAGTTAAGTTGCCAAGACCTTGTTCTTCTATGAAGTTGTTCTTTGATTTTGGCGGTAATCCTGCTAATACGGAGATAACTATCAGCAACATTATTCTTCAGAAGCATAGAGAATAATTATGATTCTTATTGTAAATATGGAATTGGGGACTTTTTAGCCCCCAATTCCTTTATTAAAGGAATAAATATAAATTTAAGTATTATGAAAAACTTTATTTTTTATTTCCTTTTTTCAGTGTCATTGATCGCTGTATCTTCTTGTAGTGATGATGTTACGGAAGGTATCGTTGATAATTCTATAAATAATACGGAGTCGGTTCTTGAGCAGGCTAAGAACAGGATTCTTTCAATGGGATTGGACACTACCGACATGATAGAGATAGACGGCTATTATGTAGTGGAGAATGATATCCTGATAAATAAAGACAGCCTGTTTAATGTACCCCAAACACGGCAGTATAGTGCAACATACTTTGTCTAAATTATTCTTTAGACGTTTACCCTTATGCTTATGTTATGTGTACCAAGAATATAGTCCTTGAGCCAGGTCGTTATAATATTATATCACAATACCCCAAACCTTTGGAAGAACAAGAGGGGGCGAGCGGTATGCATGGTAGTACAGCAACAATTGTAACATATTATCAATGAAAAATAGAATACTTTATGCTTAAGCATTTTAATAATAAATATTAGATATGAAGAAAATCAGTATTGTTTTATTTCTGTCTCTGCTGCTTTTCACATCTTGCAGCAGTGACGATGGTGATGGTGCAGGGCAGGGTAGTGACATAACGCTGACCTGCTCGCCCGATAAGGTTGACGCTCCTGTTGTGGGAGGTTCTTATGTGTTGAATGTGAATTGTAGCCGTGGCGAATGGACGGCATACGCCGATGACAACAGTAAGGACTGGATAAAGGTCAATGTCTCCGGCTCTACGAGTACGCAGGGAACGGTGACTGTGACGGTTGCCGCGAACACCGGAACGGAATCTCGTAGCGGTTCTGTTGTGGTGAAGTCAGGCGCTAAGAGAGTTACGATACCTGTTATGCAGGCTGTTCCTATGCAAGTAGAAAAGTCTACGATATATTCTGTTTCGACAGGCGAAACAATTCTTGTCGGCATCAAAGCGTCTAAGGATTTCACAGTAAAGTCAAATGACAGTTGGATATCTGCGGATATCGTTAACGGGGTAACAACAAGCTTTTCTACTGACGGGCCGGCTGTAAGGATAAAGACAGATGTAAACTCAGCGATGACATCGCGTACGGGAACGGTGGATGTGATGAGCGGTGAGGAGAAGGTAACAATCACTGTGATACAGAACTCCGCAGAGGATGCGAACATAGAGACTCCTGCGGGCTATCACCTCGTATGGCACGATGAGTTCAATGAGGGTACGATGCTGAACAGTAAGGACTGGACGCACGAGGTGCAGAATGCCGGTTGGGTGAACCATGAACTGCAGACATACGTGAACGGTCAGGCTGACGGTAAGCGTGTTACGGAGCTTGTAGACGGTCGTCTGCACATCAACTGCTTCAAAGGCTCGGACGGCAAGATATATTCAGGTCGCGTGTATGCTAAGGTGAAAGAAGGCTGGACATACGGCTATATAGAGGCATCTATCAAGTTGCCGAAGGGCAAGGGTACATGGCCCGCGTTTTGGATGATGCCCGTGAACTTCCGTTCATGGCCTGCCGACGGCGAGATTGACATAATGGAGGAGGTGGGATACCATCCCGACTATGTGTCTTCGAGTCTGCACGCTAATGCCCATGTGCATTCCAATGGTACGCAGGTAACTCATGAGATGCACTGTCCCGGTGCGGAAGGTGAGTTCCACAAATATGCGATAGAGTGGACGCACGATAAAATTACGACCTTCGTTGACGGTAAGGTGCAGTTGACTTACAACAACCGCGGACTCGGACGCGATGACTGGCCATACGATGACCCGTTCTATGTTATCCTGAACCTCGCATGGGGTGGCGACTGGGGCGGCTCGCAGGGAGTTGACGAGAGCGCGTTGCCCGTGACTATGGAGGTGGACTATGTGCGAGTATTCCAGAAATAGCCCCCTCCAACTCCCCCAAGGGGGAGAGGACTGACTGGATGTGGCCGAAGAGAGAAGACGGAATGTAAACGGAGAATGAAGAATTGCCTGGTGAAATATTCCAATTATATGTAATGAATGTCCTATGGATGTCCCTATATAATAAGGCGTAACCGGCTACTGTTAAACGGATAACATACAATCGTAACTATAATAACTAACTTATAATGATGAAAAAGAAACTACTATTCATCGCATTGCTGCTTGTCGGGATGACGGCCGTGTGTGCGGCAAAGAAAGAAAAGGGAAAGTTTGTAAAGGTGGATGGCGTGAATCTTGTAAAGCCGAATGGTGAGAAGTTGTTTATCGTAGGTACAAACCTCGGCAACTGGCTCAATCCCGAGGGATATATGTTCGGTTTCCAGAGAACCAACTGCGAATGGATGATTAACGATATGCTCTCGCAGATGGTGGGACCGGACTTCACCGCCGAGTTCTGGAAGGCCTTCAAGGACAACTACATCACCCGCAAGGACGTGGAGTTCATCGCCGGAACAGGCGCGAACACAATCCGCCTGCCATTCAACTATAAACTTTTCACCGACGAGGACTATATGGGACTGACCGCCTCACAGGACGGTTTCGCGCGTATGGACAGCGTGGTGAACTGGTGCAGGGACAACAATCTATATCTGATTCTCGATATGCACGACTGTCCGGGCGGACAGACAGGCGACAATATCGACAACGGACATGGCTATCCGTGGCTCTTCGAAAGCGAGACCAGCCAGCAGTTGTTCTGCGAAGTGTGGCAGAAGATAGCGCGCCGTTATGCCGACGAGCCGGTGATACTCGGCTATGAGCTGATGAACGAACCGATAGCCCATTACTTTGAGAACAAGGACGAGCTTAACAAAAAACTCGAACCGCTGTATAAACGTGCCACAAGAGCCATCCGCGAGGTGGACGCCAATCACGTGATACTACTTGGAGGAGCACGCTGGAACAGCGATTTCTTCATGTTCACGGACTGGAAATTCGACAAGAACATCATGTACACCTGTCACCGTTACGGCGGCGACGCTTCCGCTCCGGCCATCAAAGACTACATCGACTTCCGCGACAAGACCGGTCTGCCGATGTATATGGGCGAGATAGGGCACAACACCGACGAGTGGCAGGCGCAGTTCGTGCAGGTGATGAAGGACAATAACATCGGCTACACCTTCTGGCCATACAAGAAAGTCGACGGCTCCTGTATGAATGCCATACAGCGTCCGGCCGACTGGGACAGCATCGTCGTGAAGTATTCCGAGACTCCACGCGGCACGTTCAAGGAGTTCCGCGAGGCCCGTCCCGACCAGATGACAGCCCGTCAGATTCTCATGCAGTTTGTTGAGAATAGCAAATTCGAGAACTGCAAACCGCAGGCTGGGTATATAAAGAGTATGGGATTGAAGTGTGAGGAATGAGGAAAACATAAAACAAAAGAAACAAAATAACATAAAGTATATAGGATATTATGAAGAAAACATTTTTTGCAGCCCTGTTTGCCATAGGAATGGCGACGGCAGCCGATGCTCAAAAGGCACTGCCCGTATATCTCGATGCGAGCAAACCGGTGGAGCAACGTGTGGAAGATGCTCTCTCACGAATGACGTTGGACGAGAAAATTGCCGTCATTCATGCGCAGAGCAAGTTCTCGTCACCGGGTGTCAAGCGTCTCGGATTCCATGATTTCTGGACCGACGACGGGCCTCACGGCGTGCGTCCCGACGTGCTTTGGGACGAATGGGAGCAGGCCGGACAGACCAACGACTCGTGCGTGGCATTCCCTGCGCTCACCTGTCTGGCCGCGTCATGGAATCCGCAGCTCTCACGCAACTATGGCGTGGCACTCGGAGAGGAAGCCATCTATCGCGGCAAAGACATGATGTTAGGCCCGGGAGTGAACATCTACAGAACCCCGCTCAACGGCCGCAACTTCGAATATATGGGCGAAGACCCGTATCTGGCAAGTCGTATGGTAGTGCCATACATCCAGGGATTGCAGAGCACGGGAACCTCGGCCTGTGTGAAGCACTATGCGCTGAACAACGATGAAGAATACCGCCATCAGGTGAACGTCATTGTAAGCGACCGCGCACTGCATGAAATCTATCTGCCGGCGTTCAAGGCTGCCGTTACCGAAGGCAAGACTTGGGGCATTATGGGTGCATACAACCTCTACAAGAACCAGCACAACTGCCACAACGAAATCATGCTCAACAAGATACTGAAAGGCGACTGGGGATATGACGGCGTGGTAGTATCAGACTGGGGCGGCACTCACGACACCGAGGAGGCCGTGAAGTATGGTCTCGACATGGAATTCGGTACATGGACAGACGGTCTCACTATGGGCGCAACCAACGCATACGACAACTACTATCTTGCCGAACCATACAAAAAGCTGATAAAGGAAGGAAAGTTTACGGAGAAGGAACTTAACGAGAAAGTGCGTCGCATACTGCGTCTTTTCTATCGTACCACGATGAACCGAGACCGCGCTCAGGGCTTCCTTTGCTCAGAAAGCCATTACGAAACAGCACGCGAGATAGCTTGTGAAGGCATCGTGCTGCTGAAAAATGAAGAGCGAAGAGTGAAGAATGCAGAATCGGCTTCGCGTATTTTGCCCCTTAACCTCAGCAAGGGCAAGCGTGTGCTTGTCGTTGGTGAGAACGCCATCAAGATGATGACTGTCGGCGGAGGCTCTTCCTCACTGAAAGTACAGAAAGAGGTGCTGCCGCTCGAAGGCCTTGAAGAGGCTTGCAAGGCCGTCGGAGCAACCTGCGACTATGCGCGTGGCTACGTAGGTGACATCAACCAGAGCTACAACGGCGTTGTCGTTGGCCGCGATTTGAAAGATAGCCGGTCGAAAGAAGAACTTATCAATGAGGCTGTAGAGAAAGCAAAAGGTGCTGATTACGTAATCTATGTGGGCGGTCTTAACAAGAGCGACTTTCAGGATTGCGAGGGACATGACCGCAAGAGCATGGATATGCCATACGCTCAGAATGAGCTGATGGAAGCCTTGTTGAAGGTCAACAAGAACATCGTCTTCGTTTGCATTTCGGGTAATGCCATCGCTTTGCCGTGGAAGAACAAAGTGCCAGCCATCGTTCAGGCTTGGTTCCTCGGCTCAGAGGGCGGTCATGCCATAGCCGATGTGCTTACAGGCAAGGCTAATCCTTCGGGCAAGATGCCGTTCACATGGTATGCCAAGTTGGAGGATTGCGGTGCTCATGCCACAGGAAGCTATCCCGGAACATGGCGCGAGAACGAAAAAATCATCGACGAAGAGTATAAGGAAGATATCTTCGTGGGCTATCGTTGGACCGAGAAGAACAAGGTTAAGCCGCTCTTCCCGTTCGGTTACGGACTGAGCTACACCACCTTCAAGTTGGGTAAGGCAAAGGCCGACAAGGCCGAACTGACAGCCAACGACAGCATCAGTTTCACCGTAAGCGTCACCAACACCGGCAAGTGTGCCGGCTCAGAAGTAGTCCAGCTCTATATCAGCGACCTCAAGTCATCGCTTGTCCGTCCGCTGAAGGAGCTGAAAGGCTTCAAGAAAGTGGCTCTCGCACCGGGTGAGACACGCGACGTAACAATCACCATCGGCAAGGATGCGCTGAGCTATTACGATGACAAGGCCGCCGCATGGGTAGCCGAGCCGGGCGAGTTTGAGGCTCACATCGGTAACGCTTCCGACAATATCACGTCCCGCGTGAAGTTCAGGCTGAGATAAATTCCTCAATCCTCGTTTTATAGGGCTTTTGTAATCGTGTTACAAAAGCCCTATAATTAAGTTAAAAAGCCCTTGTAATCGCATTACAAGACCTCGGTAATCATGCTACCAGACCTCGGTAACAAAATATCGAACTCACGCTAATAATGCTATTCTTTTGTATTTCGTTGATAATTAGCGATATACGTACTAACGAAGACTTGTGGTAAAATTCCCTCTAAGATTCCTTTCAAAAACAGTCTTTATTCTAAAAAATCTACTGATTATTTCCTCTTTTTGATATTTTTGGTTACTTTTGTACGAAACAATCAGTTAGCTATCTTTTTATGAAACGAATATTAACTTTTGTCGGAATCTTATTTTTAGGAATTGTGTCGGTTTATGGCGAACCGGGAGAACTTGCCAAATTGTACAATACTCTCGATAGCGTGATAGCCAAATCGGACGACTACAAGGAAATAGCGGAGAAGCGGAAAGCCCGCCTTCGCCAACAATTCGAGGACAGCAGAGGGCTCGCACGCCGCTATGAACTGGCGATGAAACTCTATGACGAATACAAAGCATTCAATAACGACTCGGCAATATACTATATAAATAAATGTATAGAGTTGGCCGTACAACTTGATGACAAGACAAAAGAAAATCTGAGTAGGGTGAGGCTCGCCTTCCAATGCTCGTCAACGGGTATGTATAACGAGGCTGTGGATATATTGGAGAAAGTCGATACGGGGGGGGCATCGCGTGAGGTGCTTGGCGAATACTATACAGCATACGTCCACGTGTATGGCGAGTTGGCATATTATACGAAATTGAAGAACTTTAGCGAACTTTATTATAAGAAGCGTGAGGAATACCGCAAACTGATGTTTGCCACCCTCGATGCCAATAGCGACACTTATTTGCAGGGCAAGGAGATTGTGCTGAGCGAGAAAAATAATTTGGTCAAGGCTTTGCAGATTAACAACCTGCGCCTGAAAGGATGCGACGAGTATTCGCGCAATTTTGCCATCGTGGCCTTCTATCGCTATCTCGACCACAAGTTGGCAGGCGATTTGGAGCAAGGCAAGTCGTGGCTGGTGAAGTCTGCCATCGCCGACATTCAGAATGCGGTCATGGACCAGGGCTCAATGTGGGAGCTGGCCAATCTTCTCATGAGAGAAGGCGATCTGGAACGCTCACATCGTTACATCAATTTTGCATGGGAATGTGCCAAGAACTTCGGCACCCGTGTGCGCAGTTGGCAGGTGTCGCCGGTACTCTCCACCGTCGACAGGAAATATCAGGAGGAAACCGATAAGGCCAACCGTCTGTTGTTGATGCTGGTTGTGTCTATCAGTATAATGTTCGTGTTGCTGTTGCTGTCGCTTGTCTACGTAAACAAACAGCGCAAGCGTCTTTCCGCATCGCAGCAGAAGTTGCGTGAGTCCAACTCGAAGCTGTTGGCGGCGAATGACAATATGTCTTCTCTTATCGACCGCCTGCAGGACACGAACAACCAGCTTTCGCAGCTGAACCGTCAGATTTCTGAGGCCAACAAGGTGAAAGAGGAATACATCGGCCGCTTCCTGCAACTCTGTTCGCAGTATGTTGACAAAATGGAAAGTATGCGCAAGTCGGTCAGCAAGATGTTGAAAAACCGTGACTATAATGCTATCATGGACATGATGCGGTCGGCGGATTTCCGCGAGAAAGAACTCAACGAGCTTTATTCCAACTTCGACAAGGCTTTCCTGCATCTGTTCCCGAACTTCGTCAGAGAGTTCAACGCCATGCTGAAGCCCGAAGAACGTGTGCCGGAAACGCCGGGAAACGAAAGCCTGCCCACGATGGTGCGCATCTTCGCGCTTATCCGTCTCGGCATCGACGACAGTTCCAAGATTGCCTATTTCCTGCATTATTCGGTAAATACCATATATAATTATCGCGCCCGCGTGAAGAATGCGGCTCTCAGCGACCGTGGCAATTTCGAGGCGCGGATAAAGAAAATCGGTATGCCTGAATAATTTTTGTAAACTGCGCCTTGCAAAATTGTAATCCGTCTCAGTTTGCGAATAGATGTAAAACAATTTTTAGCATATAAGTGCGGGGAAAAAAACACGTTCATTTGGCAATCAGAAAAGAAAATGCTACTTTTGCATTAGTTTCAGTAACAGTTGAGTATTATTCATTATATTAACTATATTAATCATGGTAAATTACAAAGAATTAGGCTTGGTGAACACCCGTGAGATGTTCAAGAAAGCCATCAATGGCGGTTATGCTATCCCAGCTTTCAACTTCAACAATATGGAGCAGTTGCAGGCTATCATTAAGGCTTCTTCTGATTTGAAGTCTCCGGTTATCCTTCAGGTATCTAAAGGTGCGCGCAACTACGCTAACCAGACATTGCTTCGCTATATGGCACAGGGTGCTGTTGAATATGCAAAGGAACTCGGATGCAAGCATCCTGAGATTGTTCTTCACCTTGACCACGGTGACAGCTTCGAGCTTTGCAAGAGCTGTGTAGATATGGGCTTCTCTTCAGTTATGATTGACGGTTCTTCTCTTCCTTACGATGAGAACGTTGCATTGACTAAGAAGGTTGTTGAGTATGCTCACCAGTATGATGTTACTGTTGAGGGTGAACTTGGCGTTCTCGCAGGTGTAGAGGACGAGGTATCTGCCGAGGAGTCTTGCTATACAAAGCCTGAGGAGGTTATCGACTTCGTAACAAAGACTGGTGTTGACTCACTTGCTATCTCTATCGGTACTTCTCACGGTGCTTACAAGTTCAAGCCAGAGCAGTGCACACGCGACCCGAAGACCGGTTTGCTCGTTCCGCCGCCATTGGCATTCGACGTTCTCGATGCTATCATGGAGAAGTTGCCGGGCTTCCCAATCGTTCTTCACGGTTCTTCTTCTGTTCCACAGGAGTATGTTAAGATTATCAACGAGAACGGTGGTAAGTTGCCAGACGCAGTAGGTATTCCTGAGGAGCAGCTCCGCAAGGCAGCTAAGAGTGCTGTTTGCAAGATTAACATCGACTCTGACTCACGTCTTGCCTTCACTGCAGCAGTACGCAAGGTATTCGCAGAGAAGCCGGGCGAGTTCGACCCACGTAAGTATTGCGGTCCTGCACGCGACCTTATGATTGAGCTTTACAGCCACAAGATCACTGAGGTGCTCGGATCAGACAATAAACTTGCACAGATGGACTAATTCTGTTAGCGAGTAGATAAATAAAAAAAGGCGAGTTGATAGCTTTGATTAAGCGTCAACTCGCCTTTTTGTTTGTATAATAAGTAGTCAGGAGACAGGAGTTCTGGAGTTCAGACAATAGCCTTTAATGGCTCATCCGATAAATACAGGGGGCAACCTATTTCGGTCGACCAGCATAGTACTATGGCACAATACTCGAGTATTTTTGGCACAGTACTCGAGTAATTTGGGCGCAGTACTCAAGTAATTCCGGCCTGATTACTCAAGTATTTTGGCTTCAGTACCGGAGTAATCCAGCCTTAAATACTCTGAAGTAAATCTGTATTAAGACAGCATGGCGTAAAGTGTGTGCAAAGGGCGACATAATATCAAATAAAAGACTTCCCCTATATTTATCGGGTGAGCCCCTTTAATGGCGAAAACCTTTTATGGTAATGTCTGAACTCCCGAACTCCTGCATTCTGTCTCCTCCTTAGAGAGACTTTATTCCTTTGTTACGTAGCGTTGCCAGTAAGCTATGATGAGCGTTGTAAGAGGCAGGGCGATAATCAGTCCGATGAAGCCTAAGAGCGCGCCCCATACAGAGAGGCTGAGCAAGAGAATGGCCGGGTTGAGGCCCATGGCCTTGCCCATGATGCGCGGAGTGATTACCATGTCGGTGATAATCTGCACGATGATGAACACGAGTACGGCAAGTCCGAATATCATCCAAAAGTTCTGACCCGTGTCTGCGGCTTCGAGTAGTGCGAGAAAAGCGGTAGGGATGAGTGCGAAAGTGTGCAGATAGGGTACGAGATCCATTATTCCTATGAGGATACCCAAGCCTATTGCCATCGGGAAATCGATGATAGTGAAGCCTATGCAGAACATTATTCCCATGCAGAGAGCCACGAGACTTTGTCCGCGGATGTAATTGTTTAGTTCGCGTTCCACGTCTTTTGCCACCTCACTCCAGAACGGACGCACCTTCTTCGGGAATATTTTTATCCAACTGTTGGTGAGGTATTCGTAATCAAGGAGTATGAAGAACATATAAAGCAGTGTGATACACGATGCCACGATGCTGATAATGATGTTTGCCGTCTGCCCGACAACGCTGAAAACCTTCGGCATTACGGTTCTCATAGCATCGGTGAAGTCTTTGCTCTTGAAGAATTTCTCTATTGCCTCACGGTTTTCTATCAGCCATTGCTGCACGTGTTTCGTAATGTCGGTGGCCTGCGAACTATGCTGTATATACTTTATCGTTATATGGCTCAGCCTCTCAAACTGTCCTATCATCGGCGGGATGATGAGATAGAATATGCCGGACAGGATGGCGGTTACGAATATCAGAGTTATTATAATGGACAGCGCGCGCGTGGGAACGTGCATCTTGTATTGCACGAACTTAACGATAGGGTAGAGTAGGTAGGCGAACAGCCATGCTACGAAAAAAGGAATGAGTACGCTGCTCAGCGACTTCGTTATGAAGAATACTGCTAATACGATGAGGCCGATGAATGTCCAGCGGATGAATTTGTCGAAAGTGATTTTCTGTTCCATTATGATAAAAGATGAAAGTTGAAAGCTTAATGTTTATAATATCCCCTATCTGGCCTCCCCAAGGGGGAAGGATCTTAATCGTATAAGGATATGAAATTAAGAAAGGTAATATATGCTCTCCCCCTTGGGGGAGTCGGAGGGGGCTTTTCTTATTACTTTTTCTTCTTCTCCTCTTCCGCTTTGCGATAACAATCCCTGCATAGCGGCTCGTATTCTTCGGTTTCGCCTAACAGCACCCGCTTGTCGTTTGCCACGAGCCGATGGCTCACGTATGCCAGCGCACCGCACTTCACGCAGATGGCATGGACCTTTGTTACGTCGTCGGCAATGGCGCACAGTGCCGGAATCGGGCCGAAGGGCACGCCCTTGTAGTCCATGTCGAGTCCCGCCACGATGACCCTCACACCACGGTTTGCCAGTTCGTTGCACACGTCGGGCAGCCGGTTGTCGAAGAACTGCGCCTCGTCGATGCCCACGACATCGGTGTCTGATGACAGCAGGAGTATCGAGTCGGACGAGTCGATGGGCGTACTTGGAATTATGTTATGGTCGTGGCTCACTACGTCCTCATCCGAATATCTCACGTCTATGGCCGGTTTGAATATCTCAACCTTCTGCTTCGCAAATCTCGCGCGCTTCATTCTGCGTATCAGTTCCTCGGTCTTGCCCGAGAACATCGAGCCGCATATTACTTCAATGCGACCCTGATGATGTCGCTCGCCGTTTATGTCGTTTACTGTTGTCATACGTATTAATATATATATCCTTTAATTGCAAAAATACAAATCCGTTTTCAAAAAAATGCAAAGAAAAGATGTTTTTTTACATTTTATCTATGTGATTCAAATTATTTCTGCTATTTTTGCTTACAATATGGGAATTTTATATGTCGTGCCTACTCCAGTAGGCAATTTGGAAGATATGACATTCCGCGCTATCCGCATACTGAAAGAGGCGGATTTCGTGCTTGCCGAAGACACAAGAACTTCGGGAATGCTCTTGAAACATTATGAGATACAGAATCATCTGATGTCTCACCATAAGTTCAATGAGCACGGTACGGCGGCTGGAGTGGTGGAACGGCTGAAAGGCGGAGCCACCGTGGCACTCGTCAGCGATGCCGGAACGCCGGGAATCAGCGACCCCGGATTCTATCTTGTGCGTGAAGCCGTTGCCGCGGGTATCGAGGTTCAGGTCCTTCCCGGTGCTACGGCGTTTGTTCCTGCGCTTGTCGCTTCCGGACTGCCATGCGACCGCTTCTGCTTCGAGGGCTTCCTGCCTCAGAAGAAAGGCCGTCAGAGCAAGATAGACAGGCTGCGCGACGAGCAGCGCACGATGATATTCTATGAGTCGCCATACCGTTTGGTAAAGGCTTTGGAGCAGTTTGCCGAGGCTTTCGGCGGTGACAGACAGGTGAGTGTGTGCCGCGAGATTTCTAAGATACACGAGGAGAGCGTGCGGGGAACACTTACCGAGGTTGCGGAACACTTCCGGCTGACTCCGCCTAAGGGCGAAATCGTTATCGTTGTGGCAGGAAAGAGCGACGAAAAAAACTGAATATAATCAATATTAATACAATATGAATATGAAGAAATTAATGTTATTGGCTGTATGCGCGTTGACGCTTGCCTCATGTGATCAGAAATCAGCGACCAATCCGGCAATGATTCAGAACGACTCTTTGCGTTCGGTGATTGAGGCTCGCGACAAGGAAATTAATGATATGTTGGGCACTCTCAACGAAATTCAGGAAGGTTTCCGCGTTATTAATGAAGCCGAAGACCGTGTAACGGTGGCACAGACAGGCGAAAACGGCAGTTCACAGTCGGCTGTCTTGAAGGAAAATGTGCAGTTCATCGCGCAGCGTATGGCTGAGAACCGCGAACTTATAAAGAAGTTGCAGCAGCAGTTGCGCGAGACAGGATTCAAGGGTGAGCAGATGAAGAAGGCCCTCGACCATCTGACAGTGCAGCTTGCTGAGAAGGATAAGGAACTGAAACAGCTCCGTGCTGACCTTGAATCGAAGAATATCCACATTGCCGAGCTCGACAAGACGATTACAAATCTGAATGAAGATGTGGCTACTCTGACAACGGAAAAGGAAAATCTGACAACGGAAAAAGAGAACCTTACAGCTGAGAATGCAAGCAAGGCACAGACCATCAGTACACAGGATGCTCAGCTGAATACAGCCTGGTATGCTTTCGGAACAAAGAAAGAGCTTAAGGCTCAGAACGTTCTTTCTAAGGGAGATGTGCTTCGCAGTTCGTTCAATAAAGGCTACTTCACCAAGATTGACATCCGTGTTGAGAAGGAATTCAAGCTCTATTCTAAGAGCGTGAAGGTGCTCACATCGCATCCTTCTAACAGTTATAATCTCTCAAAGGATGTAAACGGTCAGTATGTTTTGAGAGTAACAGACCCCAATACATTCTGGAGTACGAGCAAATATCTTGTAGTGCAGGTTAAATAGAATCTTGTATAACAGGACATACTAATACAAATAATGGCACGTTCATTGCGAGCGTGCCATTATTTTTTTGCTTCAATAAGATGTCTTTTGTATTATAGCAGAGCATTACATTTCTCTGCGAGGACAGCTTTTGAGGCTGCGCCGACAAACTTGTCAACAAGTTCTCCACCCTTGAAGAAAAGGATTGTCGGGATATTTCTTACTCCGAAAGTCATTGCCAAGTCGTCGTTTTCCTCGACATCGCACTTGCCAATAACGATTTTACCTTCGTAATCCTTTGCCAGTTCCTCTATTGTCGGAGCCAAAGCACGGCACGGACCGCACCATGTTGCCCAAAAATCAACTACTAATGGCAGGTTGCCATTCTTATAACTCTCGAAGTTCTCGGTTGTGATTTGTACTTCCATAATTGTCTGTTTGTTAATATTTGATTAATATTTCTTGTTGTTTCTACGGTTGTTCTTGATACTCCTACGGCAAAGACCGTGCCATTTCCTGCTCCTGACAAAACGTCTCTTTTGATTATGACAGGTTGTCTTTGTCAGTTAATACGATATTCCATGTCCTTGTTCGACTCGATAAACATCAGTAATTTGCGGTCCACATCAACGGTCTTCAGGCTGCTGCGCAGTGTTATGTTGTTTTGCGGGACGGCATCGCGCAGTTGCAGATAGAGTTGGGTCTTGCCCGGATGCTTGTCAATGATAGATGCCAATTCCGACACAAGTGTTTCGTCCACCTTCGACGCATCTATTGATATGGTGAGCTTTTCTATCCGTTTATCTTTCACGTCGTATAGCTGTTCCACGTTCTTTATGCGCAGTTCGTACATATCCGAGTTGCGGAATCGCTGCTGGCAAGTGGCAGTTATATATACGGTATAGTCCTCTTTCAGCAGTCCGCTCCAGTTCTCCCAGTCGCTGCCGAATAGTGCCAGTTCGCCGGCAGAGTCGAAATCCTCAATCGTAACAAAACTGAAAGGCTTGTTGGTCTTTGCAGAACGGCGTTCCACAACGCTCGTAACGATTCCGCCGAAGGTTATCTCCTGCCGTTTGGCAAGTTCCGCCTTATCGGCATTGCGCCCTATTTCCTTGCATTTCGTGTTGCAGAGGTCGTTCAATATTACGCTGAACTCGTCCAAAGGATGCGCCGACAGATAGATTCCTACAAGTTCACGCTCCTTGTTCAACTTCTCTATGGCAGGCCAATGGTCGCCTTCCGGAACTTGCGGATGCGTTATCTCCACCGCATCGTTGCCTCCAAAAAGAGTGTTCAGGGCTTGCGCTTTCTCCTGCTGCACCAACGAGCCATACTTGATGAGCGTATCCAAGAACGGCTCATCCTTAGCGTTGCGGCCGAAAAACTGTTCGCGTCGGTAGCCGAAGCTGTCGAAAGCACCGCTGTATGCCAGACTTTCAAACGCCTTACGGTTTACGGCACGCAAGTCGATGCGCTCCGCAAAGTCGAAAATATCCTTGTACGGGCCGTTCTTCTCGCGCTCGTTAATGATGGCATTCGCAGGCACTTCGCCCATACCCTTTATGGCGGCGAGTCCGAAACGGATAGAACCGTGCTTGTTGACAGTGAACTTTATGCGGCTCTCGTTGACATCCGGGCCGAGCGTGTCGATACCCAAAGAGCGGCATTCGTCCATCAGTTTCGTTATTTCAGTTATCTGGTCCTTGCGCCGGCTCATGATGGCAGCCATAAATTCCGCAGGGTAGTTCGCTTTCAGGTACGCCGTCTGGTAAGCCACCCACGAATAGCACGTGGCATGACTCTTGTTGAATGCATACGACGCGAACTTCTCCCAGTCGGCCCAAATCTTTTCAAGTATTTTCGGGTCGTGGCCGTTTTTCACGCCACCCTCGATGAATTTCGGCTTCATTGCGTCTACGATAGCCTTCTTTTTCTTACCCATCGCCTTACGCAGGGCATCACTCTCACCTCGCGTGAAGTTTGCGAGTTGTCGAGAAAGAAGCATCACCTGCTCCTGATATACCGTGATTCCGTAAGTGTCTTTCAGGTATTTCTCCATGCAGGGGATATCGTATTTCACAAGCGAAGGGTCGTTCTTACGCTTGATGAAGTCGGGGATATAGTCCATAGGTCCCGGCCGGTAGAGCGCGTTCATGGCTATCAAGTCCTCGAAGACCGTAGGGTGCAACTGCCTCAAATAGTTCTGCATACCCGGCGACTCAAACTGAAACGTGCCTATCGTGCGGCCCTCTTGATACAGCTTATATGTCTTCGGGTCGTCTATCGGGATAGTGTCAAGGTCTATAATCTTGCCTGCCGAGATGCGTATATTCTCTACCGCCTCCTTCAACTCGGACAGCGTTTTCAGTCCGAGGAAGTCCATCTTGATAAGTCCCGTCTCCTCAATCACGTGTCCGTCATACTGCGTACAGTTCACCTTCGTACCTTTGAAGTCGGGGTCGTCGGCCGTAGACACAGGCACCCAGTCGCTTATCGGGTTACGGCAGATGATGAATCCGCAGGCGTGAATACCCGTTCCGCGCACCGTACCCTCAAGCATTTTCGCATATTTTATGGTGTTGCTGAGTCGCATATCGCTCGAAACCTCCGCGTCTTGCAGCTCTTTTGTGCATTTAATGGCATTGGTCAAGTTCATCTTCATGCCTTCGGGCAGACGGTCGGGTATGGCCTTACATAGCGCGTTGGCCATGTCGATGGGCACTTTCTCCACGCGCGCCACGTCCTTTATCGAGTTCTTCGTCGCCATACTTCCGTAGGTTATGATGTGCGCGCAGTTCTCGTGGCCGTACTTGTCCATAACCCATTTCAGCACCTTTCCGCGTCCGTCGTCATCAAAGTCGGTATCAATATCAGGCAGCGAGATACGGTCCGGGTTCAGGAAACGCTCAAACAGAAGGTCGTATTTCATAGGGTCAATCTTCGTGATACCGAGACAATAGGCCACCACCGAGCCTGCCGCAGAGCCACGTCCTGGTCCCACCATCACGCCAAGTTCCTCGCGTGCCGAGTTGATGAAGTCCTGCACGATGAGGAAGTAGCCGGGGAAACCCATCGTTTTCATCACGTGCAGCTCAAAGTTGATGCGGTCTTTCACCTCCTTAGCCAGCGGATCGCCGTACAAACGCTTCGCACCATCGTAAGCCAATTTAGCAAGATATTCCGCCTCGAACTTTATTCTGTAAATCTTGTCATAGCCGCCGAGGTGGTCAATCTTCTTCTGTCCTTCCTCCGGCGGCACCTGATTCTCGCCGTTTTCGTCCGACGTGAACTCCTTATACAAGTCCTCTTCCGTATATTTCTCGCGTATGTCCTTTTCCGTTCCGAAACTTTCCGGGATAGGGAAGAACGGCATTATAGGGTCGTGGTTGATGTTGTAGGTCTCAACCTTATTCAATATCTCGATAGTGTTGCTCAGCGCCTCGGGAATATCTCCGAACACCTCATTCATCTCCTCCTGCGTCTTGAACCACTCCTGCTTAGTGTAGAGCATACGTGTGGGGTCGTCCAGGTCCTTGCCCGTAGACATACAGAGCAGATGGTCGTGTGCCTCGGCATTGTCCTTGTTCACGAAATGGCAGTCATTGGTGCATACCAGCTTTATGCCATATTCCTTCGCAAGCTCTATCATCACCTCGTTCGACTTCACCTGCAACGGATACGTCTCCCTGTTCGCCCTCAGATTAGGGTCGTCCACACGATGGCGTTGCAGCTCGATGTAGTAGTCCTCGCCGAACACCCGGTGATACCATTCTATCGCCTCGCGCGCTCCGGCAATGTCATCGTTGAGGATTTTGTGCGGCACCTCGCCACCGAGACACGCCGAGCAGACAATCAGTCCCTCGTGATACTTCTCCAGATCCTCGCGGTCGGTACGCGGCCGCATATAGAAACCGTCTATCCAGGAGTGGCTCACGAGCTTCACGAGGTTGTGATAACCCGTCTGATTCTTCGCCAGCACAATCAGGTGATAACCGCTCTTGTCGCTCTTTTCCTGACGCAGAGTCCTGCTTCCGTTTCGCGCGACATACATCTCGCAGCCCAATATAGGCTTGAATGGTTCCTTGCCTTCCTCTTTCAGTTTCTTGTTCACCTTATTACAGTAGTCAAAGAAAACCTTCGTGCCGAACATATTGCCGTGGTCGGTTATCGCCATACCCTTCATTCCGTCGCCCACAGCCTTGTCTACGAGCTTTTCAATGGGCGATTGTCCGTCGAGAATAGAGTAGTATGTATGTACGTGTAAGTGTATGAAGTCAACCATTATAGTTTGCGTTATCTTGCGTATTGAGCGTCAAAGTTACGCTTTAACGCCGATATAGCCAAAAGAATGAACAAGAAAATTTTGTCAATAGGTAAAAAAGGATTACCTTTGCAATCGTTAAAATAGCTATTTTTAAGCCTGATGAACAAAAGAATAAAGAAATTAAAGAAAATCAGAATACACCGCGAGGGAACAAATACACTGTTATATGGGGCTATAAGCATAATTGCTGTATCGCTCATATTGTGGCACGTATTCGACACGAAAATCCCGTTTTGGATTTTCTTCGCCGTCTTTTACCCCGTTTATTGTATTGTCGTTAATTTCTATCGCTGTCCTATCCGCTATTTCAACAGCGAGGATACAGAGAAGATTGTAGTCGCTCCTGCCGATGGGCGCATTGTTGTAATCGAGGAAGTAGAGGAGAACGAGTATTTCCACGACCGCCGTTTGATGATAAGCATCTTCATGAGTTTGTGGAATGTTCACGCAAACTGGTTTCCCGTCGACGGCAAGGTGAAGTTCGTGAACCATCGTAACGGTAATTATCACAAGGCTTGGTTGCCGAAAGCGAGTGAGGAGAACGAACACGCAGATGTCATGATTACCACTCCCGGAGGCGTCGATGTGCTGTGCCGGCAGATTGCCGGTGCTGTGGCCCGCCGTATCGTCACCTACGCCAAACCGGGCGAAGACTGCTACATCGACGAGCATCTTGGATTTATAAAATTAGGTTCTCGCGTTGATGTCTACCTGCCTGTGGGCACGGAAGTGTGCGTGAAGATGGGGCAGGCTACCACGGGCGACCAGACCGTAATAGCAAAACTGAAGTAAAAAACAATGGCAATAAAAAGTCATATCCCGAATACCATCACTTGTTGCAATCTTGTTTCGGGTTCTATCGCAACTTATTTCGCAGTCGTCGGCAATATGGAACTGTCGTTCTTTTGGATAATTGCCGGCGCGGTATTCGATTTCTTCGATGGCATGAGCGCGCGCCTGCTTGGCGTAAGCTCGCCGATAGGCAAGGAACTCGACTCTCTCGCTGATGTCATAACATTCGGATTGGCACCCTCTGCGATGGTTTTCTCGTTGACGGGCGTAATGGAATATCCTGCATTTTTGGAGCCAGTAGGTTATTTCATTCCGTTTTTCGCCTTTGTGATGGCTGCGTTTTCCGCGCTCCGACTCGCCAAATTCAACCTTGACGAGCGTCAGACAACATCCTTTATCGGGCTTCCTACGCCTGCAAACGCACTCTTTTGGGCTTCGCTGATAGTTGGCGGAGGCGAGTGGTATGCCTCATCTCCCTGGATGATATTCGCCATCCTTGCCGGCATCTGCCTTGCGAGCTGGCTTCTCATTGCCGAGATTCCCATGTTCGCCTTGAAGTTCAAACATTGGGGATGGGCCGGAAACGAGGTGAAATATATCTTCATCATCACCTGCATACCTTTGCTTTTGATATTCCGTGTTGCGGCCTTTGCCGTGATAATAGCGTGGTATGTGTTGCTTTCCGTATATGTGAACCGTAAGAAATAAGCGAGATGTTTACCTTTTTCAAATTCCTTTTGTTGCTGTTCTTAGGCTTTCTGCTGTTCTTGTTCATCCTCGGATGGTCATTATTTAAGAACATAAGGCGCATTATCCGTCCTTTCAACGGGCAGCAACAGTCGCAAAACGACTTCTCTTCTTCACGAAGGCACACCTCCTCTTCAGGCACTGTGATAATAGATGAGCACACCGAGAAGAATGCCGGTCGACGCATTATTCCCGATGACGAAGGCGAGTATGTGGATTACGAAGAGACAAAATAATTAGTCTCTTTATTACCTGAAACCTCCTGCCTAATAAGTAAGTCGCCAAAATTAAGCGATACTATCTATGATAAAGCTATATACTATATATTAATTTTAGCGACTTACTTAATCTCAAAACAAACGATTTTATTAGTCGCTTTGTAAATTTTATTTACCAAATTTTGCCCTTTCAGAAAATGATTCTCTCGTGCTAACGGACGTTAAATATAGGTCTCGTTACTCATTTCCGACCGTTTTCCGGCCTTAAAAATCCCAACTCAAAACTCAAAATTAATAACTCAAAATTCCGAAACGGCCTCCGTTAGAAAAAAAACGGTCCGATTTTCGTCAAATTTTGCCGTCCGCCGAAACAGCGAAAAATGTCGTTTTCGCCCGATTTAACGTTTGTTAGCTTTCAAAAGTGGCACTTTTAGACTCCGTTTCAGGCCGTTTTGGAGTGCAACGGAGGCTCCGTTGAAGGCCAAAAGTGGCTCCGTTAGCGTCTAACGGAGCCTCCGTTGCAATGTAACGAGGTCTGATTTGCCTTCTAAAACGGCCAAAAATGTACAAAAAAGAGATAAGCCTTTGATTATCAGAGACTTATCTCAAAATGGCCTAAAAAGCCCTATTTTTACGTTTTTGAGCGTGGGAAAGATTTCGTTTTCAAATTCGCGAGTTTTCAAACATTATTTGTAAATATTTTTGACAGTGTTTAGTGAGAGAAAAAACACTTTATATTTTTGGTACATTCCAAGATTTTGGATTACGGATATAAAGACCATGCCATGCCGGACAATGACTGGCGTTATACATTCTTGTCGTTATTGTCAGGCTGCTAACAGTTCCTTAATGTCAGACAGTCAGGCAGTTACATCTCATAACAGGCGGAACGGAATGCCAAATATCATTATACAATTGATATACTTTATTGCCATAAAGTCATAAAATCTTAATTTTGCATCATACTTTTTGACAACGCCACACCGTCAACGCACCACAGTCGGCGGCAACCGGATGAAAAACTATTTTCCATAATAAAAAAAACAGTTATATGAAAAGACTTTTATTAAGATGTTTCGTCGCAGCGTCAATGCTTCCCTTGACCTCAGCAGCAGGGGCAGCGGCAGCCGACAAGTACCCGATTCCCGCATCAAACGCAGCAGGACTGCGCGGTGCGACCATGCCCTACACACGATATGAGTGCAACAAGGCGGGCGATGCTGCCCTCTCAGGCGGCGCGGCCATCGTATCGTCGCCCGACTGGGATGCGGCAAACAAGGCTACGCAGGCCGGCAATCAAGCCTATGTGAAATTGCCGCAGGGCGGTGCCGTGGCATGGACAATGCGCTCTAAGGGCGACGGAGTGACTGTCAGATACACCATCGCCGACAAGAATCAGGGTGGAACGGGCAAGGCCAATGGCTATGCGAGTTCCGAAGGGCAACTCAAGATTTATGTAAACGGGATGCTCGACCGCACCGTCGACCTCACCTCATATTATATGTATCAGTACTTCTCTAAGGGCAGCGGCTCGCCGAGCCAGTCTGGCGGTACCGCGCCTTGTTTCTGCTTCGATGAGAAACACGTGCGTCTGAGCCGGGTTCTCGTTCCCGGCGACGTCATAAAAGTTGAGTGTGCGTCGGGCGAAGAGGTTGGAGTAGACTTCATCGAGACCGAGGTGGTGGCCGAGGCACTCGACCCCAACGATGACAACGATGAGGGAAGACCAGTTTTTGATGTTAGGTCATACGGCGCAAGCACATCGGCTGCCGATAACGTGGATGCGTTCAACAAGGCTGTGGCTGCAGCAAGAGCGGCAGGCGGAGGTATCGTCTTTATCCCGGAAGGTACATGGAAGTTGGGGCAGATGTGGAGCATCGCCGGCAAGAATATCAAGATTATGGGCGCGGGTATATGGCATACGAATCTGCAATTTACGGGATTCGAGCGATTTGGTGGCGGCATCTCGGGTGGAAATCCGAGCAACGGCCCTTTCAAGTCTAACGAGATGGACAACATTGAGTTCTGCCATATGTATATAAACTCCAATCTTGCCGACCGTCATGACGAGAATGCGGTCTACAAATGCTTTATGGACATCTGGTGTGGCGGCTCGGTGATACATGACGTATGGGAAGAACATTTTGAATGCGGCCTATGGTTTGGCGACTATAATTCGTCGCCCAGACGCTGTTCCGACGGTGTGCGTGTGGTGAACTGCCGTTTGCGCAACAACTATGCCGACGGTGTTAACTTCTGTCAGGGTACGTCTAACGCAGCTGTATTCAACTGTTCGGTGCGCAACAATGGCGATGACGGACTGGCTTGCTGGAACAACACCGATAACGTGAAGGACGAATCGGGTAACGTCTTCGCCTACAACACCATCGACTTCGTATGGCGCGCGGGCGGCGTGGCCATATACGGCGGTAAGAACCAAAAGGTTTACAACAACTATATATGTGATATGTTCATGGCATCGGGTATACACCTGAACACGTCTTTCCCCGGTCCGGGCTTCGCAACGACATCTGCCGAGGAACCAATATTGGTGGAGAACAACTATCTCGTGCGTTGCGGCACGCCGTGGGAGTGCTGGGGACGCGACTATGCGGCCATCGACCTCGAGGGTAATGTGAAGAACGTTGTGTTCAGAAACAACTACGTTTATGAGTCGCCAGCCGAGATTGTACGCATCAAGAACGCTATGGAGGGCATCGTCTTCGACGGTCTCTACTGCAACGGGGCTGGTCTCTGCAAGCAGAAGGTAAACTACAGCGCGAGCGCTCACAGCATCGGCGCAGGTAATTTAGAGACTAACAAAGGTATTTCATGGAACAAGTTCCTCATCACCCGCGGTTCCGTACCTGCGGCAACGGTGGGCAACACGCTGAACCAATATCTCTCTTGGCCGTTCTGGAACGCGGCACCCACAAACTGGGAGTGGACAGACGAGGAATATGACACGCCTCCTTATCCCGACGCAATGGACATAGAACCTGCCGAAGACCCGTTTGAGACGCTCACCGACTACGATGTAGTGCTGACCGGAATAGACTGGCTGACAAATAAAAACAAGCATAATATCTATGCCGGTGACGAGGTGTCGTTCCGTGTGCGCATCGACAATAAGGGTGCGAACGACATACCGGAGAACGCCAAGTTCAGCGTGACAGTAACCGTAGACGAGAATTCTAAATACTCAATCAGCGTGAAAGGCGGTCTAAAGGCCGGAGCGTCCAAGACTTTGGAATTCAACGGCACATGGCTCGCAGAGACGGGAAAACACACTTTCAAGGCTCTGATTGACCCGACGGGCAAAATGAAACACGAGACCAACCGCGATAACAACAGCCGTGAGAAGCGTGTCAATGTAGAGGTGGCAGATCCTAATGAGGGACAGACTGAGATTGTAACATCACCCGGAACGGACATGGCCGTGATGAAAGTGTGGTTCGAGAAGGGCGATGGCGACAAGGAGACGATAAACGTGGGCGATGAGCTTGTACCCCATGTGCTGGTTGCCAACCTCGGAACAAATACCGTGACGCTGAGGCCAAACAATGGTGTGCAGTGGCAGATTGACGGTTTCGACTACGGTACAGGCTCTATTGTGTGGTGCGATGCGGTGACTACGATAGAGTCGGGAAAGACTGCCGTGCTGACACCGACAGGCGGAGGCGGAATGGGTGCGAAGAAATGGACTGACAAACTGACGTGGATAGTAACATCGGGAGAACACACTCTCACCGCATGGCTTGACGGAATACACAACAACGGCGACAACAACGAGGCCAACGACAGACTCACCGTGAATCTTACTTATCCGAAGGCGCGTCCTGAATACTTCCCCGAGCCAGACAAGGCGGACAATCTCGTGACCGGAGGACTCATCCCCTATGAGGACGATGAGGTGACGGGCATCAGCCAAGTCCATGCAAGCAACGTCAAGAATGCATCCGGCGCGTGGTTCACGCTCTCTGGAATGCGGCTCAATTCCGTGCCTGTAAAGTCGGGCATATACATACACAACGGACGGAAAGTAATAAGATAATATTTTATTATTGCTGGCCGGTAAAATGGATATCTTTGCTTATAGTACGTTTTTTCTTAAATACAAAGGTAACCAAAAGGGCTGAGACTTCATTAGAAGTGTCAGCCCTGATTTGTAGTGAACTTAAAAAAATATCGGACAGCAGTAATTGATAATTAAAAATATTGGGTACATTTGCATTTGAAATAAGGAAAGATGTCTAAGGATAAAGGTTTATGACACATACAGAGGAGCAACATAAGAAAGACGAGATGTATATGCAACGTGCGCTGGACGAGGCGAGGCAGGCTTTCGACGAGGGGGAGATTCCCATTGGGGCGGTAGTGGTGTGCCGGGATAGAATCATTGCGCGGACCCATAACCTCACGGAGACGTTATGCGACGTAACTGCTCATGCGGAGATGCAGGCGATAACGGCAGCGGCAAATACGCTCGGAGGGAAATATCTGACCGATTGCACGCTTTATGTTACCGTGGAGCCGTGTCCGATGTGTGCCGGGGCGATTGGCTGGGCGCAGATTCCGCGCATCGTTTATGGTGCGCCGGACGAGAAAAGGGGGTACAGGCTGATTGCGCCAAAGGCTTTCCACCCGAAGGCCACGGTCGTGGCAGGGGTGCTTGAGGATGAGTGCAGGGAAATAATGCAGAGCTTTTTTAGATTGAAAAGATGAGTCCTTATAAGAAGACAGGAGTTCTGGAGTTACAGGAGTTCAGACATTTCTCTTACCTCTAACCGTTATAAGGTTTTAGGTCGCTTCGCTTGTTACAGAAGTTCAGACATTTCTCTTACTTCTTACCTCTTACCTCTAACCTCTTTTCACAAAAAATCAGAACTCCACCTCGCGGCTGCCATCAGCCATTTCTGTGATTGTTACCTTCACGGCATCCTCGGGAAGGATTTCCTCTATAAGCTCGGGCCACTCAAGGAAGCATAACGAATCGCTGTAAAAATAATCCTCATAGCCCATGTCATACACTTCATCGAGCTTCTTTATTCGGTAGAAATCGAAGTGATAGATGGGGTCGCCGTTGCCGGAAGTGTACTCGTTGACTAACGCGAACGTCGGGGAGGTTATGACATCCTCCACTCCAAGCACCTCGCAAATGGCCTTAATAAATGTGGTCTTGCCGGCTCCCATCTTGCCATAAAACGCGAAAACATTGCCATTGCCTTTGTTTTCTACGAACAAGCGGGCTGCCTCGTGCAGCTTTTCGGGGCTTTCTATCTTTATCTTCATTATCTTATTTCCTTCTTCTTTATTGTTATTAGATTCTAAACCATACCTTTCTGCGAACGTGAGAACATTCTATCCCCGGTCTCTTCGACGCAGGGTGATAAGCGGAACGATCATTTCCTCCATCGAGATACCCCCGTGCTGGAACGTGTCCTTGTAGTAGCTCACGTAGTAATTATAATTGTTGGGGTATGCGAAAAAGGCGTCGCCGGTGGCAAAGACATAAGACGTGCTCAGGTTGGGCGACGGCAGTTGCGCCTTTGCCGGTTCTTTTATCACGAATATCTCCTTGTCGTTATAACTCAGATTCTTGCCGAGCTTATAACGCAGGTTGGTGTTTGTATTGCGGTCGCCGATGATTTTCACCGGTCGGGTGGCGCGTATCGAGCCGTGATCGGTTGTTATCAGCACCGTGCAATCAGTCTGAGAAAGCATTCTGAACAGTTCGAAAAGCACGGAATGACGGAACCAACTGAGCGTGATTGACCGGTATGCGCTCTCGTTGTTGGCGAGTTCGCGCACCATCTTCATCTCCGTGCGGGCGTGCGACAGCATATCGATGAAGTTGACGACAACCACATTTAGGTCGTTCTGCTTCAGGTTGTTGAACTGCTGCATGAACTTCTCGGCCGCACCGGAGTCGTTGATTTTCGTGTATGAATATTTATCGTGGCGGCGGAAACGCTCTATCTGCGTGCCGATAAGCGGTCCTTCGTTCAGGTTTTTGCCCTCTTCCTCGTCCTCGTCTACCCACAAATCGGGGAACATCCGGGCTATTTGCAAAGGCATAAGTCCGCTGAAGATGGCGTTGCGGGCATACTGTGTGGCGGTAGGGAGGATGCTCATATAGAGGCTTTCCTCTATGTCGAACATATCGCCAATCTCTTGCGAGAGTACTTTCCACTGGTCGTAGCGGAAGTTGTCGATAACGATGAGGAAGACTTTCTCGCCGTTATCGAGCATCGGGAAGACCTTGCTCTTGAATATGTCCGTCGACATTGTGGGCACATCGCCCTTGTTCTGATTGCCGGAAGGTGTGGATTTGGCCTCTATCCAGTTCATGTAGTTCTTCTTGATGAACTTTGCGAAGCCTCCGTTGGCGTCCTCCTTCTGCATCTTCAGCATCTCCGTCATGCTGCTGTCAGTACTCGTCAGTTCCAGTTCCCAGTGGGTCAGGCGTTTGTAGATGCCCACCCAGTCATCGAAAGTGCGGCAGTCCTGTATCTGCATCGAGATTTCCATGAAATCCTGCTGATAGCCCGTCTGCGTTACTTCCGTAACGATTTCCTTGCGATGGATGTTCTTTTTGAGAGTCAAGAGAATCTGATTCGGGTTTACGGGCTTTATCAGATAGTCGGCAATCTTCGAGCCGATGGCCTGGTCCATGATGTTTTCTTCCTCGCTTTTCGTTACCATTACGATTGGCGTGGCTGGCTGAATGTCCTTTATCCTCTGCAAGGTCTCCAGTCCGCTGAGGCCCGGCATCTGCTCATCGAGCAGCACTAAGTCGAACGTCTGTTGGCTGCATTGGTCTATGGCATCGCTTCCGTTGCTCACGGTCATAACCTCATAACCTTTCTTCTCAAGGAAAATAATGTGTGCCTTGAGGAGTTCTATCTCGTCATCTACCCAAAGTAATAGTCCGTTGCTCATATCTCTTAAAATCCGTCAAGTTCATAATACTCGTCCTCGATATCGAAATTCTGAGGTTGAGTCTTGGTGTTATTGTTCTGTGGAACGCCTGTTTCGTCATCATTAAAGATGAAAACGTCTTCCTCTATTGCCGGAGTTATTGGCTCGACATGTTTATTCGGTGTCTCGACAGGCTTGTCATGCGGTGCTTCGGCAGTTTTTTTAGGCGTTTCGACAGGCTCTTTAGGAGCTTCGTTCGGCTTGCCTTGCTGTGCATCGACGGGCTTGTCAGGCGTTTCAACAGGTATTTGTGGTGTTTCAATAACCGTTGTTTGCGGTTCGGCCGGTGTCGTTTCCTCTGCCGGAACATCTATTTCTTCATTCGGAATAATGATAGTCTCATTATTAGGAACAGCTGTTTCTTCTGCCGGAACAGCGATGTCGTCATTCGGAATAACGGTTTCATCATTTGGAACGGTTGTCGGAGAAGCCGGCGCTTCATCTTCTGAAGGAATCTCGAATCCTGTATCAACAGGCGTTCCGCCCTCCATCATGTCGTCAATATCGTCCTGTGTCGGTGCTTTGCTCGATATCTCCTCTTCCAAATCGCGCTCGCGCGGAGTGGCAACCTCGGCCGGTTCGGACAACAGATAGCGCTTGCTGACCGTCAATGGGGCGAAATGTTTCGCGTAGAAGTCCTCGTAATCCTTATAACTATAATATGTCTCGAGCAGCTTCTGGTTCTTGTCGCTGATGATTACGGCCTTCGCCTTCGCGGAAAGTTGCGCCAGCGTCTTCGTGTCGTACATCTCGCGGGCATACTGATAGGCCTCGTCGAAGCTGCGGAAACCGCTGAGTTGCATCTGATGGAGACCGTCGAGGTCGGCTATTTCTATGTCGAAGTTGCGCACAACGAAGTGGGTAAAGTTAAACTTCGCCATCTCGAAGAGCAGCTTATTCTCGTCGACCGAGTCGGGACTATATACCAAAAGGAACTTGAAATCGGCCAGACGGTCGGGCGAGAATGCCTCCCGCTTGGTTGTGTCGTTGTCGTTAAGCACTACGTTTCGCCTTGTCCACACGTCGCCGAGACTGAAGCGGCCGCCCCGCAAGCGCCGCCCTGCGTTCACACCGTTGATTATCATGCCGGCCATCTCACTGATTCGGCTCTGCGGATACTTCTCCACCACGGTCTTCATATCGGCAAGACAGCCCTCGGCATCGCCATTATTGAGTTTGTTCAGACCTCCGATAAACAGGAACTTGTCGCGGTTGGCACCCAACGGAAACCGGGTTTCGGATACACGGACATTGCCTGCCACTTCGTTATAGCGGTCTTTCTTGAACGCTTCGTATGTAGCTGTGTAGATAGAGTCTTCGATATGCGTGCCAAAACGGGCGTTCTCCTTGAAGTAAGGGTCTGACAACAGTGCCGTCCACTTGCTCTCTGGAAACTTATTTTTAAGCATATCGACGTATGATTCGGCCGTCTGTGGCCTGTTGAGTCGTGAATATAACAGATAAAGATGATAGTAGACATCATCCATATTCTCGTAGTCGGGATAGTTGTCGGCAAGTCGGCGCAGGTTCTTCTCGCCCAAAGGAAGGTTATCCAACTTGTCTTTGAAAATCACACCGGCATGATGCAAGCCGTCGGTTATGATGTTGTTGCTCTCCGCTATCTGCTCTGGAGTGAACGGAATCTGCTTCAAATAGTATTCGCGTTTGTGAGGATCGTTCTGTACACTGTCCGCAATCTGGGCCAAAGAGTCCTGCAACTGCTCGGCAGCGAAAATGGAATCGCGCTGTTCATCGGTCAGTTCGTCGACATCGGAAGTAGAACCCACCGTTCCAACAACGGTCTTATTGATTCGCTGCCAGTTGTCGATGTTCTCGCGTTTGCCCCACTGTCGTTGGAAAGTTGTCTTACCCTGATTCACCGCCATTTGGTTATAAAAGTACCAAAGTCCCTTTTCCTGCTGATTGCCGGTGGGTGTTGTCGGTGTGTTATTGATGTTTCCGCCGTTCTGCGACTGTGCTTTCTCGGCCTCGGCTTGTGCCTGCAACTTCCTTTCCTCCCGTTCTTTCTTCTTCAATGCGTCGATAACGCGGTCGATAGCCTTGTTGCGTTCCTCCTCCGGCATGGCCGCGAGAGCCTGCAACGAGTCCTGCAAATAAACAGCATCGGTATATGGCACCAACTCGTCGAGTACCTTTGAGCGGTCTGAAAGTTGCTTGTAGTCCTTACGCTCCTTATCCAATAAACCGATGGCCTCACCGTAACAGCGTTTCGCATCGCCGTATTTCTCCTTCGCCCAATACAGGTCTCCGAGATGCAAAAGCAGCACGCCCTTCTCTATTCCGCTGCGTGTCGCCTTCTCGTTGCCTTTCTCGTATGCCTCGATAGCCTTCGTTGTGTCTTTCTCCGCAAGGTAGATGTTACCCATAGCGTAGTACACCTGGTCGAGATATTCCTTATTGTTGTCCGACGCCGCCATTCGTTTCAGACGGCCGACCATCTGTTTTGACTTGCCCTTTGCCATTACCTCGGTCATAGAGATTCGTGCGTTGAACTCCAATTCGTAAGGTGGATTCTGCCTGATTACGTGCTTGAAAGCCTTGTAAGCCTCGGTCTTATTGCCCACAGCGGCCTGTAACTGCCCCATCAGATACCACTCGCGGGCACGCTGCTTGCGCCTCATCTCGTGCTTGATGACCTTGCGCAAGTAAGGGATAGCCTTGTCGAATTCGCCCGTATGGATATAGTAGTCGGCGTAAGTGTAGTCCCATTCTTTCACAGCCCGCCAATGGAGGGAGTCGCGCTGCATATTGCGTATCACGTCTTCGGCATCATACAGCCAGCCTTCCTCAACGTAGCACTTCGCCAACCACGCGCGGGCTTTGCCGTAGATAGCGGGTTGTGTGCTATAAAGACGACTCATATAGGAGAATGTGGCGGCAGCCTCGTCGAACGCGCCCTTATGGAATTGCGACCTGCCCATGAGCATCCACGCCTTCCAAAGGAACGGGTTATATTCGCGGCGGCTCAGCCATTCAATGTCCTTCTCGGTCTTCTTGCGGCTCTTTGTCCACTCCGGCCGTTTCTTGATGCTGTGCTTATGAATTGCCTTTTGCGACTTCTCTATGGCACGGTCGAAGTTGGCCTTGCCCAGTTCGCGGCTTGCCTTGTTGCCAACCGTGTAGAGGGGGATAAGCTCGGTGAAGTTATCCTTGTTGCCGTTTTCCTTTTCCAGACTTCCGTCTATGTAAGCCTGCGAGCCATTAAAATATGTGTTGTAGTTTGCGTTGAAGGAATGCCACCAACGACTTTGGGCCGTATTTTTCTGAGTAGAACATCCCACGGTTACCATAATCAAGGCAACCAAAAGGATGGGGATAATATGTCTGTATTTACGGAAACTCACTATTAATAAACCGAAAAATGCCTGTTTTATTGTCTTAACCGCCTATCAGCATGATAAGCTCGTCGCGAATCTGATTGGGAACATTTATCTCGCGCAAGATAAGGCTGCGGTTCCAGCCTGCAACCTCGTTCTGACGCATACTGTAAAGCACCTCGCGAAATTGCTCGGCCTCATCGTCTGTATAGTCATCGGCCGCACGGCCGCGAAACGCGTCCAGCTCTTCATCATCGAAATACTCAATCTCTTTCGTCGCCGCCTCCATCATGCAGACCTGCTCGCACTTCGGGTCGTTGCCGTCGCACGAGGAGCAATCGCCCGAAGCGACAACAATATTATCATCGCCACTACCACGCGAGAAGAGCGCAACAACCACTCCTAACACGACAATCGCGGCTACACATATTATTATAATAGTCATAATACCGGTGTATTCTTTATCATCCTACTGCATGAAAACGCCCATAAAATCATTCCTCGGTAATCTCGAAGCCGGCCTTGCGCAGGTCATCCCAATAGTTGGGATATGACTTGCTCACCACCTCGGGATTGTTTATCCGTATGCAGTCTAATGTTATGGCAAGCGGAGCGAACGACATAGCCATACGATGGTCCTCGTATGTGTCGATGGACGGATTATCTTCGGCCTCGCAGCGCGCACCGTCCCACTCCAATTCGCAGTCGTTCACGTCGCGGAGGACATAGCCCAACTTGCGCATCTCGGTTTTCAGTGCCTCTATCCGGTCGGTTTCCTTAATCTTCAACGATGCCAAGCCCGTGAAATGAAATGGTATACCGAGCGCACAACAAGTAACGACAAAGGTCTGGGCGAGGTCGGGCTGATTGATGAAATCATAGTCCATGCGCGTCAACGCACTGAAATGGCGGGTCAGCGCCACCTTAGTGTCCTGTCCGTGATCGCCATTCTTGAATGCAGTCTTCACTCCGAGCAGACTGTAAAGGTATCTCACCACCGAATCGCCCTGACGTGAAGCATCGCGCAGACCAGGCAGAACGATACCGTTCTCCTTGTCCTCCGACAGCGCAAGCATCTCATACCAATAGGAAGATGCGCTCCAGTCGTTCTCCACCACATATTCGCGGTCGTCATACCGCTGCGGCTTCACACTGATAGTGTCAACCGACGACCATTCAATCTTGCATCCGAACTCATGCATCACGTGCAGCGTGAGGTCGATATACGGGCGCGAGATGATGTCGCCTGTAAGGCGCAGCTCAAGACCGTTGCGCAAGGCAGGGCCGATCATGAGCAGCGCCGAGATGTATTGTGAACTGATATTGCCCGGCACCTCAAGCGTTCCGCCCTCTAATTGCTTTCCTCTGATACGCAACGGCGGATAACCCTGTTCGCCCACATATTCGATATCGGCACCCAGGCGGCGCAAAGCGTCCACCAGCACACCGATGGGGCGATGCTTCATTCGTTCCGTTCCCGTTATCACGTGCTCTCCCTCGGTAACACTCAGATATGCCGACATGAAGCGCATGGCCGTGCCCGCCGCCTTAATATCTATCACTTCGGGCATATCCCGCAGCGCGTTTATCATCACTTGCGTGTCGTCGCAGTCGGATAGATTGTGCAGCGTGGAGTTGCCCCCCGACAAGGAGTGAATCACAAGAACCCGGTTGCTGATACTTTTCGATGCCGGCAGATTTATCTCTGCTTTTATCCTGTTTGGTGCTTTTACTATATATTGCATATTGTCGATTCTGTATTATTGGGTTGCGCGGTTGTTTAGTCTTCGCGCGGACATATATATTATATGTGCAAAAGTAGCAAATATAATCGGTAAAGACGAAAAAGATGTTTGAAAATTTGCAATTCTCATAATAAGTCAGTACTTTTGCAGTCGCAAATACGGATACGCTGAGAATCTTTCTGTCATTCGTTTTGCGTTTAATATCTATCGGGATGTAGCGCAGTTGGTTAGCGCACGCGTCTGGGGGGCGTGAGGTCGCTGGTTCAAGTCCAGTCATCCCGACCATATAAAGAGCAAAAGAAAAGCCGGTTTCCATGTGGAAATCGGCTTTTCTTTTGCCCCCTTATCCTCCGGTGGGGGAATGGCCTGACGGGAATGAAGGCACAGTACTGGAGTAATTTGGCTTTAGTATTCGAGTAATTCGGGCCAAGTATTCGAGTAATTCGGGCCAAGTATTCGAGTAATTCGGGCCAAGTACTCGAGTAATTTGGGCCAAGTACTCGAGTAATTTGGGCGTGATTACTCAAGTATTTTGGCTTTAGTACTGGAGTAATTTGGGCTTTAGTACTATGCCGTTTCGGGCTCTTCTTCTTACCTCTTACCTCTAATTCCTTACCTCTTACCTCTAACTCCTTACCTCTTACCTCTTTATAAGATTACGGATTAAGCCTTTTGAAAGCCTCGGGAAGATACTCTATGATGTCGCCGGCGGTGAGACTCTCCTTGCCAAGACTCTCGGCGGCAAAATCTCCGGCCAATCCGTGAAGATACATACCCACGATGCAGGCATCAGTCTGGTTATATCCTCGAGCCAAAAGTCCGGTGATGATACCCGTAAGTACGTCACCACTGCCCGCGGTAGCCATACCGCTGTTGCCAGTGCTGTTGAATATTACGCGACCGTTGGGCAGGCAAAGCGCCGAGTAATGGCCTTTCAGAATGATGTAACCTTGCAGATGCTGAGCCAGTTCACGGGCACTGTGCAGGCGTTCATAGTCGCCGTTGCTGGCCATTCCGTTCAATCGCTCAAACTCGCGAGGGTGCGGTGTCATGATAATACCTTTGGGCAACTGCTGAATCCAGGCCCGGTGGTTTGCCAGAATGTTAATGGCATCGGCGTCGACAACTACCGGACATTGCGAACGACGCAACTGCGAGATAAGCGCGATGGCCGTATTCTCGTGTGTACCAAGTCCCGGACCGATACCCACGGAATCGAAATCCTCAACGTCGACAGCCTCGGAGAAATACGTTTCCTCATGATCCATCTGCATGACGGCCTCCGGAACGGAAATCTGCATGATGTTATAGTTCTTGCGCGGAGTATGAACAACGACCTTGCCAACACCCGAACGCAGACAGGCGCGTGTGGCGAGAACCGACGCTCCGGCCATTCCGTAGCTTCCGGCGATGATGAGTGCATTGCCCATCGTACCCTTATGCACGAAATCTCCACGTGAACGCATACGGCACCGCACATCGTCTTCTTCGAGAATGGAATATTGCACCTCGGTCTTCTGTATGAACTCGTGGCTTAATCCGATGTCCAGCACCTGCACCTCACCAAGATATTGCTGGTTGTCGGCAAACATAAACGAGAGCTTTTTCTGCTGCAACGTCAGTGTAACGTCGGCACGTATGATGTTTGCACTGACATTATAGGTGTTGTCTTCGGTCATAAGTCCGGACGGAACGTCTATGCTCACGACCTCGGCCGATGACTGGTTGATGTATTTCACGAGCGAGGAGAAGCCTCCGGCAAGCGGCTTGTTCAGTCCCGAACCGAAGAGTCCGTCTACGACAAGGGTCGACTCGCCGAGTTCCGGCGGGTCAAACTGCATCGTGACTTCGGTGAAGCACTTCATGCGTTTACAATCCATTATGCGCTTGCGGTTTGTCTTGCAGTCATCAGAGAGACGATTGCCGATATTAAAGAGAAAAGCCTCGACATTGTAACCCTGTTCGGCGAGCATCCTTGCAACGGCAAGGGCATCGCCTCCGTTATTGCCGGGACCGGCAAAAACCACTACTTCGTAGCCCTTACCCCATCGTTCGGTAACGGCTTGCGTTATGGCTTTTGCGGCTCTTTCCATCAATTCGATAGAACTAATCGGCTCATGTTCTATCGTAAACTTGTCCAATTCGCGTATCTGAGTGCTCGTAAATATCTTCATATCAAGGGCAAATTTACAGTAAATCACACATAATACAAAATAAAATGCGCCTTTTTTGACAATTTGAACCAAAAACTTCTGCCTGCACGAACAATTATTAATGTCATATCAAAGAAATGCCAAATAAATATCAGTTGACGTTTATGGTTTGATATATTTTTATTAATTTTGCGCCAAAATAAAAACATTTAGCTATGAGTAATATTCAAATCAATGGCAAAACGTTCGTGCCCTCGATTCCCGAGGCAGAGATTCTGAAGCGTGTGAAAGCTGTGGCCGACCGCATAAATAAAGATATGGCCGGCAAGAATCCGCTGCTTTTAGCTGTGCTCAACGGCTCATTCATATTTGCAGCCGACTTGATGAGAATGATAACCATACCTTGCGAGATTTCATTCGTGAAACTGGCTTCGTATCAGGGAACTACCTCGACGGGCAAAATTAAGGAAGTGTTTGGCATCAACGAGGACCTGACAAACCGCACGGTGATTATCGTGGAGGACATAATAGAGTCGGGACTGACGATGAAGCGCATGATTGAGTCGCTCGGAACACGCAATCCTGAGTCGATACATATCTGTACGCTACTGCTGAAACCGGACTGCCTGAAGGTGGATCTGGATATAGAATATGCTGCGATGGAGATTCCAAATGACTTCATCCTGGGCTACGGACTCGACTATAATCAGCAAGGACGAAACTTGCGGGATATATATACAATAGTTGACGAGTAAGCGGGTAGGCGAGTTGCTTGCTTTGGTTGACGAGTGATTATGAGGCAAGTAGGCTTTATAAAGAAAGGTAATTTTATTATATATAAAAAGGATAATGAAGAATATAGTAATTTTCGGTGCCCCGGGTTCAGGCAAGGGCACACAGAGCAATCTGATGATTGAGAAGTATGGCTTTGAGCATATCTCGACAGGTGACGTGCTTCGCAACGAAATCAAGAATGGAACAGAATTGGGACAAACTGCTAAAAAGTATATCGACCAGGGGCAGCTCATCCCGGACGAGTTGATGGTTGACATCCTTGCGAGCGTCTACGACAGCTTCGGCAAGGAGCATAAAGGCGTTATCTTCGACGGATTCCCACGCACCATACCACAGGCTGAGGCTCTGAAGAAGATGCTCGACGAGCGTGGCCACAAGATTGCTGCAATGATAGAACTTGATGTTCCCGACGAGGTTCTTATGGAGCGCCTCATCAAGCGCGGTCTCGAAAGCGGTCGTTCAGACGATAACGAGGAAACGATAAAGAAGCGTCTCGGCGTTTACTATAACCAGACAAGTCCGCTGATAGATTGGTACAAGGGTGAGGGTATCCACCATCACGTGAACGGTTACGGCGAGCTCGACACCATCTTCGCCGACATCTGTACGGTTATCGACGCGCTTTAAGCATTCGTTTGCGGAGCAAAACCATAGCAGGAGCAATCCAATAGGATTCTCCTTGCATAAGATTTTCGCGAAAATTTTGTCTGAAAGAGACTCTTTTAGAAGAAATTTTCGCGAATTTTTTTTATGGCTTTGCCAGCCTCTCTTTATCAAGGCATTACAGTTGTCTTACGAAGTGGCTCTTCTTGTGTTTCCGTTACCTTTCTGTCAATATACCTTCAGTGTTATTTCGTCTTATTGCAGAGATACATTTTTCTGTTCAAAGTGATATGCACCCATCATGTAGCTCGGTTCGTTGTTTGTTCTCTTTACTCACTTATATATACGCTTGTAAATAGGGTGAATTCTTCGTGCATCTTTGTTTTCTTTTATCTGTTATAGAAAATGTGCGCTTTTCTTTTGTCTTAAGAAAATATTTCGTATTTTTGCAAATGATTCTTGAAGTCCCTTACGCGTAAAGATATGGGCGGACGTGTCCGCAATTGTCTCACATACGGACTTGGGATATTCCCACGCCGGGCTGTAGGGCTGATTTCACCATCTGCGCGACAGCGGATAATGGGTGGGGCGAGGGTCGCTATATATAGGAAAGCGTTTATCATGCGCTTTGTTCTTGACGATTAGAAATCTGGCAGTTTCAAACCCAGTCACAGAATAAGGCAACGGTAGATGCTCATGGGATGTTTTTATAAACATCTCTATCTCCGTATTCTCAGTGTCCTTATTATATAGTAAGGTGTAGGAGACGGTGTATAGGGATAATTATATAAACTCATCGGCGTGGGTTCTGCGTTGCTCGTTCTTGACTGGATGGGCAAATGCCAGAGCCTCTAATCGTGGAACGGGTGACAGGGTCAGACTTCCACGCTTTTTTTACATACACGTTTAACCCCGACCACTCCGTCGATATCATTAATGTGACTGATGGATATGGTAGCACCTATAATTTCAAATATGTTTATTACAAAAAGTAAATGAGCATTTGCTGATAAAAAGAGGCTGTATTAAAATAGAAATGAGTCCCGAAAGTTAGATAAAAACTTTCGGGACTCATTTCTATTTAGTACCATTCTTTTTAGTGATATTGTAATCTCTAATTTTATCAACGAATTTATATATGCCTTGAAAAAGGCGACGATGAATGGTGATAACCATTCCCCTGTATTTGCTCTATGAGGTCAGCATAAGAGTGGCGAAGTGGGGCGAATAGCCGTTTTTAGGAGCTAACGGTCTGCTTTTTGGAAGATAATGCTTATCTTTGCAGAGGATAAACTGCACTCGGCAATATGAAAGCGAACTTTCATTGCGCTTGTTTGCATGATCTTTGCAAAAGATAATGCAAATCGAGAGCTGAATCTCCAAACCTGTTTGAGGGATTATGCCGAGATGTAGCTTTTCTTATACAAAGATAAAAAGTATAACAATGGAATCTAATTTTGTAGACTACGTAAAGATATACTGCCGCTCGGGAAAGGGCGGTAGGGGATCAATGCACCTGCGGCACGTGAAGTATAACCCTAACGGCGGACCGGATGGAGGCGATGGTGGCAAAGGTGGAAGCATATACCTGCGCGGAAACCATAACTACTGGACGCTGCTGCACCTGAAATACCAGCGTCATGTGTTCGCTGAGCACGGCGGAAACGGCGGTAAGGACAAGTGTCACGGTACGGACGGCAAGGACCAATACATCGACGTGCCGTGCGGAACGGTTGTATATGATGCTGAAACAGGCAAGTATGTGTGCGACGTGACCTACGACGGACAGACGGTCATGTTGCTGAAGGGTGGTCGTGGCGGACTCGGAAACTTCCAGTTCCGCTCTGCAACCAATCAGGCACCACGCTTCGCGCAGCCCGGCGAGCCGATGCAAGAGATGACAATAATCCTCGAACTGAAACTGCTTGCCGATGTGGGACTTGTCGGTTTCCCCAATGCGGGTAAGTCTACGCTGCTCTCTTCGGTGTCGAGTGCACGCCCGAAGATTGCCAATTATCCTTTTACGACGCTCGAACCGTCGCTCGGAATAGTAGGCTACCACGACAATAAGTCGTTTGTCATGGCCGATATACCTGGTATTATCGAGGGCGCAAGCGAAGGAAAAGGACTCGGATTGCGCTTTCTTCGCCATATAGAACGCAACTCGCTGCTGCTCTTTATGGTGCCGGGCGATACCGATGACATAAAGAAAGAGTATGAGATTCTGCTCAACGAGCTGCGCAATTTCAATCCCGATATGCTCGACAAACATCGTGTCTTGGCTGTGACGAAGTGCGATTTGCTCGACGAAGAACTCATCGAGATGCTCCGAGAGACGTTGCCCGATGACCTGCCAGTGGTGTTTATATCTTCCGTAACGGGCAAAGGAATCAGCGAACTGAAGGACCTTCTGTGGCAGGAACTGAACAGCGAGAGCAACAAGTTGCAGGCAATCACGTCGGAGGATGTCATTGTTCACCGCGACAAAGACATGACCCGCTTCAATCAGGAGATGGCGGCTGAAGGCGAAGACATTGAGTTTATCGACGAAGATGATATTGAGGAGATTGAAGACCTCGATGATTTTGAATACGAGGACGAGGAATGAAACTGACATTTTACGATATTTGTCCGGGCGTAACGGCTTTTAGTAGTACGCGACACGGCGGAGTGAGCCGCGGACAATACGCTGAGTTCAATATCAACCACTATTGCGGCGACGACGAGGAGAATGTGGCGGTCAACCGGCAGGCTCTTTGCGAGCAGCTTGGTATAGCTCCGGCACAACTCGTTTATCCGCATCAGACTCACGGGACAACAGTCAGGCAGATTGGCCGTGAGTTTATTTCCCTGCCTGACAATATTCGGGACATGATTCTCGATGGCGTGGATGCCGTGACCACCGATGTGCCACAGGTGTGTATCGGGGTGTCTACGGCCGACTGCATCCCTATTCTTCTTGCAGATAACGACCACCATGCAGTCGCAGCCATACACGCAGGATGGCGCGGAACAGTGGCGCGAATAGTGCGTGCGACCATCGAATCGATGATGAAGTCGTTCAATACGCAGCCCGAAAAGCTCAAAGCGGTTATCGGCCCGGGTATCTCAGAGAAGAATTTTGAGGTGGGCGACGAAGTTTATAAGGCCTTCGCCGAAGCCGGATTCGATATGAACGAGATAGCGAAACGCTATCCGATGATGAATCGGAATAGCGGAAATGAAGATAAAGAACAGCCAATGCGTTGGCACATAAACCTATGGGAGTGCAACAAACGGCAGCTCCTTGAATGTGGATTACAGGACGGGAATATTACGGTTTCGGGCATCTGCACCTACGACAACGTGGAGGATTACTTCTCAGCACGCCGACTTGGCACTGCGTCCGGCAGGATTTTCACGGCGATAATGTGTGATTAGAAGCCTGAAGTAAGGATACAAGAGTTTTGGCATAGGTTTCGCAGTCTTCACTCTTACCTCTTCGTTCTTCACTTTAAAAGCATTTCTCTTACCTCTCATTCCTTACCTCTTACTTCTAAACATCGCACCTATTTCTTTCCCTTTCCCCTGTTGGCGCGCTGTTGGCGGTACTTAGCCTTCTGACGGGCCGAGCCCGACCCATGTGCTCCGGTGATATACTTTTTCTTTTTCGCCTTAGTCTTCACCTTGCCGTCATCAACTTTCGGACCCGACGACTTCTTGAAAACGAGTCCTCCTCCTGATATTATCTCATCTATTTCGTTGCTCATAAATCATTTGTTTATTGGCGCAAAGTTACGCAAAAACTATGAAATCGCCGAAAAAAACGGGGAACAATGACACTTTTATCACTTTTATCATTAAATACTTCAGAAGTGGTTACTCCTTTATCGGCTGATGAAATCTAAGTTTATGGAGAGCATACGATTCTATTTTATTGCGCCTTCTCTTTTTATTCAGAGCGCGTTTCGGCACTTTCACCTTCTTGATGAACTGATAACCGAAGCGTCCCTTACTCAGAACGACAGTCACGGTGTCGCCCGTCCGCACACGATTGTAAGCCTCACGCTTCACGGTATGCTTTCTGCACTTTATTATATATACAGAACAAAATCCATAGACTTGCAAACAGCCGTTACAAGCCTATGGATTTTTTAGTATATGTATTCAAAATAATCAATGATGGAAGAGGCGCACGCCCGTAAATGCCATCGCGATGCCATATTTGTCGCAAGTCTCTATGACATTATCGTCGCGGATACTGCCGCCTGCCTGTGCGATATATTCCACTCCACTTTTGTGAGCGCGCTCAATGTTGTCGCCGAATGGGAAGAACGCGTCGCTGCCGAGAGCCACCTTCGTGTTCTGTGCGAGCCAAGCCTTCTTCTCCTCCGCGGTGAGCGGTTCAGGCTTTTCGGTGAAGAACATCTCCCAAGTGCCGTCGCGCAACACATCCTCATACTCATCGCTGATATAAACGTCGATTGTATTGTCGCGGTCGGCACGGCGGATATTCTCCTTGAACGGCAGCGCCATCACCTTCGGACACTGGCGCATCCACCATGTGTCGGCCTTGCTGCCGGCCAGGCGTGTACAGTGAATACGGCTCTGCTGACCTGCACCGATACCGATTGCCTGACCGTCCTTCACGTAGCACACCGAGTTACTCTGCGTATATTTCAGAGTGATAAGCGCGATGATAAGGTCACGCTTCGCCTCCTCGGTGAAAGTCTTGTTCTGTGTCGGGATATTTTCGAAGAGAGCCGGGTCGTCCAGCTTTATCTCGTTGCGTCCCTGCTCGAACGTAATGCCGAACACTTCCTTGTGCTCCACCGGCGCAGGCACATAGTTCGGGTCAATCTTTATCACGTTATATGTACCCTTGCGCTTGTCCTTCAGAATTTCGAGAGCCTCCGGAGTATAGTCAGGAGCTATCACGCCATCGCTCACCTCACGCTTGATGAGAGTAGCAGTAGCAGCATCGCACGTGTCGCTCAGCGCAACGAAGTCGCCGTAAGAACACATACGGTCAGCACCACGGGCACGTGCGTAGGCGCAAGCAAGCGGTGAAAGCTCGATTTTAACGTCGTCGACGAAGTAGATTTTTTTCAGAGTATCGCTCAACGGCAGTCCTACAGCCGCTCCGGCCGGACTTACGTGCTTGAACGATGCAGCTGCAGGAATGCCTGTTGCGGCCTTCAGTTCCTTTACAAGCTGCCATGAGTTGAGCGCGTCGAGGAAGTTTATATATCCCGGACGGCCGTTAAGAACTTCTATTGGTAACTCGCCTTCGTTCATATAAATACGCGAAGGCTTCTGATTTGGATTACATCCGTACTTTAATGCAAGTTCTTTCATATTATGATAGTAATTTTATTCTGCCTGCAAAATTACTATTTTCCTATGAGTTATGCAATTATGTGTGCTTGCTTTTTACAGAAAACGATTTGATATTATTTTATGTGTTATTTTCTGACGCGCCCATACTGACAAAAGAAACAATTTGACTACCTTTGCAAACAAAATAGGAAACATAAAGAATGCTGGATACTGCGCATCGGTTTCCTGTATGTTGTCATAGGACAATAAAACATTATATTGGCATTATGGAAAAGAAACTATTTGCGCTGAAGAAACTGTTGGAGGCCATTGAGAAAGAACTAAACTTCAAACCGGCCAAGCCGCTGGCACTGAAAAAGGTGAAGAACTACCTGCACGGCATCGAGAAGCCTAAGAAGGAGACGCTCGATAAGCTGTCGCTGTTTGTCGGTTTTCAGGATTGGGACAGTTTCAAAGAGGAAATAAACGGCGGGCCGGAAGTCGAAACGGACGAGGAAGAGACGAAGGAAAAAGACTAAAGCGGAATGGATTTTTCAGTTAATCTCATCTTCACTCCCGTACCTTTTTATACTGTCAAAAATATTTACAAATAACGCTTGAAAACTCGCGAATTTTCAATCAAACTCTCTCTTGCTTTCAAAAACGCGAAAATACGGCTTTTTAGGATATTTTGAGGTAAATCTTTGATAATCAATGGTTTATCTCTTTTTTATGCGTTTTTGGCCGTTTCTGAGCGTGTTTTTGGCCCCGTTACATTGCAACGGAGGCACTTTTGCACTCTAACGGAGCCACTTTTGGGCTTCAACGGAGCCTCCGTTGCACTCCAAAACGGCCTAAAACGGAGTCTAAAAGTGCCACTTTTGAAAGCCAACAAACGTTAAATCGGGCAAAAACGGTATTTTTCGCTGTTTCGGCGGACGGTAAAATTTGACGAAAATCGGGCCGATTTTTTTCTAACGGAGGCCGTTTTGGAATTTTGAGTTACGAATTTTGAGTTTTGAGTTGAGGCTTTTGAGGTCGGAAAATCATAGAAAATGAGTAACGGGACCTATATTTAACAAAAGTTGACACAAAGAAAATATGCCCGAAAATGGTAAATAATATTTACAAAACCCTTCACTATAAGAAGGGGGTAGGGAGGGGGCTTTCGATACAAAATACGGGCAGGTGGGTGTAAAAAAATGTTTCACCCGGTTGTTTCTCCATTATTATTTGTATTTTTGTGCTTCCAAAGGTTGGTCTTATAGGACTTTAACCTTCATTATTCATACTCGTTCCTACTGCAAGGACCAACTGGCAGCACCTCAGCGCAATGCTCGCTCTTCCTCTTTGAAAGTAGGATTTACTACATTCTGCATCGTCATCGCTGTGCTTACACTGATGCACAGCCATTTGGCACTTTCGTTACGGAACAGTATGAATAATGCAGGTTAACTTAATATAATATGAAGCAAATCAGTTTCGGAATAATCGGAACTCTAATGTTAACGATTGGCAATGGCGGCACACAACGACTTGGGACGATGGGGAGAAGAACTCGCTGCGCAGTATCTGTGTGGCAAAGGCTACCGCATTCTGCATCGCGACTGGAAGTTGAAGCACCGCGATTTGGACATTGTCGCGATGTCGCCGGAGGGCGTGCTGGCGGTTGTGGAGGTGAAAACACGCCGCAACGACAGCTTTTATGAACCCGAAGAGGCCGTGACATACAGCAAGATGAAGTCTGTGACGACGGCAGCCAACGCCTATATCAAGATGAATAGGATAAATGCCGACGTGCGATTCGACATCATAGCCGTGACGGGAACACCCGAAACGGAAGCGAAGATAAATCATATAACGGACGCATTCATGCCGATGCTTTAGTCTGTGGCCGGCCCGATGGCAGGGCGTCAGGCTCACAGTGGGCGGCAAACGCGATGCGGCCACGGGTAGATAAGGATGAGGACAAAGATAATAAGAATAGCAGAAACGGATTCTACGAACCGCTATCTGCGCGACCTTGAGAGCAAGGACAATACGGACATGACCGTCGTCGTGACCGAATTTCAACGGGCCGGCAAGGGGCAGGGCGGCAATTCGTGGGAGAGTGAACGGGGAAAGAACCTGCTGTTTTCCGTTCTTGTGCATCCCTGTGGCGTGGAGGCGAGCCGGCAATTCATCATCTCAATGGCCGTGTCGAATGCTATCCGGCGCACGCTTGCGGCCGAAACCGCGGAGAAGGTGAGCATAAAATGGCCCAACGACATCTACGTGGGCGACAGGAAGATTTGCGGAATACTCATAGAGAACCGCTTGGCAGGCAGCAGAATCAAGGACTGCATCATAGGAATTGGCATCAACGTGAACCAGACGCAGTTTCTTAGCGACGCTCCCAACCCTGTGTCGCTGAAGATGATTGACGGTCGGGAACGCGACAAAGAAATACTCTTGCAGTCGGTTCTTGATAATATCGCGGCTGAGACAGAGGCTCTGAACAGCCCCGCCGCCGACCGGGAGACCACGGAAAGCGAATATAAAAAGCATCTATATCGGCGCGACGGCTATCATCTCTACAGCGATTCCGGCGGCGAATTCGAGGCGAGGATACACGGAATAGAGCCGGATGGTCATCTGCTGCTGGCAGACAAGGGCGGCAATATTCGCCGATACGCATTCAAGGAAGTAAGAATCATATAACGAAATACAGATATGGCAAGATTTAAGAGAATACTGTTGAAGCTCAGCGGCGAGAGCCTCATGGGCAAGCAAGGGTTCGGAATCGACCCCGAAAGACTCAGTGACTATGCTGAACAAATCAAGGAAGTGAGAGAAATGGGTGTTCAGATAGGTATCGTGATTGGCGGAGGAAACATCTTCCGTGGTCTGAGCGGCTCACAGAAAGGTTTCGACCGTGTGAAAGGCGACCAGATGGGAATGTGCGCCACGGTGATAAACTCGCTCGCCCTGAGTTCGGCGCTTGGCGCAATAGGTGTGAAGACAAAGGTACTGACAGCCATCCGTATGGAACCTATCGGCGAGTTCTATTCTAAATGGAAGGCCATCGAGGCTATGGAAGCCGGCTACGTGTGCATTTTCTCGGCCGGAACAGGCTCGCCATACTTCACCACCGACACGGGTTCGTCGCTCCGTGGAATAGAGATTGAGGCCGACGTGATGCTGAAAGGCACCCGCGTGGACGGCATCTATACCGCCGATCCCGAGAAAGACCCGACGGCAACGAAGTTCACCGATATCACATACGATGAGATTTACACTCGCGGACTCAAGGTGATGGACCTCACGGCAACGACGATGTGCAAGGAGAACAACCTGCCGATATATGTCTTCAACATGGACATCGTGGGCAATCTGAAGAAGGTTATGGACGGCGAAGAGATAGGAACGCTCGTGCATAACTGACGGACAAACCTGAATTTTGCTTCTCGGATCGGACTGAAAATTCCGGTCTGAGATGTTGATGTGTGTCAAGTATAAGTATTGTGGCATACTTTTTGAATAATAATTTACATGACAAGCGGAAACGAAAAGCGTATATTGATAGTGGAGGACGACCTTACCCTGTCGCGGATGTTGAAGACGTGGCTGGGCAAGAACGGCTTTGTCGTAGACACGGTGAGTCGTGTTTCGGATGCTTGCAGACTTCTTGAAGAGCACGGTTTCGACATTATCCTCTCCGATATGCGCCTGCCCGATAAGGACGGCACATTCCTTTTGTCGTGGATGAACAAGGCGCGCGTCTCCGCTCCGGTTATTATTATGACGCGTTATGCCGACATCGGCAATGCCGTGGAAGCCATGAAGCGTGGAGCCTGCGACTATATATCGAAGCCGATGCCGCCCGATTTGCTCATTCAGAAGATAAACGAGGCGTTGGAAAAGTACCCCGTGGAGGCGCAAAAAGAGCGTTCCGCGGAGGCGAAGAAAGACCGTATGACGCGCCCGGCAGAGCAGAAAAAGGATGCGCCGGAGCCTGTTCCGGCCGACGGAAACGCCTCGGCCGACCACATAGAAGGCGACAGTGAGGCCGCCAAACAGCTTTACAACTACGTGCGGCTGGTAGCCCCGACGCCCATGTCGGTGCTCATCAACGGAGCGAGCGGAACGGGAAAGGAATACGTCGCACACCGGATACATCTGCAAAGTCAGCGTGCCGGCAAGCCGTTTGTGGCTATCGACTGTGGCGCATAAAATGTTGCCGTTGTTCTTGCAGATAAACGCCGCCACTTGCGCCGCATCGCTCGAATGGCTTGAAGGCAGGCGAGGCATGAACGACTATTCGGACGAGTTCCATGACCATGTTGCGACGGTGCTGGCTGAGGCAGAGAAGGTTGTGGTGGCTGCTGAAAGACTATAAGTAAGTGTTTCCAACCGTCCGAAAACAATAAAAGGCTTGCATTATCTGCAAGCCTTTTATCGTAATTCCTAACGTGTTGATAGGATTAATCGTTCTTAGCGACAGGAGTTCTCTTCTCTTTGATACGTGCCTTCTTACCTGTGAGTTTGCGCAGATAATAAAGTTTAGCGCGACGTACCTTACCACGCTTGTTCACCTCGATGCTGTCGATGTTAGGAGACTCGATAGGGAAGATACGCTCTACACCTACTGTTCCAGACATCTTGCGAACGGTGAAACGCTTCTTGTCTCCGTGGCCGGAAATCTTGATTACAACGCCACGATAGAGCTGGATACGCTCTTTAGAACCCTCGACAATTTTGTAAGCTACTGTAATAGTATCACCTGCCTTGAACTCAGGGAACTTCTTACCGGTAGAAAATGCTTCTTCAGCAACTTTAATTAAATCCATTTTATAAATAATTAAATATTGTTTGTCGTCCCAACGCAACATGGCCAATAACTCTTCTATTGCCAGCGGTTACGCCGAAAAGCGGGTGCAAAGTTACGATTTTTATCCTTATCCGCCAAGTATTTACCTCGTTTTTTTGCTTGTTGACTCTTTATCGGCTTTTATTATCAAATAGTTTGAGGATAAAAGTTTCTTTTTATTCGGTTATTCCGATATAATTTCTTATTTTTGTCATTGAAGAACAATGGCGTTTGGCGCTCGTATGGTTGGGGCGAGAACGTGGGAAGTGTCTGAATAATAATTAATTGGTATGAAGAAAAAAGATATCAAAAGCGGAATAATCATAATTTCGGCAGTGGCTATGCTGTCGGGATGCGCTTCGCAATATGGCATCGTGGGCGTGGAGCGTACAAGGATGCTGGTGGACAGTAGATATGACGGGAGGGTATCTGCGGAGACGGAGGCGTTTTTAGCTCCCTATAAGCAGAAGGTGGATAGTGTAACACGGCCGGTGGTAGGACGCGCGGCGTGCTATATGGCTCCGTATTCGCCGGAGAGTGCACTGTCGAATCTTCTGCCCGACATACTGATGTGGGCGGCGAAGGACTACGGCGAGAAGCCCGACTTTGCGGTGTATAATATTGGAGGAATGCGCGCGGCGATTGCCGAGGGTGACGTTACGGTGGGCGATATATTTGATGTGGCACCGTTTGATAATAAGATTTGTTTCGTGACGCTCAGCGGCGAGAAGGTCTTGGAGTTGTTTCGGCAGATTGCCGGCAACGGTGGCGAGGGCGTGAGTCGCGAGATAAAGTTGCGGATGAAGAAAGACGGAGAACTGACCGGGTTGACGATAGGCGGCAAGGAAGTGGAACCGACGCGGGATTACCGGGTGGCAACGATTGACTTCGTGGCGCAGGGCAATGATAATATGACTGCTTTCGGGAGTTCGCGGATGGTGAACTCACCGCAGGAGAATAGCAATAATGTGAGGGTGCTTATAGAGAATTATTTCCGCGAGGCGGCAGGCAATGGCGTGGCTGTTGAAGGAAAAATAGAGGGCCGCGTTGTTGTGGAGGACTAATATAACTCGCTTAAAAAACATTTGTGATGATGAGAAGATTTTGTTTGTCGATATTTGTATGTGTGTTCTCTGTTGTGGCGGTGGCACAGAAGAAGCAGTTGGTGATATTGCACACTAACGATACGCACAGTTGCATAATGCCGCTGAATCCTAATCTGGCTGATACGGCGCTGGCCGGACGTGGCGGTTTCCTGCGGAGGATGGCGCTGATAGAGGACGAACGGGCGAAGACACCAGGGCTGTTGCTCATAGACAGTGGCGATTTCTCGCAAGGTTCGCCTTACTATAATTTTTATAAAGGGGAGGTGGAAGTTGAACTGATGAACCGGATGGGCTATGATGTGGCTACTATCGGGAATCATGAGTTTGACTTCGGACTTGAGAATATGGCGCGGATTTTCCGTATGGCGAAATTCCCGATAGTATGTGCCAACTATGATTTCACAGGCACGTCGGTGGAAGGGTTGGTGAAACCATATACGATTATAAAACGTAACGGCTTGAAAATCGGCTTGTTCGGTTTGAGCCCGCAGCCAAAGGGGCTGGTTGATACAACTAAATTTGTAGGGGTGAAGTATCTCGACCCAGTGGAGACGGCCAGGCGTATGGCTGCGTTGCTGAAGACAAAGAAGAGGTGTGATGTGATTATCTGCGTGTCGCATCTTGGTTGGGAGGATGAGGAATTAACCGACCAAATGCTTGTTCCGGCTACGCGCGACATTGATATTGTGCTCGGCGGACATTCACATACGTATATGAAGACGTTGCAGTATGTGAAGAATGTAGACGGAAAGGATGTTCCGGTAGACCAAAACGGTAAGCATGGAATATGGATTGGACGGATTGTGCTTGACTTGGAGAAAGGGGAGTAGGCCCTTTGAAGTTAAGATCTTGTTTAACTTTCAATAAAAAGACTATTGTCTGAACTTAGGAACTTCTGTCTGCTGACAGCCTTAAACAAAAAGTCATACCAATCTTGGTTGAGAATTGGTATGACTTTTTCGGTTTATAATATATTTTTTCTACTCGAAATAGAATGTGAGTGCGATGATTTTGCTGCGTGCATCGGACACGGATGTGGCGTATGGTCGCATATCGGCGTTCCTGATATTGTTAGGATGATTGGTGTCGAGACTGTTGGTGAGGCCATACATGAACTTCAGTTCGGGGCGTAACTTGAAGAAAGGAAGGTAGAAGTCGCATCCTACGCCGACTTCAAGGAAGGCATCGAACCGTTTCAATTTTATTATATCGTCGTCTTTGCCCGATAGATTTAGCATCGGATTGATGCCAAGCATCACGTAAGGACGGTGGTTGTTAAACCTGGGCGCGGCGCAGATGAGGTCGCAGGCTGATGATATATATACGGTCTTTAACTCCTGACGCTGCTCGGTAGGGTTGCCGTTGGCATCAAGGTCGGTGATGTTGCGGAACGTAAGTTGGCGTGTTCCGAAGTACATTGCAGGCGCAACGCGGAGTTGCAGTGTTGTGTTGAGACGTAGCTCGCCAAGTACGCCCACTGTGAATCCGGCATCCCAGCGGTTCTGATCGGTGGAGATGGTTTTCTCTACGACTGTTCCGTCTTCGAGAGTAACCTGTTGCGGACCGACGTTAGTAAACTCCAGGTCTTGCAAATGCGTGCCAACAAGTATGCCAAAGTGGAACTTTCGCAGGTCGGTGTATGGGCGGTTTTGAACCGTCCGTTCCTGTGCGCCAGTATGAATCGCGCACAGAATGCATAGCAACGCTGTATATATTGTTTTCTTCATTACATATAAATAACGTGAATAGGCCTTTGTTATTGTATTTCAATCTATTTTGAAAATGTATAAATAGAATAAAATCACATCCCCATTTGTAGGTATTAAAAAATAAATCGTTACCTTTGCAAAAGATGATTTGCGCCTCGGCAATCAGGAATAAGTCCTATTGCTTTCGGTTGCGCTGTCAATAAAAGTATGTACTGAACATTCAAAAAAACAACAAATATATTATTAACAATTATAAAACTTAAATTATTATGGCATACGTAATTGGTGACGATTGTATCGCGTGCGGTACATGTATCGATGAGTGTCCGGTAGGAGCAATCTCTGAGGGCGACAAGTATTCAATCAATCCGGAAATGTGTACTGAGTGTGGAACTTGTGCAGATGTTTGTCCGAGTGAAGCTATCAGCCTTCCGTAAGATTCGTTGATACAGATTAAATTCATATAGTGGTGTTCTCTTGAGGGACACCATTTTTTTTGTACTTGATAATAAAGCCTTTTTTAGTCTCTTTTTGTCAAGACCTCTCTTTTTATAAATGACTTCTTTTCAGTTCTATATGTACTTTATTGATGCAAAGTGAATTTATTATTGACTGAATAGAGGAATCCTTTGGAGAAATAATGAAGAGAAAAAGGAGTATGGATAAAAGAAAAGGAGTGAAAACTTTGCGTTTCCACTCCTTATGATTTGTGAATTTTGTAATGTTCTTATTATTCTATACCGAGGGCTGCCTTTGCGTTGCCGTCGTTAGGATCAATCTTGATAAGCATCTCGTAGTAGGGCTTTGCTTTTTCAAGATCGTTCTTCTCGCTCCAGTAATAGTAGCCGATGAGGCGGAGAGCCTGCTTCAGATAGCCTGTTTCATCTTCATCACGGTCAGCTTTGTTACCAAGCATGTCGATAATCTTCTGGTTGTAAGCTGCACCAAGTTCGGGATTGCCAGACTTGTCGGCTACACTTGAGGCAATCATATATGTCCATCCTGCAATCTGCGGGAACTTCTCAGCCATCTTGTCATATATGCCCAATGCTTTGCTGAAGTCCTTTTTCTCAACATAGATTTGAGCCATTTTAGCATAATCTGATGGTGTAGCGTTAGGATTCTTCTGCATATAAAGTTCACTGTATTCGAGAGCCTTGTCAGGATTGTTGAGTCCTGTATATGCCTCTGAAATCTTTGCGAGTGGCTCTACGGCTTTATTGTCAACTTCCATGGCCTTTTCAAATTGTGCGATAGACTCCTGAAATTTCTTTGCGCCGAGCAAAGCCTTACCATAGTATGTGTAGTCGGTAGCGTTCTTGTCTCCCTTCATCTGCATATACTTCTCTGCAATGCTGATAGCCTCGTCATATTTCTCAGTCTCTACTGCCGACCACAAGCCAAGCTGCTTGAATGTCGCGTTCTCTGCAAATTTGTTTGAACCAGTGTTGGCTATGTTCAGAGCTTCTGCGTATTTGCGGAGCTGGATAGCAGATATGAGATATTCAACCATCTTACCCTCATCCAAAGACTGTATATTGCATTTGCTGTAGTTGGAGAATGCAAGGTCGAACTTATTTGCCGAGAAGAATGAGTGTCCGGCCTCGGCCTCAATAGGATAGTCAGGAATCTCAGCCTTGAGCTTGTTGTATGTCTCCTCAACGAGTTTCGGATTGATTTTACGGTAAACTGAAGCATAGCGGGTGTAGCCCATTGGGTTCTTTGGGTCGAGACTCATCGCTGTGGCATAGTGTGATGCGGCTCCTCCTCCGTTTCCGCTTTCGTCTTTAACGGCCTCAATGTCGCCTTTGAGGATATAGGCGTTTGCCTGATTCTTCAAATCTTTCTTTGTACGCGTCAGAGCAAGTTCTGCCATCTCATCAGCTTTCACTAAGTCTTTTACAGCGAGATAAGAGTTACCCAAAGCTATAATCGCTTCCGGATTCTTCTTAAACTCCTTTATGTAACTTTTTGCTAAATCTCCGGCATTCGCAGCTTTTGACTTCAAAGCTTGAGTTACAGGAGCAAGTGCTGTTCCGTAATCTACATCCTGTGCCATAGATGGAGCTGATATTCCAATCATGGCTCCAATAACTAAATATTTTATTGCTTTCATAATCGAAAATGTTTTATATTTATACTGTTTTATTTTCTGTTAGTTTCTTTCTTTTCGCTCGATTTTAACTCTACCTTGTTGAATACTGACTCTATTTTCTCTTTGTTTCGACCTTGCGGATGCTGATGTCTCCGCGATAGGGGAGAAGACCGGATTTGAATATTATCAACTGGCCTTTAGGTTTGCTTATGAAGTTTGTGAAACTCCACGGAAGTGCATTAATAGGGTCTGTACATATTGTGTACAGAGTCCGACAGAATGGGTATCTGCCATCAAGCAGATAGGCTTGGTATGGCTTCCAGCTATTTAGAGGTGTTGCCTTGTCCTTTATGGATATAGACATCACATGAATGTTCTTCTTGAATGTTGTGTTGGTTGAGTCGCGTTTGTCGTTCAACCAGTTTGAACCAATGACACCGATGGCGTTTGGTGTCTTGTCTACGTAATCAATTACTTCTTTGCTGCTTTTAGCTCCGACAACGTTAGAACTCTTTATCGGTTTGCCTCCAAGAATAGAATCGATTACGAAATGGACCGTAGCAGACTGTACGTTGTCGAACACGACCTCTATTTCTCCTCTGTTTGAACCAGGATATACTTCGTTCCAGTTCTTTACTTCGCCACTAAGCACGCGCTTGACATCGTTTACAGTCATGCATGTGTCGTTGTTATTGCGGTTTACAATTAAGGCAATACCGTCGTAACCGATTGGCGTTACACGTGGAATTTGATTCTTCTTGGTTTCAAGATAAGCCATTTCACTCGGCAACAACCTACGGGAAGTGATAAGAAGATGTGTCTTTACGTCCTGAATTTGTTTGAGTCCGGTTGTCTCATCTGTATAAATAGGTTTCAGATGAGCTTCAGGAAATTCGTATTCGAATTGCTGGCGTAGTTCTTCTACAATAGGACTGAAGCTCTCGTCAGCATAAAAGGAGATAGTCCCAGATACAGGAGTATCGGTTCTACCATTAACAGGTTTCTTCTTGCCGGAGCAAGAAGAAACGCTGTATAGTAGTGTTAATCCTACAAATATGTAGAATAAAGTTCTTTTCATTTAATTACTGCAATTTGAAAGTTACAGGAAGAGTAAACTTAACACGAGCTGGCTGACCGTTGTTCATACCCGGATTCCACTTCGGCATACGCTTTACAGTGTTCACAGCTTCACGGTCGAGTGCCGGGTCTACAGAACGAACAACTTGAACGTTGCTGATGCTACCATCTTTCTCAACGATGAAGTTGACGATTACACGACCCTGAACTCCGTTCTCGGCTGCTACTGCCGGATAAGAAAGGTTTGATGCAAGCCACTGGTTTACATTACCCTTGAAAGAAGGCATCTGCTCGGCAATCTCGAATACTTTGTTCTCAACAACCTGCTTAACTTCCTCTTTCGGGGCTTCCTTAGGTGCTGGAGGTGGAACGTTTACGGCGATGTCGTTACGTATAGCTTCGACAGTACGGTCCTTAGAACCTTCCTGGTCTACGTTAGAAACGGCAACCTTCTCGTCCAACTTATCCATCTGCTTAACCTGATTCTCTTCTTTCACCAATTCGTCCTTCTTAATAACTGGCGCGGTGAACTTCTGAGACTCACGTACCTCTGGAATTTCCTTTTTGGGCTGTTCTACTTTAGGCTTGATTTCCTGTTTCTTTTCTTTCTGCTCTTTCTTTGCCTGCTCCTGGAGCTTAGCAAGTTCCATAGCCTCCATGCGTGCTATGCGCTCGGCCTCTCTTTGCTCTGCTACAACTTTCCAAGCAAGGAAGCCTCCGATAAGTGCTGCTGCAATCACCAAAATAAGCAGTGCGCGGAAGTTACGAGAACCAGTAGATTTACGCAACTGATAAGCTCCGTAGGTCTTGTTCTTGTTCTCGAACACCATGTCTACCCATTTCGGATCGTAAAGATCTATTTTTGACATTGTTCTTTTGTTTTAAATGTTAATTAAACCATCGACTTGATTACATATTTACGCTTTTAGACTCAAGAAGTTTCTTGTCGTCGGCGCTAATCTTATCGATTACATAAGTACCAATGCTTAAGATCTGCATTTCATCGAGAGCATCCACCATATTGGTGTAAGACGCATTGTCAGTAGGTTTGATGACAATAGTCAAGGTAGGAATTTTCTCGCCGCTTGGCAGATTACCAGCCTTAACGTCGCTAATCTTTTCTCTTAACTGTTCATCAGTCCACTTATTCTCGTCTTTCTTGCTATTGAGTTCCTTTACAGCCAACTCGATACGCTTAACCGGCTTTACACCACTTTCTGTAGCGTGCTCGCGAAGAACCTTACGGATTCCTTCGTTACCCCATGTTGTCTCTTTAATCCATGTCGGGTCATCGTACTTAGGAATACCCTCACCGTAGTATATCTTGTTGTTTGCTGCAACATAGATGGTTACTGTCTCAGAAGCTTTGGCTTCATTCTTTTGCTCTTCAGTAGTGTTGTCATCATTACTTGGCATGGTAAGCTCCATAGTCTGGGGCTTGCTCAATGTAGAACACAGCATGAAGAAAGTGATAAGAAGCATGAGCATATCCACCATCGGAGTAAAGTCCACACGGACATTTATCTTCTTCTGTTTAGATTCTTTTTTCTTTGCCATTGCTTATTCTCCTTCTTTTTTAAGCTGTGTAATCATATAATAATGACTCTCATCCATATCCTGAAGCTCGCTCATGACTTTCTTAACAGTCTTGTATGGAGTCTTTCCGTCAGCCTTGAGGGCGATTTTGATGTCAGAGTTTACTGTTCTGGCAGCATCTACCCACTGCTGGAATTCGCTCATACCACCGTCTATACTGTCGAGAGGCACACCCTTTGTTGGAAGAGTCTTTGCGCGGTTCTCGCTTGACATAGACAGATAAGCTGGAAGCTCATTCATAGGCACTCCGAATGTAGACTCAGTATTGAAAGCCTTGATTTGTGCGCCATTCAGACTAACACCGAAGCGGCTTGTCATGTCGCTGAGTGTTTCACCCAACTGCTTGGTGTTGTCTATGCTCAAAAACACCTGTCCTTCTCCTGTCGGCTTTCCTGCCGCATCTTTCTCAGGATTCACAAGTATGGTCAAGACACCGTTTTCCGGCACCTTTATCTCAGATACAGAACCCGGAGTGTTTACTTTCACCGGCTCGTTCTTTACGAACGTAGAGCACAGCATGAAGAAAGTAAGCAACAGGGTCATGACATCTGACATAGGTGTCATGTCGATCCAGATGTCACTTTTCTTAATTTTTACTTTACCCATAGCGATAAATTTTTTAAGGGTTAGTAGAAATTAAGCCTCTTCTGTGTGGGTTGCTTCGTATGTCTGAGCAATTGAATAACCAACCTCGTCAAGAGCGAATGTCAACTTATCAACCTTGTTTGTGAAGTAGTTGTAAGAAACCACAGCACACCAAGATGTACCGATACCGAATGCAGTATTGATAAGAGCCTCAGAAATACCAGAAGCAAGTTCTGCAGAGTCGGCACCACCAGATGCGTTCATAGCAGAGAACGCCTTGATCATACCAACCACAGTACCGAGAAGTCCGGTAAGAGTACCGAGTGTAACGATAGTAGCGATGATCGGGAGGTTCATAGTCAGAGTAGGCATCTCAAGCTGAGTTGCTTCCTCGTGAGCCTGCTGAATCTTAGCAATCTTCTGTGCCTTCTTAATACCAGATGTAGCTTCCATTTCCTTGTAAGCCTTCAAAGAAGCACCAACAACGTTTGCTACAGAACCCTTCTGCTGGTCGCAGAGCTGCTGAGCCTTAGCGAAGTCGTTTGCGTTGAGAGCTGCCTTGATGTTTGCTACGAACTTAGGAAGCGCGCCCTTACCGAAAGCGGTCTTCAATGCGAGTGAACGCTCGATAGTCATTGCAAGTACAGTGAGCAAAAGTGCGTGGATAACCGGCACGATAATACCACCTTTGTAGATTGTTCCCCAAACGTCCTTAGGCTGAACACCACCTTCTGCGAAGTGAGACTCATGTCCGAACCATGTGAAGAACAGAGTGAAAGCGATAATTGCGCAAACGACGATAATCCAGAATGCGCCTCTTACTCCCTGAAAGCCCTGAGATTGTTTTTTCGGGGCTGCTGCTTTTTTTGTAGTTGCCATAATTTGATAATTTTAATTTTTTAGTTATTGATAATTTTAAATTGTTAATAATTATCTGAGTTAAATGTTGTGTGCCTTTGACTTGCTTTTAATGAACGTCTTTTAGATAAGTTCATCTCCGCAAAGATAGCAATTAATGCAGAATAAACTTAGCAATTAATAAGTTTTAACAAGCAAAAAATGTATTTTGATGTGAACTTGTCAATGCCGTCGTTCTCTGACGATTATTTTACTTTAGTTTGGCCAATACATTCTTAATTCTTGACATTGCCTCTCTGATATTCTCGTCGCTTGTCGCGTAACTCATTCGGAAGCACTCGGAATCTCCGAACGCATCGCCTCCGACGGTAGCCACATGCCCCACTTCGAGCAGGTACATTGCCAAATCGGTTGAATTGTTTATCGTATGCTCACCATCGCTTTTGCCATAGAAACTGCTACATTTTGGGAACAGGTAGAATGCTCCTTGCGGAACGTTCACTTCCAGTCCGGGTATGTCTTTAGCCAGTTCTACGATGAGATTTCTGCGACGCTCAAACGCCTTGCGCATCTCTTCCACGCAGTCTTGCGGCATCGAATATGCTGCTTCGGCGGCCTTTTGGCTAACCGAACACGGTCCGCTGGTGTATTGTCCTTGCAGTTTGTTGCAACCTTTCACAATCCATTCCGGTGCAGCAATATATCCTATGCGCCATCCTGTCATTGCGTATGCTTTTGAAACACCGTTCACGATAATCGCACGTTCTTTCATTCCCGGGAACTGAGCGATGCTCTCGTGCTTGCCCATATAGTTAATGTGTTCGTATATTTCGTCTGCGAGTACGAACAAATCTTCATACTTCTTTATCACTTCGGCGAGTCCGGCAAGCTCCTCTTTTGTATAAACACTACCCGTAGGATTGCTTGGAGAACAGAGAATCAGCATACGTGTCTTTGGGGTGATAGCCGCTTCAAGCTGTTCCGGAGTCATTTTGAAGTTCTGTTCAAAGCCTGCATTCACAATTACCGGTTCTCCTCCTGCGAGTTTCACCATTTGCGGATAGCTCACCCAGTATGGCGCAGGGATGATAACCTCATCGCCCGGATTTACCAAAGCCATTACAGTGTTGCATACACTCTGCTTCGCGCCGTTTGAAACGAGCACTTCGTTGACTGTATAGTCAAGTCCGTTCTCCCTCTTTAGCTTTTCTACCACAGCCTTTCTCAAGTCTGCATATCCCGGAACGGGAGAGTAGCGTGAATAGTTATCCTCAATAGCCTTCTTTGCTGCTTCCTTAATATGGTCGGGCGTATTAAAGTCGGGTTCGCCCACACTCATGTTTATAACATCAATGCCTTGTGCTTTCATTTCTCCGCTTTTCTGCGACATAGCGAGCGTTGCGGATGGTGCAAGCCTGTTAAGGCGGTTTGAAAGTTGTGCCATATTACCTATTTAATCTATTGTTTATATGTGCAAATGTAATCATTTTATTGTTTTTAACGAAATAATTGTGCCTTTATTTCGCCGAAAACTTGTTTTTTTACTTTTTAGGGGGATTTTTCTTATAAATGTAAGTTATGCCCCATCCGTTCCTTCTTGGTTTTTAGGTAGCGGTAGTCATACTCGTTCGGCGTAACTTCTATCGGCACATTCTCCACGATTTCCAGTCCGTAGGCCTCCAATCCAACGCGTTTTGTCGGGTTGTTTGTCATCAATCGCATCTTGTGTATGCCGAGTTCGCGCAGCATTTGCGCGCCACAGCCGTAGTCGCGCTCATCGGGCTGGAAACCGAGATGCACATTGGCCTCCACCGTGTCATAGCCTTCCTCTTGCAACTTGTATGCCGCAATCTTGTTCATAAGGCCTATGCCACGTCCTTCCTGTGACATATATATAACAACGCCCTTGCCTTCTTTTTCTATCATTTGCATTGCCTTGTGCAACTGTTCGCCGCAATCACAACGCATACTGCCGAGGATATCGCCTGTGGCACACGAGGAGTGGACTCTCACAAGCACCGGCTCGTCCTCTTTCCATTCGCCTTTTATTAGCGCCATGTGTTCCTCGCCGTTGCTCTTCTGGCGGAAGGGTATAAGTTTGAAGTGGCCGTATTTTGTCGGTAAATCCACCTTGTTGCCCATTTCAATGAGCGATTCCGTCTTCAGACGGTAAGCTATGAGGTCTTTGATGGTGATGATTTTCAGTCCCCATTCCTGCGCCATTACCTGCAATTCCGGCATACGGGCCATGCTTCCGTCCTCGTTCATTATCTCCATCAGCGCACCGGCCGGATACAGTCCCGCCAGCTTGCAGAGGTCTACCGCCGCTTCCGTGTGTCCGCTTCTGCGCAGCACGCCGTTGTCCTGTGCATAGAGAGGATTGATATGTCCCGGCCTTCCGAATGTCTTTGGTGTGGATTTTGGGTCTGCGAGGGCGCGGATGGTTTCTGCTCGGTCGTGTGCCGACACACCGGTAGAGCAGCCTTCCAGTTTGTCGATGGTTATGGTGAAAGGCGTACCGAGCATCGAGGTGTTGTCAGATACCTGATGCGGCAGGTCCAACTCGTCGCATCTGCTGAGCGTGATAGGCGCACAAAGCACTCCTCGGGCATTCTTTAACATGAAGTTCACCTTCTCCGGTGTTATCTTCTCGGCTGCGATGATGAGGTCTCCCTCGTTCTCGCGGTCTTCATCGTCTACAACGATGACGAATTTGCCGTCTTTGAAATCTTTCACAGCATCCTCAATGCTGCTAACCTTGAACTCTCCCATATCTTATAATACCTTATTTATATACATATATGTTATACATTCTTTATATGGCCGCTGTTCCCCGGAATTGTACATTGTGTATTTCCGTCAAACAATCTAAGCCTTCCTGTCGCCGAATTTCTCCGCTATCCGGGATGTGATGTTGTCGTTTGCGGCTTTTATCGTGCGCAAATCGCGGAGCAGTCTTATCCTGAACCGCCACATCCTGAAATAGAAAAATATACCTGCCGGGATAATTATGGCCGACAGGATGTTCAGCCATTTCTGTTCGAACGGGCGTGTGTGGGCTTTCACCACCAGCACGGGATAGGTGTTTATCTCGTTCAATATCACATTGTCGCGTGTGTTCGACAAGTCTTCTATTACCGACTCCAGCTCCTCGTTTATGCGATAAATCTCGTTGTCTGGCTTGTATTTGAAGAAAACATTTATCGGATTAGGTGGCGATTTCAAGTTGTGTTCCTTCGAGTAGGCCACGATATCGTCGGTGATTGCCGTCAGTAGCTGTGCGTCGCCTGCATAATCCGGGTCGTTTATTATCACTTCCTTCTTCATGATGCTGCGCTTTATTCGCAGTCCGAGTGCCTTCATCACCGCGTTCCGCCAAATATCAATATTGAATACTGTCGAGTCGTTGTTGGCCTTGTATGTGAAGAATATCGCCGTAGGTATGAGTACGGCGGGCGACAGTCCTCGTCCGAACCATACGGTCCACATTCCTCCGCGCGCCATTCTGAAGCCGGTGTTGTCGAGAATATAGTAAACAATGAACACAAGCACCGATATGATGATTGGCATTCCCAGTCCGCCCTTGCGGATGATGGCCCCGAGCGGAGCGCCGATAAAGAAGAATATGATGCACGACAGGGCGAGCGTGAACTTTCCGATATATTCCAGTTGGTGCTGGCGTATGGTCCTGTCGCCGTCAGACGTAATCATACTCTTAAATTCCAAGTCGCTCACCTGTTGCTGCACTGTTCCCAGCGCCCTTCCTGTAACTTCCCGTTTTTTCTCCGGGGCCAGTTTTGAGTAGAGCGAATCTATTCTGAAATCGCTGCGAGCCGCTATTTTCTCCGCCTCCTTCACATCCTTTTTGTCCATCTCCGGCGAAGGATACGTGAAGCGTTTCGCATCATTATAATATGAGTTTCCTATACTGTCGTAAGTTAGTTTCAGTGAGTCGAGGTCCTTGCTTATGCGTTTCAGGCTCTTTGTGCGGGCATTGCTCGACAGTCCTGCGGCATCCGAGAGGTTGAAATCTCCGTCAAAATCAATCACGATATTCTTGTGGACGAACGACTCTCGTCTGTATGGCACGCTTGCGCTACCTGCCAGTTCCTGCGACCGCATATTCTCAAACCACTCGCCGTTCCACAGGTTCAGCACCAGGTGCTTCTTCTCTGCCGTTGATTGCAGCATACCCGAGTCGGCCAGGATGATAGCTGCGTCCTCGTAGCTGTTTGTCATACGGTAAATCATGATGCCATAGAGCTTTCCTGTCTCGATGTTCTTCTTCTGCACGTAGATATTGCTCTGCGGAATGCCGTCATAAAAGATGCCTTCGGGAATCTCCAGTTCCGGACTCTTCTGCTTCATCGAAATCATGAGTTGCATCAGATTTTTCTGAGCCTCCGGACCGATATTGTTCTGAAAATAAAACGAGCCAAAGGCCACGAGTACGGTAATCACGATGAGCGAACGGAAAGACTGGATTAGCGAAATGCCCGCCGCCTTTATCGCGGTGAGCTCGCTGCTTTCGCCCAAGTTACCAAACGAGATGAGCGACGACAGCAATATGGCCAGCGGAAGTGCTTGCGGCACGAGGATAAGTCCCATATACCAAAAGAACTGAGCCAGCACCTCTACCGACAATCCCTTGCCAATCAACTCGTCCACATACTTCCATAGGAACTGCATCATCAGCACAAACTGACTGATGAAGAACGTTCCCGCAAACAGCAAACAGAACTGTCTGGCTATGAATATATCTATTTTCTTAATACGAAGCATTGTTGCCTAATCATGGCTTTACGCCCAATCAGGATGCAAAAATAATCAAAATAATCCGACTATGGTTGTTTTTTAATTTTTATTTTGCTAATTCTTTTATCAGATGACCCGTGGATATCAGCTTTTGTTCGCTCTTATTGTATACTTTCCCTGCGAATGTTATTCTATTTTCTTTTTGTTTATCCTCGATTTCATAGTGCTGAGCGCATTCGAAGATTGGTTGGTTATTTTGCAAAAAAAAACTCTTAAAACGCCCTTTTGTATGTATCTGATTTTTTAAAATGAAGTTTTTTATGTTACAATTTCGCGTATAATTACGACCGTGAAAATGTTTTAAGTTCCTTTATATCAATCTTTTATCTAAAAATATAGATGTAACACGCTCTTAAAAATATTTGGCGCATTTAAATGTTTTCTTTAATTTTGCATCACTAAAAAATAAGAATGAGGATGAGAAAAAATATTTAATGGCAGCGATGTTGCTCCTAATTGGTATGTCGGTTTCGGCCCAAACGATAGACTGGGGAGCTTCGGCGACAAATGTGGTGAAAGATTCAATAGAGAAAAAAGTGCAGGATAAGGCACAGTACGTGGCAGTATATGATTATAAGTATGCGCGAGACGCCAAGTATCCAAACGAGAAACGACAAGGAATAACGGTGCTGCAAATAGGAGATAGATATAACAGATTCTGCGATTATTACGACTTGTGCTTTGATTCTATTTGTGATAGCGGCGTTCGCGAAAAGAAGACACTGGCGGACGTAACGCCGAAGATGATGGCGGCTCTTAGGAATAGTAAATTCACTGAAAGCATTGTGGTTGACAAGAAACAGTCGAAGGCGACAGTACAACGCACGGCGGGACTGAAAAACAAGACATATGAATATGAAGAAAACTGTCCGGAAATGGCTTGGGAACTGCTTGATGGAGACACTATTATTTTAGGCTATCATTGCAACAAGGCGCAGACGAGCTATGCGGGTCGCGACTATATAGCGTGGTACACGCCGGAACTGAATTTGCCTTACGGCCCTTATAAGTTTGGTAAGCTGCCGGGACTCATTCTGAAAGTAACCGACACGAAAGATAATTTTGATTTCGAGATGACCGGATTCCGGAAAGTTTCTTCATTCACGCCTATCTATAAGTGGAGCAGCAAAGACATAGAGAAAACCACACGCGGCAGAGTACGCAAGATTTACAAGAACTTTTGCGCCGACCCTGTGGGGGCGTTGACAAGCAACGACGATATAGAAATAAGCGAAGAAGTAAAGGCGACAGTAAACGCGAAGCCGTATAACCCGATAGAACTTGAATGATATGCAACGGTTGACCCTTGCTTTTCTGGTGCTTGTCATAGGCAATATCACGGCCTTTTCGCAGTCGGCAGGCAAAGACGGGAGGCTTGTCTTCGAGATTAAAGATGCCAACACAAACGAAGTTTTGGATAATGTAACCTGCCGGGTGTATTCCCGTGCAGGTAAATTTTATGCCTATGCAATCTCCGACAAAGATGGAAATATGACAGTGTCGGCACATGATGGCGATACACTTGAGTTCGGTTCCGTAGGCTATAAGACCCGAAAGATGTCGGTAGCAGATTTCCGTCACGATGCAGCTAACATCATAATGATGACACCGGAAGCGGTAGAGTTGCGCGAAGTCGTTGTGAAGATTCCGCCGATACGTTCTGCCAATGATACCCTTATATATAATGTAGGAGCTTTTGTGTAAGCCGGCGACCGCCATTTGGAGGACGTTTTGAAGAAACTCCCGGGTATTAAGGTCGCAGAAAACGGCTCGGTTACTTATCAAGGGAAAGCAATCAATAAGTTTTATATCGAAGGAAAAGACCTTTTGGGCAGCAGTTATGATCAGGCAACGCGCAATATGCCGATTGATGCGGTGTCGGATGTAGAGGTCTACGAGAATCATCAGCCGGTGAAGATGTTGCAAAACAAGCAGTTCTCCGACCGTGCCGCACTCAATATCAAGCTGAAAAGCGGTTACAAGTCGCGCCCTTTTGGCGAGATAGAAGGCGGTATCGGCGGTAAACCTACTATATGGAACAATCGGATTTTCCTCACCCAGATACTTGGCAAGAGCCAGTTGCTGGTGTCCGGTAAGATGAATAACACGGGTGCGGACTTGTCTGATGAAACACAAGAGCATATCGATGTCGCTGACCTTGACGCCTACGAGCCGCAGATGGCGGAGGTGTTGTCGGGTGGTAGCCTCGCTAATGAGGTCGTCTCGCAAGACAGATATCTGCGCAACAAGTCTTATTCCCTCGGTCTTAACAGCCTCACGGCCGTTTCCAAAGACGCGACTTTGCGTGCCAACGTGCTTTTCGTTCGGGCGCACACGCTATTCTAATTCCGTGTCGGCAAATGGCAGTATGCTCGGCGAAAGCATCTACGACAGGCCCTCGTATCTGCAAAACTATTACAGTTCTTCATTCTTTGTGGGGAGACAAATTCTTTAGGTGAAATCGCTGACGCGTTATTTCAATCGCAGAGAATCATTAACCGACGTGGATGAAAGCCAATCCGTTTACAACGCAGATGAACGCTATGCCACGCGTTCTTTCGTTACAAAGAATCTTGTTTCGATGAACATGAAACTGTGGCGTAATGAGCTTTCGCTCAACGGGAAGGTGTATTACCGCAACAATCTCTATGGGTATAAGGATGAAATGCGCAGCGAAAACCTTAATATATCGTTCTCGCCCGACTACTATATAGTTTTCGGCAGAGACAATGGTATCGACTTTGAGCTTCCCGTGGAGTGGAGGAGCGCGTCTGTCATCTCTGCCGATGGAAAGCGAAGCAACCGTAATTATATTTCTTTCTCGCCAGAACTCAGGTTCAGGTATCAGTTTGCGAGAGACTGGAGAATGGTGTTCAAGGCGTCTGTGACCACGGATGACGATACGGCCGACTTTTATTCTCCGCATAACTTGCGCACGGGTTATCGTTCGATTCTCGTCCCCGATAATGGCATCTATGGAGAAAAGGCCGTCAGGATGTCGCTAAGGGTGAACTATCGCGACCTTGCCTCAATGCTTTTCGCCAATGTCTCGGTGGCTTATATTGACAGGAAAAAGGAGAATTATATCAATTATGACTTCACCGAAACGTTCACGACGTTGACGCGATTGGCCGGAGACAACCATCAGCGCAGTTTCTTTGCGAACGCGTCGGCTGACAAAAGTTTCACGGGTATAGGCTTGACCGTGAAGACGGAAGTGGAATACAACATTACGAAATACCTGTTGTCGCAGTCGTCAGAGCTTACCGTAAACCGTTCAAACAATGTGATGGCGCGTCTGGGACTGACGTGGCAGAAATTGAGTTGGCTACGGTTGGCGGTCAATACCACCGGTCGCTTGAACTGGGAGCGCAGCGATGTGTACAAGTCTGACGTGCTTTCATCGCTTGTCACGGATGCTTCCGTATTCCTCTTTCCTATGCGCAAGGTGGACATAAAATTTAGATTTAATCATTATCTCAACGAGATTGAGCCTTCGCGGCATAAGAGTTGCGGCTTTCTCAATGCGGAAGCCAACTATACCCTGAACAAAGTGTGGCAGTTGGGTATTATCGTCTCTAATTGTTTGAATTCTAAGGAATATTCAGTTACAGATTATTCGGGTCTTAATACATCTTATACGGTCCTGCCGCTACGTGGGCGTGAAGTGTTGGCGCGTATCCTGTTCAGGTTGTGAATAAGCGTTATGGCTATCCCGTTTTGTGCCTTTATTCTTCTTTATGGATAAATAAAGCACTTATTTTATGCCTTGCTTGAAATATTTTGCCGATAAATTTGCACGTTTCAAAATTTTACATTACCTTTGCACCCGCTTAATCGATAAGATGATGGCGGGATAGCTCAGCTGGTTAGAGCGTCGGATTCATAATCCGGAGGTCGAGGGATCGTGACCCCCTCCCGCTACAAAAAGGCACTTGCAGAAATGCAGGTGCCTTTTTTGATTGTAATTTTTATAGCCTAAAGCCGCTCATTTTACAACCCGAAATGTAAAATTTATTTACCAAAATCAGCTATCTGAGAAATAGATTCTTTCGTGTGAACGAGTGTTAAATATAGGTCTCGTTACTCATTTTCGATGATTTTTCGACCTCAAAAATCCAAACTCAAAACTCAAAATTCGTAACTCAAAATTCTAAAACGGCCTCCGTTGCAAAAAAATAGCCCCGATTTTCGTCAAATTTTATCATCCACCGAAACGTCGGAAAATGCCGTTTTTGCCACATTTAACGTTTGTTAGCTTTCAAAAGTGGCACTTTTAGACTCCGTTTTAGGCCGTTTTGGAGTGCAACGGAGCCTCCGTTGAAGCCCAAAAGTGGCTCCGTTGAAGCCTAACGGAGCCTCCGTTGCAATTTAACGAGGCCAAAAACACGCTCAAAAACGGCTAATTTTGTCGGTAAATGAAGTAAGTATCTGATTCTCAGTGTTTTAGCTCGAAATTTCCAAAAAAGCCGTATTTTCGCGTTTTTGAGAGCAAGAGAGAGTTTGATTGAAAATACGCGAGTTTTCAAGAGTTATTTGTAAATATTTTTGATAGTGCAAGACGGGATAATGGAAGGGTAGGTTTTTGATATTTATTAATAATAAAACGGTTTCACACTTTTTTTGTTTCAAACATCATTATAATATCATCGTTTTTTTGTATATTTGCAGCTCTATTTATCAATAATGTAATAATAATGGCCGGAACAAAGAAAATCAAGACCGCACTGGTATCGGTCTTTCATAAGGATGGCTTGGACGAACTTCTTGCCAAGCTGAATGCAGAGGGTGTTAAATTCTTGTCTACTGGTGGAACCCAGACTTTCATCGAGTCGCTGGGATATGAGTGCCAGACCGTGGAGAGCGTTACGACTTATCCGTCAATCCTCGGCGGACGCGTAAAGACCTTGCACCCGAAAATCTTCGGAGGTATCTTGGGCCGTCGTGAGAATGAGGGCGACAAGGCACAGATGGCAGAATACGAAATTCCTGAGATAGATCTCGTAATCGTAGACCTCTATCCGTTTGAGCAGACCGTGGCAAGCGGTGCAAGCGACGCCGACATTATCGAGAAGATAGACATAGGCGGTATTTCGCTGATTCGCGCAGGAGCCAAGAACTTCAACGACGTGGTGATTGTCCCGAGCAAGGCAGAATATGGCGTGCTTCTCGACATCCTCAACAAGAAGGGTGCTGAGACTGACCTCGCAGACCGTAAGATGTTCGCAACGCGCGCGTTTGGCGTGAGCAGCCATTACGACACTGCAATCCACGCGTGGTTCAATAAGTAATAAATGAAGAATGAAGAATGAAGAATGAAGAATAGCCTGCCAGAATGTATGCTCTTCACTCTCCGCTCTCCGCTCTTCATAAGGCGACAATAACAAAATTAATATAACAAACATTTATCAGTAAAGGATGCAGGTGGGTATGCATGGCTTTTGTCGTTAGGACAATATTCTTCATTCTTCATTCTTCATTCTTCATTTTCAAGATTATGGGATTTTTTTCATTCGTACAAGAGATAGCAATGGACCTCGGAACTGCCAACACTATCATTATCAGTGATGATAAGATAGTCGTTGACGAGCCTTCTGTCGTTGCGCTCGACCGCCGTACAGACAAGATGATAGCTGTGGGCGGCAAGGCAAAAATGATGTATGAGAAAGAGCCGAAAGGCATCCGCACCATACGGCCGCTCCGTGATGGCGTGATAGCGGACTTCTCTGCCTGCGAGCAGATGATGCGCGGACTTATCAAGATGGTTCATAGCGGCAGCCGCCTTTTCTCGCCTTCTCTGAGAATGGTCATCGGCGTGCCGTCGGGTTCTACCGAGGTTGAGCTACGCGCTGTGCGCGATTCTGCCGAGCACGCAGGCGGTCGCGATGTCTATCTGATATATGAGCCGATGGCTGCGGCAATCGGTATCGGTATCGATGTTGAGGCTCCGGAGGGCAACATGATTGTGGATATAGGTGGAGGCTCTACCGAAATCGCTGTGATTTCTCTTGGTGGAATCGTCTCAAACAACTCAATCCGTGTGGCAGGCGACGACCTTACGACCGACATCCGCGAGTATATGAGCCGTCAGCACAATGTGAAGGTGAGCGAGCGTATGGCCGAGCGTATTAAGATTCATGTGGGATCGGCTCTTACCGATCTCGGCGAGGAAGCTCCTGACGACTATGTGGTGCACGGCCCGAACCGCATCACCGCCCTGCCTATGGCTGTTCCGGTGTGCTATCAGGAGATTGCTCACTGCATAGACAAGACTATCGTGAAGATAGAGAATGCCGTGCTCTCAGCATTGGAGAACACCCCGCCCGAGCTTTATGCCGACATCGTGAAGAACGGTATATATCTCGCAGGTGGAGGAGCATTGCTCCGCGGATTGGGAAAACGTCTTTCAGACAAGATAAACATCCCGTTCCACATCGCCGAAGACCCGCTCCACAGCGTTGCTGTGGGTGCCGGCGTGGCATTGAATAATGTAGACAGATTCTCTTTCCTCATGCGATAAGCGTGCGGGAAGCTATGGGAAATTGAAAATTAGTAGGCTCTTGGCGCGGTTGTTAAATATTGCGCCGGGAGCAGACGGTTTTCAATTTTTGAGTTTAATTAAAGAATATGCGTAACCTTATAGACTTTCTCGCGAAGTACTGCCATTGGTTTTTGTTTGTCATCCTTGAGGTGATAAGCCTTGTTCTGTTGTTCCGGTTCAACAACTATCAGGGAAGCGTGTGGTTCACTTCTGCAAATTGCGTCTCGGGAAAGGTACTCGAAGCGCAGTCTGAGGTGCGCTCATATTTCAAGTTGGCTGCGCTTAATGAGCAGCTTACGCAGCGCAATGTTTATCTGGAACAGCAGTTGCGCGCCGTTTCAGAAAAACTGTATGACAAGGAGCATCCTGCCGACACAACGGTGGCGAAGGGGCTGGAGATAAAAGGGCTCAGAGTTGTGCCCGCTAAAGTCGTAGACAATACGATAGACAGGGCGGACAACTTCATAACCATCGACAAAGGTTCGGCCGACGGCGTGCGCCCGGATATGGGAGTGGTGTGCGGAACGGGTGTCGTGGGCATCGTCTATCTCGTTTCAGAACACTATTCTGTGGTTATTCCGGTACTCAATTCCAAGTCGAATATCAGTTGCGCCATTGCCGGACGCGGCTATTTTGGCTACCTGCATTGGTCGGGTGGGGTGTCGGAAGTGGCGTTTGTCGACGACATTCCGCGTCATGCCAAGTTCCGCCTGCACGACAAAATCGTTACAAGCGGATATTCGTCGGTGTTCCCGGCAGGCGTTCTTGTGGGCGAGATACTGCACGTGTTCAACTCGACCGACGGACTTTCTTATCGTCTTCAGGTGAAGTTGTCGACGGATTTCTCACGCTTGCGCGATGTATGCGTCATTGATGACATTCACGCCAATGAGAAAGCCTTGTTGCTGAATGCCGCCCGCGACTCGATAAAGATGAAGTAGCGGCAAGGGGCTTTCATTGTTTGTATATATATAATAAGGTATAGGTAAGAATTAGGAAGTATAAAGTATTATGGTCATTGATTTCTTAAGGAAATTGCTTTTGCTCGCTGTTTTCTGTCTCGCTCAGGTGCTTGTGCTCAATCATATCCATCTGTTTGGCGTAGCCACGCCATTGCTTTATGCCTATTTTGTCCTGATGTTCCGTGCCGACTATCCTCGTTGGGGCATCATAATGTGGTCATTCGTGCTTGGTGTGGTGCTGGATATGTTCTCGAATACGCCAGGTGTGGCCGCCGCTTCGCTCACTTTGCTTGGTGTTTTGCAGCCCTACATACTCTCGTGGTTCACTCCTCGCGGTTCGGCTCCTGATATGTTGCCGTCTATGAATATGCTTGGCGCGACGCATTTCTGCTATTACGCCATCGTGTCGGTTACGCTTTATTGCATTGTTTTCTTCTCGCTCGAGATGTTCAACTTCTTCAACTGGCTTTATTGGTTGGAGTGCGTGGCCGGCAGTATAGCCGTCACGTCGGTGCTGTTACTGGTAATTGAGAATGTGAGGAGCCGCCGATGAAGAACTTTGAGTTTGATAACCGGCGTATTGTCATAGGCGGTGTGGCTGTCGTTATAGTGGTCGCCTATATCATAAGGTTGTTCACTTTGCAGATAATGAGCGACGATTATCGCAAGAGTGCCGACTCCAATGCTTTCCTTAAGAAGATTGAATACCCGTCGCGTGGTGTCATTACCGACCGCAACGGCAAGCTGATGGTTTATAATCAGCCTACTTACGATATCATGGTGGTGGAGAATGAGCAGCGCGGACGGCTCGATACGGTCGCGTTTTGCAAGGCGTTGAACATCACGGTGGACGATTTCAACAAGCGGATGGACTTTGTAAAGAAGCAGCAGGGTTATTCGCGTTTCTCCCAACAGTTGTTCATGAGCCATCTGAGTGATAAGGATTTCAGTGCGTTTCAGGAAAAGATGTTCCGCTTCCCCGGTTTTTATATACAGCGACGGACTATCCGGCAGTATCATTACAACTGTGCGGCGCAGGTCCTCGGTGATGTGGCCGAGGTGTCGCAGACTGATATAGACAAGGACGATTACTACCAGCCGGGCGACTATATCGGTAAATTGGGTATCGAACGCTCGTATGAGAAAGAACTGAGAGGGCAGAAAGGAATACAGATAATGCTGCGTGATGCGCGCGGACGGCTGCAAGGCAGTTATCAGAACGGCAAGTATGACACCCGGCCGAGGCCCGGAAGCGACCTTCAACTTGGTATCGATGCCGATTTGCAGGCACTTGGTGAGCGGCTTATGGAAGGCAAGCTCGGTGCTATTGTGGCCATAGAGCCAAAGACGGGAGAGATACTTTGCATGGTTTCTTCGCCCACATACGACCCTCACATGATGTTGGGCAAGATGCGTGGAAGGAATCAGATGGAGCTGTCGGAGGATCCGGCGAAGCCTCTTCTGAACCGTTCCATCATGGGACAATATCCTCCAGGCTCTACGTTTAAGACCGGGCAGGCCGTTACTTACTTCACCGAGGGAATCATAGATGAGAAGACTTTGTTCCCGTGTTATCACGGATTTATTTTCAAAGGATTGCGTGTGGGCTGCCACGGACACGGGTCGCCTATCAGTCTTGTGCCTTCTTTGAGCACGTCTTGCAACGGATACTACTGCTGGGGACTGTATTATATGCTCTCGAACAGAAAGAAATACAAGACCATCGATGACGCGATGAATACTTGGCGCGACTACATGGTGAGCATGGGATTTGGATATAAGCTCGGAATAGACCTGCCGGGAGAGAAGCGTGGAATGATTCCGAACGCCGATTTCTATAATAACGCATTTGGAAAATGGAACCCGTTGTCGGTCATTTCCATCTCCATCGGCCAGGGAGAGGTAACGCTTACGCCGCTGCAAATAGCCAATCTCGGTGCGACGATAGCCAACCGAGGCTATTATATCACGCCCCATGTGGTGAAAAAGATAAAGGGTAAGCCGCTGGAAAAGGAGTTTACGGAGAAGCATTATACCAAAGGAAGCAAGGAGGCATACGAGTATGTGGTGCAGGGAATGCGTGCGTCGGTGCTCGGCGGTACGTGTCATGCGGCGAATACTCCTATGTATGAGGTGTGCGGAAAGACCGGAACGGCGCAGAACAGGGGCCGTGACCACTCGGCATTCATGGGCTTTGCCCCGATGAACTCGCCCAAGATAGCCATTGCTGTGTATGTGGAGAATGGCGGATTCGGTGCAGTCTACGGTGTGCCTATCGGTTCGCTGATGATTGAGCAGTATCTTAACGGTAAGTTGTCGGAGGCTTCCGAGGAGCGCGCAACGGCCATGCAGAACCGCCATATAGACTATGGCTTCAACAGAAAAATATCCCGTGCCGACTCGTTGAGGGTGGATTCTATAAAGAAAATCAATGACCGCATCGACTCGTTGAAGCGTGTCAAGGAGATGAAAGAGAAGGAGATGAAGCGTAAGAATGTTAATGAAGACGAAGAAAACGAGTCCCGCAGAAAGGCAAATGAGGAAAAGAAGCGCCAGAGCGAGCAGCCGATAATCCGCATGGATGATGAGGTTACTATTATGAAAGAGCGTCGCAAGAAAGGTGAGGACAAGAGTTCGGACAACGGTAATAAGGAGAATACTGACAAACAAGGAGTAAATGGCAAGCGAGATACAGACAGATAAACAGCAAAAGGGCGTTCTTCGTTCGCTTGACTGGTGGACAATAGCCATCTATGTGGCCCTGCTTTCGTTCGGCTGGCTTAGTGTTTGCGGAGCGAGCTACACGTATGGAGACACTGATATCTTCAGTCTTTCCTCGCGTTCGGGTATGCAGATTGTTTGGATTGGCACATCGATATGTCTCGGATTTGTTATTCTGATGATGGACGACCGCCTGTTAGACACCTTCGCTTACGTCATCTACGCCTTGCTTGTACTGCTTCTTATCGCGACAATCTTCAATCCTCATGAGATAAAAGGTTCGCGTTCGTGGCTCGTCCTCGGTCCTTTGAGGCTGCAACCGGCCGAGTTTGCCAAGTTTGCCACGGCATTGGCGGTCGCCAAACTCATGTCAACGTATGGCTTTGACGTGCGTCGTTTCAAGGATTTCGCTACGGCTTGCGCTGTCATTATGCTGCCGATGGTGTGCATCGTGATGCAGAAGGAGACCGGTTCGGCACTCGTTTACTTCTCATTCTTCCTCATGCTCTATCGCTTCGGTATGCCCGGCTGCATCCTTTTCACCGCCGTTGCGATGGTAGTCTATTTTGTTGTGGGCATAAAATACGAGCAAATACTGCTGTGGGACACGCCGACGTCTGTCGGAAAGTTTGTCGTGCTGCTTTTGGTGCAGCTCTTTACGGTCGGCATGGTACGTGTCTATTGCGGCGTGGGCAAGGAATCGTCTCGAATGCTGGGCTATGTTCTCGGCATAACATTGTTTGCTTTGCTCTTCTCCGAGTTCGTTATACCGTTTGACATAACGTGGGTGCAGTATGTTTTGTGTGCCGTGCTGATAGGTTATCTTATATATCGTTCTGTCAACAGGCGCATCCGCACTTACCTTTTCATCTCTTTCTTCTCGTTAGGATCCATCCTCTTCTTCTCTGGAGCCGACTATGTGCTTAATAATGTATTGCAGGCGCATCAGCGAGTGCGTATAAATGTACTGTTAGGACTCGACGAAGACCTTGCCGGAGCTGGCTATAACGTGCATCAGAGTGAGATTGCCATCGGTTCGGGAGGCTTGCAAGGCAAAGGATTTCTGAACGGGACGCAGACCAAATTGAAGTTTGTTCCGGAGCAAGACACCGACTTCATCTTCTGTACGGTTGGCGAGGAGGAAGGCTTCCTCGGTTCGGCGGCAGTGCTTCTGCTGTTCCTTGCGCTTGTCCTTAGGCTAATTCACCTTGCCGAACGGCAACCGTTTATGTTCGGAAAAGTCTATGGCTATTGTGTGTTGAGCATATTCCTGTTCCACGTATTCATAAATGTCGGAATGGTGCTCGGCCTCACTCCCGTTATCGGAATACCATTGCCATTCTTCAGTTATGGCGGTTCTTCGCTGTGGGGATTCACGCTATTGCTTTTTATTTTCCTAAGGATAGATGCCGGGCGCAATCTTGTGAGGACGTAAAACAATACTGTCGCTTCGCTTCGGAGATGGTAGACAGGAGACGGTAGACAGGTGTTCAGACAATAGTCTTTGAGGATGCAAAGATGAGAAATAATGAAAGTGAACTCCAAACGGTAAGTTTTATCATCTAAAACAAAAAAAATCAAACCCCGATTATCGGAGTTTGATTGCTTCTATACCTATTTCTGAAAGTCCGGGAAGCATTTCCCTGCGCATACAGTGGTTGATTTTTATCTTGATGGAATCATCCTTTTGCATTTCTATTTCGCCGAGATGATATTTGATGTCATTACAGCTGATGCCCTGTTTGCCCGTTATGTTTCCCGTATCGTCTGTTATTCTGCATCTGATAGTGGAGTGTCCGGTCGACTGCGAAGGGAAAATGATGTGTTCAACCACCATGCTCAGCGATTTATACGGGAACTCATGGTTCGTGCGGAAGCCCATATCAAGGCTGTAAGTGCCACTCTCATGGCATCGGAATCCGAAGAAAGCCGTGTCGTTACGTTCCCATCCGTTCAAGTCCAGATGCTCGTAATGCGAATACACACGCCTGTTGTCGCATCCGCATAGATGAGTTACGACTGTCAGAGCTGCTATTATATATAATAAGGTGTATTTCCTCGTGCCCGAAGAGTTATTCCTTTGTTTCCCCATTCGATTGTCTTTCTCCCCTGTTCCGGTTGTCGTTGTTGCGCCTTCCGCGTGGTCTGCGGTTGTTGCCGCCCTGATAATTGTTGCTGCTACCATTATGCCGGTCACCGTTATTGTGCTGACCGCTGTTCTCCATCGCTCCATTACCGTCATTACGGGCTTGCTGTTGGCGCGGTCTGTTATTGTTCTGACGGTTTTTGTTGTTCTTCTTCTGGCGCTTACTCTTGTCGAAACGGCTGATGTCCGCATCCGCGAGCAAGTCTATCGGCTTCTTTTCCGCCTGCGCCTTACCGTCCTCCGTCAGTGTGAGAGGCTTCTCGCCCTGCCTGTTCATGGCTATAATCTCGTGCGCACGCTCCGCGCTTATCGTCTCAAGATTGGCTGCCATATTCTTCGCCGTAGAATATGTTACCTGACCGGAGAGAATATCCGACTTGAACAGATAATAGTCGTTGTCGAGCGTCTGGAGTATGATGTCCTTGCCCGGCAACTTGCGTCCGGCCTCTATATAGTTGTCAACCTCGTAGTTCAGACAGCATTTCAGTTTGGCGCACATACCGGCGAGCTTCGTAGGATTCAGTGAGATGTCCTGATGGCGTGCCGCCGTGGTGCTTACGGATGAGAAGTTCTTCATCCACGTAGCGCAACACAGCTCGCGTCCGCAAGGTCCTGTTCCGCCGATACGGCCAGCTTCCTGTCGCGCGCCTATCTGTTTCATCTCGATGCGGACGTGGAAAGCCGCAGCCAAGTCCTTTATCAGTTGGCGGAAATCCACGCGCTCATCGGCGATGTAATAGAATATCGCCTTGTTGCCGTCGCCTTGATATTCCACGTCGCCAATCTTCATTTGCAGACCCAATCCCTTCGCAATCTGCCGGCTCTCAATCATTGTCTGATGTTCGCGGGCCTTTGCCTCGTGATATTTCGTCATATCCACCTGCTTTGCTATGCGGTAGATGCGCTTTATATCGTCCGGAGATTTCAGTCCGGCTTTCTTTATTTGCAGCTTCACGAGCTGTCCTGTCAGTGTAACCACACCGATGTCGTGTCCCGGGTTGGCCTCCACTGCCACTATATCACCCTTCTTCAGTTCTAAGTTGTTCACGTTGTGGTAATACCCCTTGCGTGTGTTCTTGAACTGCACCTCTACCAAATCCGTCGTGTCCGTATTACCCGGCACGTCCGAAAGCCAGTCGTAGGTGTTCAGTTGCTTGTCCTGTCTGCCGCAAGCACCGTTGCCCAGACCACGGTCAGTACCGTTCCATATCTTGAAATCCATATTGTTTTTATTTTTCTTATCCCTGCAAACAGCCTCATGTGAGACCGTTTGGTGGGGATTGTTTATATTTAGTCCCGTTTCCGTTGCGGTCATTCCCTTCGACAGCGAATGCCCACGGGAGCGGGCGAGTTATTTTCTAAGTAGCAGAACAATCATTTTCAGAGCCATATCAAACATTACAATCTTCGCGTTGGCGTTCTGTCCTATATCCCTGTTGGCCCGTTCCATGAGTTCCGAAATCTCTATTACGTTCAGTTCGTTGATGAACGGCGAGAATTTTTTCGAGAAGTTTTCCTCCTCCACAGTCATGTAGGTAAGCTCCGGATTGCGGAAGTTATACATGAAATTCTCGCGCACCTGACCGATGAAATACACCAACATCCGGCGTTGTTTCTCGCGTCCGTAAGCCGCCACCGCCTCGCTCCATTTTTTCAGTTCCTTGATGTTTCGTGTGTAAGCCAGCCTCATCAGCATCGTGAACATATCAAAGAACTGCCTGTTCTCATTGCTTGTGTTGAGCGCGTCGAGTGCATTCATCCAGTTGCCGTTGGCCAGTCGTGCAATCCTCTGTGCCGCAGCCTCGTCAATGCCCCGCTGCTGCACGAGCGTGTCGCATATATCTTTGTTCGTGAGACGCTTCATGTCGATGCGCTGCGTGCGACTCTTTATGGTGTCGAGCAACTTCTCCGGCTCCTCGCTTGCCATGATGAATATCGTCTGATGCGGCGGTTCCTCAAGCAGTTTCAGCAGTTTGTTGGCACTGGTCAGGTTCATTCGCTCCGGAAGCCATATCACCGCCACCTTATATCCGCCGAGGCTCGACTTCAGCGACAGTTTCCTTGCCAGTTCGTCGCTTTCCGCACCCGTGATGATAGCCTGCTGATTGGCCGCGTCCATATAGTCCATCCATTGGCTGATGTTGAAATATGGCCCCTGCATGAGCATCTGCCGCCACTCCTTAGCGTAGTCGCCGCTCACCGGCTGGTGGTCGGCCGACATCCCCGTGCGCTTTATCGTGGGGAACGAGAAGTGCAGGTCGGGATGCTCCCATTGCCCGAGCATCGCCTCGGAATTGGCCTTGTTGAATTGCGGGTTTATCCTCATGCTGCCCTCGGTGAGCAGATACGACGCCATAGCCATAGCCATAGCCATCTTGCCGCAGCCGTAAGGGCCGCACAATATCATAGCGTGGGGAACGTGTTCGTCGTCCACCATGCTGGTGAGTTTCTGCTTAATATCTTCCTGACCTATTACTTCCGACCAGTTCATAACAGTCTTTTAGCCACCTCATACACGCTGTCAACAGCCGATACCGTGTAGAAATGCACATTGTTTATACCGTGGGCATACAGGTCTTTAACCTGTCTTGTTGTCCATTCTATGCCGAGTTGCTTCGCCTCCTCGTCGTTCTTGCATCTGTTGGCGAGTACGGCCAGTTCCTGCGGAATGTCGCAGTGGAATGTCTTGGGCACAATCGTGAGCTGCGATAGCTTCGCAAACGGCTTGATGCCCGGAATGATGGGAATCGTAACGCCACGCTCGCGCGCCATAGCCACGAAGTCGTAGTACTTCTGGTTGTCGTAGAACAACTGCGTAACCGCATATTTCGCGCCCAAATCCTGCTTCTGTTTCAGATAGGCAATGTCCTGCTCAATGTTCGGAGCCTCCTCATGTTTTTCCGGATAGCACGCCACGCCGAACGAGAACTTCTCCTTTGCCGGATATTTCATGGCCGTTCCGTCGTAGAACAGTCCGTTATTGAAGTCTACCACCTGCCTTATCAGGTCGGTCGTATGCTCGTGTCCCCCTTTCGTAGGCTTGAAGCGGTTGTCTTCCTTAGCCTTGTCGCCGCGCAATAGCAGCACGTTGCTGATACCGAGAAACTGCAAGTCGATGAGTTCGTATTCCACATCCTCGGCAGTGGCGCCACTGCATATCACGTGTGGCACAACGGGAATACCATATCGTTGTTGTATGGCCGCTGCTATGGCCGTTGTTCCGGGGCGGCGGCGCACACGCGAGCGTTCCAGCAGGCCGTCTTCGCGCTCCTTATATACGTATTCGCTATGGTGCGTAGTGATATTTATGTAGAGCGGGTTGAACACTTTCAGTTTGTCAATCGTGCGGAACAGAGCTTCCGTACCGTTGCCTTTCAGTGGCGGCAACACCTCAAACGAAAAGTGTCTTTTCCCGTTATCGTCATTTAATAGTTCGGTAATGTTCATTATATATAATACATTTGGCTACAAATGTACGAAAAATATACGAAATAGTGGCCGGTTGCACTGAAATAATTAGTGAGGTTTAAGGTTTTATGGCACTACGCTTTCGGGTTTGGGATTGGAAAATACCTTTTTGAGTAATCCCACCTCCAAACCTCCAACCTTTCACCTCATAACCTTAAACTTCCTACCTCGCACCCCCTGAAATGTAAATTTTATTTACCAAAATCACCCTCTCGAAAAAACGACAGCTTCGTGCTAACGAGTGTTAAATATAGGTCTCGTTACTCATTTTCGACCGTTTCCCGACCTCAAAAATCCCAACTTAAAACTCAAAATTCGTAACTCAAAATTCCAAAACGGCCTCCGTTGGGAAAAAATCGCCCCTATTTTCGTAGAATTTTGCCGTCCGCCGAAATACCGAAAAATCCCGTTTTCGCCTCATTTAACGTTTGTTAGCTTTCAAAAGTGGCACTTTTAGAGTGCGTTTCAGGCCGTTTTGGAGTGCAACGGAGCCTCCGTTGATGCCCAAAAGTGGCTCCGTTGAAGCCTAACGGAGCCTCCGTTGCAAAATAATGAGGTCTAAAACACCTTCTAAAACGGCTAAAAACAAATAAAAATAGCATAACCGTCTGATTATCAAAATCTTAGCTCTAAATTGAGTAAAAAGCCGTATTTTCGCGTTTTTACGAGCAAGAGAGAGTTTGATTGAAAATATTCAATTCTGAGAAACCATTTTGTAAAGAAAATTCTAAAGTTTCCCTGCCCCTCGTGGGGGGATGATTCGAGAGTTTAGAAGTGGGATAATGCCGCTGTAAAAATGGAACCGTTAATCTGTTGCAACTAAAAAACTTTCATGCTGTTAGGTCATTCCCTCATCGGGGATTAAGGGGAACTAAAAAAATATCCGCATCTGTTTGACGGTTCAAATAATATTGTTTATATTTGCATTACCAAATTACCGTAACGTAAAAACAATAATACTGTAAATCATTATGGCACAGGGAAATCCATTTGTGATAAACGGGTATAGAGGACCGGAATATTTCTGCGACCGCGTGGAGGAGACCAGTCTGCTGACAAGGCATCTTACCAACGGATGTAACGTGGCGTTGATATCACCGCGCAGACTTGGAAAATCAGGATTGATAAAGCATACGTTCGCTCAGGAACAGATAAGAGAACACTATCATACGTTCGTGATAGACATCTATGAGACGAAAAATCTGAACGAGTTTGTATATGAGTTGGGGCGCGGCATCTTCTATGCGCTGAAGTCGCGTGGCCGAAAAGTATGGGATAAGTTCTTTAATCTGCTTCTCTCGCTAAGGCAGGGAATATCTTTCGACGCGGCCGGAGTACCCGAATGGAACCTCTCTATCGGGGACATTCGCCAACCCGACATTACGCTGGATGAGATTTTCGAGTGTCTGGAACAGGCCGACCGTCCCTGTCTTGTGGCGATAGACGAGTTTCAGACCGTTGCGGAATATCCGGAAAAGACAGTCGAGGCAATGTTGCGTACACGTATACAGAATTGCCGGAACGCGCATTTCGTGTTCTCAGGCTCGAAACGCCACATGATGGCCGAGATGTTCCTGACCGCATCCCACCCATTCTATCAGAGCGCGTCGGTTGTAGGTCTGAGTCCGATAGACGAACAGGCTTATTATGATTTCGCTTCCCGGCATCTGCTGACCGTGGGGAAAACGATAGACCGCGAGGCGTTTGGCCACATATACAACCGCTTCGACGGCATCACGTGGTATGTGCAATATGTGATGAATATACTATATACGACCGACACCGAAGGCAATAGGATAACTCTTGGAGACGCTGGCATGGCCATAGAGAGCATAATGCACCAGCAGACTCTCGCCTACAAATCGCTGCTTTTCCAGCTTTCACCGAAACAGAAACAGTTGCTTCTGGCTATCTCGATGGGTGAGAAGACACGGCAGGTGATGTCGCAGAAGTTCCTGTCGAAATATAACCTTTCGGCAAGCAGCGTGCAGAATGCGCTCAAGGTGTTGCTTGACAGAGATTTCATAACACAGGACGAAGACGGTTATGAGGTTTACGACAAGTTCTTCGGTATATGGTTAAGGAAAGTTTTTTCGTAGTTGCCATTCTTAGTATTGAGGGATGCTTGATGGCGTAAAATGCTGTTTTTCTTCTAGTTTTTAGGGGGAAAATATTCGCTCGAACGTATATATATTTATAGTTGCAGGCAAAAAATAATTTAAGGAACTTAAAAACAATAATTTTAATACTAACATGAATCCAAATCAAAACGGTAGTAAGAGCTACCTCATCTCGATTGTGATGGTCGCCGTTCTCGGCGGTCTGTTGTTCGGTTATGACACCGCTGTAATCTCCGGAGCGGAGAAAGGATTGCAGGCTTTCTTCCTCGGAGCATCGGATTTCCAGTACTCCGACTTCTATCATGGCTTCACTTCCAGCTCGGCCCTGATAGGCTGTATCATCGGAAGTGCACTGTCCGGACTCTTGGCAACAAACCTCGGTCGCAAGAAATCGCTTATCCTCGCCGGCGTCTTGTTCTTCGTTTCGGCCTTCGGAAGCATGAATCCGGAGTTCCTTTTCTTTGAGAAAGGCAAGGCAACGTTCGACCTTCTCGTTGTGTTCAACATCTATCGTGTCATCGGTGGAGTGGGGGTAGGTCTCGCATCTGCCATCTGTCCGATGTATATCGGCGAGGTCGCTCCGTCTAATATCCGCGGAATGCTCGTGTCATGGAACCAGTTTGCCATTATCTTCGGCCAGTTGGTGGTTTATTTTGTCAACTTCCTTATACTCGGCGAACATACCAATCCGGTGATAGAACAGATAGGGCAGGGCTTCAGTGCTGTCGCCCCCGGCAGCGACCCGTGGACAATTGAGACCGGATGGAGATATATGTTCGGTAGCGAGATGGTGCCGGCCGGACTCTTCGCGCTGCTTATCTGCTTCGTGCCCGAGACTCCGCGCTACCTCGTTATGATTGGGCAGGACGAGAAGGCGAAGACCATCCTCGGACGAATAAACGGATTCGCGAAGGCCGAGGAAATCCTGCACGATATAAAGAACACCATCACTGTGAAGACAGAGCGCCTGTTCACCTACGGCTTCCTCTGCATCTTCGTTGGCATTATGCTCAGTGTGTTCCAGCAGGCTGTGGGTATCAACGCCGTACTCTACTACGCTCCGCGTATATTCGGTGATATGGGAATGACCAATCCGATGGTTAACACCGTCGTGATGGGTGTGGTGAACATCCTGTTTACGCTCGTTGCCGTGTTTACGGTGGAGAAACTCGGTCGCAAGCCGTTGCTCATTTGGGGTAGTGTCGGTATGGCGATAGGAGCTTTCGGAGTGGCCCTGTCGTTCGGTCATGCCGGTTTGGAGATGGTAACGATGATTTCCATCATGGTTTATAGTGCGTCGTTCATGTTCTCTTGGGGGCCGATTTGCTGGGTTCTCATCGCCGAGATATTCCCGAATACCATCCGTGGCGCAGCCGTAGCCATTGCTGTGGCGTTCCAGTGGGTGTTCAACTTCATCGTAAGTTCAACCTTCGTGCCGATGTTCAATATGCACCTCACGGCCGGCGACGACTTCGGCCATTGGTTCACATACGGCCTCTATGGCGTGATTTGCGTACTCGCGGCAATCTTCGTATGGCGACTTGTGCCTGAGACAAAGGGCAAAACCCTTGAGGATATGACCCAGTTGTGGAAGAAGCAGTAGTACGAATACCGGCAGATATTTGCCGCTAAATATAGTTTTATGGTATCCGCCATCTGTAGGAAACTATGGGTGGCGGCTTTTCTTTTGCACTATATTGGGCTGATAGTTTTATTAAATGCCAATATAATATTATGTAATGTCAGAGCTTTTGCTTAATTTTGCATATCATTATTAATGATTTGTGCGAACTTGTTCGTATAACATTATATATAAACGGCATGATTGCGTTGCGGGCATAGTGCCGAAGTGGTTTAGAAAATAATTGGGAATATGAATATATTTAAGTTTAAGCCGCTGCTGAAACAGACAATATGGGGCGGCGACAAGATAATTCCTTTTAAGGGCGTTGACGAGAAACTTGATGCCGTTGGCGAGAGTTGGGAGATTTCCGGAGTGGCAGGCAAGGAGACTGTGGTGCTTGGTGGCCCGCACAACGGTATGACGATGAGCGAGCTTATAGCGGAGATGAAGGACAAGCTCGTGGGGAAGGCCGTGTATGAGCACTATGGCAACGAGTTTCCGCTGCTGATAAAGTTTATCGACGCACGTCTGGACTTGTCCATACAGGTGCATCCCACCGACGAGATTGCCAAACGGCAGGGCAAGGAACGCGGCAAGACAGAGATGTGGTATATCATGGAATCGGATGCCGGAGCTAAGTTGTATAGCGGCTTGAAGATGCGTCTTACGCCAGAGGAATATAAGAATATGGTGGAGAAAGACACTATTTGCGATGCTTTGGCGCAGTATAATGTGAGCGAGGGCGATGTGTTTTTCCTGCCTGCCGGACGCATTCATGCCATCGGTCCGGGCTGTTTCCTTGCAGAGATACAGCAAACAAGCGATGTAACATACCGCATTTATGACTTCAAGCGCAAGGATAAGAACGGCAATTACCGTGAGTTGCATACGGCCGAAGCGGCTGAGTCGATAGACTATACCGTGTCTGATGATTACCGGATCCATTATGATGAGGTGAAAAACACCCGCAACACAGTCGTGGAATGTGATTATTTCACGACCTCAATATATGATGTTGACGTTGCGGATGCGGCTCCCGTAAAACTCGACTATACAACTCTCGACAGTTTCGTGGTGCTGATTTGCGTTAAGGGCGAAGGCCGGATAACCGACTCAAAGGGCGAATCCATGCCGCTGCGTGCCGGTGATACGCTTCTCATTCCGGCTACGGAAACGTGTTTCGAGGTTTCAGGCAACCTTCGTCTGCTTGAGACGCATTGATGATTTTCCTTAAAAGTTAAGCTCTAACCATATAAATAGTATTCAGCTATCGTCTGAATTACTGAACTTATCGTTTCTGATTATAATGAGGATTGATGACTGTTGCCATCAATCCTCATTTATTTTGCCTTTCCCCTCGCTTTATTTGGCCGTTTTGGGAAATTGCAGTATCTTTGCGTCATATATGATAGAGACATTAAAGAAAGTAAAGGCGGCAAGCAAGGAACTTGCCATGATAAGCGACGAGAAACGCAACAAGATTCTCGAAAGTATAGCAGATGCGATAGCAGTGCATGAGGGTGAACTGCTGGAAGCGAATGCGCAAGACCTCGCTCTGATGGATAAAAACAACCCGTTGTATGACAGGCTGCAACTCACTCACGAGCGTTTGGAAGGCATTGCTTCGGACATGAGACACGTGGCTGCACTGCCGTCGCCGCTCGGACATATACTAAAGGAAAGTACACTGCCCAACGGTCTGCGACTGAAACGCATCAGTGTGCCGTTCGGCGTGATAGGAATGATATACGAAGCGCGGCCTAACGTGTCGTTCGATGTATTCTCGCTGTGCTTCAAAAGTGGCAACGCCAGTGTGCTGAAAGGCAGCAAGAGCGCGGATAACTCTAACCGGGCCATTGTGAAGATGATACACGGGGTGCTGGAGGAGAACGGCGTGAATCCATCGGTGGTGGAACTGTTGCCCGCCACTCACGAGGCTACGGGTGAGATGCTGAACGCTGTCGGCTACATCGACCTGTGCATTCCTCGTGGCGGCAAACGGTTGATTGAGTTTGTGAGAGACACCGCACGTGTGCCGGTGATAGAGACGGGTGCGGGTGTTGTGAACACATATTTCGACAAGGACGGCGACATCGAGAAGGGCAAGCGCATCATTAACAATGCTAAGACAAGACGTGTGAGTGTGTGCAATGCGCTTGATTGCCTCATAATACATGGCGACCGGTTGGCTGACCTCGGTACGCTTTGCGCTCCATTGGCTGACAGCAACGTGCGTATTTATGCCGACGAGGAGGCTTTCAACGCTCTGAAAGGCAACTATCCCGACGGACTTTTGCATCCTGCCGACGCCGATACCTTCGGCACGGAGTTCATGGATTATGCAATGGCGATAAAGACTGCGAAGGATGAAGCGGATGCTTTGAATCACATTTCGCAATACGGTTCGGGACACAGCGAGTGTATTATAACGGAAAACGAGGCTGCCGCACGTCTGTTCCAAAGTCAGGTAGACGCCGCGTGCGTATATTGGAACGCTCCTACGAGCTTCACCGATGGCGCGCAGTTCGGGCTTGGTGCGGAGATTGGCATAAGTACTCAGAAGCTCGGTCCGCGTGGTCCGATGGGCTTGGAGGAGATAACAACATACAAGTGGATTATCGAAGGAGAGGGACAGATAAGAAACTAAATACAAAACACAGCATATATTATGAGGACTTTTTTCAACGTTGAAGACCTCGGCAACCTGCAAGATGCAGTGGCTGAGGCATTGGAGGTAAAGAAAGACAGATTCGCATATCAGCAACTTGGAAAGAACAAGACGCTATTAATGATATTCTTCAATAACTCGCTGCGCACACGTCTGAGTACACAGAAGGCCGCGATGAACCTCGGAATGAACGTTATCGTGCTCGATGTGAACGCCGGAGCGTGGAAACTGGAGACAGAGCGTGGCGTAATCATGGACGGAGACAAGAGCGAACACTTGCTTGAGGCTATTCCGGTTATGGCGTCTTACTGCGACATTATTGCTGTAAGGTCGTTTGCCGGACTGACAAACAGGGAGTTTGACTATGCCGAAACTATTGTCAACCAGTTTGTTAAGCACAGTGGTAAGCCTGTCGTGGCAATGGAAACGGCCACCGTTCACCCGTTGCAGGCGTTTGCTGACCTTATCACAATCGAAGAGTGGAAAGGGAAAAATGAGGATAAAGGCACATCTCAAACCTCAAGCCTCAATTCTCAATCCCCGAATTTCCGTCGCCCGAAAGTGGTGCTCACATGGGCTCCTCACTGCCGTGCGTTGCCACAGGCTGTGCCAAACTCATTCGCTCAGTGGATGAATGCGGCCGATGTAGACTTTGTCATCACGCATCCGGAGGGCTATGAACTCGATCCGAAATTTGCAGGAAACGCACGCATCGAGTATGATCAGAAGAAGGCTTTGGAGGGTGCAGACTTTGTGTATGCAAAGAACTGGAGCTGTCCGGGTGTTACCAATCCTACCGACTACGGTAAGATTTTGAGCAAAGACATGAGTTGGACTATCGACACGGAACACATGAGCTGGACCAATAACGGCTATTTCATGCATTGTCTGCCGGTGCGTCGCGGTCTCATTGTAACTGATGACGTGATCGAAAGCGACCACAGTCTCGTGATTCCTGAGGCTGCCAATCGTGAGATTTCGGCTCAAGTGGTACTGAAAAGAGTTCTTGAAAGTCTGTAAAAGGGCTTTGGTATAAAATTATAAGGTTGGAGGTTTAAGGTTTTGAGGTGAAGTTTGCTCTTTTTAGTAATCTCACCTTATGACCTTAAACCTCCAACCTTATAACCATTAAAAGCACTTTTACGTGTTATTATTCTATCGGAGTAATCGTAGGACTTTCGATTTTTTCCACCGACGGAGCTGGTTTCTGTGTCGGAGCCGGAACAGGTTTCGTGTCGGAACTAATATCTGCCGACTCTATAAACTCGTTATCGTCTTCTATTTCGGTTGTGGCCGCATTATCCTTCGTGCTGTTCGCGTCTTTCTTGTCGTCTGTTTTGTCCTCGTTCTTATCCGTTTCGATGGCCAAATCCGCCGGGTCGTTCTTCTGTCCCTTAAACAGATAGTCGCCCACAACATCGAAAGTGTCGCGCAGTGCCTCGCGTTCAGCTTCTTGTTCCTCCTCCATTTGTGTCGCCATATCGGTATCTTTGTGAACTATCATATTATAAACGGCGAACAAAAGGAATATCACCAAAATGCCGCAAACGACCTTAAAAGCCGTCGAGTGAAGGCATCCTTTCCTTGACATAAGGTCTTTTTCTTTCATTTTCTCCTTTATCTCATGTCCATTTTTCAGTTTCATATCTTGTCTTTTATTTTTGTTTCGCGATTGTTTTTTATGCCAATCTTATGCAAAGATTGTGCAAACCGAACGCAATAGAATTTATTCTAAATTGCTGAGGTGCAGCCAATCTTATGCAAAGATATATATATTATTTGATTACAAGAAACAATTAACTATTTTTGTTCAGCTTTAATTCACTTCGTAACAGTGTTTTATGAACCATAAAAGAATAGCCAAGAAGTCTCAAAATATACATTGCAAATGAGTGCGGTAGCAAAAAACTGAGAAAATATTTGGCTGTTTGGAAATAAAGCTGTACCTTTGCACTCGCTTTTTGAAAGAAAGTTGGAAAGATCCGTTAGCTCAGCTGGTAGAGCACAACACTTTTAATGTTGGGGTCTTGGGTTCGAGCCCCAAACGGATCACCAGAAAATCACATTCAAAGCCCCTCTTCAGGGGCTTTTTTCATGTCCGTACGGCACTGAGGATCAAAGCATAGCATATTTTAGAAAGTGCTATATATCAGGGTGATAGATGCATCCGTGCTAAATGTTAACAGAATGATTTAGCATTTGTACAGTTCGAAATAGCATGTTATCTTTGCACCGCAATCATAGAAATGTACCAAAAGAATGTACCAAAATTGTACCACAAATCATAGGGCTGCAGACCTCTGAAATCGTGGCAAAGTTCGGTACGTGGTACATTTCTCACGCGCTGTGGTACATTTTAGCAACCTCTCTAAAAGTGTACCACAAACAGAGTTAACAGACTAAATCACAGAACTATGGAATTAAATTATCAGATCAGGACCCTTTTTGACCGTCGAAAGAAAGCCTCGGCGACTGTCAAAGGGAGCGTAGAGATAGAAATCTACTTCAATCGCCAGCGTGTGCGCATGGCTACTGGCGTGATGGTGCTCAAGCAACAATGGAAACTTGGTCATGTCGTAAACCATCCGGATGCCGAAGCACTAAACCGCCGCATTCAGGAAATGCGTACTATGCTCGACGAGCGCATGAAGACAATGGCACGTCAAGGCTACATTGACATCGAGACCCTCAAGAGCGACAAAGTGGCTCAGACCGCCAAAGTATCCTCAGGCAGCTTCATCGAATGGCTGCATGAACGCATAATGAAACGACCAGTAGCGGAGTCAACTCGCAAGCAGCATCTCGTTATGTTCGAAGATCTTAAAAAGTTCGGAAAAATTATCAACTTCTCCGATCTCACCACCCGCAACATCATGCTCTGGAACGACCAGTTGCAGGAACGGCTCAATACGCAATCGAGCGTACATGGCTATCACAAGAGGCTCAAGCCTTATATCACCGAGGCACTCCAGTTTGAACTTATCAAGGAGAACCCTTACGACCATATCCGCATCAAGCGCGGAAAGTCGACCACAATCAAATTTCTGAGCGTGGATGAGCGCACAAGGATAGAGGAACTCGAACTGTTCGGCCCGACTGAGAAAGCCCGTGACATGTTCATCTTTTCCTGTTATACAGGTCTTTCGCATGCCGACCTCATAAAGATAAAGAAAGAGGACGTGAAGAAAGACGGCGAAGATTACATTATCAATGACTTCCGTCAGAAGACAGGCAGCGAGTACAACATCATGCTGCTGCCACCGGCCATGAAGATTCTGCGCAAGTACAACTTCAACCTCAATCTGATGAGCAACCAGAAATGCAATGACCAACTGAAACTCATCGCACAGATGGCAGGTATCCACATCAACCTTACGATGCATGTCGGGCGCCACACATTCGCAACATGGGCACTGACCGAAGGGGTTGACATCGCCACGGTCAGCAAAATGCTTGCGCACGCAAATGTGTCGACAACCGAAATCTATGCGAAGGTACTACAGCGCAAAGTGACTTCTGGTTTCTCTTATCTCAAAACAAGGCTTGGGCATTGACAACATCTAACATGGATGGGCCACGGGAAACATTGGCTCGTGGCTCATCTATCGCCTGGGTTCCAACTTATAGCATTCCCAACTCGGATAAGTATCCATTATTTTTTCCAATCAGGATTATATGTGTAATTTTGCAGTCCCGTAAAAATAACTTATTATATAATACCGGGCCAGACTATAAATTATTCTATTTTATGGTATCATATTCAAAGAACACCCTCGAACTCAAAGTCGGCAGAATGGAAAGAAAGATTGACCGCATATTGTCGATAATGAACTCCGACATGAGGGCATCTGACCGTCTTATTACTGTACGCGAAGCCGCAAAGATGCTCGGCATATCTGAATACTGCCTGAGGAAAGAAATCAAAGATGGCAATATAAAAGCCAAACGCAATGGACGCGCTTTCAAGCTATCGTACCTTGACGTAAAAGCCAGACTTTCTTAATCATAACCTAATGAATTTTAACGATGAACCAAAAAAATTGATAGGATCAGATGCTTCATCTGTCAATATTCGCAATGGAACCACTTCGGACATTTGCGCCAGGGAATCAAGGCAACTGCGCGCATATCTCAACAGTCTGTCTCGTCCAGACCACAGGCTATTTATCAGTGATGTGATAAAGAAAGCCGGAGTCGAGCGCAAAATCTTCTACAACTGGAAATACGGCAACTCTCGGATGCCATCATACGCCAAGGCCATCATCCAACAGTTCGCTGGCAAATCCATTTTTGCCAAAGCTTGCGATGAGACGGTTACATCCTATACCCCCCCTCTTTATAGAACACCTTAGTGATTAGACTCCATTAAACTTAGCGGCCTTCATTCATCCGTAAAGAGCATCTCCAGTTTCAAGAATTCCGAGAAGGAGATGCTCCTTTCACATCCTTAAATGTTAGGTATATGGTTAGAGCATTAATGGAATAACAATGTTGTATTAAAATACAGGGCTTGCCCTTATTACCACTTATTATTCCAAGGGGTAGCTCATTACCCCTTGCGCTATAAAAGCAAGGGGAAGTGACCAGATAAATCCATTTTTCAGCAAGCTGGCATATTCAACTTATATGGACATTCACATAAATGGAAACGCTAAACCCAGAAAAATTGGAGGTAGAAAGATGACAAAAATCTGAACAAATCTGTCAATAAACTTATTTTGTTGACAAAATTGTTCTAAATTCAGCTATGAACGAAAACTGTATGTCAGTTTTGTGAATTTTTCCACCCAATTATTAACTCAGGATGAATAATTTGTGGCAGCTTTGTGGTGGGAAATATAAGATATCAGATTGAAGACATAATCCAGGCGAATGGCAGTTTCATAACTCGCCGATGTCGACTCCCCCGTCTCGCGCACATCCATGAGCCCCGAGCCTTAGCGAGCCGGCCAAGGCTTGACCGAGGCAACTATGCCGACGGCGGCTACCTCACCAATCCTCATCCTCAAAAATGCTCTTGCGCCCAATGCCAGCAAAATTGAAAAATACTGGTGTCCTCTTTTGTATTATCAATTATTACGGAAATTTTGCGAAATATTATCCCAAAATGTGATTATAGGTACTCAAACATTACTCCTGTCTTCTTGCCACATACGTAGGCGATAGGAGGGGCTTCATTTTGCCGAAGATTGTCAAGAAAAAGCGGTTCTCCCTCGATTATGAGACTGCACTGGAATGTGTCCTGCTCTCGCAGACGAGTATTGACAGACGTTATAACTCTGAAAGACAGATTGCCCAGATACTCAATATCACATACTCTATCAGGCTGCCATGTTAGGCGTATTCGGTCACCAGCCTTCAACTCATTAGCCGGACTCAGCCGTCGGCTCAGCACGGGAGAGCTTTGCAGTTCCTTAGGAAGCATGGCATTTTGCTTATAATCTTGCCAATCGCGATATCCAATGAATTGAGACAGGATAGATAGTGTAGATTCGCGAGGATTAACATCTTCGTCCAGATATCCCCAGAGCCTCATAAGAGTAGTGCTGCTGACGAGTTGATGGGTGCGGGCATAGATGCGTTCTCGCAGATAGTCGAAGTCACCTCTAGAACGCATACTGCGGTGAAGAGCTCCCTCTATTTCGGTGCATATTCTTTTGTTCAGTAATTCAGCCATGGCAAGCTACTAATTTTATCGGATACGGGTTTGAGTATGTTTGTTGTGTGGGTATATACTGCGTTTGTTATCTCTGCCATCTCCGTCACAGAGAAATGCTCACGCTGCTGCGCCAAATACTCATTGACAGCGTTATTCACAGATACACCCCCATTAGCTAACGTCTCAAAACCATAGTCTTTGTATTTTAGGGTATCAATGATATTGAGAAGCTGCGTTTTGGCAAGAGCCTTGTCGGCCAGTGCACAACCATCTGCTATGGCCTTCTCGATTCTTTGCCTCTGAGACTGCTGCTTGTTTTGCTCCTCCTTTATCATGATATATGAGGCGTTGATTCTTGTGAGACTGTCAGTGAGAATTGCTACGTCATGCTGAAGCAATCCGCGTTGCTCAATGTCACTTGCTGCAATATTCTCAAATTCGCCTATTCTGAATGTCTGCCATGCAAAACCGCCGGCAAGGAAGGCCATAACCACGATGACAGCAGCAATGCCCAGACGCAATCCGCGCTTGTCACGCTTCTCGATATCGGCTTGCAGCTGAGCTACATTCTTGTATCGGGAGTCGATGGGACGCAAACATTTCTTTATTATTTTGTGGTAACCAATATCCATAATGGCAAAGATTTTGCCAAGGCTATAGATATCATTGCGCACGTCGGGATGGGCATTCTGAAGTTGTTCCGGCGACATATAGCCGAGGGTGCCAGCTGGCTGCTTCAGCACTGCGTGGCTGTCAGTATCTGCCAAGCCAAAATCAATCAGCTTCACAGCATCGCCATTTCGGGCTATCATGATGTTTTCGGGCTTCAGATCGCGATGCACAATGTGTTTTGAGTGAATGTAATTTAGGATTGCAGTCAGATCAGAAGCTACTTTTCTTCTACGGCTTCGGTCGGGATTATCCTCAATCCAATCAGACAGATTTTTTCCGTCGATATATTCCATGACGATACACTCTCCTAAGCTATCTACATATTCGAGACCCACTGCGCTGACCACCCCCGGATGCTCCATTTGCATTAAGATTTCGAATTCCTTACGCAGCCGTTGTTGATATGTCATCTGTTCAGAGACTTCTGATTTTAAGGTCTTTAGCAACCACCACCTGCCGTATCTCTTTCCCTTGGCCACGACATTAACTTCCGATGTAAAAAGCATTTCTACATCAGTGAAGTTCCGGCTTATACCTTCAAAGGAGTCTGACAGATAGCCGGAAGCAGAATTATTAATATGCATATCGGGCATTGGACGACAAAATTAGCAATAATTCTCAAAAGGAACAAAATGGAACATTCAATTTTTGGAGAAACGCCATAAATTTGCAGAAAAATAAAAAAAATCAGTTCACAGTGAATGGCAAATCAAAAATAATAGTTAACTTTGCACAGTTGCGGTATGTCAGCGTCTTACATAGAGGAAAGCTATTAAGCTTTGACCCGTCAGAGAATCTGGAAAATTCATGTAGCATGGGTAAAAGTCTGAAGGCTGTTCTCCCTATAGTGCATATTCCGTGCTGCTTACCGTCTGTGGTAGCTCACGCATATTCCTATAGGTGTGAGCTGATTTTCATTCTACATGCTACGGGTATTCCAGAACCTTCTGACAGTGAATGGCAGGAGGCTCACACTCTGTGTGCATAGTATTAATGTTTAACAAAAATCAGTCTTATGGAACAGTCTGAAAACCCTTGGAAAAACATAAGTTGGAAAAGAACAGTGGCGGAATGTGATGAAGGAATCCTCAGTCCTGACTACTGCGCAGATAAGGGCATAGATATTTCTTATCTACCCGAACCTTATTCAGGACACCCCGATAGTCCTGTGATGTGTCTTAACCTAAATCCTGGCATAGGATTAAGAGATGCATGTTTTCAACTTAACCAAACGTTGTTAGAACTTACACAAAAGACTCTCATGCACGAAGAGCGAGATAATATGTGGATGCATAATATCACGTGTGAATTCAGGCATGTATTACATGATGGTTGTATTTGGTGGCAGAATCGAACCAAAGCGCTGAGAGAAGCAACAAACATGCCAACTTTAGATATGTTTGTGCTGGAATACTTCCCGTATCACACCAAGCGTGCGTTTGCATTTCCTAAGCTTCCGTCAGACAAATATCGCAATTGGCTTTTAGACAAGGCCATGGATGAAGGAAAGCTGATAGTTGTCATGAGAGGTTTATCGAGATGGGAGAGCATTAAGGAGAAAAGCTCTGCTGGAATGTCATTAAGCCAACGCTTATCACAATACAAAAATAAAATCGTGATGAAGAATCCTCGAAATGTCTGTTTCTCTCCAAAAAACTTCTCAAACGAAGATTGGAATAAGCTTATTACTACTTTGAAATAAACAAATCAAACAAATAACTAACATTGTCAGTCTTAAATGATTGGCGCAACAAGAAAAATCATGAACAACAAAATCCAACACTGCATTTCCTGCCTTTGCCTTATGGCAGGATTGCTTATGGCACTCCCCGCTTTCGCGGAACATACCCTAGTGCTTTTCGACGAAAATTTCGACAGAAGCATTCCTGTATATGGCGTAGCTCTTTGCAAGCCTGAACAGAAAAGTACAAAAAAACCAATCAGAGTCTATTTCTCACGTTATTCAGATGCACAAGAGGAATATATGCCTGTTGAAGTAAATGCTAAAGACCTTACGATAAAGAAAGACCATATGGTTCCAGTAAAGTTTGAAAATATGCAGGAAATAGAAAACGGATGGCGCATATTTTGGTTCAAAGGACTCCCTGGGAACATAAAACAGTGGTATATTTTGAAAAGTGATAAGGAATATCCTCAAAATCTATGTCTTATTGTTGACGACAAAGATGTTAAAAAGGAAGTAGTTAACGACAAAGAAGAAAAACCCTTTAGTGTTGAATATAGCAAACTTGATAATGTAAAGAAATCAGACTTTACTACACCAGAAGCGGCAGATTATACTTTACTCAATACAAAAACGATGTCTGTCTATAAGTACAAGTGTGAGTATTTCGCAGAAGGTGTTATCCGTGTATATTTTGGCAATGGCGACTACGCTACGTTCTCTGATGAAAAAGTGTTCTGTAATGGCGAAAATGATAGGTATCCGGGCCATAATGCCTATTCAATAGGTGACTGGCAATTGACTTCTGAGGATGGCTATATTGTAAAGCAAGAAAATGGGATAGTTACAATAGATTATCCTAACGGATGCAAGGTTATAAACCGAAAAGGCAAGGATTTGTATTGGGATGTAAACAACGCTAAACCAATTGTTTATACAACTTGGTTTTATGGAGATCTGTTAGAAGTTCCGTCAAAAACAGAACCATTGAAATGGGTGGAGATAAAAGCAAAGAGCAGAAATCAAGAGGGAATGAATGTCTCTGGATATCTGGACGGAGACCGTCTGTATGCACAAACCCCTGAAGGACAGTACTTCCCCTTTATACAGATTGTTGAAAACAATATACCATTTCCTGCTATTGCTAACGACACTATTGTTAAAGTACAGACAGACTTAGACAAGGATGAATGGGGACATGACCTCCCTCAATACACAATTCATTATAAAAATGGTGATGAAGTAGTTGCTGATGGTTGGGGTACAATAAAATCAGGAAGTATTCACCGCAACGGAGGATTGTTTACCATAAAGGAGGTGAATAACAGGATTATAAAAACATTGACATTTGCTAACGGTGACAAATTCATTGGTGATGTCAAATTAAACACATGGGGATATCCAATGAGTGAAAGTGGTTTTAATCGTACAAAAATTGATTTAACAGCCCTTGCTTGGCCAGAACTGCAATTATGGGAAGGGACCCTGATAAAAGCTGATGGAACACGTATAGAATATAAGAAAGGAAAGACTGAACAGCAAATTGCTGCCGAGCGCAAAGCGAAAGACGCCCAGGCAATGGCTGAATATAACAAACTATGCCAACAATATGGAAAAAAGTACTCGGACGCGGCTTTATGTTCAAATCCTATCATAGGCATGCCCGAGGAACTTCTGAAAAAGTTTTTCAATTTGAAACTTATAGAGGAAGGAAACAACTATAAACTTTATCGTATTACAGGTCTTGGATTAACTAACTTTGGAACAACATTGACCGACTCAGCCACTCTCTACTCAATATGGGTGTCAAATGGCAGAGTGACTGATATCAGACATTGGTAACATGATCGACATAAGAGATATTAGGCAATAACCCAGTTTATAGTTATCTTTATATCTTGACTTATCAATGTTAAAAAACTTAGGAGATGCTTGGCGCTTCCTAAGTTTTTAAATGTTCCTCACATAAAAAGGGAAATTTGCAACAAAGAGTTAAGTCAACTGGCATTCTCGCTGATAAACGCCAAGGCACCGGCTCTCTTACGAGGGTCGGTGCTGTTAGTTTGACGGATAGTCAAGAGAGTATTTCTCGGAGTAGCTTTTGGCGTTATTGTTCTCAGAAGGACTCGTATTCAGCTTTGTTTGTGCCTGATTCGATGCTGTCAGGACAGCTATGATTTTGGCATTGCGAGGAGCTATTGAGAAAGAAGAATTTGATTTGCTGATTGACGGCATAAAACGAATCGACCCTTTCATAGTGAAAGGGCATTACGTCATAGAAGATGCAATCATCGATGCTTCAAAAGCAGCGTATGCCGCCTCGATGATTAAGGCACGACGGTCCGATGTCAAACTCTATTCGGGCAATCCTGAAGAAGTTAAGGATTGGCAGGGCATGAAGAACTTGAATACCAAGTTGAACAAACTTAAAAAATCCAATCCGGAAGCCTTTTACTATTGGTCGTTGGTTGACGATCTTCAAAGTTAGGATTGTTCAGTCGTTAGACTGTCATTTATGTCAGTGAGAACATAATGTAATTGTAATCAAACGTTAAAAACGTTAATTTTACGTGTTCAAATCTCTTCAAAAGATTTGGATAGTAAGATGGGATTGATTAACTTTGCAATTGTTGGTTCAAAAGTGTGGTACGCAAGAACAATGCAACCTCTTGTAATATGCTTTGTGCCAGCAATATAACATTAAAATATCGTTCTCATTCGGATCACATAAAGGACACTTGTTGAGGGTGTCCTTTTTTGTTTGCATAAGAAAACTGTTTGAAGATGTCTTAAACGTCATAATCCTATGATATTCTTTGGTATTTCAATGAAATTGTGTAACTTTGCGCACATATAGCGACTGTATTGTGCATCGCTTTAGTAAGAAGTTACACCTTATTTATATATAGGGAACAAGAATAATGTCGGTAGAGACAACGAAAACAGAAGAAGAATTTAAGAGCGTGATGGCCGAGTGCCGTTCGCTTTTCGAGAAGAAACTGCATGATTACGGGGCTTCGTGGCGCATCTTGCGTCCGTCGTCACTGACAGATCAGTTGTATATAAAGGCCAAAAGGATAAGGTCTTTGGAGATAAAGAAAGAGTCGAAAGTGGGCGAAGGCATACGCCCAGAGTTCATCGCACTCATCAACTATGGCATTGTGGGACTGATACAGCTCGACCGCGGCTATGTGGACGAGGTGGACATCACGCCCGATGAGGCCATGAAACTGTATGACGCGCACGCCAAAGAGGCTTTGGAACTGATGCTGCGCAAGAACCATGACTACGACGAAGCATGGCGTTCGATGCGTGTGAGCAGCTATACCGACTTTATATTAACTAAGTTGCAGCGTGTCAAGGAGATAGAAGACCTCAACGGCGAGACGCTCGTGTCGGAGGGTATTGGCTCCAACTATATGGATATAATAAACTATGCGGTATTTGGGGCGATTAAGTTGTAACGCCTGCCGCTTTCTCTTGGCGGCGGTATTCATCTTCTCCGGCTATGTGAAGTCAATAGACCCGTTAGGCACGCAGTACAAAATCGAGGACTATGTAGAGAGTCTTGGCCTTTCGGGTGTCGTGCCAGAGTGGCTTATGCTCACCGCCTCGCTGTCGGTGTCGACGATGGAGTTCTGCCTCGGAGTGCTGTTGCTTTTTGCCATAAGGCGCAGGATGGTGTCGCGGCTCACGTTGCTGTTCATGGCGTTTATGACGCTTGTTTCACTTTGGCTTGTGATTTTCGACCCGATAGACGACTGCGGATGTTTCGGCGATGCCGTTAAGTTGACCAACGGAGAGACGTTTGCGAAGAACATAGTGCTGCTTGGCGCCGCTGTAGTGATATGGAGAAGGCCGTTGCTCATGCCGCGTTTCGTTACGCTCAGATGGCAGTGGATAGTTACGAACGTCATGGTGCTGTTCATCCTCTGTTCGGAGATGTGGTGCCTTTACGACCTGCCGCTGCTCGACTTTCGCCCCTATCATGTTGGTGCGGACATAAGGAAAGGTATGGAGATACCGCCCGGGGCTAAGCTGCCGAAGTTTGATACGGTCTTTATATTAGAGAAAAACGGAGAACGTCGCGAGTTTTCGCTCGCCGATTATCCCGACTCTACGTGGACATTCATTGACAGCCGGACTGTTCAGACCGAAGAAGGCTACGAACCGCTGATACACGATTTCTCGATAACCGACAGGAAGACGGGCGAGGACATCACCGCCGACGTACTCGGTTTCAAGGGATATACTTTCCTGCTGATATCGCCCCATCTGGAAAAAGCCGATGATTCGGTGTTTGGAGAGATAGACACCATCTACGAATATGCGCAGGAACACGGCTACAGGTTTTACTGTCTGACTGCCAGCAGCGACAAGGCGATAGGGCATTGGTGCGACATAACGGGTGCAGAGTATGACTTCTGCATCACCGACGCCACCACGCTGAAGACGATGATTCGTAGTAATCCCGGCCTGATGTTGCTCAAGGATGGTGTGGTTGTGGGCAAATGGAGCCATAACAGGTTGCCGGAGTTTAAGTGAAGAACGAAGAATGAAGAGTGAAGAATCCAATAGCTTGGAAGTGAAGGACGTAGAATGAAGAAGCCAATACAAAAGCATTTGTCTGAACTCCTGAACTCCAGAAATTCTGTCTCCTTAACAGTATCGTTATAACTCTCGGATTCTAGTCGTCTGACTCCTTTAAGAATAAAAACACCTTTTATAATAAACATAAAATAAACGACAATGAGAAAGAAAATCGTTGCAGGTAACTGGAAGATGAATATGAACCTGCAGGAGGGCGTGGCTCTCGCAAAAGAATTGAATGAAGCGTTGACAGCAGACAAACCAAACTGTGGTGTTATTATCTGTACACCATTTATCCATCTGGCTTCTGTGGCTCAGATTCTGGACCAGAACATTATCGGTCTCGGTGCTGAGAACTGCGCAGACAAAGAGAAGGGTGCTTACACTGGTGAGGTTAGCGCAGACATGGTAAAGAGTACTGGTGCGCAGTACGTTATCCTCGGCCACTCTGAGCGTCGCGAATACTACAATGAAACACCGGAAATCCTGAAAGAGAAAGTGCAGCTCGCACTGAAGAACAACCTGAAGGTTATCTTCTGCATCGGCGAGACTCTCGCAGAGCGCGAGGCAAACAAGCAGAATGAGGTGGTAAAGGCAGAACTCGAGGGTTCTGTGTTCAACCTCAGTGCAGAGGAATTCAAGAATATCGTAATCGCTTACGAGCCAATCTGGGCTATCGGTACAGGTAAGACCGCTACTTCAGACCAGGCAGAGGAAATTCACGCTTATATCCGCAGCATCGTAGCTGAGAAGTATGGCAACGAGGTTGCAGAGGACACAAGCATCCTCTATGGCGGTAGCTGCAAGCCAAGCAACGCTAAGGAACTCTTTGCTAAGCCTGACATCGATGGCGGACTTATCGGTGGCGCTTCGTTGAAGGCAGCAGACTTCAAGGGCATTATCGATGCTTGGAAGTAATAAGATGTAGATAATGGCGGGTTGAAAGTCTGTTGAAGAACGTGTGGAAATGCGCAAAAGCAGGCTTTCAACCCTCGTTTTACACCTTATATAATATATATATAACATTTATACTAAACATAAATAATAATTCTATAACCGCTCCATGACACGCTATTTCCTAACACTGATAATTGCATTCGCGACTATAATGTCGGCCGGTGCACAGTCTTTTACCGACAACTTGCAGCGTAAGCAGCAGGGCAAGGGAAACGTATCCGTGAAGCAAAGCTCGGAAATAGATGCTCTGGTGAACGGTAAGAAGAATGCTCCGAAGACTAAAGAGCAACTGAAAGCTGAGAAAAAAGCCGCTAAAAAAGCAGAAAGGGAGGCAAGAAAACGCGAGAAAGAGGCCCGCAAAGCCGAGAAAGAAGCGCGAAAGAAAGGCATTGTCGTAACGAAAGAGACCAATGTCATACCTCAGAAACCCGTAGTGGTGATGCCTGCATTGCCCGAAGAGAAAGTGGTAGTGAAGAAAGCACCAGACCTTTCGCAAGTAATCCGCACCACAACGAAACTTGTGCGACGTGTGAAGATTGGCCCGGACGGTAAGCCCGTAACCCATAAGGAGGTGCGTGCGGTGAGGTATAAAGGCATGAAAAAGACCGCCGGCTATCGCATTCAGGTTTATTTCGGAGGCAACAAACGCGAAGACAAGAACGAAGCCGAGCGTATTGGCCACAAGGTGAAGGCCGCTTTCCCCGACCAGCCGGTTTATGTTCACTTCTATTCGCCGCGGTGGGCGTGCCGCATTGGTAATTTCGAGAAGCGCGAAGAGGCTGAAGACCTGCTCAAAGATATGCGGAAAGCAGGATTCAGACAAGCCGTGATAATAGAATGCCGAGTTAACGTGCGTGATTATCAGATAATAGATTAACAATATAATGAACCCGGAAACAGAATACCGCGAGGGACTTGATGAACTCGCAGAACACTATAAAAGCGTAATAGAACTGCTTGGCGAAGATCCCGAGCGCGAAGGATTGCAGAAGACCCCGATGCGTGTGGCAAAGGCCATGCAGATACTTACGCGAGGATATTCGCAGGACCCACACAAGGTCCTTACGGATGCTCTCTTCGAGGAGAAGTATAATCAGATGGTGATAGTGAAGGACATTGACTTCTTCTCTTTGTGCGAGCATCACATCCTGCCTTTCTATGGCAAGGTACACGTGGCGTATATCCCCAACGGATATATCACCGGACTGAGCAAGATAGCCCGCGTTGTGGATATATTCAGCCATAGATTACAGGTACAGGAACGTATGACACAGCAGATAAAGGACTGTATCGACGAGACTCTTCATCCCCTCGGCGTTATGGTCGTGGTCGAGGCCAAGCATATGTGTATGCAGATGCGAGGCGTGGAGAAGCGCAACAGCATCACCACCACGAGCGATTTCAGTGGTGCTTTCAAGCAGGCTAAGACCCGAGAGGAATTCATGAAACTGCTCAGATGACGTAGTGTCCGTTTCTTAAAGATTGTGAAAAAATATAATTCCATGCAATTTCCATTATCTGTGCATGGTTTTATGCTTTAGATTAACAAAATAATAAATTATAAAACAATGAAAAATTTAAAGTTTCTTTTTGGAGTTGCGTGCCTCTTTGTGGCTTCATTCTCTTTCACTTCTTGTCTTGACAGCGATGGTGACGATTACAGTCTGTCGCCTGAACAGTACACACAGTACATGAAACAGATTCCTGGAACATACAGTGGAAAGATGTATTTCTGGAATGACACGATTAAGTTGACAGACACAAAGAAGTCGAAAGAAGACTCTCTTAAGAACGTGTATGTCTATGTCCGTGGCATAAACGACTCTACGATTACTGTAACTCTGCCTACAAAGTATCTTGGAAAGAACATCAAGAACACTGACGAGAACAAGGCTTTGAAGAAAGCTCTCGACGATGCTCCTAATCAGACACTGACGATGAAGTATTATCTTTACCAGTTGCAGAACAATGTCGTTTACTTCGGAGTATATCCGACAGAGATTACAACGGTTAATGTAAACTATGGAGGAGCAGACCACAAGGTAGAGTTCTCATGGTATCCGTATTACAATTTCAACGGACAGTACAGCGGAAGATATATGATTGCAAGTTTCCTGATGCAGAGTATCAAGGTTGATAACCAGACAAAATGGACCGCAAGTAATTCTGCTTCGGATGCCGATGAGTATTATAATCCGACATATACATTCAGACTGGAAAAATAAAACAATGATAAAATTAATTTCTTGGAATGTCAACGGCCTGCGTGCTTGCGTGGGAAAGGGATTCAAGGAAGTGTTCAGCGAACTCGATGCCGATTTCTTCTGCTTGCAAGAGACAAAGATGCAGCAGGGGCAACTCGACATCGAGTTCGTCGGTTATGAGGCCTACTGGAACTATGCCGAGAAGAAAGGATATAGCGGTACGGCCATCTTCACGAAGCATAAGCCGCTGAATGTGAGCTATGGCATTGGCGAGGACGAACACGACCACGAAGGACGCGTGATAACTCTGGAGATGCCCGACTTCTATCTTGTTACCGTCTACACGCCAAACTCGCAGGACGGACTGCGTCGGTTGGACTACCGCATGACATGGGAGGACTGTTTCCGCAGCTATCTAATGCAGCTCAACGCGAAGAAACCTGTTATCGTGTGTGGCGATCTGAACGTGGCGCATCAGGACATCGACCTTAAGAATCCTAAGACCAACCGCAAGAACGCTGGTTTCACAGACGAGGAGCGCGGGAAGTTCACAACATTGCTCGGCAGTGGCTTCCTCGACACTTTCCGCACTCTCTATCCCGAGCAGGTAACTTACTCCTGGTGGTCTTACCGTTTCAAGGCGCGTGAGAAGAATGCGGGTTGGCGTATCGACTATTTCTTGGCTTCCGAGCGTCTGCGCGAACGCATTGCCGATGCCAAAATTCACACCGAAATCCTGGGCAGCGACCACTGTCCCGTTGAGCTTACGCTTGATTTATAACGCAACAAATATTGGTAATAAATTTTTACAAGTATCGCTCTCAGAATTGCGGATTTTTGGTTAAAGTCTCTCTTGCACTCAAATTCTCGAAAATACGGCATTTTATGTAATATGGGGTTAAGTCTTTGACAATCAAAGACTTAACCTTTTTTTTGCCCGTTTTGGCTCTTTTACGACCTGTTTAAGATCCTGTTATTTTGCAACGGAGGCTCCGTTAGACGCCAACGGAGGCACTTTTGGGCTTCAACGGAGCCTCCATTGCACTCCAAAACAGCCTAAAACGCACTCTAAAAGTGCCACTTTCGAAAGCTAACAAACGTTAAATCGGGCAAAAACGGCATTTTCCTGTGTTTTTCCGGACAGCAAAATCTTGCGAAAAAATGCTCCGATTTTCTCTAACGGAGGCCGTTTTGGAATTTTGAGTTACGAATTTTGAGTTTTGAATTGGAATTTTTGAGGTCGAAAAATCATCAGAAATGAGTAACGGAACCATTATTTAACAGTTTTTTTACACGATAGAATGGATTTCAGAAAAGCCGATTTTTGGTAATAAAAATTTACAAAATATATCGTTTCTCTGACCTTTGTTCGGTGAGAAAGTAAAAACTTTATGCCCAAAGATTGTATTCTCATGGATTTTAACTAATTTTGCATTCTAAACACTTTTATGACGATGAGACTCCTAAGTGATGCCGAACTGGCGCAATTACTTGATAAAGACATTTTTCATTTGATTTCTGACGCGGCCGACAAGCTCGGATTTGAGTGTTATGTTGTGGGCGGATATGTGCGCGACTTGTTTCTGGAACGGCCGTCGAACGACATCGACGTGGTGGTCGTGGGCAGCGGAATAGAGGTGGCGGGCGAACTGAAAACGATGCTCGGAAAGAAGGCCCATCTCTCGGTGTTCCGCAATTTCGGAACGGCACAGGTGAAATATAAGAATATGGAGGTGGAGTTTGTCGGTGCGCGTAAGGAAAGTTACAGTCACGACTCGCGCAAGCCGCACGTGGAGGACGGTACGTTGGAGGACGACCAGAACCGGCGCGACTTCACAATAAACGCCATGGCGGTGTGCCTGAACAAGGACCGTTTCGGCGAACTTGTTGATCCCTTTGACGGCCTTTACGACCTTGAGGACGGCATCATACGTACACCGCTCGATCCGGATATAACTTTTTCTGACGACCCGTTGCGCATGATGCGCTGCATCCGCTTTGCCACGCAGCTCAATTTCTACATCGAGGACGAGACTTTCGATGCTCTGCAACGCAATGCCGAGCGCATAAAAATCATTAGTGGGGAACGTATTGCCGACGAACTGAACAAGATAATGCTCACCCGTCATCCGAGCAAGGGCTTCATAGACTTGCAGCGTTGCGGATTGCTGGGGCTGATACTGCCCGAACTCTTGGCTCTCGACATTGTGGAGACACGCAACGGGCGGGCGCACAAAAACAACTTCTATCATACGCTGGAGGTGCTGGATAATGTGGCGAAAGCGCAGGATGAGAGGATATCTATCCTCAATTCTCCATCTAATCCTCGCCTTTGGCTCCGCTGGGCTGCGCTATTCCACGACATCGGAAAGCCTAAGAGCAAACGCTGGGACCCTGTGTCGGGGTGGACATTCCATAACCACAACTACATAGGGGCGAAGATGGTGCCTGCCATTTTCCGCAGAATGAAGCTGCCGATGGACGCTAAGATGAAGTATGTTCAGAAGCTCGTTGACCTGCACATGAGGCCTATCGTTATTGCCGACGATGTGGTTACGGATAGTGCAGTGCGCCGTCTGATGAATGATGCAGGCGATGATATCGACGACCTGATGATGCTTTGCGAGGCAGACATCACCAGTAAGAACCGCGTGAAGAAGGCGAAATTCCTTGATAATTTCCGCATAGTACGCGAGAAACTCGTTGAACTCAAGGAAAAAGACTATAAGCGCCTGTTCCAACCTTGTATCGACGGAAATGAGATTATGGATATTTTCGGTATCAAACCAGGGCGTGAGGTAGGAGTCTTGAAGAAGATTTTGAAGGATGCCGTCCTTGACAATGTGGTTCCGAACGAGCGTGAGCCGCTTATGAGATTGCTTATGGATAAAGCCCGCAGTATGGGGCTTAAGGCTGAAAAAAGTATGTAAAGTGCAATAATTGTTGTTAAATTTGATTGCGTAAAGTTGTTTGCTATTATATTAATGAGTAATTTTGCGTTCTGAAAACCGTGTGTATAGGTTTGAGTTTTCGTAACGATGCCTTTCATTTCGGTTTTACTTATTCATTTCAGAGAGAGTTATTTTATTAGTAAAGAATAAATATTAATTATAAAAATAGGTATGAAAAGAAACAAATTTATGTTGTTTGCCGCATTCACGGCATTGTTGCTTTCCGGCTGTGGTAAATCGGGACGTCCGAGTTTCGGCGATAATGAATTTCCTGTGGCTACCATCGGTACTCAGAGTACAGAGTTACAGGCTGCTTATCCTGCTACGATAAAAGGTGTTCAGGATGTAGAAATTCGTCCGAAAGTATCCGGCTTCATTACCCGTGTGGCTGTTCAGGAAGGCCAAAGAGTGGGCCGCGGACAGGTGCTCTTTACCATTGACAATGAGACATACGTTGCTGCTGTTCGCTCAGCCGAGGCAGCCGTTGGTCAGGCTAACTCAGCCGTTGCGTCAGCTCAGGCTCAGTTGGCTACCGCAAAACTGACTTACACCAACAGTCAGAACCTCTACAAGAATAACGTAATTGGTAGTTATGAGTTGCAGACAGCCAAGAACCAGCTCTCCACTGCCGAGGCTGGCGTGGCACAGGCACGGGCTGCCGTTGCTGCTGCTAAGGCTCAACTCGCAAGCGCAAGGGAAAATCTCAGCTTCTGCACAGTTACCAGCCCCACATCGGGTGTCGTTGGCGACATTCCTTTCAAGCAGGGCGCGCTCGTAAGTGCCTCTTCTGCACAACCGCTGACCACGGTGTCTAACTCAAGCACTATGGAGGTTTATTTCTCAATGACAGAGAAAGATATTCTTTCAATGACCAAATCTTCGGGATCTATCTCCGAGGCGATAAAGAAATTCCCTGCGGTTAAGTTGCGTTTGGCTGACGGTACAATCTTCAATCATGAAGGAACGGTTACAAAGGTTAGCGGTATTATCGATGCTGCAACGGGTTCTGTGTCGATGATTGCGCGCTTCCTGAATCCGGAGTTCTTGCTTCGCAGCGGTGGCTCCGGTCAGATTGTAGTGCCTACGAGCGAGAGTCGTGCCATCATGATACCTCAGACGGCAACCACTCAGGTGCAGGACAAGATTTTCGTGTATAAACTTGGTGCTAACAATAAGGTCGTTTATACAGAGATTACGGTTAATCCGCAGAACGACGGCAAGACTTATATTGTTACAAGCGGACTGAAAGTGGGCGACAAGATTGTTACAAACGGTATCACAAAGCTTACCGACGGTATGGAGATTAAGCCTATCACAGCGGCTCAATATCAGAAGAAAATAGACGAGGCTGCAAAACTCGGTGAGAATCAGGGTAGCGCTTCGGGTTTTGCTGATGCCATGTCGGGCAAGAAATAAACCTGTATATAATAAGGTGTAAATCCTTTGGCGATATATAATGGTTGTCAACCGATTTTTATTGTAACAACAATATAATGGATTAAAAGAACAATTATGACATTTACAAACTTCATAAAAAGACCGGTACTGTCGACGGTGATTTCCATCTTCTTCGTACTTCTCGGTGTTATCGGTCTTATATCGCTGCCTATCGAGCAGTATCCTGACATCGCTCCTCCTACCATCAGTGTGTCAACGACATACACGGGTGCCGATGCTCAGACTGTGCTGAACTCCGTTGTAACTCCGTTGGAGGAGAGTATTAACGGTGTTGAGAACATGACATATATGACATCGTCTGCCACCAATGACGGTATGGCAAGTATCACCGTATATTTCAAGCAAGGCTCTGACCCTGATATGGCTGCGGTCAACGTTCAGAACCGTGTTTCTCAGGCTCAGGCTCTGCTGCCTGCCGAAGTAACGAGGGTTGGAGTTACTGTCTCAAAGCGACAGACTTCAAACGTTATCATGTATGCCCTGACCACAGAGGACGGACGATATGATGATGAGTTCCTTACCAACTACAACAATATTAACATCATACCGGCATTGAAGCGTGTCAACGGAGTCGGTGACGTGCAGACCCCGGGTATGAAAACCTACTCAATGCGTATATGGCTGAAGCCGGACCGCATGAAGCAGTACGGCCTGATTCCTTCAGATGTGTCTGCAGCTCTCGCGGAACAGAACATCGAGGCTGCGCCGGGTAAGTTCGGTGAGCAGAGCGATATGGCGTATGAATATGTCATGCGCTACAAAGGCCGTCTGAAAACAGCCGAGGAGTATGGGGACATTATCATTTCAAGCGACCTTAACGGCCAGACGCTTCGTTTGAAAGATGTGGCTAAGGTGGAACTTGGCGGACTGCAGTATAATGTGGCTATGCGCGACAACAACCAGCCTTCTGTTATGGGTATGGTGCAGCAGATTGCCGGTTCTAATGCCAATCAGATTGCGTCTGATGTGAAGGCGGAACTTGAGAAGCAAGCAAAGAATTTCCCGCCGGGATTGGAATATAAGATAAACATGGATATCACGGAGTTCCTCTATGCATCTATCGAGGAGGTGGTATTCACACTTATCCTCACGTTGGTACTCGTGTTCATCGTGGTTTATATCTTCCTGCAGGACTTCCGCTCTACGCTTATCCCTATGATTGCCGTTCCTGTGGCTTTGATTGGTACATTCCTGTTCTTGTGGGTGTTCGGTTTCTCGCTCAACCTGCTTGTGCTTTCAGCGTTGTTGCTTGCCATCGCCATTGTGGTCGATGATGCCATTGTGGTTGTGGAGGCTGTCCATGCCAAGCTCGATCAGGGCTATGACAGTGCGCTGACAGCAAGTATTGACGCGATGAACCAGATTTCAGGAGTTATTATCTCTATTACCCTTGTGATGGCAGCCGTGTTCGTTCCTGTGTCGTTCCTCGGAGGTATCAGTGGTACGTTCTATCGCGAGTTCGGTATTACGATGGCTATCTCAATCTTGATTTCCGCTATTAACGCGCTGACCTTGTCTCCTGCGCTTTGTGCGATTTTCCTTAAGCCGCACGATACAAGCCATGAGAAGAAGATGTCGGTGGTTGACCGTTTCCATGCAGCGTTCAATAAACAGTATGGAATGATACAGGCGAAGTATAAGAAAGGTGTTGAGAATGTCATTCATCATCGCATTCTTGCCGGAGTTTCGGTAGTTGTTGGTATCGTAATACTCGTGTTTACAATGGCAACGACAAAGACCGGACTTGTGCCTGACGAGGATACGGGAGTTGTATTCTGTACTCTGTCTATGGCACCGGGTACCAGTCAGGCTCGCACTCAGGAGGTTATCAATCAGGTAGACCAGATGTTCGCTTCTAACCCTGCCATCAAGACACGTGAGCAGATTGTGGGTTATAACTTCATCGCGGGTCAGGGTTCAGACCAGGCTACATTTATTATCAAGCTCAAACCGTTCGAGGAGAGACCGTCGGGCTTCTTCTATAAACTGTCAGGACTGTGGCAGGGAGACGGAATCATGCGTTTCTTTGTTGACCCGCAGTCGTCAACGTCTGTGCTTGGTATGATATATAAACAGACGGCCGAGATAAAGGATGCGCAGATTCTTGCCTTTGCTCCGCCTATGGTCAGCGGATTTAGTGCCACCAACGGCTTGACTTTCACTATGCAGGATAAGACCGGTGGCGACTTGAACAAGTTCTTTGAGATTACAAAGACATACCTCGCAGAACTCAACAAGCGTCCGGAGATTTCCAACGCTATGACATCATACAATCCGAATTATCCTCAGTACATGGTTGATGTGGATGTTGCGAAGTGTAAGCAGGCCGGTATCGGTCCGTCAACGGTTCTCTCTACCCTTCAGGGTTACTATGGAGGACTTTATGCTTCTAACTTCAATGCCTACGGAAAGCTCTATCGTGTAATGATACAAGGTGATGTTGAGAGCCGTATGCGACCGGAAGGATTGACAAACATCTATGTGCGCACTCCGTCTGGAATGTCGCCTGTGAGCGAGTTCTGCACATTGCACCGTGTCTATGGCCCGTCGAATGTCAACCGTTTCAACCTCTTTACGAGTATCAACGTCAATGCAACTCCTGCTGACGGATATTCTTCAGGACAGGCCATCAAGGCTGTTGAGGAGGTTGCTGCACAGGTATTGCCTGAGGGCTACGGTCTCGACTACTCCGGTCTGACACGTTCCGAGCAGGAGTCGAGCAACTCAACGGGCATCATCTTCGCGTTGTGTATAGTGTTTGTTTACTTGATTCTGTCAGCTCAGTATGAGAGCTACATCCTTCCGTTGGCTGTAATACTCTCCATACCGTTCGGTCTTGCGGGAGCGTTCTTGTTTACTCAGATGTTCGGGCACAGTAACGACATCTATATGCAGATATCGCTCATCATGCTTATCGGACTTTTGGCAAAGAACGCTATCCTTATCGTGGAGTATGCGTTGCAGCGTCGTCAGACAGGTATGGCTATCCGTTATGCCGCCATTCTCGGTGCCGGCGACCGTCTGCGTCCTATCCTTATGACGGCTCTTGCCATGATTGTCGGTCTGTTGCCGTTGATGTTTGCAAGCGGTGTGGGCAAGAATGGAAACCAGACTCTTGGAGCTGCTGCCGTAGGCGGTATGCTTATCGGTACGCTCTGCCAGGTGTTCGTCGTTCCGGCTTTGTTTGCCGTGTTCCAGTGGTTGCAGGAGAAGTTCAAGCCTCTGACATTTGAGGATGAAGAGAACGTAGAGGTAGCCCGTGAACTTGAGCAGTATGCCCATGTTCCAGTAAAAGACAATAAAGTGGAGGAATAAGAATATGAAGAAAACAGTAATATATATGGCACTTGCATCCGTTCTTTTGAGCGGTTGCAAGGCATACCATTCTCTATATGATGATTATGAACGTCCGGAAGTGAAGACAGACAATGTCGTGAGAAACCCCATCGACGACAATGCCTATTTAAGTTCCGCTGATAGCACCGGATTTGGCAATCTGCCATGGCGCAGTGTGTTCACCGATGCCAATTTGCAGACTATAATCGAGCGTACGCTTGCTAACAATCCCGATCTGCTCAATGCTGCGCTAAACATCGATATGGCCGAGGCACAGCTTAAGGCTGCCAAATTGGCCTATCTTCCTTCGGTTGCTTTTGCTCCACAGGGTTCGATAACCCATTTCGGCACTCATACAAAGGCCACACAGGCCTACACTCTGCCGATAGCGGCAAGCTGGAATGTTGATTTGTTCGGCAATCTGCGTAGCCAAAAGAAGGCGGCACAGGTAGCCCTGCTACAGACCAAAGACTATGAGTTGGCTGTCAAGACCGGCCTTATCTGCAACGCGGCCAATCTCTACTACACCTTGTTGATGCTCGACAAGCAGATGGAGATTGTAGCAGATATGCAGAAACTCACAAAGGACACATGGGATATGATGAAGCTCCAGATGGAACTTGGCCGCACACGCTCTACAAGTGTGCAGAGCGCGGAGGCAGCCTACTATTCTGTACTCACGCAGAGCGCGTCGCTGAAAGGTCAGATACGTGAGGTGGAGAACTCTCTATCTCTTCTTATGGGTGAGCCGGCTCATGCCATCAGTCGTAGCACACTCGCTTCACAGAGCCTCTCTGAGAGCTATGCCAAGGGCGTTGGCATCAATATGCTTGCCAACCGTCCAGATGTTCATGCTAACGAGATGGCACTGGCTCAGTGTTTTTATGGTGTTGAGACTGCCCGAAGCCGCTTCTATCCGAGCATTACCATTTCGCCTACAGGTGCGTTCACCAACAACAACGGTTTGGTAAATCCGGGCAAGATACTTCTCAGTCTTGTAGGACAGCTCACTCAGCCCATCTTCGCTAACGGCCAGCTTAAGGCCGGATTGCGCGTGGCCGAGGCTCAATATAAGCAGGCTTATAACACTTGGCAGAACTCAATACTCTCTGCCGGAAGTGAAGTGAGCAATGCACTCGTGCAGTATAATTCTGCTGATGAGAAGAGCAAACTGGAGGAGAAACAGATAGAAGTACTGAAGAAGAATGTAGAGCATACGCAGTTGCTTTTCCGTCAGTCATCGAGTACATATCTCGAGGTGATATCCGCACAGCAGAACCTTTTGAATGCGGAGATATCTAAAGTGCAGGACGATTTCTCTAAGATGCAGGCTGTTGTGAACCTTTATTATGCCTTAGGTGGCGGTACGAATTAAAATTATGAATTTGGAATTATGAATTACGAATTGTTAAGTAGCAACTCGTGATTCGTAATTCATAACTCAAAATTAGAATTATGGCAAGTGAAATAAGTCCAAAAGCCGAAGTAAGCCCAAAGGCGAAAATCGGTAATAACTGCAAGATATATCCGTTCGTTTACATAGAAGACGACGTGGAGATTGGCGACGGATGCGTCATTTATCCGTTTGTGAGCATTCTCAACGGTACGCGTATGGGAAAGAACAACAAAGTACATCAGGGTGCTGTACTTGGAGCGTTGCCACAGGATTTTAATTTCTGCGGTGAGAAGAGTCTTCTGGTAATTGGTGACGACAATGTATTCCGTGAGAACGTGGTGATAAACCGCGCGACACATTGTGACGGAAAGACGGTGATAGGCAACAGGAACTTCTTCATGGAAGGTGCGCATATCTCACACGACACGAAGGTTGGAGACCGGTGTGTGTTCGGATATGGCACGAAGATAGCCGGCGATTGCGAGATTGGCAATGGTGTCATATTCAGCAGTAGCGTCATTGAGAATGCCGGCACGCGTGTTGGAGACTGCTCTTTGATACAGGCCGGAACGACTTTCTCAAAAGACATACCTCCTTATATCATCATCGGCGGCTCTCCGGTTTCGTATGGCGGTGTGAATAAGACAATCTGCCGTATGGCCGACATCGAGGATAAGGTCGTGAAGCATATCGCAAATGCCTACCGTCTTGTGTTCCACGGACAGACGAGCGTCTTCGATGCGTGCAACCAGATAGACGAGCAGGTGCCTGACGGACCGCAAATACGCAAGATAGTGGAGTTCTTACGCTCTACCAAGCAGGGAATAATCTGCACGTTGTAGTTTGCGCTTAAAGAAATAAGTACGAAAAAGATATATTCATGAATGGGCGGTGCGTCGATATAAAGGCGTACCGCCTTTTTTAGTGCCGTTTAATAAGCAAAGAAACAGATAACGAAATCTTATCAGTACGCAACCGAACAGGCAACGCCCAACTCCTCTACCTGCCGTTTAATGCTGTCCAAGGCCTTTGGCTCAGCCTTTTTCAGTCCCACAGCAGGCGTATCACGGTCAATAGTGTATATCATTACCTGTTGTGGACATATTTCCTTGATGGCATTTAGCCACGGTTCAACATATTTTCCGCTTGTGTTGTCAATGTCAGTTCCGTTCAACAGTCCACTCATAAACATGGTTTGTATTATTATATGACCGTTGAACTTCTTCATATTCTCTATCACCTCGCGTATGTCATAATGCCTTTGCAGCGGTCTGTCCACCAATTTTATATACTCCATACATACCGTATCCAGTTTCAGAATGTTGTTGTCAACCTTCATCAGAGCCTCACGTACATCCGTTTTTCCTATGAATGTTGCGTTGCTCAGTACGGAAACCCTGGCATTGGGGCAATACTTGTCGCGCAGTTCTATCGTGTCGTCAATGATACCTGCGAAGTGTGGATGTCCGGTCGGCTCACCGTTGCCCGAGAAAGTCAGCACATCCGGCAGCGTTCCGTCCTCTGCCATCTCCCTCAGCTTGTTCCCGAGAGCCACCTTTATCTCCTCCCTTGCCGGTCGTGGCAGCGTCGGTATCCTTTCTTTGTTGAAGCCGCATTCGCAGTATATGCAGTCGAACGTGCATATCTTTCCGTCCCCCGGCATCAAGTTTATGCCCAAAGACAGTCCCAACCGCCTGCTCTTTACCGGTCCGAATATAGGAGATTTATGTAATTCTGTCGCCATATTTCTTGTTCTCTGCTTTTCCAAAATTCTTTTATGTAAACCAAAGCTCTTTGGTAACTATATTTGATTTATATTTCTTTAGTTCCCATATACTTCTCATTTTAAGTCTTTGCCTAATTTCGTTTCAATCTCTTCAATGGTAGGCATCGTTCCCTCTGTTTTTTCGGGATAGCCGTCTTGCCAATCTGCAAACGGTATTCTTTACCAACGTAGGCAAACCCAGTTCCTAATTCTGTAAGGAATCGGGTGATATTGTTGAGTAGTGCATCTTTGAGAATACGTTCGTTGTAGGTCTCTGCCTAATTCCCAATAGAACCGAAGCATTTCTTTATTTACTTTTACAGCAGCCTTGATTTGGCTTTGGCGATAATGCTTGCAGAGGTTTTGCACCCATTGCAAATAATCCTCATCCAATATATTAATAGGTTTATTCATTTATAAATGTTTCACAATGCAAAGATAATGTAAAGATGCGATATGGCAAAATTAATACAACTATACAGTCGAATTAATTTGAGTTCGCCGTAGATAAATGCCCATAATGAATGGATTAGGCAGGGAAGGGGAGGAGTACATAATCGTACAACAGCCTTGTACTTTTAGTACAGACGCCTTGTACTTTTAGTACAGAGGCCTTGTACAAATAGTACAGAAGCCTTGTACAGACAGTACAGAGCCTTTGTACTAATTGTGTACTGCCGTTTCCTCATTCTGAAGGGAGTGCGGACTCTCTGTTCTGTTTAGTCTTTTCCATGATAAACAGGGCGTGCTGGCGGTCCAATGCAGTCCAGAGAAGAAAAAACGAAGCCATATTTTGTTTGTTAAGGAAAAAACTGTAATTTTGTAACAGAATATAATTATATGTATGAGACGCTCTGATGTAGTAAATAGAATAAGGGAAGAGGCTCGTAAAATGCACTCTGAAGCCAGTATAATTCTATACGGGTCGGAAGCGCGTGGGGATGCAAAAGCAGACTCGGATATTGACTTGCTGGTGCTGGTTGATACAGACAGGCTTTCTTATGCGGACAAGGAGCGTATCATGGCTCCGTTCTATGATATAGAACTTGATACCGGCATTATAATAAGTACATTGATTATGCCACGCAAAGAGTGGGAAAACAGACCGTTTCTCACTCCATTTCAGTATAACGTAAATACGGAGGGCATCATGCTATGAAGACAGAGTTGACGGACGAGAACTATGAGGCTTTAGCACGTTACCGCCAAGAACGTGCGCACGAAACCATAGCCGAGATACCTTATTTGCGGGAACGGGGTTATTATAATACACAACTAACCGCTTGTATTATGCTTGTTATTATGCTGCTGTCGCTTTATTGACCAAATATCACATATCTACAGGAACACATTCAGGGGTAAAGACTATGCTCGGTATGCATTTCGTGTCGAAAGGATTAATCTCAAAGGAGAGTGGCAGGGCATTCTCTAACTTGTTTGACAGTCGACAACGTGGCGACTATGACGAGTTTGTCTATTCAACATTGGAGGAAGTTGACGAGTTGTATCCCAAGGCGCAGCGTTTTATTTCGGAGGTGGATGCTTTATTGGAGCAAAAATGAACGGTTTCTCAAAGAAAAAGACTATCTTTGCAGAGAATTTGTAATATTACATAATTAGGTAATGGCAAAAAAGCGAAAAAAGACCGGCAGCCGATATGGTTTGCAGGTTGTTACTCTGTGTATAAGTACCGCGATGGTGCTTGTACTGCTTGGTATGGTTGTGCTTACTGTTTTTACGGGTCGCAACCTATCTTCATACGTGAAAGAAAACCTCACGGTAACAATGATTCTCAGTCCGCAAACGTCAGCTCAGGAGGCTCATGCGCTGTGCCAGCGCGTGAAAAAGCTGCGATATATAAACGGATTGAACTACGTGAGCAGTGAACAGGCTCTGAAAGAGGGCATAAAGGAGCTGGGTGCCGACCCGCGCGAGTTTGCCGGCGAGAACCCTTTCACGGCCTCGATAGAGCTGCGCCTGAATGCAGAATATGCCAACAATGATTCCATTAAGTGGATTTCTAAGGAACTCGAACGCTTTCACAGCGTGTCGGAGATTGACTATCGCAAGGATTTGGTGGATAGCGTAAACCGCACGTTGGGCAAAATCGGCCTTGTGCTGTTGGTGCTTGCCGCGCTGCTTACGATAGTGTCGTTCTCGCTTATCAACAATACCATCCGACTGAGCATTTATTCCCGCAGGTTCAGCATTCACACCATGAAACTTGTCGGGGCTTCGTGGGGATTCATCCGTATGCCGTTCATGCGCAGTGCGGTGGGGCAGGGCCTGCTCTCAGCGCTCCTCGCGATAATCGCTCTCGGTGTGGGCGTCTATGGCCTCTATTGTTTCGAGCCGGAGATGACGGTTATCATCAATGCCGAAGTGCTTGCCATCACGGCCGGTTCGGTGCTGCTTTTTGGTGTGCTTATCACCTCTTTCTGCGCCTGGGTGTCGGTGAACAAGTTCTTGCGCATGAAAGCCGGCGACCTGTATAAGATATAATATAAGTAATAAGACATAAATACCAGATAAAGAACTATGGATAAAAGGAATTTTGCATTTGGCAAAACCAATTTTATTTTGCTTGCGATAGGAATGGCGATTGTCGTATTAGGCTTTATCCTTATGAGCGGTGAAAGCTCGGGCGAGACCCGTTTCAATCCGGAAATATTCAGTGCGCTGCACGTGAAGGTGGCTCCGGTGGTTACGTTCCTCGGCTTCGTTTCCATTATCGGAGCTATTGTCTATAAACCAAAAGATGAGGACAAGGAAGCATGAGCGAGATTGAAGCATTGATATTAGGCCTCGTTCAGGGGCTTACGGAGTATCTGCCTGTGAGCAGCAGCGGTCATCTCACTATCGGCTCAGCACTGTTTGGCATAGACGGTGAGCAGAATCTCACGTTCACTATACTTGTCCACGTAGCTACTGTGCTTAGTACTTTAGTGATACTTTGGAAGGAAATTTCTTGGATTTTCAAGGGATTGTTCAAGTTCGAGTATAACGAAGAAACGAAATACACACTCAATATTCTCGTCTCGATGATACCTATCGGCATCGTCGGCGTGTTCTTCAAGGACAAGGTAGAGGAGATTTTCGGCTCAGGTTTGCTCATTGTGGGCTGTATGCTGCTCGTTACGGCAGCCCTGCTTGCGTTCTCTTATTTTGCAAAACCGCGTCAGAAAGAGAAGCTGAGCATTGCCGATGCTTTCATTATCGGTCTGGCTCAGGCTGTTGCCGTGTTGCCGGGATTGTCGCGCTCGGGTAGCACCATCGCCACGGGATTGCTCCTCGGCAACAAGAAAGAAAAGTTGGCGCAGTTCTCTTTCCTCATGGTCATTCCTCCGATACTCGGCGAAGCCTTACTCGACGTGGTAAAAGCCATGAAAGACGGAGCCTCGGCAGCCGTGGGCGACATATCCCTGACTTCGCTTGTCATAGGTTTCGTGGCTGCGTTCGTGGCCGGATGCCTGGCCTGCAAGTGGATGATAAATATCGTGAAGAAAGGCAAACTGATATATTTCGCCATCTATTGCGCCATTGTCGGAGCCATAACCGTTTGCAGTAGTCTATGATAAACTTCACAACCGGGGAAATTATAGCCATCGACAAGCCCTACAAGATGTCGAGCTTCGGTGCTTTGGCTCACGTGCGCTACCTTTGCAGCAAACGCAAGGGGGCTAAGGTGAAAATCGGACACGCCGGAACGCTCGACCCGTTGGCCACCGGTGTGCTTGTGCTTTGTACAGGAAAGATGACCAAGCGCATCGAGGAGTTTCAGGCACATACGAAGGAATACACCGCCACCTTGCAGTTGGGAGCCACCACAGTGAGCTATGACATGGAGCATGAGGTGAACGAAACCTTTCCCACCGGGCATATCACGCGTGAGCTTGTGGCCGAGGCAATAACTAAGTTTGTCGGAGACATACAGCAGATTCCGCCCTCTTATTCGGCCTGCAAGGTGAATGGCAATCGCGCATACGACCTCAAGCGTAAGGGCAAGGAGGTGGAACTCAGTCCGAAGAACATACGCATCGACGAGATAGAGCTTACCGGTTATGACGACGAGAAAAAGCAAGTGTCGCTCCGCGTGGTCTGCGGCAAGGGCACATACATAAGGGCTTTGGCCCGCGACCTGGGCAGAGAACTCGGCAGCGGAGCCTATCTCACGGCATTACGGCGCACCCGTGTGGGCAATGTCCGGGTGGAAGACTGTCTCACTTTGGATGATTTCCCAGCGTGGCTCGACCGTCAAGAGATAGAAGACATAGTGAAATAACAATAAAAACCGGCTTGTGCCGGAGATTATCAAACACGTAATCAAACTATTAAAGTATATGAAACTGTCACAATTTAGATTCAAACTTCCGGAAGATGCGGTGGCTCTTTATCCGCACTCATCGGTCCATACCATTACACGTAATGACGGAACGACAGATTCTTTCAGCGTGACGCGACGTGACGAGTGCCGTCTCATGGTATTGCACAAGAAGTCGCAGACCATCGATATGTATAAGAAAGACGCTGACGGCAATCCCGTGGAAGGCGATTTTATTGATTTCCGTAACGTGCTCGACTATTTTGACGAGGGTGACACGTTCATATTCAACGACACAAAGGTATTCCCGGCGCGCCTTTACGGTACGAAGGAGAAGACCGACGCAAAGATTGAGGTGTTTCTCCTGCGTGAGCTTAATGAGGAGATGCGCCTTTGGGACGTGCTTGTGGAGCCTGCCCGCAAAATCAGAATAGGCAACAAGTTGTTCTTCGACGAAAGTGGAACGATGGTTGCCGAGGTCATCGACAACACTACAAGCCGCGGCCGCACGCTGCGCTTCCTTTATGACTGTCCGCACGACGAGTTCAAAAAGGAGCTTTATGCGCTGGGCGAGGCACCGCTGCCACGCTATATCATTGATAACAGAGACGGGGAAACGAAGCCCGCGCGTGCCACAAGCGAGGACATGGAGCACTTCCAAACCATATTCGCAAAGAACGAAGGTGCCGTAACAGCACCTGCGACAGGACTGCATTTCAGTCGCGAACTGCTCAAACGTATGGAGATAAAAGGCATCGAGTCGGCTTTCATCACACTTCATTGTGGCCTCGGCAACTTCCATAGCATAGAGGTCGAGGACCTGACGAAGCACAAGATGGACTCCGAGCAGATGACGATAAGTGCCGAGGCTTGCTCTATCGTGAACTCGGCAAAGCAGAAAGGCCATCATGTCTGCGCCGTCGGAACGAGCGTTGTCAAGGCAACGGAGACCGCCGTAGGCACAGACGGAATGCTGAAGGAGTATGACGGATGGACCAACAAGTTTATCTTCCCACCATACGACTTCGGTTTGTCCGACTGCATGATAGCCAATTTCTATCATCCTATGTCTACCTTGCTCATGTCTACTGCCGCTTTCGGAGGCTACGACCTCGTCATGGAAGCCTATCAGTTGGCCGTTAAGCACGGTTATAAGTTCGGCTGTTTCGGCGATGCCATGCTGATACTTAACGATTAACCCATGCACATAGCATATTTAGGGCTTGGCTCGAATCTCGGCGATCGCCGTCGTGTGATGAGCGAGACCATCGAAAGAATTAATGAGCTGATTGGCGACGTGTTGAGCCGGTCAGCTTTTTATGAAACAGACCCCTGGGGATTTGTTTCCGACAACACTTTTCTCAACGCTGCTGTGTGTGTACGCACTGCGTTGTCGCCCTTTCAACTTCTTGAAGCAACACAGAACATCGAGCGGGAGATGGGCCGCACGACAAAGTCTGAGGCCGGAGTGTATCACGACCGGGTGATAGACATTGACATACTGCTCTATGACGACCTACATATCTCTACGCCCGAGCTTACCGTTCCGCATCCGCTGATGCACGAACGGGAATTTGTAATGAAGCCGCTGGGAGAGATTTTGGATAAAGAGAAGTATGGAGTTAAAAGGAAATAAGAGAAGATAAGGTGAGATAAAAAAAAGGCTATTCCAAACGGAATAGCCTTTTTTTAGGACTAAAAATATCTTACTTACGCAGACCGAGAGCCTTAATGATAGCACGATAGCGGTTTACGTCGCGGTCGTAGAGATAGTCGAGCAGCGCACGACGCTTACCAACGAGCTGAGTCAGAGAGCGAGTTGTAACGAAGTCCTTGTGGTTCTTCTTTACGTGCTCAGTGAGGTGAGCGATACGGTAAGTGAACAATGCGATTTGGCTTTCAGCAGAACCGGTATCGGTCTTGGTGTTGTTGTGGCTGAACTGTCCGAAAATCTCTTCCTTCTTTTCTTTGTTTAAATACATGATTTTGTTTGATTAATGTTGTTTTTTTATTACATCCTTCTGTCGCCTCGCCGCCTTAATCACAACGGAGAACGGCATCAAATGCATCGGATTTTCCGAATTTCGGCTGCAAAGTTACTAATTTAAATGAAGAATGAAGAATGAAGAATGAAGAATTTTCCAGATTTTAACATATTCTTACTGCCTAAAGGGTCAACGAGCAAGGCGTTTTTGCATAAAAGCGGCCGCAAATTTGCGTGTTATCGGGAATTTGTGCAAAACTGATATTAACCTCTAAAAATATTGTATTATGAAGAAAGTATTGTTATCATTGTTCGTCTTTTTCGCTGCGGTGCTTTCCGGCAATGCTGTGCCGCTGTTCCCTTACTTTGTCGACCTGACCGGCAATTATACGTATATCGTGAATAACGGCTTCGCGCTGATAAACGGAAAGTCATCGACAGGTGGTCAACAATCCTGTGAGATTTTCCTTGCCGACGTACTTCCGTCAAACGATTACACTAAGGAAGTGAAGGGGACAAAGGAATATCCCGTTGTGGTTTATAAATCGCTGATGGCTTCCTCGGGGCTGATTTCGGCCATCTATCTTGTAAACCGCAAGAGCGGATATATCATTTATTATTCCGAAAGCACGAAGGAACAGCAAGCTGCTTGGGAAAAAGAAATCATCGAAGGCAAGATATAGCCGCCCGTTACTTTTGGCTTTTTTGACAGTTCTTTGCCCGCTCACACATAAATAAAAGGTGCAAAATTACTCGTTATTAATAAATAATGTGTAATTTTGCACCCGATTTTTAAGGCAATTAATATGCAAGAACTCAGAAACATAGCTATTATCGCCCACGTGGATCATGGAAAAACAACACTCGTGGACAAGATGATGCTCGCCGGAAAGCTTTTCCGCGATGGACAGGATAACAGTGGACAGGTGCTCGACTCTAACGATTTGGAGCGTGAACGAGGTATAACCATTCTTTCAAAGAACGTTTCTATAAACTGGAAAGGGGTGAAGATAAACATCATTGACACTCCGGGGCACTCCGATTTCGGCGGTGAGGTGGAGCGCGTACTCAATATGGCTGATGGCTGTATCTTGCTCGTCGACGCTTTCGAAGGCCCGATGCCGCAGACTCGCTTCGTGTTGCAGAAGGCTCTGGAGATTGGTTTGAAGCCTATCGTGGTCGTAAACAAGGTGGACAAACCGAACTGCCGGCCGGAGGAAGTGTATGAGATGGTCTTCGACCTGATGTGCGACCTCAACGCAACCGAGGAGCAGCTCGACTTCGAGGTGGTCTATGGCTCGGCCAAGAACGGATGGATGAGTGCAGACTGGAAGACTCCGACAGACAACATCGAGTATCTGCTCGACAAGATTCTTGAGATCATTCCCGCGCCGAAACAGATTGAGGGCGAACCGCAGATGCTCATCACATCGCTCGATTATTCTAACTATACAGGACGCATCGCCGTGGGACGTGTTCACCGCGGTACGTTGCGCGACGGCATGAACGTAAGCGTATGTCACCGCGACGGCACAATAGAAAAGACTAAAATCAAGGAGTTGCACACCTTCGAGGGCATGGGCCACGTGAAGACCGACCATGTAGACTCGGGCGACATCTGCGCCGTTATCGGTCTGGAACGCTTTGAGATTGGCGATACCATCAGCGATTTCGAGAATCCGGAGCCACTGCCGCCGATTGCTATCGATGAACCGACTATGTCGATGCTGTTCACCATCAACGATTCTCCGTTCTTCGGAAAGGAAGGCAAGTTCTGTACGAGCCGCCATATCACTGACCGTCTGAACAAGGAATTGGAGAAAAACCTCGCCTTGCGCGTTACTCCTTTCGAGGATTCCACGGACAAGTGGATTGTCAGCGGACGCGGAGTGCTCCATCTCTCGGTACTCGTAGAAACCATGCGACGCGAGGGTTACGAACTGCAAGTAGGCCAGCCGCAAGTTATATATAAGGAGATTGACGGTCAGAAGTGTGAGCCTATCGAGGAACTCACTATCAATGTGCCGGAGGAATTTTCGTCGAAGATGATTGATATGGTAACGCGTCGCAAGGGCGAGATGACCGGTATGGAGAATCAGGGCGAGCGTGTGAACATTGAGTTCGAGATTCCTTCGCGCGGAATTATCGGTCTGCGTACCAACGTTCTTACCGCCAGTCAGGGCGAGGCCATCATGGCCCACCGCTTCAAGAGCTACCAGCCGTTCAAGGGCGAGATAACCCGACGCATGAACGGCTCGATGATTGCGATGGAAACGGGTACGTCTTACGCTTACTCCATTGACAAACTGCAGGACCGCGGTAAGTTCTTCATCGATCCGGGTGAGGATGTCTATTGCGGACAGGTGGTGGGCGAGCACGTCCACGACAATGACCTTGTCATCAACGTAACCAAAGCCAAGCAGCTCACCAATGTGCGTGCGAGCGGAAGCGACGAGAAGGCGCGCGTCATTCCCAAGACCGTCATGAGCCTTGAGGAGTGTCTTGAGTATATTAAAGCCGATGAGTATGTCGAGGTAACGCCCAAGAACATCCGTATGCGCAAGATTATTCTCGACCATTTAGAGCGTAAGCGCGCCAATAAAGAGTAGCGTTTCGGCCCGTAAAACAGAATAAAATACTTTATATTATATATCCGTCAACACTTCGTGATAATAGTCACGGTGTTGGCGGATTTTTTATTTCCTTTGTTACCGCTATTTGGTAACGTGATTACCGAATCCTTGTAATGTGATTACCGAGTCTTTGTAACCCTTTTGTCAGTCATTGCGTTTAGGATATATAAGGTTGTCCTCCGTGATGCAGTCGAGTACCTCGGTGAGGTATTTGCGTGCCTCGTATCGGGCCATCGGCAGGTCGTGGAGCAGCCAGTTGCCGCAGTCTTGTGGTGCTGCACCGGGTATCTCGCCCTCGAAGTCGGCCACAAAACTGAATGTGCGTCGCATCAGTTCCACGATGTCTTTTGATTCATAGTCGCCCTTTAAGAGCAGATAGTTGCCCGTGAGACAGCCCATCGGTCCCCAATAGACGATGCGGTCGCGCCATTCCGCGTCGTTGCGCAGATATGTTGCGGCAAGATGCTCAATGGTGTGCAACGCTCCGTTATGCAGCGCCGGCTCGCGGTTAGGCTCCTTCATGCGTATGTCGAAGGTCGTTATAACTTCGCCGCCCACCTCGTCTTTGCGGCTGACGTATATTCCACGGAGCAAGTGCTCGTGATCGATGGTGAATGATGGGATCTTGTTCATAATCTGAAGTCCCCTCCGACTCCCTCCAAAAAAGAGGGAAAGACGTGATGGGATGATTTTAATACTAATATATAAAAAATATTGTTTTCTTAAAGGATGATGGGATGGAGGTCTGAGGATGTTTATATAGTAGCGATGAAACGCTTCGTCACATTGAACGACCCCTCGGCCATTCTTGCCCAGAAGTCAAAGTACTGCGCGGCCTTGTGGTCGCTCAGCGGCACGTCGCTGATGATGCGGAACGACACAAACGGCACTTTATATATATGACACACTTGGGCGATAGAGCAGCTTTCCATATCGACGGCCACGGCCTCGGGGAACTTGTCGAGTATGGACTGCATCTTCTCGCGCGAGTCAACAAACCACTCACCGCTGACAATCAGTCCGCCGCGGATGTGCGTCTTGTCATTTAAGGCGAGAGCCTTTTCTGCCAGTTCCTTTGGCGTGTTATAGCGTGCCGGCATTCCTATGATTCTGCCATATTCGCATTCCTCGCCACAGTAAGCGTCGTGATATACGTATTGCGTGCCCACCACCACGTCGGTAACGTTCAGGCTGATGTCTGCTCCGCCCGCCACGCCGGTGGAAATGATGATGTCCGGATGATAGTTGTTTATCATTTCAACAGCTCCGACGGCCGAGTTCACCTTGCCTATGCCGCACTGTTGCATCACGATTTCCTTGTCTCCCATTCGCCCTATGACGAAGTCCTTGTGATTGCGTCGCTCGGTTTGTCTGTCGTCGAGTAATGATTTCAGTTGCACGAACTCCTTGTCCATAGCAACAATAATACCTATTTTCATGCTGCAAAGGTACGGTTTGTATCTCTTTCCGACAAAAAAAACAGGTTAAAAGTGGCTCAATTAGCACATAACGGAGCCTATTTGACAATATTTCCGAATTAAAATAGTATCTTTGCCTCATAAAAAACGTAACTTAAAAATATGGAGACAATAAAGAAAATAATGCCCGAGGTGCTTGTGATAGTACTCTTTGCGGCAATCTCTTTTGCTTATTTCTTCGTGCCGGTGTCGCAGGGTAAGATTCTATATCGGCACGACTCGTCGGCCGGAAAAGGCATGGGGCACGAGATGACCGAATACCGTGAGCGCACGGGCGAGCAGACCCGGTGGACAAACTCGGTGTTCGGAGGTATGCCGACCTATCAGATGGCACCGTCATACGGCTCTACTGACGGACTGAAAAGTATCGTTTCGATGTATCATCTTTGGTTGCCCGACTACGTCTGGTATATCTTCGCCTACCTGTTAGGCTTCTATATCATGCTGCGCGCGTTTGATTTCCGACGCTCGTTAGCCGTTCTCGGCTCTGTGATATGGGCTTTTTCAAGTTATTTCCTTATCATTATAGCCGCCGGCCACCTGTGGAAGGTTTTCGCATTGGCCTATCTGCCTCCGATGATAGGCGGTATCGTGCTTGCATATCGGGGCAAATATCTGTGGGGACTGATAGTGACGGCACTCTTTACGGCCTTTGAAATCAGTGCCAATCACGTGCAGATGACATATTATTATATGTTTATCATCTTTTTCCTTGTCCTCGGTTTCCTTGTCGACGCCATTCGTCAGAAGCGCATTTCCCATTTCCTGAAAGCCTCGGGAGTGTGTCTCGCCGCCGCAATCATTGGCGTTGCGATGAACATTTCCAACCTCTATCACACGTGGGAATACCAAAAAGAGTCGATGAGAGGCAAGAGCGAGCTTGTGAAGAAGAATTCGGCCAACCAGACTGACAGCGGACTTGAGCGCGACTACATCACCGCGTGGAGCTACGGAATAGGCGAGACGTGGACATTGCTGATACCGAACGCGAAGGGCGGTGCGTCTGTTCCGATGATTCAAAACAAGATTGTGCAGGAGAAGGGCGACCCGATGTATGAGTTCGTCTATCAGCAGTTGGGGCAGTATTGGGGCGAACAGCCGGGCACAAGCGGACCGGTTTATGTTGGCGCGTTCGTCATGATGCTCTTCATTCTCAGCCTTTTCATCGTGAAGGGAACTGTCAAATGGTCGCTACTCGCCGCCACGATATTGTCTGTTTTGCTTTCGTGGGGGCATAATTTCATGCCGTTCACCGATTTCTTCATCGACTATATGCCGATGTATTCCAAGTTCCGTACGGTGGCGTCGATACTCGTTATCGCAGAGTTCACCATACCGTTGCTTGCCATGCTTGCCCTGAAACGCATCGTGGACGAGCCCGAACTGCTCACGCGCAAAATCAAATATGTTTATATCAGCTTTGCCCTTACGGCAGGAATTGCCGCAGTATTCGCCCTCGGCGGTGGCGCTTTCTTCGACTTTATATCCACTTCCGAGCGCCAGGCACTGAGCCAGTTCCCCGCCGACCAGCTTAATCCTTTGCTCGATAACCTCACGAGCCTGCGCGAACAAATCTTTGCGGCAGACTGCTGGCGCACGTTCTTCATTATCGTTATCGGCACCTTGCTGCTTCTTTTCTATAAGGCCGGCAAACTGAAAGCCGAGTATATGGTGGGATGCGTGTGTGTGTTGTGCCTCATTGATATGTGGCAGGTGGACAAGCGCTACCTGAACGACTCTATGTTCGTGCCGAAGAGCGAGCGCGACGCACCGATTGAGATGACCGAAACCGACCGTCAGATACTCAAAGACAAGTCGCCCGATTACCGTGTTCTGAACTTCTCATCGAACACTTTCAATGAAAACGAGACATCATATTTCCACAAGAGCATAGGTGGATACCATGCAGCGAAGCTACGCCGTTATCAGGAGGTGATAGAGGCGCACATATCTCCCGAGATGAATGCAGCTATGAAGGCCATCGCAGAGGCTGCCGGCGATATGTCGGCAGTGGACGGCAACAAGCTGTTCCCGGTCATTAATATGCTAAACACCAAGTACTTTATCATGCCGTTGCAGGGTGGAGCCAATGCGCCACTGCCCAACCCGTATGCTTACGGCAATGCCTGGTTTGTGGATAAAGTAAGCTATGTGAACAACGCCAACGAGGAATTGAGCGCATTAGGCACTACAGACTTGCGCCATACGGCCGTAGCCGACAAGGCGTTCAGCGATGTTCTCGGACAAAGTAAGGCCAACGATAGCACGGCAATGGTGCGACTTGAGAAATACGAACCGAACAAACTGGAATACAGCGTAAGTTCAAAAAACGGCGGAGTGGTCGTATTTTCCGAGATATACTACCCCGGTTGGAACGCCACGGTCGATGGGGTTGAAGTGCCGGTAGGCCGAGCCAACTACATCTTGAGAGCCATCAGCGTGAAGCCCGGTAGCCATAAGGTGGTGCTCGACTTCCATCCTAAGAGTGTCAGCGTAACCGAAACAATCGCTTACATAGCCACAGCCATTCTCATGCTGATGTTTGTCGCGATTGTGATTGTGAAACGCAAGGAAAGCAAAACGGGCGCAAACAGCAAGGAATAGTCCCCAATGCTGTTCTCATGGCAATGATGTAGCTTTCTCATAATGCAGATATGGCTTCTGTATAATACTGATATAACTTTTGAACAACCATAATAGCAGAATAAGATGAAGAACGTGAAAGGAATGATTGCTGCCGTGATGATGATGCTGATAGCGTTGTCTGCCACGGCTCAGGTGGAGCGTCCGAAGCTCGTTGTGGGTCTCGTTGTCGACCAGATGAGATGGGATTATCTCTACGTATATAATAATATGTATGGTGAGGGTGGCCTGAAAAGAATGCTCCGCGACGGTTTTTCGTGCGAGAACACCATGATAAACTACGTCCCGACGGTTACTTCCATCGGTCACGCAAGCATCTTCACCGGTACAACTCCGGCCATGCACGGCATCTCTGGCAACAGTTTTTATATAGGAAATGAGTATGTGGGCTGTTGTAAAGACACCACTGTGACCACCATAGGCAGTAAAACAGACAAGGGACAAAGCTCACCACACCGTATGCTCTCAACCACAATAGGCGATGAACTGAAGACGGCGACCGACTTCCGCGCAAAGGTTATCGGCGTGGCGTTGAAGGACCGCGCTGCCATACTGCCTGCTGGACACTCTGCCGATGCCGCTTATTGGTGGGATAACAAGGCGAAGGCATTCATCACAAGCTCCTATTACATGACGGAACTGCCCACATGGGTGAGCAAGTTCAACTCAGCAGCGAAGAAACGCGGTATCAAAGATCCGATGATGGAGCCTGCCGGCGTGACGCTGACAATGGATATGGCATTCGCTGCCATTGATAACGAGCAGCTCGGACTGCACGACGATACCGATATGCTCACTATAAGCATCTCTTCAACAGACGCCATTGGCCACACATACGGCACCCGTGGCGAGGAAAACAGAGCCGTGTTCAAGCAACTCGACGTTGAGGTGGAACGCCTTTTGAACCATCTCGATGCCACGGTGGGCAAGGGCAACTACCTAATTTTCCTCACCGCAGACCACGGAGCTGCGCATAACTACAACCTGATGAAGAAGAACAGTATCCCTGCCGGGGCGTGGGAGAGTTGGAAAAGGGTCGGTCCGCTGAACGAATATCTAAAGACTCAGTATCCCGGAGCGGGCAATCTCGTGCTTGGTGAAGACTCTTATCGTTTCTATCTCGACCACGATGCGATAGCCAAAGCAGGCCTTAAGCTGTGCGAAGTGAAGCGAAAGGCAATGGAATGGTTGCAGAAAGAAGAAGGCGTTTGGCGTGTCGTAGACCTTGATAATGTTGCCGGCACGACACTTCCTGCTATCCTTCGCGAGCAGATAATGAACGGATACAATCCCGAACGTTGCGGCGACATCTTCGTGGTGACACGTCCGCAGGTGATGATTACCGATAATTCGTCCGACTTCCGCGGCACTACCCACGGCGCATGGAATCCCTACGATGCTCACATCCCGCTCGTATTCATGGGCTGGAACATCAGTCACGGCGCAACAAACGAGCGTTGTCATATCGTAGACATTGCCCCGACGGTGTGCGCCTTGCTTCATATCCAGATGCCAAACGCAGCCATCGGTACGGCTATTGTTCCCGTAACAAAATAAAGGCGATTTACTATAAACGGAAAGTATTATGATATTCAGAACCGAAGTGAGCATCCCTCGTGCCGATTTTTTCGTCCGTCCTAACGAGCGGATGCTCTTCGTTGGCTCATGTTTTGCCGACAACATAGGCCGGAGGTTTGCCGACAACCATTTTCCTGTAACGGTAAACCCGTTTGGGGTGATGTATAATCCGGCTTCGGTACTGCATACCGTGGAGCGGTTGGATGCCGAATGTGTTCCTGGAGTGGCATTTCTGACGCTTGGAACAAATCATGTTTACATACTGAAGGAGACCGGTGAGATCGTGGATAACTGCCGGAAGCGGCCGCAGCGCCTTTTCGTTGAGCGCGAACTGACGATAGATGAGTGCGCCGAATACCTCGAACGGGCTGTCGAAATACTGCTCGGCCGCAATCCGGACATTCACATTGTGCTAACAGTCAGTCCCATCCGCTACGCTAAGTACGGCTATCACGAAAGCCAACTCTCAAAGTCTGTGCTACTGCTTGCTGCCGACCGGCTCGTCCGCGAGTATGATTGCGTGACCTATTTCCCAGCCTACGAAATAGTGAACGATGAGTTGCGCGACTACCGTTTCTATAATTCCGATATGCTCCATCCGTCTGATCAGGCCGTGGAATATATATGGGAGCGCCTTTCCGCCGTCTATTTCAGCGACGACACGCGCCGTTTTGTCGAGGAGTGGAGACCCATTCGTGAAGCCCTCGGGCACCGTCCTTTCAATCCAGACTCACAGGAATACAAGTCTTTCCTACAGAAAACGGAAGCCCGTGCCCGAGAGTTCGAGTGTAAATGGAGAGGGAACCAGCCTCCTAAAGCGGCATTTCAAGGGGGCTAAGGTACCACTTCGATATAGATTCAAGATAGAAGTGCAACGCTGCTGTCGGCTAATCTCGACAAGCTGCGGGATATGTTCCATCGCAACCCGACATTCGACGTTACCGCTGGCGAAGAGTTGGGATATATTGACATGGAACAGTTGCGTTTGCAGAAGCAACAACTATATCTCCTTAGAATAATGGTTTTAGTAAAAAACATTTACAATTAAAAAACGAGCCATTCGTGCTAACGAACGTTAAATAATGGTCTCGTTACTCATTTCTGATGATTTTTCGACCTCAAAAATCCCAATTCAAAACTCAAAATTCGTAACTCAAAATTCCAAAACGGCCTCCGTTAGAAAAAAAAGGAGTCGATTTTTGTCGAAATTTGATGTTCCTGAAAACAAGGAAAAATGGCAAAATCGGCCGATTTAACGTTTGTTGGCTTTCAAAAGTGGCACTTTTAGAGTCCGTTTTAGGCCGTTTTGGAGTGCAACGGGATAGGTTTTAGAGACCAAAAGTGGCTCCGTTGGCGTCTAACGGAGCCTCCGTTGCAAAATAATGAGGTCTAAAACGGCTTCAAAAACGGCCATTTTTACATAAAAACAAGATAAACCTTTGATTATCAGAGTCTTAACTCTAAATCTCCTAAAATGCCGTATTTTCGCGTTTTTGAGCACGAGTGAACTTCCGCTTCAAAATACGCGAGTTTTGAGAGCTATAACTGTAAAAATTTTTGGCGATATTTAATATTTGCGACTTACTTATTTTTTTTATTTATTTTTTTGCTTTTCCACCTATGGATTGTTCATTTTTGTACGACTATATAATCAGAAACCTAATAAAATATTAACTAAAAACAAAATAGTATGAAATTAAAATCTACACTTTTAGCATTGGGAATGATGCTTCCCGCATCAGTTTTTGCAACCAATTATTATATCCGTACTGCGGCAAATGGCACAGGTGACGGTTCGTCTTGGGACAACGCAATGGCGTTTGAGACGTTCTATACCAAATTCCAGGATAATGCTAATTATGCAAGCGGCGATGCTTTCTATTTCGCTGAGGGTACATACGTAGTTCCTGAAGTGTCTGTAGCTACTCAAGTGGCAAAGGCCTTTACTTTCAAAGGTGGTTATTCTGAAACATTAACCGGTACAGAACTTCCTGACGTGGACAACTCGGCACACCGTACGATTATCTCCGGCGACAGAAATGGCGACGGCAAACAGAATGCGGGTGACGCGCGTTGCCTATTCGCTTTGCAGGCTAACACGACTTCCACGACAAATCCGCAAAGACCGATTCTTATACAGGGAATCGATTTCTGCTATGTATATACATCAGAACCGACAAGTGACAATGCTAACAGAAAGGGTGCGCTCTGCATAGACAATAGCGGTGATGTTACAATAAAGAACTGCCGTTTCTATAATAACGAGATAGCATCTGAAGGTTCAGCCATTGGAGGTGCAGCTCTGTTGAACTATCGTTCTACGGTTCATCTGATTGATTGTGAGTTTACAAACAATAAGGCAAAGTCGCGTGGTGCGGCTATACGTGTGGCTTCAAACGCTGGCAATAAAGGCCATCTGACAGTAGAGCGTTGTCTGTTTGCCGGCAATGAAGTTACCAATAATAATGGTTCTGCAATATTTGTACAGCATTCACCTGTTGTAACCATCGTGAACTCTACAATCGTAGACAATAAAGGTACTGAGGCTGTATATATAGGTGCGCCTGACGCTAACTACAAACGCGTGCTGAATATCATTAGCTCTACAATTGCAAACAACGCGGGGGGCAATCAGGTTAAGATGGTAGTGGGCAATATCGCCAACTCTATAATCGTGGGTTGTGCAGGTGCTGAGGCTGATGCGGCCGATGCAATAGCTGTTACAGGTGGCGAGGCTGCTATTGTTTCAGGTGGAAACAATATCCTCGAAACAGGCGATGCTGCGGTTACGGCAGATGCAACCGATGTTACGTTGGAGAAAGGTAGTGCATACGCAACAGTATTTGGCACGAATGTTTTGACCGATGGCGTTCTCGTTCCGGTTTATAAAGCAACGGGTGCTTTGGCTGATGCCCTTGCAACAACAGTTGCAAAATGGGGCGTAGAAGGTGTAGACCTCACCGTAGACCAGAATGGAACGGTGCGTGGTGAGACAGTTCCGGGTGCTGTTAAGGCTGACATCAAGGACGCAATCTCTTCTATTGAGGTTGCTGATAAAGCTGATGATGCTTATTACTACACACTCAGTGGTATCCGCGTGGCAACCCCGCAGAAGGGCATCTTCATCAAGAATGGCAAGAAAGTTATTATAAAGTAGTGGTATATAAAATATATGTAATTAATCGTCAAAATGTTTTTAGCAGTTTTTTTCCAAACTCAAAGGTTTAATAGTTAATTAAAATCGTTTCAATGACCTTAACTTAATCTGAGAATACCAAACGGGACTCCGCGATGGAGTCCCGTTTTTAGTATGCGTCTAATATAAATAAACGTGGCTTGTCTGTATATTGTCATATATGTTTTTTATCTTTTTTTGCTTTTTAACCTATGGATTATTGCTGTCAGTGCGACATAAATAGTAAGAGCTTTGATTATTGTAACTGACAAAAACCAATTTAACTATGAATCTAAAATCTACACTCTTGGCTTTGATGCTTGTAATTTCTGTATCTGTATTCGCAACAGGCTATTATGTTACAGTAGACAGTGCTGGCGACGCTTTCTATTTTTGCTGAGCTGAAATTAGTAATTATCCTGATTGCTTGTGGGACGATTAAAAACAATACGGTTATGAAGTGTAATATATTTCTTGCGTTTCTGCTGCTCTTTCCTTTGGGCTTGTTCTCTCAAGAGACCAACACCATCGTGATAGAGCCTGACAATGACGTAATACTGCGCAACCCGATGAACGGTTGGGTAGTCTATATGGGACGTGGAGGATGGGACTCCACGTTCTGGACGGAGCAGAAGTACGACGCTATGCCGATAAACGGTACGACGGAGACCGTGCGTGTCAGCGACTATGCATCATGCGCTTATCTGCGCGCCGCGTGGTCGTTCTTCGAGCCGACAGAGGGAAACTACGCATGGAAAGACACATCCACACGTTGCTACCGACTCATAAAGAGTGCGCGTGACCGCGGGCTGCGATTGGCCTTCCGTATTATCGTGGACGGCCGTGACCAGGGGCAGAACACACCGGAATACGTGTTCAATGCCGGAGCAACATATTATGAGAACACCGTCGGGTCGAGAACCGTGAAGTCTCCATACGCAGATGATGCCGTGTTCCAAAAGAAATACGAGGCCTTCATAAAGGCTTTGGCCGCGGATTTCAACGACCCCGACGTTGTCGATTTCGTCGATGGATACGGCCTCGGCAAGTGGGGCGAGGGCCATCAGGTGGTGTATCAGGACAGGAGCAACAAACTGAAGGTGCTCGACTGGATAACAACTCTCTATTCGGAGCTGTTCACTAAAGTGCCGTTGCTGCTCAACTACCACCGCGTGTTAGGTGCTAACACCGAATGGGCAGACACCCCCAACGCCGACTCCAAAGGCATGATAGAGACAGCCGTGGCCAAAGGCTACTCGTTGCGACATGACGCTTTCGGCATGACCGGCTATTATAAGCAGTGGGAGAAGGACATCGCCGCAAGCCATTTCGGTAAGCGTCCCATCGTCATGGAAGGCGGATGGGTGACAAACAATCATCGTTATTGGATTGACCCGAGCGGCGAATACCGTCAGGGCTACCCCGGCGACGTGCGCATTGGCGAGTATAAAGCCTCGAAGGAGGCCCGCGTCAATATGATGGACCTGCGTGTTAACGAGGTGCCTTCATGGTTTGAGAACTTCGATTTGATAAAGGGAATGTGCCTTGAAGGCGGCTATCGCCTTTATCCCGACATGGTTGTTGCGCCCAAGACTGTTGCCACAGACGGCAGATTGACGGTAAAACATCGGTGGAACAACGCCGGTTGGGGCTATTGTCCGACCAACATCCCGCAGTGGAACCAGAAATTTAAGGTGGCTTTTGCATTGCTCGACGCAGGCGGCAAGGTGCAGAAGACGATGGTAGAGACAGCCAGTGACCTGTCTGCATGGATAAAAGGAACGCCAACGACATACGAATCGTCTTTCGATATGGCCGGTGTCGTAGCCGGGGAATACACTCTTGCCGTTGGTCTTGTGGATGTTACGAAAGCCAATGCCATAGGTTTGCAGATGGCGGTAGACCACAGCAAGCTGCAGAACGGTTGGTATCCGTTGGCCGAATTGGAAGTAACTCCGGCCTCACAGACCGGTATCTACTCTCCGTTTACAGCAGGTAAGGATGCGAAAGTCTGTTACACCTTGCAGGGAATACGCACATCCCGCCCCTCGACTCCGGGCATATATGTATCCGATGGAAAGAAAATAATAGTTAGATAAAGCAAATGAGAAATCACTTTTTTTCAATGTTGTTTCTTCTGCTCGGGCTTTCTTTCATAGCGTTGGAAGTTGAAGCCCGGCAGCAGAAACATTTCACGATAATGGGAATCGGCGACTCCATCACTGAGGGAGGCGACGCGTTTGAGTCGTATATCTGCCCCTTGTGGGAGCTGCTATATGGTGCAGGCTATGACTTCGACATGATTGGACCGCGCCGCAGCTATACACGCATAGGGTGGATAAACCACTATGGCAACAGCGGAAAGAACGCCGAGTGGGTAGCCGACGGTGTGGAGAAAATTTATCCGGAATATCCCGCCGATATAGTGCTGATACATTCAGGCCACAACCACTTTATGGAGGAGAAGCCGGTAGACGGAATCATAAACGCCTATCGCAAGATGTTGGCTGCTATCCGTAGTGTCAATCCCGATGCATACGTGCTGCTCGCCAAAGTGATACCAAGCGGAAAACTGCCAAAATACAAGTATATCGACAAGTTGAATAAGCGCATCGGGCAATTCGTGAAGGAGCAGAACGACAGTCGGCTGATATGCGTCGACCAGTCGGCAGGCTTCGACTGGCGGCAGAATACCATTGCCGACAAGGTGCATCCCAACAGACAGGGAGCCAAACGCATGGCAGAAACATGGTATGAGGCATTGAAGAAAATTCTCGGCGAGGCTCCTAATACCTATAATATATATAAGACGGCTTATAGAAAGTTGTCAGAAACAGACAGCCTGTCGCTTCACGTATTCCGCCAAAAGGCAGATATCCCACGCCCGGCAATACTCTATTTCTTCGCCGGAGGATGGAAACACGGTTCTCCGTTGCAGTTCTATCGTGAGTGCGATTACTATTCCAAGAAGGGAATGGTGGCTATAACGGCCGACTACCGCACAACGAAATCACACGGAACGGCCGTCGATGACGGATTCGGCGACGCGCAGGCAGCCCTCGATTACGTGCGCAGCCATGCCATAGAACTTGGCATAGACACCACGCGCATCGTCGTTGCCGGAGCATCGGCAGGCGGAGCAATGGCCGGCAGCGTGAAGGGTGCAAACTATCGCGTGCTCTATTATCCCGTTGTCGACAGCATACGCACGGCCGGTGGCGATGTTCCGACGCTCATGCTGATGGGTTCGGAAGATCCGTACAGCGATTGCGGCAAGGCATTCTCGTTCTGCCGGAACCATCATTTCGACTTCATGTTGGTCGAAGGAGGCCGGCATCCGCTCTTCTCTTACAGACAGCAACCGGGCAAGATGTTCGTCCGAGTTAAGGAACTGACAGACAATTTCTTGCGTTATCATGGCATTTTGAGGTGAAAAATATCACTTAAACGGCAATAACTATTGTTTTATAGTTTAATTTTTATAAATTTGCATAGCTATTTATACTAATAGGTATGTCTAAAGCCGAAGATTTTCTAATAAGGTTAGTATCAGAAGGAGACGAGAAGGCATTCGATCGGTTGATGGATGTCTACTCGCCTCCTCTTTATAATTATGCTTACGGCATCATCGGAAACAAAGAACTGGCCGAGGAAGTAGTCAGCGACGTGTTCCTTGATTTATGGAAATTAGGGGGGGCAATATCCGAAATTAATAACCTCAAGAGTTTCCTCAACACCATCGTTTATAGGAAATCAATATCCTGTATAAGAAAAGAGAAGAAACATAAGGGCATTGTCAACATTGATGATGTGCAGAATTTCCACTTTCCCCTTATGGAAACAGCTTCAGACAAGATTATCTCGCAGGAGGAAATCGATCGTCTTAATGGCGCCATCGACCGTCTGCCCCCGAAATGCAAGCACGTTTTTTATCTCGCAAAAATAGAATGTATGCCGTATGCGGAGATATGCGAGCAATTAGGAATAGCTCTGCCTACGGTGGATTATCATGTGAAATATGCGATGAACTTTTTGAAAAAAATATTAAAAAACGCATATTTGTTGTCGTTCCTCCTATGGAATTGATGCTAAACCAATGACTTAATCATAGTAAGGATAATAATCGAAAAGAATATTTGATGGACATAAAGGACTATAAATACGATATTACGGAAGAAGGCAAGAAACTGGAATTCTTCGTAAATGAGTGCCGGCCGCGAGAGATTGACATCGAATCGATTAAGCGTAAGACATACGATAAGATAGCAAAAGCTAAGGCACAGCGCCGGAGACGCAGGCTTTGGATTTCCCTGTCAGCCGCCGCTGCGTGTGTTGCGGTGCTGCTCTCGTTTGGCTATATATATAAAGATACGGGTGAGGGCACGGTGAAGCGTGTGTTGGCACAAGTGAAGAAGCCCGTAGAGTATGTAACCGAGACCGTTCCAGTGGGCGAACGGCACACCATAATTTTGTCGGACGGAACGAAAATCATAGCCAACTCCCGCACAAAGATAGTCTATCCTAAGACATTCGACGGCGACACGCGCGAGGTGAAAGTCGAGGGACAGGCCTATTTCGAGGTGACACACGATGAAGACCATCCGTTTATTGTGAATATGAACGACTTCCGTGTGCAGGTCTTGGGAACGAAATTCGATGTGAACAGCTATGCGGGCGTGCGCTCGGAAGTGGTTCTTGTCGAAGGTTCGGTAAAGATTTCTACCGGCAAGCAGGAACTGAAGATGAAGCCCAACCAGCTCGTTTCGCTTACAGGCAGCGACATCGTATCGGTGAAAACGGTAGATGCGTCGCAGTATATCAGTTGGCGCAATGGCTTCATCAATCTTAACGGCGAGTCGATGCCACGCATCATCGAGCGGCTGAACAACTATTATGGCACGTCAGTTAAGTATGACGGAAGGCAGCGTGGCCGCCGTTTCTATGGCAAGCTCGTGTTGCAGGACAATATAAACAAGGTGATGGAAAGCCTTGAGGAGATAAAGTAAAAAGAGGAGAGAGAAGAGGGGAGAGAGGAGAGCAACGAAAAGGAAAAGAGGAGAGAGAAGAGGGGAGAGAGGAGAGCAACGAAAAGGGAAAGAGGAGAGAGAAGAGGGGAGAGAGGAGAGCAACGAAAAGAGGAAAGAGGAGAGAGAAGAGGGGAGAGAGGAGAGCAACGAAAAGAGAAAGAGGAGAGAGAAATGCTTTGTGTTTCTGTCTCCTCTTTTTTACTTAAAGCCCCACTATCGCAGTACTAAGGCCGAATTACTCCAGTACTAAAGCCGGAATACTCAAGTATTTAAGCCCGGAATACTCGAGTACCCGACCCGAAATACTCGAGTACTCGACCTAAATTACTCGAGTATTGAGCCATAGTTCTCTGCTCACTCTGCCCCTTTACTTCTATCTTAGTCTCACTAAAGAGTATTGTCTGAACTCCCGAACTCCTGTCTCCAGACTACTTATACACCATCTTTCTTAATAAACGTTAATGCACCTATGGGCAATCTTAAATATAATATACTATATATATAGAACTTGAAACAAAAATAACATATCTATTAACACATGAAATCTATATTCATTACGGTTTTGGCATTATGCCTCGGTATGCCCCTTGCTGCCAAGAATGTGGTTACAAGCGTGCAGCCCGACACAGAAAAAGTACTCCGCAATCCGCTTAACGGATGGGTGATGTATGCAGGCCGTACCTGGAACGAGAACTTCTGGACGGAGAACGGCTATGACAACATCCTCACAAGCGAGGGTATAAGAGTCAAGGTTTCCGACTATGCGAACACCATGTATCTGCGGACATCGTGGAGTATGTTTGAACCCGAGGAGGGAAAATACGTATGGGACGACCCCGATTCACGCCTGATGAAGTTGCTCAACAGTGCGCTGAAGCGTAACATGAAGCTCGCTTTCCGCATCGTTGTGGACTGCCGCGACCAGGGGCAGAACACTCCTAAATATGTGTTCGAGGCCGGCGCGCAAGGCTTTCCCGACCCGAATAATCCGAAAGTGATGTCGCCTTATCCTGACGACCCGGTTTTTCAGGAGAAGTACAGCAAGTTTATCGCAGCTATGGCGAAGCACTTCAACGACCCGGACAAGGTGGACTTCATCGACGCTTACAGCTTGGGCAAGTGGGGTGAGTCGCACGCAACAATTTATAAAGACTACAAGAAAAAGCACGAAGTGTTCGACTGGATGACCTCCTTATATACACGCGAGTTCAACAAGATACCGCTCATAGTGCATTATCACCGCATGATAGGCGACACACTCTCATGGGATTCGCCCCGAAAAGACAGTAAGCAGCTCATAGAGTTGGCGATAAAGAAAGGCTATTCGCTGCGTCATGACGCTTTCGGAATGACCGGATATTATGAGCAATGGGAGAAGGATCTCGCCAAAGAATGGAATTTCCGCCGCCCGATACTGATGGAGGGAGGTTGGATTACGGCGGCCCATCACCGCTACTGGCGCGACCCGAGCGGCAAATACCGTGAAGGTCATGCCGAGGACGTGCGTCGGGGAGAGTATGAGGCGAGTGCCGAAGCTCACGTGAACACTATGGACTTGCGCATCAACGATGAGACACGTTCATGGTTTGGCGACTGCTTCGACCTCGTGAAGCGTTTCACCGTAGAGGGTGGCTACCGTCTCTATCCGTCTGAGATTACGGCTCCTGACGCTTGCCGAAGCGGCGAGACCGTTACCATCAGCCACACATGGGAGAACATGGGATGGGGCTATTGCCCTACGAACATACCGCAATGGAATCAGAAATATAAGGTGGGAATAGCCCTGATAAACTCCAAAGGCGAGGTGGTGAAGACCTTTGTTGACGACAACACCGACCTGAGCAAATGGATAAAAGGCTCTCCTACCGGCTATAAGACCACACTCAACCTCGACGTTCCGAAAGGAAAATACAAGTGGGCGATAGGTCTGATAGACAAAACTAAAGGCAACCGCATCGGATTGCAGATGGCTGTGCCCGACAACCGGGAACAAGGCGGATGGCTGATACTGAATACGATAAAAATCAAATAGTTAAATCTAAATCATCTATTCACAATGAGAAAAACAACATCTAAACTTCATTTGAAGAGAAACCTTAGGTCTCTTCTCATGGTGGGACTGTTGACACTTCCCGCAATGGGCAACGCTGCTCCGACACTGGTACAGGATAGCCCTACCGGAATGTATGTCCTCCAGTCTAACGGCTCTACAATCAAAGAGGTGCTGGGCTATATCGAAAAGACCGGCAAGTATGTCTTTGTTTACGACCAAAATGTGAAAAACCGCCTCTCCGAGAGCGTTGACATCACTGTTAAGGGCAAGAGCATCGATAGCTTGCTCAGCGAATTGTGCAACAAGACAGGCCTTAAGTATAAAATCTCGGGCAAGCAGGTAACGATAAGCAGTGCTGCCGGAGCTACACGTGCTGCGCAAGAGACCGTTAAGCCAAAGAGCAAGCCGACAAAAAAAGTAACAGGTAAGGTCACGGATGCTAACGGTGAGGGCCTTATCGGTGCGACGGTAATGATAAAAGGTACGACCACCGGAGCCGTAGCCGACCTTGACGGAAACTTCACCCTTGACGTTCCGGAAGGCGCAAAACTCGTTGTTTCTTACGTGGGCTTTAAGGATCAGGAACTGGCAGTGGACAAGAAAGGCACGTATAATGTAACATTGTCTGAAGACACGAACACTCTCGAGGAACTTGTCGTAATCGGTTACGGTACTGTTAAGAAGAAAGACCTCACCGGTTCGGTAGCCGCCGTAAAGGGAGACGAACTTGTGAGCAAGCGCACGACAAACCTTTCTACAGCCTTGCAGGGTTCTCTGTCGGGTGTGATGGTACGCCGAGACAATGGTGCTCCGGGCGCATCGGCCAGCAGTATCCACGTGCGTGGTGTAACGACCATCGGTGATTCGAGTCCGTTGGTAATCGTCGACGGAGTTGAGGGTAGCCTCGACTACGTTAATGCGAATGACGTTGAGAACATCACCGTGCTGAAAGACGCAGCCGCAGCATCTATCTACGGTTCTAAGGCAGCAGCCGGTGTAATCCTCGTAACGACAAAACGCGGTCAGGAAGGCAAGCTGAACCTCAGTTATACAGGCGAGTTCGGTTGGGAAATCCCGACAAAACAGCCGAGCATGGTGGGCGTTACACGTTATTTAGAGATGAACAACGAGTTGATGTATAACGACAACCCGAGTGCCGGATTCTTCCAGGTGTACACCGCCGACCAGACAAAGAACTGGTTGAAGTATAACCAAACCGACCCCAACAACTATCCTATCACCGACTGGAAAGACCTTATGCTGAAGAGTTCGGCTCCGCGTATGACCCATACCGTGAACCTTTCGGGTGGTAACGACAAAGTGAAGTCGGCAGCGACATTGTCATACGATGATGTGAAGGGACTCATCGACGGCCGCCGTTTCCAGCGCTATATGTTCCGCAGCAACAACGACTTCAAGATTAACGATAAGTTGAGCGCAGCTCTCGACGTGAACATCCGTCACGCAAAGAGCGAGAACAAGAACTATGCTCCATACGAAGATATCCGCAAGATGCCGGCAATCTATCCTGCCTTGTGGGCAGACGGTCGTCTGGCTTCGGGTAAGTCGGGTGCCAACCCTTACGGACTGCTTCGTGACGGAGGTAGCAATGCCTCGCACAGCACACAGATAGCAGGTAAGGCTTCGCTGACATTCAAGCCCGTTAAGGGACTTTCTTTGCAGGCAATCGTGTCTCCGTTCCTCAACTATCAGAAGAGCAAGAAATTCCAGTATGCCGTGTCTTACAACCTTATGGACGATCCTGATGTGTTTGGCGGTTATATGGAAGGCAACGGTGTGCAGTGGACTACAAACAAACTCACTGAAGGACGTAACGACAACTGGCACGTTACATCGCAGGTCTTGGCCAACTACATGATTACTCTCGGCAAGCATGACATCACAGCTATGGCAGGTTTCGAGAACTACTATTCTAAGAACGAGAGCCTTACGGCAGCCCGCGACCAGTATGAACTGACCAACTATCCGTTCCTCAACATCGGTCCGACAGATTATCAGACAAACAGCGGCACGGGTTCGGAATATACAAGTAACTCATTCTTTGGCCGTTTGCTTTATTCATACGCCGACCGCTATCTGTTCCAGGCAAACGTTCGCCATGACGCTTCATCACGTTTCGCAAAGAACTATCGCTGGGGTACATTCCCGTCGTTCTCTGCCGGTTGGGTAGTAAGCGAGGAACCGTTCATGCAGAAGGCCAATATGCCGTGGCTTTCATTCTTGAAACTGCGTGCATCTTGGGGTAAATTAGGTAACGAGCGTATCGGCAGCAACTACTTCCCGTATATAGCTTTGATGTCATTCGGCAACAGCTACTTCTATACTCTCGACGGTTCTGTAGTGTCAGACAAGACCGCACGTCCGGCCGTTCTCGCCGTTGAGAACATCACGTGGGAGACAACGACATCGACAGACTTAGGTTTCGACGCCAACTTCTTCAAGAACAGACTGCGCTTCACCTTCGACTATTATTGGAAGAAGACAACGGATATGCTTCTCGCCATCGAGATTCCTTACTCTATGGGATATAACAATCCGAGTACAAACGCCGGTAAAATGTCTACTCACGGATATGATATCGACATTGCATGGCAGGATAATATCGGCGACTTCAAGTATGGAGTAACATTCAACTTCTCAGATTTCCTTTCAAAGGTAGACAACCTTAACAACGCCGACATTATCAGTGGAGGAAAGATAAAGCGTGCGGGCGAGTTGTTCAACGCTTACTATGGCTACGTTTGCGACGGCATCTATCAGACTCAGGAAGAGGTTATCAATTCGGCTGTAACAAGCAGCACCGTTACAGTTGGAGACCTGAAGTATCGCGATATCAGCGGTCCTAACGGTGTGCCGGATGGCAAAATCTCTCCAGAATACGACCGCGTGGTTCTTGGCAACTCACTTCCGAGATTCCAGTACGGCGGTACTTTGAACGCTTCATGGAAGGGAATAGACCTCTCTGTTGCATTCCAGGGCATCGGAAAGCAGAACTCTTACCTTGACCGCGCAATGGTTGAGCCGCTCCGCAACAACTACGGTAACATCCCAGCAATCATCGAAGGCAACTACTGGAGCCCGTTCAACACAGCCGAGGAGAATGCGGGCGTGAAGTATCCGCGCCTGTCGAACGTGTCAAAGAACAACAACTACGCTGTATCTGACTATTGGATATTCGAGGGTTCTTACTTCCGTCTGAAGAATATAACATTGGGTTACACTCTTCCGATAGCGTGGACAAAGCGCGCAGGCATACAGAAGACACGTCTATACTTCAGTGCGAGCGACCTGTTCTGCATCAGCGACTATCCTGACGGATGGGATCCTGAGATGGGCGTAAGCGCATATCCTATCACAACATCATTGGTAATGGGTATTCAAGTTAATTTCTAAAGATTATACAACAATGAAAAACAAGATATTATTAGCAGGTCTGTGCTTAGCTCTGACAGCTTGCGAGAGCATGGACCTTGTACCAAACTCACAGGGAAACACCGAGTCATGGTACACGACAGAGACCGAGCTTGAGATGGCGGCGAATGAGTTCTACATCTTAGGTTACTGGCAGGAGCCGTTGAACTCAACCGAACAGTGGTCGGACAACTTCACCTACCGTATGCAGAACCGTAATCCGGGTAGCAACGGAGCCTTGCTCGACGGTACACTGAACGGTCAGCAGTGGGAGGTTTACGCACTCTGGCAGCAGTGCTACAAGCTCATTGCACGCGCAAACACCATGCTCAACAATATAGGAAAGGCTCAGCCCGGTATGGGACTGACTCAGGAAACAATCAACCGTTATGCCGGTGAGGCTTATTTCTCACGTGCCTGCAAATACGCCGACCTGATTTTCTTCTATGGCGACGTACCTTATATGACAGGAACGGAAACCATCGGCGAGGCTGAGGCTAAGGGACGTATGCCTAAGGACGAACTTATTCCGCTGGTAATGGAAGACTTCGATAAGGCCATCGCATCGCTGCCGGTAAGCTATGGAACAGGTAACGTACGCTTCACAAAGGGTGCTGCGCTTGCGATGAAGGCCCGCTTTGCACTCTATATGGGTAAGTATGACATTGCAGAAGAAGCTGCAAAGGCTTGTATGGACTTAGGTGTTTACAGCCTTGAACCGGATTTCTCAAAACTCTTCTTGCAGAGTACTAAGATGAACGACGAGAAGGTATTCGTCATTCCGAGAAGTATCGAAAACGATGTAACCCTTGATACGTGGTTCGTAAAAAATGGCTTGCCGCGTAATGCCGGCGGTTATGGTTCTGATAACCCGTCATGGGACTTGCTGGCTGCATTCCTCTGTACCGACGGTCTGCCTATTGACGAGTCTCCGCTCTTCGACCCGAGAAATCCGTTTAAGAACCGCGACCCGCGTTGTACGAAGACTATCGTAGAGTTCGGAACAGAGCATTGCGGTTTTGAATACGACCCGAGTCCGGCCAAGAAAACGGTTATGAACTATACTACGGGTAAGGAACAGAGTAATCAGGACACACGCGCCGTTGCTCAGTATGCTTCTTTCAACGGCTTGTTGTGGAAGAAAGGCATCGACGCTTCATGGACGGAGAATGGTATGAAGGTTGAGACCGACTATATAATCATGCGCTATGCTGATGTGCTTCTGATGTATGCTGAGGCTATGATAGAGCAGGGCAAGCTGGATGCAAGCGTAACCAACGCTATCAACCAAGTGCGTGCTCGTGCTTACGGCGTGAATGTCGGCGACGTGGCAAACTATCCTGCTGTTCAGCTTGGCACACAAGACGAGATGCGTAAGGCTGTACGCATTGAGCGCCGAATGGAACTTGCGAAAGAGAACTTGCGTCTTCAGGACCTGATGCGTTGGCGTCTTGCAGAGAAAGCACTCAACGGTTATAACTATATCCTGTTGGAGCCGCAAAAGACTCTGAACGATGTTGTGGATAAAGGTCTGTGGTTCTGGGGTATGACTCCTATGATTGACGAGGACGGCCTGGCTGATTTCTCAGCACTATTCAATGCAGGACTGTGCCAGCACGGAGCAAAGCGTGTGTTCCCCACACGTCAGTATCTGTGGCCGATACCTACACATGATACGGAATTGTGTCCGGGATTAGGAAATAATGAAGGTTATTAATCATTAAAACGAACATTATGAAATACAATATAAATAAATGGTTTAGGATGTTGCCCGTGGCTGCCATCGCTCTCTCTTTGGCTGCCTGTGGAGATGACGACATCGATAACGCGGCATCACGCAACCTGTCGGTGATTCAGATTACACCGTCAGCGGATTATATAAAGCTGGATGAGACAAAACCGGACGAGGTCGCCCTGACACTCGAATGGTCGCCGGCTCACAACTACGGCAATGAATATATCACTACATACGAGTATGAAATGCAGCTCGACGGTAGTGCGGCAGACAAGTTGCATGAGTATGAGGATGATGCTGTTTTCCGTCGCTCATACACCAATAAGGAATTGCAGGATATGCTTGTTGACAAGTTCGGTCAGACAACGAGTACGCTGGGTACTATGATTTTCACCGTTACAGCATCGTTTAACGGCCCTCGCCTTGTCGTTCCTGACATTGCTACGGCAAACGTTAAGATTAAGACCTATGGAGCAAAGCAGTTCCTTGCCGACCAGATGTGGATGAGCGGAACGGCTGTTGGAGAAGAGAAGATAGAGATGGAACGCTCAGACAAGGATGCCGATGTATTTATGGCAACCGCTAAGTTGATGCCGGGAACAATCAATTTCCCGCTTGTAAACTTCGACGAGAACAACGCTATCGGTCCTGTTGAGCCTGATACAGAAGTCGCAGAAGGCGATATGGAAGCCGCTGTTGCCGACGAGACAGAGGCCAACTATTGGGTAATTCCTGAGGAAGACACCTATAAGATTACTGTCAACCTGCGCACACAGACTGTCCGCATCGTTTCGGCAACAAGTCTTGTAAGCGTAGACAAACTCTTCATGGCAGGCTCGGCAGTGGGCGGCGAGAACATAGAAATGACCACGTGTCTTGAGCAAGAAGGTCTCTACGCATGGAAGGGCGAGCTTAAGGCCGGTACACTCTATATGCCATTCGAGCTGGAAGGTAATGCAGATATGGCTCTCGTATCTAACGGAAGTCAGGATATTACAGACGGAATCTCGATGATATTCGGTCAGGTGGCTACATCTGCGGCTGGCAACAAGGCTTGGAGAATTTCTGAGGCAGGCACATACCGTGTCGTGGCAGACATCGAGAACAAGTCGGTAACAATCTACTCGGCCGCTACCGACCTTAAGAATACATCAGTTTCTTATAACAACACTGTTGATAAGATTAATCCTTATACTCAGGAAGTTACTGAGCTTTGGATGTGGGGAGGCTTCAACGCCGCTGCTCACGACTCAGATTTGAAGGCCGGTTTCCAGGCAAAGTATAAGTTGACACAGAGCCTTGCCAACCCGAACGTATTCGTCTATATGGGCGACGTTCTGCCGCGCGAGTCGGTAAAAGACGATAACAACAAGAAAGGAGACAATGTAGGCAAAGCCATCCAGGGCTATGTTAAGTTCCTTGTGAGCAGCATTGAGAACAATGTCTATGCATACGGTTCTACTGCCGATGCCAAGAGAAACGATCATTCAGGCTATGTTTCTCCTGCATTGGGTGAGACATCGACTGTTGTAGGTGGACAGGGTGATAACCGTTATGCTTTCTTCATCATTCCAGAGGGATGTAACTACGTATGTGTTGATATTGCCAAGAAGACAGTTGTCTTCGATAAGAAATAACCATTAAATTGAAACTATATGAAAATATATAATAGAATATTTGGCAGTATGCTCACTGTGGCACTGCTATCATCATCTCTTGTCATCGGAACTTCGTGTTCCGATGACGATGACAACAGTTCATCAATAACTCATAACTGGGATGCTTCCGGCAACGTTGTAGTTGATATAAAGCCCGACCGCACCTCCTTACAACGTAATCCGATGCAGGGCTGGGTCATATATGCAGGTCTGGGAGACGGTCTGGGGGATGATTTCTGGGAGCAGTATGACAACTTCGAGTCTTCCGAAGGAAAGGTGAAAGTGTCCGATTACGGCACCACCTTATATATACGTGGAGCATGGAGCGACTTCAACCCGGAGGAAGGAGTCTACGTTTGGCAGGACAACTGCAACACAAAGCCGGCTCAGCGCTTCAAGATGCTCGTAAAGGGAGCTAAAGAACGCAATCTGAAACTCGCCTTTACCTTCGTCGTCGACAGTCGCGACAAGCACTATAACTTCACTCCTGATTATGTGATGAACGCCATTGATGCCGAATATGGCAATAAAGGTTGGTATGAGACAAAGACCGGTAGCTTCACCGGCTGGTCGCCATATCCCGACAATCCTCTCTTCCAAGAGAAGTATGCGAAGTTCCTTTCCGACTTCGCCGCAGTCTATGACGACCCGGATGTAACCCAGTTTGTCAGCGGATTCGGCCTCGGAAAGTGGGGCGAGACACACACATTGTTATATTCTACGGGTGATGACTCACCGAAGTGGGCAGTCTTTGAGTGGATAAGCGACCTCATGTCGAGCCTGTTCAAGCGTGTGCCTATCGTGATTAACTATCACCGTTGCATCCTTACAGGCAAGGAATTTAATAGTAATGCTGATATGTTGGCCGACTCAGAGAAGATGCTCGACAAAGCTGTTGAGAAAGGATTCTGTCTCCGTCATGATGCATTTGGTATGAAAACATACTACACCACATGGGAGCGCGGCTTCGCGACAAAGTACCGTTACGTCCGTCCGTTCATCATGGAAGGCGGTTGGGTAGAGGCTTCACACGGCAATTCCATCAAGGGCGACGGCTATGCCAACTTCGCAGAGGTGCGTCAGGGCGAGTATGACGAGGCCAAAGGTGCCAATGTGAACATGATGGACTTGCGTTACAGCAGCAATGTGAATTCCGGCGAGACACACTCTTGGTTCAATACAGCTTTCAAACTCGTCAAGAGTTTCATCGCAGAGGGCGGCTATCGTCTTTATCCTGATAAGGTTTCGGTTCCAGAAACCATAGGTAGCGGTGCTGATGTAAGCATCACTCATCGCTGGTCTAACCTCGGTTGGGGCTACTGTCCTACCAACATCCCGCAGTGGAATCAGAAGTATAAGGTTTGTTTCGCATTGCTTGACAAGGCAACTGAGCAGCCCGTATATAAATATGTGGATCAAGAGCCGAACCTGAGTGATTGGGTTAAAGGCACTCCGAGCACATACGATACTCATTTCAACGTTGGTCCTGTCGCTTCGGGTGAGTATATTTGGGCTGTAGGATTGGTTGATACTACGAAAGACTATGAGATTGGCATACAGATAGCAGCACGTGAGAATGTTACTGCTGACGGCTGGTTGAAATTACATACAGTAACGGTAAGATAACGTTTCATGTTTAAATACTGTTTAATTTTATTGGTATCCTGTGTCGCGGCGGTAAGTGCTGCCGCACAGGATATTTTGGTTGAAGCCGAAAGCTTCGCCAATAAAGGAGGTTGGTCGGTAGACCAGCAGTTTATGGAACAGATGGGTTCGCCTTATCTGATAGCCCACGGCATGGGCTGTCCTGTTGCCGATGCCGATACGGAAGTGGCGGTGGAGCAGGCTGGTAAGTATGATGTCTATGTGCGGACATATAACTGGACCGCTCCGTGGACATCCAAGTCGGGGCCGGGAAAGTTCACTCTTACGGTGGGAAACACCAAACTCAAGACAGTTTTGGGTACTACGGGTAACGCTTGGGAGTGGCAGAAAGCCGGAACGGTGAACCTGAAAAAAGGTACTACAAGTATCCGCCTGCACGACCTCACCGGCTTCGACGGCCGTTGTGATGCCGTGTTGCTGACTACCGATGCACAGAGTGCGCTCGCCAAACTCGCCGGCAACGGCTCATGGGAGGTGCGCCGCATGATGGCCGGAAAGTCAGCCAAACCTGCTAAGGAGGCAAGCTACGACCTCGTTGTCGTTGGCGGAGGCATCGCAGGAATGTGTGCTGCATCGGCTGCTGCACGTCTCGGTTGCAAGGTGGCGTTGGTCAATGACCGTCCCGTATTGGGCGGAAACAATAGTCAGGAGATTCGTGTCCACCTCGGAGGCATCAGCGAGACAGGTCTGTATCCGTCTATCGGTCGTATGATACGTGAGTTCGGGCATTCCCGCAGTGGCAATGCCATGCCGGCAGACTATTACGAAGACGCCAAGAAAGACTCGTTCATCAATGCCGAAAAGAACGTTACGCTCTATGCACCATACCATGCTTTGGCCGTAAACAAGCAGGGCAGCAAGATTTCTTCCGTCGTTATCGAGGAGACATCCACGGGCGACCGCATCGTGCTTTCCGCACCCTTGTTCTCTGATTGTACGGGCGATGGAACGATAGGCTATCTTGCTGGTGCCGATTATAAGATGGGACGCGAGGCCAAGTCGGAGTTCAACGAGAGCATTGCGCCCGACGTTGCCGACAATATGGTTATGGGAGCGTCTATCCAATGGTATGCCAAGAATGAGCCGAAGACGACGAAATTCCCAGAGTTCTCTTACGGAGTGGATTTTAATGTGACCAACTGCGAGCGCGTAACCAAAGGCGAGTGGAAGTGGGAGACAGGTCTTTATCGCGACCAGGTGGCCGAGGCCGAGCTTGTGCGCGACTACGGTCTGATGGTGATTTACTCCAACTGGAGCTACCTCAAGAACCATTCTGGCGACAAGAAGTTCCGCGACAAGTCCCTCGACTGGGTCGGTTATGTTGCTGGCAAGCGTGAGTCGCGCCGTCTTATGGGCGATTACGTTGTCTCACAGCAAGACATTGAGAAGGATGTCTACCACGAAGATGCCACATTCACGACCACATGGGCTATCGACCTCCACTTCGAGGACTCACTGAATGCCGCCCGTTTCCCGTCGGGAGCGTTCAAGACACAGACCGTCCATCGGTGGATTTATCCCTACGCGCTGCCTTACCGCACTCTATATTCGCGCAATGTCGATAATCTTTTCATGGCCGGACGCAATATCAGTGTCACTCACGTGGCTCTTGGAACGGTTCGCGTAATGCGTACCACGGGCATGATGGGCGAGGTCGTGGGTATGGCCGCATCGCTTTGCAAGAAGTATAATGTGATGCCACGCGACATCTATCGCCTTCATATCCCTGAGCTTCAGTCGCTGATGCGCGAGGGAGTGGGCCGCAAAGACCTACCGAACAACCAGCGCTTCAACGAACCTAACGAGAATTTACCTGTTCCACGAGGATTGAAATCAAAGTAATGAAAAAGATATTATTAGTTTTTTGTGTATGTCTCAGCATTGTTCAGACGGCTAAGGCTACGGCTTATAGTCGTCTGGCAGGTGATACTCTTGTCATTGGCAACGATGCGATAGAGCGCATTTTCCTATGGAATGACGGAAATCTTATCACGACTGAGGTGCGGGACAAGAGAAACAGTAAGGTCTTTCTCTCACATTCAAAGACTCCCGACTGCTATCTTGTGAAGGGAACGCCGTCTGACGGACACTATGAGGCCAAGCGTGTAGAGTCCGACGGTGTGCATGAGGCCCATCTGCTCGTTACTGTTGCGTGCCGAATCGGTACGCTCGAGATACTACGCCATTACCGCATCTATGACGAATGCGCCGTAATAGGCTGCGACACCTATCTGCGCGGAGCAATGGCCGCGTCGAACAGCAAGGAAACATCGGCCGCCGACAGGAAGAACATCGAGTTCGCAGCCGACATGGCGACCGAGGTTGGCACGCCGACGCTCGACCGCCTGCAGCTCGAAGGCAAGCATTGGCAGACCCGTGTGGTGGAGTTCTTCGACGTGACCGACTGGAACGACAATCTCGTTACCGAGCGTAGCTTCATTCCTTACCGCAGAACCGGCTATCGCGGCAACCTGCTTATAGCGTCGGATAATGTCGGTGGCGGTGCATTCTTCATTCTTAAGGAGGCACCAACGTCGAGTACGCAGCTCGCTTATACCGGTAAAGACTTCGTCACGGAGTTCGGAACATTCCTCGTTACGGGCATCGGACTGTCGTCAAAGGACGTTACAGCCGACAAATGGACGCGCGCCTACAGTTGCATTCTCGGTGTGGCAGCCGACAACTGCTATGCCGCATTGTCGGAGTTGCGCCGCTATCAGAAAGGACAAAGGCTGCTCAGACCCGACCGTGACGAGATGGTGATGATGAATACGTGGGGCGACCGCTCGCAGGACGCAAAGATTGACGAGGCATTCTGCCTTGCCGAGCTTGATAAGGCTAAGGCTTTGGGACTCTCATGCTTCCAGCTCGACGACGGGTGGCAGACTGGAAAGAGCCCTAACTCGGCGGTAGCCAAAGGTTCGTTTACCGATATCTGGCGTTCGGGCGACTACTGGACACCCGACAAGAAGAAGTTCCCGCACGGTCTTGCGCCCATCGTGAAGAAAGGGAAGAAACTCGGAATACGTATCGGTCTGTGGTATAACCCGTCCGTGCAGAATGAGTTTGCCGACTGGGAGAAGGATGCCGAGGCGATTCTCGGGCTTTACCGCAAATATGGAATCACGGTGTTTAAGATTGACGGTGTGAAGGTTGAGACCAAGAAAGCCGAGGAAAACCTGCGCAATCTCTTTGATAAGGTGCTGCGTGAGTCGGGCAATGAGGTCGTGTTCAACCTTGATGTTACGGCCGGACGACGCGGAGGCTACTTCATGCTCAATGAGTATGGAAACATCTTCCTTGAAAACCGCTACACCGACTGGGGCAACTACTATCCTTACCGCACCTTGCGCAACCTCTGGATGCTTTCCCGTTATGTTCCGGCGGAGCGTCTTCAGATTGAGTTCCTCAACAAATGGCGCAACAAGGATAAGTACACTGCCGACCCGTTCGGCCCTGAGAACTATTCGTTTGAGTATCTTTTTGCCATCACTATGGCTGCCCAGCCGCTTGCTTGGATGGAGGCATCGGGCCTGCCGGATGAGGCTTTCGCCATAAAACCCGTCATAGAGACCTACCGCGGTCTGCAACATGAACTGCATCAAGGTACGATTCTGCCCATTGGAGATGAGCCGAGCGGACGCAGTTGGACCGGATTCCAGTCTGATTGCGGCGATAACGGCTTCTTCATCGTCTATCGTGAGAATAACGACGAGGCTGTAGGGCATCTTAAGACATGGCTTCCCGAGGGCTGCCGCATAAGCGTCAAGGCTGTAACAGGCATGGGAACGGACTTCACCGCAACCGCTGGCAAGGGCGGAGTGATAGACTTTTCGTTGCCCGAAAAGAACAGTTACGCGCTCTATCGCTATGAAATTATCTCGCACCGGTAATGCAGTCGGTTTAGTACAAAGGCTTTGTACCGAAAGTACAAGGGCTTTGTACTGTTGCTACAAAGGCTCTGTACTAACAGTACAACAGTGTTGTACAAATTGTACATGACGCTTGTACAAAATTTGTACTATTAAAATAATGGCTGATTTGGATTATTGAACTCTATAAAACCAAATGAAATGAAAAAGATAACATTGTTATTAATAGGTGTTCTCGTGTGCGTTGGACTTTCGGCTCAACGCACTCTGAAGCTGAAACTGTCTGATGACGGACTCGCTGAGCTTACCGTTTTTCTGCCGTCGGCCGACAAAGCCACGGGCAAGGCAGTCGTCTGCTGCCCCGGCGGAGGCTATTCCATCCTATGCATGAGCTACGAGGGCGTAGACTGGGCACCTTATTATAATGACATGGGCATAGCTTATGCTGTCTTGAAGTACCGTATGCCGCACGGCGACCGCACTATTCCCATGACAGACGCATGCCGGGCGATGCAGACAATGCGCGACAGTGCGGCCGTATGGCACATCAATCCTAATGACGTGGGTATCATGGGATTCTCCGCCGGAGGTCATCTCGCGTCGACAATAGCCACGAGTGCGCCCATGTCGGTGCGTCCGAACTTCCAGATTCTGTTCTATCCCGTAATCTCGATGGATCCGAAACTCGGTCATCGCGGTTCGTCGAAGGCTTTTCTCGGACAAGACATTGACAACAAGAAAGTGATTGATGAGTTCTCATCGGAGAAGCAGGTGCGCCGCCATCTCACACCGCCAGCGATAATTTTTGCAGCCGACAACGACCGCGAGGTAGACCCATTCAAGAACAGCGTGGCTTATTACACCGCCCTGCGACGCAAGGATGTGGCTGCATCCATGCACGTCTATCCCATAGGCGGACACGGATGGCGGTTCGACAACCGCTTCCCTTATCACGAGGCTATGCTGAAAACGCTCTCGTTATGGCTTGAAAGTCTGAAAGCTCCGGATGCGGATGCGGTGCGCGTGGCGTGTGTCGGCAACAGCATCACCGACGGAGCGGGCATCCGGCAGGCTGATATCTACGGCTATCCGGCACAGCTCGGCAAACTCCTTGGCAACGGATACAACGTCAAGAACTTCGGTGTGAGCGGCCGCACGCTGCTCAACAGCGGCAACCTGCCATATATGAAGGAGAAGGCTTGGCAGGACTGCAAGGACTTCCTGCCGCAGATTGTGATAATAAAACTCGGCACAAACGACTCTAAAACGAAGAACTGGGAACACAAGGACGAGTTCGCACGTGATATGCAGCAGATGATTTCGGAACTGAACGCGCTGCCCAGCCGTCCGAAAATATATCTCGGTCTGCCTGCAAAGGCATGGAAAGGCTCGTGGACAATCAACGACAGCGTAATCGTGAACGAGGTCATTCCTATTATAAGAAAGGTGGCGAAGAAGAATCGCCTTGAGGTAATCGACTTCTACACTCCGCTCTCTGCCGACGAAAAACTGACTCAAACAGACGGCATTCACCCCAACGAGAAGGGCGTAAAGCTGATGGCAGAGGAGGCTGCAAAGGTGGTAAGGAGGAAGAAGTAGGGCTATTATTCTAATTAGTCTTATTAGCCTTATTAGTCCAATTAGTCCAATTAGTCCAATTAGTCCAATTAGTCCAATTTTAAAAAAAATAATTATGAGAAGACTATTATCAATAACTATCGCTCTCGTATCACTGTTGATGGCTCCAGTTGCATCTTTTGCAGCCGACCTGATACAGAATGTCTACGGACGCGACATACAGTCGCTCAACGGTAAGTGGGCGGCAATTCCCGACCTGTACGACCAGGGTGAGCGAATGAAGATTTACGAGAACAACAAACCGACGGGAAAGACGGATTTCTATGAGTACAGCTTCGAGGGCGGAATGCGCCTGAACGTTCCCGGTGACTGGAATTCGCAGTCGAAAGAACTTAAATATTACGAGGGTACGGTGTGGTATCAACGCACCTTTACGGCTAAGGCTGAGCCGGGAACACGCCGCTTCCTCTATTTCGCCGGTGTCAGCACGCGCTGCAATATCTACCTCAACGGGAAGAAAATCATTTCCCACGAGGGCAGCTTCACACCGTTCCAGATAGAGGTTACGAATGCGTTGAAGGACGGAGAGAACCTGCTCGTGTGCGAGGTGAACAACAACCGTCGTGTGGATGCCATCCCGGCAATGTCGTATGACTGGTGGAACTACGGCGGAATCACACGCGACGTGATGCTCGTAACCGTGCCGACGCAATATATCGCCGATTATTTCGTGCGCTTGGAGAAGGGCAAAAAGGACGTGATAGCGCTCAGCGTATCACTCTCCGAGGCTGTGGCTGGCAAGAAGGTAACGGTGAAAATCCCCGAACTGAAGGTAAACTGCGAGATGACAACCGACGCTCAGGGCAAGGCCGAGGCTTCCGTCAAGGTTCGTTCGTTGCAGCGTTGGTCGCCCGAAAGCCCCAAGCTCTACAACATCGAGATTGCTTCGCCCGACGATAAAGTCACCGAGAGTATCGGTTTCCGCAACATCGACACCCGCGGCACAAAGGTGTTTCTCAATGACAAGGAGATTTTCCTGCGTAGCATCTCGTTCCATGAGGAGATACCTCAGCGCATGGGACGCGCCTTTTCGCCTGCCGATGCCGATATGTTGCTGTCCGAAGCCCGCGCCCTCGGCGTGAATACTATCCGGCTGGCACACTATCCGCAGAATGAATATATCGTGCGCAAGGCCGAGCAGATGGGCTTCATGCTGTGGGAGGAGATTCCCGTTTGGCAGAGCATCGACTTCACCAATGACGTAACGATGGGCAAGGCACGCACCATGTTCGATGAGATGTTGCAGCGCGACAAGAACCGTTGTGCCGTGTCGATGTGGGGCGTGGCAAACGAGACTCGTCCTTCCGAGGCCCGCAACGCCTTCCTCACCCGACTGGTCAGCGACGGGCGCGCCAAAGACAACACCCGTCTATACGTCGCAGCCTTCGACATAGTATATTATCAGCGCGACAAAGACTTGTTCACGATGGAGGATTCTTTCCCTGAGCAGCTCGACCTTATAGGCGTAAACAAGTATATGGGCTGGTATGCTCCGTGGCCGAAGGATCCGAAAGACTGTCATTGGCAGGTCTGCCCCGACAAGCCTCTGCTCATCACCGAGTTTGGTGGCGAGGCTCTCTACGGTCAGTCAGGCGATGAGACTGTAGCAAGTTCGTGGAGCGAGGACTATCAGGCCAAGCTCTATCGGGACAATATCCGTATGTTCGAGAACATTCCCAACCTCTGCGGTGTGTCTCCGTGGATTCTCTTCGACTTCCGTTCGCCGTTCCGTTTCCACCCGACAAATCAGGACGGATGGAACCGCAAAGGACTCGTTTCTGATCAGGGAATGCGCAAAAAAGCATGGTACATCATGCGCGACTATTATCGTAGCAAAGCGAAGTAAAAAAGGAGCTGTGTCAAAAATTACGACACAGCTCCTCTTCTTTTTATGTTGGTTACTCCTTTCATTCAATTCGCCATTCTTCTATTCCTCTTGTCTCCGACGAGAAACTGACACCAATCTTATATATCTGCCTGCCGTCGGTCTTGAATGGCTCGGCATAGCCCTTGTCTTCTATCTGCCGCAAGGCCTCGTCCGCCGTACCGTCGAGCTTCAGCTCCATCACGTAGATGTAGTCTTTCGTCTTCATCACTATGTCCATGCGACCGCGGCTTGTCGTGCGCTCAACCTCGGTGAAGAAGCCCATCATCTTGAATATAAGGTACATGGAGTTTTGGAAGTACTTCTCCATCTTGCCCGTTATCTTGTAGTCGGAGTCCGCGAAGAGTGACTGCAGACGCTCCATGAAGCCGTCAGGGTTGCCCTTCCTTATGTCATTGATGAAGTTGGCGACATAGAACTCGCTCTTATTCTCCTCTATAGGGGTGTAAAGAGGCAGCAGATATTTGATGAATCCGTTCTCCACCTCCTTGTTGGGGA
>ERZ809407.11-NODE-11-length-192227-cov-13.418115_pt1 | contig 192227 bp, 178 predicted proteins | sample MGYA00520792_ERZ809407 | MGnify/ENA primary metagenome ERZ809407 (study PRJEB31576, sample SAMEA3212665) | Homo sapiens | biome: human-gut; feature: human gut; material: fecal | place: Sweden | collected 2012 ...
AGGTGCGTTTGTCAGACGCAAAGGCATGGTTGATTAAGCTCCAACAAATTGATGGGCGGGGATATAGTTCCATTCATTCTATCAGGGGAGTTCTCAGACCGGCATTTCAGATGGCAGTAGATGATGACCTGCTTCGTAAAAATCCATTTGAATTTGAGCTTGCCTCCGTCATTGTCAATGATTCTGTTACCAGAGAAGCGATCACCCGAAAGCAGCAGAGAGATTTGTTGAAGTTTATTCAGGAAGATAAACATTTCAGCAGATACTATGATGCAATCTATATTCTTTTTCACACAGGGCTTCGTATCTCAGAGTTCTGTGGACTGACGGTTTCAGAAATCGAGTTTGGAGAAATGCGTATTAAGGTAGACCATCAGTTACAGCGTACTGCACAGATGCAGTATGTAATTGAAGAGCCAAAAACTGACAAAGGCATCCGCTATGTGCCGATGACGGAAGCTGTCGCAGCGTGTTTTCGCAGAATCATTGCCAACCGCAAGACACCAAAAGTTGAACCGATGGTGGAAGGATATGCAGGATTTTTGTTTCTGGATAAAAACGATATGCCGATGGTTGCCCTTCACTGGGAAAAGTATCTGGAGCATATCATTCAGAAATACAACAGGATTTACCGTATCCAGATGCCGAAAGTTACCCCTCATGTATGCAGGCACACCTTTTGCTCTAATATGGCAAAATCCGGGATGAATCCGAAAACCTTGCAGTATATCATGGGTCACGCAGACATCAGTGTAACCTTGAACACTTACACCCATGTGAATTTTGATGATGCAAAGGAAGAAGTATATCGGATAGCGAATAGTTAAAAAAGCCCGTTGGTAAGGACGCTTGCTTTACCAACGGATTTACCAAGATTGCAGGGAAAAACATAAGAAAATACGAGAAGATTTGAGAAAATACCTTGAAAAGAAAGGACAACTCAAAAGTCGGAAAACCCTGAAATATCAAGCGTTTGGGAAGAAATACAAGACTTAAATGGAGATATGAAAAGATGATTAAAGTACTATTTATCTGCCATGGCAACATCTGCCGTTCGCCTATGGCAGAGTTTTTATTGAAGGACATTGTAAAAAAGCGCGGCATTGCCGCTGATTTTGAAATTGCTTCGGCAGCGACAAGCAGGGAAGAAATCGGTAATCCTGTGCATCACGGCACGCGCAATAAGCTGGCGCAGCTTGGCATCAGCGTCGCAGGCAAGCATGCGGTACAGGTAACAAAGCGTGACTACGAATATTATGATTTGCTGCTGGTGATGGACAGCAATAATATCCGTAATTTGCGTAGAGTCATCGGTGAAGATACGCAGGATAAGGTCCATCTGCTTTTGGATTATACCGGTCGCAAGGGCGCAAGCATTGCCGATCCGTGGTATACCGGTGACTTTGAAGTAACCTATAAAGATATCATGGAAGGCCTGGATGGCTTGCTGAAGTATCTGAAATATTAAAACAAACAAATTTCCGTGCAAACCGTTAATAAGTTAACATAATTTACCATAAAAATAGATAGAATTAATCGAAAACGGTATTTTGCTTGTTTGTTTTCGATTGTGGTGCTACAATAAATATTACGGTAAAATAATATAGTTTCCAATGAAGAGAGGTTTTTAAACATGAAATTCGCAACACGTATGGAGCGTATGCAAGCTTCTGAAATCCGCGAGCTGTTAAAATTAACTGCTCAGCCTGATATTATTTCCTTTGCCGGCGGTCTGCCTGCACCGGAACTGTTCCCTGTAGAAGAAATTGCCAAGGTTTCTCATGACCTGGTACTGAAGGAAGGTCGCCAGCTGCTGCAATATGCAACTACCGAAGGCCGTCCGTCCCTGCGTGCAAAAATTGCTAAACGTATGGCTGATAAATACCACACAAATGTTGATCCCGATGACATTCTGATTACCACCGGTTCTCAACAATGCCTGGACTTCGCAGGCAAGCTGTTCCTGGATCCCGGCGACGTTGTTCTGTGCGAAAGCCCGTCCTACCTCGGCGCTTTGAACGCATTCAACGCTTACCAACCGAAATTTGTTGAGGTTCCGACCGATAACGGTGGTCTGATTCCGGAAGAACTGGATAAAATTCTGGAAACCACTCCGAACTGCAAATTTATCTATGTAATTCCTGACTTCCAAAACCCGACCGGTCGTACCTGGTCCATGGAACGCCGTCAAAAATTCATGGAAGTTGTTAACAAACACAACCTGCCTGTACTCGAAGATAATCCGTACGGCGAACTGCGCTATGAAGGCACTATCCTGCCGTCCCTGAAATCTATGGATACCAAAGGCTTGGTTATGTTCCTGGGTACCTTCTCCAAAATCTTCTGCCCGGGCCTGCGTCTTGGCTGGATTGCTGCAGAGCACAGCCTGCTGAGCGAGTTTGTTAAAATCAAACAAAGTGCTGACCTGCACACCTCTAACTTTGACCAAGGCGTTGCAGATGCTTACATGGAACAATACGACCTGGATGAGCATGTTAAAGAAATCGTTGCTCTGTACAAACATCGTCGTGATCTGATTCTTGAATCCATGGAGAAATACTTCCCGGCAGGCACCGAATGGACTCATCCGGAAGGTGGTCTGTTCCTGTGGCTGACCTTCCCTGAAGGCGTAAGCGCACGTAAAGTATTCAACAAATGCATCGAGATGAAGGTTGCCGGCGTTATCGGTGATGCCTTCTATCCGAATCAGAAGACTGATCGCAGCATGCGTATCAACTACTCCAACATGCCGGATGACCGCATTGTTGAAGGTATCCAACGTATGGCTAAAGCAATCAAAGAGTGCATGTAATTCTTTGACGGCTTAAGCTGTCTTGTAAATTTTACAGCTGATAAAAATTTAACCCCTGCAGAAAAATTTCTGCAGGGGTATTTTGTATATATGCTGTTTTATGCTTTAGCAGCCTTTAAGGTTCTTTCGAACAGAATGTATAAAACTCCGGCAGCCTCGTCACTGAATTTAAAGATACTGTCAGTACCATCGGTGTGATGGAAGGTTACAAGGTTGATGCCGTCAAAATCAGCACCGCTGAGAACGTTGAGCGGGATATGGAAGGCATTTTTCTTACCAATGTAAACTAAACGTTGGTTAGTAAGGAAGAACACGCCCAGCTCTTCAATAATAGTCATTTCTTCTGTGAATTTGGGATGCTCGATTTTTTCGCCCTTGAAGGCAACGGTTTCGTCAATGCGGAATTTGCGTGTCAGCTCATAGTAGTTGTCTTCGCGTTCTATCATTTTGTTTTGGCAGAGACCGCAGTTGGTATAGGCGTGGCAGATTTCTCCGGGGTTGAGAGGGAAAGCATCCTGCTTGATATCGCCTAAAGGCATATGCTCCGCATTCCACAGGCTGCGGTATTTTTCCAGAGCGCTGACAATGTTATTCTTTAATTCATATGGGATATCCAGAGTTGCGCAGTCGGCACGCAGGGCAGCTTCTTCTTCCGGAGTATAACGCTGTGCGCTGCTGATTTTGTCAAACTTCTGATTGAAGTGAGCCTGAAAAACCTGCTTACGCATGGAAAGACTGTCTTCGTAGTCATAGCCGAATAACTCATTCAATTGTTTGATATCCAGCTTTTCGGTGCCTGCAAGCAAATCACGGCAGCGGACAAAATAAGCAGCTGTTTTTGCTGCCTTATCAGCCTGCTTTGCCAGATGCGGCGGCAGCTCCAAAATTTCAGCTAAATGTGCAAGCTGTGCCCAAAGGCTGTCTTCCTTAGTCTGTACTTCGGTAAAGACAACATCTGCCAGCTTGCGGTAAATGCCGCTGCGTTGGTTGCAATTATCATCATGGAATTTTACGCCCCATTTTTTCAGAGCATGATGCACATCATCGGCACTGACTGCTAAAGCGTCGGGTGCTGCAGCCAACAGATTATTGAGCTCCTTCCAGCCGTTTTCGGTAGGCTTGCTGCCGAATATTTTTGATAAAAAGCCGCATTCTTCTAATTCTTGCATGCTATAAGGTTTCAAATTCTGCACTCTCCTTTACAGGCTTAAAGTCTGCATTTTGATTTTTACGCTGATAAAGTTGCTAGCGGTTTATTTTATCGCTAACAATACGAATTTAATCTAAACAATATTATACGCTAAAAGTGTATCTATTGTCTAGAAAGAAAAAGCTTCGGCATTTATCTGCTGTGACTATCTGCCTGCATTGTGTTATAATAGCAATTAGAGAGAGGAAAGGGAGATACAATGTCAATACAAGCTTTTACTGCTAACAACAAAGGCAATTGGAAGGCTAATTTGCCGGTATTGTGGCTGGGAGTTTTTTTGTGCTGTGCCAGCTATACAATGTGCATTCCTTTTTTGCCTGTATATCTGCTGCGTGAGCTGCATGTTGCTCAGCCTGACGTTAACTTCTGGGCAGGCATTACCTTTGCTGTAACCTTTATGGGTTCGGCCGTGATGGCACCTTATTGGGGCGCTTTGGCTGACCATGTCGGGCAGAGAAAGATGGCGATTCGCGCCGGCTACGGCTTGGCGCTGACCTATTTTCTTACCGGCGTTTGCCAGGATGTCTATCAGCTTTTAATAGTGCGTATTGTGTGTGGTGTTGTTGCCGGATTTGTGCCTGCCTGCATGTCTATGGCATCTTCATCCTTGCCGGAGGAGCGCATGGGCTGGGGCATGGGACTGATGCAGACTGCGGTAGCCAGCGGCACCATCATGGGACCTTTGATGGGCGGTTATCTGAGCAGCTGGTTTGGCATGCGTGCTTCATTTTATGTAGGCAGCTTTGCCTTGTTTATTGCTACAAGTGCCGTAGTATTTATTGTTAAGGATATGTCCGTATTGAATAAGGGTGCGCGCGAAGCAAGCAGTCTGTTGGCAGATTTAAAGAACGCTTTGCATAACAAGGGCTTGTTATATATTATGGCTATGTTCTTTGTAGTGCAGACCTGTGTGATGCTGATTCAGCCGTTGATTACATTGTACGTAGGCGAGCTGATGCATGATATGGGTGATGCTGCTATCAAGATGTCAGGTGTTATTTTCTCGCTAGCCGGTATTACCGGTATTTTAGCGGCACCGTTTTGGGGAAAACGCGGACAGCGCTTCGGTTATGTGCGTGTTTTCTGCATTGTAACCTTTATTGCCGGTTTTATTAACCTTTTCCAAGTCTTTATCAACACTGTCTGGCAGTTTGCGGCTATTCAGTTTGTTTACGGCTTGTTCCTTGCAGGAGCTGTGCCGAATATTAATGCTAACCTGACGCGTGTTACTGCTGCCAATATGCGTGGTAAGGCCTTTGGCCTGGTTACGAGCGCGCAGCAGTTTGGCGGTGTTGTAGGACCGCTTGTTGGCGGTGCCTTGGGCAGCTTTATGAGCTCGCGTTATGTGCTTGTGTTTGCCGGTTGCGTGCTTATGGCCTTAGCCTTGTATTCGTACTTTACGCGTGTGCGCGGAGTGGAGCAGGAAGCTGCAAGCTAAAAGTTTATACATATAAAATAAAAGACCGTTGCTGCAGGAAAATGCGGCAACGGTTTTGTTTTGGAAAAAACATTATGGAGTGCTTTTTAATCTTTCGGTTTAGCAGTCAGCCATTGGCGTTTTTGCTCACTTTGCGGGAAAAGCTGATGGTCAAACCACATATAGAAGAAGCGTTCAGCTGGTACAATGCCGTAGCCGTCCTGCAGGTGGTCTGTCGTGTCGAAGGGGTCGGCAACGATGAGCACATCGTCGCCCTCATGCTCTGTGCCCATGGTGTCATAGCCGATGATGACGCGCCAATGACCGCCCCAGTCCACGTTTTCGACGATAATCGGCGTGTTGTTCTTCAGATTACTTTCGACGAATTTGAGGAAGTCGGCATAGTTGTCAGGCGTTTTGTCCTTGACGGAGGAATGAACCTCCCAGCCAAGCTTTTCAAAGTATTTGACCATGCCCTTGGTGTTGGTGCCGACAGTGCTGCTGGTGGACATAATTTTGCCTACAGCAAGCTCATCGTCGATGATGTCGCCCTTGTAATATTTTACGACCATGTTGGCGGCAGCAGGACCGCAGGTGTAGGGGGTTATCTGCTGCGTGGTGGAGAACTTGGGCAGCAGCGTGAGGTGTTCGTTGGACTGCATGTTGTAGAAGTCGGGATGCGCATAGTAGGGCGAATCCTTGATGTCATGCTTGCCGACGAACTGCGCTGCGCCGCCGACCTCCTGCTCTGCATTGGCAGCGTTGGCGACGGGGGCGTTAGATTGGTTCAGCAGATAGTTTGTACCGCCGAGAATGACGAGGGCACAGAGGCCTGCGAGTAATGTTTTTTTCATGTCCATAGTGTTACTCCTTTTCTTGATGTCGTTTGATATATTTTTTGACAGCGGCAAGCAGGGCTTCCTGCTCATTGGGCAGGTTGCCGGATTGTACACGGTCTAAAAGATAAGCAAGGGTGTCCTTGATTTTTGCCTGCGGAATAAGCGACAGCAGCTCGCGGCCGCTGATGGCAAGGTCCTTCGTGCAGACCGGCATTTTGGTGCGTGCCAGCTCGGTGACCTGTCTGCCAAGCTCGCGACCGTCGGCCATGAGCTGTGGACTTGCGCGTGCATGCGTAGCGCCCATGTCAGCGAGAAAGACCTCGACGAGCAGACTGTAGGCTTGTGTCAGCTCTGCCTGCGTGCGGAAACCGGAGTTGGCAGCTTCGCTGCGCACCCAGCGCAGCAGGGTGCGCTCGCCGGTGAGCAGCATAGGCGCGAAGCGCATATGCTGCGCTACCAGCCAGGTAACCAGATGTACGAAGCTTTTGTTATAGCCTAGGCGCGTTAAAATCGCTTTAGCCATGATTGCACTTTCGGCTTCATGCCCCGGGTCGGAAGGCTGGCCTTCCTTATTCAGTTTGCGTACATTCGGCAAGCCCTTGCCCAGATCGTGCAGCACAAGTGCCCAGCGGATGGCTAAATCGTGCGGGCTGTTGTCAATCGCCAGCAGTGTGTGCTCCCAGGTGTCGTATAAATGAAAGCGTGGATTTTGGTGCAGTCCTAAAAGGTGCAGCGCTTCCGGAAGAATGGGAATGACAGTATCGTTGCCGTTTTCGCGGGCATGACAGTTTGCACCTAAAAGGCCTGTTGCCATCATCAGCATCAGGCCTTTGCCTGCATATTCAGATGTAATGAGCTTTTCAAGCTCCTTGCGTACACGCTCCAACGAAAGGCCGGCGCAGCGCTCAACCGGAAAGCTGTAGCCATGCGGCAGGTAATAGGGCGTATTTGGCGCACCGCAGGCAGGCAGTGCTTCGCAGTCTGCCTGCTCGTACGTAAAGCCAAGCTGTGCCACAAAGCGGCAGGCACGCAGCATACGCAGCGCATCCTCATGAAAGCGTTGCTTAGCGTCACCTACAGTGCGTAAAATCTTCTGCTGTAAATCCTGCTGACCGCCAAAGTAGTCATACAATGTGCCGTTCAGTGATAGCGCCATAGCGTTGACAGTAAAATCACGGCGGCTCAAATCCTCGCGCAGACTGCTGCAAAACCAGGTTGCGGCAGGGCGATGCATATCTTCGTCGTTATAGCGTTCGCCGCGAAAGGTTGTTACTTCGGTAGCAACACCGTTGATAACGATGACTACGCAGCCGAAATTGTGACCTAATTGGTCAACAGTTTTCCAATCTTGTTGCTTGCAAACTGCCAAAACCTGCTCAGGCAGAGCATTGGTAGTGATATCGTAATCATCCGGTGACTTGCCCAAAAGCAGGTCGCGCACGGCACCGCCGACAAGATATGCTTCATAGCCGGCAGCGTTTAAAGCAGACAGTATTTTTTTTGTATAACTGGGAAAAAATAAATCAGGCATTTTAAAAATCTCCTGCCAGGCTTAGTATTCTATACCGTCATCCTTGAGCCGGTATTCTACATTAATACCAAAATACTCCCAAAGAATCTCCTTAAGCTCAGCACCTGTGTTAATTTTATAGCGGTACTTTACGCGACCGCCAAGGTAAAATTTTAAATAGTTGCTGCGGATGGTAATATTGCAGTCCTCGCGGAAAATAGACAGCTTCTTGCTTTTGATAAACGGTGAGTCGGGATGGGCATCGCACCAGAAGCTGGCGGTAATAAAATCCTTGTCTATCTGAGGCTCTTCTGTGAAGCCAAAGAGGCGCTTCCAGATTTTGCCGCGTTCCTTCTGCCAAAGCAGCCAACCCCAAAATTCACTGCGGGTAAACTTGTATTGGCTGATGCCGTCGCTCTGAATCAGACCTTCAACAATTTCCAGCGGTACACGCGGACTTTCGCTGTTCACGCCGACGTCGGTCAGATAACGCTTCTCGCCTAAAGCTACACACATTACGCGGTGGCGGCGCAGCTGATAGGTTTCCATTTTATCGATAAAGCGGGCGGAATAGCTGGTTACATCGAAGCCCAGGGACTCCAAAAGCCAGTTGTAAAGTCCGTTCAGCTCAAAGCAGATGCCGCCGCGGTTGTGCATAATAACCTTATTGAACATATCATGGCGTTTGAGCGAGGTGATTTTGCCGTTAAGACAGTCAAAATTTTCATAGGGAATATATTTGAGGTGCGCGTCCTGCAATTTAGTCAGGGTTGCTAAATTAACAGCCGGCTCAAAGTCGTTGAGCTGCAGCTTGCGCAGGTATTGTTGTATTTGCAGCTTCTTCATCGGCCGTCCGTTGATATCTGCATAATTTGGCAAAGCAATCATCTCCATAATGTAATTTTCACAGCGTTGTTATAGCTATGAAAATTGTCTAATCTTCTCTCAATTATTTATTGTAACATTTATTTTGCAGGAAATAAACTATTTTGCTTTAAAGAGTGGGAATAGCATAGTCTATATCTGCACAGAGGCGACAATAAAAAGACTATTCCTATATGGAATAATTTTAATGCCAAACAAGAATAAGATAAACAAAACTACCGTTTTACAAAGTAATTCCTAAGTGTTATTATATAAATGGCGATTCTGTTATATTTAATATTCCCTTTGTTACACTCTCAAATACACTCTCAAATAAATTTTTTGGAGGTTTCCGATGGCTCTGTTATCCTTGGTTTTTTTACTGCTGGCGATAATGCTTGGTTTTATCCGTAAAATGAATACGGGTCTTTTGTGCATAGCTTTTGCCTTGCTTTTGGGACGTATGGCAGGCATCAGTGATGCGGAAATTATTAAAGGCTTCAATGCTTCTTTGTTCCTGATGCTTTTGGGTGTAACCTATTTGTTCAGTCTGGCACAGATTAACGGCAGTCTGGATTTGTTGGCGCAGAAGGTTATTTCTTTGGCCGGCAAGCGTGTTTACCTGATTCCGATCATCATTTATGTATTCTCGATTATACTTGCTGCGCTTGGTCCCGGATCTGTACCGACTATGGCTATAATGATGGTTTTTTCCATGTCCTTGGCAGCAGAAATGAAAATCAGTCCTGTGCTGCTTTCAACCTTAACTGTTTTGGGCTCTTGCGCCGGTGGTTTATCACCGCTTGCTGCTACCGGCATTATCGGTGCGAATCTGTGCGCAGAGTTTGGCCTGACAGGTATTGAAAATGATTTTCTTATGAATGGCATTCTTTCCTTTACTATTTATGCTGTTATTGTCTACATTTTATTGAGTGGTTATAAGCTGCGTTCTGCTGCTGTGGGGCAGAAAAAAGAAGTTCCCTGCTTTAACAAAAAGCAGCTGACGACTATTGCCGGTATTGTAGTGATGGTGCTTATGGTTATGCTTTTGCGAATTAACGTAGGACTGGTCAGCTTTGCTGTTGCAGCCGTATTATCCTTTTTGCGTGTTTCAGATGAGACGAAGGCGATTAAACATATTCCTTGGAATACGCTGCTGTTGATTACCGGTGTGGGTGTTTTGATGCAGCTGATTATAGATCTCGGCGGTATTAAGGTGCTTTCTGATATACTTGTTTCTCTGATGAGCGCTAAAAGTGCTGCAGCTGTTATGGGCCTTACCTCCGGCATTATGAGCTGGTTCAGCTCCAGCAGCGGTGTTGTTATGCCTACGCTGCTGCCGACAGTACCGCATGTTGCTCAGCAGCTTGGCGGTGTGAATGAGGTGGAGCTGGCCTCCTCGATTACAACCATTTCGCATGTCGCTGCCATCAGCCCGCTTTCTACAGGTGGTGCGTTGGCGCTGGCAGCATATGCTTCGGCCGCTAATGCTAATCAGAAGCAGCAGCAGAATCTGTTTATGAAAATGTTCGGCGTTTCTGCGCTGGGCGTTTCCGTGTTGTGTGTTTTCTCTTATTTCGGCATGTTCCATTGGCTACTGTGAGGTAAAAATTTTATAATAATCTTTTGGTCTTCGTGCATATTTAGATATGTGCGAAGACTTTTTTGTTGCAGCGTGCATTTCTTTACATACGTAATATTACGTAGTATAATAAATTAAAGGAGGTTGCGTTTATGCCACTAACCCCTAAAGAAATGGTCAGATTGCTTTTACAAAATGGTTTTGTTTATGTTAAGAGCAATAATGGTTCTCATCAAAAATATTTTAATCCACAGCGGAATATAACTGTTGCTGTACCTTTGCATACTAAAGAATTAAAGAAAGGCTTAGAACAGGCTATTTTAAAGCAGGCTGGATTAAAACGATAAGGAGAAGAAAGGAGCGCATCATGTCTAAAAAATATTTTTATCCCGTAATTTTTGAACCTGAGGAAGTAGGCGTTTCTGTTTATGTTCCGGATATTCCCGGCTGCAATACTCAAGGAGATTCTTTGGAAGAAGCTTTGGAGATGGTGCAGGAAGTGATTGGCCTGATGTTGGAAGGTAAAAAGCCTGAAGAATATCCTCAGGCATCAAAACCCAATGAAATCAACCTGGAAGGCAGTCAGTTTGTGATGATGGTTGCTTTTGATAAGCTTGCTTATGATAAAAAGTATAATGCGAAGGCTGTAAAGAAGACGCTCTCGATTCCTGCATGGCTTAATAATCTGGCAATTGATAACGATATTAATTTTTCAAATTTGTTGCAGCGTGCCTTGATTAATGAATTGGGATTAAATGCACGTTAATTTATAGAAGCACAAAAAGCCGCCGGATTGGAGAAAAATCTCCTGAGCCGGCGGCTTTTTTTGTGCCTTACGGCACCATGATAAATTCTACGATAAACACTACTGCGCAGCAGCAGCAAGCCACATGAAAAAGGCTCATGCCGCGCCAGGCGGTGGCAACGCCGACGCCGAGGGCAAGCGCACCTGCAGCAGGTGTTTGTGTTTCCTGCAGGATAGCAGGAAAGGTCATTACTGCGAGCGTCGTGTATGGGACATAATATAAAAACGAACGGATGAAGGGATTTTTGATTTCCTTACGGATGAGTGTGAGGGGAAGCACGCGGATAGCATAGGTAACAAGTGCCATGACTGCAATATAAATGTAAATATTGTGTTCCATCTGCTAAGCCTCCTGTTGCTGGGACTGTACCGGCCTGAGATAAGCTGCAGCTGCTGCGATGACTACAGTGAGGATAATGGTACGCGTACCGCCGGTAAGATATGCCAACGGCTGCATATATGTTGCTGCAAAGCTGGCGATGAAGCTTGTGATTACAACAGTGAGAATGATACGGCTTTCGCGCGCCGGAGGCATGATAATAGCTAGGAACATGCCGAACAGTGCTACACTCAGTGCGCTGACAATGCGTTCTGGCAGTGCCGCACCGGCGACAATGCCGCAGGCTGTGCCAATCGACCAGCCCGGAATTGCTACTGCCATGCCCCCATAGTAATAGTATGGATTCAAAACCCCCGGACGGGAGATAGCGATACCGAAAAGCTCATCCGTTACAGCGAAGGCCATAGCCAGACGATGTATAAAGCCTTGTGCACTGCTGAGCCTTTGGCTAAGAGCGCAGCTCATCAGCATGTAGCGTGCATTGGCGATAAGTGTTACAAGTGCTATTTCGGTATAGCTGGCGTTTTGACCTATGAGGGTAATGGCGGCGAATTCACCGGCTGAAGTGTTGTTGAGCAGGCTTGTCAGAAAGCCTTGGAATACAGAAAGCCCGGATGTGCGGCAAATAATTCCCAGAGAAAAGGCTACGGCAAAATACCCCAATCCTATGGGGATACCATCGTGCAAGCCTTGGCGGAAGGCCGCAGCATCGCTTGAAGTATTATTAGTATACACGGAATCAATATTCTTGGTTGAAATTTGCATCATAATACACCACAACGATCATAAGAAAATCCAAAAAACAAAAAAATCAAAATATAATAATGCTAAGTGTTGGAAATTTTACCCGTAAGCCCCAAACGGAAAGCTTACGGGTAGAAAGACTTTGGTTAACGCTGAGGGGATGGCGTTATACCGGGAATGGTTATTTAAGCAGTTCCTGTGCAACAAGATGTCCTATTTCAGAGGTAGAAACCTTCTTCAGACCTTCTGCATAAAGGTCAGGCGTGCGGTAGCCTTGCTCCATAACTGCGTCAACAGCTGCTTCCATAGCGTCTGCTGCTTCGTTTTGGTTCAGGGAGTAACGCAACATCATAGCAACACTGAGAATGGTTGCCAGCGGGTTAGCAATGCCTTGGCCGGCAATATCAGGCGCACTGCCGTGGATAGGCTCGTACATACCGGTGCCGTCGCCGAGGCTGGCGCTCGGAAGCAGGCCGATGCTGCCTGCGATTGTGCTGGCTTCATCACTGAGGATATCGCCAAAGATATTATTAGTCAAAATAACGTCGAACTGCTTCGGATTCAGCACTAACTGCATAGCGCAGTTGTCAACATAGAAGTTGTTCAGCTCGACTTCAGGATAATCCTTAGCCTGCATTTCGGCAACAATTTTACGCCACATACGGCTGGAGCCCAATACGTTGGCTTTATCAACACTGGTTACTTTACCGCGGCGTTTTTTGGCAGCTTCAAAAGCAAAACGGGCAATGCGTTCTACCTCCGGACGGGTATATAGCTCAACGTCGCTTGCTTCCTCAACGCCGTCAGCGTTGAGGTGCGCTTCGTTGTGCTCACCGAAGTAGATGCCGCCGGTAAGCTCACGTACGATTAAAAGATCGGCACCTTCGGCACGTTCCGTTTTCAGCGGAGAAAGATGCGCGGTGAATTTGGAAACGGTCATCGGGCGCAAGTTGCAGTACAGGCCCAAAGCCTTGCGGATACCAAGCAGGCCTTTCTCCGGGCGGATGTCCGGGGCAACATTATCCCATTTTGGTCCGCCGACAGCACCGAGCAGCACAGCGTCAGCAGCCTTAGCGCTGGCGATGGTTGCTTCCGGCAGGGGAACGCCGGTTGCGTCGATTGCGCAGCCGCCGATGAGCTGCTTGTCATATTCAATTTCAAAGCCGTATTTTTTGGCAGCAGCGTCGAGAACCTCTACAGCTGCATCAACTATTTCTACACCAATGCCGTCACCGGGCAGTAAGCAAATCTTCATTATTTGTTTTCTCCTTTAATATAATTAATCAGGCCGCCACAGTCTGCGATATGCTGGATAAATTCCGGCAGCGGTTTTGTTTTGATCGTAATATTTTTATTGAGGATTTTGATTTCACCCTTGTTGACATCAACGTCAATTTCATCGCCGGGTTCAATCTTTTCAACGTCGGCGCCTATTTCCAGCACCGGCAGGCCGATGTTAATCGCATTGCGATAGAAGATGCGGGCAAAGCTGTCTGCTACGATGCATTTGATACCCTTAACCTTTAATACTACCGGGGCATGCTCGCGGGAAGAACCGCAGCCGAAGTTTTTGCCGGCAACGATGTAATCTCCGGGCTGTACGTTGGCGGCGAAGTTAATTTCCAGGTTTTCTTTCGCATCCTCCATTGCATGCTCTGCTAATTCTTTGAAATCGGCAATGTTCAGATATCTTGCCGGGATAATAACGTCTGTATCGATGTGGTCGCCGTAAAGCCAAACTTTGCTCATTTTACTACCTCCTCAGGGCTGGTGATATAACCGGTAATGGCACTGGCTGCAGCGGTATAGGGGCTTGCCAGATAAACTTCGCTGTCGACATGACCCATGCGGCCGCGGAAGTTACGGTTGGTGGTGGAAACAGCTCGTTCGCCTGCTGCGAGGATGCCCATGTAACCGCCAAGGCAGGGACCGCAGGTCGGAGTGGAAACGGCAGCGCCGGCATCAATAAAGGTATCAATATAACCGCGGTGCATAGCCTCCTGATAAATCTGTTGGGTTGCCGGGATGATAATCATACGCACATGGTCGCAAACCTTGTGGCCTTTGAGAATTTCGGCAGCCTGTTCAAGATCCTCCAGACGGCCGTTGGTACAGGAACCGATGACAACCTGGTCGATTTTGATTGCATGACCTTCCTTAGCAGGATGAGTGTTTTCCGGCAGATGCGGATAAGCAACAACGGGAACAAGCTCGTCGAGCTTAATATCGAGTACGCGGGCATATTCAGCATCTTCGTCCGCAGTAACTGCTTCCCATTCACGGGTTACGCCGCGTTCCTTTAAGAATTCGATGGTCTTTTCATCAACGGGGAAAATGCCGTTTTTGCCGCCGGCCTCAATAGCCATGTTGCAGATAGTCAGACGGTCGGCCATCGAAAGCTCGCTGACGCCTTCGCCGGTGAATTCCAAAGATTGGTAACGGGCGCCGTCAACGCCAATCATACCGATGATGGTCAGGATGATGTCCTTGCCTTTAACGTATTTCGGCAGTTTGCCGGTCATGTTAACCTTGATAGCCTGTGGAACCTTGAACCAGGAGGTACCGCTGGCCATAGCGCAGCCGATATCAGTCTGGCCCATACCGGTGCTCAGAGCATTGAGTGCACCGTAGGTACAAGTGTGGGAATCGGCGCCGATGATGATTTCGCCGGGAGCAATAAGGCCTTTATCCGGCAGCAGTGCATGCTCGATACCCATCTGGCCTACTTCAAAGTAGTTTTTGATTTCGTGCTTGCGGGCGAAGTCACGCATACGCTTGCACATGGTTGCGGATTTGATATCCTTGCAGGGGGAGAAATGGTCCGGAACCAGAGCAATTTTGTTTTTATCAAATACTGGTTTACCGATTTTTTCAAATTCGTTGATAGCCGGAGGACCGGTGATATCATTAGCTAATACTAAATCTACTTGAGAAACAAGCAGGTCGCCGGCACTTACGCTGTCGCGGTGAGCGTGCTTGGCTAAGATTTTTTGCGTCATTGTCATTCCCATAAGATAGTCCTTCTTTCTTTAGGGGCTGCCTATAAGGGGCTATCTGCTTCAGAAGCGCTTCTAGGAGTACTAGTATGTACGCCGTCGTCGCGCTTCTTCGCATCTGACGCTCCTCTAGACAGCCTGTAAATTTTTTAAGTTAGAAAGAGTGTACTATGAAATAAAATAGCCCCTATCTGCGCTTGCAGATAGGGGCGAAGTTTTTTCGCGGTACCACCCTAAGTTGTACTTAATTTTCCCGATTAGCGAATCGGCAGCGTAACGTGCTGGAAACGTCTGCTCCTACTTGGTTCAGAGAAGCTGCTCGCGGGTGAGCTTCTTTGCCTGCTTGCTGGCGGCTTGCACCATACGCCGTCTCTCTGGATGCTGGGGCAGGTAAATTTTCCCGTTCATTGCATTTTTGTTTTTGAAATTAAAATATACACATCGCTGTGTTCTTCACATTATCGCAACAATTTCACGGTTTGTCAAGTGTGAAAATAAAAAAATGCCTAGAAAAATATTTAATGTGCAACTGAAATGGAAAAAAGTATTGCTGAAGTGCAAAGGAGTGTAGGGGTAAAAAAATGCTTCTTTCAGAAAATTGCCTTTTGCAGAACTTTTGTCATGTAAATAAATATATATATAATTTATGATCGTAATAACGTGGTATTATAATTAAAATTACAGTCGTTGTGGTGGTCTTTAACAGAAACACTAACAGAACTGCTAATAGATTTATTGATAAAATGCTTTGAGAGGGGAATTTATTATGAATACTTCGCTGCCCAAAAAACAGGGATTGTATGATCCTTGGTTTGAACACGATGCCTGCGGTGTTGGCGTAGTTGCCAATATTAAGGGCAAGAAGTCTAATAAAATTTTACGACAGGCTTTGGTGGTTTTGCATAACATGGATCATCGCGGCGGTCAGGGAGCAGATATGAACTCCGGTGACAGTGCCGGTGTACTGCTGCAGATTCCGCATAACTTTTTTGTCAAAGAATGCGCGAAGCAGTACTCAGCGAAAAGCCGCAGCTTTTATATAACTACTTTAAACAGCTCTTTGTGCAGGTAACAAATCAGCCGATTGATGCCATTCATGAGGAGGTTTTCGCGGATACAACCAGCGGTATCGGTCCGGAACTGAATCTGATTGACCCGCAGCCGGAAAGCTGCCGCCAGATTTCTGCCGAATCTCCGGTATTAAGCAATATTGAGCTTGCTAAGCTGAAGAATATTCCTGATTTCGAGGCAGCAACAATTCCTATGCTTTACAAGGTTGCTGATGGCGGCGCCGGCTTAAAGCAGGCGTTGGATGCAATCTTTGCTGCTGCTGATAAATATATTGCGGAAGGCAAGTGCATTTTGATATTATCCGACCGCGGCATTACTAAAGATATGGCAGCGGTTCCTGCCTTGCTGGCAGGTGCAGGTCTGCATCATCATCTGATTAAAAACGGTACGCGTCTGCGTGCTTCTATTATCATAGAATCTGCTGAACCGCGTGAGGTGCACCATATGGCGTTGCTTTTAGGCTATGGCGTCAGCGGTATTAATCCGTATCTTGCTTTTGAAAGCCTGGAGCATATGTGTGCTGACGGAATGCTGGATATCAGCTTTGAAAAGGCTGCTGAAAATTATATCAGCGCCTGCACTCACGGCATTGCTAAAATCCTGTCGAAGATGGGTATTTCTACTGTACAGCCTTATCGTGGCGCTCAGATTTTTGAAGCTATCGGTATCAGCAGTGCCGTTATTGAAGAATATTTCACCGGAACTCCGTCGCGTCTTGAAGGCATCGGCCTGGATGAGATTGCCAAAGAGGTTGCTATGCGTCATGAGCCTGCCTTTGCTGAGCAAAACATTGATCCTTTCAGCTATGAATCAGGTTCTCATTATCAATGGCGTAACGGCGGCGAGCAGCATATGCTTAATCCGGAAACGATTGTTAAGCTGCAGCAGGCCTGCAAGACCGGTGATTATAAGCTCTTTAAGGCGTTCAGCAAGCAGCTGCGCGGCAGTGCCTTTGCCAACCAGAATCTTCGCAGTATGCTGACCTTTACGCCGTAGCGTCTGCCGGTGAATATTGATGAGGTAGAATCTGTAGAAAGCATTTGTCATCGCTTCAAGACAGGTGCTATGAGCTACGGCTCTTTAAGTCAGGAAGCACATGAATGTCTGGCGATTGCCATGAACCGTATAGGCGGCAAGAGCAATACCGGCGAAGGCGGCGAGAATCCCAACCGTTTTGCACCGCTGCCTAATGGTGATAGCAAGCGCAGTGCAATTAAGCAGGTTGCCAGCGGACGTTTTGACGTAACCAGCAATTACCTTGTCAATGCGGACGAAATTCAGATTAAAATTGCACAGGGTGTTAAGCCGGGTGAAGGTGGACAGCTTCCGGGCGGTAAGGTTTATCCGTGGATTGCCGAATGCCGCAGTACGACGGCAGGGATTGGTTTGATTTCTCCTCCGCCTCATCATGATATCTATTTTATTGAAGATTTGGCTGAGCTGATTCACGACCTGAAGAATGCTAATCCCCGTGCCCGCATCAGCGTTAAGCTGGTAAGTGAGGTTGGTGTCGGTACAATTGCTGCCGGCGTAGTTAAGGCCTGCGCCGATGTTGTACTTATCAGCGGTACTGCCGGTGAACGCTTCTGCATCCGTAATAGCGGCGTGAACGCTGTTGTTGAGGGTGTTGGTGACCATGGCTGTGAATATATGACCGGTGGTACGGTAGTTATTTTGGGACGTACAGGACGCAATTTTGCTGCCGGCATGAGCGGTGGTACAGCCTATGTTTTGGATATGCAGGGAGATTTTGCAACCTACTGCAATAAGGAAATAGTGCTGTTGGAAAAGCTGGAGGAAATCGGCGACAGCCTGACGGTAAAGAAAATGTTGCTGCAGCATGCAGAGCATACCGGCAGTAAGCTGGCTTTAGAGATATTGGATAACTGGGATGAATATCAGGATAAATTTGTCAAGGTTATTCCTAAAGAATATAAGATTGTTACGCAGAAGCTTAATGAGTATCTGCAGCAGGGAATGAGCGCGGATGCTGCCACCCTGAATGTATTTGAGGAGGTGAAGTCATAATGGGTAAGCCTACCGGATTTATGGATTACAAGCGTGTAGAGCTTGCTTTGCGTGCCCCCGAAGAAAGAATTAAGGATTGGCAGGAGATTAAGACGAGCAGCCTGCCGCATAAGGAAGCACTGTGCTGCCAGGCAGCGCGCTGTATGGATTGCGGCGGTCCCTTTTGCCATAGCGGTGTAATGATTAACCGCATGGTTTCAGGCTGTCCGCTGCACAATCTGATGCCGGAATTTAATGATCTTGTTTACCACGGGATGGATGATTATGCCTATGCCCGCCTGAATAAAACCAATAATTTCCCGGAATTTACATCTCATGTCTGCCCGGCTCCCTGCGAGGGTGTCTGCACAGCTGGTGCTCCTGTCTATGGGCTTTGTGGGCAGCGAAGAGCGACTGTTTGAGGAATTCAAGTTGGCGAAGGCACCTAACGGCAGCATAGCGGCTGATGACAGCAGCTATGCGACTAGCGTACCCGGTGTTTTCGCAGCCGGTGACGCGCGTCGCGGACAGAGTCTGGTAGTGTGGGCTATTGCCGAAGGGCGTGGTGCCGCACATGCGGTTGATAAATTTTTGCGTAAGTAAGCTATAAGATTCTCCTTTCCTTTTATAAACGTGCTTGCAGCTTTTGTGTATATAAAAAATAGCTGCAGGCACATTTTTTATTAGCTGTAGCCTTGAAATAGGTAACGGCTACAGCAATGCACCATCTGCGTCATATAAATCAGAAGTGAAATCTTCGCAAACTCAAAGCTTTTCTGCGGATTTGCTTTTTCCCACGTTGCACTTTCCCTGCAAGATAAGCTATAATATAGATAAATATACCTAGCAACAGCTAAATTTAAGATACAGGAGAAAACAAAATGTTTATTGACAGAGCGAGAATTTATGTAGAAGCAGGCGATGGCGGCGACGGCATGAGCAGCTTCCGCAGAGAAAAATTTGTAGAAAAGGGTGGCCCGAACGGCGGTAACGGCGGTCGCGGCGGTGACGTTGTCCTGATTGCGGACAAAAATCTCAATACCCTGATTGACTTCCGTTACAAGAGAAAATATGTTGCTAAGCGCGGCGGTCAGGGTGGTACTAAAAACTGCACCGGTGTACGCGCCGATACTGTTTTCGTGAAGGTTCCGATGGGTACTTTGGTACGTGATGATGCAACCGGCGCCGTTATGGCAGACCTTGTTGAGGACGGCCAGACCTATACGGCTGCTAAAGGCGGCCGCGGCGGCAAGGGCAATGCCTGCTATGTTACCAGCACCAACCGTGCACCGACCTTTGCCGAAAAGGGCGAACCCGGTGAAACCCGTTGGCTGAAGCTGGAGCTGAAGCTGCTGGCCGACGTTGGCCTTGTAGGCTATCCCAGCGTAGGCAAGTCCAGCATTATCGCACAGGTGAGCGCTGCCCGCCCCGAAATTGCTGCCTACCATTTTACAACGCTGTCCCCGGTTTTGGGCGTGGTACGTCTGGATGAGGAGCGCAGCTTTGTACTGGCGGATATCCCCGGTTTGATTGAAGGTGCGCATGAGGGTGTAGGCCTTGGCCATGACTTCCTGCGTCATGTAGAGCGTACTAAGGTACTGCTGCATATTGTTGACGTTGCTGGCGTTGACGGACGTGATCCGATTGAGGACTTTGACAAAATCAATACAGAGCTGGCAGAATACAGCGAGCGTCTGGCACGCCGCAAGCAATTGGTTGTTGCCAATAAAATGGACCTGCCGGAGGCTCAGGAAAACTTTGAGCGCTTAAAGGAATACGTTGAAGCCAAAGGCTACGAAATCTGCAAGGCAAGTGCTGCTACCGGCGAAGGCTTGCGTGAGCTGATGTTTAAGGCTTACGACCTGCTGCTGCAATATGTTCCGGAAGAAGATGAAGAAGACTTGGCACGCTTTGACGAGATTGATCCGGACAGCTATGAAATTGTTGTCGGAAATGATACCGACTGGGAGGTTCGCGGCAAGAACATTGAGCGTCTTGTTGCCATGACTAACTTTGATAATGACGAGGCACTTTACCGCTTCCAGCTGATTTGGAAACGCCTTGGCATTGACGAGGCGCTGAAGGAGAGAGGCGTACAGGAAGGTCAGAGTGTGCGTATTAGGGATATGGTTTTCGACTACAAAGAGTAGTGAGTACGCATATAATGCACCGTCGAGCGTCATGAAAATTCCTCGACGTATAAGGACGCAGATAATGCACCATCTGCGTCATGAAGCCTCCTAGACGTACAATGCAGTACGTCGTCGTCGGCTTCATTTAGCATCTGATACATTCTATGCGTCCTTAGGGAGTATGCCGTTGTAAACTGTATTTAGTAACTGATACATCCTATGTGTCCTTAGAGAAAGCTATGTATTGCGGATAACGCAAAAAATAAAAACTAGAACTGCAGGTGAGGGGAAATGTTGAATAATGAAGCAAGCCGTGAGGCTTTAAAAAAGGCTAAACGTATTGTTATTAAGGTTGGTACGAGTACGATTACCTATGCCAATGGCAAGCGCAATTTTAGTCAGATTGACCGTCTGGCGCGCGAAATCAGCGATTTGCAGAATCAGGGCAAGGAAATGATTCTGGTTACCAGCGGTGCCGTGGCTGTGGGCGTGGACCGTATGGGTTTGCCCGGAAAACCCAAAACTATTCCCGGCAAGCAGGCCGCTGCTGCCGTAGGTCAGGGCGTTCTGATGCACACCTACGAAAAATTCTTTGCCGATTACGGTCAGATTGTGGCGCAGGTGCTGATTACCAAAACAGAGGCCATTGACCGCCACCGTTACACCAATACGCGTAATACCTTTATGGAGCTGATGCGTCAGCGTGTTATCCCTATCGTCAACGAAAATGACGTTGTGGCGCTCGACGAGCTGAAAATCGGCGATAACGATAATATGTCTGCTCTTGTTGCAGGCATTGTGGATGCTGACCTTGTTATCATTCTTTCGGATGTGGACGGCCTGTATACCGCTAATCCGCAAACGCATCCGGACGCTGTTATTGTGCCCGAAGTTGCGGAAATTACTCCAGAGATTGAGGCAAGTGCCGGCGGTGTCGGCTCTGCCCGCGGTACAGGCGGTATGGCGACTAAAATTCAGGCTGCCAAGGCTGCGACAAGCAGCGGCATTCATCTGGTAATTGCCAGCGGTACCGAAAAGAATGCTATTACCCGTGTACTGCAGGGTGAAGAACTGGGAACCTTGTTCGTGAGCCGTGAAAACCGTCTGCAGTTCCGCAAGCGCTGGCTGGCCTTTGGTGCCAAAATCGCCGGCAGTATTGTTGTGGATGATGGCTGCGCCAAGGCTATTCGCAAGGCCGGCGGCTGCAGTATTCTGCCGGCAGGCGTGTTTGCCGTGCAGGGTGAATTTTTGCCGGGCAGTACGGTGAGCGTTATCGATAAGGATGCGCACGAGCTGGCGCGTGGTTTAGTGCATTATTCTTCTGCCGAGCTGGAGCAGATTAAGGGCTGCAATTCCGGCGAGATTGCAAATATTCTGGGACATAAAAATTTTGATGAGGTTATCCACCGCGATGACCTGGTTATTTTATAAGGCAGGGTGAAGATTATGGCAACGTATGAATTGGTGAAGGCTAAGGCGCAGGCTGCAAAGCAGGCTGCAGCAAAGCTTGCCGTTACTTCTACCGCAGTTAAGAATGCGGCACTTTTGGCGATGGCTGCTGCGCTGGAGGCACAACAGTCTGAAATTTTGGCTGCGAATGAGCGTGATATGACTGCTGCTGCAGCCAATGGCATGAAAAGCTCAATGCTGGACCGTCTGAAGCTGACTGCCGAGCGTATAAGCGGTATGGCTGACGGCCTGCGTCAGGTAGCAGGCCTGGCTGACCCTGTGGGGAATGTTATTGACGGCAAAACTCTGCCTAACGGTCTGCATATTACCAAAATTCGCGTTCCTCTGGGCGTTATCGGTATTATTTACGAGGCACGTCCCAACGTTACGGCGGATGCCGCAGGCCTGTGCCTGAAGTCCGGCAATGCTGTTATCCTTAAGGGCGGCAGTGAGGCGATGGAGTCCAATAAAACTGTTGCTGCGATTTTGGCGCAGGCTGCGGAGGGTGCAGGCATTCCTGCGGGCTCTATTCAGTTTATTGATACCAGTGACAGACAGGCTGTGCAGGATTTAATCCATATGAACGGCTTGGTGGACGTGGTTATTCCTCGCGGCGGTGCCGGCCTGATTCAGGCGGTAGTGCGTAATGCCAGCGTGCCGGTTATCGAAACAGGTGCGGGCGTATGCCATACCTATGTTGACAAGGATGCCGACGTGGAGATGGCTATGAAGATTGCCTTCAATGCCAAGGTGCAGCGTCCTTCCGTATGCAATGCAATGGAAACATTGCTGGTGCATAAGGATATTGCGGATAAATTCCTGCCGATGATGCTGATGATGTATAATTCCTCCGCCGTAGAAATATGCGGTGACGAGGCTGTGCAGGAGTACAGCGGTCAGGTGCATCCGGTAACTGAAGAAGACTGGTCTACGGAATACGGCGATTTGCGTCTTTCCGTCAAGATTGTGGACAGCATTGAGGAGGCTATGGCACATATTGCCAAATACGGCACCGGCCACAGCGAATGTATTGTTACGAATAATTATCAGGCGGCACAGCTTTTCCAATATACCGTGGATGCTGCTGCTGTTTACGTCAATGCTTCTACCCGTTTTACCGACGGCAACGAATTCGGCTTCGGTGCGGAAATCGGCATCAGCACACAAAAGCTGCATGCCCGCGGACCTATGGCGCTGCCGGAGCTTACGAGTACGAAGTATCTGATTAACGGTAACGGTCAGGTGCGCAAATAAGCTCATATGTAACGGTGTTGCTGAATGGTTAGCAATGAAAAACCTCAGGGATGACAGATGTTACTTAAGGCTGACGTAATATCAGATGCTATATTTTAATAAAGCATAATACTTACTGAAACCCGCTTCAATGGCGTAAGCCGGCGAAGCGGTGTTTTGCTTTTGCAGGAAAGCTGTCTGATGCAGGTAAAATTCACATTTTTGCACCGATTTTTATTGCCTGAGGTATATGCTTTAAGTGTAAAATTTGATATAATTAATTGGATAAGATTGCTTTGTTGCTACTGCACAATTTAGAAAGCTGGAGGGAACTCTTTTGGAAGAATTGTATCGTGAAGAATCTGGAACAAGTACGCAAAGAAAAATCTTTGCAGTGATTGCCTTGCTGATGATTGCGAGCCTTTATTGGCATGAATGGACCTGGCTGCAGGAACATAGACGCTTTGATATGCTGGGCTGGGGTATGGACACAGTGCTTTTGGCTCTGTGGATTTGGCGTGTAGCCTTTGGCTATACTCTGATACTCTACAAGGATATGAAGCTTGAGGTAATCAGCCACGGCTTAGGCTTTATTAAACGCAGTTATGTTGTTGACCTGACCCGTACAGAAAGCTTTACCGATAAATATGTAAAGAGCTTTTTCCGTAAAACAGCGATTAAGCATTACATCCATCGCTATAATTCACTTGATGAAAATCCGCAGCGCTTGCTGGTATTTACCGAAGGCAAGAAAAATAAGCTGGCGGGTTTGCTGTTTAAATCCAGTGATGAGTTTGTCCGTGTACTGCGTAAGGAAATGCCGGATAAATTCATTCAGCTTTAATTGATGATTGTTTTGGTATAGGAGGCTTTGACAGATGGAAACAATAGCTAACGTAGAACCGGTGGTAGTCTGCGCCCGCGTTATGCAAATATTTTTTGGTTCTTTTATTTACATTTATCTGATTGCCAAGCTGGTTGGCCCCGATAACAAATTGGCCTGGTTCAGAAAACGTAAAAAATATACCTTCTTTAACCGCCGTGGTATTTTCGGTGAGGATATTAACTTCGGTTATCCTGTATGCTGGCAAGGCGTTCTTGTTTTTCTGGCAATTTACGGCGTAGTTTTCGGCGTCGGTTACTGGTATATTTTCGTACATGCATATTAAGCTAAAAGTTTTATAAGAGGAAGGATTTGCTTCAATGGCAGAAATTAGAGGTATTGTTGTTAAAAAGCAGGGCGAGCGCGCTGAGGTAAAGGTTGATAAAGCTGAAAGCGAACTGACAGGCCTGCCTAAATACATAGATTGCTGGAACCCGGTAGGTGCTAAGGCCGGCGATGTAGTAGGTGCGGAATACCGCGATTTTGACCAACGCAAGGCTAAGCTGGTTATTTACGGTCTGCCGGTAGCAGGCATTCTTGCAGGTGTTGCCTGCGGACACAGTATGGCTACGTTCTTTCATATGGATGAATTGCCGTTTATTGCCGTCTGTATTGTTTTGTGGCTTTTGGTAACCGTAAACTATGCACGTATTTTTAAACGTGATGCGGTACGCGAAGGCAAGCAGGCTGTTATTTTTGAAATCCAGCAGCCGAAGATTGTTATTGATATGGGTCAAAAGGAATAGGCTGAAGCATGAAGGTTATTTTGGCATCAGCCTCTCCGCGCAGACAGGCGCTGCTGCAACAAATAGGTATTACTCCGTTGGTTTGTCCGGCGGATTTTGCCGAAGGCAGCGGAACTGCCAGCCAGGCGCAGGAGGTTGCTTTGTATAATGCAGCCGGCAAATGCGCCGCTGTAGCAGCAAAGATGGGAGATGAGCTTCCTATAATTGCTGCAGATACAATCGTAGTAATTGATAATGTTATTTTGGGCAAACCGCAGGATGCAGCAGCTGCCAAGGCTATGCTGCAGTGCTTGTCCGGACGTACACATCAGGTGATAACAGGCGTTGCTGTGCGCTATAAGGGACAGCAGCTGTCCAAGGTGTGCGTTACTGACGTAAGCTTTCGTCAGCTGACTGCTGAAGAAATAGATGCTTATATTGCTACAGGCGAGCCTATGGATAAGGCAGGAGCCTATGGCATTCAGGGCAGAGGTGCTGTCCTGGTGGAAAAAATCAATGGCTGCTATAACAATGTTGTAGGTCTGCCGTTGTCATTGTTGTACTTAATGATGCAAAGATTGGGAGTATGAGGAGCTATGAAGAGTGACTAATCCTGCAGTAAGCAGGACCTGCGATTTTTGCAGTGATTTTAGTAGTATCGACAAAACAACAAACAAAGAGAGTATTAAAAATCTTCCCTTAGAGGACAGACCACGGGAAAAGCTTTTTCTGCGTGGGGTGGAAGCGCTGACGGATGCGGAGCTGCTGGCAATATTGCTGCGCACAGGCACTGCTCGAAAATCAGCGTTGGAGATTGCTAAGGAGCTCACGGCTGACGGAGGTCTGTACAGGCGTCTGGCGGGAGTGAGGGACTTAAATGAGCTTATGCAAATCAAGGGTATGGGGCAGGCCAAGGCAGCAACAGTTTTGGCAGCTCTGGAAATAGGCAGACGTATTGCGTCGGCCCGCCCTTTGGATAAAATTCGTTTTGGCTGTCCGCAGGATGGTGCGGCATTTTTGATGCCACGCCTGCGTTATGCCACAAAGGAACAATTTTTGGTAATTTTGTTAAACAGTAAGAATAAAGTAATAGGCACAGAGCTGGTATCAGAGGGTTCGCTGACCAACTCGGTGGTGCATCCGCGTGAGGTATTTCTGCCGGCGATTCTGCAGCATGCAGCCTCTATCTGCGTGGCACATAATCATCCTTCTGGTGATCCACAGCCAAGCATTGAGGACAGGCAGCTGACAGCTGTTTTGCTGGCGGCAGGACAAACGTTGGGGATTCCTCTTCTGGACCATCTGATTATCGGGGACGGTGCTTATTACAGCTTTCAGGAAGATGGAGCATTAGAAGTTTAGGAGGATAGTCGGAAATGAAGTTTACTTTCCCTAATATCAGTATTTTTAACAATATGTCGGATGACATGGGTATAGATCTGGGCACTGCAAATACGCTGGTGCATTGCAAGGATAAGGGTATTATTATCCGCGAGCCGTCGGTAGTAGCTGTTGAAAAGGATACTAACGAGGTACTGGCAATCGGTGCGGAGGCCAAGAGAATGATCGGCCGTACTCCCGGTAACATTGTCGCTATCCGTCCGATGAAGGATGGCGTTATTGCCGACTATGAAATTACTCAGTCTATGCTGAAATATTTTATTAAGCAGGCTATGGGCAACCGTACCTTTGTACGTCCGCGCATTCTGGTTGGTGTGCCTTCCGGTGTTACCGAAGTAGAAAAGCGTGCTGTTGTTGATGCTACTATTGAAGCAGGTGCGCGTGAGGCTTACTTGATTGAAGAACCGATGGCGGCAGCAATCGGTGCAGGCCTGCCTGTACAGGAAGCAACCGGCAGCATGGTTGTTGATATCGGCGGCGGCACCTGTGAGGTTGCCGTAATTTCTCTGGGCGGCATTGTTGTCAGCAAGAGCGTACGCTGCGGCGGCGATGCTATCGACAGTGCTATTGTACGTTATATCCGCAAAGCCTTTAATATGTTTATCGGTGAGCGTACAGCAGAAAATATTAAAATTGAAATCGGTACCGCAATGAAGGTTGATGAGCCTGCTGTTATGGAAGTTCGCGGCCGCGACCTGCTCAGCGGTCTGCCTAAGAGTATAGAGGTTAATGCCAACCATGTATGCGAGGCTGTTAACGAGCCTGTAAGCATGATTGTGGACGCTGTTCGTAACACATTGGAGCGTACACCGCCTGAACTGTCCGCTGATATTATGGATCGTGGCATTGTTATGACAGGCGGCAGCTCTATGCTGCGTAATCTGGACAGACTGATTTCTCAGGAAACCGGTATGCCGGTATTCGTGTCCGATGAAGCTTTGAACTGTGTTGCTCTCGGCACCGGTATTGCTGTAGAAAATATTGATATTTACCGCAAAGGCTTTATGACCTCTAAATAAGTAGGAATGCAGCATGAATAAGAAGGTTATGTTGGTAGCTTTGTTTGTTCTGGTCCTGTTTTCTATGCTGGCAATGGCTGTAGCAGGCAGAAGCCGTTTTCCTTTGGTCAACAGAGCGGTGGCGGCAGTAGTGCTGCCGGTAGAAAGTATGCTGACCGGGTTAGGCAATGCCGGTGATGGCGTGCGTGGCTATTGGAAAGCACTGACAGTAATGCAGAGCGAAAATGCAAAGCTGAAACAAGAAAATATTGAGCTGCGTAATGCCAATATCCAGATGGCTTCGATGTATGCAGAAAACAGGCAGCTGAGAGGCTTGCTGGAGTATAAGGAGCAGCACAAATCGCAGAAGGTTGTAGCAGCAAAGGTAATTGCCCGCAGCTTTGGCGATTTACGTGACTGCATATATATCGCTGCCGGTAAGGACAGAGGCCTGGCACCTGATATGGCTGTAGTAAACGGCGGCTTGGTAGGCGTGGTTGACGAGGTATATGATGATTATGCCCGTGTACTTTTGCTCACCTCTCCGCGCTGTCGAGTAGGTGCTAGGGTATTGCGCGCTGATTCACGTGCTGTCGGTGTAGCCGGCGGTGTCAGCGGCAAGGATAAGCTGCTGTTGGAGCATATTTACCGCGAAGCAAGCCTGCGTGAGGGCGATATTATCGTTACCAGCGGTTACAGCGGCAGCCATCCAGCAGATATTCTTATCGGTAAGGTTACTGCTACTCATATGGATAGTGTCGGTCTGCTGCAGGAAGCAGATATTGTACCTGCTGCTGATATTGCAGATGTTGAACAGGTATTGGTTATTGTTGGCTTTACGCCGGAAGCGAAAATCGTATTACAGGGAGGACAGGCAAAATGAGGAGACTGATTTGGCCCGTCCTGTTTCTGTTCTTAATGCTGCTGCAGGGTTCGATGTCTGTGTACTATACAGGCTGGCTTTCCTGTGATTTGCTGCTTTTGGCGGTATATGCTTATGCGATGCTGCGCGGCGAAAAAGCTGGGGCGGTAGTTGGCGGTATCACCGGACTGCTGCAGGATGCAATGACGGTGGGGATTTTTGGCTTCCATATTCTCAGTCGTATCTGTGTAGGTTATATAGTGGGCCTGACAAAGGAAAAGGTGTTTAAGGATAATTATCTTTATCATATGAGCGCTATTGCGACGATTACTTTTATCCTGCGTTTTGTTTACTGGTGGCTGGAACTTTTGCGCAGTGGCGGACGCTGGAGCATATTTTTTGCATATTTATGGGATTCCCTGGGCTATATTATAGGCAATGCGCTGTTGGTATGGCCTGTTGTAGTTATAATGAAGATGATTTATGAATGGATCAGAAAAGAAGATATATCTTATTAACCAGGAAGCAGGAAAGGAGACAGACGTAGCCTATGGAAGATAGAAACCGGATAACCAGATTGCACACCTTGCTGATTGTGTGTCTGGTATTATTTGCTGTGCTGCTGGGACGAATGGTTTATTTGCAGCTGTGGCGCGGTGATTACTACGCTAAGCAATCTGACGGCAACAGGCTGCGCCAGTCGCGTATTCTTGCTCCACGCGGAATTATTTATGATAGCGAAGGCAAAGAGCTGGTAAATAATTTGCCCGGTTATGCCGTAGTATTACAGAAGCAGTCCAGCTATAAACCGGAAACACTGCAGCGCCTCAGTAATTTGCTGCAGATGCCTGTAGAAGAAATTAACGCTAAAATTAAGGCGAGTGAAAATTTTTATGAACCGATTATGCTGAAAAATAATCTTGATCAGCAGATGGTAACGAAAATAGAAGAACAGCGCCGCTATATGCCGGAGGTTATGCTTTCGGTGCAGCCTATCCGTAATTATCCATATCATGAGCTTGCTGTACATGCTTTGGGTTACGTAGGCGAGGTAAGCTCCTATGAAATTGAGCAGGGACTGTTTAAGAATATTAGTCAGGGAAGTCTTGTTGGTAAGGGCGGACTGGAAAAAAGCTATGATAAATATCTGCGCGGTGAGGATGGCGCCTTTATGGAGGAGGTTGACGTTGCCGGCAATGTTGTTAAGCATTACGATTCCGTTCAGCCTGTTCCTGGCAAAAATCTGAAGCTGACGATTGATTACGAGCTGCAAAAGGAGCTGGAAACTTTTACCGATAAGCATCTTGCTTTCCTGCGCAGCTCCGGTATTGCTCCCGGAGCGAGAGCTGCGGCAGTAGTAGCCATCGATCCGCGTAATGGCGCGGTAAGAGCAATGGTCAGCCGTCCTGTTTATGACCCCAACTGGTTTGTGCATGGCATTTCCTCAAAGAATTGGAATTCTATCAATAACGATCCCAATTACCCGATGAATAACAAGGTTATCAGCGGCGAATATCCTCCGGGCTCTACATTTAAGATTGTTACCGGCAGTGCTGCCTTTGAACTGAAAAAGGTTGGCTTGAACGAGCCCATTTTCGACGGCGGTTTTCATCCGATGGTTCCTACTATGGGTAACGCCGGCGGCGAGGTTTTAGGATGGCTGACCTTTATCAAAGCGTTGGCGATGAGTGATAACGTTTATTTTTACGAGCTTGGTTATCGCGTCGGCATTGATAATATTGAAAAATATGCGCATATTTTTGGCTTTGGCGAACGCACCGGCATTGACCTGGAAGGCGAAAGCAAGGGCCTTGTTGCCTCTAAAAAAGTAAAGCGTGAAATCTGGGATGAGGACTGGCGCTTAGGCGATACCTTCAACGCTGCTATCGGTCAGGGTTTCAACCTGACGACACCGATTCAGCTTTCTGTTATGCTGAGTATTGTTGCTAATGGCGGTACTAAGTATCAGCCATATCTGGTTGACAGTATTATAAACAGTGATGGCAGTCTTTTTGAAAAGCCTAAACGTGCTGAAGGTAAGCATATTGATGTGTCACAGCAGACAATGGACTATATCCGCATGGGCATGAGTGCTACTACGCAGGAGGGTGGTACGGCATCGTACTTTGCCGGCCTGCCTAAGCCAATTGCCGGTAAAACCGGTACTGCCGAAAACTCTCATGGACGTGACCATGGTTTGTTTGTAGCCTATGGTCCGGTAGATGACCCTGAGCTTGTTGTAGTCTGCATTGTGGAACAGGGCGGCTTCGGCTCTGTTGCGGCAGGTCCTATTGTTTATAAAGCATTTGAAGAATTTTTCCAGGAAAAGGGTTATATGCCCCGCCCTGATAAGGCTGCCCCGAAAAAGGACACCATCCAATAATGCAGGAAGGAGTACATTGTGGATTTAAAACGTATCCTGAAAAATCTTGACTGGTGGCTGATTACTGCTGTGCTGATTCTTATGGGCTGTGGCTTGGGACTTATCGACAGTGCTACCCATTCCTTTGCTGTCAGCACCGGTAAGGCCTGGCATGTGCAGCGCCAAAGTATGTTTATGGTCTTTGGCCTGGCTATTGTTACTGTATCGTTGGCTTTTGATTACCGTGTTCTCAAAAATTATGCCACCAAGCTGTATATAATTAATATCATACTGCTTTTAGCGGTAATGTTTGTAGGACAAAGTCAATTGGGCGCACAGCGCTGGATTCAAATAGGCTCTATGTCCTTTCAGCCCAGTGAATTTGCTAAGGTTTTTCTCATTATCTGCTTAGCTACCTTTATGGATAAGCGAATTGAATGGTTGGAGGAATTTAAGGATTACCTGCCGGTTTTTGCATATATTCTGGTGCCGTTTATACTTGTTATGCGTCAGCCGGACTTAGGAACCTCGCTGACCTTTATTGCTATCCTTATAGGTATGATTTTTGTCAGCGGCTTCAAGTATAAATGGTTCTTCCGCATGGGACTGGCTTTTGTGGCTTTGATGCCGGCCTTTTGGATGATTCTGAAGGATTATCAGAAGAACCGTATTCGTGTTTTTCTGAATCCGGAGCTTGATCCTTTCGGCAGCGGTTATCATGTTATTCAGTCTAAAATTGCTATCGGCAGCGGCGGATTTCTTGGCAAAGGCTGGTTGGCCGGAACGCAGAGCCAGTTGAACTTTTTGCCGGAAAACCATACGGACTTTATTTTTGCTGTTGCCGGTGAAGAGTTTGGCTTTATCGGAACGGTGTTTATCATTTCTATGTATATGATTATCATCTGGCGAGGTATTGCGATTGCGCTTGATGCAGATGACACCTTCGGCATGCTTTTGGCAACCGGTGTAACGTCTATGTTTATGTTCCATGTTATGGTCAACATTGGTATGACTGCAGGTATTATGCCTGTAACCGGCGTACCGCTGCCATTTTTGAGCTATGGCGTCAGCTCGCTGACGACGAACCTGATGTTGGTGGCGATTTTGTTGAATATTAAGGTGAAAAAACAGAACTTACAGTTCTAAGGATGATGATATCAACCTTTTTATAAAATATTATAGGAATCGGTCGACGCTAAAGTGCCATATGCTTAGCAACGACTCCTAGGAGTACGTTTAGTACGCCGTCGTCGCCGTCGCTTCGCCTCTGATACTTTCTCGTCAACCTTTTTATAAAAAACTAGAGGGAGCGGTCGACGCTAAAGCATCATATCAGATAAATATTGACGAAAACTGTTTTGAATAAACCCTTCAATCATTAAATATAGAGGAGAATATGAATTTGAAAAAGGATTTAACTATTGATATTTTAAGCAGCGTGCAAAAGCCTGCTCGCTACACTGGCGGCGAGTTCGCCAGCATTGTTAAGCCTGCTGAAGAAGTAGAGGCAACTATTGCTCTGGCCTTCCCGGATGTATACGAAGTAGGTATGAGTTATCTTGGATTTAAAATTTTATACCATTTGCTGAACAAGGAAGAAGGAATTGCCGCAGAACGTGTTTACGCGCCCTGGATTGACCTCGAGGCGAAGATGCGTGAGCGTGAAATTGTGCTTTGCACTCTGGAAACCAAAAAGGCTTTGAGGGAATGTGATATTGTAGGTTTTACTTTGCAATACGAGCTTTCCTATACCAATATCTTAAATATGCTTGATTTGGGTGGCGTGCCGCTGCTGGCTAAGGATCGTACTGATGCAGACCCCTTTGTTATTGTAGGCGGCCCCTGTGTGTACAACCCGGAGCCTTTGGCTGATTTCTTCGATTTTGCTGTTATCGGTGAAGGCGAAGAGGTTTTGATAGAGGTAATGCGTTGCTACAAGGAGTGGAAGCGTGAAGGCAAACCCGGCGGCAGACAAGAATTTCTGCAGCGTGTGGTAAAAATCAAGGGTATTTATGTACCTTCCTTCTATGAAGCAGAATATAATGAGGACGGCACCTTTAAGGCAATTAAGCCGCTGCGCGAGGATATTCCTGCTGTTATCCAAAAGCGTGTTATAGAGGATATGAACAGCGTAGATTTCCCGACCTCTCCGATTGTTCCTTTCGGTGAAATTGTTCATGACCGCATCATGCTGGAGGTTTTCCGTGGCTGCAGCCGTGGCTGCCGTTTCTGCCATGCAGGCATGGTTTATCGTCCGGTGCGTGAGCGTAAGCCGGAGGTGCTGATGGACCTGTCGCGTAAGCTGGTAGATAATACCGGTTATAACGAAATCAGTCTGGTATCTCTGTCCAGTGCCGATTATTCCTGCCTGGCTCCGCTGGTACATAAGATGATTGGCGAGTTTAAGGATGAACGCGTCAGCGTTTCTCTGCCTTCTCTGCGTATCGACAGCTTCTGTGTTGCTATTGCTAAAGAGGTACAGGCAGTGCGTAAGAGCGGTCTGACCTTTGCTCCGGAGGCAGGCAGCCAGAAGATGCGTGACGTTATCAACAAGGGCGTTACCGAAGAGGATTTGATGAATGCTGTCGGTGCGGCGTTTGAATCTGGCTGGAACAGCGTTAAGCTGTACTTTATGATCGGTCTGCCCTATGAAACCGATGAGGATGTACTGGCGATTGCTGATTTGGCACGCAAGGTACAGTATAAATATTTCCAGATTACCGGTAAGCGTGGTTGCAAGGTTACCGTAAGTGCTTCGTCCTTCGTACCTAAGCCGTACACTGCTTTCCAATGGTTTGCGCAGAATGATTTGGAAGAAATTCGCCGTAAGCAGTTCCTGCTGAAGGATGAAATCAAAAAATATAAGAATATCACCTTAAACTACCATGATGCCAAAACTGGTACGATTGAGGCTGTTTTCGCCCGCGGTGACCGCCGTGTAGGCAAGGCACTGCTGCTGGCATGGCAAAAGGGAGCGCGTTTTGATGGCTGGAGTGATTGCTTCTCCTACGAGCGTTGGCTGGAGGCTATCAGCGATGCCGGTCTTGATAAAGACTTTTACGCTGCCCGCGAGCGCGGTGAGCAGGAGGCTTTCCCGTGGGAGCATATCTCTCCTGGTGTCAGCCGCCGTTTCCTGTGGAACGAATGGCGTAAGGCTTACGCTCAGCAGCTTACGCATGACTGCCGTCGCGCAAGCTGTACCGGCTGCGGCGTTTGCCAGGCATTGGGCGTAAAAATCGTTGACTATAAAGAAGAGTATCAAAACAATGGGGAGGTACAGGCATAATGAAACTGCGTATGCAAATTACCAAGGATAAGGATATCCGCTTTATCTCCCATCTGGAATATGTGCGCACCATCGGCCGCGCAATCCGCCGTGCCAAGCTGCCTGCTGCCTATTCCGAAGGCTTTAATCCGCATTTAAAGTTCAGTCTGGCTTCTGCGCTTGGTGTAGGCGTTGTAAGCTATACAGAGTTCGTAGAAATCGAGCTTGCCGAGCCGATGGAGGTAGAAAAGGCTGCGTTGGCTCTTGATGCTGCTTTGCCGCGCGGTATTCGCGTACTGGCTGCCGATGCTGTTGATACGCATCACGCTGCCCTGATGAGTCAGGCGGCAGGTGCAAGCTATCGCATAACGCTGCCTTATAGCAAAGACGTGAGCGCTGCTGTTGCAGAGTTCAATGCGGCGCCGGAGCTGCTGTTCAAAAAAGCTGCACCCAAGACGAAGGCCAAGTTCAAAGAAATCGACGTTAAGTTTTACATCCCGCAGCTTACTGCGGAGCAGACCGAAACGGAAACAATCTTCAGCTTTGACTGTAAAATTACGCCGACAGGAAGCATGAAGGCAGTAGATTTGCTGAATGCACTGAATGAGCAGTATGGTTTGGCGCTGCCTGTTGAGATGGCCGATATTGAGCGTCTTAGACTGTACCGCAATAATAAAAACGGCAAGCCTATTCCAATGCTGAACAGTGATGCCGTAACCTTAGGCTGATTTTAGCTTAAGGCTGTAAAAATAAAAAAGAGCAAAGCCTGCTCAGTGCTTTGATGATTAGAAAACCCCGTGGCGTCTGCCACGGGGTTTTTGCGTGCCTTGGATATGCTATTTTATCTGCAGCTCCAGCTTGTAAATATATTTATCCATATCGCCTGTCAACCAGTAGTCGCATAGAGATGTGACATAAAGCGGTGATATCGGCGTAAGCTGATGCTCCTTGCAATATTCTGCCAGCATTTGCAGATACTTTTTGTTGTTAAACATGTAGACACCCTGAAAATAAAGCGTCAGATAATCGCCTGCGGGCTTTTGATAACAATGCGGGGTAGGGAGCTTGTCATGAAGCGTATAAAAATAATGCTTCAGATGCTTTGTTGCAAAATCCTGCAGAATTTCCGCATCATAAATATAGCCAAAGCCGTTGGTTGTTAAGGTAATATCGTTTTGCAGATTGGTAAACATTTGGGCAATATGGGTAGAACGCTTTTTGAAGCATTCATTTTCTTCGGCAATGCTGCTAAGATAAAGATAATGTGCCTGCTCATGGACAAGCATAATTTTATCCAGAGTAATGTCCGCAATATGGTCAAGCTTGCTTAATTCGCTTTGCAGCTCCGTTTTCATGGCTTGCAGACGAGCTATTTCCTGCGTGAAGAAATCTATGCGCTCATTAAATAAATCACGATAGTTTTGCGGCGAACGGTTAGCAAGATAATCCTTGATGCGCGCAATCGGCACATCCAGCCGGCGCAGCGTAAGAATCAGCTGCAGTAAAAACAGTTGGCTGCGCTTGTAATAGCGGTAACCGTTTTCGCCGACAAGCTCTGGCGTAATCAATCCCAGCTTATCATAATAAAGCAAAGTCTTGCGGGGAATTTTGCAAAGCTGTGATAATTCACCGGTTGTGAAGTAATTTTGTATGTTTCTTGACATTTTTAGCATTTCCCCCTTGACTGTCTAGCTGCTATACACAGTATTATAACATATAAAAGAGAAAATGCATATTAAGACTTAATCCAAATAATTTCAAGTGCTTAATATGTACTTTGTTGATGTTTTTTGTGATGAGTGAATGGAGGTATATCTGTGAAAAAACTGGCTAGTAAAGGTTTATTGATGAGCGCATTGATTTGTGGTAATGTACTCTGGGGGGGTACAACAGTTCTTGCTAATGAGGTTCAGGAGTATGAACTGGATACGATGGTTGTAACTGCTACGAGAACCATGAAGCAGATTCAGGAGGTTCCGTCCAGTGTCAGTGTGGTAACGGCAAAAGATATCGAGGAGCGTAACATTACATCCGTTCCGGAAGCTTTACAGACCTTACCTGGTGTGTATAAAAGTCAAGCAATTCAAGGCGGTATTCAGCTTAGAGGTTTTGGTTCGGGTGATATTCTTGTATTAGTAGATGGTTTACAGATGAACTATCCTTTCAACAGTAATGTGGACTGGGAGATGATCCCGGTAGAAAACATTGAGCGTATTGAAGTTGTGCGTGGTGCTGGTTCTTCTCTGTATGGCGGACATGCTGTTGGCGGTGTAGTAAATATTATTACAAAGGATGCCAAGAAGAAAGGCTTGAATGCTAACATAGTTTTGAATTATGGTAGCAATAATACTTGGAAAAAGGCTCTTTATGCTGATGTAAAAGCCAATGAAAAAGTTTCTTTCGGCGTTGGCTATGAAAATCGTAAATCGGATGGATGGGGAAATTATTATCAGACAAAAGCTGCTAGCAAAGGCAGTGGGACAATTGTTCCTGATAATAAACCGCCACAATTAAGCAATGGTACATATATTGTAGCTACACGCGGCGATAGAAAATATGAGAGCGAAACCTACAGTGCAAATGTAAAGTATAATTTTGATGCGGAACGTTCCTTGAAATATACTTTTGCCAATACTACGAGTACTTATTATTATCCGAGTCCTAAGAGTTATATTTATAAAGACGGTAAGCCTGTATGGAGCGGTAAAGTTGATTTAGGAAATGGAACTTATGTATCTCCTAGTCTAGGAACTTCCTTAGGCTATGATGGTGAGAAAGAGTACAACAAACACACTTTAGCATATAATGATGATAAAAATAAAATAAATGCTAATTTCAGTTTGCTTGATATGAAAAAATCCGGATATAGTAGTGCTAGTGACACTGCTAAAGAGGTTCCCTGGTATGGAGCAGGCAGTGATTCTTCATATCCTGGAAAAACCTATGTATTCGATTTCCAAAAGGCTTGGGAAAATATTGGTAAACACGATATTTTAATTGGTGGAGATTTTAAACAAGAGGAGTTTACCCAATATAGAAAATATCTGAAAAACTATCATGATCATGATTCCGTAGATACAAGTAAGGGAAAGAATGGCTTATTCCAAGTAAACACCGGTAAAGCACAGAATATAGCTTTATTTGTTCAAGATGAATATAAATTTAATGAACCTTGGACTATGTATCTTGGATTACGCTATGACCATTATAAGAAGTACAATGGTAGCACAACAAGCTATAACCTTGATGGCAGTTTAGACGCAAATAATTCCAGCAAGCATGGTGAAGGCTCATACAATGAATTGAGCCCTAAAATTGCTTTTGATTTTAAAGCTGATGATAATACTAATTATTATGTATCTTATGGTCATTCATTTAATCCTCCTCCGTTTAGTCAAATTTTCCGTTATGCGCAGAACGTACATGCCAATCCGGATCTTGATCCTGAAACATCTGATACCTTTGAGATTGGTATGAAGAAAAAAATCTCTGATAAGACCAATATGGGTATCTCCATGTATAAGGTGAAAACTGATGATAAGATAGTATATACTTATCATTATAAACCAGGCACTAAAGTAGTAGATTATAAGTCTTATGAAAACTATGGTACTGAAAAGCGTCGCGGAGTAGAGTTTAGTCTTGAACATAAGCTTACTGAAGAATTATCTGGATATCTTAATTATTCTTGGCAGCATGGCAAAGTAGAAAGAACAGCAGTAGCTAATACAAATCTTGGTAGTGTTAATTCTACTGATTATGGTATTCCGAAGCATTTATTACACGCTGGATTGAATTACAAAAAAGATAAACTTGGCGTAAATCTTGACTGTCAATATGTGAGTGCTCGTCAAGCACCGGATGATGAAACTGGTGAATATGGTTCTGAAGATCCGTACTTTATCGTAAATATGGGCTTCAATTATGAAATTGCAAAAAATGCTGTATTACAATTTACGGTAGATAATGTATTTGACAGAGAGTTCTATGCAAGTGAACCTACTTCTGGTCGTGTTTATAGTGTTGGCCTGCGCTACAGCTTCTAATTACTTGCTTAACGTTTTTCAATAGCTTAAAATGGGGATAGGGTGTTTGAGTTACCCTATCCCTATTTGTTATCGAGGTGATTGCCTATGTTATATAACCTTAAACGTTTAACCGGTTACGCTCTTGGCTTTATATTGTTTTATGCGCCGGTAGCGCTCTTTCAGCGCTGCCTGTTCTATCTGCTTTACGGAAGCTGGCAGCCGCAGAGTATTCACGGCCTTTGCTTTCGTATACCGATAGAGCATATTTTAGACGGAATAATTTGGCGGCTGACATCCATCAGCATGCTTAGCACCCTGCTGCTTTTGATGGCAGCCTTCTTCCTGGGGCCTGTTTTTTGCGGCAGGCTGTGCCCGGCAGGTGCGTTCACCGAATATCTGTCGAAGTTGGTGCCGTCAAAATTTCAAATCAGCTGGCATCGTTATACAGAAATTGCCCCCATCCGTTATGGTATGCTGGCAGGCTTTTGCCTTGTGCCCTTTTTCGGTGGCATTCTGGCATGCTCCTATTGCAATTTCTTTTTGTTCGATTTACTGGCCAACTATTATACACGAGGTTACTTTATTTCGCTGACATCCAGTCTGCTGCTGACAGCAATTATGTGGGTGCTCGTCTTTGGTATCTTCACAAAAGGTGGTCGCGGCTTCTGCAATTTTTTGTGCCCGGTAGGTGCTGCGCAGGGATTGATGCATGCCATAGGCTGCAAGCTGCCGTTTGTACTGCGCATGCGTGTAGACAAAAACCAATGCATAGGTTGTGGCTTATGCGAAAAGAAATGCCCTATGGAATCCGCTGAGCTTGCTGAAGGCAAAGCGCAGATTAACCAACATAACTGCATCTGCTGCGGTGTATGTCAGCATGCTTGCCCGGTGCAGGCTATCAGCTACGGGAGGAAACGCGTATGAAAAATAAGCTGATAAATTTTATTGCGGCAATGGGCATTCCCGTCAGCGGCATTACTACGCAGGGGGCAGGTTGTACAGGGATTTGCGGCAGCTGCAGCTTGAATTGCGCGCCGGGAATTGTTGCTTTACTGCTTTTGGCAGGCAAGGCAATTTACAAACGTTATCATAGCGGGGTGGTGCAGCATGAATAAGCAAATGTTTAAGCGTGTAGTTGCCTTTCTTTTGATGGTGGCTGTAATGGTAGGGCTAGTGTTTTTCCGCAGTGAAAACAACTATGACAAGCATTATTTCCGTGCCAAGCTGGCACGGGGGCAGGAGGTGCATTGCCGGATAGACCTGGGCAAGGAGGGCGAGCTGAAATATTTGCTGCAGCCTAATATCTATACCTTATATTTACGCTTGCTACCGGAGGATAAGCAAGCGCAGCTGCGCTGCGAGGGCGAAGGCCTGCAGATGCTGCTGTCGCGCAGCAGCAAGAAAGGCTTGTGGCGCAAGCTGCAGCCTGATGAGATGATAAAGCAGTACAAGGGACAGATGTCAGTGAGTGCGGAGCTTTATTTTTCGCCGGAGCAGTTAAAGCAGAGGCACGTACAGCAGGGGAAAATCAAGTTTTATGATGCAAAGGGATTGTACGGAACTGTTGTTGTTGACGTAATCAATTCACGGGTGAAGTGAGATTAATATGTTTTTTAAGCTGTGGGCAGAAGTTCTGCCTGCAGCTTTTTGCTTTAAATACAATAAAGATGTATTCTTAAATTTTCTTGCAATCAATTAAGAATAGTGCTAGAATAGCAGATGAAAAAAGTAGTTAAATGATATATATAATTAATTGCTTTGAAGACTGTTGTTTTGGTGCGCAAAAGCAGTTATGATAGCTGCTGATGTTAAAAGGAGGCTTATATTATGGCTGAAGAGTTTAACAAAAATCAACAAGAAGTGAAAAATGAGATTCGTAAAGGGATAGTTGAGCGTTTGCTTGGTAGCAAGCTAGATACAGAAAATGCAGAAATGTCGATAAGGTCCAGCTTCGTGAATCATAACCTGGATGATTACAATATTATAGATACTCATTATCAGGCTTTAAAAGAAGAAGTTTTACATGAGCTGGGAGCGTATCTTTTACACAATAAAAGCACTAATGCGAATGATGAAATACCTATCAGAGCAAGCTATGTTAATCACACACCTGCAGATACCCGTATTCTCGATGGTCATTACCAAAAGCTGAAGGATGAAATCTGCCATGAAATTGCTCAACAGGTTGTCGGTGACAAGGTTGCTGTCGAAAAGGATGCTATGGCAATTCGTGCAAGCTATCTGCATGAGTTGCAGGAGCAGGGAAGCCTGAATGAAGCTATTGCCAAACGCCTGCTGGCTAAAGGCATGAGCGTGGCTGATGTTGCTGAGGCTATGCAGATGCCTGAGGAAAGTGTTGCTAAGCTGCAGAAAAAATAGGAAAGGCGTAGCAGTTAACAGGTTTTTGAAAGCAGATAAATTATATTTTCATCTGTCGACATTGCACAAGCTGTCTATTGCCAACCCTCCTCAATAATGATAAAATCAAATGAACAGCAAGGCTGAAAATGCCTGCAAGTTATTTTTTGGAGGAATATATTATGAAGAAAATAGCAATTTTGCGCTGCCTGAAAACCTCCGCTTCCTGTGCGGGAGCAGGTTGCCTGCGTGCTCTGTATGAAAAGGATAAAGCCTTTGCCCAGTATGGTGATGAGGAGCTGCGTCTGATGGCGATGTGGACCTGTAATGGTTGTGGTGATTCCATGCTGGAAAACCAGGAAGGCATCCGCAAGAAGATAGAGCGTATGAAGGCGTTGGAACTGGATGCTTTGCATATCAGTCACTGCACGCACAAAAAGGATGCTAATGGTGAAAAGCATCTTTGTCCCAAGATTAAAGCGATTATCGATGAACTGCAGGAAGCAGGCATTACCATCGTAGACGGCACTCACTAATATAATATATAGTATTTTGTTAAGCAGCAGTCAGCAATGGCTGTTGCTTTTCACTTTATCAACTTAAAAAAATCTCCTGTGGCAGGATTTTTTAACCGTTCTAACGAATAAATATAAATATGATTCCAAATACGAAAGGGGTAATAAAATGAGAGAAGCCGTAAAAAAGTATATTGCCGAGCATTATGAGGATTATGTGAAGGATTTGGAAGCCTTGACAAATATTGACTCCGGTAATGGTGACAGAGAAGGCACAGAGGCAGCAAATAAATTTGTTGCTGAAAAAATGACAGCTATCGGTGCTACCACGGAGTTCAGATATAATGACAGAGCCTGCCACCTGATTTCCCGCTTAAAGGGAACAGGCAAATACACGATTCTGCTTGTTGCCCATGTTGATACAGTATTTAAAAAAGGTGAAGCTGCACGTCGTCCGTTCCATGTTGACGAAAATAACTTTGCCTGGGGACCGGGCGTAGGCGATGACAAGGCTACCGTTGTAGAGGTTATATATGGCTTGGAGGCCTTGAAGGCTGCAGGCTTTGATAATTTCAAGGAAATTATTTATTACACTAACGGTGAAGAGGAGGGTGGCAGCAAGACTGCCGAGGATATCGTGGCAGAGCTGTCACAGCAGTCCGACTTTGCGATTATTATGGACGTTGCCCGTCCGAACTGGGGCATTGTTACCCAGCGTAAGGGCAATGCCAAATATCGCGTTGAGGTTACCGGTAAGGGCGGACACCACGGCAACGCATCTCAATCCTGCGCTAACGCTATTCACCAGCTGGCATACACGATTACCGAGCTGCAGAAGCTTGCCAGCCCCATGCCGGGAAATCCGGAGGATTATACGGCAGCAGCGCTGAAGGCGCGCGGCATTGTGGATGCAGGCCAGTTCATTCCGCAGAATACCGTAAATGTTGGTGTAATCGGTTCTACCAATGACAAAATCAGCGTTATTCCGGGTGATGCCTTCTGCGAGGTAAATATCCGTTGCTTTACGATTGAAGAACAACAGCGCATTGATGCTGAGGTTAAGGCACTGGCAGATAAGGTGGTTATCCCCGGCACCAGCATAAAGATTACCGGCGGCATTGTTACCGGACCGATGCAGAAAACCGCACAGGCGCAGAAGATGGTTGATGTATATAAGCGCATCGTCAAAGAGGAATACGGCGCTGAGGTGAACGAATGGGTAGCAGGCGGTCTGACCGACGGTAACCGCACAGCGAAGTTCGTACCGACACTGGATGCTTTGGGCGTAGAAAACTATGATGAGCATACCGACCATGAATCTGTAGATTTGAACACCGCAGTTCCCAGAACGACAGCCTTTGCTTTGACACTGGCGGAGCTGGCAGAAACCTTCTGATAAAAATTTCATAATGAGTTGAAAGCTTTCCCCGCGTACTGAATGTGCGTCGGGGAAACTTTTTTGCTATATTCTGACTTTCTGCCGACCTTTATCTGTTTTACATAATGACTAGACACTGCACTTGTGGTATAATAAAATAGTTAAAATCTTACAGATAAGGTGTGATGATATGTCGAAAAAAAGTAATAAATATGCAGGTGATCAGCCTGCCGCTTACGATCCTACGGGCATAAGCGAGTATCTTGGTCTGGGACGCCCAATTGACTTTGACAAAAAGCCGGTGCGTATTGCTATGATGTGCGCTGTTGCTATTTCCGTTGTGGTAACGCTGTGGAAATGCTCTACCGGTATGGATTCAGGCGCTGCTGTAGTAAGCGCTTTAGGTTATGCTTTATCCTTCCTCTTCAGCTATATGCTGGCTTTGGAGCTTGACCCTGACCGTCAGCTGGGCGGTTTCATCGGCGGCGGTCTGACGCTGATAGCAACTTATTTTATGGGTGAAGGCAATATCCTGGTAATGCTGTGGCTGCTCTTTATCCTGCGTATGCTGAACCGCAGCTCCGGTGACAGACATCGTCTGATTGATAACGTTATTATGATTGGCAGTGCTGCCTGGCTTGGCCTGCAAGGCTTGTGGGTATTCCCGTTGCTGACCGGTGCTGCCTATATTCTGGAAAGCCAGATTCAGGCAGGCTATTTCCGTAGTCTTTATCTGGCAGGTATTTCTCTGGCTTGCTTACTTTTTGCGAAGTATGATACTGTTGCCAATGAGCTGTCCATGAGCAATATTATTATTATGGCACTGGCCTTCATTCTTTTTCTGCCGGAAATCCGCGTGGCAGACTACGTGAAGTCCAAGGGTGATAAAAACGGCAAGCGTCTGTTGCCGAAGCGTCTGCAGACCATGCAGGGTTATTTCTGCATGATGCTGTTCAGTCTGACATTTTTGCATGGCAATGCTATCGTACCGTCTTTAATGCCGGCTGTAGGTGCTGCGGCAGGCTGCGGTATCTATCTGTTTGTTGCGCTGCTGAAGCATGAAGTATTTTAAAGCTATTCTGGAGGTAAATATCAATGAGTGAAAACAGAAAAATTAAATTTACGACTAATAAAGGTGTTTTCGTTGCCGAAATGTTTGAGGACAAGGCTCCGCTGACTACTAAAAACTTTATTGAGCTGGTAGAAAAAGGCTTCTACGACGGTATTATTTTCCACCGTGTAATCGACGGCTTTATGATTCAGGGCGGCGACCCGACCGGTACCGGTATGGGCGGCCCCGGCTACAAGATTAAAGACGAATTCGGTGAAGGACTGAAGCATGATGACGAGGGCATTCTGTCCATGGCTAATGCAGGCCCGAACACCGGCGGCAGCCAGTTCTTCATCACTCTGGCACCGACTCCCTGGCTGAACGGCCACCATGCAATTTTCGGCAAAGTTGTTGAAGGCATGGATGTTGTTCGCCTGATCGGCGTAGTACCGACTGATTTCCGTGACCGTCCGCGCGAAGCTGTGACCATGGAAAAGGTAGAGGTTGTAAAATAAATGGCGGCGTTTGTATATATGCTGCGCTGCAAGGACGGCAGCTTATATACAGGCTGGACTAATGATCTGGAGCACCGTCTGGCAATGCATAACAGCGGACGCGGCGCCAAATATACGCGTGGACGCGGTCCTTTGGAGCTGGTCTACAGCGAAGAGCTGCCGGATAAGGAAGCTGCTTTGCGGCGCGAGTGTGCCATAAAAAAGCTGCGCCGGGAGCAGAAGCTCGCTTTGCTGCAGACATGGCAAGCTCGCATTGCAGAATAAAATTATAAAGATTCAGACAAATATTTGCTTTTCCTGTACATATAGGCTATAATAAGCTAAGTGAGTTTTAGAGGCTCAAATAGTAATTAGGGAGGCCTACAGATGACAGGCAAGGTTAAATGGTTTAATGCAGAAAAGGGCTATGGTTTTATCCAAAGAGAAGGCGGCAAGGATTTGTTCGTTCACTTCTCCGGTATTAAAAGCGAAGGCTTTAAAACCTTGGAAGAAGGCTGGAACGTAGAATTTGACGTTATCCAGGGCGACCGTGGCGAACAGGCAACTAACGTTGTACATGTTGAATAATAAATGCAAATAAAAAGCTGATGCTAAGGCAGGGAACTGCCGGAGCATCAGCTTTTTTGCTGTTTGCGGGAGGATGAGAGTTCAGTTGGTGACAAAGGAGGATATCACGGAAGCTTTGGTGACAATACCGCAAAACAGTTTATTATCGTCAATTACAGGCAGAGGGAAGGGCGTGCTTGCCGAAAGCGGCATAATATCTGCCACGGGTGTATCAAGATTATCTATCACAGGCACATTGCGCAGAATGCTTTTATCAAAGGTTGTATAGGAAAGCACCTGCATAGCGCTATCCAAGGTAATGATACCGATAAAGCGCAGATGTTCGTCAACTACGTAAGCACTGGACACGCCGCTGTTTTTCATATTGCGCAGAGCAACGGCAGCACCGTCGATATTGCGCACGATACATGTCTGCGTACTCATTACGTTACGTACAGTGAAGATCTTACTGGAATCGGCATTATTGATAAAGCTGCGCACATAGTCATCTGCGGGATTGGTAATCATTTCCTCCGGCGTACCGATTTGCACCATGCGGCCGTCGCGCAAAATGCCGACGTGTGTTCCCAGACGGAAGGCTTCGTTGATATCATGCGTGATAAAAACAATGGTCTTACCTGTTTTTTCCTGAATACGCAACAGCTCGAACTGTAAATCGTTGCGTACCAAGGGGTCGAGCGCGGAAAATGCTTCGTCCATCAGCAGGATATCGGGATCGTTGGCAAGTGCGCGAGCGATGCCGACGCGTTGCTTCATACCGCCGGAAAGCGCACTGATGCGAGTTTTTTCCCAGCCTTGCAGGCCAACCATTTCCAGCATCTGCATAGCCTTTTCGGTACCTTCCTTCAGCGGTACGCCGCGTATTTCCAAACCATAATAGGTGTTTTCCAAAACATTACGGTTGCTGATAAGTCCGAAGTTCTGGAACACCATGGCAACCTTAGTGCGGCGCAGCTCCTGCAGCTGTTTGCTGCTGAAATCGGTAATGTTATCGCCCTCAAGGTAAACTGTGCCAGAGGTTGGTGGGTTAAGCATATTCAGGCAACGGATAAGCGTGGATTTGCCGCTGCCGAAAAGACCGATGAGGACAAATACTTCGCCTTTGTTGACCGTAAAATTTATATCAATCAGACCTGCGGTGATGCCGGTGGCTTCCTGCACCTCGGTGCGGGATGCGCCTTGCTCCAGCATGGCCATAGCTTTTTTCTCGTTTTGCGAATGCTCCAGAGGAATAAACAGCTTGTACAGGTTTTTTACTTGTAATACGGGTACAGTCATTTATTTTCCCTCCTTTTTCTTGTCAGCCAGACTTTGCGTCAGGCGGTCAATGATAATCGCGATAATAACGATAGAAATACCGGCGATGAGTCCGCGGCCGGATTCGGTACGGTTGATGGCAATCAGCACCTCCATGCCGAGGCCGTTGGCACCAATCATCGCGCAGGTTACAACCATCGCTACAGCCATCATCATAGTTTGGTTGATGCCTGTCATAATCGTGGGCATGGCCTGCGGAATCTGCACCTTGAACAGTGTTTGCCAACGCGAAGCGCCGAAGGCAGCGGAGGCTTCGACAACGTTGGGGTCAACCTGCTGAATACCGTGGCTGGTTAAGCGGATTACAGGCACAATGGCATAAACTACCGTAGCAAGAACAGCAGGCACCTTGCCGGGACCGAGCAGCATAACCGCGGGAATCATATAGACAAAGGTGGGCATAGTCTGCATAGCGTCAAGCACAGGACGCAGCAGGCTGTTTGCCAGCCTGCTGGTGGACACAAGAATGCCGATGGGCAGGCCTAAAAGCAGCGAGATGATAACCGAGGAAATAACTACTGCCAGTGTTTCGTTCATCATGCTCCAGTAGCCGAAGGCACCGATGGCGAACAGTCCAAGGCCATAGATAATACCGCGCGACAGCTTGCCGGTAAGCACCTTGCCCAAGGCAGCAATAGCGATGATAGTCAGCCACCAGGGAATAAAGTTCAGCAATCGTTCGATAGAAAGAATACACCAGGTAAGAATATCCCTCACCTTATTGAAGAAGCTGGCGTAGGTGGTGTTGATGTAGTTGACGAAATTGTCGATGGGCTTAGTCCAGTCCACCTGAACTTCTTCGGGAAAGCTAAGAAGCCAGTTGGCTGCAGCAGCATTATCTCCTTTGAATGCTTTGTTGATGCTTTGCAGCTTATCCTCAGGCAGCCACTGTGCAAGCAGCTCGGGGTGGCGCTGCATGAACCAGATGGCAGCCTCGTCATAGGTGCATTTGGTATCTGCAATGTGCGCCAACGCTTCCGCGGTGAGTGCGCTGGTTGTGTGATATTTTTGCAGGAAGGCAACAAACTCCGGTGCTTTGCTTTGCAGCTGTTTGTTGGCAACGATGCAGACGGGAACGGAGCGTGCTTCCGTCAGGCCGCGCTGAAAGCCGACTTCGTTGTAGGGCTCGTCCTGCAGCAGAACGAGGTCCAGCTTGCCGGTGAGCCATGTCGGCTCGTAGTTGTAGCCTACAATCGGTTCGCCCTTAGTGTAGGCGGCGAGGAAGGCGCTGTTCAGCGCCGGCTCACTGCCGGAACGGAAGTAGACGTAATTTTTATTTAAGCCGTAGGCTTCATATTTCAAATAAAGTATCTTATCAATGCTCCAGCCGGGGATAGCGCCGTAAAGACGGCCCTTGGAGGGATCTTCAGGATCCTTGAAAAGATATGCATAGCGTGCCAGGTCTTTGACGGTTTTCAAATCCGGAGCGAGAGGTTTGATGCCGCGCTTGGCGTCACCCTCAATAAGATAGCGGGGAACATAGAGGCCCTGCTTATCATCATCAAAGTTGATGCCCAGATTGAGCAGCTTGCCGGTTTTCATATCAGCTTCAAAGGTAGGCACGTTATCGGTCCACAGCTCCATATGCACATCTACGTCGCCACGGAGCAGCGCCGTCTGGATGATAGGTGTAGAGCCACTGATAATCTTAGGCGTGATATTATAGGCGTGAGTGCCGATGAAACCAGCAACGGCGTTGTGAAATTTGACACTGTCCCAGCCGGCGTCGGCGAAAACAACCTCTTGCTTTGCTTGCTCATTAGCGGCGTTGACATTGCCTGCTATAAATCCAAGTGAGGTCAGTATGAGTAAAAAAACGATTGATAATTTTCGTAACATGGCTTCACCTCCGTCAAAGCAATAAAAAGAAAAATACTCCTCTTAATTTATTTTACAAAGCGAAAATTCTTCTTGTCAACTGCAAATGCAACAATGTATAAAAGAATAACTTTAAAAACTAAAGTTATCGCAAATGCAGAGTTTTGTATAAAGAAAAGTGTATGCGAATATTGGTGGGGATGATAAAAACTTCTGTCGAAACGCGGGACGTTTATAAAGCTTTATGATAGTCAAAGTTTTTATGCTTATTAAGCAGTACTGTGATTTCAATAAGTTGAATTGCTTGGCGCTAGAGTAAGCACAAGGGTATTTTTCTCATTTCTGTAACCTTTTTAACACAGATTTAACCGCAAGCTTACTTTGGATTTTACATTCATCCGTTACAATAAAAGCACGTTGTAGAAATGACAACAATAATTTTTGTGGAATATCAGTAAACGGAGGAATGAAAATGAAACTGAAAAAAGTTTTGGCAGCAGCAATGATTTCCCTGCTGGCAACTACTGCACTTGTTGGCTGCGGTAGCGATAAGAAAAGTGCCGACACCGGCAAAAAGGTGCAGATTGAATACTGGCACGTTGCTGCTGAGAGCTTTGGCGGCGCAACCGTAAAGGAATTGGTTGCCGACTTCAACAAAACTCACCCGAACATTGAAGTAGTAGAAAAATATAACCCGGATATGTACAAAGGCCTGACACAAAACCTGCAGGCTGCTATGGCTTCCGGCAAGAATCCGGACGTAGTACAAATGGGTTATTCTTTCCTGAACTACGCTGCTGAAAACTTTAAATACACCGATTTGAATGAAGCGTTTAAAGCTGCCGGCGATGAAAACTTTATGAAAGACAATTATCTGCCGAACGTACTGCAGCTGGCACAAACCGAAGACGGCAAGCAAATTGGTCTGCCGTATTCCGTAAGCGTTCCGGTACTCTTCTACAATCCGGAAATTTTTGAAAAAGCCGGCTTAGATCCGAAAAATCCGCCTAAAACCTGGGAAGAGGTTAGCAAGGCAGCTAAACAAATTAAAGATAAAACCGGCAACATGGGCTTCTTCATGCAGGAATATGCCGATAACTGGACTCAACAGGCTCTGATCGAATCCAACGGCGGCCAAATGCTGACTAAGGTTGACGGTAAGGTTAAAGCCGGTTTTGATACTCCGGAATCTGCTGCAGCTTATCAGGTTGTAGCTGATATGGTTAAAAACGGCAGCGGCCTGCATGCAACTAACGAAGAAGGCTTCCAGGCTTATCTGAGCGGCAAGCTGGGCATGGTTTGCACCACCATCGGTAAACGTGCTAACTTCGAAAAAGGCGCTAAGTTCAAAGTAATGGCTTCTCCGTTCCCTGCTTTCGGCAACAAACCGACCAAGATTCCTGCAGGCGGCAACTTCCTGATGGTATTCTCCAAAGATGCTGAAAAGCAAAAAGCTGCTATCGAGTTCATCAAATATCTGGAATCTCCGGAAGCACTTGCTAAATGGAGCACCGGTACCGGTTACCTGCCTCCACGCAAAGGCGTAGCTGATGATCCGAAGGGCTTCAAAAAGCTTGCTGATGAAAACCCCAACATTAAAATGGCTCTGCAGGAAATGACCAAGGTTACCAAATGGGCTAGCTTCCCGGGTGCTAACGGTCTGCAGGCTGAACAACTGCTGATTGATGCTCGTGATATCATCCTGAGCGGCAAAATGAGTGCACAGGATGCTTTACATCAAACCGCAGAAAAAATTAACAAGCTGCTGTAATTAGTCTGATAAATAAGCTATCGCAGTTGCGGCAGCTTATTTTGCTAATAGCGCAAAGGAGGTTGCTATGAGTAAGAACAACAAGGAAGCACTGCTTTATCTGCTGCCTGCTGCCGTACTTTTTCTGGTATTTTATTACTGGCCGTTGCTGCAGAATATTTATCTGAGTGTTTTTTCCTGGAATATGATCAGCCCTAATCAAAAATTTGTGGGCCTGGAAAACTTTATAACTATCTTCAGCTCTGCCGAGCTGATTAAAATTTTAATCAACACCGTTTTGTTTGTAGCCATTATGCTGGTGCTGAATTTCGTTCTGCCTTATTTTTATTCGTTTATCCTGGGACATTTAGTGCATCGGTGGACGGCATTCTACCGTAGCGCGCTGTTTCTGCCGTCAACGTTATCACTGGCGGTAGCAAGTATTTTGTTTCTGTGGATTTACAATCCGCTTGCCGGACCGATTAACATTGTTCTCAGCCAGTTTGATATCGCTTCACCGCGCTGGTTTAAGGAAAACTATCTGGTTATTTTCGCTATCTGTACGATTATCGGCTGGAAGGTTTTCGGCTATAATCTTATCGTTATGCTGGCTGCTATGGTTGCGGTTCCCAAAGAGATGATTGAAGCTGCCAAGTTGGAGAATGCTTCCAACTGGGTTATCTTCAAAAAAATTATTTTGCCGATGACCTCTTCTACCGCAATTTATGTCTTTACGATAACGGTGGTTTTTGGTCTGCAGTACGTGCTTGTGCCTGTAAATATGCTGACGCAGGGCGGTCCGGATCAGGGCAGCAGTAACCTTGTATATATTATTTACCAATATGCCTTCACCTTCTTCAAGGCAGGCACCAGTGCAGCCTATGCAGTTATCACCATGGTCTGCTATCTCATATTCCTCTTCGTGAAGAATAAATATCTGGAAAAGAAGGTGTACTATGAAAACTAAGCTGCAGAATGAATGGTATTGGCATGCATTTTTGCTTATTGCGGTTTTCCTGATGCTGTGGCCGATAGTGTTTATGCTTTCTACCTCGCTGAAGGATTTGAATCAGGTATTTGAATCTACGTTAAATCCTTTACCGTTTCCGCCGACCTTTGACAACTATACTACGGTTTTACATAACTTCCCGCTGCTGACCTATATCTGGAATACGTTTTATATTGCTATCGTGGTTACGGCCAGCAAGGCTGCAACAAGCGTGCTGGCAGCATTTGCCTTTGTGTATTACAACTTCAAATATAAGGAAACGGTTTTCAATGGTATGCTGCTGACATTCTTCATCCCCATCACTGTTTTAATTATGCCGAACTATCTGATGATGTCTAAGCTTGGCCTTTTAGATACTCCCTACGGCGTTATGCTTCCCGGTCTTGTAGACGGTATGGGTATCTTCCTGATGCGTCAGACTATGCGTGGTATTCCCAAGCCTTTGCTGGAAGCAGCAATTCTCGATGGTGCCAAACCGCATCAGGTACTGTTCAAGGTTATTATGCCTTTGATTAAGCCTTCGGTACTCGCTATTTCGATTTTATTTTTCATTAACAGTTGGAACGAATATTTCTGGCCACTGCTGATTTTGCAGGACAAAGCAAATCTGACACTGCCGCTGGCGCTGCAGATGTTTATCAGTGCCGAGGGTGGCAGTGAATGAGGCATCGCCATGGCTGTAGCAACGCTGACAAGCTTGCCTCCGTTAGTACTTTACGGCTTCTGCCAAAAATTTATTATCAACACATTTATGCAATCGGGCGTGAAAGGATAAGAAGATGGATAACTTACAAAACGATTACAGCATTATATTTTCGCATGTACAAAAGGCTTATGGCAGCAATGTCGTAATTAACGATTTAAACTTGAATATCAGAAAGGGAGAGCGTCTGATTCTGCTTGGACCCTCCGGCTGCGGCAAGACAACTACCCTGCGTATGATTGCCGGCTTTGAGGAAATCACCAAGGGAGAGCTGTACATGGACGGCCGCGTGGTTAATGATATCGCTCCCGGTGAGCGCAATATTGCTATGGTCTTCCAAAGCTATGCCCTGTTCCCGCATCTGAGCGTTTGGGACAACATCACCTTTGGCCTGCAGATGCAAAAGCTGCCGCAGGCTGAAATGGAAAAGCGTGCGCGTATGGCGATGGAAATTCTGCATCTTGAAGGCTATGAAAATAAAAAGACGCATGAATTGAGCGGTGGCCAGAAGCAGCGTGTTGCCCTGTGCCGTGCTTTAGTAAAGCAGTCGCCATACTTCCTGCTGGATGAGCCGTTATCTAACCTGGACGCCAAACTGCGCCAGAAGGCACGTACCGAGCTGGTAAAAATCCATGAAATGTTCAAGCCGACGATGGTTTATGTAACCCATGACCAGATTGAAGCAATGACTGTAGCGCATCGTATTGCTGTTATGAATCAGGGCAGGATTCAGCAGATTGATACTCCGGCAAATATTTACCATCATCCTGCCAATACCTTTGTGGCAACCTTTATCGGTTCTCCGGCAATGAATATTCTGCAGGCTGAGATTTTAGACGGTAAAATTATTGTCGGTGACTGCGCTTTAAAGCTGCCGCATGAGCGCTTGCAGGAGCTTGGCGGCCGCAGCAAGGTTCTCTTCGGTTTACGCCCGGAGACTTGCACACCGAGCTTTGAAAGTGCTATGATTAATGGTAAGGTAGACTTTGTTGAAAATACAGGCAACCTGAAAACTGTTACACTTAAATTGGTAACCGGTGAAAGCTTTTATCTGCAGGACAGCGACCAAGGCCTGCAAATGGAGGATATCCGCGGCTTTAATTTTGATTGGCAAAATGTTTGCTTATTTGATGCCGAAAGAGGTGAAAACTTAGCGAAGGTACGCTAAGCCTTGAAGGGAGGAAGTTATATGCAATTTGAAGTAAGTGATTTACTCTTTCCTGGATTTACGAAGGATGCAATGAAGAGGCTTGATAAGCAGTATGGTATTGAATTCTTCTATGAGTTTGGCAAGGATTATTATTGGAAACAGCAGGTTGAGGAATGGGGCGAGCGTGCACTTTCGATTCATGCTCCCTGTGTTGCGCTGAATCTTGCTGATTCTAAGCAGAAAAATTATGCCCGTGTTATAGAAAAGACCTTTGCCTATGCGCAAAAATGCAAGGCAGATTTTGTTGTAGTGCATACAAATGAAGCTATTGAGGGTGACAAGGAGCTTTTGAGGGCACGTGTTATCCGCCGTCTGCGTCAGGTTATGAATCTGGGAAAACGTTATGACGTAAAGGTGCTTATTGAAAACGTCGGCCTGCGTACTAAAAATAATGTGCTCTTTGATTTGCCGGAATATGTTGCTCTGTTTGATATTTTCCCGCAGGCAGGAGCATTGCTTGATACAGGACATGCGCATGTCAACGGCTGGGATATTCCTGCGGTAGTAAAGGCATTGGGTGAGCGTTTAGCAGCCTGCCATGTTCACGATAACGATGGCAACGGTGACGCACATCTGCCGGTAGGACAGGGTGATATTGATTGGAAGGCTTATTTCGGCGCTGTTAAAAAATATGCACCGCAGGCTACGCAGGTATTTGAATACTGCTGCGGCTTTAATAATACCAAGGATTTGGAAGCGCATATTGCAGAGCTGAAAGAGGATTATAAATTATAACAGGTTATGACTAACAAATAAAAGCACTTAACGGAACCGAATATTGTTTACCCGGATTTTACCTTAAGGTTAATCTGCATTTAATATTCAGAGGCTATACTATGTATAACAAAGATGAATTAAGTCTGCGATATGCGTAGGAGGTAAGCGTTATGCAGGATTTATACCCGATATTGATTTTATTTGCCGGTTGGATGGCTGTAGATTTGCTGGTGTTTTAAACACTGTAAGAAATTTTGTCATTTGCTGAGAGAGCAGGGAAAAGCCTTGCTCTCTTTTCGTTTTTTATCAGGAAGGTATTATCAATTACTCTTTTCAGCTGGCTGTTTTCTTGCTACAATATAGTTAATGAATATAGCGAGGAGGAAAGGTCCATGAAAAAACTGTTTCTTTGTATTCTCTGTCTGTTAATGTGTTCCGTTTGCGCTGCTGCCCCTGCAAAAAAGGTAGTGCTGTGGTATCAGGTTCCGGAGGCTGTTCTGGAAGCGCAGAATCTTGAAAATGATGTTGAGAAAGGTAAGACGGAATTTGAAGCCTTCCTCATGGCAAATTACGGCAAGCGTTTTCCTGTACAGATGATTAAGCAGGCTGCTCCGGATAAGGAACTGACTGCTGCAGATGTATCTCTGGTTACCCGTCCTAACTGGGTGCCGATTGTTGTGAAGCTTGATCTGGCCGGTGTTGGCAGCGGTGAAAAGCTGGTTGGCAAATACAGCACTGTGAAGGTTGCGCTGCAGGAAAGCACCGTTGTAGACGGTAAGCTTTTCAGCTATGATTATGGTATCAAGGAATATGACAGCAGCATGCTGCGTGTAGCAGGTTATGTTATTGCCAGTGAAGATGACCCGCGCATCAACACCAAAAATGCTGTTAATGACTGCATCAAAGAGGTTTGTACTTTGAACAGCAAGGTTAACCGCTATGCTGATCCTGCAGCCTATGATAAGGAAAATGCCCGTTACAACGGCGAGTTTGAAAAAATTCAATAAAACGTCTGAGTTTGTCTCAAATATAGAAAATCCCGAATCTCTTCAAGAGGTTCGGGATTTTGTGTTATAATAATAGCAATGGTATGTTACAAGGAGGTGCAGCATGCTTAAGCTTATGCGTTTACTTACAATTGTATGTCTGTTTTTCGGCTTTGGTACGATGACGTATGCAGCGTCACCTAATCCGGTAAGCTCTGCCTACATGCAGAGTTATTTTACAACAATCGCGGCAGCATCCTGTCTTGGGGTTTATTTACCGCATACTTCCCAGGAGTTTGATTATCTGCGCAGCTATGGCTGGCAGATTGAAAGCCAGCAGGAAAGTGATGGCAAGGTAGAGCTGAATTATGCTGTAGCCAAAAATTATTTCCCTAAGGCTAATAAGCAAATATATCTGGTAACCTTCCGCGGCAGCGCCAGCAAGAGTGATTGGAAAATTAATCTGGCAACGAAAAAGGTTAATTACGGCGGTACAACCTTAAATGAGATGCAGGAGCTGGCGGCGCAGCCTGTGCCTAAGGATGGCGCTGCGGTGCATGCAGGCTTCAACAGCTATGTGGATGCGGTGCTGCGCAGCGGCGTAGTTGACGAGAACAGCAAGCTTAGAGGGCTTTTCAAGCGTGTAAGCGAGGATCCTGATGCTTATCTTGTACTTACAGGTCACAGTCTTGGCGGAGCGACAGCGACGCTGCTGGGCGAGCGCTTAGCGAGCCTGGGAATGCCTAAGGAAAAGTTCGTTGTTATCACCTTTGGCGCTCCGGCGATTGGCAACAGTGCCTTTGCGGAGCAGTACGGTAATAAGATTAAGCTGCTGCGTATCAGCAACACGGCGGACCCTGTTCCCGGCAGCCTGCAGACGTTTTTCGGTGGCTATAAGCAGTTCGGCGAGCCGGTGAAGTACAGCCTTTCCAATAAAATCAGCAATCTTCAGCATGCTATGGCTATGTATTTTGATTACAGCATCAGCGAATACTATAAAGAGCGTGACAAAGAGATAAGCATGGGACGCCTGGAACCTGTTGCGGATAGAAAAATAACGCAGAAGCCGGTGGTAGCTGTTTGGGTAAATACCTCCGACAGTCTGAAAAAGCTTGCCTATGTAACGGATATCAAGCGTTTTGTGCTTGACGAATATCGCAAAATGCTGCCAAGCTATATTATTATGGAACGCAATCTGCCTAAGGATGCCTACACAAAGCAGGATTTGCTGAAGCTCAGCAGGGATGCGGGTGCAGAATATATGCTCGTCTGCGCCATGGATGGCAGTCAGGCTCCCAAGGAGGGCTATTGGTATCTGACGTTGGAGCAAGGGTTGTTTGATAAAAATGGGCGCATGCTGGCACTTGGAAGCTTCGGCCGCAAGGTATCGCCAGCTGTAGGCAACATTCAGGCTGCGGGCGAAAACCTATGGAAGGCACGTGAAGCCTTGTGCGAGCAGCTGCCGTTTATTGTAACGCAGCATGAAGCTCACTTGGGATATTAGAACGTTAAAATAGTGGAGGATGAGAGTATGGATTTAAGTGAATTGGAGGGCGAGCTGGCAAACTGTCAAGCCTGCCCCTTACGTCAGGATGCTATTGCGCCCGTGAGCTGGTACGGTAATCCCGAAAGCCCGATTGTATTTGTAGGAGAGGGCCCGGGCCAGGTCGAGGATGATTACGGCTGTCCGTTAATCGGTCCGTCAGGACAATTGCTGGACAAGGCTCTGTGGGCAGCTAAGATGACGCGTGACAGAGTACTCACCACGAACGTTATTAAATGCAGACCGAAAAATAATCGTACTCCGGATATTGCCGAAGCTGATTTTTGCGCAAAGCAGTGGCTGCAGCGTGAGCTGGAGATTATTCAGCCGAAGGTAATCGTGGCCTTGGGCAGCGTGGCGCTGCATTGTCTGGGACGACCGGATATGCGCATTACGCGCGACCGCGGCATGTGGTTCCGCACGGAGCAGGGCTTTGATTGCATTGCTACCTACCATCCGGCGTATTTGCTGCGTCAGTACGGCAAGCAGCTGGTGGCTTCCAAATGGGATGTGTTCCATGATCTGGAAGCAGCACGCGAGCGTGCTGCACTTTTGGCGCCGGGGTACGAATTTATGTCGGAGGAAAAGCCGGATTTGTTCAAGATTTTTAAGAAACGCATACGCTGAAAGTAAGCTGTTGCAGTAAAAAAGCGTTCTGCCGTAAAATTACGGCAGAACGCTTTTGTATCTTATGCTGACAATATTAAATAATCTTAGTGGTCCAGTCTTCTATGTTCCAAACCTTATCTACCCAGTCCTCGTAGAATTCCGGTTCGTGGGAAACAAGCAGAACGCTGCCCTTGAATTCCTTCAGTGCACGCTTCAGCTCGTCTTTTGCGTCAACATCAAGATGGTTTGTAGGTTCGTCCAGTACCAGCCAGTTGACATCCTTCAGCATCAGCTTGCACAGGCGTACCTTGGCAGCCTCACCGCCGCTGAGAACGAAAACCTTACTGGTGATGTGCTCGTTAGTCAGACCGCAGCCTGCAAGTGCAGCACGCACCTCGTAGTTGGTCAGGCCGGGATATTCGTTCCAAACATCATCGAGAGCAGTATTCTCGTTCTTTTCGCGTTCCTCCTGCTCAAAATAGCCGGGCTCCAGGAATTCACCCAGCTCAACCTTGCCGCTGACAGGCGGAATGATACCTAAAATAGTTTTCAGCAGGGTGGTTTTACCTAAGCCGTTGACACCGCGGATAGCGATTTTCTGACCGCGTTCAAGATTAAAGGTAACAGGTCTGGTGAGAGGGCTGTCGTAACCGAGCACTAAATCCTTTGCTTCTACGATGAAGCGGCTGGGAGTGCGTGCCTCAGTGAATTTGAAGGTCGGTTTCAGCTTTTCACGCGGCTTTTCAATCATTTCCATCTTATCCAGCTTGCGTTGGCGGCTTTTTGCCATATTGGTGGTAGCAACACGTGCCTTATTGCGGGCGATGAAGTCCTCCAGCTTAGCAACCTCCTGTTGCTGACGCTCGTAGGCTGCAGCCTTCTGTGATTGATAGATGGCGTACATTTCCTGGAATTTGTCGTAGTCACCGCTGTAACGGGTAAGCTCGCAATTTTCCAGATGATAGATAACATTGACAACCTTATTGAGGAAGGGAATGTCATGGGAAATCAGAATAAAGGCGTGCTCATAGTTCTGCAGGAATTTGGTAAGCCATTCGATATGTTCAACGTCCAGATAGTTGGTAGGCTCGTCCAGCAGCAGAATTTGGGAGTTTTGCAGCAGCAGCTTAGTAAGCAGAACCTTGCTGCGCTGACCGCCGGAAAGCTCGCTTACGTCTTTATCCAAACCGATGCTGCCAAGACCGAGGCCGTTGGCAAATTCTTCGATTTTGCTGTCTAAGGAATAGAAACCGCTGTGCTCCAGCTCAGACTGGATTTCGCCGACGGTATTCATCATTTTATCAAGCTCTTCGGGAGAAGCATCGCCCATTTTATCGTACAGCTCCAGCATCTGCTGCTCCATAGCATACATGCCGTCGAAAGCAGTGCGCAGAACCTCGCGGATAGTCATGCCCTTTTCCAGAGTGCTTTGCTGGTCCAGATAACCGACGGTGACCTTACCGGGCCATTCAACCTTGCCTTCGTCAGGCAGTACGTGACCGGTTACGATATTCAAAAAGGTGGATTTGCCTTCGCCGTTAGCGCCGACAAGACCGACGTGCTCACCGCGCAGAAGCTTAAAGGAAACGTTTTCTAAAATTTGGCGGCCGCCAAAGGAGTGGGAAACATTGGTGACATTTAAGTAGCTCATAAAAACCTCGCTTTATTAGTTTAGTTTTGGTATAATGATAATGGTCTGACGAACGTCGGCTGCCCCTCAAGGGAGGTGGGAGCTATGCGGGTGTACGAAGCCTTAAGTCTTATGATTGCTTTCGGCATTCTTGTTGCGACCATTATCTTGGCTTGTAAGTAACATTACAGAAAAGAAAAAGACCGACATATGACCGCCAGCCTTTTCTTCAATAAAACAATTTTTATGGGAAGAGCTGACGGAACCACTCGTCAGACCAACCTACATATATTATAACAATCAACAATGCTTTCGTCAACGATAGAGGAGGAAAATAATTATGCTGCAAGGAAATAAAAAAGATATTGAAAAGCTGCTGCCGTATGTAAGCGAGCGTTTGCAAAAAGCACTGGCTTACGTTGCTGCTACTGATTTCAGCAAGGTAGAAAACGGAGAATATGAAATTGACGGACGCAATGTTTTTGCCCGCGTCAATACATATGATACCGAGCCCAAGGCTGAACGTCGTCCGGAAAAGCACAACGATTATATTGATGTACAGTTTGTTGCTCGCGGTGAGGAAGCAATTTGGTATACACCGCTGACTGATGCTTGCGTGGAAACTGAAAATAAAGCAGAAAAAGAAGACGTAATTTTTTACGCCGACCCGCAGGAGAAAAACTGCGCAGTATTAAATTCCGGTGATTTTGCAATTTTTTTCCCGTGGGAATTGCACAGACCTAATTGTTCTGTAGAAAAAATCGCAAGTAACGTACAAAAAATCGTAGTTAAGGTAAAAGCCTGAAACACGTATGGTTGAGCGTTTTTTTCTGCTTAAGCAAAGAGGCTCGACGACTTTGGGAAACTTTTTCTGAAAAAATCATAAAAAAGTTCAAAAAAAGTGTTGACAAATGCGTGTGGACTTAGTATAATAACACTCGTGATGTTGAGCGACACAAAACATCACAAAATATTCCCCGATAGTTCAGCCGGTAGAACACCTGACTGTTAATCAGGGCGTCGTAGGTTCGAGTCCTACTCGGGGAGCCACCTGGCCGGTTGGTCAAGCGGTTAAGACACCGCCCTTTCACGGCGGTATCGGGGGTTCGATTCCCCCACCGGTCACCAAATACGGGCGCTTAGCTCAGCTGGGAGAGCGTCTGCCTTACAAGCAGAATGTCAGCGGTTCGATCCCGTTAGCGCCCACCACGTAAATTCAGCACTTCATGCAAATGGAGTGCTTTTTTTCGTTATGTGCCTAACTTGCTGTCTTCCAATCAACAGACATTAGTTGCGTATATTTTTATTATAATCAATAACAGGATGCGAAGCTGAGGCATATGCTTGCGCATCCTGTTTTACTTTGGGAAGTTTGCAAAGCTTGTCTGAGGGCTTGAGCTTAGCAATCGATTTAAACGAATTTTGGCTGCTGCGTTTTGATTGGTATTTTTCTGCGCTGTTTCTGGAAAAATTTTTCATAGACAGTGAATTTTGCTGTTTTGACCATAAATTTTCTCGCCTCACTATAAATTTTCCTGAAAATATTATATAATAAGAAGAATGCTGTTAAAAGGCATTTTTATCGCACTGTATTGCAAAATATTTGCAAATTGTAGGTGTATATTTGCGTCAAGCGCTTGCATAGTGCGAAAAATAATTTTATAATAGGGTATGGAATTCATACTAGAAATGTGGGAATTAAAATTTTGAGAAGCAGTTCTTCCGGATTGCTTCGATTGGAGGATAAATATGGCAGAGAATTTATTAGAGGTAAGAAATCTCGTAGTCAATGTAGAGGACAAAGAGATTCTGCACAATATTAATCTTGATATTAAGCCGGGTGAAACTCATGTGCTTATGGGACCTAACGGTGCAGGCAAATCCACCTTGGGTTATGCGCTGATGGGTAATCCTAAATATACTGTAAAAGGCGGCAGCATTAATTTTGCCGGCGAAGACATTACCAAACTTGCCGTAGATAAACGCGCTAAGGCAGGTCTGTTCCTTTCCTTCCAGAATCCGCTGGAGGTTCCCGGCATCAGCCTGAGCAGCTTTTTGAAAACTGCTTTGGAGCAGCAGCGCGGTGTACGCATCAAGGCTTGGGATTTCCGTAAGGAGCTGCGTCAGGCTATGGCTTTGCTGCAGATGGACAGCAAATATGCCGAGCGTGATCTTAACACCGGCTTCAGTGGCGGCGAAAAGAAGAAGGCAGAAATTCTGCAGCTTTTGATGCTGAATCCTAAGCTGGCAATTCTGGACGAAACGGACAGCGGTCTGGACGTTGACGCAGTGAAGATTGTTTCTCAGGGCATTAAAACCTTCCAGGAGCATCGTCAGGGAGCATTGCTGATTATTACTCATAATACTAAAATTCTGGATGCACTGCATGTTGACCACACTCATATTCTGGCTCAGGGACAGATTATCAAAAATGCAGGTCCGGAGCTGGTTGATGAAGTCAGCAAAAATGGCTTTGAAAAGTTTTTGCAGAATAAGGAATAACTGGTGGGGAAAATATGGAAGAAAAAACCTATGTTGATGATATAGACAGAAGTCTTTACGACTTCCGTAACGAGGATAAGGACGCTTACCGCATTCAGGAAGGCCTGACACGTGAGATTGTTGAAAAAATTTCCCGTGAAAAGCATGATCCGGAATGGATGTTGGAATTCCGTCTTAAATCCCTGGATATTTATAATAAGCTGCAGGTGCCGAACTGGGGCCCTTCGATTGACGGTCTGAACATGGATAACATCGTTACCTATGTACGTCCTAACACGAACATGCAAGGTAAATGGGAGGATGTTCCCGAAGATATTAAGGACACCTTTGATCGTTTGGGTATTCCTCAGGCAGAGCAGAGCAGTCTGGCCGGTGTAGGCGCACAATATGATTCCGAGGTTGTCTATCATAATGTGCGTAAAGAGGTAGAAGAGCAGGGCGTTATTTATACTGATATGGAAAGCGCCTTGAACGGACCGTATGCGGAGATGGTGCATGAGCATTTTATGAAGCTGGTGCCTCCTACCGACCATAAATTTGCCGCATTGCATGGCGCAGTGTGGTCCGGCGGTTCCTTTGTTTATGTACCGAAGGGAGTAAGCGTGGCGATTCCGCTGCAATCCTATTTCCGCTTAAACGCAAAGGGCGCAGGCCAGTTCGAACATACGCTGATTATTGTTGATGAGGGCGCAGACCTGCACTTTATCGAAGGCTGCAGCGCGCCGAAATATAATGTTGCTAACCTGCATGCAGGCTGTGTTGAGCTGTTTATTGGTAAAAATGCTAAGCTGCGTTATTCTACGATTGAAAACTGGTCGAAGAATATGTATAACCTTAATACCAAGCGTGCCTTGGTTGAAGAGGGCGGTACTATTGAATGGGTTTCCGGCTCCTTCGGTTCCCACGTTTCCTATCTTTATCCGATGAGTATTTTGAACGGCACCGGCGCGCACAGTGAATTTACGGGCGTAACCTTTGCCGGTCACAGCCAGAATCTGGATACAGGCTGCAAGGTTGTACACAATGCACCGAAAACTACCAGCATTGTCAACACACGCTCTATTTCCAAGAGTGGCGGCATCAGCACTTTCCGCAGCAGCGTAGTTGTTACCAATAAGGCTAAGCAGGCCAAATCTTCTGTTTCCTGCCAAAGCCTGATGCTGGATAATATTTCTCGTTCCGATACCATTCCCGCTATTGATGTGCGTACTGCCGACGCGGATATCGGACATGAGGCAAAAATCGGCCGTATCAGCGACGATGCGGTATTCTACCTGATGAGCCGCGGTATCAGCGAGGAAGAAGCAAGAGCGATGATTGTCAGCGGCTTTGCGGATAATGTTTCCAAGGAATTGCCGCTGGAGTACGCTGTTGAGATGAACAACCTTATCCGCCTGGAAATGCAGGGCAGTATAGGTTAAGGAGGAGCAGCATGATAGAAGAATTAGTAATAAATCAGTTGCCTGCTCCAACCTGGAACAGGTTAAAAATGAATGAAACAAAGCTGGCCGGCTTGGAGCTGCCGCAGGATAGTTGTGAACCGCGTGTAGCTTTGGAGGGCAACGTTTGCCTGAATAAAAGCAAGGGCAGCAATTGCTGCGGCTGCAGCGAAAAGGCACAGTGCGCAGTACATGGCACTGATTTTGCCAAAATAGCAGGCGGCGTCGGTGAAGCAATGAGCAATCTGGGCGAGGGTAAAAAGCTGCGTCTTGTTGCTGACGCAGGCAAGAGTGTAGCTGCTGTTACTTTGCGTTATGCCGATAATACAAGCTGCTATAATCAGATTGAAATCGACGCTAAGCCCGGCAGTGAGGTTACTGTGCTGATGACCTATATCTCTACAGCACAAGCTAAAGGACAGGCAAGCATCCAGACTAAGATAGACGTAGCTGCCGGTGCTAAGGTTAAGCTGGTGCAGGTACAGCTTTTGGGCAAGGATTTCCTGCATATCAACGACGTTGGCAGTGAGCTTGGCGACAATGCTGCCTTTGAGCTGCTGCAAATCCAGTTGGGTGCAGATAAAATTTACAACGGCGTACGCACCGAGCTTCTCGGTGACGGCAGCGATTTCAACGCTGCTATCGGTTATTACGGCCGCCATGGACAGACTGTTGACATGAACTTTATTGCCAACCACTACGGCAAAAAGACTACCTGCGAAATGACTGCGGATGGTGTGCTGCAGGGTGGTGCTAAGAAAATTTATCGTGGCACGATTGATTTCAAAAACGGCAGCGCCGGCGCTGTTGGTGACGAGAAGGAAACAGTATTGCTGTTGAGCGATGACGTGGTTAACCAGACGATTCCTCTGATTCTGTGCAGTGAGGAGGACGTGCAGGGCAACCATGGCGCCAGCATCGGCAAGCTTGATGACGAATTATTATTCTACCTGTGCAGCCGCGGTTTCAGCGAGCAGGAGGCAGTTGATATGATGGCTAAGGCGAAAATTGATGCCCTGTGCCGCAAGATTGATGACGAGGATACTGTGCAATTAGTACAGCGTTATCTGGAAGGAGTGATGGCAGATGGTGAATGATAAGGATTTACTGTCCTTTGATTATAAAAAGGATTTCCCTTTGCTGGCAGCTAACGATGTTGCTTATTTGGACAACTCTGCTACCACACAAAAGCCTGCCTGCGTTATTGAGGCAGAGCGTGATTTTTATCTCAAACACAATGCTAATCCGTTGCGTGGTTTGTATGACCTGGCAATGCAGGCAACCGACATTTATGAAGATGCGCGTGTTGCTGTGCAGAAGTTTATCAATGCCAAAAGCGAGCAGGAAATTATTTTCACCCGCAATACTACGGAAAGCCTGAACCTGGTAGCTTACAGCTACGGTCTGGCTAACCTTAAGCCCGGTGATGAAATCGTTACCACGATTATGGAGCATCACAGCAACATGCTGCCCTGGCGCATGGTTGCACAGCAGACAGGTGCAGTAGTAAAGTACATTGAATGTGCTGTTGACGGCAGTATCAGCGATGAGGCTATCGATGCTGCTGTAACCGAAAAAACTAAAATCGTAGCAATGGCAGAGGTTTCCAACGTTTTGGGACGCTTGAACCCGATTGCCAAAGCTATCAGTGCTGCGCATAAGGTTGGCGCTGTTGCTGTTATTGACGCAGCGCAGAGCGCACCGCATATGGCGATTGATGTGCAGAAAATGGACGCTGATTTTCTTGCTTTCAGCGGCCACAAGATGCTCGGACCTATGGGCATCGGCGTACTGTACGGCAAGAAGGCATTGCTGGAGGCTATGCCTCCGTTCCTGAGCGGTGGCGAGATGATCAGCTTTGTAAGCCGCGACGGCCAGGAATATGCACCGTTGCCGCACAAGTTTGAAGCAGGCACGGTAAATGCTGCCGGTGCTGCCGGACTGCATGCTGCTATCGAATATATCAACAGCATCGGCTTTGAGGTAATCGAAGCGCGCGAAGCAGCGCTGACGAAATTAGCATTTGATGCGATGCAGAATATTCCCGGTGTACATATTATCGGCGGTAAGACCGCAGAAGAGCACAAGGGTATTCTTACCTTTACGGTAGAGGGCGTGCATCCGCATGATATCGCTGCAATCCTTGATGCTGACGGCGTAAATATACGTGCCGGCAATCATTGCGCTCAGCCGTTGCTGGACCACCTTTGCACCGGTGCGACTGCCCGTGCAAGTCTGGCCTTCTACAATTCGGCAGCAGATGTAGAGCGCTTCATTAACAGCTTATCTACAATAAGGGAGAGAATGGGCTATGGCAGATAATAGAGCCTTTTATAACGAAATTTTAATCGACCACAATATGCATCCCGGTCATAAGCATGATTTGCCTGATGCAGACGTAGAGATGCGCGGCTATAATCCCAGCTGCGGTGATGATATCACCATGAAGCTGAAACTTGCCGACGGCGTGGTTGTTGATGGTGCCTTCCAGGGCAGCGGCTGTGCAATCAGCCAGGCAAGTGCTGACATGATGCTGGATCTTGTTATCGGCAAGAGTGAGGAAGAGGCTTTGCGCCTTGCTGATATTTTCCTGCGCATGATTAAAGGGACCGCCAGCGAGGAAGAAATTGACGAGCTGGAGGAAGCAGGTGTGCTGCAGGATGTATCCCACATGCCGGCGCGCGTTAAATGCGCCGTACTTGGCTGGCATACACTGGAGCAGATGCTGGATAAAAAGGCCTAAGTTAATTTGATGGGCAGCTTTCGCACAGGCGGAGGCTGCCTTTTAATATATGCAGATATAAAATAAAATTACCGGCGTTCTTGCCAAAAGCCTGCTTTTGCTGTTAAATAAGAGTAGACGTGTTTATGAGGGAGATGAAGCAATGCTGACCAAAAGCTTTATTGAATTTTTGTATGATGCAGCGCATATACAGCGCTGGAATGAGCATATCCGCCCCAGCGGCTTTACAGAGCTTGATAAGCAGGCACATAAAATAATGATTATGTATGTGCTGGCCCGCCATGAGGAGGATGACCATGGTGCGCAGCTCAACTGGCGTCTGCTTATAGAGGGCGGCATTTTTGAGTTTTTGCAGCGCAACGTGCTGACTGATATTAAGCCGCAGATTTTCCATGAAATGATGCGTGTTTATGGCAAGGAGCTTAATGCCTGGGTTTATCAGGAGCTGCGTAGAAGAATTCCTGATATTCAGGAAGATTTTATGGAAAAAATGCAGCTCTATTTTGAGGACCCGCAATACTGCGCTATGGAAAAAAAGATTTTGCGCGCTGCCCATTATTTGGCAACCAAATGGGAATTTGAGCTGATTTATCACTTTAATGAGGGTATTTACGGCAGTGAGGATACCAAGGCTGTTATAGAAAACGAGCTGGAGGATCATTACGATTTGGCGGCAGTAAAGAAGCTGGCGCTGAAGGGCAAGAGCAGCAAGTTTATCGATCTTGTCGGCCAGCTGCGTTTCCAAAAGCGATGGGCGCAATCGCCGCGTGTTCCCGAAACCTCTGTTATGGGGCATGAGCTGCTGGTAGCGATTATGGGTTATTTTTGCGCAGTTAAGCTGGGAGCCTGTGATGAGCGTATCGTAGGTGATTTTCTCTGCGGTCTTTTCCACGATTTGCCGGAGGTGCTGACGCGCGATATTATTTCACCGGTCAAACGCAGTGTACCTGGCCTTGATGAGCTGATTAAGCGCATGGAAGAGCGTATGGTAGCTGAAAAGATTCTGCCGCTCTTGCCTTATACCTGGCATGAGGATATTCTGTATTATACGCAAAATGAATTTTCCAATCGTGTCCGCATTGACGGCAAAGTAGTGCAGACGAGCATTGAAGAAATCGGCAGCAAGTACAACAAGCCGGGCTTCCATGCAATTGACGGCAGTGTGCTCAAAGGCTGCGATAATCTTTCGGCCTTTGTAGAGGTGTGGCTGTCGCGTCGCTATGGCATAACCTCCAAGCATATGGAGGAGGGCGAGCGGGCTATTCGCAAGCAGTACAAGAATAAAATTATTGGTGGAATTGATTTTGGCAGAGTATATGACGAGTTCCCTATAATAGACTAAAGTAAAAACGCCGGCGGCTTCGCTGGCGTTTTTACTGTAAACAAAGCAGTTTTGTAAGTAAAAAAGCTTTAAAACATTAAAAAATTTCATAAAATTTTGTAGACAGTGAATAGTGTACACGATATAATAAGAGTACGGATATGGGGTTATATCCTTTTGGAAAGCAAGGAGGCTTGATTATGAATATTTTTGAAATGGCCCAAATTCCACTGAATAAAGCGATTGAGACAATGGAGCTTGATGCAGGCGCAGCAGCTATTATTGCGGTTCCCGAACGTACTTTGGAAGTTTCTATTCCTGTAAAAATGGATGATGGTACTACAAAAGTATTTACCGGCTACCGTAGCCAGCATAGTACAATCCTTGGCCCCGCAAAGGGCGGCGTACGCTATCATCAGAATGTAAGCATGGATGAGGTAAAGACACTTGCCTTTTGGATGACCTGTAAATGTGCCGTGGCAGGCCTGCCGTATGGTGGCGGCAAGGGCGGTATTATTGTAGATCCGTCTAAGCTTTCGAAAGCAGAGCTTGAGCGTCTGACACGCGATTATATAGATAAAATTGCACCGATTATCGGTGAAAAACGTGATATCCCGGCACCTGATATGAATACTAATGCTCAGATTATGGGATGGATGATGGATGAATACAGCAAGCTGGCCGGTCAATATGAGCCTGGCTTTATTACAGGCAAGGCAATCAGCGTAGGCGGCTCATTGGGACGTACTGCTGCTACCGGACGCGGTGTTGTTGTTGCGGCACTGGAAGCACTGAAGCTGAAAGGAATTCAGCCGCATGAGGCAACCGCTGCTGTGCAGGGCTTCGGCAATGTAGGCAGCTGGACTGCCAAGCTGTTTTGTGATGCAGGCGTAAAGGTTATTGCCTTGAGTGATGTTTACGGCGCTATCTTTAAAGAAGATGGTTTTGATTGCTATGATGTAGATGCCTATGTCAAGAAAACCGGCAGCGTAATAGGCTATCCGGGAAGTAAAGCAATTAGCAATGCCGAGCTGCTGGCAATGGAGGTCACCGTGCTGGCACCCTGCGCTATTGAACTGCAGCTGACTATGGAGAATGCGGCGGCTGTACAGGCAAGCATTATCTGCGAGGGTGCAAACGGACCGACTACGCCGGAGGCTGACGATATTCTGGAGGCTAAGGGCGTGATGGTTATTCCTGATATTCTGGCCAATGGCGGCGGTGTAACCGTAAGCTATTTTGAATGGGTACAGAATCTGTACCGTTACTTCTGGCCGGAGGAAGAGGTTATTGAAAAGCAGAACGCATTGATGCGCAAGGCCTTTAAGGCTGTTTATGAAAAGGCAAAGCAGTATAATGTAACGCTGCGTGTTGCCGCTTACATGGTTGCTCTGGGCAGCCTGGAAGAAGCAATGAAAATCAGAGGCATGATATAACTGCTGAATTTCGTTTAAGAATATAAAATGATAAAAACTCCTGCCTAGGCATTGTGCTTTGGCAGGAGTTTTTGCATTGTGGCTGCATTGTCGGTTCATTGTAAAGTGAGCATACAAAAAACTGCATCACCGGAAAGTGATGCAGTTCAGAGTGAGCTTTTTTGAGTATTTACCAGCTGCGGGACGAACCGCCGCCACCGCCGCTGCCGCCGCCGAAGCCTCGGCCGCCTCCGCCGCCGCGACCACCGCCGCGGAAAATCAGCAGCAATAATATGCGCGTGAAAAAGCCGCCCAGTAAAAGATTATCCACAATAAGAAAACCGATTACGCCCAAAGCAAACAGTAAATCATCTAAGCTGGAACCTGTATTTTTTTGCGGTTGGGGAGCGGGAGCCTGATATTTCGCCCCGCTCAGCTCCGTATTATAGCCTTGGGCAATTTTGGCTGCGGCAGCCTTGTAGCCCTGCAAAATACCCTTGCTGTAATTACCGTCCTTGAAGTAAGGAATCATATACTGGTCCTGGATGCGTCCTGTAAGACCGTCAGGCAATGAGCCTTCCAGGCCGTAGCCTACTTCAATGCGCGAGCGTCTGTCCTTGACGGCGACGACAATGAGCGCACCGTTATTCTGCTCCTTGCTGCCAATGCCCCATTGGCGCAGAACCTCCAGAGCGTAATCCTCAATAGGCTCGCCGTCAAGAGTGTTGATTGTCAGTACTGCCAGCTGTGCTGTTGTTTTGTTGTCAAGCTCAGCGCCCAAGCTGAGCATTTGCTGTTTATCCTCTTCAGATATGACACCGGCGTTGTCCTGTACGTAAATGCCGCTGCCGGCCGCCGGTCGTGGCGGAATGGCAGGCGCGGCGCCGGCGTAAGCGGCAAAGAAGGTCTGCAGGATAAGCAGCAGGCAGATTATAAAACGTTTCATTATTATCCCTCCGTCAGCAGCTTGCAGCTAGCGGGATTATCTGCTTAAAATTTAACCTGCGGTACCTTTTGGGCAGCTGCATCTGCCTTGAAGTAATCCTTGGCGGTAAAGCCGAAGGCACCGGCGTATAAAGAGGTAGGCAGAGATTTGATTTTTGCGTTGTAGGACTGTACCGCATCATTATAGTCCTTACGTGCTACGGCGATACGGTTTTCGGTACCTGCAAGCTCATCCTGCAGTTGCTGGAAGTTAGTGTTGGCCTTTAAATCTGGGTAATTTTCGGCAACAACCAGCAGACGGCTCAGAGCACTGTTCATTTCATTGTTGGCTGCAGTTGTTTCTGCTACGGTTTTGGCACCGCCCAGCTTAGCGCGAGCGTCGGATACAGCCTTGAATACCTCTGTTTCGTGTGCTGCATAGCCTTTGACGGTATTTACCAGATTAGGGATTAAATCGTTACGGCGCTGCAGCTGGTTTTCCACCTGCGACCATTTGCTGGTAACATTTTCATTCATACTTACAAGACCGTTATAGCTGCTGAAGAACATAGCTGCCGCAATGACAATAGCAGCGATAACGCCTAAAAGACCTTTTCCCATTTTTACAGCTCCTTTCGTATTTAACGGATATCAGACAGACTTGCAAGGTCTGCTTGATTTAATTGTAGAAGAAAGCTTTCGTGCTGTCAATTTACAAAAAGTCAAAAAGGCAAAGAATTTGCGAAACTATTGTGAAATATGCCGCTTTTTTCTGCAATTAAAGAATCATAGAAAATTATTTATAAAACAGAGATGCTTTTTGTTTTCAAACAATGAGAATAAGAAGGAGAAAAGTTTGGATGCAACTTAATTGCCTTAAAATATTAATTATTATTATTGCATAATGCCTTAAAGAGGTGTATTATATAATTAGGTAAGTTGGTTTAAGCATTCGTTAAAAGGACAATTAAAGTGCGAATAGAGCGCCGGTTCCGGGAGAGGGGGTAGCTTTTCAGGAAATGGTTCTGAAAGAATGCTGTGTTATATTATATAGGGTGCGGTTATGTAGAAGGTCATTTCACAAGCAGTTGGATGTAGCTGGCATCACTATATCAGCAAATAGTTAGGGGATGAGCTAATATGGCAAAGCAAGTGGATTATAAGGCTGTGGGTCTACGTATCAAAACATTGCGTTTGAAAAATAATATTTATCAGACTGAGCTGGCTAAAAATATAGGTGTATCGCAAACCCATATGAGTAATATCGAAAGCGGACGTGCAGGCCTGACTTTGGAAAATCTGGTTAAGATGACGAATATTTTTAATTGTGGTATTGATGATATAGTATTCGGTGAAGAAAAAGCCAAGAAAGAAACCCAGACAACCTCTCTGGAGAATTTCACTATGCAGGATATCGTGCAGGCTTTGCAGATGCTGAAGACTATTAAGGGTTAATCAATTTAATGTTAAAGATTGCCGTGACTGAGTATGGTTGCGGTAGTCTTTTTTTATATGCTTTTTTTTGCCATAGATTTTTCACTTGCCTAAAGTCGAAAAGTCAAATATAATATATTCAAATATATAATCAAGGTGAGTAACTATGAAAAATTTAGCGGATGCAATTGAAAGCTTTATTATAGGTGAATTGCTGCGTGAGCATGAGGATACTGTGCTTGTGCAGCGCAATGAGCTGGCTGAGCGTTTGTCCTGCGCTCCTTCGCAGATAAGCTATGTGCTCAGTACGCGGTTTACGCCGGAGCGTGGCTTTATGGTGGAGTCAAGGCGCGGCAGCGGCGGTTTTGTACGCATTGTACGTATGCAGCCTGCGGCAGAAACACCCAAGCCGCCTACAGCCTTGCAGCTGGTGCAGCATTTGCTGCAGCAGAAGATGATTACAGCAAGAGAAGGCGCTTTACTGCAGTATATGCTGCAGATTATCGACGCCGATGAGGATAAGAAGAAGGAAATATTGCAGCAGGCTGTAGGCTTGCTGCACAGCACCGGACGGAGGTGAAGAAATGCTTTGTGAAAATTGTCATAAAAAACAGGCTATCATGCACATGGTATGCCTGGTAGGTGATAAGCAGATTGATAAGTGGCTTTGCGGTGACTGCGCTAAGGATTACCTGCCTATGGGTATGGGCGATATGCCTCTGACACCGGAGGGAGCCAAACGCTTTTTGGATGAAATGCTGAAGGGCGCAGGACGCAAGCCCAAGAAAAGGGTTACCCGCGAGGGCTTCAGCGAGGCTGCGGCCAAGGTGCTGGAGCTGGCTACCACCAAGGCCTTGGACTGTGGCAGCGAGCATATAGGTACGGAGCATATTTTGTGGGGCCTTTTGACGATACAGGATTGTACCGGCAAAAAGCTGCTGCACAAATTGCATAATAATCTCGATGAGATGAAAACAGAGCTGAAGAGCTGGCTGGACAAGGGCAGTAAGCAGTCCAAGCTGCCGCAGTACAGCCAACGCGCGCAGCGTGTAATGGAGCGTGCGGCAGAGAACGCGCAGGAGCTGGAGCAGGAATATGTCGGCAGTGAGCAGCTGCTTGTAGGTCTGTTGGCTGCAGGCGACGGCATTGCCTATCAGGTACTGCAGAAGTTTAAGATTACGCTGGCTGCTGTCAAGGAGCTGGTGCAGGCACTGGATGATCAGCGCAAGGCTGTGCCGGGCAGAAATCAGCAGCTTCGTCAGGCAGAAGAAAAACAGGCTGATGTTCTGGAGGTACTTTCAGGCTACGGACGTAATCTGAACCTGGAGGCCAGCCGCGGTAAAATTGATCCTGTTATCGGCCGTGATAAGGAGGTTGAACGCCTTATCCAGATTTTGTGCCGCAGAACAAAAAATAACCCGGTAATTATCGGCGAGGCCGGTGTGGGTAAAACCGCTATTGCCGAAGGCCTGGCGCAAAAGATTATCAAGGGTGACGTGCCTGAGTTTCTGCAACGGAAAATTATTTTTTCGCTGGAGCTGGGAATGCTGGTGGCAGGTGCAAAATATCGCGGTGAATTTGAAGACCGCATGAAGGAAATACTAAAGCTGGTGCGTGACGATAAGCGGATTATTCTCTTTATCGACGAGCTGCATACCATTATCGGTGCAGGCAGTGCCGAGGGCAGTATAGATGCTGCCAATATTATCAAACCGGCGCTGGCGCGTGGAGAGCTGCAGGTTATCGGCGCAACAACTGTTGATGAATACCGCAAGCATATCGAAAAGGATGCGGCGCTGGAAAGACGCTTCCAACCAGTGCTTGTTGATGTACCGAGTGCGGAAATCAGCGAAGCGATGCTGTTGGGACTGCGCAAGCGTTATGAGGAATTCCACAAGCTGCAGATACAGCCGGAGGCTGTCAAGGCTGCGGTGGAGCTGAGTGACCGCTACATTACGGACAGAAATCTGCCTGATAAGGCTATTGACCTGATGGACGAGGCCTGTGCTCGTCTGCGTATCAAGCTGTATAAAAAATCTGCGCCCGCAAGAGAGCTGCAGGAGCAGCTGGAATATCTGCAGATGGAAAAGGAAGATGCTGTAGAGCAGCAGGATTACGAAAAGGCAGCGGAGCTGCGTGATAACGAGGCCGAGCTGCAGACGCAGCTGGCGGCAGCCTTGGATGAGGTGGCCATGAAGCAGCCTGTAACTGCGGAGGATGTGGCTGAGGTTGTTGCTTCCTGGACCGGTATTCCGCTGACACGTTTGACCGAAACAGAAAGCAGCCGTCTGCTGCAGCTGGAGCAGCGTCTGCACAAGCGTGTTATCGGTCAGGATGAGGCTGTGAGCTCAGTAAGCAGAGCTGTTCGCCGTGCCCGCGCAGGCTTTAAGGACAAAAACAGACCTGTCGGTTCCTTCCTGTTCCTCGGTCCTACCGGTGTAGGCAAAACTGAGCTGGCGAAGGCATTGGCACAGGAGCTGTTTGGCGATGAACGTGCTATGCTGCGCTTCGATATGTCGGAATACATGGAAAAGCACACCACAGCACGCCTGATTGGTGCACCTCCGGGCTATGTAGGCTATGACGAGGGCGGACAGCTGACGGATGCGGTACGCCGTAAGCCTTACTGTGTAGTGCTTTTGGATGAAATCGAAAAGGCACATCCGGATGTGTTTAATCTGCTGCTGCAGATTATGGAGGATGGCCGTCTGACCGACGGTCAGGGACGCACGGTAGACTTCCGTAATGCCGTGCTGATTATGACAAGCAACGCCGGTGCACAGCAGCTGGCTAACACCAGACCGCTGGGATTTGCCGGCAACGAGGCAGGCGAGCGCAAGAACCGCAAGGAGCAGGTGCTTGCTGAAATCAAGAACGTGTTCCGTCCGGAATTTTTGAACCGTGTAGACGAAATCCTTGTCTTTAATTCCTTGGGCAGACAGGAGCTGGAGCTGATTGCCGACAATATGCTGCGTGAGCTGAACCAGCGTCTGACAGGCAACGGTCTCAGCATCGAGCTGACTGCTCCGGCACGAGAGCTGCTGCTGAAGGAAGGCAGTGACAGCAAGTATGGTGCGCGTCCGCTGCGCCGCGCTTTGCGCAAGCTGGTGGAGGATCCATTGAGTGATTTGTTCCTGGCAGGAAAATTCCACAGCGGTGACAAGATTATTGCCGAGGCTGCAGATAAAAAAATGGATTTTCATATGGCGATTGAGGGAGCACAGTTTTTGCTGGAGCTGCCGGTGACAGATGAACAGACTGCTGCTGTAAGCAGCGGAAAGGAGCCGCAGCATGGCCAGAACTAAGAGCAGATTTGTCTGCCAGGAATGCGGTTATGTTGCTTCCTCGTGGCTGGGACGCTGCCCGGAATGCGGCGGCTGGAACACGCTGGTGGAGGAGGCAGAGGTAACTGCCAAGGCAAGTAAAAGCTATTTGCCGGCTAATAATGAAAAACTGCGGCCGCGTACTATCGCCAGTGTTGCTCAAACGAAGGTAGAACGTCTGGCAACAGGCATCCGTGAATTTGACCGTGTGCTGGGCGGCGGTGTCGTTCAAGGCAGTCTTGTGCTGCTGGGAGGCACGCCGGGCATCGGCAAATCTACGATTTTGCTGGACGCAGGCCTGCGCTTCGGGCAGCAGGGAATCAAAGTGCTGTATGTCAGCGGCGAGGAATCGGAGGAGCAGACTGCAATGCGTGCTGTCCGCTTGGGCGGAGCGCAGGCCAATGATAACCTGTTGATTCTTACGGCAACGGATCTGGATGCTATTTTAGCACAGGCGAATGCCCTAAAGCCGCAGCTTCTGATTATCGACAGTATTCAGACTATGTATAACCCGGAACTGCAGACTGCTGCCGGCAGTGTGGGGCAGGTGCGTGAGTGTACGGCTAAGCTGCTGCAGTTTGCCAAAAGTACGGGCATTGCGGTGCTGCTGATTGGTCACGTTACCAAAGACGGCACTATCGCCGGACCGCGACTATTGGAGCATATGGTGGACGTGGTGCTGCAGTTTGAGGGTGACCGTTCCTATTCCTTCCGTGTTCTGCGTGCATTAAAAAACCGCTTCGGCAGTACGAGCGAAAGCGGCATTTTCTCTATGGAGGCAGGCGGTCTGCAGGAGGTAGCAAATCCTGCAGGTCTGTTTTTGGAGGACAGAGATGGTGAGGCTGCAGGCAGCGTTATCGGTGCCTGCATGGAAGGAAACAGGCCGATTATGGCAGAAATCCAGGCGCTGGTAGCTAAAACCCCCTACGGCATGCCAAGACGTACGGCAGTAGGCTTTGATTATAACAGGGTGAATATGCTGCTGGCGATTCTGGAAAAACGTTTTGGCTTGGACTTTGGCATTTATGATGCTTATGTCAACGTAGTTGGTGGCATGAAGGTTAATGAGCCGGCGGCAGATTTGGCGGTGGCGGCAGCGCTTGTTTCCAGCTATCGCAACAGGCCTCTGCCTAAGGGTATCCTCGTCTTTGGCGAGGTTGGTCTTACAGGCGAGGTGCGCCGCGTCAGCGCGCCCGAGCGCAGGATTATGGATGGCATTAATCTGGGCTTCAGCAAATTCATTGTACCGGACAGCAAGCTGCAGTTGCCATCTGTCAAGGCACAGATTGTGCGTGTCAAAACATTGGAGCAGGCGGTTGCGGCTATGTTCGGTTAAAGATAACATTTATAGATTAGTCAGATATAAAAAGCGCAGGCTGGTGGACAGCCTGCGCTTTCTTGTCTATACAGTGGGCAAATCCTCATATACCGGCTGATGCTTATAATGCAAAAAAATCCCGGTACACTTCCCTCAAAATGTACCGGTAAAGCAATTGGTATAAGGAACAACGTCCCAGCAAATGTCTTAAGGTTATTATGGTTATATTATAAATTGTGCGACAATTTGTGGGCGTTGCTATAGCAACGTTTTAACAGTTTGCAAGCGCTTTCTTTATTTACAAAACATCTCAGAAAAGAATAATTTTGTAAGTTTTGTAAGTGAAGCCGGATATCGCATAAAAGCGCAGTTTTAGGGACTTTTTCGCAGTTTTGAAAATCAGGAAAAATGTTGCGTGAGCAACAAAATTACTAAACGTTTACTTTAGTTACATAATATTTACATATGTATTTTAATTTGGGATAATAAGGATGTGGAATAACTAATATGAAATAGAAGGCTGGTGATAATATGGCAGTAAAAATGTTTGCACCGAATTATCATGATATACCGTTGTTTAAAGGCTTGGGCAGAGAAGAGATTAACGAGGTTCTGCATAAGTTTCATGGACTGATTAAGCATTTTCCTAAATCCGACTATATTTATCTGGCAGGTGACTGCATCGAAAATTTATGCGTTGTCATGGAAGGTACTGTTCAGATGATCAAAGAGGATATCTGGGGTGAAAAATCAATTATTGCCAATTTGAGCGCAGGTGACGTTTTTGCGGAAAACTACCTGGGTAAGCTGAGTGACCACAGTGTGGTAAGCTATTTTGCGGCAAGTGACAGCGAGATTCTGATGCTTCCTTTGGGAAGAATGCTGTTTGACGGCAGCAATCACAATGAAACCAACAGACGTCTGATGTGCAATATCGTTTCGATTCTGGCAGATAATAACACGCGCCTGATTGAGAAAACGGAAATCCTTTGCAAAAAAACCTTGCGCGGAAAGATTATGGCTTATTTGGAGCAGGAAGCTAAGTATAATGGCAGTGATAAGTTTACTATTCCTTTTAACCGTACCGATTTGGCTAATTATCTGGATGCCGACCGCAGTGCTTTGACCAGGGAGCTGGCGCGCATGCGTGCTGACGGACTTATCAGCTTTGAGAAGAATACATTTGAGATTCTGGAGCATTCTCATACGGAATAATAATTATATATTTATTAAGAAAGGCACCGTGAAGGTGTCTTTTTTATTGTCCTGAACAGTTGCTGAAATTAGTACCTGGACGGCTGAAAATCAGTGCTTAAGTGATTAAAATAAGATACGTAAGTTTATAAATAAAAATACAATAGAAATTATGGAATTTAGAAACTAAAATATGAAAAAGATTATGTAAAATATAATAAATTCGTTGCCTAGGCTACAGCGGAAAGATGGAAGAAAATGCTATCATAAAATCAACGGAAGAGCATACAAGATTTCATTGCTGTATGACTTTTGGAAAAAGATTAAAAGGAGGTATTGCTTATGTCCCCCGCAATCAAATGTTTAATTCTGTTAGCGGTAATTGCTTTGTTCTTTGTAACTGAAATTATACCCTTGGCAATTACTGCAATCGGCGGCGCTGTTGCCTGCGGCTTGTTGGGTCTGATTCCGGCCAAGCAGGTTTTCAGCGGTCTCTCTAATTCTACTGTAGTACTGTTTGCCGGCATGTTCGTGGTTGGCGCGGCAATGTTCTACACCGGTCTAGCTCAGGCTATCGGTGAAAAGGTAGTGCATATTTTCGGAACCGGTGAAAACAGCCTGATGCTTGGCTTAATGCTTGTAGGAACTATTATTTCTTCTGTTCTTTCCAACACAGGTACCTGCGCTTGTCTGATGCCTGTGGCACTTGGTATTTGTGCTGCTTCCAAAAACCCTGCATCCCGTCAGCTGATGCCGATGGCATATGCTTGCGGTTGGGGCGGCATTATCACTCTGGTAGGTACACCGCCTAATATTATTGGCAGCGGCGCGCTGACAGCTGCCGGTCTGCCGGGCTTCAGCTTCTTTGAATTTGCCTGGATCGGTATTCCTCTATCTGTAGCAGGTATTCTCTATATGCTGCTGATTGGCAAGTATCTGCTGCCGAAGGCAGAGCTTGATGCGGATCAGGAAATCGAACAGGAAATTGAAGCTACTACCCATGATAAGAAAAAGCAGGTTATTTCCGGCGTTATCCTGTTGGCCTGCGTAACCGTAATGGCTTTGAATTTGAAATTTATCAGCTTGGAAATGACTGCTATTATCGGCGCTTTGGTATGCGTACTTACTGGCTGCTTAACCGAAAAACAGGCTTATTCCTCTATCGACTGGGTAACTATCTTCCTGTTCGCGGGTATGATGCCTGTGTCCACTGCAATGGATAAAACAGGCGCAGGCAAGCTGATTGCTAACTGGGCAGTAGGACTGATGGGCGGCGAACCTACACCGCTTATTGTAACGATAGTACTGTTTTCCATCTCCTGCTTCCTGACACAGTTCATGTCCAACACCGCTTCTGCTGCGTTGCTGTGTCCGATTGGTATAGCGATTGCTAAACAGCTGAATGCAGATCCCAAGGCTGTGGTAATGGCGATTGCTGTTGCTGCATCCTGCGCATTCGCAACTCCCGTTGGCACTCCGCCTTGTACTCTGGTGCTCGGTCCCGGCGGCTACAAATTTATGGACTATGTGAAATGCGGAACCGGTCTGGTGCTGTTATGCAGGCGGGGAAATATGATAAGAATGAAAGTGTTGACAGCTTATAATATGTTATATTTTTTAGCACCTGGACGGATGAAATCTGTACTGTAGATACTAAAAACAACTTTAAAAAATTAAATAAATATAATGTAAATAAAATCATTTAAAATATTCTGAAAAACGGTTTAAAATGTTGCTTAAGTCACACATAAGTTGATATTTTTAGGATAATATTAAGACAACGGGAATGTAGAAATAAACTGTGATAAGTTATATTTATACATTACGTAAAAATTTATAAAAGGAGGAAACTGTTATGTCCCCTGCTATTAAGTGTTTGATTCTGTTGGCTGTGGTTGCATTATTTTTCATTACCGAACTTATTCCATTAGCAATCACTGCTACTGCCGGTGCTATCGCCTGCGGTCTGTTGGGGTTATTGCCTGCTAAGCAAGTTTTTAGCGGCTTATCCAATTCTACCGTAGTATTGTTTGCCGGCATGTTTGTCGTAGGTGCAGCGATGTTTTACACCGGTTTGGCACAGTCCATAGGTAACAAAGTTGTACACCTGTGCGGAACCGGTGAAAACAGCCTAATGTTTGGTCTGATGATTGTCGGCACTGCACTGTCTTCCGTGCTCTCAAACACCGGTACTGCGGCCTGCTTGCTGCCTGTAGCATTAGGCATCTGCTCCGCAGCGAAGATTCCTGCTTCCCGTCAGTTAATGCCTTTGGCATTTGCCTGCGGTTGGGGCGGTATCATCACCATGGTAGGTACTCCGCCTAACATCATTGCAACCGGTGCTCTGACTGCTGCCGGCCTGCCGAGCTTTGGCTTCTTCGAATTTGCCTGGATCGGTATTCCGGTATCCATTGCCGGCATGCTGTACATGATGTTTATCGGTAAACACCTGCTGCCGAAGGTTGAGCTTGATGCTGACCAGGATATTGAGCAGGAAATCGAAGCTACCAGCACTGACAGCAAAAAACAGATTATCTCCGGTGCTATCCTGATTGCCGTTGTTCTGGTAATGGCTCTCGATATCAAAGGCGTAACTCTGGAAATGGCTGCTATTATCGGCGCGCTGATTTGCGTACTGACCGGCTGCTTAACCGAAAAACAGGCTTATGCTTCCATTGACTGGGTAACCATCTTCCTGTTCGCAGGTATGATGCCTGTATCCACCGCTATGGATAAAACCGGCGCCGGCAAGCTCATTGCTGAATGGACTGTTGGTCTGATGGGCGGCGATCCGTCTCCGATGGTTGTAACTGCTGTACTGTTTGCACTCTCCTGCATCCTGACTCAGTTCATGTCCAACACCGCGTCCGCAGCTCTTCTGTGCCCGATTGGTGTAGCAATTGCTAAGCAGCTCAACGCTGACCCGAAGGCTGTTATCATGGCAATCGCTGTTGCAGCATCCTGCGCATTTGCAACTCCGGTAGGTACCCCTCCGAATACTCTGGTTCTTGGCCCCGGCGGCTACAAATTCATGGACTATGTTAAAGCAGGTACCGGTCTGGTTATCGTATGCTTCGTCGTATCCCTGATTGTAATTCCTATCGTATGGCCGTTCTTCCCGGGCAAGTGAGTTGAATGTAATATTTTGACAAATTAGTACTTACTTTACTTAAAAAACTAAAGAAAGTAGTAAAAATGCCGTGCGATATTGCATGGCATTTTTGTTTTAATAAAAATGAGAGAGTTGGGTAAAATACAGTTGATAAAAGGGATTTTGAAATATATGCAGTTAATTCTAAAAGAAAGAAATAACGCCTAGGGATTTATGATAGCGTGGTCATATATGGAATATGAAGAGCTGGTGCTAAAAAATGTGTTGCTTGCGCAACAGAAGCGCAGAAAAAATGCTGTTATTATAAATTCAACAAAGCAAATAACAATACTTAATAAAGTAAAAAAGATTGCTTTGACATGTACTTTCACAAAGCTATAATTAAAGTTATATAATGTCCAGATGACATTGTATATAAAATTTTTTTACAAAGGAGGAACTTAAAATGTCCCCTGCAATTAAGTGTTTAATCCTCTTGGCAGTAGTTGCGTTATTCTTCGTAACCGAACTCATTCCTTTGGCAATTACTGCAACCGCTGGCGCTATTGCGTGCGGCCTGTTAGGCCTGATTCCTGCTAAACAAGTATTTAGCGGCTTGTCTAACTCCACCGTTGTCCTGTTCGCCGGCATGTTCGTTGTTGGTGCAGCAATGTTCTACACCGGTTTAGCTCAGGCTATCGGTAACAAAGTAGTTCATCTGTGCGGCACTGGTGAAAACAGCCTGATGTTTGGTCTGATGGTTGTTGGCACCGTACTTTCTTCCGTGCTTTCCAACACCGGTACTGCAGCTTGCCTGTTGCCTGTAGCATTAGGTATCTGTTCTGCAGCTAAGATTCCTGCTTCCCGTCAGTTAATGCCTTTGGCATTTGCCTGCGGTTGGGGCGGTATCATCACCATGGTTGGTACACCGCCTAACATCATTGCAACTGGTGCAATGACCGCTGCCGGTCTCCCTGCATTCGGCTTCTTCGAATTCGCATGGATCGGTATTCCTGTATCTATTGCCGGTATGCTGTACATGATGTTCATCGGCAAACATCTGCTCCCGAAGGTTGAGCTTGATGCTGATCAGGAGATCGAACAGGAAATCGAAGCTAACAGCACCGATTCCAAGAAAATGGTCATCTCCGGTATTATCCTGCTGGCAGTTGTTATCGTAATGGCACTGGGTATCAAAGGCGTAACCCTTGAGATGGCTGCTATCATCGGCGCTCTGGTTTGCGTACTGACCGGTTGCTTGACTGAAAAACAAGCTTATGCTTCTATCGACTGGGTAACCATCTTCCTGTTCGCAGGTATGATGCCTGTATCCACCGCTATGGATAAAACTGGCGCTGGCAAACTCATCGCTGAATGGACCGTTAGCCTGATGGGCGGCTCTCCTTCTCCGTTGGTTGTAACCGCAGTTCTGTTCATCCTGTCCTGCGGCCTGACTCAGTTCATGTCCAACACCGCATCCGCAGCTCTGCTGTGCCCGATCGGTATTGCAATTTCTAAAAACCTGGGCGCTGACCCGAAAGCAGTTCTGATGGCTATCGCTGTTGCAGCATCCTGCGCATTCGCAACTCCGGTAGGTACTCCTCCGAACACCCTGGTACTTGGCCCTGGCGGATACAAATTCATGGACTATGTAAAAGCTGGTACCGGTCTGGTTCTGGTAGCTTTCGTAGTATCCCTGGTTGTTATTCCGATGGTTTGGCCGTTCTTCCCCGGCAAATAATTACAGTCTGACGAATAAAGCACCATGTGCTTCGTCACAAATGCCTTGACGTACTAGGAGTACGCCGGCGGCATCTGTTCCTCGCCTCTGGCACTTTCTCGCCAGCCTAGTGATTGGAACAAAAGACGAATAAAGCACCATATGCTTCGTCACAAATGCAAATCAATCCCCGTCGCGAAAGTGACGGGGATTTTTGTTTGCCTAAAAAATTTAAGTTTCGATATATGGGGCTGATACACATAAAAAAGCACAGAGGTTTGCTGTTAAAAAATCAGCTTCTCTGCGCTTTGTTTTTTATTTCTTGATTTCTACGTCTACCTCGAATAAACGCTTCCAAGGGAAGGAGAGGGTGAATTTAGTGCCTCTTGTTATAGAATAGCTGTTGGCCATGCTTTGGCAGTCGGCAGTAATCTGCTGCAGGATGTTTTTTTCTTCTGTAGCAAGATCATATTTCAAATCCTCACGGTTATGCTTTTCTAGCTCGTTGGAAATGCTGCGGCGGGCATTGCTCTGGTAAAACCAATCGTCGATAAGGCGTTGGCGCAGCAATCTGCTGCGTGCTTCGCTGCTCATATCGCGTGCGATAAGCCCTTGGGCGATGGCATAGCCTACGGCGTTGTCAGCTGTATTCCAGCCATTGTAGGCTGCTAACGGCTGCAGGTTGATGCTGTTGGCCAGCAGGCTCATAAAGCCGTTGTCAGCACCGTTGGAATAGCTGATATCGGCCAGGGAAACATTGCGCCCGGAACGGAGCAGCTGCCCCAGGATTCCAACAAAATTTTTGTTGCCGGCAGATGCGAAGGGCTGATTGTCGTCTGCTGTGGAATCCTTGACGATACCGTCCTGCGGCGTATTGAGTGCCAAAATAAGGTCAGCGTTGTCCGCAGATTGTGCCTGTACTGCACCGGCAGCGATAATCTGCTGCGGTACGCTGTCCTGCAAGCGAGCATCGCTGTACTGGGGCAGGGTGGAGGCTCCGGCTCCTACGCTGTACAGGGGATAGACGGAAGGTTTGGTGCCGTTGGCCTCGTTGTAGGCACGGGCGATTAAAAGCAGTCCGAGCTGATCAACTCCGTCCAAAATCTGAAAGCAGTCCCTGCTCATATCAAAGGTGCTGAGGCTGATTTTGCGTCCTTCCATGTGCGTAGCGGAAAGAGTAGCATTGTCATCCTTGCCGATGGCAAAATAATGAAATTTGCCGTTGCGGGCCATGCGTGTAAGCTCCTGGTTAACAAGCAAATTTTTTTCACGTCGCTCCAACCAGTCGCCCAATTCAGCTTTTTTCATGTTGCGTTCCAGTGCCTGCATAGTCAGCTTTTCTGCAGGCGACAGCTTACCCTGGTCCTGTTTGTCAAGCAGCTGGCTGTAGGCAAAGATACTTGGGCCTATGGTGCTGTAGTATGGCGGTTCTACACGTCCTTTGCTGGCACGCGGTGTGCGCATAATCGTCGAAAAAGCATAAAGCTTTATCGGCAGGGTAGTTTTCAGCTTGTAAAGATGATTAACGCGCTTTTGCAGCTCCTCTTGGCTTACGTTGTGTGTGCGCGAGCCGACAAGGCCGCCGTAAACAAGGCTGTCTGTGCTGATAACTGCGGCATCGGCCTTGGGAGCCTTGTGCTCCAGCCAGTCCCAGATAGCTTCGGGATTACCGTTTTTTTCGTTAGTGGCAATATATTTTTCAGGCGGCAGAATAATTTTACAGTTTGCTGCCTCCATTGTCTGCTTTACATAGGCGGAGCAGACAGGTCTGTTGTCTAATGGTACATAGAGAATAGTCAGGCGTTTGGCCTGGACGGAAACCGGCATCAGTAAAGCAGCTGTGCATATGGCTGCTGCCAGCTTATGGCGCCGAAATGTGAATTTTGCCATGCGTACGCCTCCTTGATTATTAACAGTTCTGGATATATACGTTTTATAAAGGTTAATATACATGCACAAAGGACTCGTTATTTGGCATGTTTACAAGTAGAAGAATTTATTTTCTTATTATACTATGAAATAAAAGTTTTTTCCAGTGGAAGCTTGACAAGCATTGCCGGTGTGCTATAATAAACTGGTAAATGAAAATAGTAACAGTAATGCGAAGGAATTGCCGTCGTGGATGGTTCTACAGAAAATGCTGCCGTGGCTGAGAGCAGCAGGAAGGAAACGAAGGGCGCACCGCCTTCAAACTGACTGCGGAACGCGCAAGCAAGTATGCCAGTCCGTATTACCGGCGTTAACGGTACCGAGTGGGCATATGTTACTACATATGTCAATGAGGGTGGAACCGCGGATAACTCCGTCCCTTTGGTGTGGGACCGGGGTTTATTTTTTTGCCCGGACTGCACTGTTTACGATACATTATGTTAGGAGGAAACAAAAATGTCTGAGGAAAACAAATTTAGCTTTGAAAACAAGGAATACCGCCAAACCTATTGGCATACCTGCTCCCATGTGCTGGCGCAGGCTATGAAGAGACTTCATCCGGATGTTAAGCTGGCCATTGGTCCGAGCATTGACAACGGTTTCTATTATGATTTCGATACTCCGGCTCCGTTCACTCCGGAGGATCTTGCTGCACTGGAAGGCGAAATGCGTAAAATCTGCAAAGAAAAACTGAAATTAGAGCGCTTTGAGCTGCCGCGTGCAGAGGCTGTAAAATTCATGGAAGAAAAAGAAGAACCTTATAAAGTTGAACTGATTAACGACCTGCCTGAGGATGCTGTTATCAGCTTCTACAAACAAGGCGACTTCACTGACCTTTGTGCAGGCCCGCATCTTGATTCCACCGGCCGTATTAAAGGCAACGCTATTAAACTGACCTCCGCTACCGGCGCTTACTGGCGTGGCGATTCTAACCGCAAGATGCTGCAACGTATCTATGGTATTGCTTTCCCGAAGAAGGAAGAGCTGGATGCATATCTGGAACAGCAGGCAGAGGCTTTGAAGCGTGACCATAACAAACTGGGCCGTGATCTGGAATACTTCACTACTGTTGATTATATCGGCCAAGGTCTGCCTATCCTGCTGCCGAAAGGTGCACGTGTAATCCAACTGCTGCAACGTTGGGTTGAGGATGTGGAACAAAAACGCGGCTATCTGCTGACCAAGACTCCACTGATGGCAAAACGCGACCTGTACCGCATTTCCGGTCACTGGGATCATTATCTTGACGGCATGTTCATCTTGGGCGACCCGCATGATGAAACTAAAGAATGCTTCGCTCTGCGTCCTATGACCTGCCCGTTCCAATATCAGGTGTTCCTGAACCGTCAGCGTTCCTATCGTGAGCTGCCGATGCGCTTGGGCGAAACCTCTACTCTGTTCCGTAACGAGGACAGCGGCGAAATGCACGGTCTGATTCGTGTGCGTCAGTTCACTATTTCCGAAGGGCATCTGATTCTTCGTCCTGACCAACTGGAAGAAGAATTTAAGGGTTGCCTGGATCTGGCTAAATACTGCCTGGAAACTGTCGGCATGCTGGATAAATGCACCTTCCGCTTCAGCCAATGGAATCCTGCAAACCCGAACAACAAATATGAAGGTACCGCTGAGCAATGGGATCATGCACAGGCTGCTATGAAGAAAATCCTTGATGACCTTGGTGTTAACTATGAGGTTGGCTTTGACGAGGCTGCTTTCTACGGTCCGAAGCTGGATATCCAGTTCCACAATGTATTCGGCAAAGAAGATACCATCGTTACTATTCAGATTGATATGCTGCTGGCAGAAAAATTTGGTATGTACTACGTTGATGAGAATGGCGAGAAGAAGCTGCCGTATATCATTCACCGTACTTCCCTGGGCTGCTACGAGCGTACTCTGGCATACCTCATCGAAACCTATGCAGGCGCACTGCCGACCTGGATGGCTCCGGAGCAGGTTCGTTTCCTGCCGGTAACCGATCGTGCTGTTGACTACTGCTATGAGCTGGCTCATAAGCTGGAGGCTAACGGCTATCGTGCAACTGTTGATGCACGCAATGAAAAAATCGGCAAGAAGATCCGTGAAGGTCAGCTGGAAAAAATCCCGTACATGCTGGTTGTCGGCGATCGCGATATGGAAAACAATACCGTTTCTCCGCGTAACCGTACCGAAGGCGATATGGGCGCTATGAGCTTCGAAGCATTTGAAGCAATCCTGAAGGATGTAGTTGATTCTAAGGCTAAAAAATAATATTTTCGGCTTCTGCTGAGATAAAAGAGCGAAGGCTGTTCTGTTAAAAGAGCAGTCTTCGTTTTTTAATTCTCAGGGTATTTGGGACTTTAGCATTGTAAATCTTGTGAGATTGGTCTTGAACATTTAAACAAGCCTCCGATATACTATTATACGAAGTTATATCAGAGGCTTGTTTTATTTAAGCGTATATAGAGAAAATGCGCTTGTACTGTATTTTATTCTGTTTTGACACCCGTATCTGTCCATACCTGCAGTTCTACTTCAAATATTCTGGCCCAAGGGAGCTTGGTACCGACGCTGAGGTCGCGCAGATAATAGCTATGGCCGTTTTGTTGGTAGAAGGGTGTGCGTCCCAAATTATCGTGCAGCAGCTTATATGCCTGCAGGCTGAGCTTTCCCTGGATATATTGCTCTGTTTTCGTTTTATCTTCGCTGGCCAGCTCTACGGGATTTATACCAAAGGCTTCCAATTTTTGTCGCAGTTTGGGATGCACCAGCTTTTGGTAATAATAATCTTCGAGGATACGTTCTGCCGTAAAGTTCAGGTTGGCAGCATAGAGTGCTGTCAGACGCTCGGTGTCCGCGCCTGCTGTCTGCAGCTGACGCAGGCGGCCGCAGAAAAGCAGTCCCTGTGCCAAAGCTGTGCCTGACGAATTGCTGAAGGTGTTCCAGGCGGCGTAGGCGGCGAGCTTATTGATTTGCACATTATTTGCCAAAAGCTGCGGCAGCATCAGCTCTTCTGCTTCAAAGTTGGCGCTGCTGTCGATGAGTGCAACCTTATAGCCCTTGTCCAGCATTTGCTGCAGCTCTTGTGCCTGCTTGGCAGACGGACGGAAATCGTCGTTACCGCAGTTAACATAGCAGATGAGGTCTGCACTATCCGGCGTGCTTGCTTCTGAAGCTCCCATGAGCTTCAACTGGTTGCGCAGCGCTGCACCGACGCAGACAGCCATATAGGGCATATCCGCACCTTCTGCTTTGGGAGAAGTATAATGCAGGTAAACCTTGGGCTGCCAGCTGCTTTGCTGCAGATAGTAGCGCGTGAGCAGCAGGGAGGCTATTTCATCAGCACCGTAGGTGAGCTGTGCCTGCTGCTGCAGTTTTTGGGCAGCGATGCTGCTTTGAATCTTGACGGCACTGGCGTGCGGCAGTCCGATGGGTGAAGCATCGTCCTGTCCGAAGGTTATTTGTCTGTCGTCCGTGGCAAGCTGAAGCAGGCCCAGGTTAAAGCGGTCGCTCTGCTGATAACGGCTGCGATATTTGTCCAGAACCTTGGCGGGAATTTTAGCTTCTGTGCGGCGCAGCTCCTGCGTGAGGGCGAAGCTGCCGGTGATGCGCACCATGTCGGCAAGCTGGGAATAGCGCATCAGCTGATATTGATACCAACGGTCCGGCAAAAGCTGGTCGCTGACGAGCAGACGTGGAATAACGGAGAAGATTGCCTGTTGCTTTGCCGGAGAAAGCTGCTGCAGATGCTTTAGCAGCGCATCCTCCTCTGTCGGGGTGGCGGTGTTCATGCGGGCGGCCAGCAGACCGCCGTGCAGCAGATTATCGGCAGAAATGATGCTGTAATCGTATTTGGACTGGTTTATCTGCAGCCATTGTAAAAGTTTTTGTCTGTCAGACGGCGTCCGGTAGTTGTCAAGACAGGCTTTTGGCGGTAAAATTACATTTAGGCCTGCAAGTGCGCCCAGCTTTTGCACCATGGTGCTGCAGACGGGGCGGCTGTCCAGCGGCAGCAGCAAAATGCTTTGCGTTGGCGTCGGCTGAGGCAGCCTGAGCGGAGTGCTTGAAGGCAGCGCAAGGCGTAAGCAGATGCCTGATATCAGCAGTATGGAGCAAATCATGAAGATTATTTTGCTTGAATTGCGCATAAGGGTGTCCTTTGAAAGAAAATGTAGAGAATATTTAAGATTAATTTCCCCTTCCGTCAGCTCATTACATTCGCTGACACCTTCCCCGGTGGGGCAGGCGAGAAAGTGATTGCGAAAGCTGACTGCTTGCCTTCCCCTACGGGGAAGGTGCCGAACGAAGTGAGGCGAAAGGGGGCGAAATGCCATCTTACCCCAATTATAACACAGAGGAGCAGTATATGAGAATAATTACCGGCAAGGCCCGCGGCCTGCAGCTGACTGTACCGAAAACATACGATGTACGGCCGACTGCGGACAGGGTTAAGGAATCCGTTTTTAATATTATAGGCAGTAAGATTATCGGCGCTGAGGTGCTGGACCTTTTTGCGGGTACAGGTAACCTGGGGCTGGAAAGCTGGAGCCGTGGTGCTGCAGCTGTTACATTTATTGACGCGAGCAAGGAATCGCTGCGACTGGTGCGCAGCAATATTGTCAAGTGCCGTGCTGAGGCTGACTGCAGGGTGCTGCAGGGAAGCGCTCCGGCAGTTGCGGAAAGACTGGCGGCAGCAGGGGAGCTGTTTGACTTTGCTTTTTGCGACCCGCCGTACAATAAGGGCTGGATTGAGCAGATAATTGCGCTTCTGGGCAAAAAGTCGTTTTTGCGCCCGGGAGGCTATCTGGTTGTGGAGCGCAGCGCGCATAACGCACTGCCGGAGCTGCCGGCAGGCTGCGAGCTGGTACGCAGCAGCCGTTACGGTGAGACAATAGTGGATTTTATTTGTTATAATATGTTATAATATATAGTATTTTGGAGAATAAAAAGGATTCTCGGCTTTTATGTCGAATAAAAGACAAGATATAATATGGGAATTTCTTTGGTCATTTTTTTGATTAAGGATAGATTAGGAGGTCTGGCTATGCGCAGAGCAGTTTGTCCAGGAAGCTTTGATCCTGTTACCAAGGGTCATATTGATATTTTTGAAAGAGCAAGTGCGATGTTTGATGAGCTGATTATCAGTGTTTTTCATAATCCCGGTAAGGATAAGGCCATGTTTTCCATGGAAGAGCGTGTGGAAATGCTTAAGGAAGCAACCAAGCATATTCCTAATGTAAGAGTAACCTGTTTTTCCGGATTGCTGAACGAATTCTGCAAAAAGGAAGAGGCTCCTTTTATCGTCAGAGGCTTGCGTGCTTTTACCGATTTCGAATATGAATTCCAAAGAGCGTTGCTTTTGAAAAAAATCGATAATGATCTGGAAACAGTTTTTATTATGACCAATGCCAAATATTCCTTCGTCAGCTCCTCCGGTGTGCGCGAGCTGGCAACCTTTGGCGGTCAGCTGAAGGATTTGGTACCTGAATGTATTGAAGAACGCGTACGCAAGCATGTTTACAAAAAGTTTGAATAGATTTTAGAGGGGTTGATATCATGATTGAACGCAACAAAACTAACGTAGCACTTGATGGACTTTTTGAGCAATTTCTTAATTTGATATCCGAGGCAAGACGTGTTCCTTTGGTAGATAAGATTATGGTTGATGAAAATGATCTGCTGAATATTATCGACGATCTCAAGGAAGCAATTCCGCGCGAAATCAAAAGCGCTAACCAGGTATTGGAGGAGCAGAAGAATATTGTCAACAAGGCTTATGCCGATGCTGACCGTATAGTGCAGCAGGCCAAGGATGAGGCTGAGCGCATTGTCAGCGTTGCCAAGGCTGAGGCTGATGCCAAGGTACAGCAGGAGGAAATTGTTAAGCAGGCTAATGCTGCGGCAGAAGATATCAAAGCCAATGCGCTGCGCTATCAGGAGGAAACTAAGACTGCTGCCGATGACTATGCTTTGCAGGTAAAGCAGGATTCCCTGCAATATGCAGAGGATATGCTGGCTTATCTGAGCGGTAATCTGTCCAGTGCTTTGAAAGGCCTGGAAGAAAACAAAGTAAACGTAGAAAATGAGATGAAGAATCTTAAGCTTCCGGCAGTTGCTGAGGAGGCTCCCGTACAGGAAGCTCCCGAGGAAGAATAAGAGCAATATAAAAGCTGTAACAACGAGCGTTATGCAAACGCGCCTGCGTTACAGCTTTTTTGTTGCCTTACAGCAGATTTCGCCGGTATAGGCTGATATTATATTTTGCTGCGGATATAGACGGGTGCCTGATAAAAGTCATTGCCGCTGCGGTTGAGTGCTGCATCTTTCTGCAGCAGGGACCACAGGTCGGTAGCGGTTACTTCTGCTGACAGTTGTGTTCTGTAAGCGGCGTTGTCGTTGTACAGTGCGTTTTTACCAAGATTGTTGATGATTGGCAATTGAACGTTTGTTTTCATCTTGTGCAGCAGCTGACGGCCGGTGTTGTTGAAGGCCAGCACGCGCAGATAGGCCGGGACTTGCTGCTGCCATACTGCTTTCGGGCGGTCTAAAATTATTTGCAGCAGCAGGCGGCGAATACGGCTGGCAGTGTAGCGCTTGCTGCTGCAGGCAGCGAGCGCTGCCTGCAGGCTTGTGCAGTCAGCGGCCTTGCTGAGCAGGTTTTCGATACCTTCGCTGGCCTCGCAGCGCTCTGCTAGCTGCTGTGGCGTGAGCAGACGCAGGCGATATTTCAGCAGCTGCCACAAAAGCTGTGCGTCATAGCCTCCGGCCGCAAGAGCTGCGTGCATATAGTCCGGCACAGCCTGCTGCCAGCTTTCGTTACCGTCCGCCATTGCCCGGCGGATGGCGCTGGCGCTGGCTATACTGTTGCCGATAGCGGTGGAGTTATAGCCCTCGTCCGTGCGCTGCAGATAAAGCGGTTGAATGTCTGCGGCAGTTTGCAACAGTGCCTTGGTATATTCCAAGGCCAAAATGTCATTGGGAGTGCGGAAGGCTGTATTCGCGCCTAAAATTTTTTCCCAGGCCTGCGCATAGCTTAAGCCGCTTTGCAGCAGCTCGCGCAGCCTTGCTTGCGCTTCAGCGCTGCAGGCAAGGCGTGCTGCGGCCACAAAATCACTTTGCGGGTGTTCTGTGCCGCAGGCAAGCGTGTTGACGCAGCCTGTGGCTGCTAAAAGCTGCACAGCGCCCTTGGCAAAGAATTCGGCACTGCGCAGTGTAAAGACGCAGGGGAGCTCCAGCACCAAATCGGCACCGCCCTGTACTGCGCAGGAGGCGCGCTTCCATTTGCTTAAAACGGCAGGCTCGCCGCGCTGCATAAAGCTTCCGCTCATGACGACGATTAGCGGTTGCTGCGTCAGTCGCTTTGTTTCCTGTATATGATATAGATGACCGTTGTGAAAGGGATTATATTCGGCAATAATGCCAGTGGCCTGCATATTTTTTACCTCGCATGATTTTATCTCTGTGAATATTATAACATAGGCTGGGAATTGAGAAAATATTTCTGTTCAATTGGCCGCAAATAGTGTATACTAATAGTGTATTGGTATTTAAGACTCGATTTAATTTTGGCGTTGACCGGGAGGCTTATTGTGATTGTTTTCGTAGTAAATTGTGGCAGCTCCTCCATCAAATATCAGCTGATAAACATGGAAGGCGAGCGTGTCATGGCCAAAGGCCTGATTGAACGCATCGGTATGGAAGGTTCCACACTGAAGCATACGCCGGCAGGCAAATATACAATTGATTTAAAAGAGGAAATTCCCGACCATAAGGTTGGTATCCGTATGGCGATTAAGGCGCTGACCAGCAAGGAATACGGCGTTATCAAAGACATGTCCGAGATTGATGCCGTAGGTCACCGTGTTGTGCACGGCGGCGAGCGCTTTACCGACAGCGTACTGATTACCAGTGACGTATTGCGCGGTATCGAGGCCTGCTGTGAGATTGCACCTCTGCATAATCCGCCTAACCTGTACGGCATTAATGCCTGCATGGAAATTATGCGCGGTACACCGCAGGTAGCTGTTTTTGATACGGCCTTTCATCAGACGATGCCGAAGGTTGCATACCTTTACGGCCTGCCCTATGAAATGTATGTCAAATACGGTGTACGTCGTTATGGTTTTCACGGCACTTCACATAAATATGTGGCTCTGCGTGCTGCGGAGCTGATGCAGGAGCATATGAATGATTTGCGTATCATCAGCTGCCATTTGGGCAACGGTGCCAGCATCGCGGCAATCAAATACGGCAAATCTATTGATACGAGCATGGGCTATACACCGCTTGAGGGCCTGATTATGGGCACACGCAGCGGCGAGATTGACCCGGCAATTATTCCGTTCCTGATGGAAAAGGAAAATATGAATGCGCAGCAGATTGATGATTACTTGAACCGCCGTAGCGGTATTCTCGGTATCAGCGGTCTGTCCAGCGATTTCCGCGATCTGGAAAGCGCTGCTAACCGCGGCGATGATCGCAGCCAACTGGCAATCGATGTTTTTGCCTACAAGGTAAAAAAATATATCGGAGGTTATGTAGCGGCAATGGGCGGTGTAGATGCTATTGTCTTTACCGCAGGCCTGGGCGAGAACTCTCCCTTTATGCGTGATAAAATCTGCAACGGTCTGGAATATCTCGGTACGCGCATTGATCCGGACCTCAACCAGGTACGCGGCAAAGAGCGCGAAATCAGCGTACGCCGTGCGCGTGTAAAAATTTTTGTTATCCCGACAAACGAGGAACTGGTTATTGCCCGCGATACATATAACATCTGCCGCAGAATCATTAAGCTGTAGGCATTTGCATGAGGTTATAGTAACTGATAACAGTTTTTATCCGTACAAAGCATTTTTACTTGACAAAGAGCGGTAATACCGCTATAATTGTAACGATTGGTGAAATATGATTAAAATAAATGTCGCAGAAATCAAGAAAAGACTAGTCGGTGAAAAGACTCTTGCTTATGAGCTTTTGCCTGCTGAACTGGAAATAACACCTGAAGAGCTTGTTATTGACAGTACAGTAAATTTGGAAGGCACTATGAGCAATGCTGGTGATGTATTATTACTGCAGGCTGTAATGACTGCTAAGGTACAACGTACCTGCGGACGTTGCCTGAAGAATTTTACAGGTGTAGCCAGGGCAGAAGTTGTCGAGAAGTTTTATCCGGCAAGTGCTGAACATATTGAAAATGATGCTTTTGTCTACGATTCGGACGTTATTGACATAACGGAACCGCTTCGTGAAGGGCTGCTGCTTGCAGAGCCCATGCAGGCTCTGTGTAAGCCAGACTGCCGGGGACTTTGTCCCGTTTGTGGCGCTGATCTTAATGATGGTGACTGCGGATGCGACAGGTCCACTGTAGATCCGAGGCTGGCGGCATTAAAGCAATTCATCAAAAATTAAATTCACTTCATAGCACTGAGGAGGTGTATTGAGAAATGGCAGTACCTAAGAGAAAAATGTCCAAAGCCCGTCGTGACAGACGTCGTGCTAACTGGAAACTGAGCGTTCCTGGCATGGTTGAATGCCCGCAATGTCATGAAATGAAAATGCCGCATCGCGTTTGCCCTGAATGCGGTTACTACAATGGCAAACAAGTCATTGCTAAAGCTGAATAATTTTAAGCTGTTTATAAGGCCTTCGGAATTTTTCCGGAGGCTTTTTACATGGTACGGTAAAATCTCCGATTTCACGGATAGTTAATTATGTAATTAAAGAAATTGGCGAAATGTAAGGGATATCACAAATTTTTTGCTAAAAAGCCCTTGCCAAAAACCTGCGATGCTCTTATAATAAAAACAGATATTATGAGCTGGTACTAAAAAGCAGGTGAGGCAATGACTTCTTCTAAAAAATTAATACGTCACAGAAGCTTGAAGAAGCTGCTTAGGGATAATCCCTTCAGCACTGATGAGCAACTGGCAAAAATGCTGGATGTCAGCGTACAGACAATTCGTCTGGATCGTGTTGCTCTGGGAATTCCTGAGCTGCGTGCCAGAACTCGTACTATGGCAGAGGAAGCTCAGACCAAGCTGCGTGCCATTGATAAAAAAGATATCGTGGGCGAGCTGCTGGATCTGGAGCTGAACAAAATCGGCATCTCAACGCTGAAGATTACACCGGATATGGTGCTTGAGCGTACCGGAATCGCACGCGGTTATTATATGTTCGCCATGGCCAATACTTTGGCTCTGGCAGTTGTAGATGCGGAATATGCACTGACTGCTGTAGGTAATGTCAAGTATAAGCTGCCTGTCAATGCAGGAGCTGTGCTTGTAGCCCGTGCAGTGGTTACGCACCGCCGCATGGATAAATATTATATTTTTGTTTCCGTGAAAAACAATAACGAAGAGGTTTTTCGCGCTAAGTTCATTATTGTTTCTTTGGATAACAGAACTAAGCATGAGGGGGAGCAGGAAGTATGAAAATCGCCGTAGATGTTATGGGTACCGATTATGGTCCCAAGGAGCTTGTTTTAGGCGCAGTCAACGCTGTTAAAGAGTATGGCTGCGAAACTGTTTTGGTTGGCGATGAAAAAATAATCCGTGAGCTGCTGGTAAAATACGGTGCGGATAAAAATCCGAAGATTACTATTCATCATGCCAGCGAGGTAATTGCGATGGACGAGCATCCTGCAATTGCGGTTAAGTCCAAAAAGGACGCTTCTATCGTAGTTGCGGCAGGATTGCTGAGAAACAATGAATGTGATGCCCTTGTTTCCTCCGGCAGCACCGGTGCTGCCGTTGCCTCAGCGCTTTTTTGCGTAGGCCGCATCAGGGGTGTGGAAAGACCTGCTATTGCAACGCCGATTCCCAGCCTGAAGGGTACGACTGTAGTGCTTGACAGCGGCGCCAAGGTAGACGCCAAACCTGAGCATATGGTACAGAGTGCTATCATGGGTACGGTGTACGCAGAAAAAATTTTAAAAATTTCTCAGCCGAAGGTAGGACTTTTGAACATCGGTGAAGAAGAAACTAAGGGTAATGAACAAGCACTGGCAACCTACCCTCTTTTAAAGGATACTCGGACGATAAACTTTATCGGCAATGTTGAAGGTCGTGACATCAACAAAGGCACGGTAGACGTAGTTGTCTGTGACGGCTTCGTCGGCAATGTCGTGCTGAAGTTCGGTGAAGGTCTGGCAAAGGCTATTATGACGCTTATCAAGGAAGCGATTATGAACGGCGGCATTCTGGCAAAGCTGGGCGGACTGTTAATCAAGCCTGCACTGAAGGGGCTGAAGAAACGTCTTGATCCTGCCGAATACGGCGGAGCTTTGCTGTTAGGCATCCGCGCGCCTTTTATTATCTGCCACGGCAGCTCCAAGGCCAAGGCAATTACCAATGCTATTCATGTAGCTATGGACTTTGCCGAGCAGGATGTTGTAAGTATCATCAAAGATAAGATTGCGGAATCAAAAGAAATGAGGAATTAGATAAATGACAAGAGCTGTTGGTATTTTAGGTTTAGGACATTATGTTCCTGAGAAGATTATCACTAATACAGACATGGAGAAAATTGTTGAGACCAGTGACGAATGGATTACTGAGCGCACCGGCATCAAGCAGCGTCACATCGCTGCTCCGGAAGAAGCAACCTCCGATCTGGCGTACAATGCTGCTGTAGAAGCACTGAAGGACGCTGGTGTTGCTCCGGAAGAGCTGGACCTCGTTATCGTAGGCACTGCTTCCTCCGACTATATTTTCCCGTCTACTGCGTGCCTGGTACAGGCTCGTCTGGGTGCTAAAAACGCAGCTGCCTTTGACCTGGCTGCAGGCTGCAGCGGTTTTGTTTACAGCTTGGCCGTAGCAAGCCAGATGGTCAAGAGCGGTCTGTATAACAAGATTCTGATTATCGGTGCGGAAACTCTGAGCCGCATCATGAACTGGACCGACCGTAACACCTGCGTTCTCTTCGGTGATGGCGCCGGTGCTGCTGTAGTTGGCGAGGTTGAAGAAGGCTATGGTGTATTAGGCATTGATATGGGTGCTGACGGCAACGGCGGCAAGTTCCTGCTGCAACCGGCAGGCGGCAGCCGTAATCCGGCAAGCGAAGAAACCGTTGCTGCAAAAGACCACACCATTCATATGAACGGTCAGGAGGTTTTCAAATTCGCTATTCAGATTATGGGCAAGACTGCAAAGCGTGCTCTTGCTAAGGCGAATATGAAGCCGGAAGAGCTGGATATGCTGTTCCCGCATCAGGCTAACTACCGCATCATCACCTCCGCTGCTAAGCGTCTGAAGATGCCGATGGATAAGGTTTGGGTAAACGTAGACAAATACGCTAATACCTCTGCTGCATCTATTCCTATCGCTCTGTGCGAGGCTCAAAAGGCCGGCGCTCTGAAAAAAGGCGACAACATTATTCTTGACGGCTTTGGTGCAGGTTTGACCTGGGCAGCTATTGTTCTCAAATGGAGTAAATAATCCAAACGATAAGGGCCCATCTACTTCGTAATGGCTTCTAGGAGTAGCAGTAGTACGCCGTCGTCGCCATTACTCGTATCTAAACCCTTCTCGTTTGTCTTGGTAGTATTTGATTATTATCGAAAGTTAATTATTATCGAAAGAGAGGTAATTTACACGATGAGTAAAATCGCATTCGTATTCCCCGGCCAAGGTTCTCAGACCGTTGGCATGTGCAAAGCTTTTTATGATGAATATCCTGTTGTAAAACAGATTTTTGAAGAGGCTGATGACGCTCTTGGCTATTCCATCAGCAAAATGTGCTTCGAAGGTCCTGCTGAAGACCTGAAGCTGACCGCTAACACCCAGCCTGCTATTCTGACTGCCAGCACTGCCTGTGCAGCAGTTCTGAAGGAGCATGGCGTAAGCTGCGATATCGCTGCAGGCCACAGCCTGGGCGAATACAGCGCACTGGTAAACACCGGCGCTCTGAAATTTGCTGACGCTGTACGCATTGTTAACAAACGCGGCCAGTTCATGCAAGAGGCTGTTCCCGTAGGCGAAGGCAGCATGGCTGCTATCCTGGGTCTGGACAGCGACAAAATCGTAGAAATCTGCCGCAGCGTAGAAGCTGAATCCGGCGAAGCAGTTCAAGCAGTAAACTTCAACTGCCCCGGTCAGGTTGTTATCGCAGGCGCAGTTAATCCTGTAAATAAAGCTATCGAAGCTCTGAAGGCTGCCGGTGCAAAACGCGCAGTTCTGCTGCCTGTAAGTGCTCCTTTCCACAGCACTCTGATGCAGCCCGCTGCCGACCGTCTGGCTGAGGTTCTGGCTCCGATTGAAATCAAAGATATCACCGTACCTGTTGTTGCTAACGTAACCGCTCAGGAAGTTACCAGCGGCGAAGAAATCAAAAAGCTGCTCGTTAAACAAGCTGCTATGCCTGTTCTCTGGGAAACCAGCGTACGCAACATGGTTGCAGGCGGCGTAGACATTTTTGTTGAGGTTGGCCCCGGCAAGGTTCTGACCGGCTTCACCAAGAAGATTGCCAAAGGTATGATGGCTCTGAACGTAGAAGACGCTGAAAGTCTGGAAAAAACCTTAGCTGAGCTGAATAAATAATTCACCAAGCTGAACTGTCCGCTTCGTGGTTCCCCTATATGTACATGCAGTATGTATTTGTGAAGAATAAAAGACAGTTGATGAATTGAAGGATAAGGAGAACTCAAAATGAAATTAGAAGGTAAAAAAGCCCTCGTAACCGGCGCTTCCCGTGGTATCGGCCGTGCAATCGCACTGGCTCTCGCTGCAGAAGGTGCTGATGTTGTTGTAAACTACGCAGGCAGTGAAGCTGCCGCTAAAGAGGTTGCTGCAGAAATCGAAGCTATGGGCCGCAAGGCTTTCGTAGTACAGGCAGACATTTCCTCCAACGAAGCTGCTACTGCTATGGTAGACGAAGTTGTAAAAGAATTCGGCCGCATTGATATCCTCATAAACAACGCAGGCATTACCCGCGATGGTCTGCTGATGCGTATGAAAGAAGAGGATTGGGACGCAGTTCTGACCACCAACCTGAAGGGTGTGTTCAACTGCACCAAGGCTGCTATCAAATACATGATGAAACAAAAAGCCGGCAAAATTGTCAGCATCAGCTCTGTCGTTGGTCTTATGGGCAATGCTGGACAGGCTAACTACGCTGCTGCTAAGGCCGGCGTAATCGGTTTTACCAAATCCGTAGCGAAGGAAGTAGCTGCTCGCGGTATTAACGTGAACGCTGTTGCTCCCGGATTTATTAAAACTGATATGACCAGTGTACTTTCCGACAAAGTTGTTGAAGGTATGCTGACTTCTATACCCTTACACAAATTGGGTGAAACTACTGATATTGCCAAGGCTGTTGTCTTCCTTGTGAGCGATGACGCCAATTATATTACCGGACAGACTTTACATGTTGACGGTGGTATGGTAATGTAATAGGGGGCCCGTTTGGGAGACCTGCAACTTTACCTATTGGAAGGAGGTGAATCGTAATGAGCACTTTCGACAAAGTAAGAGACATCACTGTTGAACAACTGAGCGTTGACGCTGACGAAGTAAAGATGGAATCCGCTTTCATCGATGATCTCGGCGCTGACTCCCTCGATATCGTTGAGCTGATCATGGCTTTCGAAGAGGAATTCGGTGTTGAAATCCCTGATGAAAAAGCTGAAAAAATCCGCACTGTAGCTGACGCTGTTAAACTGCTGGATGAAGAAAAATAATGCTTTACCTGCTTATGTTTAGGGAACCCCTTGTGGGTTCCCGGACACAAGCTACTCTACTTTAGTCCTGAAATGGGGGATATTTGTTGAAACTACCAGTGCTGAAAATCGGTAAGCTTGTTGCTGAAGTACCGATTATACAAGGAGGCATGGCTATCAGGCTGTCTACAGCCCGTTTGGCAGCTGCTGTAGCTAAAGAAGGCGGTATAGGACTTATCGCAGCGTCCGGCATGAGCTTTGACGAACTGCGTACAGAAATACGTCTGGCAAGAAAACTTACAGGTGGCAAAGGTATTATCGGTATTAATGCAATGTTTGCGGCAAGAGAGTTTTTAGGTCTGATTACTACCGCTGCACAAGAGAAAATAGATTTAATCGTAGCCGGCGCCGGTTTTTCAAGAGATATTTTTGCCGTCGGACGTAAATATGGTGTCGAAGTAGTACCGATTGTTTCTTCTGTAAAACTGGCTAAGATTTCTGAGAAGCTGGGAGCTTCTGCTATCGTTGTCGAAGGCACCGAAGCAGGCGGTCACTTGGGAACCCAGCAATCTATTAAAGAGATACTTCCGGAGATTGTTAAATCCGTTAATATACCTGTTATTGCTGCCGGCGGCGCTGTCTGCGGCAGTGATGTTGCCGAGCTTTTGAAGCTGGGCGCAAGCGGTGTGCAGATGGGCAGCAGATTTGCTGCCAGTGAGGAATCCAACGGCGCACCTGCTTTAAAAGAATTCTATCTTAAAATGACTAAAGAAGATGTTGTGCAGATTGATAGCCCTGTAGGCTATAAGGGACGTGCTATCCGCAATCCCTTTGCACAGTTATCTTTAGAAAATAAAGCTCCTAAACCCACCACCTGCGATTTGTGCTTAAAGCACTGCACCCACAGCTTCTGTATTATCAGAGCGCTGACACGTGCGCAGCAGGGTGACGTAGAAACCGGTCTTGTTTTCACCGGTGCCAATATGTGGAAAATCAAGGAAATACTGCCTGTAAAAGAAATCTTCAGGCGTATAAAGGATGAAATTTCAAAAATTTGATTACGAGGTGAACTATTTTGAGTAAAAGAAGAGTTGTAGTAACTGGCGTTGGCCCTGTAACTCCTATCGGTATCGGCAAGGATACCTTCTGGAATAACCTGGTTGCCGGTAAATCCGGTATCGGCCCTATCAGTCAGTTTGACACTACTGATTTCACAGTAAAGATTGCCGGTGAGGTTAAGGATTTTGATTACACTGCTTTCATCGATAAAAAAGAAGGCAAGCGTATGGACCGTGTAACCCACTTTGCAGTTGCTGCTGCTAAGCTGGCTATCGAAGATGCTAAGCTGGATATGAGCAAGGAAAATCCTCTGCGCTGCGGCGTTTGCGTTGGCAGCGGTATCGGCGGCATCCACACCTTCCTGGAGCAATCCCTGAAGTTGGGTTCCAAAGGCCCGTCCAAAATCAGCCCGTTCTTCATTCCGATGGAAATTCCGAACATGTCTGCAGGCCAGATTGCTATTGCAACCGGTCTGAAAGGTCCTAACACCGCTATCGTAACTGCATGTGCTACCGGCACCAACTGCATCGGCGACGCTCTGCGCACCATTCAATACGGTGATGCTGACGTAATGCTGGCAGGCGGCACCGAAGCTGCAGTTTCTCCGATTGCTATCGCAGGCTTTGCTAACATGAAGGCTCTGTCCACCAACAATGAAAACCCTGAAGCAGCATCCTGCCCGTTTGATAAAAAGCGTGATGGCTTTGTAATGGGTGAAGGCGCAGGCGTTTTGGTTCTCGAAGAGCTGGAGCATGCTAAGGCTCGTGGCGCACACATCTATGCTGAGCTGGCCGGCTTTGCTATGAACTGCGACGCATACCACATCACCGCTCCGGACCCGACCGGCGAAACTCCGGCAGCCTGCATCGCTGCAGCAGTTGCTGACGCTGGCGTAAAACCGGAAGAGGTTGACTACATCAACGCTCATGGTACTTCTACCCATCGTAATGACCTGGGCGAAACCATTGCCTTCAAGAAGGTATTTGGCGAGCATGCTTACGAACTGTGCATCAGCTCCAACAAATCCATGATCGGCCATCTGCTGGGCGCTGCCGGCGGTGTAGAAGCTATTGCTACCGTTATGACTATCGAAAACGATATCATTCCGCCGACCATCAACTACCAGGATAAGGATTTGGACGATCCGGAAGGTCCGCTGGATCTGGATTATGTACCGAACGAAGCTCGTAAGAAAGTTGTTAATGTTGCACTGAGCGACAACCTGGGCTTTGGTGGTCACAACGCTTCTATCGTATTCAAAAAATACGTTGATTAATAAGCAGGATTGATTAAAATGCAGGAAAAACGTACACAGCAGCTGCAGAGCTTCTGCCAGGGGCTGGGTATCCATATGCATGATTTAGAGCTTCTTGACATGGCTCTGACCCATACATCTTATGCCCATGAAGCTAAGCAGTATCCTAAACCGCATCATAATGAGCGGATTGAGTTTTTGGGTGATTCCGTGCTCAGCGTTATCGTGAGCACCTACATGTATAAGAACTTTCCTGATTTGGCTGAAGGCCAGCTCACCAAGCTGCGTGCTTATCTGGTTTGCGAAGGCTCTCTGTATGAATATGCCAAAAAGATTCATCTGGGTGACTATCTGCAGCTGGGCAAGGGCGAGGAGCTGAGCGGAGGACGCGAGCGCCCCTCCATCCTGGCTGATGCTTTTGAATCTGTTTTGGGTGCTATCTACCTAGATCAGGGCTTTGAGGTCGTACAGGCCTACCTGTTGGGCATGATGCAGTCGGAAATAGATTTCATCTGTCGCCATGGTATCTTTAATGATTACAAGACACGTTTGCAGGAGTATCTGCAGCGTGACGGCGATGCAGATATTCATTATGTTCTTTTAGGCAGCACCGGTCCGGAGCATAACAAGGTATTTACCTCTCAGGTAATGTTGGGGAATACTGTTATAGGCGAGGGCAGCGGTCGTACTAAAAAAGATTCGGAGCAGCATGCTGCTAAGCAGGCGCTAGCACAGCTGCATGTAAAGAATCAGGAATAACATTACAATATCGGCCTACGGTAGCAATACCGTAGGTCTTTTATTTTGCCTGCAGGCAGCTTTACGGGCTTCATAGCGCATAAAAAAATCCCCTCTTCCTGTTCGGAAAGAGGGGATTGCAGTATATGGCTTAGTGTTGTTTTTCGTAGGGCTGGTTCATCAAAGCTTCGTCATCGAAGTAGTTGATTCGCATTGCCTCGCGTACGTCATGCAGAGTTGCAGCAGCAGCAGCTTCAGCTTCCTTGCTGCCTGAACGCAGGATTTCATAAACCTCAGGGATGCGTTGCTCCCAATAGTGACGGCGCTCACGGATGGGCTCCAGCACGTCCTGCAGCACGTTGTTGAGGAACTTCTTAACCTTTACGTCACCCAGACCACCGCGTTGGTAGTGAGCCTTCAGCTCGTCCAGGTTAGCATAGTCCGGCAGAAATTTGGCAAAGTGCTCTTCAGTGCTGAAAGCGTCCAGATAGGTGAAAACAGTATTGCCTTCAATCTTACCGGGATCCTCTACGCGTACATGGTCAGGATCGGTGTACATGGACATAACCTTCTTTTTGATATCCTCCGGTTCATCGGAAAGATAAATGCAGTTGCCCAGGGATTTGCTCATCTTAGCCTTGCCGTCAATGCCGGGCAGACGCAGGCAGGCATCATTTTGCGGCAGCATGATATCCGGGTCAACCAGAGTTTCGCCGTACACGGAATTGAACTTGTGCACGATTTCCTTGCATTGCTCCAGCATCGGCAGCTGGTCTTCGCCTACAGGCACTACAGTAGCGCGGAAAGCGGTAATATCTGCAGCCTGGCTGATAGGATAGCAGAAGAAGCCGGTAGGAATGCTTGCTTCAAAGTTACGCATTTTGATTTCGTTCTTAACGGTCGGGTTACGCTGTAGACGGGATACAGTAACCAGGTTCATATAGTAGAAGGTCAGCTCGGTCAGCTGCGGTACCATAGATTGAATGAAAAGGGTAGATTTAGCAGGATCAAGACCGCATGCCAGATAATCCAGTGCTACCTCGATGATGTTCTTACGTACCTTTTCCGGATGCTCAGCGTTGTCTGTAAGCGCCTGGGCATCAGCAATCATGATATATACCTTATCATATGCACCAGAATTTTGCAGCTGTACACGCTGGCGCAGAGAGCCTACATAGTGGCCTACATGCAGACGTCCGGTAGGACGGTCGCCGGTCAGGATAATTTTACTCATATTAGTCTTACCTCTTTTTGTTCTTATATTTATATAATAATTATAAATGCACTGACGTAAACTGTCAACGCAACCTTATTTTACGAACATAGCATAGTATCCGTTGAAGAAGATATACAGCACTATCAGCGGCAGAATGTAGGTAGCATAGAAGCGAATCCATTTGGGGAAGGGAATGCCCTTACCGGTATCTGCCTCTGCAATAAAGTTATCCCAGCCCCAACCGTAACGGCTGGTGCAGAAGCTGAGATAAATCAGACTGCCCAAGGGCAGCAAATTGTTGCTGACAAGGAAGTCTTCGAGGTCAAGAATGCAGGTGCCTTTGCCCAAGGGCTGAATGTGGCCCCACAGATTGAAACCCAGCACGCAGGGCAGGGAAAGCAGGATAATCGCGATAATGTTAAAGCGAATAGTCTTTTTGCGCTCCCAACCGGTTAAATCGCAGATGCAGGAGGTAATGTTTTCGAATACAGCGATTACTGTAGACATGGCTGCGAAAAGCATGAACAGGAAGAACAGAGTACCCCAGATACGGCCGCCGCTCATGGCGTTGAACACGTTGGGGAGGGTGATGAACAGCAGGTTTGGACCGCTGTCGGGGTTGATGCCGAAGCTGAAGCAGGCCGGGAAAATAATTAGGCCGGAAACAATCGCTACAAAGGTATCCAGTGCCATAATCCACATTGCTTCACCGGTCAGGCGCTGTTCCTTGCCGATGTAGCTGCCGAAGATAGCCAGTGCGCCGATGCCAAGGCTCAGCGTGAAGAAGGCTTGTCCCATAGCGGCGAAAACTACCTCGCGGATACCGTGCTCCAGCACTCTGTTGAAGTCAGGATAGAGATAATATTTAAGACCTGCGGAACTGTTGGGCAGAGTAATGGAGTTTATTGCCAGAATCAGCATGAGCAGCAGCAGACAGGCCATCATATTTTTGGTGATACGCTCAACGCCGGCTTTGACGCCTAGATAGCAGACACCGAAGCAGGAGAGAACGATAATAATCATATTGCCTGCCATAGTTACGGGGTCGCTCAGCAGACTGCCGAAAACGTTGCCGACACCTTTGGCGTCCAGACCAACAAAGCCGCCGACAGCCATTTTGTAGAAATAATACAGCATCCAGCCGGAAACCGTGGTATAGAACATCATCAGAAGAACGTTGCCGGCAATAGCACCGTATTTATAAAGATGCCATTTTGTACCGGCAGGCTCCAGTACGTCGAAGGATTTTGCAGCGCTGCGTACACTAGCACGGCCGACAGCAAATTCCGCTACCATGATGGGCAAGCCCAAAAGCAGCAAAAAGCAAAGATAAATTAAAACGAAGGAGGCACCTCCGTATAAGCCCGTAATAAACGGGAAACGCCAGACATTGCCTAAGCCGATAGCACAGCCGGCAGATATTAAAATAAAGCCAAGACGTGAGGAAAAGCTTTCTCTTTCCATAAATATATACCTACTCCCTAAAAATTTTTGGATAAGTTAATTATAAGCGAAAGGTTGGTTATAAGCAATAAAAAACTGCATCCCACGGCTTGGGCAGCAGGATGCAGTGCAAAAGGTCTTATTTCTTTTCAGCAGGAGCTTGTTCCGGTGCTTTGTACGGAGAGAAGCTGAAGTTTTGCAGTTTGGCATCCTTGCCAAACATGAAGGTCATGATAACAACATTTTCTTTAGAGAAGGCTGCAATATAGGTTACTCTGTCGCCTTGGTCAAAACGCTCAAAGCTATGGAATTTGGTTTCTTTCAGAGAACCGAATTGTTTTTTTACCTGGCTTTGGATAGCAGCAAAGTTTTTCTCGCCCAGAGCTTTGTTAAGATCAGCGCTCAGTGTAGGAGCAAGAGCTGCATAGCTGGCAGCAGCATCTGCTTCGAGAGAGGTCATCATCTTTTCAGCGGTTTTCTGCTCCTTGTTCAAATCGCCGCCGTCAGCAGCAAAGGCCAGACTGCTGCAGGCAAAAGCAAGCAGCATAGTTAAGACTAACACTAATTTTTTCATTTACATTACCTCCAATTATAGATAGCTTAAAAGCCTTATATATAATCATAACTGTTTTTTCTCATTTAGTAAAGACTTTTAAAGTGATTTTTGAACAAATTCAGCTTAGAAGTGCAGTAAAGCTGCTTTCTTATTTTGCCTGTTTCTCTTCCGGGTGCTGCAGACATTGAAACATCATTTCTGCCAGAGAGCGCTTCAGAAGCTGATTGAATTCATCAACAGTGTGGTCGCTCAATGGCTTGCTTGCTGCCGGATAAGATTTTTTATTAGTGCCGAAAATCAGCTCATCCAGGCTGCATTTAAGATGTTGGGAGATACGGATGGCAATTGCCAGGCTTACGCCGGTCTTACCGTTTTCCAGATTGCTCATGTGGGTTTGGGAAATATTAATCGCTTTTGCCAGGCTTTGCTGAGACACCTGTGATTTGGTGCGCATTTGTTTGATATTGTTGCCGATAAGCTTGTAGTCAGGATTTACAGTTAAGCTTGCCATAATAACACCTCCAGCTGTTGTTTAACAATAGCATATTTTATCTTCATCGGTATGAACGCGAGCCGTTGCTTCGTCCTTCAAGTATATTATGACAGATTTATACCTGAATGTCCCTACACCAAATGGCGATTTCGGGTAGGATAGGGCAGTATTTTTATAAAAAAAAGACGAATTTTATTTACAAAATTTACTCTTTGAATATCTTTATATTGTTAACTAATAATAAAAAATAGTAAACCAAATTTTGGCTGAATAAGGAGCCGAGTAGCGGCATAAAGATAAGTTAGACTATGTCATCAGCTAAAGTTGCAAATGACAGCGCAACGTGTTATATTAAGGATAGATTATATGAAAATGAGGTGTATTATGCTTACTGCTGCTGATTTTGATCAACTGGGCTTTTGGGAGGATGCTACTCCGGAAGAAAATATTACGGTGTACGGTATGGATTTTGGCACGGATTATATTATGCTGACGGATGATTTGGGCAAAACACCGCTGGATGCCAAAAAGTTTATCGTTGTTGCTGCTTATGATGATGCTGACTGCTTTTTGTGGGGTGTAGAGCTGAAAAACTTTGCGGCACTCAAGGAGCTGTGCGCTCAATATGCACCCGGAAGTGCGGAGCTTTTTCAGGCGCTGAAGGAATATAAGCTGCCGAAGAAAAAATAAAACAGTGCAATACGGCAGGCTTGTTCTGCCAAAGAAAAAACTGCTGTCCTGCGTCTGTGACGCTAGGCAGCAGTTTTTAGCTTGCAGTAATTTATTCCATGGCGAAAACAGTATCAACGCTGGCTTTAATCGTAATTTCCTGCGCAGAGATGCTTGTTTCGGGGGCAACAGCTCTGTCGGATGCAGCCATCAGCTTCATGTTGCCATAGGAGCGCCCCATGCCGCCGCTGTAGGTGCTGATGTTGGCGCTCAGCAGCTTGCCGAGCGTGCGTCCGCCGGCATTGGCAACCACGGCAGCCTGCTGGCGTGCGTTTTCAACAGCCTGAGCCAGCAGTTTGTTGCGGTAAAGCTCTCTGCTGCTGACGCTGAAGGAAATATTATTGATTGTATCAACGCCGGCAGCACTGATTTTATCAATTACCGGACCAAGCTTGCTGATATCCTTGAGCTTGATGCGCACACTGTTGCTGGCGGTATAACCGGTGATTTTACCCTTGATATCGGTATCTGGATAAAGAGTATAGCTTGTTGTTGTAATATCATTACCCAGAATATTGCAGCCAAGCAGATTACGCTTAACACTATCCATTTTGGCGGCAGATGCGCTTGTTGCTTCGGCAGCGGTACGGCCCTTGCCATTGACATCAAAGCTGATTACTGCAGTATCCGGTGCCACCTCAATGCTTGCGTTGGCGCTGACGCTGATGCTCGGTGTATCAGGCTGTGCTGCCATAGCATTTGTACTGCCGATAAGCAGCAGGCAGACGGTAAGCAGGGCACAAAGCATTTGTTTAATCTTAGTCATATTTCTAACCTCCTGACTCTGATTTAATCAGCTTAATTATAGCATATAAATACAATTTTAACCTGAAAGACACAGAAAAAACACGAACCGGCAGGAGCATGACATTAATAAATAAAATGAAGCAGTTGCTTAACTTACTTACTTTTAACACTTACTGCCGTCAAAGCATTTTCTTAATGGTACAAATGTGCTATAATAAAAAACGCAATAAGAAGCAGGAGGTGCGCTTTATTTATGAAGAAAAAAGAGCGTGACAGGCTGCAGGTAGAATATATCTGTCCTGATTGCGGAAAACATTTGGCTTGGGCGCTGCCTACCGCTGCAATACAATGTCCGTGCGGACAGTGGGTGGATAATAACAATCGTTTAAAAGATAAGAGCGAGGTTTATCTGCCTTTAGACAGTGAGCAGACTGTACTTTTTTAATGGGGGTAAGAAACATGGCAACAATTTGGCAACAGGCTGAAGAATTAAAAGATGAAATGGTCGAACGCCGCAGAGATTTGCATAGACATCCGGAAACAGGCTGGACGGAATTCCGTACGGCAAGCATGATTATCGGTGAGCTGAAAAATCTTGGCTATGATGTTAAATTCGGCGATGACGTTATTGACGAAAAATCTATGATGGGCGTGCCGAGCGAGGCAGAGCTGGCTGATTATATGCAAAGAGCAATCAGCGAAGGTGCGGATCCGGAGCTGGTAAAGAAGATGGCAGGCGGCAAGACCGGTATCGTGGCAACTCTTAAAACAGATAAACCCGGTAAAACAGTTGCCTTCCGCTTTGATATGGACTGCAACGATGTAGAAGAGGAGCGCAGCGAGGAGCATCGCCCAGCTAAGGAAGGCTTTGCTTCCGAACATAAAAAGGCTATGCATGCCTGCGGTCATGACGGTCACGTAACCATCGGCCTGTCGGCAGCAAAGCTGCTTGCCGCCAATAAAGCACGTTTGGCAGGCACCATAAAATTGATTTTCCAACCTGCGGAGGAAGGTGTACGCGGTGCCTTCGCTATGATGAACGCCGGTGTAGTTGATGATGTCGATTATCTGTTCGGCGGTCATATCGGCTTCAAGGCTACTACAAACAACTGCCTGGTAACGATGACTGACGGTTTTCTGGCAACTACGAAGCTGGATGCGGAATTTACCGGTGTGTCTGCCCACGCAGGCGCTGCTCCGGAGCAGGGCAAGAATGCTTTGTTGGCAGCAGCACAGGCTGCAATTTCCCTGAATACCATTCCCCGTAACAGCAAGGGCTCCAGCCGTATCAACGTAGGCGTACTCAACGCCGGCACCGGACGCAATGTTGTGCCTGATATCGCTGCTATTAAGCTGGAAACACGCGGTGCTACTACCGAAATTGATGAATACATGGTTACCGAGGCTAAGCGCATTCTTAATGCCTGCGCCGCTATGTATGACGTTAAGGTAAAAATCACCATGGCCGGGGCTGCACCTGCCTGCTTTGCAGACAAGGAGCTGGGCCATGAGGTAGCAGAGCTGATTGAGGAAAAATGTCATTATGACGAGGTTGTTGAATATGTGGACATGGGCGGCAGCGAGGACTGCGGTTACTTCATGGAGCGCGTACAGCAGCACGGCGGCCGTGCTCTGTATATGATGTACGGTACCAAAATCGCCGCAGGTCATCACAACAGTCACTTCGATTTCAATGAGGATTGCCTGTGGAAGGCTGCTGCTACCGTTACGGAAATCGCTGTACATTTCAGCAACAAGTAAATAATTAATCAAAACTGCCATGATTTTGCCATAATCTTATGCTATACTTATAAGCATAAACAAAAGCAATATCTTGGAGGCATATATTATGAAATCACTTAAAAAAATCGCTTTAGTATTTTCCTGCATGGCGCTGTTGGGTGCCGGCAGTGCTTTCGCCGCTGACGCGGCTCAATCCTCTCCCCTGGATGAGGTACAGGCAAATCCTGAGGTAATGCGCGCACCGGGAACCTATGTTACCCGTGGTGAAATCGTTGCTGTAGAGGATGGTATGTATGTTATTAAAGGCGAGGGCAGCAGAAATATGGTTGCAGCTATTGTTGACCGTGATACCTACGTTGTGGAGGGTGCCAGCGGTAAGCTGCGTCTGCCCTATGCTTTAAAGGAAGGCCAGAAGGTTACTGCTTATTATTCCGCAACCATGACACGCAGCATGCCGCCGCAAAGCCATGCTCTGGCGATTGTGATTGAAGACAGCGAAGAGCCTGCAAGCTTTTTTGAGGTAGCACAGGCAAGTCTTGCTAAGGATGGAAGCTATGTAACCGTACTCAACACCAATAATGATGTTATTGCAACGATTGATGCAGCTGCCTGCGCAGACTTCGCTAAGATTAAAAAAGGCGATAAGCTGCTTGTTTGGAGCAGCATAATGACTATGAGCTTGCCAGCTCAGACTCATCCTGAGAAGGTAGTCGTACTTCCGTAAGGACGCGCGATAAAGCACAATAATAAATAACAAAAATATGAATTTGATTTGTAAAGAGGGTTAGTTAAAAAATGAAGATTTTTATGGATACTGCTAATGTAGAGGAGATTGCCAAATTTGTCGATTGGGGCGTTGTGTATGGTGTTACAACCAACCCGAGCCTGATTGCCAAAAGCGGCCGTACCCAAGCTGAGGTTATTCCGGAAATTGCCAAGCTGGTTGCCGGTCCTGTCAGCGCTGAGGTTATCAGCACCGAATGTGACGGCATGGTAGAGGAAGCACGCAAGCTTGTAAAGATTGCGGATAACATCGTTATTAAAATTCCCTGCATCCCGGAAGGCCTGAAGGCAGTAAAAATTCTGAGCGCGGAAGGTATTAAAACCAATGTAACTCTGGTATTCAGTATGGCCCAGGCTTTGCTAGCCGCACGCGCAGGTGCCAGCTATGTCAGCCCGTTTATCGGACGCTTGGACGATATCGGTGAAAACGGTGTACAGCTGGTAGAAAACATTGTTAAAGCTTTTAAGCTTTATGGCATTACTACCGAAGTAATTGCTGCAAGCATCCGTAATCTGGAACACGTGGAAAAGGTTATGCTGACAGGATGCCAGATTGCAACTATTCCGACTAAGGTGTTGGAGCAGATGATTGTCCATCCGCTGACAGATAAAGGGCTGGCGCAGTTTATGGCTGATTATAAAAACAGCCTGAAATAAAAATCTTAGAATATTGTTACTGAGTCCGCAGCTTTAATTATAGTGAATAATTTTGGCTGCGTCTAGTTTTTCGTGAGTTTGAGGGAGGGGTTTGATGAACTTAAAAAAAGCTTTGCAGGCTTTTCTTGTTACTGTATCCTGTGGCGTGCTGAACATAGCAGGCGCACAGCAAAGACCGGTATTTATTCCGGAGGATTATGTTGCCGAGCAGGCGCAGGCGGATTTTGTCGCCAATGGACCGAAGCTGCTTTTCAGCGACAGTCCGGAAACTGTTTATAATAACGGTATACTGTACCGAGATAAGGTGGAGGGTGATGTACGTTTATTTCTGCATCATGTCAATGGTGTTGCCGGTAAGAAAAAGCTGGCGGTAATGCTGAAGAATACAGACAATCTGCGCCCTGTGACTTACAAGGTAACACGCAGCGGTGTGGCAGGCTTTAACTATGATTATATGCGTGACGGCAAAAACTCTCAAAAGGAATATTTTGATGACAGCAGCCAGAAGCCGCAGGATGGCAAGCTGGGCTTTGGCCGCAGTCATGAGCTGCTCAGCGGTCGCGGAATTATTCTGCCGACAGATAAGCTGTATACGGCAACTATTGACCTGCACTTTGACAAGCCTGTTGAGGTAAGTGTACTGATGTGCGAAACAAAGAGTGATCTGGAGCTGTTTAACGAGGCTGCCGCAATTCAGCCGATGGATGAACATCCGCTGCGCGGTACATTTGAGGCTGCAGACTGGAACTATACGCTGAAAAAGCCTGTCAATGCGCCGGAAAAACCGCTCATGCTGGAGCTGGCAACGTCGCAGGAGGGCTATGCCAAGGGCGTTGATGCTACTACCGGACTGCCTGCGGAAAACTACGGTAACTACGGCGTTATCTATAAGGTAAACTTTACTGTTGCCGGTAAAAAGCCTATCAGCTTTATTTTGAATCCGATCGGCGGACCATTTGCCGGCTATGGCGTACTGGAAAATAAAACTAAGGGTGAGCGTCAGCTGCTGGCATTACCGGAGAGCACGGTGTGCGTAGGCACAAAAATAGAGGAAGCCATTGAGCTTGGAAAGCTGAAAGCAGGAGAATACAGCTTTATCTGGTCTCCTCCCGGAGCCTCTAATCTGCCTGTGCAGTTAATCTGGGAGAAAACCGAATAAATGGTATAGGTTAACTAATACTGTCGGACAAAGTTCTGACAGTACTTTTTTTATATCTTGAATCAAGTGTTAATGAGAAGCATTTTCTATTCTTTGTTATGTTTTTTCTATATGAGTAATTTTAGAATTAAGAATGAATTGATTATCTGCTAGACAACAGCAAAAAAAGTAGAAATTTATTTGTGATTATTTTGTAGATTGGTACTAAAAATACTTGACAATTTTAACGGAGGGTGTATAATTCTAAATGAGAATTATTTTTGATAAAGGATGGTGAAAATGGCTAAAAGAAACACTATTCAAAGACAACTTGTTATCGCGGCTGTACGTTTTTTAGCAGATCACCCTACTGCTGAAGAAGTATATGACCGCATCACTATGGAGTATCCCGATATAAGCAAAGGTACCGTTTACCGCAACCTTAATTCTTTGGTTGAAAGCGGCCTGCTGAGCAAGGTTTCCGTTCCTAGCGGTGCTGATCGTTTTGATCATATTCTCGCAAGACATTACCACATCAAATGCACTGAATGCGGTAAGTTTATGAACGTAGAAAACTTTGATTATATCCCGGATATGGATGAAAAGGTAGCTGCTGTAACTGGCTACAAAATGAATCATCATGATATTGTTTTCAGCGGTATCTGCCCTGAATGCCAAAAGGAAATGGCAGAGCGCCCTGTAAGCGAAGAAGTTTTGGGTGATGACCAAAACTGATTCTAAGGCTATATAAGCTTTAGTTTGGGAAGGCTGTTGCGTCGTTTTCAAGAGGAGGAATTGAAAATGGATTTAAAAGGTAGCAAGACTGAAAAAAATTTGCAGACCGCTTTTGCCGGCGAGTCTCAGGCTCACACTAAGTACCAATATTATGCAAGTGCAGCCAAAAAAGAAGGCTATAACCAAATTGGCGCTATTTTTACCGAAACTGCCGGTAATGAAAAAGAGCATGCTAAATTGTGGTTCAAGGCACTGCATGGTGGCGCTGTTCCCCAGACTATTGAAAATCTGAAGGATGCAGCTGCAGGCGAAAACTATGAGTGGACCGAAATGTATGCCGAATTTGCCAAGGTTGCCAAAGAGGAAGGCTTTGATAAAATTGCATTCCTGTTTGAAGAAGTAGGCAAGATTGAAAAAGAGCATGAAGAAAGATATCGTGCGCTTTTGGCAAACATTGAGAATGACCGTGTTTTCCAACGTGAAGAGAAAAAGGTTTGGATCTGCACTAACTGTGGCAAGATTGTTATTGCTGAAAAGGCTCCGGAAAAATGTCCGGTATGCGACCATCCTCAAGGTTATTTCGAGCTGAAGGTAACCAACTATTAATTTGCTGAAGCAGAATTAATTATAGACGCTTTAAAAGGCTTTAATGGGGATTTCTGCGACAGAACGTAAAACAAAATAGCAGCATAAGAGGCAAACAGCGAGGCAAAAGCCTGCTGTCTGCCTCTTTTTTGCGTAAAGAAAAAAGCTGCCGCATTTGCGGCAGCCGGGCTGCGCCCTTTTCAGTAGAAAAGCAGCTGGGTTTTGTAGACAGCGCTGACGCCGGCGTTCAGGGCAAAAAGACAGCCAAGCGAAAGTGCTATGAGCAGAGCAGCTTCCTTGCTGTTTAACGGCTGTTGCTGGTGCATGGCACGGCTGATAGCCTTGCCGCATAAAACGATCAGCATGCCCAAAAGAAATAAAGAGAAAAATATATTCAGCATTATAATGGCTCCTTTTGTTATAAGCTGTTTACAAGCGGATAAATATTTATAGGATTAGTATACCACACTTTTCGTGAAATATGGTATACTATTATAGATATATTCAGCAAAATATCGCAGATTTAGATTCTGCCATGTTCCAAAAAGAGAAGGGTGATTAGTATGGAAACAAGAGTAGCTGTTATCTCTCTGATTGTAACGCAGCCTGAGGCTGTGGAAGAGCTTAACGCAATTTTGCATACCTACAGCAGTTATATTATCGGCCGCATGGGCCTGCCCTATCGCCAGAAGAATGTTAATATTATCTGCGTTGCCGTTGATGCACCGCAGGATATTATCAGCGCTATGAGCGGTAAACTGGGACTGCTGGCCGGTGTAAATACCAAAACTGTTTATTCCAACGTAATTGCCAAGGAATAGACTGCTGGATACAAACTATCTGACGGGAAAGATATTACTGACCTGTAAGGAGGAGACAAAATGTATAATGCAAAATCAATGAAGGCCGAAGAATTTATCTGTCATGAGGAAATCCTCGACACACTTGCTTATGCTGAGGCCAACAAAAACAACAAGGAGCTGCTGGAGCAGATTATTGCCAAAGCCAAGCTGCGCAAGGGCTTGAGCCATCGTGAGGCTAGCGTACTGCTTGCCTGCGAGGACGAAAAGCTGGTACAGGAAATGTTTGCTCTGGCTGAGCAGATTAAAAAGGACTTTTACGGCAACCGTATAGTGCTGTTTGCTCCGCTGTATTTATCCAACTATTGTATCAATCACTGCGTATATTGTCCTTACCATGCAACTAATAAGCATATCGGACGTAAAAAGCTGACTCAGGACGAGGTGCGTGCTGAGGTTATCGCACTGCAGGATATGGGCCATAAGCGTTTGGCGCTGGAGGCTGGCGAGGACCCGGTAAACAATCCGATTGAGTATATTCTGGACTGCATTAAGACTATCTATTCTATTAAGCATAAAAACGGCGCTATCCGCCGCGTAAACGTAAACATTGCGGCTACTACCGTAGAAAATTACCGTAAGCTGAAGGAAGCGGGCATTGGTACCTATATCCTCTTCCAGGAAACCTATCATAAGGAAAGCTATGAAAACTTGCACCCGCGTGGACCGAAGCACAATTACGCTTACCATACGGAGGCGATGGACAGAGCGATGGAGGGCGGCATTGATGATGTAGGCTTGGGTGTACTGTTCGGTTTGGAGCGTTACCGTTACGAATTGGCCGGCCTTTTGATGCATGCCGAGCATCTGGAGGCAGTACACGGCGTAGGTCCGCATACCATCAGCGTACCGCGTATCAAACGCGCCGATGATATCGACCCGGGCGTTTTTGACAACGGTATTGATGATGCAACCTTCTGCAAGATTATTGCTATTATCCGCATTGCTGTTCCGTATACAGGTATGATTATTTCTACACGTGAAAATCAGGCTGTGCGTGAAAAGGCACTGCATCTTGGTATTTCTCAGATTAGCGGCGGCTCGCGTACTTCCGTAGGCGGTTACACCGAGGATGTGCGCCCTACCGATACCGAGCAGTTTGACGTTTCTGACCAACGTTCTTTGGATGAAGTAATTGAATGGCTGATGGAGCTTGGCTTCCTGCCATCGTTCTGTACTGCCTGCTACCGTGCCGGACGCACAGGCGACAGATTTATGGAGCTGTGTAAGTCCAAGCAGATTCAGAACTGCTGCCATCCTAATGCGCTGCTGACGCTGAAGGAATATCTGGAGGATTATGCTTCTCCGGCAACAAAGGCTTTGGGCGAAAAACTGTTGCAGGCCGAGTTGCCGAATATTCCGCAGGAAAAGGTGCGTGAGGTTTGCCTAGAGCGTCTGCAAAAAATTGCTCAGGGAGAAAGAGATTTCCGTTTCTAAAATAAAAAAGACAAGCCTGCGCTCGCAGGCTTGCGTTGTAAATACTAAAAACCGCTGCAGAGCTTCTGCAGCGGTTTTGTGCTTTATATGTCTTATTCGTTCAGCAGGTGCAGGGATTCAAAGAGCTTGAAGATAAGGCTCATAATAATAGCAACAACAGTTGCCAGCACCATGCCCTGTACGGAAAAGGCACCGAAGGAGAGCTTCGCACCGGAAAGGCCGATAATCATAATAACAGAGGTCATTACGAGGTTGGAGGATTTGCTGTAATCTACCTGACGTTCAACCAGTACGCGGATGCCGCTGGCAGCGATTACGCCGAACAGCAGGATGCAGATGCCGCCCATAACAGGAACGGGGATACTGTGAATCAGCTCGCTGAGCTTACCGCAGAAGGAAAGGATGATTGCCATGACAGCAGCGCCGCCGATAACCCAGGTGCTGTAAACCTTGGTGATTGCCATAACGCCGATGTTTTCACCGTATGTAGTGTTCGGAGTTGCGCCGGCAAAGCCGCTGATAACATTAGAAAGGCCGTCTGCGAACAGAGAACGGGAAAGGCCGGGATCCTTAATCAGGTCGCGGTCAACAATGTTGCCGGTTACTACGAGATGGCCGATATGCTCAGCCAGTACAACGAGTGCGGCCGGAGCTATAATCATAATAGCGTTGATATCGAAAACCGGAGCGTAGAAATGCGGTACCTGAAACCAGGGAGCGTCGATTACCGGCTGGAAGTTGACGATACCCATGATAGCTGCAAAAACATAACCGCAGACAACGCCGAAGAGAATCGGGATTATGCTCATGAAGCCGCGGAAGGCAACAGAGCCGATAACGCCGACCGCCAATGTGAACATAGAAATAGCCACGTTGACCATATTAATGTTATCACCGGTCAAACCTGCCATGTTGGCTGCAACAGGTGCCAGCTCCAGACCGATAACAGCGATGATTGCGCCCATTGCTGCCGGCGGGAAGATGACATCAATCCATTTGGTGCCTACGCAGTGAATAATCAGCGAGAAAAGCATGAACAGCAGACCGAAAACGATAAAGCCGGACTGTGCATGGTTATAGGCAGAGGTGGACATAATCAGCAGTACAGGAGAGATAAAGGCAAAGCTGGAGCCGAGATAGGAAGGAATTTTGCCCTTGGTGATGAAGATGTAGAGCAGGGTACCCAGGCCGTTCATGAACAGGCAGGTGGTAGGGTTGACCTTGAATAAAAAGGGGACCAGCACGGTAGAGCCGAACATGGCGAACAGATGCTGGATACTTAACGGAATATTAAGTAGTAATGGCGGACGTTCTTCAACTTGAATAACTTTGCGTTCCAAAATAAATAACCTCTTTTCTTAAATTTTGCTATGATAATTTTACGTGGATTTTACATTAATTGCAAGGAGTTTTTAGCAAAAGTGTAAAAAACTTTCCATAATCTCGGATTTTCAGATGAAGTGCCGCTCTTGTGTGATGCTTAAGAAGCAAGTATAATAAAGCTGTCATCTTTATTATATATTTTTTGTTGCTATTTCCGAATGAAGGGGGAATAAAAATGTTACAGGTAAATCATGAACGTGTAGCTAAACTTTTACAAGGCTTGGCTTCTTTTACGGACAGTGAAGAGGGCGTTACCCGCCTTGCCTACAGTCCGCTGGATAAAAAGGCTCAGAGCTGGCTGTTGGAGCAGGTGCAGGATTTGCATTTGCAAATCCGCACCGATGCTGTGGGTAATGTGTTCTTGCGTCGCGATGGCAAACAGCAGCTGCTGCCGCCGGTAGCCACAGGCTCGCATCTGGACACTGTTATCCATGGCGGTGCCTATGACGGCATGTGCGGTGTCGTAGGCGCCCTGGAGGCGCTGTACATGCTGCAGGACGAGGAGCTTGGGCGCAGTATTGAGGTTATCATCTTCCGTGCGGAGGAATCGAGTCGCTTCGGCTTTGCAACTATGGGCAGTAAGCTGCTGACAGGCAGCGCAGTGCCGGAGCAGCTGAACAAAGGCGCCAAGAAGGGCGATATCAGCTTTATCGAGGCCTTGCGTGAATGGGGCTGCAATCCTGACGCTTATCGTGATGCTGTAATTGCGCCCGGCAGCTATAAATGCTTTGCGGAGCTGCATATCGAACAGGGCAAGGTTCTGGAGCAGACGCAGCATCAGCTTGGTATCGTACATAATATTGCGGCACCGACACGCTTTAAAATTCATATTAAAGGCGTGGCAGACCACAGCGGCGCAACGCCGATGGGGATGCGCCGTGACGCGCTCGTCAGTGCTGCTAAGCTTATTTTGGCGGTGAACGAGGCTGCGGAAACAGAAAAAGCCAACGGCAGTGTCGGTACCGTTGGCGTGGTGGATGTAGAGCCCGGTTCGATTAACGTTGTACCGGGAGCAGTTACGCTGTGGGTTGATGTACGTGGTGTTGATAAAGCCAGCATTGCGCGCGTGCTGCAAAGCATCCGCGAGCAGGCCGAAAACGTCGCTGTCTGCGACGGCGTCGGCGTGCAGATTGAAATGCTGACAGCAGACAGCCCTGTTGCTTTGGATAAGTCCTTGGCCGCGCAGAGCGAAGCGATATGCACAGAAAAGGGCTTCAGCTTCTTGCATATGAATAGTGGCGCCGGTCATGATGCTATGCATATGACGAAAATCTGCCCCACGACAATGCTTTTTGTTCCCTGTCGAGCAGGCATCAGCCATAACCCGGCAGAGTACGCTTCAACTGAGAATATCTGCCGCGGCATTGAGGTCCTGGCAGAGGTTTTGCGTCGAGAGGCAAATTGACAATAGCGCAAAAACTGCTATAATAATTATAGAGATAGCCGATTGTAGTAGGTCGGCTTTCCTCGCAAATTTGTAGTTTGAAGGAAGCCGCCTAACCGTTAGGCGGTTTTTTTCATGCCTTTATTTAGAGCGATGTGATAAAATCAAAACTACGAGAGTTGCAAAGCCTATCATAAGCTGAAGTGCTTCGAAAACAGTCATAGCATCACCCACTTTCCAGCAGGAAACCGACGTCGGCTATCTCTATGCGAAAATTATATCGTTTTATGAAATTTAAAGAAAATATATTTTTATACTCCTGTACCGTCAAAGCAGGGGATAAAGTCCTTGCAGGCTGCATCACCCTCCTGCACAAAGCCATCTTCGATAGTGCTTTGCAGCAGATAGCTTTCCAGCTCCTTGTATTCCTCATCCGTAACCTTGCGGTTGATTTCAGGATATTCGTTGGCGCGGCCGCAGGGAACGTATTGGTGCATCAGGCTGAACATTACCTGCCCAGGCTTGAAGTTGGCAGCAATCCAGTCGATAATTCTCTTGGTATTGTCAGGCATTCCGGGCATAATCAGATGACGGATAATAACGCCTTTAGTCATAATACCGTTATCATCAATATGGTAGTCACCGACCTGATTATACATTTCCTTAATAGCTTCGGTTGCGATGCGGAAGTAGTAGGGTGCGTTGCTGTATTTGATAGCAGCCATATCATCACTGTATTTTAAATCCGGCAGATAAATCTGCACCTTGCCTTTAAGGCGGCGCAGTGTATCCTGCGTTTCAAAGCCGCTGGTGTTATAAACAACAGGCACCGGCAGAGGCTCGGCCAGACTTTGCAGCACTGCCTCGGTAAAATGGGTGGGCGTAACGAGATTGATATTGTGCGCACCTTGGGCGATAAGCTCGTGATAGATTTCCTTCAGACGTTCAATAGTAATTTCCTTGCCGAAGCCCTTGCAGCTTATGTCATAGTTCTGACAGAAAACACAGTGCAGGTTGCAGCCGGAAAAGAAAACCGTACCGCTGCCTTTAGTGCCGCTGATGACGGGCTCTTCCCACATATGCAGGCCGGCGCGGGCAACAATCGGAGCGAGGCCTACGCCGCAGCTGCCGAAGCAGCCTGTAGTATCAGACATATTTGCAGGGCGGTCTACACCGCAGCGATGCGGACATACATAACAGAGAGTCATATTATTTCCTCCTTTGAAAAGAGCTTGCCGTGCCTTTTCGGTATATGTATAGACAAGAATACTTGGTTCCCCCTTGGGGGAACTGTCGAGCGATAGCGAGACTAAAGGGGGCAACACTCTAATTCGTCATACATTTATTTTACCACAATCGCCCGGTATTGACAAAAACAACGCGGCATCTTATAATTTTAGTATTAGGTCATATAACTGACGGAAGTGGGTTACCACAGGGGAGTATGACCGGTAGCACGCCGACCGTCTGGGCAAAGATTTTTTCTTGTGCCAGTGTGTCGGTTTTTTTTGTTTGTCTAAGTGACTGGCACTATACAAAAGAGGAGGAGTTATAGTGAAAGAATTAGCATTAAAATATGGCTGCAATCCTAATCAGGGCAGCGCACGTATTTACATGAACAATGGCAGCGAGCTGCCGATTGAGGTGCTGAACGGCCGTCCGGGTTATATCAATTTTCTTGATGCTTTCAACAGCTGGCAGCTGGTAAAAGAACTGAAGGAGGCAACCGGTCTGCCGGCAGCAGCATCCTTTAAGCACGTAAGCCCTGCAGGTGCTGCAGTAGGCCTGCCGCTGAGCGATACTCTGAAAAAGATTTATTATGTAGATGACCTGGAGCTGTCTCCGTTGGCAAATGCTTATGCACGCGCTCGTGGCGCTGACCGTATGAGCTCCTATGGCGACTTTGTTGCTTTGTCCGATGTTTGCGACGTGCAGACTGCTAAAATGCTGGCACGCGAGGTTTCCGACGGTGTTATCGCACCCGGTTATACCGAAGAAGCTCTTACTGTTCTGAAGGGCAAACGCAAAGGCACCTACAACATTATTAAAATTGATGAAAACTACAAGCCGGAGCTGCTGGAGCATAAGCAGGTATTCGGTATTACCTTCGAGCAGGAGCGCAACGAAGCTAAAATTACCGCTGATCTGCTGCAAAACCGTCCGACCGTGAATAAAGAAATTCCGGAAGGCGCAGCACGCGACCTGCTGATTTCCTTAATCGTTTTGAAATACACTCAGTCCAACTCCGTTTGCTATGTAAAAGACGGTCAGGCTATCGGCATCGGCGCCGGCCAGCAATCCCGCGTACACTGCACTCGTCTGGCAGGCGGCAAGGCTGATATCTGGTGGCTGCGCCAGAATCCGAAGGTTTTGGCTCTACCGTTTAAAGACAGCATCCGTCGTCCCGACCGCGACAACACCATCGACGTTTACATCTCCGATGATTATGAAGATGTACTGGCTGACGGCGTATGGGAAAACTTCTTCACCGAAAAACCGGAACCGCTGACTCGCGAAGAGAAAAAGGCTTGGGTTGCACAGCTGAAGGACGTTGCTCTCGGCAGTGACGCATTCTTCCCGTTCGGAGATAACATTGAGCGTGCGCATCGCAGCGGCGTTCAGTATATTGCACAGGCAGGCGGCTCTATCCGTGATGATAATGTTATCGAAACCTGCGATAAGTACGGTATTGCAATGGCATTCACCGGCCTGCGTCTGTTCCACCACTAAGATAGCTTTATAATGAACTTGCGTCCCACTCGTCTGACGGGTGGGACGTTTTTATGTGCGCTTTTGATCTTGCTTAGAACAACACACTCAAAAAACCTCATTACTTTATTGCAAATTACGTAAATTGCATGTATGATTGAATACAGGCAGTCTTTTACAAAAGCGTAAAGTGAAATGCCTATATCATAATTAAAACTAACTCCATTCCTATGAGGTGATAATATGCTTCTTAAAGAAATGAATTTCCGCGACATTGTGGATAAATACCTTTACATAGACGCTGCCGGCGTGGCGCAAAACCTGGGCAGCATTTTTGAGGTAACAGAAGATGCTACCGGCGTGCTTTGCTATGGTTATATAGATGAACAGGCAGGCATCAGCTTTGAAATATTATGCTGTGCTGTACACGATGCAGCTAAAAAGACGCTGAAGCTGTTGCATGGTAATGATGAGCAATCAGCGAAGATAAGATTATCCGAGCTGCTTGAAGCACAGGCAGCTGTGCTTCCGAGCGAAATGCCTCGCCTGAGCGAGTTCCAAAGCAAGGTGGCAATAGTGCAAAAGGTTTATGAGGCAGACGAAGCGACAGAAGCGATGCGTAAGCTTACCTCTTTAGATCCTGCAAGACTTGCAACGCATCCCGATATCGTAACTGTTTATCTGGTGTGCGGCGATGAGGCCGAAGCAGCTTATGTGTTGCTTAAGGAAGTGCGCGATGTAAATATCATAGGCACGCTGCTTTCCGAGCCTCAAAAGGTTTTCGGTCTGCACAAGGGCGATGAAATAAGCTTTTTCCTGGTGCGTAACGAAAAGGGAATTATGTGCATGAAGGTGTTGGAGAAATAAGCAAAAGAAAGGACATAGATGCTGAGCTAAGCTCGGCAAGGTGATTTTTTGAGTTCTGTAAAAAGAAACAGGTATATAGACGGCAAGCTGCTTCTGGCTTATCCTGACGATTATACTGTTTTAGATATTGAAACTACCGGATTGAGTCCGCAGAATGATTATATAACGGAAATATCGGCCATAAAATACCGCAATAATCGCAGAGTAGATGAATTTTCCAGCTTAGTTAAGCCGGAATTATCTATCCCGTATTATATTACACGGCTCACCGGTATCAATGACGCCATGGTTGCGGATGCTCCGGCAATCGACGAGGTAATTTTGTCATTTATGGATTTTTTGGCTGATGATATTATTGCAGGCTATAATGTAGCCTTTGATTTGAGCTTTATTGCGGAAAATCTGGCAGGCCATTATGCCAAAAGATTAGCCAATGATTATGTTGATGTTATGAAGCTGGCGCAGAATGAATTACCGTTTTTAGGCAGGTATAAGCAGACTGCGGTCGCCGAATATTTTAATATTGCTACAGCAGGTGCGCACAGGGCTCTTGTTGACTGCAATATTTGCAACGGCTGTTACCAAAAGCTGAAGGAGCTGGCGGTGGCGGATTATCATCTGCCGCCGCAGCAAAGAGAGCTTGCAATCGTACCATCTTTCAGGCGCTTAAGACCGTTGGCAGATAAAAATATAGTTTTGCTTGGCTCTTTTGACGGGCTTTATCTTAAAAACCTTCGGGAGATACTGAATGCGCTTGGTGCAAGCGTTGCTTATCATGTTACAGCAGCTTCTGATATGGTTATTGTCGGCACGGCGGATGCTTCCGTGTGTGGAGGCGCTGATTTGCAGCGTGCTGTCAGCATGAAAAACGCGGGCAAGAATATCTATATTCTTAAAGAAGATGTTTTTTGCCAATCGGTGTTGGGCAAAGGCTGGCTGAGGATTGGTGGATTGAATGATTAATTCTATCTTACTTTCTTAAAGGCGCATTTCGTTATTGTATAATGTATAATTGTTGTATATCTATATAATTCAACAGATGATTATTGTATAATACGTATATAAATCCGGAAAGCTTACTGACAGCAGCGAAAGACATGGCAGCTGCCACTGATTTAAGAAAAAAATATCGGTGCGAGCAATGATATGCTATGTTTTTGTTTTATGCAGCAAGCATTGTACCGGATAAATTTTTCATCTGAGGGTGAATAAAATGTTAGATTTAGAAAAAAATTGTCGTGTAGCCGTAGTACAGTGTTCACCTGTAATGTTTGATAAGGATGCAACACTGGCCAAATGTATTAATTTGATTAAGCAGGCAGGTGCCGGCGGAGCACAGCTTATCGTGCTGCCTGAGCTGATTATTCCCTGCTATCCTTACGGCATGACCTTTGGCTTTACCGTAGGCAGCAGACAGGAAGAAGGACGTGCCGATTGGAAGCGGTATTATGATGGTTCCATTGTAGTGCCTGGCGCAGAAACTGATGCGCTCGGAGAAGCGGCACGCGAGGTAAATGCTTATGTAAGCATTGGTATATCGGAGCGTGATGCTGTAAGCGGTACGCTTTATAACAGCAACATCATTTTTGCTCCTGACGGCAGCATTGCTGCCCTGCACCGCAAGCTCAAGCCTACGGGCGCGGAGCGCTTTGTTTGGGGTGATGCGGATAATGCTTATTTTCCTGTGGTTGCTTCGCCGTGGGGACCGCTTGGTAATTTGATTTGTTGGGAGTCTTACATGCCGTTGGCACGTGTGGCTTTATACCAAAAAGGCGTCACGATTTTGATTTCCTGCAATACAAATGATAATCCTGAGTGGCAGGCTACTATTCAGCATATTGCGCTCGAAGGACGCTGCTATTACATTAACTGCGATCAGTTCTTTACTAAAGATATGTATCCTGCTGATTTGCATGCGCAGGATGAAATCGCTAAGCTGCCGGAGCTTGTCTGCCGCGGCGGCAGCTGTGTGATTGATCCTTACGGACATTATGTTACTGAGCCTGTCTGGGATAAGGAAGCAATTATTTATGCGGATTTGGATATGGACAAGGTGCCTGCCAGCCGTATGGAATTTGACGCCTGTGGTCATTATTCACGCCCGGATGTTTTGCAGTTGCATGTTAAAGAGTAAAACTTTGACGTAAAGAATTATAAGAACAAAAAACGCTTACGCCCCACGCATCAACGTGGGATGTAAGCGTTTAATTTTTTTGCGGTTATTCAATCAAACCCTTAGGAGAAATTACCTCGCCGTTGTCAAAAGCAATGTAGGTGACCTGAATTTTTACGGTTTCTTTGGTAATATCCAGGTTCATCAGCTTTTGGTCATCCGGCAGCATGGAATTCAGCTTTTTGCTGGTGGTGAGCTCCACTGCCTGTCCGGGGGCAATGCTGCCCTGATAATGCTCCGGATAGGAATAAAGCTGTTCACCCTTATCGTTGAGCACGGTTACATCGTAATACATACGGTTGATAGCAACGTTACTCATGTTTTTGGCCATGATGGTAGCGGTAAGCGTAGCTTTTTCCTCGCTGCCGATTTTGTTGCTGTCCTTGTTCAGCGTCAGGCGCTCGCTGGTTGCCTGCAGCGCTTTGTTCAGGCGGTCCATAACAGGCTTGTTCAGCAGGGCCTGTTTAGCACGTTTGGCAGCATCCAACTGGACGATAAAGTCTGCCAGATTGCTGATCTTCTTAATCTGCCAATCGCCTTTATCATTTTGCTGCATTAACAGCTCGGCAATAAAATCCTTATCCAGCTCATTGTTGTGCAGCACCAGGGTTGCTTTTGCTGTCTCACCCTCATGCTTGCTGAGCTTCAGATCTTTGACAGTAAGGCTTTGGATGGGGATGTGGCGCTCCAGGTTACGCTTCATAGCATCCGGTACCGGGTCGACTGTCTGCTTAGGCGCATTGTCCGGCTTAGCGGCGATTTTGTCTAAAGCCTCCTGCGTCATCAGGTCTACGACCGAAGGCTTCAGCATATGCAGAATGCCGAGTGCGAACGGGTTGGAGAAAACATTATCATTGTTGATTTTGCTTTCTGCCTTGATGATGTCCTCGAAAGCGTTGTCCATAACAGATGGAACATCAACATATCGTGAAAATTTTGCGCTGTCATGCTGCTGCAGTGCAACGCGCGCTTCGTTCAAGGCATAAGCCGGTGTACGGATAAAATAAAGAAAATAAAAGGCTGCGCCTGCAAGGGCAGCGAGCAGAATAAATACAACAAACCATTTCTTTTTGCTTTGCATGATTTTGACCTTCCTAAACTATATTAAAAGGCAATCGGAAAAATTCTTTGCCTGCATATATTGTAATCATCTTAAGGGCAGATTTCAATACCTACTACTAAAATATTTTATAAATTATTCCCTACTTCTTTCCGGGGGAAATGTTGCGGGAAGTGAGTGTAATTGGTTATAATATAATGATAGACTGATTTTACACGGAGGTATTTACATGAGTGATAAAAATAAAACCTACTGTCTGATAAATTACGGCTGCCAGATGAATGAATCCGATACGGAGCATTATGCAGGACAGTTGCAGGAGCTTGGTTATGCGCCTAATCCTGATTTTCATACCGCAGATATAATTATTGTCAACACCTGCTGCGTGCGCGAAAGTGCGGAAAAGAAAATTGCCGGCAAAATTGGCGAATTAAAGGCTGTAAAGCGTGCTAATCCGGATGTAGTTATCTGTGTTGCAGGCTGTATGGCACAGAAGGACGGCGAAAAGCTGCGTAAAAAGCATCCGCAGGTAGATTTGCTGCTGGGTACTGCTTATGTTAACGATTTTAAACGTCTGCTGCTGGAATTTCTGGCAGAGCGCAAGGCTGCGGTTTATACCGATCTGACTATTCATCAAAGCGAGTTTGAAGGTCATATGGTACGCCAAAGCTCTTTTGCTGCCTGGATTCCAATTATGTATGGCTGCAATAATTTCTGCACCTACTGCATCGTGCCGTATGTACGCGGACGCGAGCGCAGCCGCAGCATCGATAATATTGTTTCCGAGATTGAGGCAGCGGTTAAAGATGGCTACAAGGAATTTACTCTGCTGGGCCAAAACGTAAATTCCTACGGCAAGGATTTTGGCGACAAGGACGCTTTCGCTAAGCTGCTGCGCCGTGTGGATATTATTCCCGGCGTTGAGCGTATTCATTATATGACCAGCCACCCGCGTGATATGAGCGAGGAGGTTATCAAGGCTGTTGCAGAATGTGAGCACATCTGCGAAAACTTCCATATGCCGTTCCAGGCAGGCAGCTCGGAAATTCTGCGCCGTATGAACCGCGGTTATACGAAGGAAAAATATCTGGAGCTGGTTAAGCTGGTACGCAAGTATGTGCCGGACGCAACGATTACTACAGATATTATTGTAGGCTTTCCCGGCGAAACCGAAGAGAATTTTGAGGAAACTCTGGATGTTGTGCGTCAGGTTGGCTTCACCTCTGCCTATACCTTTATTTATTCCAAGCGCAGCGGTACACCTGCAGCCAAAATGGAAAACCAGGTGCCGCTGGCAGTGAAGAAGGAGCGTTTGAACCGTTTGATGGCTCTGCAGAACGAGAACAGCCTGAAGTGCCATGAAAAGCTGGTAGGTCAGACTGTAGAAGTGCTGGCAGAAGGCCCCAGCAAGCAGAAAACCGTCTGGAACGGACGCACACGCACAGGAGTTCTGGTGCTGTGGCCGATTGAAGATAAGCAATACGAGGTTGGACAGAAGGTTAACGTGCAGATTGAAGCTGCGCAGACCTGGCTGGTGAAAGGTAAGGCGGTTGATTAATGGCTGCTGCAAATGTTACGCCCATGGTACAGCAATATATGGCAGTGAAGCAGGAGCATCAGAATGAGCTGCTCTTCTTTCGCTTGGGCGATTTTTATGAAATGTTTTTTGACGATGCTATTACAGCATCGCGTGAGCTGAATTTAACATTGACTAAGCGCTCCAACGGTATGGAGCATATGCCGATGTGCGGTGTGCCTTATCATTCGGTGGACGGCTATATCGCCAAGCTGATAAAAAAAGGCTATCGCATCGCTATCTGCGAGCAGGTGGAGGATCCCAAGCTCGCCAAAGGCATTGTCGAGCGCAAGGTTATTAAAATTATTACGCCGGGAACGGCGCTGAACGAACAGCTTCTGGAGGATAAGCACAATCGCTATCTGGTATTTTTACAGCAGGCGCAGGCAAAGGGAATGTGCTTGGCAGCGGCCGATGTAACTACGGGCGAGTGCGAATGGTTTCTTGACCAGACACCGGAAAGCTTTTTGAATATCACCGAGCAGCTTTACAGACTGCAGCCCGCAGAGCTTGTTGTTCATTTTACTTCTGATGAAATGAGTGAGAAGCTGCAGGAATGGCTGGCTGCAAGATTGCCGGAATGCGTTGTTACGCATTATGACGAGAGTACGCCGGAGGCTGATTATTTTGCGCAGCACTTTGCCGGTAGTGAGGTGCCGGATGAGGTACATAGTACGGTTGAGCTTTTGCTGCGCTATCTGCACGGAACGGTGATGGCCGATTTGAGCCATATTAACCGTTTGGTGCGGATTGAACGCAACAGCTTTATGAACCTTGATGTGACTGCTATCCGTAACCTGGAGCTGGTTCGCAATATGACGGATGGCTCGAAGCGCGGTACGCTGCTGCAGGTGCTTGATTTTACCAATACCTCGATGGGTGCGCGCCGTCTGCGCAGTTGGATTGAAAGCCCGCTGCTTGATGTGGGCCGCATTTATGAGCGTCAGGAGGCGGTAGCCGAGCTTGCTGCAGCCGCAGAGCTGCGCGAAGCAATTGTGGCGCAGCTGAAGGCGGTGGCGGATCTGGAGCGTATTGTCAGCCGTATTGAGGTGGGCAGTGCCAATGCCAGAGATTTGGTGGCATTGCGTAATTCCTTAAGCGTGCTGCCGGGCCTGAAGGGCATCCTGGAAGGCTGCAGCAGCGGACTGCTGCGTAAGCTGTGGAAGGGCCTGCATCTGCACGAGGAGCTGGCTGCAAGATTACAGCAGGCGATTGTCGATGAGCCGCCGTTTTCTGTCCGCGAGGGCGGTATGATTCGCACCGGTTATAATCAGGAGCTGGATGAGCTGCATCTGATTGCTGCCGACAATAAAACCTGGATGCAGAACTTTGAGCAGAAAATCAAAGAAGAAACCGGCATTAAAACCATGAAGGTCGGTTTCAATAAGGTTTTCGGCTATTATATCGAGGTAAGCAAGGGACAGAGCAGCAGCGTGCCTCCGTACTTTGTGCGTAAGCAGACGCTGGTAAACGCGGAGCGCTATATTGTTCCCGAGCTTAAGGAGTTCGAGAATAAGATTCTCGGTGCCAAGGAAAAAATCGAGCAGCTGGAGTATTATCTGTTTGATGAGCTGCGTACACTGATTCGCGGCAAAATCAAGGAGATTCAGGAAACTGCCCGCGCCGTCAGCTACATTGATGTGCTGACAGGTTTGGCAGAGGCTGCCTATAAATATAATTATGTAAGACCGGAGCTGAATAATAACGGCGAAATCAAGATTGTTGACGGACGCCATCCCGTAGTAGAGCGCTTGCTGGAAAAGGAGATTTTTGTCCCCAACAATACCAATCTGAATAATACTGACGAGCGCATGATAATTATTACCGGTCCGAATATGGCAGGTAAATCAACCTACATGCGTCAGGTGGCGCTGCTGGTGCTGATGACGCAAATCGGCAGCTTTATTCCTGCGCGTCAGGCGAGCGTTTGCCCGGTAGATAAGATTTTTACGCGCGTCGGTGCCAGTGATGATCTGGCGACAGGCCAGAGCACCTTTATGGTGGAGATGAACGAGGTAGCTCAGATTTTGAAATACGCTACGAAAAACAGTCTGATTATCCTTGACGAGGTGGGCCGCGGTACTAGTACCTTTGACGGCATGAGTATTGCTCACGCAGTTATGGAATATATCCATGACCGCATCAAGGCAAAGACGTTGTTTGCTACGCATTATCATCAGCTGATTGCTTTGGAAAATGTGCTGAGCGGTGTGAAGAATTATTCCGTTGCAGTTAAGGAAAGAGGCAAGGATATTATCTTCCTGCGCCGTATTGTACCGGGCGGTACCGACCGCAGCTACGGCGTACATGTTGCACGCCTCGCCGGTCTGCCGAAGAAGGTGCTGGAGCGTTCGGAAGAGCTGCTGAAGGAATATGATAATGACAACGGCCACGTGCAGCAGCCTGCAGCTGCCGCAGCGCCGGATAATATGATGGGCTCGCTGTTTGGCAGTTCTATTGCCAATGAGCTCTTAAAGCTCGATGTTATGAGTATGACACCGATTGAGGCGATGAGCGCCTTGTATAAATTGCAGGATGAAGCAAGAAAGGAGCTGGGTAAATAATGGCAGAAGAGCATGCCGTCCGTTTGTTGGATACGAATACCGCCAACCAGATTGCTGCCGGCGAGGTTGTTGAAAAGCCTGCGTCCGTAGTAAAGGAATTGGTTGAGAACGCACTGGATGCCGGTGCGGATAAAATTGAAGTAACGATTTTTGCCGGCGGTACGGAATATATCAGAGTAACTGATAATGGCTGCGGCATGAGTGAGGCTGATGCCAAAATGGCTGTGCTGCGCCATGCCACAAGCAAGCTTACGAAGGCTGAGGATTTGCTGAGTCTGAATACCTTGGGCTTTCGCGGTGAAGCCTTGCCCAGTATCGCTTCTGTTTCTAACTTTACGCTGCTTACCCGTCCAGAGAGCGAGGAATTCGCTACTTCTGTGCATATCGACGGCGGTGAAAACACGGAGGTTACGGCAAGCGGCGGCAGTACAGGTACTACCGTAATTGTAGAGAATCTGTTCTTCAACGTGCCTGCACGCCGTAAATTCCTGAAAACCGTGAGCACCGAGGGACGTTATATCAGCGAGCTGTTGACAAGGCTGGCGCTCTCGCGTCCTGATGTGCGTTTTAAGCTGGTGAACAATGATAAAGAGGTGCTCAGTACTCCCGGTGACGGAGATTTAGAGCATGCTATCAGAGCACTGTACGGCAAGAATGTTGCTGAAAACCTTTTGGAGGTATCGCTGAACGATCCTAAGGTAAGAATTAGCGGCTTTATCGGCAAGCCTACGCTGTTGAAGGGAACACGCCAGTGGCAGACGTTCTTCGTTAACGGCCGCTGCATCGGCAGCAAGATGCTTTCCAAGGCTATGGACCATGCATACCAGTCGCAGATTCCCAAAAGCGGCTTTCCCTTTGCTGTCATCAATTTAAAGGTTGATACAGCCAGTGTTGATGTTAACGTGCATCCGCAGAAGAGCGAAATCAAATTCAGTGATGATAGTCTTATTTACAAGGCTATGTATAAGGCGCTGACCGATGCGCTGACGAAGCCGATGAGCGCCAAAAAGACGCAGGTAACGCTGCTGCCGGATTCAGAGCTGAATGTGTTTGTGAAGCCACAATCTATTTCAACTCCGGTTACACCTGCACCCCAGCCTAAGCCGGCGTATCAGGAGCCGCAGCCTGTGTTCAAGAGCGGTGCAGAGCCGATTTTTAAAACGCCGGAGCGCAAGGAAGATGCGCAGCTTGCAACTGCTTCCGAAAGTTTACTGGTGCCTGAACAGCCTGTGCCTGCTGTAAAAAAAGAGCAGGGAGAGCAGCAGACAATGTGGCAGCCGTTTGATGATTTCACTCAAATCGCCGCAACAGTTTCTTACAGCAAGGGATATCAGGAGCCTGTGCTGGAGGTGCATGAGGCGCGCAGCGAATTTGCTAAGCCGCAGCCGGCGGAGGCTGCACCTGCGGCTGACAGGGAAACTATTGCTTTTACCGATACCGACAGCGGTATGGATACTATCTGGCCGATTGGTCAGGTTGATAAAACATTTATTATTGCCCAAAGCGAAACAACGCTTTATCTTATTGATCAGCATGCTGCCCATGAGCGCATTCTTTATGACAAGCTTGTGGCTTCGCATGAGCAGATTCCGTCGCAGCAGCTTTTGATGCCGTTGTATGTGGATATGGCTGCCGATGATATTGCGTTGATTGAGGAGCACAGGGATGAATTTCTGGCTTTGGGTGTGGATGCTGCCAGCGCCGGCGAAAGCTTGCTGCGCGTGAGCAGTTTGCCGGCGGATATCAAGGCAGATTCTGCTGAGGATTTTATCAACGCTATCAGCAAAATGCTGCGGGAAATGCGTAATGTCAACGGCAGTGATTTGCGGCAGGAGGTGCTGCACATGACTGCCTGCAAGGCAGCGATTAAGGCAGGACAGCTGCTGAATATGCGGCAGATGCGTCAGCTGATTATTGATTTGTGCAATACTACGCATCCCTTTACCTGCCCACACGGCAGACCTTGCATGATTGAAATTGACAGCAATCAGCTGTATAAAATGTTTAAAAGGACGGGCTTTTAATGCTTACAGGCAAAATTGGCGTAACAACGGCCAGAAATGCTACAGGCAGCGCCGCTGCAGCTCAGGCTAGGGCCTGGGCGGAGCAGCTGGGCGCACTTTATGTGGAGCGTCCGCACAATATGGGCGTAGACGAGCTTATGGCGCAACATGACTTGGCGGCGCTGGTTGTGGGCGAAAAGGACGGTCCGCGTATTCACAGTGCCGCAGGCAGCTTTGCCTATCATCCTGGTATGGCGGTGCTGCGTCTGCAGCAGCTGAAACGTAGCGCGACGGAGCATTTGCTGACGGCGTTGGACCTGCGTCCGGGGAAAAGAGTGCTGGATGCTACGCTGGGCCTGGCGGCGGATGCCGCCATCAGCTCCTATGCTGTCGGTGAGGATGGAACGGTTGTGGGGTTGGAGGCTTCACCGCTGCTGTATTTTGCCGTGAGCTATGGCCTTAAAAATTATGTTGCCGAGGATGCTGACCTGACGGCGGCATTGCGCCGGATTCAGCCGGTGCAGGCGCTGGCGGAGGATTATCTGACGCAGTGTGCACCGGACAGCTTTGACGTTGTTTATTTCGATCCGATGTTCCGCCATCCTGTCAACGGTGCCAAGGGCATGGAAGCATTGCGTCCGCTTTCCTACGAGGAAGCGCTGTCGGCAGAAACGCTGCGGCTGGCATTGCGTGTAGCACCGCGCGTGGTTATCAAAGAGCGCAGCGAATATATTCTGCGCGAGTATGGTTGCGAGGAATTTATCGGCGGAAAATACAGCAGGATTAAGTACGGAATAATAAAAAGGTGATTTATGTTGCAAAAACCCAAGGTAGTTGTTATTTTAGGAGCGACAGCAACCGGAAAAAGTCATTGCGCTATTGAGATTGCCAAGCAGTTTCAGGGCGAAATAATTTCCGGTGATTCAATGCTGGTTTATAAAAATATGAATATCGGTACTGCCAAGCCAACTGCTGAGGAGCTGGCTGCCGTACCGCATCATCTGGTGGATATTCTGCCGCCGGACGCATCCTTCAGCGTTGTGGATTTTAAGGAGCGTGCGTCTGCGCTGATTACGGAAATCAATGCGCGCGGACATCTGCCGATAATTGCCGGCGGTACAGGTTTGTACATCAAAGCGCTGCTCGAGGATTATGCCTTTAACAATGCGGATGAGGACAGCGATCTGCGCCGCAGGCTGGAGGCCGAGGCACAGGAAAAAGGCGCGTTGGCGCTGCATGCGCGTCTGCAGGAGCTGGCGCCGCATGAGGCGGAGCGCATTCATCCCAATAATGTGCGCCGCGTTATCCGTGCGCTGGAATCTGCTATGCAGGGCGAGGCTGTCAACCAGTACGGGGCGCAGGAAAGTCCTTATGATGCAGTAGTTATCGGTTTGGAGATGGAGCGTCAGGCGCTGTACGAGCGCATCAACAGGCGTGTGGATTTGATGCTGGAGGCCGGTCTGGAGCAGGAGGTGCGCAGTCTGCTGGAGCAGGGCGTAGCGCCCGAGTGCCAGTCGATGCAGAGCATCGGCTACAGACAGATGGTATGGTATCTTAACGGCAGTATGGATTACGCGGCTGCCGTAGACAAGCTGAAGCAGGCAACGCGTAACTTTGCCAAGCGGCAGATTACCTGGTATAAAAAAATGCCGTATATTCACTGGCTGCATTTGGATGAAGAGCCTGATTATAAGCAGGCAGTGGCAGAAATTTCCGAAATACTTGTAGAAAGTGGTATTTCGGTGTAAAATATAAGTATAAAGAGGAGTGTAGGTTTTTAGGAATCTGTGCTTCCGGAGATAACGAAAATGAGTAGGAGGGGCTTTTAATGATTACTTCAGTAAAACCCGCAATGAATTTGCAAGACAGCTTTTTAAACCATGTTCGCAAGGAAAACCTGGGTGTTATCATCTATCTGATGAACGGTTTCCAAATCCGTGGCTTAGTAAGAGGTTTTGACAACTTTACTGTTATTATTGAAAACGAAGGCAAACAGCAGCTTGTTTACAAGCATGCTATTTCCACTATTTCTCCGGCAACTAATATTACTATTATGCAGCCTGAGAAAAAAGAATATTAATAAAGTTATGATTATAAAGAAAAACGGCGCATAAGCGTTGTTTTTCTTTTTCTGAAAGAGATTGCATCCGGCAAAATTTACAAGCGGCGAATTTGCGGTATGGAGGCAGGTTTTTATGTTTGACTATCTGGCCTTGTTTCAGGAATATCTGACGGTAGAGCTGGGACTGGCAAAAAATACACAGCTGGCGTATATGCGTGATTTGCGCCTGCTGATGAAAAGCCTGCAGCTGAAGGCAGATGAGGAGCTGCTGCAGGTTTCGCGACAGCAGCTGATTGCCTATCTTGTGCGGTTGAAGCAGGAGGGGCGCGCTGCCTCGACGGTGGCACGCAAGCTGGCTTCGATTAAGGCGTTTTACCGTTTTCTTACGGCAGAGCGTTATATCCGACGCAATCCTGCCGAGGTGCTGGAGGCGGCGAGCAGAGGACTGCATTTGCCGAAGGTGCTGAGCGTTCAGGAGGTCGAAAGGCTTTTGGATGAGCCTAATCTGGGAACCTTGGACGGTTATCGCGACAAGACAATGCTGGAGCTTTTATATGCTACCGGCATGCGTGTGTCTGAGCTGGTAAATGTGCCGGTGAAAAATGTTGATATGAAGATGCAGTATGTCATTGTTATGGGCAAGGGCTCCAAGGAGCGTATGTTGCCGTTAGGCCGTACTGCGCTGCATTATCTGGAGCATTATTTGTCTGTGGTACGCCCGCAGCTTCTGCATGGCAAGCCTGATACGGCTGCAGAGCTTTTTGTAACCGGTTGGGGCGGGCCGATGACAAGGGAGCGTTTTTACGAAATTATTGTGGCATACGGCAAGAGCGCAGGCATCAGCAAGCGCGTTACACCGCATATGCTGCGTCATTCCTTTGCGACGCATCTTTTAAATAACGGCACCGACCTGCGCATAGTGCAGGAGCTTTTGGGACATGCAGATATTTCCACCACGCAGATATATACGCATCTTGATGTGGAGCGTTTGCGCGAGGTGTACGATAAAACGCACCCACGGGCTTAGAAAGGAGAACACCTATGACAAAAGCGAGCAAGAAAAAATCCTCCGGCAGTAAATATGCTGTGCTGATTTTAACAGCGGTTATTGCGATTGTTGCCATTGGCTGCGGACTTTTTTATGCCACCAGCAACAGCAAGAAGGATGTTTTGGACAAGAAGGGTGACGAGCCGCAGACGGTAAGTCTGCTGGATGAATCTATAGAAGCACAACGATTGTTGGATAATATTTTGCTGCAGAAAAATAATTGGCAGCTGATTGAAAATGATCATGGCAAAAAGGATGTTGAGGTTGAAGAATCCGGTGCCAAAGTGCAGATTAACCAGCGTGAGCTGGCAGTTGGCGTACCTTCCGGTACAAGCCTTGCCGGTGCCTGCGACTGGCTGCAGACAAAGGCTGAGCAGGCCGGACTGGTTTATATCAGCGGCAAGCCTGCCAAATATAAAAAATGGGATGCCTATAAGGCTGAAATTGGTATTAAGGTTAAGGCCGGTGCAGGCAGCAAGAGCTTTGTAACGGATACTGTGATTTTCTTCCATAACATTAACCTGACCAAGCAGGATAAGGATGTTAAGGATTTACCGGAGCAAAAGGCAGAAGAGGAGCAGCAGGGGATCGTCAGGCAATTCAGAGGAAAAGTAGCCATCGTTATTGATGACTGCGGTTATGATATGGCGCCGGTGCGCAAGCTGCTGAATACCGGGCTGCCGTTCAGCTATGCGATATTGCCGTATAAGCAGTACAGCAGCGATGTTCTGGAGATGGTGAAGGCTAAGGGGCGTGTGCCGATGCTGCACTTGCCGATGGAGCCTATTGACCGCAGTGCTATGAGCGAGGGCGCTGCTACTATCCGTACGGATTTGTCTGCGGCGGAGAAGCTGTCCCTGACGCGGCGTGCGCTTAACAGTCTGCCGGGAGTGATGGGTGTAAATAATCACCAGGGCTCGAAGGCGACTGCAGATAAGGATACTATGAGAGTTGTTTTGCAGGAGCTGCGTCGTCAGAAGCTCTTCTTTGTGGACAGCCGTACAAATTCTGCGTCGGTAGCACGCAATATGGCGCAGCAGCTGGATGTTTCTACTGCCCGCAATGATATCTTTTTGGATAACAGCTCTGACGTGCAGGCGATTCGTCAGCAGATATATAAGGCTTTCTCTATGGCGGAAAAGAATGGCAGCGTTATTGCTATCTGTCATGCCAGACCGAATACTGCCAAATGTTGGGAGATGTATGCGGCGGAGTTTAAGCGGACGGGGATAACCTTTGTGCCGGTGACGGAACTGCTGTATTAAATTTAGATTTGGAGTTAGATTCGGCTTCTTTCATAACTGAAAGAAGTTGGCAAGAAAGGTTTGCGCCTGATAACTGCGCAGCTAACATATCGTTCCGCTCAGAAAAAATTTTCCCGTGCCCACAGGGCACAACGCAAATTTCGTGTGGAACCAGAACGAAGCGTCGCAAAAACTCGCGCAAAGCTTAGAGTTTTTGCAATATGAGTGCGGTGTAGCGCTCAAACAGTTGCGTCGTTTAGCGGTTCGTGTCAGACCAATCAGCCTCGCTCTTCGAGCTTGCTTCTTGGGACACTATCGCATGGCGCGCATGAGCCAATCAGCTTCGTCCAGCGGACTTGCTTCTTGGATGCGCCCGCATATGGTTCCGGACACTCATTTGCTAAAATTTTTATTCGCTGCACGATATATTTAGTTGCTTGCTCTGGTGTGTTGTTCAAGAGTTGTAATTATTAAGAAAAAGTTTTCTGCTGTTTGCAAAACTCTAATTTACATAAACTGAATCGAGGTAAGAAAATGTCTAATTATGTAGAAGAAACAATCGGTAAATATGAAAAGTATATCAATCCCGCTCAGGCAAAGCTGTTCCGCTTCATGGGCCTGGCAAGCATTGAAGGCCATGCTGAGGGCTGGACTATTACCGACAGCGAAGGTCAGGAGTTTATTGACTGCCTGGGCGGTTACGGTATGTTTGCTTTAGGCCATCGTCATCCGAAGGTTGTTGAGGCTGTGGAAAAAGAGCTGCATGCTATGCCGATGTGCGGCAAGGTGCTGTTCAACCGTCCGATGGCTGATTTGGCGGAGGCATTGGCCGAGATTACTCCCGGTGAGCTGCAGTACAGCTTTTTTGTCAATAGCGGTACCGAATCCGTTGAAGGCTGTCTGAAGGTAGCACGTCTGGCAACAAAACGCAAAAAGTTCGTTGCTGCAAAGAATGCTTTTCACGGCAAAACTTTTGGCAGCTTAACTGCTACCGGCCGTGATATGTATCGCGAGCCGTTTAAACCGCTGCTGGATGGCTTTACTCATGTAGAATACGGAGACGCCGCAGCTGTTGATGCTGCTGTTGATGAAGATACCGCTGCCGTTATTCTGGAGCCTGTTCAGGGCGAGGGCGGCATTATTGTTCCGCCTGCAGGTTACCTGCGTGAGGTGAAGGAAATTTGCGAGAAGAAGGGTGCTCTGCTGATTGCCGACGAGGTACAGACCGGTATCGGCCGTACCGGCGAATGGTTCGGCGTTAATCATGACGGTGTTACTCCCGACCTGATGGCATGCGCTAAGGCTTTGGGCGGCGGTGTAATGCCCATAGGTGCGATTATCGGTACTCCGCGTGCCTGGGCCGGTCTTATTGAAGCACCGTTCCTGCACACCTCTACCTTTGGCGGTAACCAGCTGGCCTGCGCTGCCGGTGTAGCAGCCATCAAGGCTATCAAGGAAGAGGATATGCTGCGTCGCGGACGTGAGGCAGGCGCTTATCTGAAGGCTGGTCTGGAGGCTATCGCTGCGGAATATCCTTCCGTTATCAAGGAAGTACGCGGTCGAGGTATGATGATCGGCATTGAGCTGACCAAAGAGGGTGCCGGCGGTATGCTGATGAGCCTGATGATTAACCAGCACATTATTGTTGCTTATACCTTGAACAATCCTAAGGTTATCCGTATGGAGCCGCCGCTGATTATGCCTAAAGAGGTTATCGACCATGTTCTGGAGGCTTTCAGAGGTGCTGTTAAGGAAACTGCGGATGTTATTGAAGATTTATAAGAGGAGATAAGATTATGCCTTATGTAGAGAGCAAAACCACCATCAAGGGCGATGGTGCAAAAATTTATGATATTATCAAGGATATGGCTGCTTACCCTAATTTTATGCATGACCTGGTAAGCGTAGAAATTTTGGAGCGCGGTGAGAATTATACTGTTTCTCATTGGGTAAGTAATGTTGACGGACGCAAAATCGTCTGGACCGAGCGCGATACATTCTATCCTGAGGAGCTGAAAATTACCTATGCTCAGACCGAGGGTGATTTAAAGAAAATGGAAGGCTCCTGGCTGATTACACCGCAGGCTGACGGCTGCGAGGTAACGCTGGCAGTTGATTTTGAGTTCGGTATTCCGATGATTGCCGGCCTCCTGAATCCTATTCTTAAGAAAAAAGTTCGTGAAAACAGTGAAAATATGTTAAACTCTATCAAGGCCCAAATTGAAAAATAAGTAATTACTTGTTATAATAGATATGTTGAAAATGTATTCTATTAATGCCTGTACCTGTTTACAGTGCAGGTCTTTTATGAGGAGGAAATTACTTAGATGAAAACAGCGTTTTTAATGGCGTTAATGACAGCGCTGCTGATGCTCCTGGGCGACTTCTTCGGTGGTCTGCGCGGCATGACCGTAATGCTTTTTGTAGGCGTGGCAATGAACTTCTTTGCTTATTGGAACAGCGATAAGATGGTTCTGGCACACTATGATGCACAACAGGTTGACCGCAACAGTGCGCCGGAGCTGTACGGAATAGTAGAAAAGCTGGCTAAAAAAGCCAATATTCCTATGCCGAAGGTTTATATTATCAATAGTCCGGTGCCTAACGCTTTTGCTACCGGCAGAAATCCGGAGCATGCTGCCGTTGCGGTAAATACTGAGCTGGCAGATATGCTGACCAAGGAAGAGTTGGCCGGTGTTTTGGGTCATGAGCTGAGTCACATTATGCATCGTGATATTTTGGTAAGTACTATTGCCGCTTCTATGGCAGGTGCTATTTCCACGATTGCCCAATGGGGTATGTTCTTTGGCGGCGGACGTGATGAGGATGGCGAAAGCCGTAATCCTATCGCTTCTATTCTGGTTATGATTTTGGCGCCTCTAGCAGCTATGCTGATTCAGATGGCAGTATCCCGTTCCCGCGAATATATGGCAGATAAATCCGGCGGTGAGCTTTGCGGCAATCCAAATGCTCTGGCTGATGCCCTGCTGAAGATTGAAGCCTATGCGGAGCGTCGTGTAATGCCCGGTGCTACCGAAGCAACTGCGCATATGTTTATTATCAACCCCTTTGCCGGTGTTGATGCCAAGCAGCTTTTCAGTACTCACCCCGCAACTGAGGAAAGAGTTCAGCTGCTGCGTGAGCAGGCAAGAAAAATGGGTATCCGTTAATAATTCAACTATACCTCTAAGTCACATCGGTGACTGGGTTAGTATAAAAAATTTAATTACACTTTAAGGAGAGATTTACAAATGGAACAAACACTCGTACTCGTAAAACCTGATGGAGTTAAGAAAAATCTGATCGGCGATATCATCGCTCGTTTCGAACACAAAGGCCTGCAAGTTGCAGCTCTGAAACTGGTTAAAGTTACCGAAGCTCAAGCTAAATTCCACTATGCTGAGCATGAAGGCAAACCCTTCTTCGGCGAACTGGTTGACTTCATTACCTCCGCTCCGCTGGTTTGCGCTGTAATCCGCGGCGAAAACGCTATCAAAGCTGTTCGTCAACTGAACGGTGCTACCAACCCGATCGAAGCAGTTCCCGGTTCTATCCGCGGCGACTTTGCTCTGAGCATCGGTGAAAACATTGTTCACGGTTCCGACAGCCCGGAAGCTGCTGAACGCGAAATCAACAACTTCTTCGCTCCGGAAGAAATTTACTAATTAACTTTAGCCTTTCGGCGGCCATGAGCTGACTGAGAGGGGGTACACTCTCACGGAAAGGATGGTGCAGAAATGAAGAAAGCTGCTGTTTATACCAGAACCGGTGACAAAGGAACTACAGGTTTGTACACCGGAGAACGCGTTCCCAAGCAAAGCCTGCGTGTAGAAGCCTATGGTACTGTGGATGAAATTTCCTCGGCATTAGGTTTGGCACGTGCTCAGGTTACGCGTGAGGATGTGCGTGAAACCATTTTCAATGTACAAAAGCTGCTCATGTCTGTGATGGCTGACATTGCCAGCCTCAACCTGCCCGAACCTTACATCAAAGAAGAACACGTTAAGCTGTTTGAAGATATAATCGACAAGTTTGATTCTCTGCTGCAGCCGCTGGGCCATTTTATTATCCCCGGCGATACTGTAGGTGCTGCCGCACTGGACATCGCACGCACTACTACCCGTCGTGCCGAGCGTTGCCTGCTGCGTCTGGCTGAAAACGAACCGGTTAACCCCAATGTTCTGGTTTGCCTGAACCGTTTGTCTGATTTGTGCTTTATTCTGGCACGTGTAGAATGCGAAGTAAAATAAGCATTGCTGATTAAGGAATAGAAGCTTCTGCCTGTGGCCCTTGGCCGCAGACGGAGGCTTTTTGCTTTGCATGCAGTGATTTGTCACACTATTCCCTGCCGTTAAGAAGAATACGTGTATACAATCGTGTGAAGTATTGTACACTATATATTGATGTGATACAATACTATACATGGGCTTCGGGAAAAAGCCTTAAATTGTAAACGTGTTTTAAATTTTTACTGGGGGGAATTTTTTTATGTTGGAGATTTTGAATTCTATTGATGGCTTCATTTGGGGCCCGCCTTTGATGATGCTGCTTATGGGCACAGGCATTTTAATGAGCGTCCGTCTTGGTCTGCTTCAGGTTATGAAGCTGCCTAGAGCCTTGCAGCTGATTTTTACCGCCCGCAGCAAGGGCGAAGGTGATGTAAGCAGCTTTCAGGCTTTGTGCACTGCTTTGGCCGCAACTGTCGGCACCGGTAATATCGTTGGCGTAGCAACGGCAATTAAGCTCGGTGGTCCTGGTGCTCTGCTGTGGATGTGGCTCGCTGCTTTCTTCGGTATGGCAACCAAATATTCCGAAGGCGTGCTGGCTGTTAAGTATCGTACCTATGATGAAAACGGTAATGCTTCCGGCGGTCCGATGTACTATATCGAACAGGGCTTGGGCAAAAAATTTAAGCCTTTGGCTGTAATGTTCTCTATCTTCGGTGTTATGACTGCCTGCTTGGGCAGCGGTACCTTTACTCAGGTAAATGCAATCACCTCTATTGTTAATGTATCCTTTGGCGTTTCCGAATACGTTGTAGCAGCAATCCTGACTGTTCTTGTTGCTGTTGTTATTATCGGCGGTCTGCAATCCATTGCTAACGTAGCAAGCAAGATTGTTCCTTTCATGGCTGCTGTTTATGTTATCGTAACCGTTTCTGTGCTGGTATTTTATGCTGATGCTCTTCCGGCAGCAATTAAGCTGGTTATCGACGGTGCCTTCAACGGTACTGCGGCAGCAGGCGGCTTTGCCGGTGCCGGAATTATGCTGGCAATGCGCAGCGGTATCGCCCGCGGTATTTATTCCAACGAATCCGGCTTGGGCTCTGCTCCTATCGTAGCAGCTGCAGCGAAAACCAAATGGCCTGCAGAACAGGGCCTTGTTTCTATGACCGGTACCTTTATCGATACCATCATTATCTGCACCATGACCGGCCTGTCCATCATCGTCAGCGGTGCCTGGACCGGCGACCTGAACGGTGCTGCTCTGACTGAGGCTGCTTTTGCTTCTGCTTTCCCGGCTGTTGCCAAGTATGTCCTGACCGGCGGCCTGGTACTCTTCGCCTTCACCACTATTATCGGCTGGAGCTATTACGGCGAGCGTTGCGCAGAATATCTCTTCGGCGTAAAATGCATCATGCCTTACCGTATCGGTTACATCATTCTGGTAGGTCTGGGCGTATTCCTGAAGCTGGAAATGATTTGGATTATTGCCGATATCGTTAACGGTCTGATGGCTATTCCTAACCTGATTGCTTTGCTGGGCCTGAGCGGGGTAGTTGTTGCAGAAACCAAGCTGTACTTCGAGCATTGGGAAAAGGTTCACAGCCGTCGCAAACAGCTTGATGAGATTCGTGAAGATCTGGCAACTGAAAATAATTAATTAGTATTTACGAAAGCCATTGCGGAAATATGCAATGGCTTTTTTTCATTAAGTTTTTGTGTCATCTGTATTTTTATGTCTTTAGTGTGTTATAATATACATATCAAGATAATAGGAGAATAAAATGGTTTATGGTTTGTTAGCTTTGCTGGTGGTTCTGCTGGACCAGGCAACAAAGTATTATGTGGTAACATATTTTGCGTTAGGGGAGAGCGTACCGGTGATTAATAATGTATTTCACTGGACGTTTATACTGAATCGTGGTGCCGCCTTCGGCATGCTGGAGGGCAGCCGTTGGCTGTTCGTAATGATTGCGGTTGCTGTAATCGGCGGTGTCTGGTTTATGCGCCGTGAGATTGCCAAAAGCGGCGTAATGGCCTGCTGGGGAACAGCGCTTTTTGCCGGCGGTGCTTTGGGTAACCTGATTGACCGCACTACACGCGGTGTGGTAATTGACTTTTTTGATTTTCGTATCTGGCCGATATTTAATGTGGCCGATATAGCAATTTGTGTGGGAGTAGGTTTGATTATATGGAGCATATTGAAAACGGAGCTGCTGAGCAGCAACGATTGATTATAACTGAACAAGAGGCCGGACAGCGTGCCGATGTAGGCTTGGCGGCAATGCTGGAGCTTACACGCTCGAATATGCAGAAGCTGCTGGAGGAGGGCCGTGCTGTGCGCGGCAGCAAGGTGCTGAAATCCAACTACAAGCTGCGTCTGGGTGACGAAATTGATGTTACTCTGCCTGAGCCGCAGCCTCTGGATGTACAGCCGGAAAATATTCCTCTGGATATTATTTATGAGGATGAGGATGTTGTTGTTGTCAACAAAGCGCGCGGGATGGTAGTCCACCCGGCGGCAGGCAATTTAAACGGAACGCTGGTCAATGCGCTTTTGTATCACTGCAAAAACTTATCCGGTATCAACGGCGTTATCCGCCCGGGTATCGTGCACCGTCTGGATAAGGATACCAGCGGTATTATGATTTGTGCCAAGAATGATGCGGCGCATCTTTCTCTGTCGCAGCAGATACAGGCTAAAACCGCCCAGCGTACCTATCTTGCTGTAGTACGCGGCAACATAAAGACAGACAGCGGCGTGATTGAAACGCTTATCGCCCGTGATAAAAACGACCGTAAGAAAATGGCGGTTGTCAAAGAAGGCGGACGTGATGCTGTTACCGAATACGAGGTGCTGGAGCGCTTCGGCAAATATACTATTGTGCGCTGCCGCCTGCGAACGGGACGCACGCATCAGATTCGCGTACATATGGAGTATCTGGGCTATCCTTTGGTTGGTGACCCAAAATATTCTCCGATGAAAACTCCCTTCAGCATTCAGGGACAGGCTCTGCATTCGCAGACACTGGAATTTACCCACCCGCGTACGGGAGAACGCTTGAGCTTTGAAGCTCCGCTGCCGGAGGATATGCATAAGATTGTTACCCGCCTGCGCCTGGGACAGTTTAATTAGCAGAGTTCTGCCTTAGGGCAGTCTTGATAGCAGGTTAAAAAGCCTGAATAAAAATAAGAGGTGAGCCAAATGAGCAATTTTGTTAAAAAGAATGTTATTATGGATGCAGAGGCTATGCGTCGTGCAATTGTCCGTATTTCTCATGAAATTATCGAAAGAAATAAAGGCGTAGACAATGTTGTTATTGTCGGTATCCGTACCCGCGGTGTACCTATTGCGGAACGTCTGGCAGCAGCAATTAAAGATATAGAGAATGTTGAGCTGCCGGTAGGAATGCTGGATATCACTCTTTATCGTGATGACCTGTCTACTCTTGCATATAATCCTATTGTACACGGTACAGAAATTGACCTGGATCTGAACGGCAAAACCGTAATTCTGGTTGATGATGTGCTGTACACCGGCCGTACCATCCGTGCCGCTCTTGATGCTGTTATGGATATGGGCCGCCCGAAGGCTATTCAGCTGGCAGTGCTTATCGACCGCGGACATCGCGAGCTGCCGATTCGTGCTGACTTTGCCGGCAAAAATGTTCCTACCTCCCACAAGGAAGCTATCAACGTATACCTGGCAGAGGAAGACGGCATTGATGAAGTAGCAATCGGTGATATCGAAGAATAATCGACCGTAGCTTGTTAATGGAACAGGAGGAGATTCTATGCAGCAGGCTGAAATGTTGCGCAATGAGGCTTTGGGCGCAACTTTGGTAAAAAAATTGAAGTTGCGTGGCTTTGATGCTTATTACTGTGCTGATAAGCAGGCAGCGCTTAAGCAGGCTTTGGCGCTGATTCCGCAGGATGATGTTGTTTCCTGGGGCGGTTCTGTAACGATTGATGAAATAGGCCTTTTGAGCGCAGTAAAGGAGCGCAATAAGGTTATCGACAGAGCTGCGGCAGCAACTCCGGAAGAAAAAACAGAATTGATGCGTCAGGCGCTTTTATGTGATACATATTTAATGAGCAGCAATGCCATCAGCAGCGACGGTCAGCTGGTAAATATTGACGGCAACGGCAACCGTTGCGCCGCTTTGATTTTCGGACCGAAGCAGGTGCTGGTTATTGCCGGTATGAACAAGGTTACAGGCTCCTTGGAGGCTGCCATGGACAGAGCGCGCAATGTAGCTGCGCCGATAAATGCCAAAAGGTTTGCCGGACTGCAGACACCTTGTTATAAAGCTGGCCTTTGCGGTGACTGCCTTTCTGCGGACTGCATCTGCTCGCAGATTGTTATAACGCGTACCAGTCGTAATAAGGGACGCATTAAAATCATTTTAGTTGGCGAAAGCTTAGGATTCTGATTTTAGGGGAGTTGTTTAGCGTTGGTGTTAGCAGCTCCCTTTTGCTTAAGAAAGCAGGTGAAAAAATGGCTCGTACTATTATTCTGTTGTTGGATTCCTTCGGTATCGGTTATGCCCATGATGCCGAAGCTTATGGTGATAAGGGTGCAGATACCTTGGGCCATATCTGCGATTGGCTGGCGAAAAATCCGCGGCACGCAGGCGAAGCGCCGATGCCGTTGCATTTGCCGCATCTGGCTGAGCGCGGACTGCAGGCAGCTGCCGAGCTGAGCCGCGGCGAAGCGTTGCCGGCAGGCTTAGGCGCCGAGCATACAATCGGTGCTTATACCTATGCGCAGGAGGTCAGCCGCGGTAAGGATACACTGAGCGGACATTGGGAAATCAGCGGTGTGCCGGTTAAATTTGACTGGGGCTATTTCCCGGATGTGCCGAAATGCTTTCCGCAGGAGCTGGTGGATGCAATTATCAGCCAAGGCAATTTGCCGGGAGTGCTGGGCGAATGCCATGCCAGTGGTACCGAAATCATCAAGGAGATGGGCGAGGAGCATGTAAGAAGCGGCAAGCCGATTATTTATACCTCCGCCGACAGCGTGTTGCAGATAGCAGCGCACGAGGAAGCCTTTGGCCTAGAGCGCTTGTATGATTTGTGCAAGCTAGCTTTTAAGCTGGTGCAGCCGTATAATATTGCCCGGGTAATAGCGCGTCCGTTCGTCGGCACCTGTGCTGCGGATTTTACCCGCACAACCAACCGTCACGATTACGCAGTACCGGCACCACAGCCGACATTGCTTGATAAAATGGTTGCAGCCGGCGGCAGCGTTTACGCCGTAGGCAAGATTGCCGATATTTTTGCGCATCGCGGTATTACGAAGCATTATGCGGCAGGCGGACTGGATAAGCTGGTAGATGCAACGAAGCAGGCTGTAGCCGATGCTATGGATAATACCATTGTCTTTACTAATTTTGTTGACTTTGATTCCTCCTACGGACATCGCCGTGACATTCAGGGCTATGGTGAGGCACTGGAATATTTCGACAGCAGATTGCCGGAAATTACCGCTCTGCTGCATCCGGACGATTTGCTGCTGATGACGGCGGACCACGGCAATGACCCCAGCTGGAGCGGCACGGACCATACGCGCGAAAAAATTCCCGTACTCTTTTCGGGAGCAGGCATTGAATGCAAGCAGCTTAAGCCTATGCAGACCTTTGCCGATATAGGACAGACGATTGCCGATTATATGAAAATAGAACCAACCCTTACTGGAACTAAAGCGGACTTGTTTTGAAAGAGGTGGACAATATGAGCAAACATTACGCAGCACCTGAGGAGATTTTATACCATGTAGGTTTTTCGGCACAGCAACTGCAGGGCGCAACTGTTGCCGTGCTTCCCGGTGACCCCGGACGTGTGGAGCCTTTGGCGAAGGCCTTGGGCAGTGATGCAAGCTTTATTGCCAGCCATCGCGAATACACCAGCTGGCTGACTAAAATCAGCGATACTCCGGTACTTGTCTGCTCTACGGGAATGGGCGGTCCTTCCGTAGCAATTTGTCTGGAAGAGCTGGCGCGTATGGGTATCAAAAAGCTCATCCGCTTCGGTACGACGGGAACGATTCAGGAAAAGGTTAATCTGGGTGATATTATTGTTGATAAGGCAGCTGTTCGCCTTGACGGCACCTCGCAGCACTATGCGCCGTTGGAGTTCCCGGCTGTTGCCAGCTTTGAGGTGACAACCGCACTGGTACTGGCAGCCAAGAATGCCGGTGCGCTCTATCATTTGGGCATTGCGGCCTCCAGCGACACCTTCTGGCCGGGACAGGAGCGTTACGACAGCTTCACCGGCTATGTACCGCGCCGCTTCCGTGGGACGATGCAGGAATGGCAGGCGCTGGGCGTGCTGAACTATGAAATGGAAACCTCTGCTTTGTTCGTGACCTCGCAGGCGTTAGGCTTAGAGGCCGGTGCTGTCTGCGGCGTGGTAGTTAAGCGCACGCAGAGCGAAAGCGTAGCACCGCCTGATGTTTATCAACGTGCCTTCGGCTATATGGTGCAGGTGACACGCGGAGCTGTTGAGCTGTTGTTGGCAGCGGATGCCGATTAATTGGTAGGTGATACTTATGAAAAAAATTATATGGCTGCTGCAAATATGCTTTTTAGTGGTATTTGCCTCCTTGTTTACAGCCTTAATGCCGCAGACGGCGCGGGCAGATTTTGCGGAGCGTCCTGTTGGCTTTGTGGTTATCGACCAGGACGGCGGTGTGGACGGCGCTGTTTATAAGGAGTGGCGTCAGATGGTCAAGCTGGCTTATCGCTTCCCATATTATCAGATTATAGATGGCGGCGAGCCTCAGATGCTGGTGAGCCGGGCAGTGCGTGACGGCGTAAAGCTGGATGCTGCTTCTTTGTCCGCTTTGGCGGAAAAGAGCAAAACAGATGTGCTGGTTGTTGCCCGTATTTATGAAATGGATGAAAGCCTTGTCAGCGGTTGGGGATTTCGCTTTGACCACGATACCTATGTGCGTGTGGTAGCGGATGCAGACCTTTTCGTATATAAAAAGGATGGCAATAAGCTGCTGAAGAAGCGTGTGCGTGAAAGCGGACTGCGCGATATGGGCAATTATGACAAGCCGGCAGAAACAATTAAATGGCAGCTTTCCAAGCTGGTAAATACTATGGAAAATAAGCCGATTATCGGCAGTTAAACAGAAAATATGAAAAAAGAGTTAGCTTGTTTACCTTAGTTTAAGGCAGCAGGTAGTAAAATAATACTTCAGGTGGTATAATAGAATAGTTGCCTGAAGCGTAAATTGAGGTGAAAATATGCATATATTAGTTACAGGGGGGGCCGGTTATATCGGCTCGCATACAGTTATAGAGCTGCTTAACGCCGGACATAGCGTTGCAGTCGTAGATAATCTTGTCAATTCCAGCAGGTTGGCAATGCAGCGTGTAGAAAAAATTACCGGCCGGCAGATTCCTTTTTATGAAACGGATATCAGGGACCGCGAGGGCTTGCGGAAAATTTTTGCTGAGCACAGCTTTGACTGCTGCATTCATTTCGCCGGCTTGAAGGCAGTAGGAGAATCGGTGCAGAAGCCGCTGGAGTATTATGACAATAATATTTCCGGTACCTTGGTTTTGCTGGAGGAAATGCGTAACGCAGGCTGCAAGAACATTATCTTCAGCTCCTCGGCAACGGTTTACGGTAATCCTGCTGTAATGCCGATTACCGAAAGCTGTCCCAAGGGACATTGCACCAATCCTTACGGTAATACCAAGTCGATGCTGGAGGAAATCCTGCGAGACCTGCATGTGGCTGATAATGAATGGAACGTAGTGGTGCTGCGTTATTTTAACCCTATCGGTGCGCACAGCTCCGGTTTGATAGGTGAAAATCCCAACGGCGTTCCCAATAACCTGATGCCGTACATTACGCAGGTTGCTGCCGGCAAATTAAAGGAGCTGCATGTTTTCGGCAATGATTATCCAACTCCGGACGGTACAGGTGTGCGTGATTACATTCACGTTGTGGATTTGGCGAAGGGACATGTCAAAGCATTAAAGGCAATAGATGACAAATGTGGCATAGAGGTGTATAATCTTGGTACAGGCATTGGCTATTCGGTGCTGGACCTGGTGAAAGCATTCGAAAAGGCCAACGGAATAAAAATACCTTATGTAATCGACCAACGCCGTGCAGGTGATGTTGCAGCCTGCTATTCGGACCCTTCGAAGGCGTGGGAAAAGCTGGGCTGGAAGGCAGAGCTGGGAATTGAGGACATGTGCCGCGATTCCTGGAACTGGCAGAAAAACAACCCTAACGGTTTTGAAGCGTAAGGCATAAAGAAAAATTGGAGAAAACGAGGAAAAATATTTATGTGTGGTATTGTTGGATTTTGTGGAGATAAGCAGGCAGCGCCTATTTTGTTGGATGGCCTGTCTAAGCTGGAATATCGTGGCTATGATTCTGCCGGTTTAGCAGTGCGTGACGGCAGTGCGCCGGTGCAGATTGTTAAGGCTAAGGGCCGTCTGAAGGAGCTTTACGCCAAGACTAACGGCGGTCAAAGCCTCGTTGGTACCTGTGGTATCGGTCATACCAGATGGGCAACCCATGGTGAGCCTTCCGAAACTAATGCGCATCCGCATGCAAGTGCTGATGGCAATGTAGTTGCCGTACACAACGGTATTATCGAAAACTATCAGGAGCTGAAGGAAAAGCTGCTGCATAACGGTTACACCTTCTATTCTCAGACTGATACCGAGGTTGCCGTTAAGCTGATTGACTACTACTATAAAAAATACGAGCATACTCCTACCGATGCTCTGAGCCATGCTATGATCCGTATGCGCGGCTCCTATGCTTTGGCAGTAATGTTCAAGGAATATCCTGGTGAAATTTATGTTGCCCGCAAGGACAGCCCGATGATCATCGGCGTACAGGACGGCGAATGCTATGTTGCCAGCGACGTGCCTGCTATTTTGAAATACACCCGTAAGGTTTATTACATCGGCAATCTGGAAATGGCTCGTCTGGCTAACGGCGAGGTTACCTTCTACAACGTTGATGAAGAAGTAATCGAAAAACCGCTGACCGAAATTAAATGGGATGCCGAAGCTGCCGAAAAAGCAGGCTTTGAGCATTTCATGATGAAGGAAATTCACGAGCAGCCCAAGGCAGTTCGCGATACCCTGAATTCCGTACTGGTTGACGGCAAGCTGGATATGAGCGCTGTCGGTCTCAGCGATGAGGATATCAAAAAGATTGACCAGATTTGCATCGTTGCCTGCGGCAGTGCGTATCATGTAGGCGTGGCAGCGCAATATGTAATTGAGGATTTGGCACAGATTCCGGTTCGCACCGAGCTGGCTTCCGAGTTCAGATACCGCAAGCCTCTGCTGAGCAAGAACGAGCTGGTTATTATTGTCAGCCAGTCCGGTGAGACTGCCGACAGCTTGGCAGCTCTGCGTCTGGCTAAAGAAAAGGGCATCAAAACTCTTGGCATCGTTAACGTAGTAGGCAGCTCTATTGCCCGTGAAGCTGATAATGTTTTCTATACTCTGGCAGGACCGGAAATTGCCGTTGCAACTACCAAGGCTTACAGCACTCAGCTGATTGCTGCTTACTGCCTGGCAATTCAGTTTGCTATTGTTCGTGGCACTATTGATGAAGCTAAATATCTGGAGCTGATTCAGGAAATGGCACAGCTGCCGGATAAAATCCAAAAGATTATCGAGGATAAGGAACGCATCCAATGGTTTGCCGCTAAGCAGGTTAACGCTAAGGATATCTTCTTTATCGGCCGTGGTCTTGATTACGCTGTCAGCCTGGAAGGCAGCCTGAAGATGAAGGAAATTTCCTACATTCATAGTGAGGCTTATGCTGCCGGTGAATTGAAGCATGGTACTATCAGCCTGATTGAGGACGGTACTCTGGTTATCGGTGTGCTGACTCAAAGCGAGCTTTACGAAAAGACTGTCAGCAACATGGTAGAGTGCCGCAGCCGTGGCGCTTACCTGATGGGCCTGACTACCTATGGTAACTATAATATTGAGGATACCGCTGATTTCACAGTGTATATTCCTAAGACCGACGAGCATTTCATGACCAGCCTGGCAGTTATTCCGCTGCAGCTTATGGGTTATTATGTGAGTGTTTCTAAGGGCTTGGATGTAGATAAACCTAGGAACTTGGCTAAGAGCGTTACCGTAGAATAGTAAGAGCGGGTATAACGCACCGTATGCATCGCAAACCATCCTCCACGTACTAAAAGTACGCGTTCGTCAGGTTCGCATCGCCTCCGGTACATTCTCCCCGCTCTTATAAGATAGCGTAATATAAACGTCGTATACTTCGTACTTACAAGGAACAGAATAATGTAACGCACTATAAAAAACCACAGCTTACATTTTATGTAGGCTGTGGTAATTTTTTTGTTGTTAATAATGAGCGGCGTTTTTATCAATCAGTGTAAAGCCTGCCTTGGTAAGCTTTGCACGGATTTCGTTGATTTGTTCCGCATCACGGGTTTCCAGTTCTAAGCGCAGGAAGCAACCTGTGATATCCATATCGGCATCACTGCGGTTGTGCTGTACGCCTACAACGTTAGCGCCACAGCTGCTTACGATTTCGCTCACTTCACGCAGCTGGCCGGGACGATCCTGCAAAGCGATAACGAGGTCTGCCCTTCTGCCGCTGGTAACCTGACCGCGGGTGATTACGCGCGAAAGAATATTAACGTCAATGTTACCGCCGGATACAACGCAAACGGTTTTCTTGCCCTTAATCGGCAGCTTGTCGAACAGCGCTGCTGCTACCGGAGTTGCGCCTGCACCTTCGGCAATTAGTTTTTGCTTTTCTATTAAGGTTAAAATTGCTGTAGCAATTTCATCTTCACTTACGGTGACGATATCGTCAACATATTTGCTGATGAGCTCATAGGTGTTTTCACCCGGAGTTTTTACAGCAATGCCGTCGGCAAAGGTGCTGACGTGATCTAATGTTTCGTATTTATGGTCGTGGAAAGCTTTGTACATGCTGGCTGCGCCTGCTGCCTGCACACCGTAAACCTTAACCTCCGGACGCAGGCTTTTGATAGCGAAGGCTACGCCGCTGATAAGGCCGCCGCCACCAATCGGTACGATTACTGCTTCAACATCCGGCAGTTGGTCTAAAATTTCCAGACCGATGCTGCCCTGACCAGCAATAACAAGCTCGTCGTCATAAGGATGGATAAAGGTCATGCCTGTTTCTTCCTGCAGCTGTACGGCGCGGTCATGTGCTTCATCGTAGGCACCGGGAACAAGCTCCACCTGCGCACCCAGGCGCTTGGTGTTTTCTACCTTCATAATCGGTGCGCCGTCCGGCATGCAGATGACGCTTTTGATGCCCATGCTGGTTGCAGCCAAGGCTACGCCCTGAGCGTGGTTGCCGGCGCTGCAGGCGATTACGCCCTTGCTTGCTTCCTCAGGTGTAAGCTGGCTGATTTTGTAATAGGCACCGCGTACCTTGAAGCTGCCTGTTACCTGCAGGTTTTCTGTTTTCAGATACAAGTTGTTGCCTTCGCTTAAATGCGGAGCAGCTATTAAATCTGTTTTACGTGCTACGCTTTTGAGGATGAAGGCTGCATGATAAATTTTGTCTAATGAGAGCATTTGGTTACCTTATTTTCTTTCCCTTAATTATTATAGTATAAAATACTATATCAAGTATAAATTGATTGGCGCATTGCGTCAAGTGATTATGTACATTTCCTGCCGTGATAGTGTATAATAATATAATGAATAATTTTCAAAGGAGTGCATACAATGCAGTGGATAGAAGTTAATGTATCGGTAACGCATGAAGCAGTTGAGGCTGTAGCAGATATGCTTACGAGTATCGGTTCTAAAGGAGTTGCGATTGAGGATCCGCAGCTGATTAATGATTTGAGAAACAGTGGTACCTGGGAGTTGTGCGATATTCCGGAGCAGGAGAATACCGAGGTTGTTACCGTCAGCGCTTATTATGCTGATGATGAGAAGCTGGAAAAACGCCTGGCGGAGATTGACGAGCAGCTGGCGCTGATTGAGGAGCGCATCGGCAAATACCGTTTCGGTAATACTCGCTTCCGCAAGGTGAGCGAGCAGGATTGGGCTAACGAATGGAAGCAGTATTTCCATGTTACTCATGTGGGCAAGAGCCTTGTTATTAAGCCGAGCTGGGAGGAGTATGCTCCTAAGGAAGGCGAGCATGTTATTGAAATCGATCCGGGTATGGCTTTCGGCACAGGCACGCATCACACTACCAATATGATGATGGAGCGCTTGGAGAAGGTTATTACGCCTGATTCTACAGTGTTTGACGTTGGTACCGGCAGCGGTATTCTGGCGATTGCTGCGGCAATGCTGGGCGCTAAGTCTGTAAAGGCTGTTGATATTGACGGTGTGGCAGTGCGCGTGGCGAAGGAGAATGTTGCGGATAACGGCCTGAGCGAGCAGATTGAGGTGCGCGAGGGCGATTTGCTGCATGGTACCGAGGGCAAGGCTGATGTAATTATCGCTAATATTATTGCCGATATTGTTATTATGCTGCTGCAGGATATTCCGCAGAAGCTGAATGACAACGGTGTGCTGTTGGCGAGCGGTATTATTGAGGAGCGTATGCCGGATGTGGAGGCTGCAGCGCAGGCGCAGGGACTTTATGTTGACGCGGTTGACCATCGCGGCGGCTGGGTTGTTATGCAGATGAAGAAGAAAAAGTAAGGGGAAACCTATATGCATCGTTTTTTTGTACCGCAATTATATAACGAAACAATGACTATTGAGGGCGTGGATGCACGTCATATCAGTAAGGTGCTGCGCATGCAGCCGGGTGCGCAGCTGCAGATTGTTAGTGACGACGGCGTGAGCGCGCTGGCGGAAATCAGTGCGATTGACAGTGAGTGCGTTACTGTGCATTGCCTGGAGAAGCTGGCGGAAAGCCATGAGCCGGCTGTGCGCCTGATTCTGGCGCAGGGCCTGGCGAAGGGTGAGAAGATGGAGTTCATCATCCAGAAGGCTGTGGAGATGGGCGCTTACAGCGTGGTACCTGTTGCTATGGAGCATTCCGTGGTGCGCCTTGACGGTGCGAAGGCTGCCAAGAAGGTGGAGCGCTGGCAGAAGATTGCCGAATCCGCGGCGAAGCAGAGCAAGCGCGATATTATTCCCGAGGTGCAGCCTGTGCAGACGATGGCACAAATGCTGGCGGCGAATGACTGCGCTACGAAGATTATCGCTTACGAGTGCGAGGATAAAAAGAGCCTGAAGGCGGCACTGAAGGAGGCGCAGGCCAAGGGCGCGCTGACTGATTTACTGCTGATTATCGGTCCTGAGGGCGGCATCAGCGAAGCGGAGCTGGAAACGGCACGTGCCGCAGGCGCTGTGCCTGTATCGCTGGGCAGACGTATTCTGCGTGCGGAAACGGCAGGCCTTGTCGCTATTTCAGCGATTTTTTATGAAACCGGAGATTTAGGAGATTAAACATAGATGAGAAAAATTGCATTTTATACGCTGGGCTGTAAGGTCAACCAGGCTGATACTGCCAGCATGGAGGGGATTTTCCGTGCGTCGGGCTATGAGGTTGTGCCTTTCGGTGAACCGGCGGACGTTTATTTAGTTAATACCTGCGTTGTTACCAATACCGGTCAGCGCAAATCGCGCCAGATTATCAACCGCGCTGTGCGTCACAATCCGCTGTCCTTGGTGGTTGTTACCGGCTGCTATCCGCAGACTGCGCCGGAGGAGGTGCGTGCTATCGAAGGTGTTGATGTAATCATCGGCAATCAGGAGCGCGGCCGCATTGTTGAGCTGGTTGAGGAGGCGCTGGAGCACAAGCGCACGGAGATTCTGGACAATGTGCAGCAGATGACTGTAGATACTAAGTTTGAAGAGCTGGGCGTTGGCACGGAAACCGATAAAACCCGCGCCTTCCTCAAAATTCAGGAGGGCTGCAACCAATACTGCACCTACTGCATTATTCCCTTTGCCCGCGGTCCGCTGCGCAGCCGCAGCCTGGACAGCATCCGCGAGGAGGTTGGCAAGCTGGTTGCCGCAGGCTACAAGGAGGTTGTGCTCATCGGCATTCACCTTGGCTGCTACGGCAAGGAGCTGGCGAAGGAAGGCAAGCACGTTACTTTGTATGACGCAGTAAAGGCAGCGCTGAGCGTTGAAGGCGTGCAGCGTGTGCGCCTCGGTTCTTTGGAATCCGTGGAGGTGGAACCGCGCATGCTGCAGCTGATGGCAGAAGAACCACGCTTGCAGCGTCACCTGCATCTGCCGCTGCAAAGCGGCTGCGACAAGATTTTACGCGCTATGCATCGTCCTTATGACACAAAGCGCTTTACGGAGCTGGTGAACGAAATCCGTGCGCAGGTGCCTGATGTGGCAATTACTACGGACGTTATCGTGGGCTTCCCCGGCGAAACCGAGGAGGACTTTGCGACTACTTTGGAATTTGCCAAGAAATGCGGCTTTGCCAAAATGCATATCTTCCCTTATTCCAAGCGCAAGGGTACGCCTGCTGCCGAAATGCCAGAGCAGGTGGACGAGGCTGTGAAGAGCGAGCGTGCGGCGCGTCTGGCGAAGGTGGACGAGGAGCTGCATCAGCAAATGCTGCAGAGCACTGTCGGCAAGGTGGAGGAAGTGCTGTTTGAGCAGCCTGTGGATGATGAGCATATGGAGGGCCTGTGCGGTCCGTATCTGCGCGTTGTTGTTCCGGGAACTGCGGAACTGGCGAATACCATTGTCAAGGTAAAAATTACCGGCATCAAAGAGGATTTTTTGCTGGGCGAATTGAATTAATTTGTGAAAAAATTATTTCTTTAGCAGGATAAAAGAAATAAATACAGAATATAACTAGATACGATAAATGAGAGGAGGGACATGAAATGGCTGAGGATTGTATTTTTTGCAAAATCATTAAGGGCGATATCCCTTCTACCAAAGTGTACGAAGATGATAAAATGATTGCTATCAATGACGTTGCTCCGGCTGCTCCGGTTCATGTGCTGCTGATGCCTAAGGACCACACAGCTAACATCACTACTGCGGACCCCGAGTTGGTTGCATACATGCTGGGCAAGGTTAAAATGATCGCTGAAAAGACCGGAATTGCCGAAAAAGGCTTCCGCGTTGTTATCAACACCGGCGATGAAGGCGGTCAGACAGTAAAACATTTACATATTCACGTAATTGGCGGCAAAGCTTTGGGTTGGCCCCCATGCTAAACCTTGACAATGCTTGTCTTTTCTTGTATAATTAATCAGTAAGTGTTTTTAGCTGGCAACGGCTGAAACTTAATTTGCATATACACTTCCCTAAGTGTGTGGAGGGAGGGAGAACAGATGGCAGAAATTAAAGTTGGCAAGAATGAAACTTTAGACAGCGCACTGCGCAGATTTAAAAGAGCAACCCAAAAGGCAGGCATTCTTTCTGAGGTAAGAAAACGCGAGCACTATGAAAAGCCGAGCGTTGCACGTAAGAAAAAATCCGAAGCAGCCAGAAAACGTAAAACCAGATAATTGGAGGCGGGCTGTATGTCTATAAAAGACCAATTGACTGCTGATATGAAGCAGGCCATGAAGGACAGGGAAGCAGGTAAACTGCGTTTGTCTGTTATCCGCATGGTGCGTGCTAATATTAAAAATGTTGAAATCAATGACAAAAAGGAACTTACAGATGATGAGGTTCTGGCTGTCTTGATGAAAGAGGTCAAAATGCGTCAGGATTCTGTTGAGGAATTCCAAAAAGCAGGTCGTGACGAATTGGTTGCCCAAGCTAAGGAAGAAATTGCTATACTGAAAAAATATCTTCCGGAAGCTCTCAGCGATGACGAGCTGAAGGCTATCGTGGCAGAAGTTATTGCTGCTGTTGGCGCTACAAGTCCCAAGGATATGGGCAAGGTAATGCCGGCAGTTATGGCAAAAACCAAAGGCCGTGCAGATGGCAAACGTATTAACGTTATGGTTCGTGAATTGCTCAAATAACAACTGATAACCGTGCTAAGAGAAATCTTGGCGCGGTTATTTTACTTTATAGCGATTAGCGGACCGAAGGACTGCCTGCTTTCTTCGTACAGGAGGGCAGGCGGCTTTTTTATTGCAGCGGCAAGATCTTTTGCGAAAAGATATTCAGCAGGTAAATTTTATTTCAAGGCGAATATAAATATATTATTATCATTTTTACAGCTCAAAGGAGGCCGTTTTTATGGCATCTGGCTTCAGCTTTTTACGCACACAATTTCCCGGTCTGGAAAAAACAGGCGAGTTCGCGGAGCGCTATCTGTACAGTGATTCCAACTCCTGCCTTTTTAAGCTGGGCCTGCTGTGCGAAGATATCGTTAATAAAATGTTTGACTTTGACAATATAGCAATGCCTTATCAGATGAAGGATACACTGGTAAACAAAATTCGCCTGCTGGAAAACGAAGAGTATATCACAGAGGATTTGGCACGCATTATGCATCGCCTGCGCTTGGGCGGCAACGAAGCGCGCCACGAGGGTACGGATTCGCTGCAGAAGGCCAAGCTGCTGCTGCCGCAGGCGTACAGCCTGTGCGAATGGTTCATGCAGGTGTATGGTGATTATACATATCAGCCCACGGAATATCATTTGCCGACGGAGCAGGCAGAGGCAGCCTTTGTTGAAACTGCCAAGGATAAGGCCGAGGAAGCGCGCCTGCGCAAGCAGGATAACGAGAAGGCGCAGCAGGCTGTGCCTGTGCCGCAGCAGGAGCGCAGAAAAGCGAATCTGCAGGCTGCCAACAGACGACCGAAGACGGAAGCGGAAACACGCTGCCTGATTGACGAGCAGCTGCGTCAGGTTGGCTGGGAGGCCGACACCACTGTTTTGCGTTATAGCAAGGGCTGCCGTCCTACGAAGGGACGCAATCTGGCGATTGCCGAATGGCCTACGGACAAGGTTCCGGGCAACGAGGAAAAGGGCTACGCCGATTACGCGCTCTTTATCGGCGAGAAACTGGTGGGCATTATCGAAGCGAAAAAGTGGGACACGGATATTTCCAGTGTCATCAGCTACCAATGCAAGGATTACGCGCGTGCTATCAGAAAATGTGACGCGGAATATTTGCTCGGTCAGTGGCAGGATTTTAAGGTGCCCTTTGTTTTTGCTGCCAACGGCAGGCCGTATGTGCAGCAGCTGCAGACAAAATCCGGCATCTGGTTTGCGGATTTGCGCCAAAGCGGCAATATACCGCGTGCTATGGCAGGCTGGCCTTCTCCCTTAGGTTTAAAAGAAATGCTGCAGGAAAATACTGCGGAGGGCAACGCTGCTCTCGATGCTTTGCCGTATGATTTCCTGCAGGATGAAAACGGCCTGCATCTGCGCGATTATCAGCTGAAGGCTGTGCAGGCGGTGGATGAGGCAGTGCGCTGCGGCAAGCGGACGGCGCTGCTGGCGATGGCCACAGGCACCGGCAAAACACGCACGGTTTTGGGCATGATTTACCGCTTTTTGAAGGCGAAGCGCTTTAAGCGTATTTTATTCCTTGTTGACCGCAATGCTTTGGGCGTGCAGGCGCAGGATGTCTTTAAAGAGGTGAAGCTGGAAAGCTTGCAGACGCTGGACCAGATTTACAATATCAAGGAGCTTACCGATAAGCTGATTGATGCGGAAACCGCCGTACACGTTGCTACAGTACAGGGTATGATGAAGCGCATTATGTACGCCGAAAGCGAGGACCGCATTCCCGCAGTCAGCGATTACGATTTAATCATCATCGACGAGGCGCACCGCGGTTATATCCTGGATAAGGAAATGGCGGAGGCGGAGCAGCTTTACCGCGACCAGCGCGATTACCAGAGTAAGTACCGCTATGTGCTGGATTATTTTAACGCGGTAAAAATTGCGCTCACCGCAACGCCTGCCCTGCAGACGACGGAAATTTTCGGCGAGCCTGTTTATACCTATAGTTATCGCGAGGCTGTGCTGGACGGTTACCTGATTGACCATGACGCACCGCATCAGCTGAAAACGAAGCTCAGCGAGCAGGGAATTACAATAAACAAGGGCGATACTATTAAATATATCAATAAAAAGACGGGCAAAATCGACACTGCCTATCTGGACGATGATGTGAAGCTTGATGTGGACCAGTTCAACCGCAAGGTTATCGTGCCCGAATTCAACAGGGCGGTGCTGGCGGAGATTGCAAAAAATCTTTATCCCGACGCGCCGGAAACCTACGGTAAAACGCTGATTTACGCTGCTACCGATACGCATGCCGATATGATTGTGAGCATGCTGCAGGAGCTTTATGCCAAGGATAATCTGGACAGCGACGCGATTATGAAGATTACCGGCAGCGTGGCCAACGGTGACCAGAAAAAGATTCAGGAGAAAATCAAACGCTTTAAGAACGAACGCTTCCCGAGCATTGTGGTGACGGTGGATTTGCTGACTACCGGTATCGACGTACCGGAGATTACCACGCTGGTGTTTATGCGCTGCGTGAAATCGCGTATCCTGTTTGAGCAGATGCTGGGACGCGCAACGCGCCGCTGCGATAAAATCGGCAAGGATCATTTTGAGATTTATGACCCGGTGGGCGTATATGACAGCCTGCAGCCGGTGGTGACCATGCCTGCCGTTGCCAATCCGCAGATTTCCGTGAAGGATTTGCTGAAGCAGCTGGCGGAAACGGAGGAGCCGGAGACGATTACCGATATTGCCAAGCAGGTGGCCTTGAAGCTGCGCCGCAAGCTGAATAAGCTGGACGAGCAGACGAAGAAGGAGTTTGTGCTGGCGACGGGCAAGGATGCGGCAGCCTTTGCCGGCGAGCTGCAGAAGGCGGATGCCGCCAAGGCCAAGGAGCTTTTGCTGCAGCACCAAGAGGCGTTGGAGCAGCTGGAAAAATACCGGGCCGGCGGCGATATGGGCGGCATGATTTATGACGGCAAGGATGAGCTTACCAGCCATACGCGCGGCTACGGTGCGCAAAAGACCAAGCCCGGCGATTACCTGAACGATTTTGCGGCGTACTTAAAGAGCCACGCCAACGAAATTGCTGCCCTGCATATCATCTGCACCCGTCCGAAGGATTTGACGAAGGCGCAGCTGAAGGAGCTGCTGCTGACGCTCGATGCCAACGGCTTTACGGCGCTGCAGCTGAACGATGCCTATTCGGAATACACGAACAGCACGATGGTGGCAGGCATTATCAGCCTCATCAGGCGCTATATGCTGGGAACGGAGCTGGTGAGCAAAAATTCGCAGCTGAGCCGTGCCTTTGACAAGCTGAACAAAAACCACAAATTTACGCCTGCCCAGCAGAAGTGGCTGGATATTATCCGCAGCTATATGCAGCAGCAGGATATTTTGAGCGTGGAGGCCTTTAAGGAGGACAAACGATTGCAGCGCTTGGGCGGTTATGCGCGCGCACAAAAAATATTCGCCGACGATTTGGATAATATCGTGAGCGAATTCAATGGTTATTTATATGAAGATGGAGGCAAGACTGCGTGAATACACAGGAGATTGTAGCAAAGCTCTGGAATTTGTGTAACGTGCTGCGTGATGACGGCATTACTTATCATCAGTACGTTACGGAGCTGACATATATTTTATTTTTGAAAATGGCCAAGGAAACCGGCAGCGAGGAAAATATTCCGGAGGGCTATCGCTGGGATGATTTGCTGGCGCGCAAGGGCCTGGAGCTGAAGGGCTTTTATAAGAATTTGCTGGATTATTTGGGCGAGCGGTGCACGGGACGCATTCAGGAGATTTACAAGGGCGCGGCGACGAACATCGACGAGCCGAAGAACCTGGAAAAGATTATCAGGACGATTGACGAGCTGGACTGGTTCAGCGCGAAGGAGGAGGGACTGGGTAATCTTTACGAGGGACTGCTGGAGAAAAACGCTAACGAAAAGAAGAGCGGCGCCGGGCAGTACTTCACTCCGCGTGTGCTGATTGACGTGATGACGCGCCTGGTGGCACCCAAGGCCGGCGAGCGCTGTAACGATCCTGCCTGCGGTACCTTCGGTTTTATGATTGCGGCAAGCAATTTTGTGCGTGAGCAGACGAACGATTTCTTTGATTTGGATGAGGAAACGGCGGAGTTTGAATATACGCAGGCCTTCACCGGCTGCGAGCTGGTTCATGATACGCACCGCTTGGCGCTGATGAACGCGATGCTGCATGACATCCAGAGCAAAATTATTTTGGGTGATACGCTTTCCAACGTAGGCAAGGAGATGCAGGGCTATGATGTGGTGCTGACAAATCCGCCCTTCGGTACGAAAAAAGGCGGCGAGCGTGCAACGCGCGACGACTTTACCTATCCCACGAGCAACAAGCAGCTGAACTTCCTGCAGCATATCTATCGTAGCCTGAAGGCTGACGGCAAGGCGCGCGCTGCCGTAGTGCTGCCGGACAATGTGCTTTTTGCCGACGGTGACGGCGAAAGGATTCGTGTCGACTTGATGGATAAGTGCAATCTGCACACTATTCTGCGCCTGCCGACGGGTATTTTTTACGCTCAGGGTGTCAAGACCAACGTACTTTTCTTTACGCGCGAAAAAACGGATAAGGACAGCACCAAGGCCGTGTGGTTTTATGATTTGCGCACCAATATGCCGTCCTTCGGCAAGACGAACCCGCTGAAGGCGAGCGACTTTGCTGGCTTTGAGGCTGCCTACACGGCAGAGGACAGAAGCAAGGTGGCGGACGAGCGCTGGCAGTGCTTTACGCGTGAGGAAATTGCGCAAAAGGGCAACAGTCTGGACCTTGGCCTGATTAAGGATGATAGCGTGCTCGATTACGAGGATTTGCCGGACCCGGCGGAAAGCGCAGCAGAGGCTTCGGAAAAGCTGGCGGAGGCCGTGGATTTGCTGCAGAGTGTGGCGCAGGAGCTGAGGAGCTTGCAAAGATAAGAATAGAGTGAAGGATGAAGGAAGAAAGGGAAGAGCCTCTCCTTGGGGAGAGGTGGCATCGCGTAGCGATGACGGAGAGGGGTTCACTATAAGAAAGCATAAAGACAGCAGACCCCTCTCAGTCGCCCTGCGGGCGCCAGCTCCCCCCGAGGGGAGCCTTTCACTACATTCTGCACAATCTAAAACTTGCAAAGCTATGAATTGTGTGGTATATTAGAAATAGAAAAAGACAACCGCCCACAGAGGTGGGTTGCCAAGTTGGTTAAGAAAAATCCGCTCCGAACTCGCCAAAGTCAGGGGGCGGTTTTTCTATGTCCGTAACTTTTTTACTTTTTGTTCTGAAAAATGAACGTAAGTAATGCTACGATAAAAATTCCAAAGGACATTAAATCCTGAAAGCTGAAATATACCATAGACATCACCTCCATTCGTAGAGAATGAAGGCAATCCCACCCCGTGAACCGGTTGTCGAAAACATTTTATCATAAATTATGGATTAAAGCAATAGAACGTTTGCTTATAAGGGAGAGCTGGCAATGCCAAAGAAAAAGACAGCATTGACAATAGAAGAACGCTTGCAGCAGGCGCTGGTGCCTGCGGAGGAACAGCCTTATGAGGTGCCGGAGAATTGGGTGTGGGTAAGGCTTGGAGAAGTTAATAAATATGTTTCAAAGTCAGTAAATCCGATTAGCGAACCGGATAAGATTTTTGAGTTGTACAGTGTTCCAAGTATGGCTGATGATTATCCTGAAATTATCGCAGGCTCAGATATAGGTTCTTCCAAACAAAGTGTTTGCAAGGAAGATGTTTTGTTGTGCAAAATCAATCCAAGAATAAATCGTGTATGGAAAGTTAGTCAGTTTACTGATAATGAATTGATAGCTTCTTCTGAATGGATTATTATCAGAAATAATCATATCAATGCAAATTATTTAATGTACTGCTTTCAGTCAAAATATTTTAGAGAGTTTATGCTTTCTAATGTATCTGGCGTTGGTGGTTCTTTGATGAGGGCGCAACCTAAATATGTACAAACATATCCCATCCCTCTCCCTCCGCTCTCCGAACAGCAACGCATTGTCGAGAGCATCGAAGAGCTTTTTGCCAAGCTGGATGAAGCGAAGGAAAGACTGCAGGAGGTTGCCGACAGCTTTGCCGTGCGCAAGGCAGCAATTTTGCACAATGCATTTACGGGAGAGCTGACAAAGCAGTGGCGTCGGGAAAACGGCGTGAGCGATGAAAGTTGGGAAGAGAAAAAGCTTGGTGAAGTCGGTTTTTGGTTAGGTGGTGGTACACCTAGTACGAGTCGTGAAGAGTATTGGGAAAATGGTAATATTTTATGGATTACATCGAAAGACATGAAATCTGCTGTTATAGAAGATACTCTTATGAAAGTTAACGAAATAGGCGTAAAAAATTCGTCCGCTAATTATATAGAAAAACCAGCTTTGTTGGTTGTTATGCGTAGTGGCATTTTAAGAAGAACTTTCCCGGTTGCTATGGTTAAGAAGCCTTTTACAGTTAATCAAGATTTAAAGGCTATTATACCTGATAAAGATGATTTAGAATTTTTATATTGGATGCTTTTGAGTAATGAGCAACGCATATTGGATACTTGTATGAAAAACGGTACTACTGTTGAAAGCATTAACAGTAATGCGTTAAAGGATTTAACTTTTAAGTGTCCCACCCTCCCCGAACAGCACGAAATCGTGCGCCTCATCGACGACCTGCTGGCGCGCGAGCGCGCAGCACAGCAGGCTGCGGAGCAGGCGCTGGCAAGCATCGACCTGATGAAGAAATCCATCCTAGCGCGTGCCTTCCGCGGTGAGCTGGGCACGAACAAAGCGAGCGAAGCGAGCGCGCTGGAGCTTTTAAAGCAGGTGCTGGCGGAAAACTGAAGCTAAACAAAAATCAAGACCTTGGCAGCGGCAAAAGCTGATGCTAAGGTCTTTTTTAGCGTCATACAGCGAAACACTTGGATACCCCGTAGCTGCTCATGCAAAACTTAGGCATTCCGGCTTACAGCTAACCCCAACCTTAGTCACGCCAGTCTGGGCATAAGCTAACCACAGATTTGTAAACACTACCGCGTATACCGTTCGGCAGAACTACGAAAAAATAGCTATTTCCAGCAAAGCGATTTAGCTTATTTAAAGCTTTTTGGTAAAACTTTTTATCAAAAAAGTTTTTGCTTTGCCGCGCTTTCCAAAAAGCGCGAACCTTTCTTGCAATTTCTTTCAGTTATGAAAGAAGTTGATATTACGAATCACGCCGGTGATTTTGTTTGATGATGGTCCGCAGTCTTGCAGCATCCCAAACTTTAAATTTACTTCATGCTTTTACTCTGCTATACTATAATTGTATAAGCGTTGAGGAGGTGCAGTCATGCCATTAGAATATTATTTTATGCTGGCGGGCCTTGTCCTGTTGCTGATAGAATTTGTTGTGCCGGGCTTCGGAGTTTTCGGTGTCAGCGGCATGGTGTGCCTGACAGTCGGCGGCTTTTACGTTTTGGGCGGCAATGCCTGGGCGGCGCTGGTGCTGTTGGCAGTGTATCTGTTTTTGGTGCTGGTAATTACGCTGCTGTGCGTGTATCTTCCCAAGGAAAGCAAGTATAATCCCTTTGTGCTGTGGACACGCCAAAAGAACAGCGAGGGCTACACCGGCGGCAAAAACTGGAGCATGCTGGTGGGCAAAAGAGGCACAGCCTTGACTACGCTGCGTCCTGCAGGTACGATTCTGGTGGACGGCAAGCGTCTTGATGTGAGCAGTCAGGGAGATTATATCGAAAAGTCTGCTCCCGTGATTATCGTGCGGGTAGAGGGCAGCAAAATTTTTGTAGAACAAACGAAGGAGTGACATTATGGATTTATTATTCAGTATGATTTTCGGCAGTGGCTTTGCAGTAATCATTGCTATTGCCGGTATAGCGATTTTTCTTAACTTTGTGCCGTTGGGCCTGTGGATTTCGGCAATCGCCGCCGGTGTTAACGTAGGCATCTTCAACCTCATCGGTATGCGCTTGCGCCGCGTGCCCGCGTCGCAGATTGTGCTGCCGCTGATTAAGGCTAACAAGGCAGGCCTTGACGTAAATGTCAACCAGCTGGAGGCGCATTATCTGGCAGGCGGTAACGTTGACCGCGTTATTGATGCTTTGATTGCTGCCCACCGAGCGCAGATTGAGCTGAGCTTTGAGCGTGGCTGTGCTATCGACCTGGCAGGCCGCAACGTGCTGGAGGCTGTGCAGATGAGCGTTAACCCCGAGGTTATCGAAACTCCGGTAGTAAGCGCTGTTGCCAAGGACGGCATTGAGCTGAAGGTAAAGGCACGCGTAACCGTGCGTGCCAACATTGACCGCCTGGTAGGCGGTGCCGGCGAAGCAACGATTATTGCGCGTGTCGGCGAAGGCATTGTAACAAACGTAGGCTCCAGCGCCGACCACAGCAAGGTACTGGAAAACCCCGACTATATTTCCAAAACAGTTTTGGACAAGGGCCTTGATGCAGGCACCGCTTTTGAAATTCTTTCCATTGATATTGCGGACGTAGATGTAGGCCGTAACATCGGTGCTGCGCTGATGACAGACCAGGCGGAGGCAGATAAGCGCATTGCTCAGGCACGTGCTGAGGAACGCCGTGCGATGGCTGTTGCCAAGGAGCAGGAAATGAAGGCCTATACGCAGGAAATGCAGGCGAAGGTTGTGGAAGCACAGGCTAAGGTGCCGACAGCTATGGCAGAGGCACTGGCCAACGGCCGCTTGGGCGTAATGGATTACTACCGCCTGAACAACATTCAGGCAGATACGCAGATGCGCCGCACGATTGCTGAGGTAAGCCCGGAGGGCGAGGAAAAGCCTGAGGGCGGCAAATAAGCGAGGTGCAGCTTATGGGCGGTTTGTTTGACAGTGATTTAATCCCTCTGCTTTTTGTCCTCGTAATGCTGGCCAACGTATTTTTGGACAGGCGCAACCGCCGCCGCCGCAGGCAGCAGGAGCTGCCGCAGGAAACGGCGGAGCCGACGCAGGCAGAGCAGCAAACGCAGACTAAGCCTAAAGACCTTGCTGCCGAGTTTGAACGCCGTCTGAAAAAGACTACGGAGGAAGCACAGGCGCGCAAAAGTCAAAACAGCCGCGAAGGCGGCGTGGTGCATGACGGAACGCGCGTGCGTCGTGATGACGACAGCAGAGTTCACCGCGACGGCGAAGCAATGCATGACCACACCGGCAGAATTCACCGTGAAAACGAAGCCCTGGTGCATGACAAGGGCAAGGTTTATTACGATCCCCGCAGTGATTACAGCTACGACGAAGCAAAGATGAACGCTGCCGCAGCGGCGTTTAATGCGCACTACGCACAGCAGGCGCAGCCTGCAGCAAAAAAGCGTGTGAAGCTGAAGCATGCGGCGCTGGTCAACGGCATTATCATGGTAGAGGTATTAGGAAAACCGCGCGCTCTTAACCCCTATGAGGAGCGCTGATTTAAAGATTCTCACAAACAGTAAGGAGATGTTGGAGAATGCTGGAAAAGCTGGATTTGAGTAAAAAAGTGTCCAAGGAAGATTACAACAAGCAGATGGATGTGCTGGGTGAGCGCCTGGGAAAGGCGCAGCGCATGGCCCGCGACGCCAAAAGACCGATTATCATCGTGTTTGAGGGCTGGCGCGGTGCGCGCCGCAGTGCGCTGATTAACGAAATGATGCAGCAGATGGATGCCCGCGGCTTTAATGTATATTCCAGCGTGCGCCTGCGCGGCGTTCTGCAGGAGCAGCCGTTTTTCAGTGCCTTCTGGAAGCGTTTGCCGGCTTTGGGACATATTGCCGTTTATCACCGCAGCTGGTATTATCTGAAAAACGCCAACGAGATGGCGGATAAGGCAGAGGACGATTCCAAATATCCCGTAGTTTCCTTCGAGCATATCAACAACTTTGAAAAAATGCTCACGGACGATAATTATCTTGTGCTCAAATTTTTCCTGCATCTGTCACCGGAGCAGCAAAAGAAAAATATCGCCAAGAATGCCAAAACACTGGGCAAAGCGTGGCGTGATCTGAATCCTGCGATTGATGAAAGCGAAGATTACGATAAATTTTTGCCGCATTACGAAAAAATGCTGGAGGCTACCGATACGGTAAACGCTCCCTGGCACCTGATTGCCGACGATGATCCGCGCAGCGCGCGTCTGGAGGTTTTTACTAAGATTGCCGATGCTATCGAAAAAGCTGTGCAGATGCCTGTCGAGCCTGCTGCCGACAAGCGCACCGCGGCAACCTACGATGTACTGAGCACGATTGACGCCAACAAGGAGCTTACCAAGGAAGAATATAAGGAAAAGCTCGATAAGTACCAGAAAAAGCTGACACAGCTGCAGATTGAAATGTTCAAGGCGCAGATACCGGTAGTTATCGGCTTTGAGGGTTGGGACGCTGCCGGCAAGGGCGGTGCTATCCGCAGACTGACGGCGGCACTGGACCCGTTGGGCTTTCATGTGCACCCGATTGCGGCGCCGAACGTGGTTGAAAAGCAGTTCCATTATCAGTGGCGCTTCTGGACCAGACTGCCGCAGCCGGGCACTATAGCGATTTTTGACCGCACCTGGTACGGCCGTGTCATGGTAGAGCGTATCGAAGGCTTCGCCAAACCGCAGGAATGGCAGCGAGCCTACGATGAAATTAAGGATATGGAGGCGCAGTGGAGCGAGCACGGTATTGCCATCGCCAAATTCTGGCTGCAGATTGACAAGGATGAGCAGCTGCGACGCTTCAATGATCGTCAGAATGACCCCAACAAGCAGTGGAAAATTACGGACGAGGATTGGCGCAACCGTGATAAATGGGATGCTTACGAAGCAGCAGTCAACGAAATGCTGGTACGCACCGACACCTCCTATGCACCGTGGACCGTGGTTGAGGGAAACAACAAATATTATGCCCGCTTAAAGGTTTTGAAAACAGTTATCGATTTGTTTGAACGCAAATTGGCAGAAAAACAGCAGTAAAATACAAGAGATATCAGCGTAATTCTGCGCTGATATTTTCTTAATACATTATAGATACTCGGAGAGGAAATGCTTTGTCCTGGATAATCAAAAACTATATTAAAGAAACAAGAGAAAATGAAACCGGCGCGCAGGTGTATCCGCCGGGCTTACGTCATCCGGTAGCGTTTATTTACCCCAACGTCTACCATCTGGGCATGTCGAACCTGGGAATGCACATTCTGTATCAGATGATTAACGAGCGCGGTGACAGTGCCTGCGAACGCTTCTTTTTGCCGGATAAACGTTTGCAGCAGGAGCATATCAAAAGCAAAACACCGCTGCTGAGCCTGGAAAACCAGCGTCCGCTGGCAGATTTTGACGTTATCTTCGTCATGCTGTCCTTTGAAATGGATTATGATAATCTGCTGACGGTGCTCGATTTAGGCAATATCCGCCTGCGGGCGGCGGAGCGCAATCAGCGTGAGCCGCTGGTGATTATCGGCGGTCCCTGTGCTACCTTTAATCCCGAGCCGATGGCTGCTGTGGCTGACGCCTTTGTTATCGGCGAGGGTGAGGAAACGGTGCAGCACGTGTTGGATACCATCTACCGCGAGGAAAGCAAGCAAGAGCGTCTGGCGGCGCTGGCGCAGGTGCCGGGTGTTTATGTGCCCAGCCTGTATACGGCGCAGTACGATGATGAGGGCGAGTTTACCGCCCTGCTGCCGCAGGAAGGTGCGCCGGCGAAGGTAGCACGCCAGTGGGCGCGTGATATAGACGCTTATCCGCACACCTCTGCTATTGTGACGAGCGGAACGGAATTTGAGGATATGTTTATTGTCGAGGTGGCGCGTGGCTGCGGCCGTCACTGCCGCTTCTGCATGGCAGGCTATTGCTTCCGCAAGCCGCGTCCGCGTAAGCTGGAAAATATTTTGGCGGATATCGCCAAGCGTCCCGAGCGCACGAAAAAGGTGGGCCTGATGGGAGCTGCCGTTTCCGACCATCCGCAGATGGCGGAGCTGACGGAATACCTGGTAGAGCATAAGATACCGTTTTCCGTGGCCAGCATGCGTGCCGATATGCTCACGGAGCAGATTGCGCATGCGTTGGCGCAGAGCGGACAGCGCACGATGACCGTAGCGCCGGAGGCAGGCAGCGAGCGGATGCGCGCTGCGATTAACAAGGGCATTACGGAGGAGCATGTTTATAATTCTATCGAGCTGGCTGCTGCTGCCGGAATGCGCAACATCAAGCTGTATTATATGATCGGTCTGCCGGGAGAAAAGGACGAGGATATCGTTGAAACGGTGGAGATGATTAAACGCGTGCGTGCCAAAATGGACGCGGTGGGCAACAAGGGCGAGCTGGTTATTTCGGTCAACGGCTTTGTGCCTAAGCCCTTTACGCCGTACCAGTGGGCGCCGCTGTGCAATGTGCGCACGCTTAAGAAGCGCTTTAAAATTTTGAGCGACGGTCTGAAGAAGGAAAAGCGCATCAAGCTGATTACCGAATCGCTGAAGGAAACAGTGGTGCAGTCCGTGCTGGCGCGCGGCAGCAGACGTATCGGCGAAGCGCTGCTGAAGGCACATGTGGAAGGCCGTAGCCTGAAGCAGGTGCTGAAGGAGGAGGGCCTTGATGCCGAGGAGCTGGCGGAGCGCGAGCTGCATCTCGGCCAGCCGCTGCCGTGGCAGCATCTGGACATGGGCGTGACGCAGGAATATCTTGCTGCCGAGCTGCAGCGCAGCGAGAGCGGCAAGTTTACGCCGATGTGCTTTGACGGCTGCCGTCGCTGCGGTGTCTGCCGGGAGTAAGGCGTAGGCAGTGAAATGACTGCTGCTGATAAAAAATTAAGCACCCCTACACTTTTTGCAGTAAAAGTGTGGGGATGCTTTTGCTTTTTTACGCTATAATGATGCTGAGAAACACAGCTTTTGCTGCTTCGGAAGCGGTAACAACCCTTCCGTCTGCTCCCCGGTGCTCGCAGCCACCTCCCCTTACGGGGGAGATATATTCGTTCCGCAATCAATGGAGGGATATACAAAAGAAATTATTTTTGGGCATGACCTTGGGAATGGCCTGCCTGCAAAAATTTATCCCTGAAATGCAAAAAACCTGCTCTTTTCAGAGCAGGTCAGCTTGTAAGAATTAAGCCATAGCGTTGATTCTCTTTGCAAGTCTGGATTTTTTGCGAGCTGCAGCATTCTTATGGATAATGCCTTTGCGAGCTGCTTTATCGAGCAAACCGGAAGCAGTAGCCATAGTAGCTTGAGCGTCTTCTTTAGCGCCGGTTTTAGTCAGAGCCTCTACTTTGCGGGAAGCATTACGGAGAGATGCTTTAATCGGAGCGTTTTTAGCACGACGTTCTGCGTCGGTCTTTACACTGCGGATGGAAGATTTAATGTTCGGCAACGAATTTCACCTCCTGAATTTTCTTGTACTGCATTATTCTACCACGAATGAGAGCATTATGCAAGAGAAAATCACAAATATGCCTGCCTGTTCCTGTAAAAAATATTTTGCGGACGCTTGACCTGGAGCTGACTCCAAATGCTAAAATATAAGCAGAAAGCAGGAAACAATCTTGGCAGGAGGTAAGCGGGATGAAAATAAACGAAGTAAGCAAAATGTATGATATTACAGCGGATACGCTGCGTTATTATGAGCGCATCGGCCTGATTCCGACTGTGAACCGCAACGAAAGCGGTATTCGCGACTACACCGAAACGGACTGCAACTGGGTAAACTTTGCCAAATGCATGCGCGCAGCAGGCATTTCGGTAGAAAGCCTGATTGAATATGTGGCACTGTTTCAGCAGGGCGACAAAACGCGGGCCGCACGCAAGGAAATTTTAATCGAGGAGCGTGCCAAGCTGCTCGAGCGCATGGAGCAGATGCAGGAAACGCTCGATAAGCTGAATTATAAAATCGATAATTATTACAAGTGCGTTGAATTTGAGGATAGCAAACTGAAATAAAACGCAGTACGAGGAGAGATGGAGCCGAGCTGTCTCTCTTTTTAGTTTACAGGCTTTGCCGTATAATGGTATAATAATTAGTACTAATAAAATAGGCTCAAGCCAATATTGGCCTGAAATAATACATTCTAATGAAGGAGCAGGAAGAGTAATTTATGATTGAACAAAATCACATTCGCAACTTTTCTATTATCGCCCATATAGATCATGGCAAGTCTACCCTGGCGGACAGATTGATTGAATATACAGGAACGCTGAGCAAGCGTGAGATGGAGGAGCAGATTCTCGATTCCATGGATTTGGAGCGTGAACGCGGCATCACCATCAAGGCGCAGGCTGTGCGCAGCATTTACAAGGCGCGCAACGGCGAGGAGTATATGCTGAACTTTATCGACACCCCGGGCCACGTAGACTTTACCTACGAGGTTTCGCGTGCATTGGCAGCGTGCGAGGGCGCACTGCTGGTTATTGACGCTACCCAGGGCATTGAAGCGCAGACTTTGGCTAACGTGTATCTGGCGCTGGATAACGATCTGGAGATTATCCCGGTTATCAATAAGATTGATTTGCCGAGTGCGGACCCGGAGCATGTTAAAAGGGAAATTGAGGACGTTATCGGTATTGATGCCTCCGACGCAGTTTTGTGCAGTGCCAAGACAGGCATTGGCATCGAGGACGTACTGGAAGCAATCGTAGCGCGCGTGCCGGCGCCGCAGGGCGATGCGGAAGCACCGCTGAAGGCCTTGGTATTTGACTCCAAATTTGACGCTTACAAGGGCGTAGTTTTATATATACGCATTATGCAGGGCCGTCTGCGCAAGGGCATGAAGATTCGCATGATGGCAACCGGTGCGGAATTTGATGTTGCCGAAGTCGGTTACTTCAAACCCGGCCTTGTCAATGTTGATGAGCTGGAGGAGGGCCAGGTAGGCTTCTTTGCTGCCAGCATCAAAAATGTTAAGGATGCACGCGTAGGCGATACCGTAACCGATGCCGATAATCCTGCCGAAAAAGCGTTGCCCGGTTACCGCAAGGCTACACCGATGGTATACTGCGGTTTGTATCCGGTAGAGAATTCCGATTACGATAACCTGCGTGATGCTTTGGAAAAGCTGCAGCTGAACGATGCTTCTCTGGTATTTGAGCCGGAGACATCTACCGCGCTGGGCTTTGGCTTCCGCTGCGGCTTTTTGGGCCTGCTGCATATGGACGTTATCAAGGAGCGCCTGGAGCGCGAATATAATCTGAGCCTGATTACTACCGCACCGAACGTTATTTATGAGGTGTTCCGCACCAACGGTGACGTTGAAATGGTAGATAACCCGTCCCTCTTCCCGGACCCGACCGTTATCGACCATGTTGAGGAGCCTTTCGTTAATGCAACCATCATTGTGCCGAAGGATTACGTCGGCGCTGTTATGGAGCTGAGCCAGGAAAAACGCGGTGAATACGATAATATGACCTATCTTGATGATACCCGCGTAATGATTCACTACGCATTACCGCTGAGTGAGATTATCTTTGACTATTTTGACCGTCTGAAATCCGCTACCCGCGGTTATGCTTCTTTGGACTACGAGCTGTCCGGCTATCGCTATTCCGATTTGGTGAAGGTAGATATCCTGCTGAACGGCGAGCCTGTCGATGCGCTTTCCGCGATTGTGCATAAGGAATTTGCTACTGTTCGCGGCCGTCAGCTGGTTGAAAAGCTGCGCAGCCTGATTCCGCGTCAAATGTTTGAAATTCCGGTACAGGCAGCAATCGGCAACAAGGTTATTGCCCGCGAAAACGTCCGCGCTATGCGTAAGGACGTACTGGCGAAATGCTACGGCGGTGATATCAGCCGTAAGCGTAAGCTGTTGGAAAAACAGAAGGAAGGTAAAAAGCGCATGAAGCAGGTTGGCAGTGTAGAGCTGCCGCAGGAGGCATTCATGGCGATTCTGAAAATGGACTAAGGCTTAGCGCTTAGTCGATAGTGTCTGATAGATAGGAGCAATGCAATTATGATGATACAACTGCAAGGCTTGCTTTCGACAATCACATTTTTGGATGTTATAGATATTGTCGTCGTTGCCTATTTTCTTTACCGTTTGTTCCTGATGCTGAAAAACACCCGTGCCGCAACATTGGGTAAGGGGCTTATGGTGCTGATAGGCTTCACGCTTATCTGCCGTTGGCTGAACCTGCATGTTATCAGCTGGCTGCTGGAAAAGAGCATGACGGTGATTATGGTCGCCCTGCCTGTTGTCTTTCAGCCGGAGCTGCGACGTGCTTTGGAGCAAATCGGCCGCGGCAAGCTGTTTCATAAGGGCAGCGAGCTGGACGAGCAGGAGCTGGAGGAAATGCTGGATTCCGTTGCTCATGCCACTAAGGTGATGAGCAAAAACAAGGTAGGTGCGCTGATGGTCTTTGAGCGTGCTACCGGTTTGGCAGAGCGTATCGAAACCGGTGTGCCGATTGACGGTCTGGTGAGCTCGGGACTGCTGCAGAACATTTTTGTTAAGGATACACCGCTACATGACGGCGCTGTCGTTATCCGCGGCAACCGCGTTGTTGCTGCCTGCTGCTTGCTGCCGCTTACGGAAAACCGTAATCTGAGCCAGGAGCTTGGTACCCGCCATCGTGCCGCTATCGGTATGTCCGAGCAGTCCGATGCGATGATTCTTGTTGTCAGCGAGGAAACCGGTACGATTTCCATTGCCCGCAACGGCGAGCTGATGCGTTATCTGACGGTGGATGATGTGAAGGAAATTTTGCGCACGGCAATTTTCCGTCCGCATGCAGCAGTTAAGAATTCTTTGGTTGATAAAATCAAGAGCTTGTGGGGCGGTGAGAAAAAATGAGATTTTTGCAAAGGCTGGCGCGTAAGGAAAACCTGTTGGCAAGGATTATCTGCCTGCTCATGGCCTGTGGACTGTGGGTATATGTAATGACCGACCAGAACCCGATTATCGAGCGTAATATCGAGGTGCGCCTGCAGCAGAGAAATCTGCCGCAGAATATGATGGTCTTTAATGCTCCCGATAAAATTCTGGTAAAGGTGCGCGGTTCGCGTGCCAAGCTGAGTTCCGATAATCTGAGTGCCGAAATCAATGCTTCTATCAATTTAAAAAATATAACCGAAGGTCAGCAGAGCCTGCCGATTACGGTAACCTACTCCGGCGGCGAGATTGTATCCGTAACGCCTAAGGAGGTTTCCGTATATGTGGATACGGTAAGCGAGAAAAAGGTTCCCGTTACTATGCGTATCATTGGCGCGGTGAATGGTGATATGACCATCGGCAGCAGTATAATTACTCCAGCGGAGGTTACTTTGCGTGGTGCAACACATCGTATTGACAAGGTAAACCGTGTGGTTGCTCCGATAGATATCAGCAACCATAGCGGCAGCTTCCAGACGGAAAGCGAGCTGGTTGCCGTGAGTGACGACGGTTACGATATTCCTAATATGAGAATTATCCCTGAGCGCGTTATGGTGCAGGCCAATATGGTAAGCCAGATGCATTCGCTTGATATTCCGGTTAAGCTGGTTATGAGCGGTGATTTGCCTGCCGGTATTATTGTTACCAAAACAGAGATTGTGCCGACAAGCGTTCGCGTTACCGCACCGCCTTCCGTGCTGAAGGAGCTGAAGGATGTCAAAACTAAGCCCTTGGATGTAAGCAAGCTCAATGGCAGTACTGTTGTTGCAGCTGAGCTTGATTTGCCGGAAAAGGTTATTCCAGAAAGACGTACGGTGCAGATTAAAATATCGGTAGAAAGGCAGAACTGATTTATAGATGAAGCTGAAAATAAATAATGTGCGTATCAGCCTGCGACAGGAGCAGACGCTGGAGCAGGCGGTGTGCCGCAAATGCGGTATACCGCGCGAGGCTTTGGGCAGTGTGAGGATAGTACGCAAGGCAGTGGATGCGCGCAAGAAAAATGATATCTGCCTCAACTACCATGTGCTGGCAGAGGTTGAAACAGGCGGCAGACAGGCGAAGCGTCTGCTGGCGGACCGTGATATTACACAATATCAGGAGCAGCAGCAGCCGACGCTGGAGCTTGGCACACTGCCGCTGAGCGCACCGCCTGTGGTTATCGGTGCTGGTCCTGCGGGACTTTTGGCGGCACTGCAGCTGGCGGAGCATGGCTACAAGCCGCTGCTTTTGGAGCGCGGCAAGCCGGTGGCGCAGCGCGTGCAGGATGTGCAGCGCTTTTGGCAGACGGGAGAATTTAACCCCGCGTCCAACGTTCAGTTTGGCGAGGGCGGTGCAGGCACCTTTTCGGACGGCAAGCTGACTACACGTGTGAATGATCCTATGATGGCTGAAATCCTGCAGCTGTTTGTAGATGCAGGCGCGCCGGAAAATATTTTGTACGAGCACAAGCCGCACGTAGGCACGGATAAGCTGCGTGCGATGGTGCAGGGGCTCAGCCGCCGCATTGCGGAGCTGGGCGGCAGCGTGCGCTATGATGCGCATGTTGTTGATCTGGATATTAAAAATAATGCTGTGCAGGGTGTAATCCTTGACGGCGGCGAAAGGCTGGCGGCAGGTGCCGTAGTACTGGCCTGCGGTCACAGCGCGCGCGATACCTACGTTATGCTGGCTCGCAGGGGCGTAGGCATTGTGGCGAAGCCCTTTGCTATCGGTGTGCGCATCGAGCATCCGCAGGAGCTGATTGACAGGGCGCAGTACGGCAGCTTTGCCGGACATCATCTGCTGGGCGCAGCGGATTACGCGCTTGTTTACCATACGCAGGATAAAACACGCACAGCCTATTCGTTCTGCATGTGCCCTGGCGGTCAGGTAGTTGCCGCTGCTTCGGAGGCCGGTGGCGTGGTTGTCAACGGCATGAGCATGTTTAAGCGTGACAGCGGCATTGCCAACAGCGCGCTGGTGGTGAATGTGGACAGCAGGGATTTCGGTGATGGTGCGCTGGCAGGTGTAGAATTCCAGCGCCGCTATGAGCAGCTTGCTTATGCGGCGGCAGGCAGCAGCTATTATGCGCCTGCGCAAAATCTGGACAGCTTTTTGAAGCGCAGCACTCCGTCCCTGGAATGTCTGGTGCAGCCAAGCTATCGTCCGGGACTGACGGCCTGCAGCTTAGACAAGGTGCTGCCTGCTTACGTTACGGATACTCTGCGCGAGGGCATTACGAGCTTCGGACGCAAGCTGGCTGGTTACGCCGACGGCGGCGCGTTGCTGACGGGTGTGGAAACACGCACCTCGGCGCCGGTTCGCATCGAGCGCGACAGACAGAGCTATGTATCGCTGACGCATGATTTGCTTTATCCCTGCGGCGAAGGCGCAGGCTATGCCGGCGGCATTATGAGCGCCGCGCTTGACGGCTATCATGTGGCGCGCGCGATTATGGAACGATTTGCGCCGGTGAAGTAGGATAATAAAATACGAAAAATACGGTGATAAAGCCTCTCCTAGGGGAGAGGTGGCATCGCGTAGCGATGACGGAGAGGGGCGCGCTCAACATAACGCTGTTAGTAAGCATAGCGAGTACCAACCCCTCTCAGTCACCCTGTGGGTGACAGCTCCCCCAAGGGGAGCCTATCAATTTGATTTTTTAGCTCAACAATTCCCAACTCACATATAAACGAATTAACATTAGGGAGGTTATTACAAAAAATGGCAAGATTATTTGGTACTGATGGTGTTCGCGGTGTAGCGAACGTAGAGCTTACTCCGGAGCTGGCCTTTAAGCTGGGCTATGCTGCCGCAAAATACTTTGGCCGCGAGGTTTCCTGCCCGAAAATTATTATCGGCAGAGATACACGCCGCAGCGGACAAATGCTGGAAAGCGCTTTGGCAGCAGGTATCTGCAGCGCTGGCGGCAATGCACATCTTCTGGGCGTTATGCCTACTCCGGCAATTTCTTTCCTGACCAGTGAGGTTAAGGCTAACGCCGGTGTAGTAATTTCTGCTTCTCACAATCCGTTTGAAGATAACGGCATCAAATTCTTCTCTCAGACAGGCCACAAGCTGCCTGATGCAGTAGAGGACGAAATTGCAGCTATCGTTGCTGCACCGATTGATTACACTCAGGCAGTAAGCGGCAGCAGCGTCGGCCAGATTATTCATGAAAAGGATTTGTCTGCGCTGTATATTAAGCACATTCTGAGCACTGCTTATGCTAAGCTGAACGGTCTGAAGATTGTTATGGACTGCTCCAACGGTGCCAACAGCGAAATCGCACCGGTTATCCTGCGCAGCCTCGGTGCTGATGTTGTGGCAATTTTCAACGAGCCTAACGGCATCAACATCAACAACGGCTGCGGCTCCACTCATCTGGAGGCTTTGCAGAAGAAGGTTGTCGAGGTTGGCGCTCATGTAGGTATCGCCAATGACGGCGACGCCGACCGCTGCCTGGTAGTTGACGAAAACGGCGAGGCTATGGACGGCGACCAAATTATGCTGATTTGCGCTCTGGAGCTGATGAAGCGCAACAAGCTGCATGACAATATGCTGGTAACCACTGTTATGAGTAACGTCGGCCTGCATCAGGCTATGAAGGCTCATGGTGGCAAGACTGTCAAAACCGCGGTAGGTGACCGCTATGTACTGGAAGAAATGCTCAAGCATAATTATTCTATCGGCGGCGAGCAATCCGGTCATATCATTTTCTCCGAATTCGCTAAAACCGGTGATGGCATTCTGACTGCTGTACAGCTGTTGTGCGCAATGGTTCGCAACAACAAGCCTTTGTCCGAGATGGGCGCCGTAATGACTAAATTCCCGCAGATTCTGCTGAATGTACGCGTGAAGAATAAAAACGGCTGGGAAGAAAAGGCTGCTATTCAGGAAGTAATCAAAAAATATCAGGAGGAGCTGGGCGAAAACGGCCAGATTCTGGTACGTGCTTCTGGCACCGAGCCTTTAATCCGTATTATGGCCGAAGGACCGAAGCAGGAGCGTCTGGAGCAGATTGCCAACGCTATTGCCGACGTTGTAACCAAGGAGCTGGCATAAGCAGGCCTTTGCTAAAATATTTTTAAAGTAAAACTAGACTTTTACCGTATTTGCAGTTGGTAAAGGTCTAGTTTTTTATCTGGCATTTCTTTTTTGGTATAAAAAGTTCAAGGAATGTTTTCTTGACCTGCCAGTCATCATATTGTAAAATTAAATTAGTCTGAGTATGTGCCGCGTGGGACTGCCTGCCTGCGCGGCTCATTGTCTGTTTGCTCATAAATCAGCAGAGTCTTGTCTTTGCTGCCAAAAGCAGACAGTGAAGGATGTAAGCGCATGCACCGCTCAGGCGGTGGACGAGGAATGAGGTTATCGATCAGTCAGCGGATGCCTCACGGCCGGCTGCAGACCGCAAACCGTGTACAAAGCCCTCCGGTAACGGGGGAGAGAAAAGCACGGTGGCAGAAAGGGCAAAGAATATAATACAGGCTCGCAAGGGAGAAGGTATCAGATACGAGAAAACCTGACTAAGCAGATGATGCCGTATACCTTGCAGCGTAGAGGAGGATTACTACTTATGTGCGGAATTGTAGGTTATATCGGTAATCACGAAGCTGCTCCCTTTCTGCTTGATGGTATGAGCAAGCTGGAGTATCGCGGTTATGATTCTGCCGGCATTGCTGTTTATGAAAACAACAGCATTCGTGTAGAAAAATGTGTAGGCCGTCTGGATGCACTGCGCCAGAAATTGGCAGGCAATATGCCTGTGGGCAATGTAGGCATCGGTCACACACGCTGGGCAACACATGGCCGTCCGTCGGATCGCAACGCGCATCCCCATACGGACAGCAGCGGTAAGTTTGTCGTTGTCCATAACGGTATTATTGAAAACTATCTTGGCTTGAAGGAAGAACTGATTGCCAAGGGACATGAATTCCTGTCCGAAACAGACAGTGAGGTTGTAGCTCATCTGATGGCGGACCAATATGACGGAGATTTCGAAGAAACCGTCAAAAAGGTGCTGAAGCTCATCAAGGGTTCCTACAGCTTGGTGTTTATGTGCGAATACGAGCCTGATAAAATCATCTGCACCAAAAAGGATAATCCGCTGATTATCGGCCTGGGTGAGGGTGAAAACTTTATCGCTTCCGATATTCCGGCAATTATCAACCATACGCGCCGTACCTTTATCATGAGCGACGGCGAAATCGCTACGGTAACGGCAGACGGTGTATGGGTGCAGGATATCAACGGAACTCCCATCAGCAAGAAGGTGTTTGTCGTTAACTGGAATGCCGAAGCAGCGGAAAAGGGCGGCTTTGAGCATTTCATGCTGAAGGAAATTTATGAACAGCCCAAGGCTTTGCGCGATACCATGACCAGTCGTCTGGATGCGGCAGCAAAAACCATCGGCTTCCCCGAGCTGAACTGGACAGCCGAGGAGCTGCGGGAAATCAATAAAATCTTTATTGTGGCCTGCGGTACCGCTTACCATGCAGGCATTGTCGGCAAATATTATCTGGAGCAGCTGGCACGTGTGCCGGTTGAGGTGGATATTGCCAGCGAGTTCCGTTACCGCGATCCGCTTGTTGATGGCAACAGCCTGACGATTGTTATCAGCCAGAGCGGTGAAACAAGTGATACACTGGCAGCGCTGCGCGAGGCTAAGCGTCTTGGTTCCCGCACTCTGGCAGTTACAAATGTTGTCGGCAGCTCTATTGCGCGCGAGGCAGACCAGGTTGTTTATACATATGCCGGTCCGGAAATTGCCGTAGCATCTACCAAGGCTTACACTACACAGCTTCTGGCAATGCTGATGCTGGCGATTTATGTAGGCCGTCTGCGCGGCAGCATGAGTGCCGAGCGTGAGCAGGAGCTGGTGCGGGGTCTGACCTTTGTACCCGAGCAGATTCATAAAATGCTGGAAAACGTGGACCAGATTAAGGTGTTTGCGCGTGAATACGGCAGCAGTGAGGATGCCTTCTTCCTGGGACGCAGCCTTGATTATGCCGTAGCGCTTGAGGGTGCGCTGAAGCTGAAGGAAATTTCCTACATTCATGCGGAGGCTTATGCAGCAGGCGAGCTGAAGCACGGCACCTTGGCTTTGATTGTTTCCGGTGTACCGGTAATCGTGCTGGCAACGCAGATGGATGTATATGATAAAACCGTCAGCAACCTGCAGGAGGTTAAGGCGCGCGAGGCTGTGGTTATTGCTATCGGCTTTGAGGGCGACACCTCTCTGGAAAAATATGCGGACCATGTTATCTACATCCCGCGTACGGATAAATATCTGGCACCGCTGATGGCAGTGCTGCCCTTGCAGCTTCTGGCCTACTATGCGGCGCTGACTCGTGGCTGTGATGTTGATAAACCGCGTAATCTCGCAAAGAGTGTAACAGTTGAATAAAAAATAAATTAACGGCGTAACGGATGTAAAAATCTGTTGCGCCGTTTTTGTAATTACAGAGATACGTTGCTTATGTTATACTAATATTAATTTAGCGCGGAAGGGGAACAGAAGCAGATGGCTTATAGCGAGCTTTTTAAAAATTACAGTGATATCCGCAATTTTATGCAGCGCTTTTATGTATATGGCTTTGAAAAGCGGCAGGATTTTACCGCCAAAAGCTCCAGAAGCTACGATGATAATCGCCGGCGTCTGGACAGCTGGCTGGAGGATTACATGAGTTTCAAGAGCGAAGCGGACGGCAGAGCCTACCGCATTTCCTTCGACAGCAGCAGTATCAGTCATAATCCTTTGTATAAAAGCTGGAAGGCCAAGAGCTTTACGTCCATGGATATTACGCTGCATTTTTATCTGCTGGATATTCTTGCAGACGGCAAGGCCTATTCGGCGGCAGAGCTGTTGGAGCTGCTTAGCGGCCGTTATTTTAACTGTTTCGATAATCGGCTGCGTCAGCCCGATGAATCGACGGTGCGCAACAAGCTGAATGAATATACTGCGCTGGGAATGCTGCGGCTAGTGAAGCAGGGACGGCGCAATCTTTACTGCCTGGCGCGTGATGAAGTGAACTGGAGCGCTCGGAATTGAATTATTTGTTTCCTACCGAAGAACGTAATTATCAGGACGAGGTTAAAATTAAAAAGAGCCTGAATGTTCAGGGTTACGAGCTGCCAAAGCTGCTGAAAATTTACAGCTACCTGGCCGTTTGCCGCAGAAAGCTAGCGCAGGCTATTGCCGACTGCAAAAACGAAATGCAAATCGGTGAGCAAAAATTCAGCTATGATGCAGCTGTGATTTATGCCAACGATTTGCGTGCTACTTTGACGATATATGAGGTGTTGGTTTCCCTAAAGGAGGAGGAACGTAATTCCGTAAATGAGATTACTTTCAGCAGCAATAACGAAAAGCTGTCTGCGGAATATACTGTTACTACGGTTACCAAGCCCCTGCCGGGAGTGGTGGAGGTAGCCAAAGCCGAATATAACAGAATACGTGCCTATACCGCTGATTTGAGCGATATGATTGAGGCGGCGGCCCTGATGAGCAGACTGAATCCTGCTGCGGAGCCTGCTTTCCCGATTACGGCCAACCTGGATTATATTTATGAGCACTTTGAGAAGCTGCAAAGTAAATAATTATAAAATATAATATGGCAGAAGCTCGTGGCAGATATATTGGATAAATAGATTTTTTAACTATAAGAAATGCTTAGGCAGAGTTGACAGTTTTAAAGCTGTCCTGAAGGTAAACGCTATTAAGACGGCAGCAGGCTAAAGATCGTACCTGCTTACTTCGGTTTCGGCCGTCACACGGCACACGTTTACCAAGCTAATCATGAACACGCTATTATACATGACTGCACCAACAGCTAACTATAGAATTTTATTTTGATAATATACCGCTTTGATGCCGAAGCCTTATTATAAACCACCGAATCTGTGGAATTTCTGCAGGTTCGGTGTATTTTTTTGTATTCTTAACAGTAATTTGCTTTTACGCAATCAACAAATGTGTTATAATTAACAATACATGTCATTTTTGTGAAGAAGTTGAAATTTTTATGTGTAGGTGATGAAATGGAAATGTTTTTGGTGTCTGTGGGCTTCTATGGCATCGGCGTATTAACCATGCTGCTTCCCCACGGCATGCAGCGTGCTGCACACTGGCTTGCTAACAGCGCTGCCCTTTTTGGCAGCGCTGTCTGCGCTTATGCAGCAGGCCTGCTGCTTTTCGGCGGCGTGAGCCCCGCACCCCTGATCTGGGGCTCGTATTCTTTAGGCTGCGATGGCTGGAGCGCAGTCTTTCTGCTTTTGACCGGTATCGCCGGTGTTGTTACCAGCCTGTACGCGCTCGGTTATGCGCGTAGCTATGAGGGCAGCCGTCTGCGCCTTTTGGGCGGCATGTGGTGCCTGTTTATCATGTCTATGGTGCTGGTGCTGTTGGCCGGCGATGCCTTCAGCTTCCTGCTTTTCTGGGAGATTATGGCCGTAGCCTCCTTTATGCTGGTTAACCATGAATCCGAAAAGCGTGCTACCTGGAATGCTGCCTATCAGTATCTGGTTATGACCAGCGTAGGTACGGCGGCGATTATGATTGCCTTTTTGCTGACAGGCTCTGCCAGCGAGGGCTTCAGCTTTGCTGCTATGGCCAAGAATACGTTGGATGGCAGTTGGCAGCATCTTGTTTTTGTCTGTGCCTTTGTCGGTTTTGCTTTGAAGGCCGGTCTGGTGCCGCTGCATGTGTGGCTGCCTAAGGCGCATCCGGCAGCACCCAGTCACGTTTCCGCGCTGATGAGCGGTGTTATGCTGAAGATTGCGCTTTATGGCTTCGGTCGTTTTATGTTCAGCTTTTTGCCTGCCTGGAATTACTGGTGGTGCGTTGCTGTACTGCTGGCAGGCGTAGTATCCGCATTTTTGGGCGTACTCTATGCCCAGATGGAAACGGATATCAAGCGCGTGCTTGCTTATTCCTCCGTGGAAAATATGGGCGTAATTTTTGCTGCCTTCGGCTGCGGTATGCTGATGAAGGCTTCCGGCAGCAGCTTTTATATGCTTGGCTTTGTGGCTGCGTTGGTGCATGCCTTTAACCATAGCATTATGAAGGTGCTGATGTTTATGTGTGCCGGCAGTATTATGCACGGTACCGGAAGCAAAAACCTGGAGCTGTTCGGCGGCCTCGCACGCAAAATGCCGTATACCGCTGTTTTTGCTTTCGTCGGCTCGCTGGCACTCGCCGCTATTCCGCTGACGAACGGCTTTACCGGTGAATGGCTGGTGCTGCAGAGCTTTATCAGCCTGGGTACAAGCTGCGCAGGTCAGGATATCCGCCTGTGGACGGCAGTGTCCTTTGTTCTGCTGGGCTTTACCGGAGCACTGGCTCTAGGCTGCTTTGTACGCTTCTTCGGCATCACCTTCCTGGGCCGTGCTCGCAGTGAAATCGTGGAGCATGCGCACGAATCCGATAAATTTATGCTCGCTGCTATGGGCGTAGCATCTGTTTTAGTTGTTGCTTGCGGTCTTTATCCGCTGCCTGTTGTACGTGCAGCAATGCTGGCGTTGGGCATGCCTGTCGCACTTGATGCCTTCGGTATGAATCTGGCGTGGGCCGGTGTAGGCACTGCTGTCTGCTACAAGCCGCTGCTGCTCTTGGCTCTGCTGCTGGTACTGGGCGCAGTGCTGTGGCTCGCTGTTAAGGATTGCTTTTTTGTGGAGGATGTTACCTGGAACTGCGGTACCTATCCGACGCAGCGTCAGCAGTATTCCGCAACCGGCTTCAGTAAGCCTGTACGTCGTGCCTTCGATTATCTGCTGAAGCCCAAGCGTCAGGTAACCTACATGCGCAAGGAGCATGCTTACTTCGGCCGTCAGCTTTCCTACAAGCTGGAAATTCCCGATATGATTACAGAAAAGCTTTATCAGCCGCTGCAGAAGCATTTTGTAAGTGTTTCCAACTTCCTGCGCCGTCTGCAGCAGGGCAGTGTGCGTTTATATGTTGCCTATGTTATGGTGGCAATGATGTTGGTACTGGTATGGGGGGCGCTTTATAAATGATTTTAGAGAATGAATTGTTACAGCTGGCCCTCGGTATGGCGCAGGCAGTTTTGCTGCTTTTGTGCGCTCCGCTGGTAACCGGCATTGTTAAAAAGGTAAAGGCCTGGATGCAGAACCGTATCGGCAGCAGCATCTGGCAGGAATATTACGATATCCGCAAATGGTGGGGCAAGCCTACTATGCTTACTCCTTATACCAGCATCACCTTCCGTCTGGCACCCTGCGTATATTTTCTGACGACCTTTGCGGCAGCCTGCATGCTGCCGGGCTTCTTAGGCGGTCAGGCCGGCTTCGGCGACGTTTTTGTATTTGTTTATCTGTTGGCTTTGGGACGCTTCTTTATGGCAGTTTCCTCGATGGATGCAGCCACCGCCTTCGGCGGCATGGGCGGCAGCCGTGAGGTTTATGTGGCAGCCTTCGTTGAGCCTGTGGTAATGCTGGCCGTGCTTTCCAACGTGCTGCACACCAACAGCACCTCGCTGGCAGGCATGAGCCTGCGTACGGATGAGGTTAACCTGACGGTAGCAGGCGTGCTGACCTGCATTGCCTTCTTCCTGGTGCTGCTCGCAGAAAACAGCCGTATCCCGGTTGATAACCCTGATACGCATCTGGAGCTGACGATGATTCATGAATGCATGACACTGGAATATTCCGGCCGTCTGCTGGCGCTCATCCATTGGGCAAGCCAGCTTAAGCTGCTGGTATTCTTAGTGCTCTTCGCTATGCTGTATCTGCCGCTGGATTTGCCGGTAGTGCTGAAGGTGCTTATCGGTGCGGTAGCAGTAGGCGTAGTAGAAACCTTGAACAATAAGATGCGCCTTTTCAAGGTGCGTGTATATCTGGCCGCAGCAGGCCTGATGCTGCTGTTGGCAGTAGTGGCACAGTAAGGAGGTAACGATGGAATATTTGGTTGTAAGTTTAATGTTTATCGTTTTCCTGCAGACGCGCTTTGTGGAGCTGCGCCGCGCAACTCTGTGCCTGGCGCTGCAGTCTGCACTGATTGCGGCAGCCTGCCTCGTCGTAGGCATGAGCCATGGCAGCGGCCTGCATGCCTGGCTGCCCGGTGTGCTGACGATTGCCGTTAAGGTGCTCTTTATTCCTTACGCTATTTTGCGCGTGGTAAATCAGCTGCGCGATGAGCGTGAAATTGTCAGTGATATCAATGTTAACTATTCCACTGCTTTTGCAGCCTGCAGTCTGGCACTCGGCTACATGGTAATTGACGGTCTGCTGCCGCAGGCAGAGGGACGCGATATTTTAGCGACCTCTATGTTTATGATTATGACCGGTCTGGCGCTGATTGTTATGCGCAGCCGTGCCATTATGCAGATGATCGGCCTGATTACCTTGGAAAACGGCATTTACCTGCTCGGTCTGATTATGACAGAAGGCTTGCCGCTGATTATCGAGCTGGGTATTTTCCTTGATGTGCTAATTGCTGTTGTTATTCTTGTTATTTTAACCTCGCGTCTGCGTCTGTCGTTTAAAACGACGGATACAAATGTGCTGGACAAGCTGAAAGGGTAGGGGATGTAATGTTAACATATATTTTGATACTGTTATGCCTGCCACCCTTGTGCGCGGTGCTGGCACTGGCTGCGGGCTTCGGCAATAATATCCTGCATTGGCTGCACCGCCTGACGGCAACTGCGGTAGGTGTGTGCGTAGCGCTGATGGCAAAGTCCTTTAATCCCGCTGTGCCCTATGTAGACGATTATTTTTACATTGATGCGTTGAATATGTGGGTAATCATTATTATTACCACACTTTATCTGGCAGCGACCTGGACTGCGCGTAATTATCTTACGCGTGAAGAGCGCTGCGGCGTACTCAAGGGCGAGCAGCTGCAGACCGGCCGTTACTTTGCGCTGATGCAGCTTTTCTGCTGGACGATGTTCATCGTACTGCTGGTAAAAAACTTGGGTCTGATGTGGGTAGCCATCGAAGCGACTACCTTAATCAGTGCGTTGCTTATTTCCTTTAAATTCACCCGCGCTGCTTTGGAAGCAACGTGGAAATACATCATGGTTTGTACCGTCGGCATTTGTCTGGCACTTTTGGGTACACTGGTGCTGTATTATGCACAGCTTGATGCGTTGGGCGGCGAAAAGGCGCTCAGCTGGCTGTACCTGCATGAGCATGCCAAAAGCCTGAACCCGGCTATGACTAAGCTGGCACTGCTGTTTATCGTTATCGGCTACGGTACGAAGGCAGGCATGGCGCCGATGCATACCTGGCTGCCTGATGCCTACGCCGAGGCTCCGTCGCTGACCAGCGGTATGCTGAGCGGTGCACTCTGCAGCTGTGCTATCTATGTATTGCTGCGTAATCTGGTTATCCTGCTGCCGACAGCAGGCGCTGCGATGATGAGCAGCATGCTGCTGTTCTTTGCCGTGCTGACTGTGGCCATTGCGGTACCGTTCGTTGTTGTACAGCGCGACGTTAAGCGTATTCTGGCTTATTCCTCCATGGAAAACATCGGCATTATGGTTGCCGGTATCGGCGTCTTTTCCGCTTTTTCCCTGAAGGCTGTAATGCTGCATATGTACAGCCATGCGATGATTAAGTTTGTTCTGTTCTATATTGCCGGCACTATTATCCAAGAATATCAGACACGTAATATGATGCGTATTCATGGTATGATTAAGGATGTACCGCATACCGCGACCTTCTGGCTTTTGGGTATGCTGGGCATTTTGGGCCTGCCGCCGATGGGCCTTTTCTTCAGTAAGTTTTACATTATGGCGTCCATGTTCCGTGAGGGACATTGGGTAGCAGGCAGTCTGCTGATTATCCTGCTGGCCGGCGTTTTAATCGGTATTTTGTACCACGGCATGCGTATGCTGTGCGATAAATCGAAGCGTCAGCCCTTGGGCGATTTGCTGGGCGCGACCGACGTATCTGTGCTGGCTGTGCTGCTGCTTTTGACCTGCGTAGTGGGCGCCGGCTTTGAAAATATTCCCTGGCTCAACAATCTGCTGAACCAGGCTGTGCGGATTATAGGAGGCTGAGATAATGCTAGTTAAACCGGAAAATTTGCGTGGTGCTGCCAATATCTGCAGCGACAGCGGCAAGCGTCCGCTGGCTGCCATGTTCGGCGCAGACGAAACGCTGCAGGGCGGCGGTCTGGCCATCTACTGCCTGTTCTATAATGCTGCCAAACGCGATATTGATGTTTTGAAGGCTCCGTTCCCCGCGGATGGTCCGCTGGAATATCAGTCGCTGACTACGCTGCTGCCGGCTGCTGCTTGGTATGAGCGTGAGCTGCATGATATGTTCGGCTTCGAGCCGCAGGGACATCCCGATATGCGTCCGCTGGTGCTGCATGAGAGCTTTCCCGAAGGCTTTCATCCGCTGCTGAAAAAATATCCTAAGGATTACGATGCACGCGGAAATCGTGAATACGAAATGCTTACCTCTCAGGGCGAAGGCCTCTTTGAGGTTCCTGTAGGTCCTATCCACGCAGGCATCATCGAGCCCGGTCATTTCCGCTTCAGTCAGGCAGGCGAGGCTATGCTGCAGCTGGATGCCAAGCTGTTCTTTACCCATCGCGGCATTGAAAAGGCTGTCGAAGGTCTTACTCCGATGGAGGCACTGCCGATTGTAGAACGCATCTGCGGTGCCTGCAGTGTAGCAAATACGCTGAGCTTCTGTCAGGCGGTGGAAAAATGTTCGGAGGCGGAGGTGCCTTACCGTGCGTGGTTAATCCGTACACTGGCTGCGGAGATGGAGCGCTTGTATAACCATGTGGGCGATACGGGCAATATTTGCGCCGGTGTCGGCTTCTCGCCTGTAATCAGCATGGGGGCGCGTCTGAAGGAATACCTGATGCAGCTTAACGAAATGCTGGCAGGCAACCGTTTCCTGCGCGGCCTGATTATCCCCGGCGGTGTGCAGTACGATGTTACTGACGCAATGTTGGAGGAAATCGAGGAGGTTCTGCGTGAGGTAGAGGCTGTTTATGCCGATATGGTGCATATCATGTGGGAGCAGGCGAACTTCGTCAACCGTATCCGTACCACCGGCAGAGTGCGTCCGGAAACTGCCTTTGATCTGGCTATGGTAGGCGTGGGTGCGCGTGCCAGCGGCAGTACCCGTGACAGCCGTAAGGATATCGGCTACGGTATTTATGATGAGCTTGATTTTGAGGTTATTACGGAAACAGCTGGCGATGTCGAAGCACGTATCAAGGTTCGTATCGGTGAGGTTGCCCAAAGCCTGAAGATGGTGCGCCAGCTTATTAGCAAGCTGCGCCGCAACGCGGAAACGCAGCTGGCGGTAGAGCTGGGCGAGCTGCAGCAGGAGGAAGGTCATTTTACTTGGGGCATCAGTGAATCTGCCCGCGGTGACAATCTGCACTGCCTGCTGTTGGATAAGGAAGGCCGCATAGAACGCCTGTTTGTGCGCAGTGCCTCCTATCCTAACTGGCCTGCGCTGACTGTGGCGGTACAGGGCGACATCATCCCGGACTTCCCGTTAATAAATAAGAGCTTTGAGTTATGCTATGCCTGCATAGACCGCTAAGGAGGTGGCAAGATGTTAAAAATGCTGGAGGCAATTTTTCACGGAAAGATTGCTACCGAAAATATTGATACTACGGGCCACAAGCGTCTGCGTGGTCAGCTGCAGTGCGACGGCGGCTGTGACGGCTGCGGTGCCTGTGCCGCTGCCTGCCCGGTCGGCGCTGTGAGTGTGGCTGACGGTAAAGCAAAAATAGATTACAGTAAGTGCGTTTTCTGCGGACGCTGTGTGGAGGCCTGCGCGCGTAAGGCGCTGGTGCATACGAACCATGATGCTTTGGCGCAGATTCTGGCTGACAGTGCCGTGGAGGTCAGCGAGGCTGTTACGGCAAAGCTGGGACGCTCTCTGCATGTACGTCATCTTGACGCTGGCAGCTGCAATGCCTGCGACTTTGAGCTGGGTGCGATGAGCAATCCTGTTTATGATTTACAACGTTACGGTATCGCCTTCGTTGCTTCTCCGCGTCATGCGGATATGCTGATGGTTACCGGCGTAGTTACGCGCAACCTGGAGCAGGCGCTGCGTATGACCTATGACGCTATGCCTGAACCGAAAATGGTTATGGCTTGCGGTGCCTGTGCCTGTGGCGGCGAAACCTATGGCAGCACTTATGCTGTTGTAGGACGTGCGGCTGACGTGGTGCCGGTTGATATTGCTGTGCCTGGATGCCCGCCGCGACCTGCTGCTATTATTGTGGCTTTGTGTGCTGCGGCAGACATGCTGAAGGAAAGAATGTAACCTTGTTTGAAAAAAGAATTAATCAGTATTTTATTACACTGATTAATTCTTTTTTTGCATTTTTATACTTGTACTCTGCTGTAATACGTGATAATATATAGAAAATCAGTTACGTTAGATAAACTGATATGGGGAATACAAATGAGGGGGGTTGAAAAATGATTGTTTTTAGACCGGCAACTTTCAGCGATGTAGAACATATACACAAATTGCTGAATTATTATGCAAAGGAAGGCTTGATGCTGCCACGTGCGCGCAATGCAATTTATGAGAATCTGCGCGATTATATTTTAGCGGTGGAAAACAACCGCTTGTTGGGTTGCGGTGCGCTGCATTTTGTCTGGGACCGCTTTGCGGAAATCCGTTCGCTAGCGGTGGAACCGAGCTTGCAGAAAACAGGTATAGGCCGTCAGCTGGTGGAGCATTTGGAAAAGGAGGGCATCGAGCGCGGAGTGACGATGTTTTTCACTCTGACCTATCAGCCGGGATTTTTTGCCAAGTGCGATTATATTGAAACAGCGAAGGATAAGCTGCCGCAGAAGGTATGGAAAGAATGCGTGTATTGTCCGCAGTATCCATACTGTAATGAGATTGCTTTCGTCAAGACAACGGTTGATTACGAGCCGTCGCAAATCAAATTCTAAATTTTAAGGGCTGCGGTGCGCATTTTGTCATCGCTGATGACGAGGCTGCGCTGAGGGCAGCTCTTTTATTTTTTTGCATCGAATGTTAAAATAAAAAGACAGAGTATAAATTTTACACGGTAATTTTACCGTTGTTATACCGGATAAATTTACGGAAAAGAGGTTGATTTTATGAAATTATATTCCTGGAATGTTAACGGTTTGCGTGCCTGCATGACGAAGGGCTTTGCCGAATTTTTTCAGGAGGCAGCACCGGATATTATTTGTCTGCAGGAAACGAAGATGCAGCGTGAGCAGGCTGATTTTGTGTTCCCCGGCTATGAGGAGTATTGGAACAGTGCGGAGCGCAAGGGCTACAGCGGTACTGCTGTGTTTACGAAGGTTAAGCCTTTGGCTGTTACCTATGGCTTGGGACAGGAGGAGCACGATAAGGAAGGCCGTGTGATTACGCTGGAGTTTGCGAGCTTTTATCTGGTGACGGTGTATACGCCTAATTCCAAGGATGGGCTGGCGCGTCTTGATTACCGCATGGTGTGGGAGGATGTGTTCCGCGCTTATCTGCAGGAGCTGGATGCGAAGAAGCCGGTTGTTGTCTGCGGTGATCTGAATGTGGCGGCTGAGGAGATTGATTTGAAGAATCCTAAGACTAACCGCAGGAATGCAGGCTTTACGGATGAGGAGCGTGCTAAGTTCCGTGAGCTGAAGGCCGCTGGATTTACGGACAGCTTCCGTTATCTGCATCCGGAGGAGGTTAAGTACAGCTGGTGGAGCTATCGCTTTAAGGCGCGCGAGAAGAATGCGGGTTGGCGTATTGATTATTTTGTGGTGTCGGACAGGATTGCGGCTAAGCTGCGGAGTGCGGAGATTCACAATGAGGTTTTCGGCAGCGACCATTGTCCGGTAAGTGTTGAGCTGGATGTGTAAGGGTTGAGTCTGGCGTTGCAATTGCATATTTTGTACTTTCATTTTTACGGTTTTGGTTTTTGTTTTTTAGTTGGTGATGAACATGGATTTTAAAATTCAGGCTCCGTTTGAGCCTGCCGGCGACCAGCCGCAGGCGATTGCCAACCTGGCGGAGGGCGTAGAGCAGGGCCTGCGCACGCAGGTTTTGCTGGGCGCAACGGGTACAGGTAAGACGTATACGATTGCGCAGGTAATCAATAAGGTGCGCAAGCCGACGCTGGTGATTGCGCATAATAAGACGCTGGCGGCACAGCTGGCGAGTGAGCTGAAGGCGTTCTTCCCGGAGAATGCGGTGGAATATTTTGTTTCGTATTACGATTATTATCAGCCGGAGGCGTATATTCCCCAGTCGGATACGTATATTGAAAAGGATGCTTCGATTAACGACGAGATTGATAAGCTGCGCCATAGTGCGACCAGTGCTTTGTTTGAGCGTAAAGATGTAATTATCGTAGCCAGTGTTTCCTGCATTTACGGCTTAGGCGCTCCGCAGGAGTATTATGATATGGTGCTGTCGCTGCGCTTGGGGCAGATTATCGACCGCCAGAAGATTTTACATAAGCTGGTGGAGATTCAGTATACGCGCAATGATATTGATTTTAAGCGCGGCACCTTCCGTGTGCGCGGTGACGTGATTGAGGTTATTCCGGCGGCCTACGGCGAGAAGGCAGTGCGTATTGAAATGTTCGATGATGAGGTTGACCGCATTGTGGAATTTGATGTGCTGACGGGCGAGATTCTGGCGCAGCGCAATCATGTGGCAATTTTCCCGGCGAGCCACTATGTAACGAGCCGTGAGAATCTTGAACGCGCTATGAATGATATCCGCGAGGAGCTGGACGAGCGCCTGGATGAGCTGAATAAGCATGGCAGGCTGCTGGAGGCACAGCGTCTTGAGCAGCGTACGAATTATGACCTCGAGATGATGCAGGAGATGGGCTATTGCTCCGGCATCGAAAACTATTCGCGCCATCTGGCTGGCCGTAAGGCCGGTGAGCCGCCGTTTACGCTGGTAAATTATTTTCCTAAGGATTTTTTGCTGGTAGTGGATGAGTCGCATGTAACGCTGCCGCAGATTCGCGCTATGTATGCCGGTGACCGCTCGCGTAAGGAGATGCTGGTGGAGCATGGCTTCCGTCTGCCTTCGGCCTATGATAACAGACCGCTGACCTTTGATGAGTTTCAGGCACAGATTAAGCAGGCGATTTATGTTTCTGCTACGCCGGCGAAGTATGAGCTGGAGCAGGCGGACAATGTTGTCGAGCAGATTATTCGTCCGACCGGACTGCTGGACCCGCAGATTGAAATCCGCCCGATTAAGGGACAGATTGACGATTTGTTGGGCGAAATAAACAAGGTTGCCGCCGCAGGCGAGCGTGTGCTGGTGACTACGCTGACGAAGCGCATGGCGGAGGACCTGACGGAATATCTGAAGCAAGCAGGGGTGCGTGTGCGCTACCTGCATTCGGAAATCGCCACGATTGAAAGAGCGGAGATCATCGACAGCCTGCGTGCCGGTAAGTTTGACGTGCTGGTAGGCATTAACCTGCTGCGTGAAGGCCTTGATTTGCCCGAGGTATCGCTGATTGCGATTCTGGATGCCGATAAGGAAGGCTTTTTGCGCAGTGATACGGCGATGATTCAGACTATCGGACGCGCTGCGCGTAATGCTCACGGTCGTGTTATTATGTATGCCGACCGTATTACCGACAGCATGCAGCGGGCGATAGACGAAACTAATCGCCGCCGTGAAAAGCAGCAGGCGTACAACGAGGAGCACCACATTACGCCTAAGACGATTTACAAGGAGCAGCGCCAGCTGATTAAGCTGACGAAGGTGGCAGACACCGAGGAGGCAACGTCCTATGGTAGCAGTAAGAAGCTGAAGCAGAAATCAACTAAGGAGCTGAACACGCTGGCCCGCGAGCTGGAAAGACGGATGCAGGAGGCGGCGAAGGCGCTGGATTTCGAGGCGGCGGCCGAGCTGCGTGACCAGCTGATTATCGTCAAAGGACAGCTGGGGCAGAAGCTGGTGCCGAAGAAAAAGAAAAAATAAATGCCGATGCGGAAGTTTGACTTTTCCTGTTTGGCGTTATATAATATACAATATATTTTTATTCAAATTCTGTGAAGCGGAGCAGTAGTCTGCAGTATCTTACAGAAAGTCGGCGGTTGATGCGAGCCGGCAGTTAGGGCAGATGAACTCACCGTGAAGAAGCCGCAAGGAAATGTGCGGACGTGATGCTGCGTTAAGGCTAATTGAGTGGCGGCTGTAGCCGCAATCAGGGTGGTACCGCGAATTTTTCGTCCCTGACCTTCTTTAAGGTCGGGGATTTTTTATTTTCGACCAACTATAATACCTGGGAGGTAATGAAATGATTCAAGAAAAGTATGCTCCCCATGATATTGAAGCTAAATGGCAAAAATACTGGGAAGAAAACAAAACCTTTAAAGTAGAGATGGATAAGGATAAGCCTAAATCCTACGTTCTGGAAATGTTCCCCTATCCGTCCGGCAACCTGCACATGGGTCACGTTCGTAACTATTCCATCGGCGACGTAATCGCACGTTTCCGCACCATGAAGGGCTTCAACGTTCTGCATCCGATGGGTTGGGACTCCTTTGGTATGCCTGCTGAAAACGCTGCTATCAAACACAATATTCCGCCTAAAAAATGGACTCTGGAAAACATCGCTAACATGACTCGCCAACTGAAGGCTCTCGGTCTGTCCTACGATTGGGACCGCGAGGTTACCACCTGTAAGGAAGATTATTACAAATGGACTCAATGGTTCTTTGAGCTGTTCTACAAACGCGGTCTGGCAGTTAAAAAGGAATCTGCCGTAAACTGGTGCGACACCTGTAACACCGTATTGGCTAACGAGCAGGTTATCGACGGCAAATGCTGGCGCTGCGACCATGAGGTTGTTAAAAAGGATTTGAGCCAATGGTTCTTCAAAATCACCGATTATGCTGATGAGCTGCTGAAGGATCTTGACCTGCTGCCGGGCTGGCCCGAGCGCGTAAAAACCATGCAGCATAACTGGATCGGCCGTAGCGAAGGCTTGGAATTCTCCTTTGAAATCCCGGCACTTAACGATACTGTTGCTGTTTACACCACCCGTCCGGATACTGCTTACGGCGTAACCTTCATGGCTCTGGCTGCTGAGCATCCGCTGATTAAAAAGATTTGCGAAAACAATCCGAAGGCTGACGAAATCAACGCCTTCTGCGAGCGTGTACGCAATCAGTCCGAAATTGAACGTACCTCCAGCGAATCCGAAAAAGAGGGCGTATTCACCGGCGTATACTGCATCAACCCGTTCACCGGCCGCAAGGTAGAAATCTGGGTAACCAACTATGTACTGTATGATTACGGTACCGGCGCTGTAATGGGCGTTCCTACTGGTGACCAACGTGACTGGATGTTTGCTGACAAATACGGCATTGAAAAAATCGTTACCATCTGCCCTATTGGCAAAGAGCTGAAGCTGGAAGAAATGACCTGCGCTTACGAAGAAAAAGAAGGCATGCTGGTTAACTCCGGCGAATTCACCGGCATGGAAATGCACAAGGCTATGAGCGCTATCATGGATAAGGCTGAAGCTGAAGGCTTCGGTAAACGCCGTGTAAACTATCGTCTGCGCGATTGGCTGATCAGCCGTCAGCGTTATTGGGGCGCTCCGATTCCTATCATTTATTGCCCGCACTGCGGCGAGGTTCTGGTTCCGGAAGACCAGCTGCCGGTTCGCCTGCCTGAGGACGTAAGCTTCAATGCCGGTGCTAAATCTCCGCTGGCAACCTCCGAAGAATTTGTTCACTGCAAATGCCCGAAATGCGGTGCTGACGCAACCCGTGAAACCGATACCATGGACACCTTCCTGTGCTCCTCCTGGTACTATCTGCGTTATACCGACGCACACAACGACAAGATGCCGTTTGACAAGGAACTCAATAACTATTGGGGTCCTGTAGACCAATATATCGGCGGTATTGAGCATGCTATTCTGCATCTGCTGTATTCCCGCTTCTTTGTAAAGGTTCTGCGTGATGCAGGCCTGGTTGATTACGATGAACCGTTCAGCAACCTGCTGACTCAGGGCATGGTAATCAAAGACGGTGCTAAGATGAGTAAATCTCTGGGCAACGTTGTTTCCCCTGAAGAAATTCTTTCCAAATACGGTGCTGATACCGCGCGTCTGTTCATCCTCTTCGCTGCTCCTCCTGAAAGAGAGCTGGAGTGGAGCGACCAGGGCGTTGAAGGCTCCTTCCGCTTCCTGAACCGTATCTGGCGTATTGTACAAGCATTTGAAGCTGTTCTGGCACAAAAGGTTACCGAATACGATCACAGCAACCTGAGCGAAGCAGATAAGGACCTGCGCCGTGTACTGCATAGCAGCATTAAGAAGGTTACCAACGATATCGAAACCCGCTTCAACTTCAACACTGCTATTTCCACTATGATGGAATTGGTTAACGCTCTCTATGCTTATAAAGAAGCTGCTAAAGAGCCGAATGCTGGTCTGGTTTACGAAGCAATTTCCGACCTTATCAAGATGATGAGCCCGTTTGTTCCGCATATCACCGAAGAGCTGTGGCGCGGTGCTATCGATGCCAACAGCAGCGTACATGAACAAAGCTGGCCTGAGTGCGATGAAGAAGCCCTGAAGGTTGACAATGTAGAAATCGTTCTGCAGGTTAACGGCAAAGTTCGCGGTCGTCTGACTGTTCCGGCTGAAGCTACCAAGGAAGAGCTGGAGAAGATTGCTATGGCTGACGCTAACGTTCAGGCTCACATCGGCGATGCAACCGTACGTAAGGTTATCTGCGTACCCGGCCGTCTGGTAAACATCGTAGCGAAGTGACACCCACTTTGTCGCGAGCAATAGCGAAGCGAGAAAGTGAAATGGTGGAACGAATCCCCGTTGCGAGCGGATAGCGAGCAAGAAGAGGGGAGAAATAAAATTAGAAATAAAATCTGTCGCGAGCTTTAGTATTACTGGCCACTAACCACTAATTACTAACCGCGACCACCGCAGTTACAGCTGTCCTGCAACAGGCAGTTTCCGCAGACTGTAGCGCGGACAAAAAAATAAGCAGTGCATGTCAGCAATGACATTATTTAGTAGTACTAAATAACGCTTACATTTTCAGAGTCTCTGAGAATAACGTAATTGTTATTCTTGGGGGCTCTTTTTGTTTTTTTGTGATGTTTATCCAGCGATTAATTTAAAGGAGGCTTCCCTAGGGGGGAGCTGTCACCCGTAAGGGTAACTGAGAGGGGAGAATAGCTAAAGGAGAATAATTATGTTTAATAATTTATCGGATAGAGCAACAAAGAATTTTGCGAAAAAATTGCGTAGAGCAATGACTAAACAGGAAAAACATCTATGGTATGATTTTTTACAAAAACATAGGTGTAAGTGGTATAAACAAAAGCCAATAGGTAAATATATTACAGATTTTTATTGTGGACATGTTAAGTTGATAGGTGAACTGGATGGGAGTCAACATTACGAAGATAAGCATGCTAAATATGATGAAAGAAGGACAGCTTATTTTAATGATTTGGGAATAACAGTAATAAGATTTCCTAATAATGCTATTGATAAAAATTTTAATAGCGTTTGTGATGAGATAGAGAAGGTTGTGTCTGCGTTGGAATTGATTATGAAAACGTAAGAAATAAAACTTTAGAAGAGGCTCCCCTAGGGGGGAGCTGTCACCCGTAAGGGTGACTGAGAGGGGATAGAGTTCAGAAAACAGTTGCACAAAAAAACCCTCTCCGCCTCGACAAGCTCGGCACCTCTCCCCTAGGAGAGGCTCAGTCTGCTGTTGTATGTTAAAGAGGCTCCCCTAGGGGGGAGCTGTCACCCGCAAGGGTGACTGAGAGGGGATAGAGTTCAGAAAACAGTTGCACAAAAAAAACCCTCTCCGCCTCGACAAGCTCGGCACCTCTCCCCTAGGAGAGGCTCAGTCTGCT